>RCUS01000013.1_pt1 | contig 192989 bp, 163 predicted proteins | sample 2166221 | NCBI WGS metagenome assembly RCUS01 (sample SAMN09932758, study PRJNA488358) | compost metagenome | isolation source: compost soil in cyclohexanecarboxylic | place: Germany: Experimental Botanical Garden
CCGGTCTCCAAAACCGGGTGTCGCGAGTTCGAGTCTCTCCGCCCCTGCCATATTAAAAACCCTTTGCGAAAGCAAAGGGTTTTTTTTGCTTTCTACATTTTCTAACTTTTTGCTACTCCTCTGAAAAACTGCCTAAAAACCCCTCTGAAATCGTTCCCAATTTAGACATTTTTAGCTGAATCCATGTACAAAATGGTTGTTCTACCGCGATGTGATGCTGCTCATTATTCCTGCCTGATTTTCAACTACAACTAAGTAGCGCCCAACCTTTTGGCCGCCAACTCCACCAGAAAAATATGCAGCATATACAACAACGACTACCCCTGTCGGAGGGAGTCACATCCCTGGGCAAAGCGAGGAGAACAACATGGTTAAACGTCTGCTGTTAGCGGCCGCCATTACTGGCGCATTGATCGGTACGGCACAGGCAGCACCGCTGGTCGTCGGCTTTTCTCAGATTGGTTCTGAATCGGGTTGGCGCTCGGCGGAAACCAAAGTATCGAAACAAGAAGCGGAAAAGCGCGGAATTACGCTGAAAATCGCCGATGCGCAGCAAAAACAGGAAAACCAGATCAAAGCGGTCAGATCTTTTATTGCCCAGGGTGTTGACGCTATTTTCATTGCGCCAGTTGTCGCTACCGGCTGGACTCCGGTACTGCAAGAGGCGAAAGAGGCCAAAATCCCGGTATTCCTGCTCGACAGGATGATCGAAGTGAACGATCCCTCGCTGTATACCGCGGCTGTGGCATCGGACAGTGTGCATGAAGGCAAAGTTGCGGGGGAGTGGCTGGTCAAAGAGGTCGCCGGTAAGCCTTGTAACGTGGTGGAACTGCAAGGCACCGTGGGCGCCAGCGTTGCAATCAACCGCAAGAAAGGCTTTGCTGACGGTATTGCCAGCGCCGCCAACGTCAAAATTATCCGTTCGCAATCCGGCGACTTCACCCGCAGCAAGGGTAAAGAAGTGATGGAAAGCTTCATCAAGGCCGAGCAAAACGGCAAAAATATCTGCGCCGTATACGCTCACAACGACGATATGGCGATAGGTGCCATTCAGGCGATCAAAGAAGCCGGCTTGAAACCAGGCTCACAAATTAAAATCGTCTCCATTGACGGTGTTCCCGATATCTTCAAAGCGATGATCAATGGCGAGGCCAATGCGTCGGTCGAACTGACACCGAATATGGCTGGCCCTGCGTTCGACGCGCTGTTGGCGATGAAAAAAGACGGAACGCAACCCGCGAAGTTTATTCAGACCGAATCGAAACTGCTGCAGCCTGATACCGCAAAACAGGAATTCGAGCTGAAGAAAAGCATGGGTTATTAATCCACTCACCGATGGGACAAAAGATGGCCGCATCGCAGACCACGTTATTGGCGATTAAGGGATTATCCGTCGAGTTTCCTGGCGTAAAGGCGCTGGAAGAGGTTGATTTCACGCTACAGCGCGGAGAGATCATGGCGCTGTTGGGTGAAAACGGCGCGGGAAAATCCACGCTAATCAAAGCGCTGACCGGGGTTTATCAGCGTTCCGCCGGTGAAATTCTGCTGGAGGGCAAAGCCATTGCGCCGCAAAGCACCGCGCAAGCGCAGGCGCTGGGGATTGGTACGGTTTATCAGGAGGTTAACCTGCTGGCGAATATCTCGGTGGCCGCCAATTTGTTTATCGGCCGCGAACCTACCCGTTTCGGCCTGGTCGATCAAAAAACCATGCTGCGGCGGGCTCAGCAACTTTTGCTGGGTTATGGGTTGCAGTTGGATGCCAGCCAGCCATTAGGCAATTATTCGATTGCGATCCAGCAGATTGTCGCTATCGCACGGGCGGTCGATCTTTCAGCCAAAGTCCTGATTCTGGATGAACCTACTGCGAGCCTGGATGCTAAAGAAGTCACCATGCTGCTGGATATTCTCAGTCAACTGCGATCGCAGGGGATAGGCATGATCTTTGTCACCCATTTCCTCGATCAGGTTTATCGCATCAGCGATCGCATTACCGTGCTGCGCAACGGTAGGTTGGTGGGTACCAAGGCTGCCAACGACTTGCCACGGCTGGAGCTGGTCCAGATGATGCTCGGTCACGCCTTTGATGAGTCGTTGCTCAAGCGGGGCGAGCATGTGCCGACGGATGCGTCTCCGCTGGTCGAATTTAACGGCTACGGGCGTCGTGGCATGGTTGAACCCTTCGATCTGAGAATAAGGCCGGGTGAGATTGTCGGATTGGCAGGCCTGCTCGGTTCAGGGCGTACCGAAACGGCCCAACTGATATTTGGCATCAAATCGCATGATAGCGGTAGTGCGAAAGTGGAGGGCCGCGCGGTGAATATTCGTACGCCGCGCAAAGCTGCCAGTCTCGGCTTCGGTTATTGCCCGGAGGATCGTAAAACCGACGGAATTATCGGTGCTGCGACGGTGCGAGAAAATATCATTCTGGCTTTGCAGGCTCAGCGCGGCTGGTTAAAGCCGCTCTCGCTACGAGAGCAAACCCGCATTGCCGAGAGTTTTATCCAATTATTGGGCATTCGCACGCCGGGCCCGGAGCAACAGATCCAATACCTGTCCGGAGGGAATCAGCAGAAGGTGCTGCTGTCGCGTTGGTTGGCAACCAAACCCCGTTTTCTGATCCTGGATGAACCGACGCGCGGGATTGACGTCGGTGCGCATGCTGAAATCATTCGGTTGATTGAAAGGCTGTGCGATGAAGGGTTAGCGCTGCTGGTGATCTCTTCTGAGCTGGAGGAATTGGCGGGATATGCCGACCGCATCGTGGTATTGCGCGACAGAAAACACGTTACGCAGCTTGAGCATACGGCTATTACGGTACCTGCGATTATGCAGGCTATTGCTGTGCAACAGGGGGCAGGATGAACCACAGGAGCTTCTCCATGACCGGTGGACCACGCAAAGTCAAATGGGTATTCCCGGCCGGGGCGACGCAGTTGGGAGCGCTGGCGGCGATTTTGCTGATCGACAGCCTGGTCGCCCCGAATTTCTTTTCCATTCACGTTCAGGATGGTCGTCTGTTTGGCAGCGTGATCGATATCGTTAACCGCGGTGCGCCGGTCGCGTTGCTTGCCTTGGGCATGACACTGGTGATCGCCACCGGCGGTATCGACCTCTCAGTGGGGGCCGTGATGGCAATCGCCGGTGCTACGGCGGCAACGCTGACCAGCGCGGGCTATCCACTGGGTTACGTGCTGGCCGCTGCGCTGGCCGTGGGGGCGTTGTGTGGCCTGTGGAACGGATTTCTGGTCGCGGTGCTGCAGATACAACCGATTGTCGCCACGCTGATGTTGATGGTGGCCGGGCGCGGTATTGCACAGCTGATCACCGAAGGGCAAATCGTCACTTTCGAACGTGAAGGTTTGGCGCAACTGGGCAGCGGCGCGCTGATGTATTTGCCGATGCCGGCGATCATTGCCGCCGTGATGCTGTTGTTGATCTGGCTGTTGACGCGCAAAACCGCGTTGGGGCTGTTTATCGAGGCGGTGGGAATTAACCTGCGCTCGGCGCGCAATGCGGGGGTGAGTACGCGTTGGGTGGTCATGGCGGTCTATGTGATCTGCGGGCTGTGCGCCGCCGTGGCGGGGATTATTGTGACCGCGGATATCCGTGGCGCAGATGCCAACAATGCCGGGCTGTGGTTGGAGCTGGATGCGATTTTAGCGGTGGTGATTGGCGGAGGATCTTTGCTGGGCGGCCGTTTTAATCTTCTGTTGTCGGTAGTGGGGGCATTGATTATCCAGGGGATGAATACCGGCATTCTACTGTCCGGCTACCGGCCGGAGTTCAATCTGGTGCTGAAGGCGATAGTGGTGCTGGCGGTACTGATGATTCAATCGCCGAGCGTATCGTTGCATCGGCTGTTAAGGAGACGAAAGCCATGATCAAACGTAATCTGTCATTGTTGATTACCCTCGTGGTCTTTCTTCTGGGCTACGGATTTTGTCTCACCCAGTTCCCCAGCTTTGCGTCAACGCGGGTATGGTGCGATTTACTGACAGACAACGCGTTTCTCGGCATTGTGGCGGTGGGGATGACGTTTGTGATCCTTTCCGGCGGTATCGATCTGTCGGTTGGCTCGGTGATCGCCTTCACCGGCGTATTGTTGGCCAAGCTGATCGGCGTTTACGGCATTGCACCGGGCTATGCGTTCGTCATTGCTCTGTTGATGGGGGCGTCGTTTGGCGCTCTGATGGGCTGGATCATTGATGCGCTCAAGCTACCGGCATTTATCATCACGCTGGCTGGGATGTTCTTCGTACGCGGCATGAGTTTTATCCTTTCGGAAGAGTCGATACCCATTGATCATCCGCTGTATGCGACGCTGGCCAACTACGCCTGGAAACTGCCGGGTGGTGGCCGCTTCACGCTGTTAGCGCTGGTGATGCTGTTGGTGGTGGCGGTCGGCATGGTGCTGGCACACCGCACGCGCTTCGGCCATAACGTCTATGCCATCGGCGGCAATCGGGTGTCTGCGGCGTTAATGGGCGTACCGGTGCAGCGTACCACGGTGCTGATTTATATGCTTTCAGGCACGCTGGCGGCGCTGTCCGGGATTATTTTCTCGTTATATACCTCCGCGGGCTATGCGCTGGCGGCCAGCGGTGTGGAGCTGGATGCGATTGCCGCCGTGGTGATTGGCGGCACTTTGTTGACCGGCGGTGTCGGCACCGTGCTGGGCACGCTGTTTGGCGTGCTGATCCAGGGGCTGATTCAGAGCTATATCACCTTCGACGGTACGCTTAGCTCATGGTGGACCAAAATCGTCATCGGTATCCTGCTGTTCTGCTTTATCGGCCTCCAGAAGGCGATGAGCGCATTTTGGCTCAACAGACGAGCCAAACCACGCCATCCCCGACTAAAGCCGTTATAGCGTCTTAGGCTGCGGTGTTTAAAGGTATTTTCAGCAATTGCCGGATGAGTGGTTGCTGGTCGCTATTTTGCAGCCACACAGCGTACAGCGGGCGGATAATCGCCGGGATTTCGGGGGTTGCGACCAACTGTGGATAGTCCTTCTCCCACTGGCTGGGCAGGAAGGCGCAGCCGCCGGTGGTTTCCAGTAACTGGCGGGTCAGGTGTGCCGAGGTGGTGGTAAGCACCGGCAGATTATCGCTTTCCAACATGCGGCTTTCTTGCGGATGAAAGTCGGCCCCCCATTCCAGCTTGATATACGGCATCGGCGCATGCTTATCGCGCAGGGTAGAAGAGAATAGCCGCAGCGAGAAATTCCCCAGCAGCTGACTGGCCAGCTCATCCATCTTTGGCGGTTCGGTAGTGATGAGCAAATCGAGCTGTCTCTCATGCAGCTGTTTTACCAAAGAATGCCGTAGCGCAACCCTGGCTTCAAGTTGTAACGCTTCACGTTGCTGATAGAGCGATTGCAGCCACGGGGTTAGGTAGGCCTCCCACAAAGATGCGGTGGCGCCGATGGACAACTCGGTATGCTGCAGCGAACGCACCACCTCTTTTTTTGCCAATTGCCAGGTTGTCATCAGGCTCTCAGCATAGGGCAGAAGCCGCTCTCCGGCGGGCGTCAGGCGAATATTGTTACGGTGACGGGTGAATAAATTCGCGCCTAATTGGTTTTCTAACTGGCGGATGCGGAAACTGACCGCAGACTGCGTTAAGTACAAGGATTCCGCGGCTCGGCCAAAGTGACGCGTTCTACTGACTTCCAAAAAGGTTTTCAGTAATTCGGTATCCACACCTATCTCCAGAAATTTTTATCGTTAAGATTTAAATGTTTTGTTTTACACAATGTCAAGCCTATCTAATACTCCGCGCCATAAACAGCACGGCCATGAGAGAATTAGGAGCGTGTCAGATGGCGGATAGCTTCACCACGACCAGTCGATTTTTTGATAATAAACATTACCCTCGCGGGTTCTCCCGTCACGGCGATTTCACCATTAAAGAAGCGCAATTGCTAGAGCGCTTCGGGTATGCGTTCAACGAGTTGGACGCAGGCAAACGCCAGCCAGCCACTGAAGAAGAACAGCTGTTCGTCGCAGTGTGCCACGGTGAGCGTGAGCCGGTAACCGAGCAGGAAAAAGTATGGGCTAAATATCTGGCGCGCACACGTCGCCCGAAAAAATTCCATACCCTGTCTGGTGGCAAGCCGCAGGCTGATGCGGTGGAAGACTACACCGAAAGCGACGATTGATAACGATGGGGCCTGCGGGCCCCATTTTTATTCCAGGCTGCGGTGCAGCTGCAGCAACAGTCGATCCATACAACGGTAGCCAAGCGCTTCGCTCAGGTGGCGCTTGTCAATATCCCGATCCCCCGCCAAATCCGCAAGCGTGCGTGCCACTTTTAAAATTCGTTGCCAGGCACGAACCGATAATCCCAACTTGTTTAACGTCGTCTCAAGAAAATCGGCATCCGGTGCGCTGAGCGTACAATCCCGTTCGACTTCGGGATTACTCAACAGGGCGTTGATTTTTCCTGCCCGGCAGAGTTGCCTTTCACGCGCCTGCAATACCCGTTCACGTACCTGAATGCTGCTTTCTCCTCCGGCGCGCTTTTTACTGAGCACGCCTGGCGGCAGCAACGGCACCTCAATCGATAAATCGAAACGATCGAGAAACGGCCCTGAAAGCCGCCCGAGATAGCGCAGGACCTGTTGCGGCGACGCGCGGTTATGCATGCCCTGGTAGTGTCCTGTCGGGCTGGGATTCATTGCGGCGATCAACTGCACCCTGGCTGGGAAACAAACCTTGGCGCTGGCGCGTGAAATGACGATTTCGCCAGACTCCAGCGGTTCACGCAGGGCATCCAGCACGCGCCGTTCGAATTCCGGCAACTCGTCCAGAAACAGTACGCCGTTGTGCGCCATGGAGATTTCCCCCGGCCGCGGCAGTGAGCCACCGCCGACCAGCGCAACCATTGAGGCGCTGTGATGCGGTGCGCGAAATGGCCGCTGGCGCCATGGCAGCGTTTCGGCAGGGTGATGCAGCAGGCTGGCTACGGCCACGCTTTCCAGCGCCTCCCGGTCGGTCAGCGGTGGCAGCAGGCCGTTCAGGCGGCTGGCCAACATGGTTTTCCCGGTACCCGGCGGGCCGACCAGCAACAGGTTATGCCCCCCTGCTGCGGCGATCTCCAGCGCACGCTTGGCCTGTTCCTGGCCCAGAATATCCTGCAAATCGGCGGGTTCCTGCCGGGTTTCGGCGGGAGCCGGGGCGGTGGCCCCCGGTAAATCGCCTTTGCCCAACAAAAAGGCGCACACTTCCAGCAGATGTTCCGCAACCCGGCTTTCACTCTGTGCAATCAGGCCCACTTCCTTACCATTGGCTGACGCCAGAATCAGCTGTCTTCCGGCATCCATAGCCGCCAGCGCGGCGGGTATCGCGCCGCTTACTCCCCGCAGAGCGCCGGAGAGCGCCAGCTCCCCGAGGAACTCATAGCGCGCAAGCTGATCGGCCGGCAGTTGTTCGGAGGCGGCGAGGATTGCCAGGGCAATAGGCAGATCGTAACGGCCGCCCTCTTTGGGAAGATCGGCTGGAGCCAGGTTGACGGTGATGCGTCGGGCGGGAAAGGTGAAACCGTTGTTGATCAACGCGCTGCGTACCCGATCGCGGGCCTCTTTCACCGTGGTTTCCGGCAGGCCGACCATCGTCAGGCCGGGTAACCCGTTACTGATATGTACTTCGACCGTCACCGAAGGGGCCTGAACGCCCATCGTTGCCCGGGTATAGATAACCGCCAGTGACATATTGCTCTCCTTTCTGAAGGCAACATGATGCGGGATTCGCGCCCCCGGAGCGCGGCAACATTGAAGAGTTTACGTAAAGGTTCGCAAGTTAGATCTTTTATTTCAAACAGATATAGATATTTTGCGAAGCGCACCGCAAATGATGGCAATACCCCTTAACAATTACGCGAACGCTGCAACACATTAGCGGGCTAGCCCTGTTGCAGACGGAGGTTGGATGGGTGTATTTAACAATTAGTTAAAATAAAAGCCCTTTAATTAACAAACCCCGACCGCCGACGCGTTCCGCCACGGCAGCCGCTAAATCTCACGACTTCGTAAGCTAGAGTAGGGATAACACTATGTTTGGTTGGACCCCGCAGCAACGCAATGCGGCTATCGCCAGCTTTTCAAGCTGGACGCTCGATGCGTTTGATTTCTTCGTGCTGGTGTTTTTGCTCAGCGATATCGCGAAATCTTTCCATGTCGGCATGGAAGAGGTGACGCTGGCGATCCTGCTGACGCTGGCAGTACGTCCGATCGGTGCGCTGATCTTCGGCCGCGCGGCGGAAAAATACGGCCGCAAACCGATTTTGATGCTGAACATCGTGTTCTTCTCGGTGTTTGAGCTGCTGTCTGCAGCGGCCCCGTCGCTGACGGTATTTTTGCTGCTACGGGTATTGTACGGCGTGGCGATGGGCGGGATCTGGGGCGTGGCGTCATCGCTGGCGATGGAAACCATCCCGGACCGTTCACGCGGCCTGATGTCGGGGATTTTCCAGGCGGGTTATCCGTTTGGTTATTTGTTGGCGGCAGTGGTGTACGGTCTGCTGTTTGAGGCGGTGGGGTGGCGTGGCATGTTTGTTATCGGCGCAGCACCGATTTTGCTGTTGCCGTTTATTTACTATTGCGTACAGGAATCGCCGGTGTGGCTGGCGGCGCGTGAACGCAAGGAAAGCAGCGCGTTGCTGCCGGTGCTGAAGAGCCATTGGAAACTGTGCGGCTATCTGGTGCTGCTGATGGCCGCGTTTAATTTCTTCTCGCACGGCACCCAGGATATGTACCCGGTGTTTCTGAAAGTTCAGCATGGTTTCGATGCTAAAACCGTAAGTATCATCGCCATTAGCTACAATATCGCGTCAATTATCGGCGGGGTTTTCTTCGGCGCGCTGTCGGAAAAAATCGGCCGCAGGAAAGCGATTATCATCGCTGCGCTGCTGGCCTTGCCGGTGATCCCGCTGTGGGCGTTTTCCAGCGGTTCGCTGATGCTCGGGATTGGCGCATTCTTGATGCAATTCATGGTGCAGGGCGCCTGGGGCGTGGTGCCGAGCTATCTCACCGAGCTGGTACCGGCTAATACCCGTGCGGTGCTGCCGGGGTTCGTTTACCAGTTGGGCAATCTGCTTGCGTCGGTGAACGCGACATTGCAGGCAACGATTGCCGCTCACAATGGCCATAACTATGGGCTGGCGATGGCGATCATTGCCGGCACGGTGGCGATTGTTATCGCACTGTTGGTGTTCTTCGGCAAGGATACGCGCGGCAAGGCGATCTCTGGCGAGGTGAAAACCCCAAGCCTGCATGCTAACGTTTGAAATCGCGGTAGTTTGCGCGAGGTATGACCAGATTGCGTCGAATAATAACGCAAAAAAAGTGTTGTCATGCCGAGCGTGACTATGGTAACTCTGTAGGTATTAGTTCGAAACGAGCACAGTGAACAAACCTATTATGAAAGCCTTTGCCCAAGTGATTAGCCTAGTCGTGATTAGCGTGGTGGTGATTATTATCCCACCGTGCGGGGCTGCACTTGGACGAAGAAAGGCTTAGAAAACAAGCCGGAATCGCAAGAGAACCCCCGCACCGTAAGGTCCGGGGGTTTTTTATTGGCATAAGAAAAGTGAAGCGAGGATAAGAGAATGAATAACAGAGCAAAATCCTGCAATTATCGAAGTAAGGCGGGGAAATAACCATGAACGGGGCTCAGTGGGTAGTACAAGCGTTGCGTGCGCAGGGTGTTGATACGGTATTCGGCTATCCGGGCGGCGCAATCATGCCAGTCTACGATGCATTGTATGACGGCGGTGTGGAACACCTGCTGTGCCGCCACGAACAAGGCGCCGCAATGGCCGCCATCGGCTATGCCCGTTCAACCGGTAAAATCGGTGTTTGTATCGCCACTTCCGGGCCTGGCGCCACCAACCTGATCACCGGCCTGGCCGATGCGCTGCTGGACTCCGTGCCGGTCGTGGCTATCACCGGCCAAGTGGGATCTGCGCTGATCGGCACCGATGCCTTTCAGGAGATCGATGTTCTCGGCCTGTCTCTGGCCTGCACCAAACACAGCTTCCTGGTGGAGTCATTGGACGCGCTGCCGGGCATCATGGCGGAAGCCTTCGCCATCGCCGGCAGCGGTCGTCCAGGCCCGGTGCTGATCGATATCCCGAAAGACATCCAGCTGGCACAGGGTGACCTGCATCCTCATCTGATGCCGGTAGTGGAAGAACTGAACTACCCGGCGGAAGAGTTGGCGCAAGCCGCCGAATTGCTGGCGCAGGCGCACAAACCTATGCTGTACGTTGGCGGTGGGGTTGGTATGGCGCAGGCGGTGCCGGCGTTGCGCGAGTTTATCGCCGTGACTCAGATACCAAGCGTCGCCACGTTGAAAGGGCTGGGCGCGCCAGATGCGGAACACGCCTATTATCTCGGCATGCTGGGCATGCACGGTACCAAGGCCGCCAACCTGGCGGTGCAGGAATGCGATTTGCTGATCGCCGTCGGCGCACGTTTTGACGATCGCGTGACCGGCAAACTGAACGCTTTCGCACCGCACGCCAAGGTGATCCACATGGATATCGACCCGGCGGAGATGAGCAAGCTGCGTCAGGCGCACGTGGCATTGCAGGGCGATTTGAAAGCCTTGTTGCCTGCGCTGCAGCAGCCGTTGAATATCAGCACCTGGCAGCAACGGGTCGCTGAGCTGAAAGAAACCCATACCTGGCGTTACGATCACCCAGGCCAGCCGATCTACGCGCCGCTGCTGTTGAAACAGTTATCCGAGCGCAAACCGGCCAATACTGTGGTTACCACCGACGTGGGCCAGCACCAGATGTGGACCGCACAGCACATGACCTTTGAACGCCCTGAAAACTTCATCACGTCCAGCGGCCTGGGCACCATGGGGTTCGGCGTGCCGGCCGCGGTGGGGGCCCAAATGGCGCGGCCGCAGGATACGGTGATCTGCGTGTCGGGCGACGGTTCCTTCATGATGAACGTGCAAGAGCTGGGCACCATAAAACGAAAACAGCTGCCGCTGAAAATCGTTTTACTGGATAACCAGCGTTTAGGGATGGTTCGACAGTGGCAGCAGCTGTTTTTTGACGGTCGTTACAGCGAAACCAACCTGTCCGATAACCCCGATTTCCTGATGTTGGCCAATGCCTTCGGTATCCCCGGCCAGCGCATTACCCGCAAAGACCAGGTGGCAGACGCCCTCGACGCCTTACTCAACAGCGAAGGGCCTTATCTGCTGCACGTGTCCATTGATGAACTCGAAAACGTCTGGCCGCTGGTGCCGCCGGGCGCCGGCAACGAAACCATGTTGGAGAAAATGTCATGATGCAGCATCAACTCTCGATCCAGGCACGTTTCCGCCCCGAAATGTTAGAGCGCGTATTGCGCGTCGTGCGTCATCGCGGCTTTCAGGTTTGTGCTATGAATATGGTTTCAGCGGTGAATACCGACAACATTAATATTGAATTGACCGTTGCCAGCCAGCGCCCGGTGGATCTACTGTCATCACAGTTAAGCAAACTGATGGACGTCTCCTGCGTTGAGATCCAGCAACCAACATCACAACAAATACGCGCCTAAGGCGCGAGAAGGATAAAGAATAATGACGAAGAAAGCCGATTACATTTGGTTCAATGGTGAGATGGTTCCCTGGGCTGACGCCAAAGTGCACGTGATGTCGCATGCGTTGCACTACGGCACTTCGGTGTTTGAAGGAGTCCGCTGCTACGACTCCCATAAAGGCCCGGTGGTATTCCGCCACCGCGAACATATGCAGCGTCTGCACGACTCGGCAAAAATCTATCGCATGCCGGTATCGCACAGCGTCGATGAACTGATGGAAGCCTGCCGCGCCACGCTGCGTAAAAACAATCTGATCAGTGCTTATATCCGTCCGCTGGTGTTTGTTGGCGACGTCGGCATGGGGGTTAACCCGCCAGCCGGTTACAATACCGACGTGATTATCGCGGCGTTTCCTTGGGGCGCGTATCTGGGTGAAGAAGCGCTGGAACAAGGCATCGATGCGATGGTTTCTTCCTGGCAGCGCGTGGCGCCGAATACCATTCCAACTGCGGCCAAAGCCGGCGGCAACTACCTTTCCTCCCTGCTGGTGGGCAGCGAAGCGCGCCGCCACGGTTATCAGGAAGGGATTGCGCTTGACGTGCACGGTTATATTTCCGAAGGCGCAGGCGAGAACCTGTTCGAAGTGAAAGACGGCGTGCTGTTTACCCCGCCGTTCACCTCATCCGCGCTACCGGGCATCACCCGTGACGCCATCATCAAACTGGCGAAAGACATGGGCTTCGAAGTGCGTGAGCAGGTATTGTCGCGAGAGTCGTTGTACCTGGCCGACGAAGTGTTCATGTCCGGCACCGCAGCGGAAATCACCCCGGTGCGCAGCGTTGACGGCATCCAGGTCGGTATCGGCAAATGCGGACCGGTGACCAAACAAATCCAACAGGCATTCTTTGGCCTGTTTACCGGCAAGACCGAAGACAAGTACGGTTGGCTGGATCCGGTAAATCCATAATTTACCCGTCGCCTTTCAACCTGCAGCGTTGTTAGCTGCAGGTTGAAATTCATAGGGTAAATCGACAGACAGATAAGAATATCCAGGCGGTTCGTTCGCCGCCTGTAATAAATACATTTGGAGTGAAGAGCATGCCTAAGTACCGTTCCGCCACCACCACCCACGGCCGCAATATGGCGGGTGCCCGCGCATTATGGCGCGCGACCGGAATGACCGACGACGATTTCGGCAAGCCGATTATTGCGGTGGTCAACTCATTTACCCAGTTCGTGCCGGGCCACGTGCACTTGCGCGATTTGGGCAAACTGGTTGCAGAACAGATCGAAGCCTCCGGCGGCGTCGCCAAAGAATTCAACACCATTGCGGTGGATGACGGTATCGCCATGGGCCACGGCGGCATGCTCTATTCCCTGCCGTCGCGCGAACTGATCGCCGACTCGGTTGAATACATGGTGAATGCCCACTGCGCCGATGCGATGGTGTGTATCTCCAACTGCGACAAAATCACCCCGGGGATGCTGATGGCGTCACTGCGCCTCAATATTCCGGTGATTTTCGTTTCAGGCGGCCCAATGGAAGCCGGCAAGACCAAGCTGTCCGACAAGATAATCAAACTGGATCTGATCGATGCGATGATCCAGGGCGCCAACCCGAACGTCAGCGACGCCGACAGCGCGCAAATCGAACGTTCCGCCTGCCCGACCTGCGGCTCCTGTTCCGGCATGTTCACCGCCAACTCGATGAACTGCCTGACCGAAGCGCTGGGTCTGTCCCAGCCGGGTAACGGCTCGCTGCTGGCGACCCATGCGGACCGTAAGGATCTGTTCCTCAACGCCGGCAAGCGCATCGTTGCGCTGACCAAACGTTACTACGAGCAGGACGACGAAAGCGCGCTGCCGCGCAGCATCGCCAACAAAGCGGCATTCGAAAACGCCATGACGCTGGATATCGCCATGGGCGGCTCGACCAACACCGTACTTCACCTGCTGGCAGCGGCCCAGGAAGGCGAGATTGACTTCACCATGGCAGATATCGATCGTCTGTCGCGCAAGGTGCCGCACCTGTGCAAAGTGGCTCCAAGCACCCAGAAATACCATATGGAAGACGTGCACCGCGCTGGCGGCGTACTGGCTATCCTCGGCGAGTTGGACCGCGCGGGGCTGATGAACCGCGACGTCGATAACATCCTGGGCCTGAAGCTGTCGGAAACGCTGGAACAGTACGACATCATGCTGACCAAAGATGAAGCCGTGAAGAAAATGTTCCGCGCCGGCCCGGCGGGTATCCGCACCACTCAGGCGTTCTCGCAGGATTGCCGCTGGGATACGCTGGACGACGACCGCGCAGAGGGGTGTATCCGCTCGCTGGAAAATGCGTTCAGCCTGGAAGGCGGATTGGCCGTGCTGTACGGCAACATGGCGCTGGACGGCAGCATCGTTAAAACTGCCGGCGTCGACAAAGATAACCTGACCTTCCGTGGCCCGGCGAAAGTCTACGAAAGCCAGGATACGGCGGTGGAAGCGATTCTCGGCGGCAAAGTGGTTGCCGGCGACGTGGTGGTCATCCGCTACGAAGGGCCAAAAGGCGGGCCGGGCATGCAGGAAATGCTGTACCCGACGACCTACCTGAAATCCATGGGGCTGGGCAAAGCCTGTGCGCTGATTACCGATGGGCGCTTCTCCGGCGGCACCTCGGGCCTGTCTATCGGCCACGTTTCTCCGGAAGCGGGCAGCGGCGGCCTGATCGCACTGATCGAAGATGGCGACATGATCGACATCGACATTCCAAAACGTAGCATGGTGCTGGACGTTACAGACAGCGAACTGGCGGCACGCCGCGAGGTTGAGCTGGCGCGTGGCGATCGCGCCTGGACACCGAAAAATCGTGAACGTCAGGTGTCTTACGCCCTGCGCGCCTACGCCACGCTGGCGACCAGTGCCGACAAAGGCGCAGTGCGCGACAAGAGCAAGCTGGGAGGCTAAGCATCATGGCGGAATCACAACCCCTATCCGACGCCCCTGGCGGCGCGGAGTATCTGCGAGCGGTGCTCCGCTCGCCGGTTTACGAGGTGGCTCAGGTCACCCCGTTACAGGCCATGAGCAAAATCTCTTCGCGACTGGGCAATACCATTCTGGTGAAGCGTGAAGATCGTCAGCCGGTGCACAGCTTCAAGCTGCGCGGTGCCTATTCGATGATCGCCAGTCTGAACGAAGAACAAAAGGCGCGCGGCGTGGTGACGGCTTCCGCCGGTAACCATGCGCAGGGCGTAGCCTACTCCGGCAAACGGCTGGGGATCAAAACGCTGATCGTGATGCCGGTATCCACCGCAGACATCAAAGTGGATGCGGTGCGCGGTTTCGGTGGCGAGGTGTTGTTGCACGGCGCCAACTTTGATGAAGCCAAAGCGCGGGCGATTGAGCTGTCGCAGAAACAGGGCATGACCTTCGTACCGCCGTTCGATCATCCCACGGTGATTGCCGGGCAGGGCACGTTGGCGATGGAGCTGCTGCAGCAGGATGCGCATCTTGACCGGGTGTTTGTGCCGGTTGGCGGTGGCGGCCTGGCGGCCGGCGTAGCGGTGCTGATTAAGCAACTGATGCCGCAAATCAAAGTGATTGGCGTGGAAGCTGAAGATTCCGCCTGCCTGCGAGCGGCGCTGGATGCCGGGCACCCGGTGGATCTGGCGCGCGTCGGGTTGTTCGCCGAGGGGGTGGCGGTGAAGCGCATCGGCGATGAAACCTTCCGTCTGTGCCGGGAATACCTGGACGATGTGATCACCGTCGACAGCGACGCTATCTGTGCGGCGGTAAAGGATTTGTTCGAAGACGTGCGTGCCATTGCCGAGCCTTCCGGCGCGCTGGCGCTGGCCGGGCTGAAAAAGTACGTGCAGCAGCACAATATTCAGGGCGAGCGCCTGGCGCACGTACTGTCTGGCGCCAACCTGAACTTCCACGGATTGCGTTACGTGTCCGAACGCTGCGAATTGGGTGAACAGCGTGAAGCCCTGCTGGCGGTGACTATTCCAGAGCAGAAAGGCAGCTTCCTGAAGTTTTGCCAACTGCTGGGTGGCCGTTCGGTGACCGAGTTCAACTACCGCTATGCCGATGCGGATAATGCCTGCATTTTCGTCGGTGTTCGTCTGACGCGCGGTCATGCCGAACGGCTGGAAATCATCGACGAGCTGAACGCCGACGGCTATCAGGTGGTAGACCTGTCCGATGACGAAATGGCCAAGCTGCACGTGCGTTACATGGTGGGCGGGCGTCCTTCGAAGCCGCTGCGCGAACGTCTGTACAGCTTTGAATTCCCGGAGTCGCCGGGCGCGCTGCTGAAGTTCCTGCAGACCTTGGGTACTCACTGGAATATCTCGCTGTTCCATTATCGCAGCCACGGCACCGATTTTGGCCGCGTGCTGGCGGGCTTCGAGCTGTCGCAGACCGAACCCGAATTTGAGCAGCACTTGCAGGCGTTGGGCTACGATTGCCACGATGAAACCGATAACCCGGCGTTCCGCTTTTTCTTGCAGGGCTAAGGAAATCGACAAGGACGGCGTATGACAGACAGTTTTACCGGTTTCAGCCAACAGGGGCTGAATTTTCTCCAACAGGTGCGTCTCGAGAACGACAAAGACTGGTTTGAGGCCAATCGTGGCGTTTACGAGCGGGAGCTGTTGACGCCGTTCCGTACGCTGGTGGCCGAGCTGAGCCCGGCCATGCTGGCCATCGATCCGCAGTTTGAAACCCGGCCGGCGATCGGTAAAACGCTGTCGCGGCTCCACCGCGATACGCGTTTCTCTCATGACAAATCGCGCTATCGCAGCCGCATGTGGCTGACGTTTAAACGGCCGAGTAAAGACTGGAAAGACGCGCCAGTGTATTTCTTTGAACTGGGGCCGGATATGTTGCGCTATGGGCTGGGCTATTACAGCGCCAACAAGCCGACGATGGACCTGTTCCGCCATACGTTGCTGCGCCGGCCACAGCCGTTTTTAGAGGTGGCGGCCTGCTGTCGGCCGCCGTTCGAGCTGGTGGGGGAAAGCTACAAACGCCCGCTGGTGAAAGAGCAGGCGGCGGAGATCGCCACCTGGTACAACCGCAAATCTTTCGCGGTGATGGTCAGCGACAGCCAGGTAGAAAAGCTGTTCAGCGCAGGCCTGGTGCAGACGCTGACGCAGGGTTTCCAACAGTTGGAGCCGCTGTATCGCTGGCTGATGCAGGTGGAGACGATGAAGCAAATCGATCCGGCTGATTTATGAATACCCGTCGTCTTTCAAGCTGCAGCCTGTTGGCTGTAACTTGAAATCCATCGGGCTTAATATTTCAAATGTTCATGCTTGAATGCAGTGATTTCGTTTTCAAGATGTCGACCGTTCACAGCAGGCGCCAAAAAGCCTCGATCAACGGATCGCTGAGGCGCTTTTTCTGCACGCAAACGCCCAGTTCAAAGGGTTCGACCATCGAAATATTTTCCAGCTGCGAGATGCGGTTACGCACCGGTTCCGGGCTGTTGTCTACCACCACGCCGGGGATCAGCGCAATGCCGCAACCCAGCGCTACCATCGAAACGATGGCCTCGTGGCCGCCGACGGTGGCGTAAATCAGCGGGTTGGCGATGCGTTGGCGGCGGAACCACAGTTCGATGCGTTTTCGCGACGGGCCGTGCTCCGGCAGGATAAACGGAATGGTGGCCCAATCGGGCTTCGCGACAAACGCCTGGCTGCGTACCGCGCAGGGGAGCGCAGGGGCGATCAGTACCAGCGGGATTTCGCCGATTTTAGTGAACGCCACGCTGGTGGGCAGGGTTTCTGGCCGGCCGGCAATGCCGAGGTCGGCCTCGTTGGACTGCACCTTGTCGACCGCGTCGGCAGCGTCACCGGTGGTGAGTTTGATTTCCACCAGCGGATGCTGCGCCCGGAACCTGTCGAGGATTGGCGGCAGATGGCTGTAGGCAGCGGTAACCGAGCAAAACAGCCGCAATTCGCCGCTCAGCGAAGGGCCGTGCTGGCCCAGCGAATGTTTCAACTGCTGGTATTGCAACAGGGTATGCTGGGCAAACTCTTTCAGCTGTTCACCGGCATCGGTGAGCTGCACGGTGCGGTTATCGCGCAAAAACAGCGGTTGGCCGAGGATCTCCTCCAGCCGTTGGATCTGGCGGGATAGCGTCGACGGGCTGACGTGCATCGCTTTGGCGGTGCGGCCAAAATGCTGGCTTTCCGCCAGATGGAGGAACAGTTTTAAATCACGTAAATCCATATAGGTACGCTCGCAGCAAGAGTGTTGCATAAATTGCAATATCACATTCGTAATATATCAATTTAAGCAACGCGTTTCCTGTTATACATTGAGTTTAACGAATCTCCGCACAGACAGGGCGGGGAATGAAAATAACATCGATAAGCTAAATCGACACAACATCTAACTGGAGTACCACCATGGCTAACTATTTCAACACCTTGAACCTGCGTCAGCAGTTGGCGCAATTGGGCAAGTGTCGTTTCATGGCTCGCGACGAATTTGCGGATGAAGCCGGCTACCTGAAAGGCAAAAAAGTGGTGATCGTCGGCTGTGGCGCACAGGGCCTGAACCAGGGGCTGAACATGCGTGACTCGGGCCTGGACGTTGCCTATGCCCTGCGCAAAGAAGCCATCGACGAGAAGCGACCTTCATGGCGTAAAGCGACCGAGAATGGCTTCAAAGTCGGCACCTACGAAGATCTGATCCCGCAGGCGGACCTGGTGGTTAACCTGACGCCGGACAAACAGCACACCTCAGTGGTTCGCGCAGTTCAGCCGCTGATGAAAGACGGCGCGGCGCTGGGCTACTCCCATGGCTTCAACATCGTTGAAGTGGGCGAACAGGTACGTAAAGACATCACCGTAGTGATGGTGGCGCCGAAATGCCCGGGCACCGAAGTGCGCGAAGAATACAAACGCGGTTTCGGCGTGCCGACCCTGATTGCGGTTCACCCGGAAAACGACCCGAAAGGCGAAGGCATGGCGATCGCCAAGGCCTGGGCAGCAGCGACTGGCGGCCACCGTGCCGGCGTGCTGGAGTCCTCCTTCGTTGCCGAAGTGAAATCTGACCTGATGGGTGAGCAAACCATTCTGTGCGGCATGTTGCAGGCGGGTTCGCTGCTGTGCTTCGACAAATTGGTTGCTGAAGGCACCGAGCCGGCTTACGCCGAGAAACTGATTCAGTTCGGTTGGGAAACCATCACCGAAGCGCTGAAGCAGGGCGGCATCACCCTGATGATGGATCGTCTGTCCAACCCGGCCAAGCTGCGTGCTTATGCGCTGTCCGAACAACTGAAAGAGATCATGGCGCCGCTGTTCCAGAAACACATGGACGACATCATCTCCGGCGCCTTCTCCAGCGGCATGATGGCCGACTGGGCAGAAGACGACGTAAAACTGCTGAACTGGCGTGAAGAGACCGGCAAATCGGCATTCGAGAATGCGCCGCAGTTCGAAGGCAAAATCAGCGAGCAGGAATACTTTGATAACGGCGTGCTGATGGTCGCTATGGTGAAAGCAGGCGTTGAGCTGGCGTTCGAAACCATGGTTGACGCAGGCATCATCGAAGAATCCGCTTACTACGAATCACTGCACGAGCTGCCGCTGATCGCCAACACCATCGCGCGCAAGCGTCTGTATGAAATGAACGTGGTTATCTCTGATACCGCTGAATACGGCAACTACCTGTTCGCTAACGCCGCAGTGCCGTTGCTGAAAGAGTTTATGACGACTCTGCAGGCAGGCGATTTGGGTAAATCCGTGGCCGGTACTTCCGTGGACAACGCGCAACTGCGTGACGTGAACGAAGCGGTGCGCAATCACCCAATCGAATCCGTTGGCCGCAAACTGCGTGGTTATATGACTGATATGAAACGTATCGCGGTAGCAGGCTAAATACCCGTCGTCTTTCAAGCTGTCGCGTTGTTATTTCAGCGACTAAGGGCTTAGCATATTAAGCCCATTAAAAAGGCCAGCATCGTTGCTGGCCTTTCGCATTTTTGGAGATCAGGCATTACTGCGGCATTGCCTCCCGCGGGATGATGGCTCCACGATATTGGATAACCGTGCTGGCAGTCAGGTGGCCACGCTGTGCCGCCTGTACCGCGTCGCCGCCGGTTAAACGTACCGCCAGGTATCCGGCGCTGAAGGAGTCCCCTGCGGCGGTGGTATCCACCACCTTCTCTTTCGGCAGCTGCACCGCCGGAATCTCAAGCTCGGTGCCTTCGGCGCTGAATACCAGGCAGGCGTCTGCGCCGCGTTTGATCACAATCTCCGTTACACCCAATGCCTGCGTGCGGCGGACCACCTGTTCCACCGGTTGTTTGCCCCACAGCAGGTCTTCATCGTCCAGGGTCAGGAAGGCGATGTCGGTGCAGGCCAGCACATCGCGATAAACCTGTTGGGTTTCCTCGCGGTTCTGCCACAGGCGCGGCCGATAGTTATTATCGAAAATCACCTTCCCGCCGTTGGCGCGGCACTGGCGCAGCAACGCCAGCAATCGGGTGCGGCTGGCTGGGTTGAGAATGGCCACGCTGATACCGCTGAGGTACAGATAATCGAAATGGGCCAGATGCTCGCACAGGCTTTCCGCCTGGGGCCCTTCCAGCCAGTAGCGTGCGGCGGCGTCGTTGCGCCAGTAATAGAAGGTGCGCTCGCCGGTATCATCGGTTTCGATCACATACAACCCCGGCAGCTTGTTTTCCAGCCGTTGGATCAAATCGGTTTTAACCTTTTCCTGTTGCCAGGCCTGCAGCATTTCCTGGCTGAAGCTATCGGTGCCGAGGGCGGTGACGTAATGCACCTGCAGCGCGGTTTCCGGCACCTGGCGGGCGATGTAAACGGCGGTGTTTAAGGTATCGCCGCCAAATCCGCGGCTGAGCTCCGCGCCTTTTTGCGACAGTTCAATCATGCATTCGCCGATCACGGCAAGATTCTGGGTGGTCATAGTCAACGGCCCTGGCTGGAAGAAAAAACAAAGGGATGCGCAACGCCTTCAGTCTCAACGCAAGGGCGGGGGGAGTCAATAAAAATAAAACATCGTTTTAATTAATTTATGATCGCTATCGGGAAATGGAAAAGTTTCCCGATAGCGAAGCGTGCCGCCGGCCGTTATTTCGCGGCTGCGCGCAGGTCGGTGACGCTGTGGCCGCCGATGCCCCAATTGTCGGTTTCTACTTCATCAATGACCACCACGGTGGTCGCCGGGTTTTTCCCTAGCGTATCCACCAACAGTTGCGTCACGCCGGCGATCAGCTGTTTCTTTTGCTCCGGCGTCGCGCCTTCGCGGGTAATTTTGATATTTACGTAGGGCATGTCTTTTCCTCTGTTATTGATCTGTTATCAATGTAAAAGGCTTTCGCTATCGCTTAAAGTTTTATCGCATCTTGCCGATAAACTAAGAGCAGCACTACCGCAGCCTGAGCGTTTTCATTCTCCTTCGATGGCGATAGTACCCATGACAACCAAGACGAACTCTGGTCTGCTGGCGCCATTCCTTGCCGTCTGCATGCGCGTAAAAACGCAACGTTACTGGCGACAATGTCGGCGTTTGTACACCTTTCAGCCTATCTACCGCACCTCCGGCGCTTTGCTGGCGATAGAGCTGTTAACGGTGGTGTATCACCCCAGCGCGCCGGACAAGCCGCAATCGCCGGAGCGCTATTTTGCCGCCCTCGACGTTAGCTCGCGCCTGCGGATCATTCAGGAACAACTCAGCTTCCTGCAAGGCTGGCAGCCGCATCTTATCCGCCATGCGTTGATGGTGTCGGTCAATATCGACGGTATTGCGCTGCAGGCGTTGCAGCGACATGCTGAGTTGCAAAGGCAGATTACCGCGATGCCCTATCTGCGCTTTGAGCTGGTGGAGCATGCCGGGATGGCGCTGAGCTGTCCGTTGCAGCAAATTACGGGGGCGGAGCGGTTGTGGCTGGATGATTTCGGCAGCGGCTTGGCGAACTTCTGTGCCATCAGTACCTGGCGTTACCAATACATTAAAGTGGCGCGTGAGTTATTCACCCTGCTGAAGCAGACGGAAGACGGCATCGAGTTGCTTTTCACCCTGATCAAAATAATGAACCAGTTCAGCGAAGGGGTGATCGTCGAAGGGGTGGAGACCGAGCAGGAATGGCTGCTGGTGCAGCGTTCCGGCGCATTGGCTGCGCAGGGCTACTACCTTTCCCGCCCGGCCCGTTTTGAAACGCTGCAAACCTTGCCGATGTTGTTTTCCTCGCCGCCCGCCTGACTCTCTGCCTGCCTAAAGCGTGAACTCTCGCCTATCCTCGGCTAGGCTTGGTAAAGCCTGCTTATCAATTTTAGTGGCAGATTACCGTGTTCAGGGAGCCGATATGACAAGAACGGGAAAAGCTTTCAGCTGGGTTGGCGGCATCGTGCTGCTGGTGATTGCCGCGCTGGTGATCTTTGTGATGACCTTCGACTGGAACCGCCTTAAACCGACCATCAATGACAAGATGTCTGCCGAGTTGCAGCGGCCGTTTGCGATCCGCGGCGAGCTGGGCGTGGACTGGGCGCGTGAGAAAGATGAGGGGGGCTGGCGTGCCTGGGTGCCGTGGCCGCACATTCATGCCGAAGACATTGTGCTGGGCAATCCCAAAAATATTCCCGGCGACAGCATGGTCCAACTGCAACGCGTCGATGCCAGCATCGCGCCGCTGGCGCTGCTCGGCAAAGAGGTGTTGATTCCGCGTATCTGGCTGAAACAGCCGAACGCCACCTTGCAACGGCTGGCGAACGGCGACAATAACTGGACCTTCAACCTGGCCGGCGATCCCAAACAACCGACGTCCGACTGGTCGGTGAATATTCATGACGTCGTCTTCGATCGCGGTCAGATTGATGTTAAAGACGCCACGCTGAAGGCAGATTTCCGTGCGCTGATTGACCCGCTTGGCAAGCCGCTGCCGTTCAGCGAGGTCACAGGAAAAAAAGACGCCGGCAGTGCGATCACCCCCGACTATGTTTTTGGCTGGAAGGTGAAGGGCAAATACAACGGCGAGCCGCTGTCGGGCAGCGGCAAGATGGGCGGCATGCTGTCGCTGCAGAATGCCGAGGTGCCTTTCCCGCTGCAAGCCGACGTGCGCTCCGGCGCAGCCCGGGTGGTGGTGGCCGGCACGCTGTCCGATCCGATGAACCTGGGCGGGTTGGATCTGCGGGTAAAATTATCCGGCGATAGCCTGGGCAATCTGTATGGCCTGACTGGCGTTTTGCTGCCGAATACCCCACCGTACTCTACCGATGGGCACCTGATCGCACGGTTGCACGAGAAAGGCGGCGCGGTGTTCCAGTACCAGAAGTTCGACGGCAAAATCGGCGACAGCGATATCCACGGCAATTTGAAATATGTCGCCAGTAAACCTCGGCCCAAACTGAGCGGTGAAGTGCTGTCGAAACAGCTGCGCCTGGCCGATCTGGCGCCGTTGATTGGTGCGGATTCCAATACGGAAAAAGCCGGTCGTGGGGAGAAGAGCCGTCAGCCTGCCGACAAGGTGTTACCGGTTGAGAAATTTGACACCAAAAGCTGGAACCTGATGGATGCGGACGTGAAATTTACCGCGAAACGCATCGAGCGCGGCAATTCGCTGCCGCTGAGCGATCTCTCTACCCATTTGCAGTTGGATAACGGTGTGATCCTGATGGATCCGTTGCGATTCGGCGTGGCCGGCGGCAACCTCAACGCCACCCTTCGTCTGGACGGCGGTAAAAACCCGATGCAGGGCCGGGTGGATATGCATGCGCGTAAATTCCAGCTTCAGCAACTTCTGCCGAACGTGGCGTCGATGAAGCGCAGCCTGGGGCAGATGAACGGGGATGCCAAACTGACCGGCAGCGGTAATTCGGTGGCCGAGCTGTTGGCAACCAGCAGCGGCGAACTGCGCATGGTGGTTAACAACGGCGTGATCAGCCGCGGACTGATGGAGATCCTCGGGCTGAATGTGGGCAATTATCTGGTCGCGAAGCTGTTTGGTGACGATGTCGTGGGCATCAACTGTGCGGCGGCGGATGTCGGTATTCGCAATGGCGTCGCCGCGCCGCGGCTGTTCGTGTTTGACACCGAGAACGCCATTATCAATATCAGCGGCGACGCCAATTTGGCCAGCGAGCGGCTGGATTTGTCCATCGATCCGGAAAGCAAGGGGATGCGTGTGCTGACGCTGCGTTCACCCTTGTATGTGAAAGGGACCTTCAAGAACCCGGATGCCGGCGTTAAAGCCGGCCCGCTGATTGCGCGCGGTGCGGCTGCGGTGGCGCTGGGCGTGGTGCTGACGCCGGCGGCAGCCTTGCTGGCGTTGGTTTCCCCGAGCGAAGGCGGCGATGAAAACCAATGCGGGCAAATCCTGCAAAAGATGAAGCAAAAGAAATGATCTCTGTGGCCCGTCAAGCGGGCCATCTTTAATTCAGCACCCGGCAGTCGTGATCCTGAATTTCTTCCGCCGAGGCCAGAGTAAAGGGCAGCAGGCTGCGTTCGGTGGCCAGCAGCAGGAAGTCGCCACCTGGGAGTGCGGTCATCGCCAGGCCAAAGCTGCCCATGCGGCCATTGGCGCGTGGGATGCCCTCGGCCAGCAGGCGGAAAGCACCTTGCCTGGCCAATTCGTCAGGCGCGACCCGGCGCACCAGATAATCGTGACCCAGCAGGCCACCGGGCAGCGGTTGCCATTGCTCGGTGTAATCCGCCGCAAACTGCGCCAACTGCGTTTTTACCGCCGGCAGCAGGCAGGAAATATGAATGTGCAGCTGATTCTGGCTGCGGCCATACTCGGAATTAATCGCCAGCGAAATATCAGCGTCATCTATCTCTTTGCCATATTTATCTGCCATAAAATGGCGCGCCGCCCAGGCTTGCGCAAAGAAGTTCGGGGTGGTGGCTTCCAGCACCGTCGGGCTTTCAATACCGGTAATTTTAGCGCTTGGCATCAACAGATATTGCAGCGGCCCGTTGCGATCCTTAAACACGACAAAACCGGCCTGTGTGTCAACCTGTGCGCAGGGTGCCGGGTTATTGTGCGCCTGCTGGTTGGGCAAGCACTGTTGGCTGACGATGCGCCAAAGCGCGTCCGGATGGGATGATTTCAGCCCGAACCAGGCACCCAATGCAAGGGCGGCAACGATCAGGGGAACAAGGTACCAATACAGCCTGCGGCGCAGAGACATCATCGATTTCCGTTCAACGGGAGGAGCGCACAGCATAGTCCGAATTTATGACAGGAGACAAAGCGGGAAGTGCGGCCCCGCCGGGGGGGCCGCAAAACAAGGGTTACAGCGACATATCCCGGGTCTCTTTCATCAGCAGCAAGGCGATCAGCGTGAGGCTGGCCATCGCTGCCAGATACAGACCGACGTAGAACAGACCGTAGTGGGTTGCCAGCCAGGTGGCGATATAAGGCGCCACGGCGGCCCCGAGGATTGACGCCACGTTGTAGGAGAACGACGCGCCGGTATAACGCACTTCGGTCGGGAACAGCTCCGGCAGCAGCGCCCCCATCGGGCCGAAGGTCAGGCCCATGATGCTCAGACCGCACAGCAGGAAGCCCATCACCAGCACCTGATTGCCGGAGCCCAACAGGCTTGGGAACAGGAAGGCGAAAGCGATCATCAGCAGGGTAATGGCGATCATGGTCTTGCGGCGGCCAAAGGCATCCGCCAACAGGCCGGCAATCGGCACCATCACGCCAAAACCGACTACCGCCACCATCAGCATCCACAGGAAGGTATTGCGTGAGTAGCCTAACCCCAGCGGCTGCGCCGTGGTGCCGTAGGTCATCGAGTAAACCGTCATCAGGTAGAACAGGGTATAGGTCGCCAGCATGATGAAGGTACCGAGTATGGTCGCCTTCCAATGCTTGCTCAGCAGGGTGCCGAGCGGGATTTTTACCTGTTTGCCGGCTTTCGCCACCTTGGCGAATACCGGGGTTTCATGCAGCGATACGCGGACATACAGGCCGATCAGCACCAGAGCTGCGGACAGGATAAACGGCACGCGCCAGCCCCATTCCATAAACTGTTGATCTGTCAGCAGCCAGGAGAGTAGCAGGAAGGTCCCGTTGGCGAAGAAGAAGCCGATAGGCGCACCCAATTGCGGGAATGAACCGTACAGCGCGCGCTTTCTAGCAGGAGCATTCTCGGTAGCCAGCAAAGCCGCGCCGCCCCATTCACCGCCCAGACCAAGCCCTTGGCCAAAACGCGCCAGCGCCAGCAGGAGCGGTGCAAAGATGCCAATGGTGTCGTAGCTCGGCAGCAGGCCGATCAGCACGGTAGAAATTCCCATGGTGAGCAGCGAGGCGACCAGCGTCACCTTGCGGCCCACGCGATCGCCGAAGTGACCGAACAGCGCCGAACCAATCGGGCGTGCGATAAAGGCGACGGCGAAGGTGGCCAGCGATTGCAACGTGGCCGTGGTCGGGTCGCCCTGTGGGAAGAAGATATGCGGGAAGACGATCACTGCGGCGGTGGCGTAAATATAGAAATCGAAAAACTCGATGGCGGTACCGACCAGCGAGGCGACAATCACTTTTCCGCGTGAGTTTACCGGTGTTGACGCCTCGTCGGCGTCCAGAGTTGGTGCGATGGATGCTTGCATAGTGTTTCTTATTTTTTGAATTTGTAAAAATCCATCTTAGTCATAGCAAAATGCCTTTTCAATGATGAAACTTTGTACAATACCGTCATTAACCGGTTAAAAAGCTTAATGTTTCAGTACTGTAACTCCCTTTAGGTTTTAACGTTGCAAAATGAATAATATACAGATTTAATTGCTGTAAAAATCGTAAAGAAAAGTTAGCCGGTAGTTTGTTATGCTGGTTTTGAGACAGCTAAAGGTTTGGTTTTGGTGGTGTGTGCTGGGTTTTTAGTGTTATCTCAGAATAAAACACCGGCCATCGAATGATGGCCGGTATGATTGCATTGCTTCAGGGGGCAGGCTGCTCGGATGTCGGCAGGGTTTTATCTTCTTTATACTGCGCGGTGGCGATCCAGGCGGCGCAGAACAGCGTCAGGCGGGCAAAGAAATAGAAGAACGCCATCAACCCAATCACCGATCCAAAGGCGGCGCCGGAAGGGGATTTTGCCACCTGCGGCAGCGTCATGGTCATCACAAACTTAATCACTTCGAAGCCGATGGCGGCGAGCAGCGTCCCGCGCAGCAACGCCTTTTTCTTTGGCTTATGGCGTGGCAGCATCCAGAAGATCCACAGGAACAGCAGGTAGTTGGCGAGAATGGAGATCGACAACGCAATCAGCGTCATCGCCGGGCGCAGCCATTCTATGCCTTCCAGACCCAATGCGCTGACGATGGCCGCCTGTGCCGAACCGGCGATGGAGGTCAGCGTCAGGGTAATGATCAGCGCCACCACCAGGCCGGTTAGCGAGATAAAGTCGCGGGTATATTTGAAATAGAGCTTTTCCTGATCCTGCGGATTACGCTCCCACACGTCACGCGACTGCGCCCGGATCGCCTCACGCAGATTGCCCATCCAACTGATCCCCGAATACAGCGCCAGCGCCAGGCCTGTCAGCCCCACCGTAGTGCGCTGCTGAATGGCGGTATTAACGGTATTTTTCAGCGTGCTGGCCAGCGTAGGATCGCTGATGCTGCCGACAATTTTATTGATCAACCCGGCCAGCAGGTCAGGATTGGACGCCAGCACAAAGCCGACGGCGGCGAACGACACCATCAGAATCGGAATCAGCGAGAGAAACGAAAAATAGGTGATGGCGGCACCGAATTGGCTGCCCAGACGATCGTTAAAGCGCTCGGTGGCGCGCAGCAGATGAGCGATGCTGGGCCAGGCCTGGATGCGCTCGACCAGCCGTGAAAAACCGGAAATGTGCCGGTCAATTTTTCCGTGGCCGGTTTTGATACCGATCAGGGGTTTTTGCGGCGTTTCACTGTGGGGCTGACGGGGTTCTTTATCTGATCCTGTAGGCATTACGTCACGATTTCCTTAACGATAAATATACCCGTCATACTTCAACTTGCATGTACGTTGGCTGCCTTCACTTACCCGAATCACTTACTGAAGTAAGCTCGCCGGGATTCGTTCAGTTGCCGCCTTCCTGCAACTCGAATTATTTAGGGTAGAGGCTGTCTCAGCCTTGATTATAGCCAAAATGCCCGCCGATTGGCCGTCGGGGCGGCAAGCGAGCAATTTGTGAGCTTATCGCGTTGCCCTGCCGGGTGAAATCTTCTTGCTCGCCGATAGGTAAAATTCTCATATCAACCGCGCTGCCAGCGCGGCCTTTTTCATTCGCCGACCGCCAATTTTTATCTATTTCATCACCAAGAAAGCGTTTACTCATGAGGTGGCGCTGCGGGGGTTCAACCGCAGCGTTGCTGCAGCCGTAGGGGCTGGAACGGTTTCAACTGTTATCAATAGAGAAAATGGAAGGCCATATGAAATTACTAAATCATCCCACCTGTCGTCCGTTCACCGAAGCGGGCACTTTGACACAGATTTCCGCCTACTATGAGGAAGAGCGGCACATCATGTGGATGCTGCTGCGCGCCGAGCCGCGGCCTTGCTTCAATCAGGCGCTGATCGAGGACATCATGACGTTGGCGCAGGCGGCGAAAGAGTCGTCGCTGCAGTTTGATTTTTGGGTGACCGGTTCGCTGGTGCCGAACATGTTCAACGTCGGCGGCGATCTGCAATTCTTTGCCGAAGCGATTAAAAACCGCAAACGTGAAGCGATGATGGCTTACGCGCGCGCCTGCATTGATTGTGTGCACGCGGCGGCGCGCGGGTTCGATACCGGAGCGGTTAGCATTGCGATGGTGGAGGGCAGCGCGCTGGGCGGGGGGTTTGAAGCGGCGCTGGCGCACCATTTCGTTCTGGCGCAGAACAATGCGCGCATGGGCTTCCCGGAAATTGCCTTCAATCTGTTCCCCGGCATGGGCGGTTATTCGCTGGTGGCGCGCAAAGCGGGCATGCGCTTGGCCGAGGAGCTTATCTGGAGCGGCGAGTCGCACACCGCCGAATGGTTTGAAAGCCGCGGCCTGGTCGATCAACTTTTCCAGCCCGGTGACGCCTATATAGCCACCCGTACCTTTATCGATACCATCCGGCCCAAGCTGAACGGCATGCGCGCCATGCTGCGCGCTCGCCAGAGGGTATTGCAGCTTACGCGTTCGGAGTTGATGGACATCACCGAAGATTGGGTGCATTCGGCTTTCACTATCGAGGAGAAAGACCGCGCCTATATTGAACGTTTGGTCATGCTGCAGGATCGTCATACGCTGAACCTGCGCCGTGCCGGCTAATGCAAACCTGCCCGCATCACGCTGAGGGGGGTGACGGGCAATAAGACCGCAGCCAATGTTCCAGCTGTTCCGGGAGCATTGGCCGCGCAAACAGGAACCCCTGTTTCTCGTCCACGCCAACCTCATCCAGGAACCTGTTCTCGCTTTCTGTCTCAACGCCTTCGGCGATCACCCGGAATTTCAGCGCCTCGGCCGCCGCGACGATGGCGCGCACCAGCGATTGCGAAACCGGATTGAAATTCACGCCGCGCACAAAGCTTTTATCCAACTTAATGGCATCCAGCGGGATACGCGCCAGCTGCGCCAGCGAGGAGTACCCGGTGCCAAAATCATCGAGATGAACTTGCGCGCCCAGTTCTCGCAGCCGGGTGATGACCGCGCGTGCGCGTCTCTCATCCTCAATCAGGCTGCTTTCCGTCAGTTCGAAGTCCAGCAGGCACGGCGTCAACTTGTTGTGCTGCAACACGTTGATAAGATCTTCCACGATGGAATCATCGACCAACTGCCGTGCGGAAAGATTTACGGCGACCCGCAGCGCCAGCCCTTGCTGTTGCCACTGGGCGGCCTGTTTGGCCGCAGTCTGCAGCACCCATCGGCCGAGCGGGCCTATCAGCCCGGATTCTTCAGCGTAAGAGATAAACTGTAACGGCGGGATCAGACCGCGTTCGGGCGAGTCCCAACGTACCAGGGCTTCCACGCTGTGCACCATGCCGCTGAGCGCATCGATTTTCGGTTGGTAATAAACCACCAGTTGATTCTGCTCCAGACCCTTGCGCAGGTTGGTGTCCAGCCACATATATTCGGCGACGCGTTTGTTCATTTCCGGCGAGAATACGGTAAAGGTGCGTTTGCCGCGCTCTTTGGCGACGTACATGGCGGTGTCGGCGCTGCGGATCAGGCCGTCGAGATCGTTACCGTGTTCCGGGCACAGCGCGATGCCAATCGAACAACCGGTATAGACTTCGATAAGGCCGATGCGGAAGGGCGTTTTCAATCGATCGATAATACGCTGGGCCAGCTGTTGCAGCACCTCGCGGTCGGCCTGTTGGGCCAGCACCAGGAATTCATCGCCCCCAAGACGGGCCAGAACCTGATCGGGCTCCAGACAGCCGAGCACCGCCAGCGATACTTCAACCAGCAAACGGTCGCCGAACATATGCCCGTAGGCGTCGTTCACCTTTTTGAAATTATCGAGATCGAGGTACACCAGCCCAACGTTGCTGTCACCGCGCTCCGCGATAGCCTGGATGATTTTGTCCTGAATGGCGTTGCGGTTGGGCAGGCCGGTGATGATATCGGTATTGGCCAGCACCCGCAGGCGTTCCTGGGCGCGGCGTTCTTCGGTGATGTCCGTACCGGAACAAATCAGGAAGACTTCGTTTTTCCCGCTACCGCTGTGGACGAATTTGTTGCGGAACAAAAACAGCCGCTCGCCTTTTACCGTTTTGACCCAACGTTCCACCTCGTAGGACGAACCATTACGGAAAAAACCGGCGATATTTCGCCGCGAGGCCGCCGCTTCTTCCGGGCTCATAAACAGCTGAAAGACGTTTTTGCCAATGACATCATGTTCATGCAGGCCGGTGTATTCTTCGCTCAAACGGTTGAAGCGTTGGATGCGGCCATGCTGATCGACAATCACGATCACCGAATTGGCTTCGGATACCACCTGCTCGGCAAAGGAAAGCCCATGCACCAGGTCACGGGCGACCGACTTGGTGTCGCTGAAAGCGGAGGCGGTGCCGGCCCATTCCAGTTTGTTGATCCGGCGGCCCACCAGATGCAAATGTATCGGCTCGCCGACCAGCGAAATAGAGATATCCAGGCTGGCGGTAATGCCGCTCAGACGCCGTATTTTTGCCGCCTGTATGGCGCTGAGCGCCACGGCCATATGGGCTTTGCCTTTGACTGCGGACAGCTCCAGGGCATTGCTGTCGAATGCCAGCCGCCAGTAGGGGCTGCCGGTGCCAAAGTGGGCGTTCAGGAGCATAGGGCCTTGGTCTGCGAACATGATGATTCCTCAAAAGGGCACGACAGCCAGGTTTCCGCAATGAGCGTAGCCGCAGTTTTCAGGCTCGGTAGCGGCCGCAGTGCACGTATCTCCATCATATAACACGTTTTTCACGGGCGGGCATGGGTGATGAAACTATTATATAAGCAATAATTAGTTTTGCTGTGTAAATGTCCCACTGTTGCCGGTTGCTTTGAGTGTAAGAGAAAAATCTTCAATCAAGGGACATTCGTACGATTTTTGCGCATTGGATACCGCCATATTGTTGAAGGGCGGTTGTACTGGGTGAGGCTAAATTATAATAAAGGCTGCGGGCGTCAGGAATAACCCCATTGAGGTGAATTTTAATTTTCTCAGGCAATCAAAATTTCCGGACCCTAGACACTATCTCCATAATTTACTCAAAGTTGTCGAATAAACCTGTTTTGGGTTTTAAAAAATTTACACAGCATCGCATTACTCTATGTTTAACGGCCTACTATTATCCCCGACGAACGAAAGAAGAGCCTGTTCACGTACAGCGCTCCTGATGAAGAATAATTTTAAGGAAATGATTATGCGTAAACTGACCGCTTTATTTGTAGCTTCTACTCTGGCGCTGGGCTCTGCTTCCATGGCCTTCGCTGCGGACACCACGGCGGCGCCGGCAACTGCTGCGGATGCCGCCCCGATGAAAATGATGCACCATAAAGGCGAAGGTAAAGGCGGGCCGTTTGCCGGCCTGAACCTGACTGAACAGCAGCGCCAGCAAATGCGCGACATCATGAAAGAATCACACCAGAATCGCGGTGCGGGCGTAAAAGAGGAGCGTCAGGCGTTGCACAACCTGGTGGCTAGCGACAGCTTCGATGAAGCAAAAGCGAAATCCCAAATTGATGCCATCAGCAAAGCGCAGTCCGAACATATGCTGGAACGCGCCAAAGCGGAAAATAAAATGTATAACCTGCTGACCCCTGAGCAGAAAAAACAATACAATGAGAATTATCAGAAACGCGAACAGAAAATGATGGACCACATGAATAAAATGAAATCGAAAATGACGACCGAACAGTAATAGCGTCATGGGGTAAATAAAAAGGGCCAGATTATTCATCTGGCCCTTTTGTTTATCTCACTTCAACTTACCTTCCCGTTAAACAACGGGTTTCCCTTGGTATTGCGTGCGAGTGAGTGAGTTTCCTGTCAATCCCGGTTAATTTTTTTAAATTGACGAGTGGTTTCGGTTAACGCTAGTTCCGTAGGCAGACGCTCCATGGAGCTGGCACCGTAGAAGCCATCCACCAAAGGACAGCGCCGCATGATATATGAGGCATCTTCAGGCGTGGCTATTGGACCTCCGTGACAAAGGACGATCACGTCTTCGCGGATCCGTTTGGCAGCCTGGGCCCAATCGTTAATCAGCGGGACGCAATCGGCCAGGGTCAGAGCCGTTTCTGCGCCAATGCTGCCGCCGGTAGTCAGCCCCATGTGCGGCACTATGATATCGGCACCTGCCTCAGTCATCGCTACCGCATCTTGTGCATTGAAAACATAAGGTGTGGTCAGCAGATCTTTTTCATGCGCCAGACGAATCATGTCCACCTCCAGCGCATATCCCATACCGGTTTCCTCCAGATTGGCGCGGAAGTTGCCGTCAATAAGACCCACCGTTGGAAAGTTCTGCACCCCGGCGAAGCCCGTGTTCTTAATCTCATCAAGAAACTTGTCAAAATGGCAGAAAGGATCCGTACCATTAACTCCAGCCAAAACAGGAGTGTGTTTGACCACGGGCAAGACTTCTTTGGCCATATCCATGACGATTTCGTTTGCGTTGCCATAGGCCAGCAAACCTGCCAGGGAGCCTCGACCCGCCATGCGATAGCGGCCCGAGTTATAAATGACTATCAGATCGATGCCGCCGGCCTCTTCGCATTTGGCTGAGAGCCCGGTGCCGGCACCTCCGCCAATGATAGGTTCACGGCGGGCAATCATTTCCCTGAATTTAGTAAGTAGCTCCTGTCGGGTATGTTTGGCCATTTTTAACTCCAATCAATAAGTACGAGATATCTCCCTAAACTGTTGCACGGCGATGTCGGCAAAGCGGGGATCGTTGATGTTATAAGGGGTTCTGATCAGACGGTGTTTTTCCGTGGGTCGCCATGTCATTTCCAGCGCGTTGACGAAGGCTGCCAAAGCTTCGGGATCCCAGAATGCTTGCCCAGGGGCATCGAGAGCGGAAACGCCACCTTCAGGGATCAGGAAGCGAACCTCCCCGGTACATGTATTCAGCTTTTCACCAATCCAACGACCCATTTGGGCATTTTCTTCTGGCGTAGTCCGCATCAGAGTCACTTGGGCATTATGGTTATAGAACTGACGCTCAGCATAACGAGCGGGGATGGTGTCTGGGTGGCCAAAGTTAATCATATCGAGGGCACCGCAAGACATGACACAAGGAATGCCGGTATGGGCTATCGCATTGAAGCGATCTTCGTTACAGGCCAACACGCCACCAAACAGGTAGTCGCAGACTTCAGTAGTAGTTAAATCGAATACGCCATTTAACAGGTGGCTATAAACCAGCTTTTCCATTGCCCTGCCGCCGCTGCCGGTTGCATGGAATACCAGACAATCCCATTCCTTTTCAATTGCGGCTGTCACCTCCTGAATGCAAGGAGTAGTGACACCAAACATGGTGAGCCCAACGGCAGGTTTACTGTCGGTATCTGCCGGAGTGGCAAAGCGAACGGCGCCGGCGATTTGATGGGCGGCATTTCCTAAAACGATACGGGAAATGCGGTTGAGACCAGCTACGTCTGTAACCGAATACAACATGCCAATATCACTTGCACCAACATAGCTGGAGGTATCACCGGATGCCATGGTCGAAACCATTAGCTTTGGCAAGCCAATGGGTAATTGCTGCATGGCGGGTGTAATCAATGCAGTACCGCCGGAACCGCCGAGGCCAAGTAAGGCTGCAACATCCTGACGTGAAAGCATAAAGCGCTCAAAAGCGATGGACATGGCGGCAATCGCTTTACCGCGATCCCCGCAGAATACCGCGTTTTCGCCTTCTGGGTGGTAGCTGGCGACGGTGGCGGCGGAAATATCGGCAGGGTAGCGGGCCGGAACGTGATGGGTGGATAAATCAATGGTTAGCGTGGGTAACCCGATATCGGCGATAAGGCTGCGGACATAGGCCAATTCTTGCCCTTTCGTATCCGCCGTTGTCGCAATATAGATCATCCCTTGATTATTGTTCATTAGCCTGTTCCTGAATGATAGGTTCGGATGGCCGCCACGCTATATTAATTATAATTTAATAAGTTAACTCAATTGAATCCCTGGTGTTGACTAATGTTACTGAGCGTAGTCGGTGAATTCATCATCATAATGAGACGGCTGTATCATTTGTGCAAGAGGTTTGCGCACAAAAATGAGATTGACGTCTCATATGATGAAAGAAAGGAAAAATTAACGCCTTTTCCTGCGTGGCGCAGCGTTAGCCAAGTTTGTTACAGTGGTGTTTATTCGCCTGAGCTATTGTTCTGGCAAGCGTTATCTTGGTGAAAGAGGTCGCCGTGCCATTAAATGTATCCCTAAATCTGACCCATACTCGAGCAAGAACCCGTAAGCTGTTACTTGACAGTGCAATGGTGTTGTTTGACGGTGGGACTTTTCCCTCAATTACCGAACTGGCCCTGCATGCTCAGGTTTCGCGTGCTACGGCTTATCGCTATTTTCCTACGCAGAGTGCGTTAGTCGCTGCCGTGGTTGCGGAGAGTTTGGGGCCTATTCTGGAGTGGCAACCAACGGACAATGACGCTCGGGTGCGCATTCAACAGTTGCTGAGTTTTGCTTATCCACAGATGGAGCAACATGAAGGTGCTTTGCGTGCCGCATTGCAACTTTCGCTCCAGCAATGGGCCGAGGCGCGTTCCAGTACCATTAAGCCGATAGAAAAGCTGGTACGCGGCAACCGCAAACGTCTGCTGAAGCTGGCGGTAGAACCGTTACAGGATAAACTGCCGCCAGAGGCGTTACAGAGGGTGATTCATTCTTTTTCACTGATTTATGGTTCGGAAGTTTTTCTGGTACTGAAAGATATTTGGGGTTTGGATCTCGGCGGCATTCAGGATGTGACGCAGTGGATGGCGAAGGCCATTATTCGGCAGGCCGAAGAAGATGCGATGAACAGCAGAAAACCGTTAGCATGATAATCCAATTTTCAACGTTCTTCTCTGTTAAAACCAGCACATTTCACTGAGTAAATATCGGCAATTCTTATAACTTAAAGTGATAAGAGGGGCCGGCAAGCTATTTTTAATAGGCCTAAGGGGAAATAACTCTTGGCCTTTTTGTTTTTATATTATTCATATTTATCATTGGATTATATTTTTATCCACCGCAATTAAAACGCTCTCTCCGGCCATTTATGGTCATTTGAAATCCTTATGCATCCCCTCTCTTTGACATAACGTTTATCGGTCCCAATCAGGCGTCCTCGCTATTGACCCATTAGGCGTGCTTGAGATTGTTGTGCTTTATTTATTTGGTGTTACGAAACTGTTACACAAAAAAACCAATAAAACATTTGCAAACAACAAGGGATGGTATCTGGGATGGAAAGTAAACGTAGAGGAGTCAAGCCTGTTCAGGCGGCCTTTGGCTGGCCTGAAATTGGCGTGAATCGTGCGCAATGGAGCGCAGTGCTTTTATGTCTGGCGGCGATCGGCGGAGCGCAGGCCACACCCTATGTCGAGAGCGGCAGGCAGGGCGATCCGGGCAGTTGGCGCAGTAATGAATTCAACGCTGAATGGGGCCTGGGGGCGATCCATGCAGAGCAGGCCTACGCCGCCGGTTATACTGGAAAAGGCGTTAAGCTCGGTATTTTCGATCAGCCGGTGTATGCCCAACATCCGGAATTCGCCAGCCCGGGCAAGGTGATCAACCTGGTCACGACCGGCATCCGCGAGTACACCGATCCTTACATCCCGGTGAAGAAAGGCGACGCATTCCGTTATGACGGCACGCCGAGCGTGGATTCCGACGGCACGCTCGGCTCACATGGCACCCATGTGGGCGGTATCGCAGCCGGCAACCGCGATGGCGGCGAAATGCACGGCGTGGCGTTCAATGCGCAAATCATCAGCGCGGAAAACGGTGACCCGGGGCCGGAAGACGGCATCATTCTCGGCAACGACGGCGCGGTATACCAAGCCGGTTGGGATGCGCTGATCGCCAGCGGTGCGCGCATCATCAATAACAGTTGGGGTATCGGCATCACCGAGAAGTTCGATGAAGGTGGCAAGGATCCGGCTTACCCCCACTTCACGCTCGCCGACGCGCAGAAACAGTTCGATCAAATCAAACAGATATTGGGCACCAAAGCCGGCGGTGCCTATCAGGGCGCTATCGATGCGGCACGCAGCGGCATCGTCACCATTTTTGCCGCAGGCAATGACTACAACCTGAATAACCCGGATGCGATGGCCGGCCTGGCCTATTTCGTGCCGGAGATTGCCCCCAACTGGCTTTCCGTCGCCAGCCTGCAAGATCCGAACAATAGCGGCGATTACAGTATCAGCACCTTCTCTTCACGTTGCGGTTATACCGCCAGCTTCTGCGTTGCCGCGCCGGGCAGCAAAGTCTACAGCTCGATCATCGAAGGCAACAGCCTGGAGAATCTGACCACGGGTTACGCCAAATACAGCGGCACCTCGATGGCGGCTCCGCACGTGGCCGGCAGCATTGCGGTGCTGATGGAGCGCTTCCCGTACATGACCGGCGCACAGGTCGCTTCGGTACTGAAGACCACCACCGTCGATATGGGCGCGCCGGGTATCGATGCGCTGTTTGGCTGGGGGATGATCGATCTGGGCAAAGCGATTCGCGGTCCGGGCATGTTCGTCACGGAACAGGACATTCCGGAGGAATTTCGCGTCAGTGGTGCCTATGGTCCCGAGCAGTTTGTGGTGAATCTGCCGGGCATCGGCGCGGTACTGGACAAGGGCAAACCGACCGAACGGGTGTGTGACGATATTCACTGCGGGCTGGACGTCTGGAGCAATGCTATCTCAGGCCACGGCGGCCTGACCAAGCAGGGTATTGGTACCTTGGTGCTGACCGGGGCCAACACCTACGCCGGCCCGACGCTGATTAGCGAGGGTCTGCTGGCGATCAACGGTTCGGTCACCTCGGCGGTGACGGTGCAGAACGCCGGTATTCTGGGCGGCTCCGGCAGCGTCGGTGCGTTGACCGCCCGCCGTGGCGGCACCGTGGCACCGGGCAATTCGATCGGCACGCTCAACGTGGCCAACAACGTCAGCTTCGAACCGGGTTCGCGCTATGCGGTGGAAGTGGCGCCGAACGGCCAGAGCGATCGGATCCACAGCGGCGGATCGGCGACGATCGGCGGCGGTGAGGTGGCGGTCTCGCTGGAGAGTAGCCCTAATTTGCTATCGCAAAGCGAAGTGCGCAGCCTGCTCGGCCAGCAGTACAACATTCTGACGGCGGATCAGGGCGTCAGCGGGCAGTTTGACTCGGTGGCACCGAATTATCTGTTCCTGGGCACCGGGCTGAGCTATCAGCCGAATCAGGTGACGCTGAACGTCGGTCGTAATGACACCTCCTTCGCCAGCGTGGCGCAAACGCACAACGAGCGTGCGGTGGCGGCGGCGGCGGATGCATTGGCGGCGGGCAACCCGGTGTACGAGAGCATCCTCAACGCCGGTTCGGCAGGGGAAGCGCGGCAGGCGTTCCGTCAGTTGTCCGGGCAGATCCACGCGGACATCGCGTCGGCGCAGGTCAACGACAGCCGCTACCTGCGTGAGGCGCTCAACGGTCGCCTGCGGCAGGCGGAAGGGCTGGCGACCACACCGGACATCAAGTCCGATGAAGGCGGTGCCTGGGCGCAGCTGCTGGGTGCCTGGGACCATGCATCGGGGGATGCCAACGCCACCGGCTACCAGGCCTCGACCTACGGGGTGCTGCTGGGGCTGGACTCGGCGTTGGCTGACGACGGGCGATTGGGCGTCGCGACCGGCTACACGCGCACTTCGCTGGACGGTGGCTACGGCTCGAACGCCGACAGCGACAACTACCACCTGGCGGTGTACGGCGGCAAACAGTTCGGTGAGCTGGCGCTGCGCGCCGGCGGCGCCTACACCTGGCACCGTATCGATACCTCACGCTCGGTCAATTACGGCACGCAGTCGGATCGCGAAACCGCGAAGTACAGTGCGCGCACCGAGCAGGTGTTCGCCGAAGCGGGTTACAGCGTGAAGGCCGGCTGGGTGAACCTGGAGCCGTTTGCCAACCTGGCGTACATCAACTTCCAGAACAACGGCATCTCTGAAGACGGCGGCGCGGCGGCGCTGCATGGCGACAAGCAACACACCGACGCCACCGTCTCGACGCTGGGGCTGCGTGCCGATACCGAGTGGCAGGCGAGCAAAACGACGTCGGTAGCGCTGCGCAGCGAGCTGGGCTGGCAGCATCAGTACGGCGGGCTGGAGCGCGGCACCGGGCTGCGCTTCAACGGCGGCAGTTCGCCGTTCGTGGTGAACAGCGTGTCGGCATCGCGTGACGGTGCGGTGCTGAAGGCCAGCGCGGAAGTGGCGGTGAACAAAAACGCCACGCTGTCGCTGGGTTACGGCGGCCTGCTGTCGCAAAACCACCAGGATAACAGCGTCAACGCCGGTTTTACCTGGCATTTCTGATCTTAAAAAAACCAACGGAACAGCCGCCCCGCCTGGGGCGGTTTTACGCAAAACAAAAAGGATAAGGGAATGAAGCAATCTGCAGGAAACAATAAACCGGCATTGGCGCCAGCCTGGAAACTGAACGCCTTGCTGTGCGCAATGCTGGCGGCGGGAGGGGCGCAGGCGGCCCCGCATGATGTGGGCGGCAACCCAGGCGATCCGGCCAGTTGGCGAAGCGATGAATTCAAGGCTGACTGGGGGCTGGGCGCGATCCACGCCGATGAGGCCTATGCGGCGGGATATACCGGCAAAGGGCAAAAGGTGGGGATCTTCGATACCCCGGTAAATAAGCATCCAGAGTTTGCCGGTGACGGCAAGCTGACCAATGTGGTTACCAAAGGCTATCGTGCCTATACCGATCCGCATCGGGAGGGGATTAAGGCCGGCGATTATTTTTATTTCGACGGCGCTTTCCATTTTTACAGCGGGTCGCAAGGCCTGTTGAGTAATCACGGGGTCCATGTGGCGGGTATCACTGCAGCCAATCGCGACGGTACCGGCATGCACGGCGTTGCCTTTGATTCGCAGATCATCAGCGTGGACAACGACAATGATGGCCCGGCTTACGGCGAGTTCCTCGGGTTGGACGGCAGCGTGACCAATGCAGGTTGGCAGGCGATGATCAACAACGGCGTACGGGTGATCAACAACAGTTGGGGTGTCAGTATCCCTGACTTCCTTTCGGATAATGGCAGTAAACCCGAGGCCCTGCATTTCGAGTTAAAAGATGCGCAGGAACAGTTTGATCAGGTCAAACCGCTGCTCGGCAGCCTGGCCGGTGCGGGGTATCAGGGGGCGATCGACGCTGCCCGTAACAACATTCTGGTGCTGTTTGCTGCCGGGAACGACGGTAACTACAACCAACCGGATGTGATCAGCGGCCTGGCCTATTTTGTGCCGGATATTGCGCCTAACTGGTTGTCGGTTGCCAGTATTCAGGATCCGACGAAAACCGGCGACTACAGCATCAGCACCTTCTCTTCACGCTGCGGCTATACCGCCAGTTTCTGCGTTGCTGCCCCGGGCAGTAAAATCTATAGCACTGTGGCTAACGGTTCAGATCCAAATCAATTGGTCTCGGACTACGGCATTAAAAGCGGCACCTCAATGGCAACGCCGCACGTGACCGGCGCGGTAGCGGTGCTGTTGCAGCGTTTTCCGTACATGACGTCGGCGCAGATTGCCGACGTGTTGAAGACTACCGCCACCGATATGGGCGCGCCGGGCATCGATGCGCTGTACGGCTGGGGGATGATCAACCTGGGCAAAGCGATTAACGGGCCGGGGATGTTCTATACCGTTGAAGATATTCCGCAGGAGTTCCGTATTCCCGATCCGGCCGGCGTGGCTTACGGTTCAACGCAGTTTGTCGCCAATATTCCAGGTCTGGGGGCGGAGGTCGATCAAGGCACGTTGCATGCGCGCATTTGTGATGACTTCCACTGTGGGTGGGAAGTGTACTCAAATAACATTTCCGGCCACGGCGGCCTGACCAAAGAGGGGGCGGGCGCGCTGGTGCTGACCGGGGCCAACACTTACGCCGGCCCGACGCTGGTTAATCATGGCGTATTGGCAATCAACGGTTCGGTCACCTCGGCGGTGACGGTGCAGAACGCCGGTATTCTGGGTGGCTCCGGCAGCGTCGGTGCGTTGACCGCCCGCCGTGGCGGCACCGTGGCGCCGGGCAACTCGATCGGCACGCTCAACGTGGCCAACAACGTCAGCTTCGAACCGGGTTCGCGCTATGCGGTGGAAGTGGCGCCGAACGGCCAGAGCGATCGGATCCACAGCGGCGGATCGGCGACGATCGGCGGCGGTGAGGTGGCGGTCTCGCTGGAGAGTAGCCCTAATTTGCTATCGCAAAGCGAAGTGCGCAGCCTGCTCGGCCAGCAGTACAACATTCTGACGGCGGATCAGGGCGTCAGCGGGCAGTTTGACTCGGTGGCACCGAATTATCTGTTCCTGGGCACCGGGCTGAGCTATCAGCCGAATCAGGTGACGCTGAACGTCGGTCGTAATGACACCTCCTTCGCCAGCGTGGCGCAAACGCACAACGAGCGTGCGGTGGCGGCGGCGGCGGATGCATTGGCGGCGGGCAACCCGGTGTACGAGAGCATCCTCAACGCCGGTTCGGCAGGGGAAGCGCGGCAGGCGTTCCGTCAGTTGTCCGGGCAGATCCACGCGGACATCGCGTCGGCGCAGGTCAACGACAGCCGCTACCTGCGTGAGGCGCTCAACGGTCGCCTGCGGCAGGCGGAAGGGCTGGCGACCACACCGGACATCAAGTCCGATGAAGGCGGTGCCTGGGCGCAGCTGCTGGGTGCCTGGGACCATGCATCGGGGGATGCCAACGCCACCGGCTACCAGGCCTCGACCTACGGGGTGCTGCTGGGGCTGGACTCGGCGTTGGCTGACGACGGGCGATTGGGCGTCGCGACCGGCTACACGCGCACTTCGCTGGACGGTGGCTACGGCTCGAACGCCGACAGCGACAACTACCACCTGGCGGTGTACGGCGGCAAACAGTTCGGTGAGCTGGCGCTGCGCGCCGGCGGCGCCTACACCTGGCACCGTATCGATACCTCACGCTCGGTCAATTACGGCACGCAGTCGGATCGCGAAACCGCGAAGTACAGTGCGCGCACCGAGCAGGTGTTCGCCGAAGCGGGTTACAGCGTGAAGGCCGGCTGGGTGAACCTGGAGCCGTTTGCCAACCTGGCGTACATCAACTTCCAGAACAACGGCATCTCTGAAGACGGCGGCGCGGCGGCGCTGCATGGCGACAAGCAACACACCGACGCCACCGTCTCGACGCTGGGGCTGCGTGCCGATACCGAGTGGCAGGCGAGCAAAACGACGTCGGTAGCGCTGCGCAGCGAGCTGGGCTGGCAGCATCAGTACGGCGGGCTGGAGCGCGGCACCGGGCTGCGCTTCAACGGCGGCAGTTCGCCGTTCGTGGTGAACAGCGTGTCGGCATCGCGTGACGGTGCGGTGCTGAAGGCCAGCGCGGAAGTGGCGGTGAACAAAAACGCCACGCTGTCGCTGGGTTACGGTGGCCTGCTGTCGCAAAACCACCAGGACAACAGCGTCAACGCCGGTTTTACCTGGCGTTTTTAACGATCTTCGCCTGAAAGATACGGGGCCAGCTTGCTGGCCCCGTTTTTATTGGGGCCGAGTAACAGTGACGACAAGGGAAGCTGTCCGTATGATGCATCGCGCAGTTTGGCGCAAAAACGGCAATAAAAAACCGGGCCCCTTGCGGATCCCGGTTCAAAAGTGGGTAAAACAGATTAGCGCTACGGCTCAAATCCCGGTTTGCTTACAAACTGAATGAATGCATGCATCCTTCAGTAGCGGCAATCGGAACTAATTTTCCCTGGTGTTATTATGGTTATTATCAAAAGTGGTTCTAGTATTATTTTTTATAGTGTATTGCTGTATGTGTCTTTTGATACCATGTTTGACCATAGAACATGGTATGTCAAGCAACGTTTTTAAATTAAGATTGCATGGTATGCAATGTTTTGAGCGTGCTTCTTCATAATTCATAATTAAAACAACTAATAAATAAGCAGAAAAATCGAAGGGAAAAATGGATAACAATCACCACAAATTCGATTCGTTGTCGATTGCAAACCGGGTCAGGGAACTGTTTTTGCATTACGGCATTGGCAAGCGGCAGCATGCAAAAGAGCTTAGCCGTATTCTGGATCTGAGTTTTTCACATGCGCATCGGAAACTGAAAGGGCAAAGCCCCTGGACGCTGGAACAGATCAACAGCGTAGCGGCTGCATTGGGCGAAACGCCGGCGGCTATCGCGGACCTGGGTGCCGAACAAGAGGTGACGGCGCAAACTATGGCGCAGGATGCCATCTTTTTTGTGGCGGGTGCGGAAATTGCCTGCGTCGGTCATATCGGCGATGAGCTGCCGGCCGGGCGACAGGCGGAGTTCGTGGCGCTGAAGCCGGACCAGCAATGGCATATTTATCGTGCGGATGATGCGCCGTTGGGTAAACGTTTTTGGGTTGAATTGATCGAGATCCGCCCGAGTCATACCGATGATGAGCGTTTGAGCATTGCGGTGCTGGATGATTCGCATCAGGCGGCGGATGAACTGGCAAAATACCTCGATGGCCGCGGCTTCACGGCGGTGGCATTCTACGATGTCGGCAGTTTTTGCCAGGCGCTGCAACAAAGCCTGTTCGACGGTTATGTGGTCGACTGGCTGATCGGCGAGGAAACGGCGGATAAATGCATTGAAGCCATCCGGAGCTCCGACAACCCGGATGCGCCGGTGCTGGTGCTGACCGGCCAGTTGGGTACCGATCAACGCGAGTCGGAAATCGCCAAAGCGATGCGTGACTATGACGTGCTCGGCCCCTATGAAAAGCCGGTGCGGCTTCACGTCATCGAAGCCGCCTTGTTGCGGTGCTTTAATCTTTAGCGGTGAACAGCGAAGCCAACGCGGTGGACAACGCGTCCAACCGCACCGGCTTCATTAAATAGTTATCGAACAGCGCCCGCTGTTCGGCAGACAGTTGTTCCGGGGGGTAGGCGCTGATGCCGATAATCGGCACCTGGCGGTTGGGGCCGCGGCGGCTGCGCAGCTGTTTGGCCAGCGCGGCGCCATCGATGCCGGGCATTTGCAGGTCCAGCAGCAGCGCGTCGTAAGGCCGCCGGAACAGCTTTTGCAGCGCCCGTTCAGGAGAGTTGCACAGCTCGTGCCGGTAACCCAGCTTGTCCAACAGTGCCGCAAAGGCGTCGCTTACCGACTTATTGTCATCCACCACCAGAATATGCTGCTGTTTCTGCGCCAGGCCGTGGTGCTGCGTCGGTGTTGCGCCCAATTCCTCTTCATCGCCGATCTCGACAGGGATGCTGACGATAAAGGTGCTGCCTTTTTTGATTTCGCTGTAGACGGTAATGGTGCCGTTGAGCAATGTCACCAGCCCGTGCACAATCGCCAACCCCATGCCGACGCCGCCATACTGCCGGGTGTGCGACTGATCAAGCTGGGTAAAAGGCCTGAATATCTGGTCGAGCATCTCTTTTTCGATGCCGATACCGGTGTCGGTGACCTCGATAATCAGCGAACTGCCGGTAGGTTGCCGCCGCAGGCAACTGTGCAGCGTGATGGTGCCGTTTTCGGTGTATTTGTAGGCGTTGGTCAGCAGGTTGACGATAATCTGCCTGATACGCAGCGGATCGGAATGTATTTGCTGGTGGCCGCACTCAACCTCGCACAGTAGCGTAACCCGATCTTTCTGGCTCAGCGTGGTGATTTCATTCGCCGTTTCCTCGATCAAGCGTTGGGCGTCGAACGGCACTATGCGCAGTTCCATCATACCGCTGTCCAGATGGGCATAATCGGTCAGGTCTTTCATCTGGCTCTCAACCTGCTGCGCAGCGGTTTCCAGCCGCTGGAAGGTGTCCGCATGTTCGGCCGACACTTTAGTATTCACCAACACGTCAATGGCGGACATGATACTTTGCAGCGAGGTACGCAATTCGTGGCCGATGGCTCCGAGAAAGGCATTTTTGCTGCGCGTGGCTTTCTCCGCCTCAATCGCTTTGGCCTGCTGCCGGATGGTCAGGCGCTGCTGGCGCAATACAATCAGGGTGATGGCAATCAGCGCGATCACCGAGAACATGACGATCACCAGGCCATAAAAAATGATGTGCCGCTTTTCGATATAGTCTTCATAGGCGACGGTACGCTGCTTCACTTCGGCGTGATCGGTCAAATTGGCCATTTCAATCGAGTAAGGCTTGATTTGCTTCATGGCCTGAGAAATACGGGTGAAGTCAATCGCCGGGCTATTCAGCAACGTATCGATCCGATCCATTTGTCGGCGCATTTGGGTGACCACTTCAGGGTAACCCGGCTCGGCATACAGCGGCTGCGTGGATTCGGATACCGTTTCCAGCACGTAAAAGCGTGAGTAAAGGATTTCAAATTTAAGCCTGAGATCTTCGCTATCCACCCGAGGCGCGTTTTTCTGTTGTTCAACCAGGGTTTCAAATTCGGCCAGCTTGATGGCGAATTTGGCGATCGACCAGGAGTAATTTTCCTGAGTGCCGGCAATGGCATACAGCCCTTTGTTTGACAGGGTGGCGCTGTAGTAATACAGCGTTACCGTAGAGGCAACCAAAAAAAGCGCGGCAAAAATCGCTGGGATCGCCAATCTGCTGCCGCTTTTAAATCCTTTAAGCTTCATTTAATTACAATCCTGTCCACTTGCCAGATAAAGCGCGAGTTGTAGAGCGGGGAATTTAGCTCAGGCCCTGCGGCATCCCTTGGATAAACCAAAAACAGCGGTCCGAAGTTTCTGATCTTCAGCATTTCGCCGTCCATCTTGTAGGCCAAAATTATATGGTATTTCTCGACGTCGGACAGCGGTACGTCGATGTAATAATCGTTCAGCGCATAAAACGTCAGCGTGCTGCCTTTAGCCCCCGCGCGTGCCAAAATTTCCGCCACGGCCACCCCTTCGAACTTTCTTTGCGGCGTCCAGGAGGTTGAGGTGGTGATGCTGTGCACCGGCATTGCCAACAGTTGCTTATCGGTAAACAGATAGCTTTTTTTTGCCGGGTCGGTGGCATTTTCGATATTGCCCGTCACTTCCAGGGTGAAACTTAGCGCGCTGGATTGAACGATGACCAGCGCAAAAAATGCCCACGCGGCGTTTTTAAAAAAAGTGAACAGCATCGGTGTTCTCCAGAAGTAGCGGAAGTCTGCATAAGGCCTGCTAATTTAACAGGCAAAATCATGGCAGAAAATACAGGGTTGTGCCGGAGGGAAGAGGAAAGGAAGTGAAATTAAGCAGGCCGGGGCATGACCCCGGTCTGATAGAGGAACGGGTGCCGGGTTTAGTCGGCAGAGGCGGCTCGGAGAATATTCAATGCGGCCGACAGGCTAACCGAAGCGCTGGACAGGGGAACCCGGTCGGTTGCGATCGTGGCTAACGCCCCTTCCATCCACGGGTGCATCAGCACCACGTCGGTAGCCCCTTGTTGGCTGGCCTGTTCGGCGGCCAATGCGGTCAGCCGCAGGGCCGTTTGGGTATTACCGCGTTGCAACTGCAAGCCACAGTCCGGGACAACCCGGGCTTCAACCCTTTGGGCGGCGCGCTTGCCTGCTTCTTCAAACAACCGTTGCGTATACAGCGCCGAGGCTTCGGTGGCGCACAGGGCCACTATCGAATCACTTGCCTGCAACGCCCTTTGCGCCAGCACATAGTCCGCTCTGAGTATCGGGACCGGCGAGGTTGCGGCGAGCGCTCTGGCGGCGCCGGAGAGCGTGGAACAGGTCAGCACCACCACATCGGCAGCTTGGCCGAGTGTTTCAAGTGCGGCGCAGACCTGTTGTTCCAGGTCTGGCGCTCCCGCTTCCGCGGCGGCACGCAGATCGGCACGAACGGCGTGCACCAGTGAATCTGCGAGCAAGCCGAGCCGGGACGCGGCCTGAGTAAATAGCGCAATATTGGTTTCAAAGGTATGCAGTAACGCGAGGCGCATGTGGGGGGCTCCATGAGGTTTTGACGGTTGCCTGCAAACTAGCGTACTTTCTGACGGATAATGTCCAAACTTCATGATGAATAGTACAAATATGCACAAGCATGACCGGCTGGCCGCCTTTCTCCGGGCATTTGATCTGAAAGCCAGGGTGCTTTCCGGCCCGACAGACTCTGCCAACCTCTACGTCGCTGCGCGTGAGGTGGGAGAAGGGGCGTCGCATATCCGTTTTAACGTCGCCGGTGGGCCGCCGCCGGAAGGTGAGTTTGCAGTCATCGTCAGCGCCGGCGTCGACTTTTCCGGCGAGCTGAACCCGCTGGTCGGCACCTTGCCCGACAGAATGGATTTCTTGCTGGCGGATACGCCGGCGCTGCAGGGCGTGGCCGATTTGTTTATTGGCGAAGCGCAATCCCCCCGTTGTGGAACGGTGTCGGTGCAGGACCGATTGTGCGAAGTCATCATTGTGCTGGTCATCAGGCGCGCTATTGCCGCCGGTGCGGTGAAAGCCGGCATGTTGGCCGGGCTGGCCCATCCCGCCCTGCACCGCAGCCTGGTCGCCATGCATGACGAGCCGGCCTGCAAATGGTCGGTTGAAATGTTGGCACAGATCGCCGGTATGTCGCGCAGCCATTTTATCGAGCGATTCGGCACGGTTGTGGGGGAAACGCCGGGTGCCTATCTCACGGCATGGCGTTTAACGCTGGGCAGAAAAGCGCTGATGTCGGGGCGAAGCGTCAAGCAGGTGGCTTATCAGGTTGGGTTTGGCAGCGTGGAGGTGTTTTCGCGGGCATTTTCCGCCAAATATGGCGTGCCCCCGAGCTCGGTGAAAAATGGCATGTAATTACAGTGACAAAATAAAAGAGCCAGGTGCCGATGCAACCTGGTTTTTTTGATGCACAATCAGGAGACTGGCGCAGGGTAATCGACGCTTTTTTAAAAAACGTTAAATGTTGCAATCAGGAGTTCACAGCATGTCAGTGGTTACGAATAACTCGCTTCTCAGTGAAATTGCCGTTCAGACAGCGTCGACGGCCTCGGCCCTCAACACGTTGAAAATGCTGGTGCGTTACAAAGCCTGGGCGGATGCATTGACGTTCAGCAACGTCAGATCCTTGCCGGAGGGCGAAGCCCTGAAACAGCGCCCGACGCGGTTTGGCAATATGGTGCATACGTTGAACCATACCTACGTGGTAGACGATATTTTCAGGCACCATCTGCAGGGGAAAAAGCACGGCTATACCGCGCGCAATACCGAGCATACGCCGGCGTTTGAGGATTTGTGGCAGGCGGTGCAGGAAATGGACCGTTGGTATATCGATCTGGTGGATAGCTGGTCAAACGAGGATCTGACGAAAGCCGTTCATTTCGAGTTTGTCGGTGGGGGCGAAGGCGTAATGACGCAGGAGGAAATCGTGCTGCACCTGGTGAATCACGCTACCTATCACCGGGGCTTTGTCGGCGACATGATGTACCAGGTGCCCTTTACGCCGCCGTCAAACGACCTGCCGGTGTTTATCAGGGATCATTTCAACCAGGCCCGTTAAGCGGGCCCCGGTTTTTGACATCTCCGAATAGATATAAAAAGGTCAGGGTGTTGAAGCGCCTGACCTTATCTCTATCATTAATATCGCCATACCAGTGAAAAACCTATATTCATTGAGCTGGTAGCGAAGCCGTGGGGTTTATAGAGCGGTGTGCCGATAAAGGTATCGAGGCTGGTATTCCATTTTTCAATTCTTACGCCCGCGATACTGCCCGCCAGCTTATGCCCAACAGCGTTTTCGCTCTGCATAACATAGCCATAATCGATACCAACATAGGGCTGTGCGGGAACTGAACTTAGGTTCCAGGTCATCGTATTTTGCCAGTAGATGCCTTTATTGCCGAACAAGTTAAGCTCGCCATCAAATCCCCTCACGGTATTGCGGCTCCCAATGCCTAACTTGTCCTGTATAGGCAAATCATAGTTGGCGAGTTGCAGCATGACTCCACTCCTGTAGTCCATGGAAAAATTGGATAGCATGAAGGGATTAAATACGCTGGCTTCGGCTTTAATAATGTGGCTGCTTAAGTTATAGGCGCCATCGAGATGATCGGCCTGGAACCATCGCATATTTTTAAAAAGATCCAGTGATAGCGAAACCCTTGCATCATCGATATAGTGCAAGTGTTTGGCGCCAATTTTTATATTGGTTAAGCGTTTACGCTGAAGGTCTATTTCCGTGTCATTAATAAAATAATGATAATCCCGCGCCAATAATTGCGCATTGAGCGTGGTTTTGTACCGGGCACCGCGTGATACCGTTCGGCCAATTTGCAGGCTGAGGCTTTCTGCTTTGCCTTTATATTGGTAGTCAACCGCATAGCCGGGAATACCCTGATGGTATTTGCTCTTACCTGCAAACAGGTCTAATGACCAGAACCCATAGGGAAGGGAGTAGGATATTGCGTGTGAACTATTGCCGCGGGTGTCAGATCTCTCAATATTCTGTGAGCGTGATGCGTAGAGGGTATCGTTAAGCGATGTCAGGTTATAGAGGAAAAGCGCAGCGCCGCCCTGATAACGGCCAGTGGCTTTGGTGCCGGAATCATCAACCCAGGATGCTAACTGCCAGTATTGCTCTTGTCTGCGCAGCACTTCAATTTTACTTTCTCCCGGCGTTTGGCTGGGCATAATGCGGATATCGGACTGGGTGCCGGGGAGGGTGTTGATGTTTTCCAACCCTTGTTCAACGTTGCGGATATTGAGTATGTCGCCGGCTTTCAGCGGAAAAGCGCTGGCCAGATTGAAATGCCCGCTGCTGTCGTCACTCAGCCTGAGGGTGCCGACGCGGCCATAACTGAGAGAAAGGGTGATAGCTTCTTCTTTGGCATGATAGGTGGTCAACGCCGCGCGCGAGGTGATAAACCCTTCGCCAATGAGCTGATTTTGTATGGCATTTTGCAGGTTGCTTATTCCTGTTGCACCCAGGCATTGGTGTTCCGCGCTACCGGCCAATTGTTTAATGGCGGGAGTTGGGCGTATTCCACCACTTTCAATTTGCACTGTGCGGATCTTCAGGCAGGGGGTTTCCTGCGGGTAGAGGAGAACCTCTTGACGCGTGTTGTTCGGCTGGGTGAAGACTGTGGGGGCGCCAGTCTGCAGTTTATTCTGGATATTCCGCTCTTTATTTTCCTGGCTGACACTCTGTTGTTCCAATGTGGATAACAGATTACCGGCATGGGCAACCCCTGTAAGCAGGAGGCTCAGCAGCAATGGGATATTTTTTTTCATATTGATTTTTTGCGTCGGGGGAAAAACCTCCGCCGAGCGGCGGAGGAATAATATTACCAGCGTGGGTACCACCATGGGTATTGCTGTGGCGGGGAGGCAACAACAGGCTTATTGATATCTCTGCCATTGTTGAACACAGAACCTTGGGTTGATGTTATCTTGCCTTGGTTATAAAAAGAGGTGCCCTTCCAGTTGATATTCTTGTCGGCTTGGATATTCCCGGTGTTATAGAAAGATGTGCCTGAACTGGAAATGGCGCCTTTACTGGCTACCAGACTCCCCGTGTTGGAGAAAGACGTGCCTGAGCTGGTAATATCTCCCTGGCTGGATATCAGCGTGCCGCTATTGGTGAAGGATGTACCCGAGTTAGTAATTTCATGGCGGGCCTGGATTTTACCACTATTAGAGAAAGCGGTGTTTTTTAAAGCGATTCCACCATTACGTGCAATAACTTGGCCGTTGCGACTGTTTTCGATCGAAGTTGTACTAATGGTAATGTTATTTTCTGCACTTATGACATTATCATTTTTAAGCTGAGTTGTTCTAAAATGAGCGGAGTCGTTGGCTTTTATCTCACCCGTATTCTCCAGAGATGTGGTTTGAATAAATGAATTGGCACCAGAGAGTAGTGTACCCTTGTTTACGATAGAGGTGGTTGAAAGCATCAAGTCACCGCCATCAGTCACCAATTCACCCTGGTTTTTCAGGCTAATTGGGCTTTTGGCAGTGCTGTTATTGCCGCCGACGTTGTTATTACCGTTGTTATTGCCAGTGTTGTTGCCGACGTTGTTATTGCCATTGTTATTGCTATTGACGCCAACGCCCTTTTCATCGGCGATTAAGGTGATTTTTCCTGCATACATGCCACCGAGTTGGGAAACATCGACCAAAACCTCTGGCGCCCGATCTTTGCTTTCCAGGTTGGTATAACCGGTCAAATCTGCCTTGACGTTTTTCTTGCCGGCCAGCACCAGCAGGGTTTTGGCTCGCACTGCGGCATTGATATTTTCTGCACGGGCGATCACGGCCGTGTAATCAACGTCACCTTTTTGCAACCCTTTTCCTTCAAACGCTACCGTACCACCTGTGACATTATAGCCGGTGAACTGTTTGTCTTTGAACTGCAGTTCGCCGGTTGTCAGCACGCCGGTCCCGGTATTGATAAATCCGCAACCGTTACAGGTAATGCCGGAACGGTTGGCAACGATAACGTCCGCCTTTTGGCCTGCGACTTCAATCATCCCATTCAGCAGCGTTCTGTCGCTAGAGTTGATTTCGTTAAGAATCACCTTTGCGGCGCCTGCGCTCAGGTTGGGGTTGGCATTGATGGTGCCGGCCAGTTGGCTTTGCGCGCTGCCTTGCGCATTGTTCAATACCGCGCCCTGGCTACCCACGTCAAACTGGCTGTATTGGTTATGCGATACGCCATCCTGACCTGGCTGATTGATATTCACTACCGGCACATTATTGGCAGTGACGTTAACGTTGCCGTTGACTGGCTGAATAGTGGTGTCTGCAAAAGCGGCTCCGCCACTGAGGCAGAACATTATCATTGCCGAAAGGCAGGATATTTTCCTTGGGAATTCCATTTTTATCACTCCATAGATATAAAGGCTTTTTAATACTGATTAGGTAATTGACCTGGTTTCAGCTGTGCGCCTGTACGCCTAAGATAAAATTAAGCAGCGCAAATGAATTACTGAGCCCAGGGGAAGTAAAATACCATGCAGGATTATCTGATGAAATCTTATGGCTGCCATTCTATCATAATTGAAATATTGTTCTGGGTTGACGTTTTTTTTTGGTATTTGTTTTGTTTGCTCTATATAGGAAATCAAGTAATTATAATTTTATTTCACCTTGTGTATAAAATAGCTATCTATCTATGTTGTTTGTTTGGTTGCCGCTAAAAACATCCAGAGTAAGGTGATGTTTTTTAATAGGAATGTGCGATTCTCTGTGTGCCAGGTTGCTTCAAATTTTAGGTGTCATTTTTTTGTCACTATTCGGTTGTGGAGAAAGTGATGCTGTTAGTGACAGAAACATATGAATATTTGGCCTGCAAGATGTTTTGATAATAAGAGTTCGTGCTATTTATAAGGGTATTGTTCACAGGGTAACGCGGTTACGTACATTTTGTACTGAAAAATGTTTTGCTTACGGAAGTTAGATCAACGAAAAGTTTCTTCTTTTATAACGGCGATCAGACAGGAACTGATCGAGGTGGAGAACATGTCCCATTTATCGTAGAAAGCAGAGAAGCATCGATGGCCTGATGTGCGGCTGGTGATGATGAACGCGACAGCATGGCACCCCATACCGGCAGGCAGCGCGAACCGTTCTCTCGAAGCACGGCACTAACGTGGAAATCAGGCGGGGCCTGCAACAATGTGGAAGCGCAAATGTAACGTTCACTCACAGAAAATAACATAAGTAACACCTTACCTTAGCTATCAATGACCAGCTTGCTGCTCTTAAAAGAGCCGTATGAACGATAAAGCCTTTTTAATTCATGGTGTAATGCTGGTTCATCACCAGACGATTTTAGAAGCGGTTATGCAGAGCCACGTAGCGGCATCAATATCCTTGGACAGCCTTTATTCTTTTGTTGTAGTATTGTTATATAAGAATTTTCCTAGTTTATTTTTTTGATGGTGAGGCTGGAGCAGTATTTTTATTTATTTGCCGCTCTTTTTATGGAATATAAGTGGATAAATGAAATTTTTAATTAATAAAAGAATTATCTTTCATGAAGACAAATCTACGATAGAGTTACTGGATGATACTATCGAACCCGTTATGCTCACTGCCACTCTTTGCAGGGTGTTATCTTTGTTGGTTAAGAATAATAATTTGCTGCTGACACGGGAATTCATTTTATCGAGCGCGTGGGATGAATATGGCAAGTCTTCTACCCACAGCAACCTGAATAACTACATCTCAATGATCAGGAAGATATTCAACTCATTTGGTGAGAGTGATATTATTGTCACTGTGCCTCGGCAAGGGTTTATGTTTTCTGCTGAAGAGGTTAATACTGTTGATGGTGAAACCCTACAGGGCTCAGTCAGCAGTGACTTGCTTGCTGCTGTGGTGGAAAGAAAGTGGCATCCTGCTCGCCTCATTGCGCTGGCGTTAATGGCTGCAGCGATTGTGATGATTGCAGCTTATCCTTTGTTTAATAAATATAACTCTGCAAAGATGAGTGAAATTGGCCGGGTCGAAAACTGTAAGGTAGAGGTTTTGACTGCTGCTCATTACGTCAAACATGCTGATGATGAACTGGAAAAAGTAAAGCCCCTGATCGAAAAGTTAAAATTTAACTGTGCTATCCCGGCAACCATTTATTATTTTAATAGCGAAATGCTGGTCAGCCGTACAGGCATGAATAATGCTGTATCTTTTCTGTCTTACTGCCCCACGTCAAGTGTAAGGGGAGTTGAAGCCCAATGCGAGAATGTTCATGAAATTGTCGATAAAAAATAACGATAAGAAATATATTTTTCTGGCACTTTCTTTCTTATCTGTGCTGATAATTTTTGGAATATCATTTTTATTTTTTTCTTTACATTCTGTGCCCGCATGTAAAGCCGTGGTGAAGGTTATCAGAACCTATGATGGAGAGAAAAAAGAAAGCGTTATACTGGTTAACCTGGTCCCTTCCGGCTTTCGTGAGGTGACGTTTATCGTTAATGGTCAGGCTACCAGTGCGCAGCAAGGCTATACGCTATCACGGATGATCGAGGCCGATTACACCTATCAGCACGGTTATTACTATTTTCGTGTTAAAGACATTAAAAAAATGCCTGCGGATAACATTGTTGAAGACGTGGTGAGCAAAACTCTCCCAATCGTCAACAGTCGGTATTTTTTCCTTAAGGTTGAGGCGCTTGGTGAAAAAAAATTTGTTTTCACTGGAAATCGCGCACCTGCGTTCGTTTGCACAGCCACCGAAAATTAATACCGTTGCCCATAATAGCATTGAACAATAAATCATGATGCTATTATGGGTTTAAGCTAAAGGGACATTGTCCCATCCTGAACGTTTACCTGGAATAAGAAATTTTTTCATACAAAACAGCAAGAATATTTTATTCTTTTTAAAGTGCTCACCGATGCTTAGATGCAGTTAAACGTGGTTTTCTAACCTTTTATATAGCTAATCTCGCATGAGGTGGCGATATCTAATGGGCAGTAGGCTATCAATGAAGCATGGGAAGACACACTCTTTTCCTTGATATTGAAGTAGTAGTAAACATTAGCTTTATCCTCGCAACTGTAACGGTTGGAAATCATATTCTCAATCTCTTTTTGCTGCATGCCATTGTACTTGATTGAGTAGATATCACAATTCTTGTAGTGGCCCAGATTGGTAATGTTACTGACTGGAATCTGTTTGTAGGCCATGCTTAAAAAAAACGGTAGCAGCAATATAACTGTAATGACAGCCATTTTCTGTAACGTAGTTTTTTTTAACCATAAATTAGTGCGTTTTTGCTCTTCTTTATGGCCATCAGGCCTAATGTCCTCTTTTTGTTCGAGCTCAATCATGATGTCTGGTTCTGACAGTATTGCATTGGCTTCCTGCCTGACTATCTTTTTTGCGGTGAATTTAAACCCCTGCCGCGGGTAGGTGATTATAAGTTCTTCCTCATCAAACTTTGCTAATGACCTTCTCAAACCAGATATATAGTTGTTCAGGTTACTGTCTGTTGCCTTAAGTCCATAATCCTCCCATACCTCATCAAGCAGCTGTTTACGTTTAATGAGCATATCATTATTTCTCACGAAGATAGACAAAAGCCTACATGCAGGCTTGACCAGCAAGATTGTGTTACCTGGATCGTCAATGTTTTCCAGTGTTCCTTCATATTCATTGTATTTAATGTTCTTGTTTATAACGAAAATCATTTTAGTAAAGCCTCGTCTTTTCCTTGAGAGGACTGATTCTGCTATTCCCGATTCTTTTTTTCAATAACTCCACTGGGTTGGATGTAGGATTAATCTGCTTTTTTGTCACGTATTAATTAAAACTCTCTCTATAAATATTTATGTTCTTGTCTATAGCAATAACAATACAGTCATTTTTAGAATTTAAATGTATATTGTTGTATATTTTATTTATTATATTCCGTACTTTTGTATATTCACACTATAATATTCCAAATTGGTGGTGGGTTAGGTACATTGTAGTGGCTGGCGCTGAGCTGGCCGAAAATAGAGTTGATAGGATAAAGCCTAGTCGTCATCGGTTTTATCTACTATCTCCAACACTTTTTAAAATTGACTATCGATATCCTCTTCTTATAAAGGAATGTAAGGGCTTTCTATGAAACTGAATAAATTTATGTTGGCAGCAGTACTGGCTTTGGGCGCAACTTCCATGATGGCGCAGGCTGATATTAAAAACCAGGGTCGCGGTACCGTAACCTTTAAGGGCGCAATTATCGACGCACCTTGCTCTATTACTCCAGAAACCGTAGACCAGACCGTTAACCTGGGCCAGGTATCTAACGTGGCGCTGAAAGACGGCGGCAAATCCACGCCTAAAAACTTCCAGATTAAACTGGAAAACTGCGATTTGAACCCTGGGTCGGGTACGCCGGTTGCTGGTAAAAATAACGCTGTTTCCATTACCTTTAGCGGCGCAGCGTCTTCATTCGATCCAAACTTGCTGGGTATTACCGGTGTTGCCAAAGGCGCTAGCATTGCAATTACCGATGGTTCTGGTGAGGTTATCAAACTGGGTCAAGCAACCAAGGCTCAGACTCTGCAAAATGGCAACAACACCCTGAGCTTCGCCGCTTATCTGCAGGGCAGTAAAGCCTCTAGTGCTGCAGTCATCCCTGGTGAATTCCAGTCCGTGGCTGACTTCACCCTGGCTTACCAGTAAGCCCGGTTGTAGTGCAATGAATAAAGCATGCGGGCTGCCCGCATGCTTTATTACCGGAAGACACGTTTTTGAATAGGGAATATTCAATGAATCATTTTTCTGGGAAAGTAACGGCACCTTGCCTATTGACCTTGTTGTTATTTGTCAGCAGTGCTGAGGCTACACAGCAGACTCAAGGCTGGGGACGAGTCAATATGCAAGGGGCCATTATTGATACAGCCTGCGCCATTGCCGCCGGCAGTAGGGAACAGATTATTGATATGGAGACGGTTCCGGTCGCCGATATTATTCGGGATGGGCAGGGAGTAACCAAACCTTTCTCCATTGAGTTAATCAACTGCGTATTAACCCGGCCCAATAATAAATTACCGGACTGGAAACATTTTCAGGTGACCTTTGATGGTGAAACGGACGGTGAATTATTTGGCGTGCGGGGTGACGCAAAGGGTATTGCCCTGCAAATTGCCGATGGGCAGGGGAATATTGCCACGCCAGGGAAACCTCTGCCGCTCGGGGATATTTCATTAGGGGTCATGCAGCTGAATTATGCCATGCGGCTGGTAAGCAATAGCCAGTCATTACGGGTTGGAGCTTATTCCTCTGCTGTACGCTTCAAACTGGATTATTACTGACACGGATAAAAATTATTAAATAACAGGGTAGATGGCTATGGTGTTTTTTCCTGCAGGGACGCGGTTTCGTATTCAGTTGTTAAGGGCCTGTATTTGCCTGGCGATAAGTTCTGCCGCACCGCTGGCTTTTGCCGACGACGGCATACAGTTTAATACCGACGTGCTGGATGTGAACGACCGGAAAAATATCGACCTGAGCCAGTTCTCCCGTAGCGGCTACATGATGCCGGGGACCTACAGCCTGACGGTACACATCAATAAAAATGAGCTGCCGGAGCAGAGCGTTCCTTTTTATCCGCCTGACGATGATCCGAAAGGCAGCCAAGCCTGTCTTTCACCGGTATTGGTGGGCCAACTGGGGCTAAAGGCGGATGCGCTGAAAGGGTTACGCTGGTGGCACCAGGACGAATGTCTGGACATTACCAGCTTGAAGGGTATGGAAGCCCGGGGCGATCTGGCTACCGCGGCGTTGTACCTGAGCATTCCCCAGGCTTATCTGGAGTACGCTTCGGCGGACTGGGATCCGCCTTCGCGCTGGGATGAAGGTATTCCCGGGCTGTTGTTTGATTACAACCTTAATGGCCAGGCTCAGCACCAGCAGCGGGACGGCTCAAAAAGCTACACCCTGAGCGGCAACGGCACCACCGGCGCCAATCTGGGAGCTTGGCGGCTGCGCGCCGACTGGCAGGGGCAGTTTAACCGCCAGACCGGCAGCGGGCAGGGCACCGACCAGCAGTTGGACTGGAGCCGCTATTACGCCTACCGGGCACTGCCGGCACTGCGTTCGCGGCTGACGCTGGGGGAGGCTTACCTCAACTCCGGTATGTTCGACAGCTTCCGCTTCAGCGGGGCCAGCCTGGTGTCGGACGACAACATGCTGCCACCGAATCTGCGTGGTTATGCGCCGGAGGTTGTGGGGGTGGCGAAGACCAACGCCAAGGTGACCATCAGCCAGCAGGGCCGGGTAATTTACGAAACCCAGGTGGCGGCGGGGCCGTTCCGCATTCAGGACATCAACGATGCGGTATCCGGCGAACTGGAGGTGCGGGTGGAGGAGCAGGACGGCAGTGTGCAGGCATTCAAGATGAACACCGCCAGCATTCCGTACCTGACCCGGCCCGGTTCGGTGCGCTACAAGTTTGCCGCAGGGCGTCCGTCGGACTGGCAGCATCATGCTGACGGCCCGCTGTTCGGCACCGGGGAATTTTCCTGGGGGGTGAGCAACGGATGGTCGCTGTACGGCGGTGTGCTGGGCGGTGGCGATTATAACGCGGCGTCGTTGGGGATCGGCCGCGACCTGATGGCGCTGGGAGCCTTGTCGTTCGACGCCACCCAGTCGCGGGCGCGTTTGCCGCAGCAGGACGGCACGCTGAGCGGCGGCTCATACCGCCTGAGCTATTCGAAGAGCTTTGACGAGTTGGACAGCCAGGTGACCTTTGCCGGTTACCGCTTCTCGGAACAAGACTTCATGAGCATGAGCGAGTATCTGGATGCTCGCCATGAGGGCCGCCGGATAGGCAATAACAAGGAGATGTACACCATCACCTTTAACAAGCAGTTCCGGGATGCGGGGATCAGCTTGTACCTGAACTACGACCACCAGACCTACTGGGATCGGCCGGTCAATGATCGTTATAACCTGACGATGTCGCGCTACTTCGACATCGGGCGATTCAAGAACCTGAGCCTGTCGCTGTCCGGTTACCGTAACAAATACAACGGCAGCAACGACGACGGTATGTATCTGTCGTTGACGATGCCGTGGGGGAGCAGTGCCAACGTCAGCTACAACACCGCGGTGAACCGTAACGACACCACCCATCGGGTGGGGTATTACGACCGGATTGACGAGCACAACAACTACCAGCTGAGCGCGGGCAGTTCGCGCGGCGGTGCCAACCTGAGCGGTTATTACAACCGCGAGGGTGATGTTGCCCAGATGAGCGCCAACGCCAGTTATCAGGAAGGCAGCTACAGCGCGCTGGGCTTCTCTGCTCAGGGCGGCGCGACGTTGACGACTCAAGGCGGCGCACTGCACCGCATCGGCATGCCGGGTGCCACCCGCTTGCTGCTGGATACCGGCGGTGTGGCTGGGGTGCCGGTACGCGGTTACGGCAGCACCAGCAACACCAACAGGTTCGGCAAGGCGGTGGTGACGGACGTGAGCAACTACTACCGCAACCAGGCCAGCATTGATCTGAACAAGCTGGGCGACAACGCCGAGGCTACCAAATCGGTGGTGCAGGCCACCCTGACCGAGGGCGCGATCGGTTACCGCAAATTTGACGTGATCGCCGGGGAGAAGGCGATGGCGGTGATCACCCTGGCGGATGGCAGCACCCCACCGTTCGGTGCCACGGTGATGAACGCTAACAAGCAGGATACAGGGATTGTGAACGACGGCGGCAGCGTTTACCTGAGCGGCATTCAGGTCGGTGACCGCATGACGGTGCACTGGAACGGCGCGGCGCAGTGCGCCATCAGCCTGCCGAAAGTGCTGCCGGAAAGCACGCTGAGCAACCTGCTGTTGCCGTGCCAGGCATTGCCGGCGGCAGAGGCAGACGCGCAGTAAGTGCAGACACCCTATTTGAATCAGCAAGAGAGACTTTTTATGAAAACGCATTTTGTCATCAACAAGCAGTCCCTGACCACCGCCGCCCTGCTGGGCGCATTGCTGGCCCCGCAGGCGCAGGCGGCGATCGCGCTGGACCGCACCCGGGTAATTTTTGACGGCGGCCAGAACTCGGTCAGCCTGAACATCAGCAACCAGAACAAACAGTTGCCGTACCTGGCGCAGGCCTGGTTGGAAGATGGAGAGGGCAATAAAGTTCAGAGCCCGCTGGTGGTCTTGCCACCGGTACAACGCGTGGAGCCGGGCAAGCCAAGCCAGGTGAAAATCCAGGCGCTGCCGGCGGCCAAGCAGCTGCCGCAGGACCGCGAGACGTTGTACTACTTCAACCTGCGGGAAATTCCGCCGAAGAGCGACAAGCCGAACACCCTGCAGATAGCGTTGCAGACGCGCATCAAGCTGTTCTATCGCCCGGCGGCGATCGCACCGCAGCAGAACGCAGCGCCTTGGCAGGAGCAACTGACGCTGACAAAACAGGGTGATAAGTACCAAGTGAATAACTCGACGCCGTACTACATCACGATAATCGATGCCGCCAGCAAAAAAGGCGTGGAAGGGGTGAAGGGGTTTGAGCCGTTGATGGTACCGCCGAAGGGCAATATCTCGCTAGGCGTCAGCGCCGCAGCACTGGGCGGTGCGCCAGTCCTGACCTACATCAACGACTACGGCGGCCGTCCGCAGTTGACCTTTAACTGTAGCGGCAGCACTTGCCAGGTGGTGCCGGAGAAAGACAAGTCATAGCGCCGTAAGTCAGGGCAGGTGAACAGGAGGAAAGACTATGCAACGGATAAGCAAAAAATGGAGTCAACACCTGCCGGGTTACCGCGACTGGCAGTACTACGGCACCCTGGGCGCATTGGCGTTGATGGTACCGATCACGCTTGGCGCGGTGTTGTTATTGTTGCCAAACGCCCACGGGCAGGCGGTGGATAATGGGTATACCGACGGTGCCAACGGCGTGTTGCAGGTGCGCGGTGCATTGACCGAGAGCGCCTGTCGGCTGGAGATGAGCAGTGCTCGGCAGGATATTCAGCTGGGTGAAACTGGCACCGGCAGGCTGCAACAGACGGGGGACCGGGGCACGCCGGTGGGGTTTGAGCTGCGTTTGCAGGATTGCCTGCGTAGCCCGGCGGGCAGCCGCGACAGCCGCACCGGCGCGCTGACCTGGGCGGCGCATCAACCGGCGGTAACGGTAAGCTTCAGCGCCCCGGCGGACGTTAACAATCCGCAACTGGTTAAGGCGCAGGGCGTCTCCGGGCTGGCATTGCGAATGACTGATCCACTGGGGCAAGACGTGCGGCTGGGCAGCCGCGGGCAGCCGCTGCTGCTGACGCCGGGGCAGAACACGCTGGCGTATAGCGTGGCACCGGAACGCACCCGTGCACCGCTGGTGGCAGGGGCCTATTCGGCATCGGTGGATTTTCGGCTGAGCTATGACTGATAAGGAATGGAGCATGCGGCAGGCAAAACGTGCAGTGAGCAAGCCAGCATGGCAACCGGTGTTGGTTTCTGTGCTGCTGCTTTCGGCAACGGCGTTTAGTACCGGTAGCGGTGCAGCCACTACCATTAATATTTCAGGCACTATTATGGCACCGCCTCCCTGCGTGATTAATGGTGATAAAACCATTCAGGTGGATTTTGGCCAGAATGTGGTGATCTCACGAATTGATGGCAGTAACTACCTTAAGACGATCGATTACACCCTCGAGTGTAAAAGCCAAAGCAAAAATGCCATGAAGATGATGATTGAAGGCTCCGGCGCGGGATTTGACAGTGGCGTAATACAAACCGTCAAAACAGATCTGGGGATTGCGCTGAAACAGAATGGTCAACCGCTCAGGCTTAACCAATGGTTGAACTTTACTTACCCGATGCAACCGGTGCTGCAGGCGGTACCGGTGAAAAAAGCCGGTGCGAACTTGCCAACAGGCATGTTTTTCGCCGGCGCGACGTTGAAGGTGGATTATCAGTGAATCCGAAATACGCTATAGCCGCCTTGTTAGGCGCAGTGCTGACTCTGCCGCTACCCATTCAGGCGGTAGAGATCGTCTTTGGCGGGAAGTTAGTCCAGGCCCCGTCTTGTGAGATCAATGAAGGGCAAACCATCGACGTCGACTTTGGCGATCGCGTAGGGGTAAGCAAGGTGGACGGCGCTAATTATCTGCAAACCATCGATTATCGCATCACCTGCCAGCCGGGGGCGACCACCCTGGAGTTGGGGCTAAGGGTGGTTGGGTTGCCAACGGTTTTTGACGGTGCGGCATTACAAACCAATGTGGCCGATTTGGGTATTCGGTTGTTGCAAAATGGCCAACCGTTGCAGGTTAATCAGCGTATTGCTATCGACCCTCAGAATCCGCCGCGTTTACAGGCGGTGCCGGTAAAAAAGACGGGGGTTGTATTACCTGAAGGATTATTTGAGGTGGCCGCCACTTTGCTGGCGGATTACCAATAGGAGGCGTTATGTGGAATAGCCTGTACATCTGCCTGTTGGCCAGTTGGTTATTTGCGGCGAGCGTGTCGCCTGTGGTTGCGGCTAACAGTAATCTGAAACTGCACGGTGCCCTGGTAGCAGAGCCTTGCACCTTATTGCCGGGGGATGAAAGCGTACAGTTGGATTTTGGTACGGTGATAGATAAATATCTGTACCAAAACCAGAGAACCCTCAGTAAGCCCTTTCAACTGCGTTTGGCAGATTGCGATACCAGCCTGGGCAAGGTGGTGAAAGTTCGCTTCAGTGGAACCGAGAGTCTGGCATTACCGGGATTGTTGGCGCTTGATGGAAGCAGCCAGGCGCAGGGGGTGGCAATAGGGTTTGAAACGCCGCAGGGGCAACCTTTGCTTTTAGAAACTGCGACTCAAGACAATCTACTGGGCAATGGCAATAATATTGTCCTTATCAAGGCGTATGTCCAAGGCGAGTCGAATGCCATAGCGAATAAAACAATCCAGCTTGGGGCGTTTTCTGCGGTGGCCACATTTACATTGCTTTATGAGTGAGTTGTGGAGCGTATTGTCGTTGATGATTTTTAGGTTATTCCTGATGGTAAATTAACGGTTTTTAATTTCGCGAGGTGTGTAATTGATATTGTTTCTTAAACGTATTTATTATCTTATTTTTTTATTCTCTGCGTTTTCACACGCCGAAATTATTACGGATGGTGTGTATACACCTAATATAAAATTATATAAATTCTGGATTACGTCGGCAGATGTGAACGATACAACCCCCAACCCTTGCTATAAGGTTACAACCTGTGCAATGATGGTGGCGTGGTATGACGTAACAGGTTATTTTAATTGGAATACTAGTAAATATGAAAATCGATATTTCCCATGGGTGTCAAGCTCTAAAACCATGGGTGAGGTAGGCTCCGCCCTATATAAAAATAATAAAATTGGATTTGTGGGCATTTCAGGGGTACTAGGACCGATACGATGCCAGTATTTTGGCTATATGCTCAATGGTGGGGCTCCTTCCCCTCTTCCTGGAACGACCTGCCGGCCAGCCACTGTTGATCCTGCTCAGTGTCATATTGATGAAAGCAATATGAATATAGATTATGGGATTGTTCACTCCGACCGCGCGAATGGGCTAGTTGCTCAGACCGTTATACATGCATCTTGTACCCAGGATATGAGCATCAAAGTCATCGATGCGACAGGGGTGGGAAGTACTGTCAACCTGCGCCCTGACGGAAGTTTGAAAGCAAAAATAACCATTAATGGCGTACCTATGGCCACAGGGTACTCCTTTACGGCAACGCCTTCAGGAACCGCATTGAATATAAAGGCAGAGTTGGTTTCTTCCGGCGATGTTTTACCTGGCTATTTTAATGGCGTTGCTATTCTGGTTATTTCACCTGCGTGATTTTTACTTTGTATTAATTTATTTTTTAAAGTTGGATTTTGGTACGGTGATAGACAAATATCTGTATCTGAATGGCCGCACCCACGGCAAAGCGTTTCAACTGCATCTGATTGATTGTGATACCAATCTGGGGAAGACGCTGAAGATGACTTTCAGCGGTACGGAGAGTATTCAGCTCCCCGGCCTGCTGGCGCTGGACGGTGGCAGCCAGGCGAGTGGCGTAGCTATCGGCATGGAAACCCCGCAAGGGCAGCCCTTGCCGCTGAACCAGCAATCCGGGGGCTATACGCTGACCGACGGCAGCAACGTGATTAATTTACAGGCTTATGTGCGCGGTGAGCCGGAAGCGATAACCCATAAAACGATTGGTCGCGGGGTCTTTACCACTATTGCCACTTTTACGCTGGGTTATGAGTGAAGATGTCGATAAGTTTTTGATGCGTACAGTGTTATGGGACTAATTTTTAGGGGGGAGAACGATGAATAAAGGGCGTGTTAATAATTTGACCCTGGGGTGGGCAGCCGTATTATTACTTTTTTCGGTGTTTTTTTCATCAGAATCAAAATCTGAGACCATCATTGAATGGGATTTACGTGGTAACGATTTATATTATGTCATTACATCGGCATCTGCACCTTGGGGGAATGCATGGATAGATTGTGGTGTCTGGTTTACTAGAAGTGAATGCTTTGTGTGGTTACAGGTAGGCAATGATTTGATGAAATATGTGCAATGGAAAGACTATCAAGACTCTTTGCGTAACCGTATGTATTCTAAAGACATAGTGGAACATTGGAATAGAACTTCAATGCCTAGAAGTGGCGTTATTTATAACTGGCTTGATCATGTTGCTAATGGTCGTAAATGTATACTGATATATGTTTCGGGTGATCGGCGCAGCGCTACGGAACTCGTCGGGGATTCTTGTACGGGAACTATAACACCACCACCAACTGAACCACCTTTACCGCCCCTGTCTTGCACAATCAATGGCGATATTAATTTGGCGCACGGCGTGCTAAATCAAGATAATGTAAATGGCAACACCAAGAGCGTTTATGCGCGGGTAAGCTGTAACCGTGAGGCCACCGTAAAAGTAACCGCACGGGCAAACAACGGCGGTGATGTGGTGACATTGCGCTCGGATGGCAGCCTGAAATCAAAGCTGCAGGTCAATAATATAGCAGGCGCAACCGGTGTGACGGTACGGGTGCCAGGCAGCAATAGCGTCTCAGTGCTTTTTTCATCGACGTTAAGCAGTGATAGTCATGTTGCCGCAGGTAATTTCTCTGCTTCTGCAATAGCCGTGTTGGCGATACAGTAATTATAAATTTTATTTTTCCTGCGTTTACAATGCGGGTGGTTCAATTTTCAGGGTGTTTGTAATATATATTAACTAACTTTTTAATAAATGAGATTTATTGAAAATAAAATCACAAGTCAAATATACTTTTTCGGTTGTATTTATGCGAGCATTTCGAACGTCGGGTGATTTCTTTCTAATTATTGCTTCTGGACTATGGTTCGGATTGGCAATGCACCGCTATCTCACCAATATGGGTGGCGCGGGGCTGGCCCTGCCACAAAATATTCTCAGCTGGAGCATGATGGCACTACTTAGCCTGATTGTCTGGCTGGGCGTTGGGTTCAATAAACGCAGCATCATAATAACCCCCACGGCCAAGTTATTATTTATTTCCTTAGTGCTGCTGGCTATTCCGTTGTTTTATACCCAGCCCGAATGGCGGGAGGCGGCATTGTGGCGTTGGGCGGGATTATTCGGCGGATGGGTTTTCTATTTTTCGTGGCTGCAAACGGAGACATCAAAACGAACGCATCATTGGCCGCTCTACGCCATTTTGCTGGCGGTGGTGGTGCAGGCGTTGATGGCGCTGCTGCAACTGTTTGGCCTGGGGGACTGGATCCCGTACCCGCTCATCGGTGGCCGCCCCTATGGGGTATTCCAGCAGGTCAATCTGCTGGCCAGTTTCACCGCTACCGGTCTGGCTTTGGCGTTGATGTTGTTTCTCTTGCCCGATTTTAGCCTGCGGGCAAAGCGGTATGAAAAGCTGCGCCTGATGCTGCTGGCCCTGCTATTGGCGGTATTCCCCGCTTTACTGGTGTGGCTGCAATCGCGCATTGGCTGGTTGGGCGGCGGTGCGGCCGCGCTGTTATTTATTGTCGCTTACGCGAAAAAATTCCCTCAGCACAGTGCTGTTGCGGCGTTAACGATGTTACTGGGCTTGGCAATTGGCGTTGCGGTGCTGAGTTGGGGCGGCCCGGTTGGTGCCGTCAGCCATGAAGGATCAGACAGCGCGCGTGGCGTCATGCTGAACACCTCGCTGGCGATGATTGCAGACAAACCATTGCTGGGCTGGGGTTATGGCGGTTTTGAGTACAGTTTCCAGCACTTTCGCGCAGCATTAGGGGAGTCGACGCTGGGGGTTGGGGTGGCTGTACACCCTCATAATGAGCTGTTGTTCTGGTGGGTTGAAGGCGGGGTATTGGGCTTGCTTGGCATGTTGCTGCTTTTGTTTGCCGGGGGACGTTTGGTCGGTAAAGCCTGGCACCAAGCCTGTTCGTCGGGAAAGGGTATCGCGCTGGCGCTCTGTTTTGCCTTGTTGCCCATGGCCATGCATACCCAGACGGAGTACCCGTTTTATTTATCGACGCTGCATTGGGCCGTTTTCCTGCTGCTGCTGGCGATGCTGGATCGTCAGGTTACCCCCACCAGTGAGCGCGGCACGTTAACCGGCGTTGGGCGTAAAATTCTGGCCATTCTGTTGCCGATTGCCTCTCTGCTCATGCTGATCGTGATGTTGGCCGGTTTATCGGGTGGTATCACCCTTACGCGAGTCGAACAGAATAACTTTACCGATATGCGTGGCATAGCCGCTATGCCGCCTATTACCCGTTGGTTCCATGGTGAACGCCGGGAGTTTGACCAACAGGTTTATGCATTGCTGTTATTCAATCAAACGCAAGATGAGGCATTGCTATCCGGCTACGCGAACTGGGCCAACGGCTATTTGAAAAAACGTATAGATAGAAATGTGTACGCCAGTTTGTACTTGATATTGAAGTATCAGGGGAACAACACGCAGGCTGAAAAGCTGCGACGGGAAGCAATAGCCTTTTTCCCAGATGATCCACGGTTTATGTAAACAGGAGCACCATTTAAAAGGAGGGAATAGATATGTCAGTGAAAATATCAATCATAGAGAAGAATCTATTTTTTGCCGAGGGATTGAAATATGCGTTATCAGAGTATTTTACCCTGAAGGGAAGAACCGTTGATTTTTTAGCAGAAGAAAACAGTAACGCCACCGTCGATCTGGTTTTTATTGCGCAGTCTGACTCAGGCAATGCGGCCTATTGCGACAGGGATGTACATGAGGCGGGCATTTCCCCGCTGTATATTGCTATACGTAAAATAAAACCTGCCCAAGCGACGAAGGAGAATGCATGCTCTCGTGAATTAGGGGTCTTAGATTGTCGCGCCGGTCTTGAGGCTTTGTTTCATCTGTTGGATGACAAACTTTGGCGAATGAGCGTAATTGGTGCTGCAGCAACGCCCTGTTTTTTTTGCTTAAGCAGAAGGCTCAGCGGTAGAGAGAAGGAGGTTGTCTCTTATCTCCGCTTAGGGGTTAATCAAACACAAGCGGCAAAGTATATGCACTTGAGCGTGAAAACCGTGCATACATATAAACAGTCTGTTATGCGCAAGCTTAATTTCAGAAAAAGGAATGACCTGTTTAATTGGTTGTTAAGGGAGTGAAATGATATGTTCATTTTGAAAGGGAATTCTGTTTTATTGATTGCTGTTGTTGTTTTATTGGCCGTGAGTATCTTTTCTTTTTACAAGCATATGTATTTGGCTAAAAAAAGAAGGGTTATTTGTCCGCGTAGAAAAAACAAACCAACCTAATTATACAGCTATCATTTTGAGGGGTGATTATGTGAATACATAATAGGGTGTTGATTTCTTGAAACCCCGTTCACCCCCATTTAATTTATCGCGTTACTTATCTTTCCTTTTGTACGATAACGTGCGCAGCAAGGTATCGGCCCCCTTTCCTGGCATTGCGCTATATCGACATTGGGCTGAAGATTGCCTGCGGCTCCCTGGGGGCATTTTCTTGCCATTGTTAAGCTGGCGCATGCTGTACTGGCCGCCGCGTTTGCTGTTCCTGCCGCGGGGTTCATACCCGAGGGCTGCTTTCCGAGCCGCGCAGGGCTTATTCCTGGCCATTAAAAGTACCAGGAAGTCTGCAGCCAAATGCGGGGGGTTTGTGTCGGCGTGGCGATACTGTTGTTCTGTGCAATAGGCCATGCCGCCACTATGTTGACTTGCTGCTGCCGTCCAAACCACCCGATGCCGGCCCCGGTCGATGTCATGCGGGCAGTGTTTTTCTCGGGTGTCCAAGGCTGCTTGTTGAGTTTGATTGCGCCATGATCGAGAAAAGTGCTCAATTGCCAGCCGGGCATTAAGGCATAGCGAAGCTCGGTACTGAACTGTATGCCTTCATCACCGTTTCCGCTGCCGCCGTCATAGGCCCGAACGCCATAGGGGCCGCCTAGGCTGAATTTCTCCGATGGGTCTAGATTGCCAGATGCCCATTGCGCATTAATTTGCGTATACCATTGAAAGCGATCCCCCAGATTTTGCAGACGCAGGGCATTAATGTTGATTTTGCTAAAGCGCCCCAGAGTGTTGGCGCTATGTCTGTCCCAGAAGCGGTCTTGGTCATCGCCGATATTCAATCTTCCCAGCCCATAACTGAGGGAAAGCGCGCTTTGCCCACCGCCTAACCAGCGATCCTGATTATTGAGTGTGACACTCAACGTGGATAAACCCACATCTTTAGTACTGTGTTTTTCAAACAAGTCTATGTCGTCGCGGAGTTTTTTTTCTTCATACTGCAACTGTGCCGACAGGTTGAACAACCGTGTTCGAATGACCGGGTAGGAAGCATATAAACTCGTAACCTCTGCTCGTCCATGTGCATCAAGCACGGCAAAATCCTCTGCCAGACGGTAGCTCATCTCCGAATAGGCGACGCCAACTCTTACCGGGCTGCCATAGACAGGAAGATCATAGGCTGCGCGATAATAGTGTTGATGTTTATTACTGCCTAACAGGCGCAAACTTGCCTGATCCCCGAAGCCCAGGGGATTATTCAGGCTGAGGTTTCCGCCTAGCCGATAATTTCCGGTATAGCGATCGCCATAGTTGTCCGCAGTAAGGGACCCGTCGAATAAAGGGCCCGGCGTGGCTTCAACCAGCAAATCCGCTGTGCCTGGGTGGCTACCGGGGTGTAGGGTATTGTTGACTTCGATACCGGGAATATCGCTTAACAGCAATAAACTTCGTTCGAGAGCGGTGTCTGAAATCACTTGTCCGCTTTTCATCCCTGCAACCGATTTTCGCAACAGCGTCGAACTTACGCGGGTATGGTTATTCAGATGCAGTTGGCCAAAGTTACCCTCGGCGATGGTTATACGCACCCAACCCCCAGTTACGTCTTGTTTAGGTAAATAGGCTTTGGCCAGGGCGTAACCTTTCTCTTGGTAATGTTGAGTAATGATCCGAGTGGCGTTTTGCAAATCCTTTAGCGCAAGTTTTTTTCCGCTAAAACCCTTCAGCTTTTTTAGCAGATCTGGGGTTTTTAATGCCCTGTTGCCCTCGATGAGAAATCCATGCACTAAAATTCTGGGGGCGTTATCCTCCACGTTATTATTACTTTTTGGGGGGGTATTTTTTATTTCAGGCGCTAAATCTGAAGGCGGCGGTAATGTTTGGCGCTCCTGTTCGACGTCACGCATGACCTGGCCGGCATTAGGAATAGCAGCTAAAGGTTTTGAAAAAGTTAAGGTTATTGCCACGGCTAAATAAATTTTTTTCATAGGTAATTATTTGTTGTTATGGGTGGGGGATATTCGTTCTTATTTTGATCTGCCAATAGGTAATAAAAAACGGCAGACAAACTGTCTGCCGGTTGATGCTTACTTAATTGAACCAGGACGCATATTGATGCCTGACAACGGCAGCTTTTCAGACTCACCCGAGACTTTATTGCCGGTTAGGTAACCGAAATTAACGCCCGCCAGGCTACCGGCACGTTGGCCTGTCGCTGGCGTTAACAGCTTAATGTTGCCATTAAACATCGAGCTATTTATTTTGCCGCCGTTCTTACCGGCGAGGCCACCTAATATGGCGCCGTTTCCGCCGCTGAGCTGCCCGGAAGCCGTAGAGTTTTCAATCAACGCTTCATTTTGCCCCGCTAATCCCCCCACGCTACTGTCTCTGCCACCGGTGACTTTCCCCGCAGCCTTGGTTTGTGAAATGCGGTTGGATGTTCCCATAACATGGATGCCGACTACCCCACCGACATAGCTTTCCGCCCCGCCGATAACATCGCCCGTTGCAGAGGCCAGAGACAATGTACCGTTGTTATACCCCACTAAACCGCCGCTGTAGCTCTTGTCTCCGCCAGTGACGCTAACAAGGGCTTGGGTATTGTTGAGAGTACCGCGGTCATTATTGCCCACCAACCCACCAATACGGCTGTTCCTGCCTGCACTCACGGTACCTTGGGCGCGGGCGTTATCAATGTAACCGCCAATATTATTACCCACCAACCCACCGACGTTTTGGCCACCGGTGACAGAGCCGGATGCTTTGACGTTCCTCAGTGTCATCCCGTTGTTTTCGCCCACCAGACCGCCGGCAGATGCGCTGTTATAGCCGGTGACGTTACCGTTGGCTTGCGCCGCAGCAATCGTCCCCGCCGTATGCAAGCCAATCAAGCCGCCAACCAGACTGTTGTTTCCTGCATAGACGTTCCCGTAGTAAGCCACGTTCGATAATTCGCCGTGATTGTGGCCGACTAAACCGCCGATATTGGCGTTGGCACCGCCAGTAACGATGTTTCTGGCTTCGGACTGTTGCACGTCGTCAGAGTAGTTATTGCCGATCAGCCCACCCACATTGGCCGAGGCAAGATCCGACACGTTACCGCTAGCCTTGGCACCAGTGACTATGCCGTGCAGATTCCAACCCACCAACCCACCGATGGCGTCAGTACCCGCTCCATTGACCTGGCCGCTAGCGGCAGAGTTCTTAATCACGCTGGTGTTCAGGCCGATCAATCCGCCAACATAACTGCCTTTTCCAGCGCTTACGTTGCCGGTAGCAACAGAATTGGCGATGTACCCTGGTTCAGTACTAAAGCCTGCAAGCCCGCCAACGCTAAGATCAGAACCTTTAGCCGTGACATTTCCGTGGCTGGATGAATTATCGATTATTCCGTCAATATTCGCGCCGACCAGACCGCCTGCGCCGCCTTCGAACTTACGACTCTGCATTGATCCTGAGACGGCCACATTTGCCTGACTGTTGCGTATGATCGCTTTGTCGCCAAAGTTCACGCCGACCAGGCCGCCGATCGATGTTGTTTCGCCATTGCCCGTTACCTTGCCGCTGGCGGAAGAATTGCTGATCGTACCCTCGTTCCTGCCGGCTAACCCGCCTAACTCACTCCCCTTGCTGACAGACACATTGACGGCTTTAACGTTGATAATCTCACCTTCATTGCGGCCCACTAATGCCCCAACTGAAGAGCCTGTGCCCTTGCCGGCCACGGTCAATGAATCCAGCGTCAAATTGCTGATTTTGCCGGTAGAAGCACTGAACAGTCCGCTGTGAGGCCCTTTGCTTTCAACCGTCAGCCCTTTAACGGTATGACCAAGGCCGTCGAAAACGCCGCTGAAGGCGGCTGAACTGCCGATGGCTTGTACCTTGCCGTCGTGGGTAATGTTAGTGCCCAACACGTAACGGCCGCCCAGTCGGCTGTCGATATCCACCAGTTGCTGCAGACTTTGTACTACTTGATAATTTTCGCCATTGGCACTGAATGCCGCGCCGGAGCCGGACAGGGTGATGGCTGCGTCGTTATTCAGCGCATAACCCGTTTTGTGGTTCAGTTCCAATGCTGCACCGGCACCCGTGGCGTCAAGTGGGGCGTTGATCTGGATGCCTGCACGTTCGGAGGTCAGCGACAGTTTATTGCCGTTCGACCAGTTCACTGGCGCAGAGACGGAGACATTTCCCTCGGTGCTGGTCAGGGCCACATTATTGTTTGCCAGGCTGGTTCCCAGGGTTGCGCCATTCAGCGTGCCGTTATCGGCGACGTTGACCTGGGTTGTGGCGACCTTCCAACTACCGGTTTTTCCGTTGGCCGCTCGGGTGGTCACCTGTACGGCGGGTTGAACCACCACGTTCGCGCCCCGAGTTTCAATCATGCCGCCATTGCCTGCGGCCGCGCTGGCATCCAGACGACCGGCGACGTTCACGGTGCCCGCAGCGCCACCATCCAGCATAATGCGTCCGGTTTGATTGTTGAGGGTGGTTGCTTCGATAGTCCCTTGGTTGTTCACCACATTTTGCAGCATACTGCTGGCCGTTTTAGCCGTCATCAGCACCTGGCCGCCGTTGGCTTTCAACAGGCCGCCGTTCTGTACCAATGTTTCCAGTGCCGCGCCGTCCACCTGCAGATTCAGCAGTTTGTTGCCGTCGAAATTCAGCGTGATGTCATTGCCGGCGCCCAGTGCGATGCTGCCCATTTGCGCCTGAATAACGCCCTGGTTGTTGACGCGGGCTCCAAGCAGCGCCACGCTGCCGGTCTGGGCTGCAGTCAGGGTTCCGTCGTTACGTACTTCCGCCACAGATTTGCCCACAAAGCGGTTTTTGCCTGCAAGGAAGTCGGCATTGCTGATGTCGTGCGTAGAGGCGACCAGGCCCCCTACGTTTACCTGGGCATTTTTGCCAAACACCACGCCATTCGGGTTGACCAGGAAGACCTTGCCGTTGGCGTCGATGTTACCCTGAATATTACTGCCGTTGACGCCCATTACGCGGTTCAGCGCGACTGAATCGCTGCTGGGTTGCTTAAAGGTGACGCTTTCGTTGCTGCCGACGTTGAAACCGTCCCATTGGGTGATCAACTTGCCGCTTTGCTGATTGACCGTCATCTGCTGCCCGTTAGTGGCGATGTTGCCTTGCCCGGCAACGATATTTTGTCCGGTAGGCAGGGCATAGGCCGGTTCCAACGCCACCAGGCCCAACAGTGACAGCACAACCGCCAGCCGGCGTTTGCTACTGCGCTTGCCGCGACGGCTGCGGTTTTCGTTGACCACATTCCAGCAGTCTTGCGCCGGGTTCCATACCAGTGCATAGATTTTATTCATTTCTATTTCCTTGTTAATAAAGTGCGGCTTTCCGAGCCGCACGGGTTTTATTCCAGACCCTCAACATGCCAGGATATCTGGAGCCAAACTCTAAGTGTCTGTAGGAGGCCCCGCTTTTTTGTGCTTTTGGCCATGTGTCATAAGGCTGATTTTCTGCTGGTGGTTGCGCCATGATCGTTAAAGCGCCATAGCCTGGCCGGAGCCTGGCATGGCGGGTAAATATTCTCGTAAGATTGGCCGGCTCTGTAAGAATAAATTTAAATGAGTTATTCCTGCGTGTAGTTGGCTAATTTTTCTATTTTTTTACTGTTGAATGATGACGATTTATTTTTCTTAAATTTATCAAGAAATAATAAATTTAAAAATATCGATTTAGATAAATATAAACAATGGTGACTAAACCTAAAAAAACGTTTTTTTCAGGGGTTGATGCTAAGCGTGCTTTAAAAGAGAGGTTAGTGACGTAGAAAAAATATAAAATATATAGAAGTGTTTTGATATTAGTGACGAAAAACAATTTTATTTCTGTGTGTATTAGGTCGATGTTGAGCGATTTTACGACATAACTTCGCCTCCTTTGAAAACGGCATTTGGCAGAGGGGGATACAGGGACGGGGAGGGGAAAATTACCGAAGACCGGCAGAATGACGGCAATCTTTGGCGGGGACAAAAATTACGCGTCAAAAAACACGAGACTGGCTTAGCGTTCGGTAAATATAAAAAAGGTCAGGGCCCTGAGGCATCTGACCTTTTTGTTGCCGTTTATCCAGCGGCCTTGGCCACCGGGCAGGCAAATCAACGCATGGTAACGAACTCTTCCGCTGCGGTCGGGTGGATCGCCACGGTGTTGTCGAAGTCCTTCTTGGTGGCGCCCATCTTGATGGCGACGGCGAAGCCCTGCAGGATCTCGTCCATGCCCAAACCTATGCCGTGCAGGCCGACAATCTTCTCTTCTTTGCCTACGCACACCAGCTTCATGCGGCACGGTTGGCGGTGCTGCGTCACGGCGCTGTACATGGCGGTGAAGGAAGACTTATACACTTTCACGCTGTCGGCACCGAATTTCTCGATAGCTTCCGGCTCGGTCAGGCCGATAGTGCCGATCGGCGGATGGCTGAACACCACGGTGGCGATGTTGCTGTAATCCAGGTGCTCTTCCGGCTTGTTGTTGAACAGGCGTTCGGACAGGCGGCGGCCGGCGGCGACCGCGACCGGGGTCAGCTCAACCGCACCGGTGTTGTCGCCCACCGCGTAAATGCCTTTTACGCTGGTATTCTGGTATTTATCGACGTCGATATAGCCTTGTTCGTTGGTTTTCACCCCGGTCACGCTCAGGTTCAGGTTATCGGTCGCCGGTTCGCGGCCAATCGCCCATACCAGGCTGTCGACGGTGAATTCCTTGCCGTTTTCCAGTTGCAGCGTCAGGCTGCCGTCGGCGTTCTTGACGATGGCTTTCGGCACGGATTCGGTGTGCAGGCTCGGCCCTTCGGTGTTCATCACTTCCACCAGGGTTTCGACAATCATCGGATCGAAGGTACGCAGCGGTGCGTGTTTACGCACGAACAGGTGGGTTTCGGCCCCCAGCGCGTTCATCACGCCGGCGATCTCCACCGCGATATAGCCCGCGCCGACGACCGCAACGCGTTTTGGCATTGCGTCCAGCTCGAAGAAGCCGTCTGAATCGATACCGTACTCGGCGCCTGGAATGTCAGGGTGGCTCGGGCGGCCGCCGGTGGCGATCAGAATATGGTCGGCGGTGATCTTCTCGCCGTTCACTTCCACCGTGTGGGCGTCGATAAAGCGCGCGAAACCTTTAATCACGTCGACTTTGTTTTTGCCCAGCACGTTGTCGTAGGAATTATGGATACGGTCGATATAAGCGGTGCGGTTGGCGACCAGCTTCTTCCAGTCAAAGGTGTTGACGGTAGTATCGAAGCCGTAATCCGGGCCGTACAGGTGGATGGCTTCGGCGATCTGCGCCGCGTGCCACATGACTTTTTTCGGTACACAACCCACGTTTACGCAGGTGCCGCCCAGTTCCTTGGCTTCAATCAGTGCGCATTTCTGGCCATACATGGCTGCCCGGTTGATCGATGCGATGCCGCCGCTGCCGCCGCCAATTGCTAGATAATCGTAATGTTTGGTCATCTGGGATTTCCATGAATTGTGTGAATCGAAGAGGGTAAGAGTTTAACGCCTGATACGGGTTTGTCGCAAAGGTTGCGTCGATGGTTGCGATAGGTGGGGTGAAGGCGCGGCGTACCGCGCCCGGGGGCTTATTCCGGCACCACCCAGTTCACCAACTGGTGGCCATTGCCCGAAGGCACCAGCGTTTTGTGCAGCCACGGCAACACGTTCTTCATCTGTTGTTCCAGCTTCCACGGCGGGTTAATCACGATCATACCGGAGGCGGTCATACCGCGCTGATCGCTGTCGGGCCTTACCGCCAGTTCGATCTGCAAAATATTGCGGATGCCGGTGGCTTCCAGCTCTTTGAGCATGCGTTTGATCTGCTGGCGCATCACCACCGGATACCACAGCGCGTAAGTGCCGGTGGCAAAGCGTTTATAGCCTTCCTGCAAGCCTTTGATCACGTCCTGATAATCGGTTTTCATCTCGTACGGTGGGTCCATCAGGATCAACCCGCGGCGCGACAGTGGCGGCAACTGGGATTTCAACTGCTGGTAACCGTCGGCACGTTGCACCTTGGCGCGTTCGTCTTTCTGGAACTCGCTGCGCAACAGCGGGAAATCGCTCGGGTGCAGCTCGGTCAGGTGGATTTTATCCTGCGGGCGCAGCAATTGACGGGCAATCAGTGGGGAGCCAGGGTAGTAACGCAGCCTGTCGGTGCGGTTAAAGTTGCGTATCACGCTCATGTAAGCCGCCAGCTCTTCCGGCAGATCGTCACGTTGCCACAGCAGGCCGATGCCTTCCAGGTATTCCCCGGTGCGTTCGGCGTGCTCACCGCTCAGCTGATAGCGCCCTGCGCCGGAGTGGGTATCCAGGTACAGGAAAGGTTTGTCTTTTTCTTTCAGCGATTCAATGATCAGGCTCTGAACGGTGTGCTTGAGCACGTCGGCGTGGTTGCCGGCGTGGAAACTGTGGCGGTAACTTAACATGGCTGGTGGTAATTCCTTGTGCTCCTGCGGAGCATGCTGAACAGAATGAAGGCTTATAATCTGCACAGTATAAACTGTCTGGCAGGGAAAAACTGAACTGCGTTGCCGCAGGTAATTAAAGGGAGCGATAAGACGATGAGCGAAAACGCGATTTTGGACCGCTACCCCGACGCTGCGCGTTGGGCATTCGGCGATGGGCCCGAGTTGGCCAATGAACTGCTGCAGCGGGTGCTGAGCGGGGATAAAACGGCGACCTGCGGTTCTTATGCCAGTTACCGGCAAGATAAGTCATCTATGCTGGGCGATTATAGCGTCATCCTTGATGGGCGTGGGGAGCCCGCCTGCGTGATCAGAACGCTCTCCCTGCGGCTGATCCGCTACTGCGACGTCACCGCCGAGCTGGCGGCCAAAGAGGGTGAAGGGGATAAAAGCCTGGCGTTCTGGCAGCAGGGGCACCAGGCGTTTTTCACCCGTGAAGGCAGCTTTGCACCGGATATGTGGCTGGTGTTTGAAGAGTTTGAATTGGTCGAAACGCTGTGAATCACGAGGAGATAAAATGAGCTGCCTATTTTGTGACATGGTGGCAGGCAAAGTGCCGTGCCATAAAATCTGGGAGGACGACGCGCATATGGCGTTTCTGTCCATTTACCCGAATACCGAAGGTTTCAGCGTGGTGATCCCCAAGGCGCATTTTGACAGCTACGCCTTTGCGCTGCCGGACGAGGCGCTCAGCGAACTGATGCTGGCGACCAAGCGGGTGGCGCAATTGCTCGACCGGGCGTTTGACGACGTGGGCCGCTGCGGCATGGTGTTCGAAGGCTTTGGCGTCGATCATGTGCATGCCAAGCTAATCCCGATGCACGGCACCGCCGGGCTGGATCACTGGCAGCCGATAGAGTCCAAATCGACCAAGTTTTTCGATCGTTACGAGGGGTATCTGTCTTCTCACGATGCTGCGCGCGCCGACGATGGGCATCTGGCGGAATTGGCGGCGAAAATCCGCCAGAGCACTATTTAAGGCACTATCTATCAACGCCCGGCCATTGATTTTCCCGCTGCTTGGCTCCATGTTAGAGATTCATTCGCATTTTAAGGCCTGCCCGCTGCGGCGGGCCCCAACGCTAATCAGGACTGCCCTATGACAAATCCGTTGCTGACACCGTTTTCCCTGCCGCCGTTTTCCGCCATTCGCCCTGAAGATATCGTGCCTGCGGTGCAATCCGCGCTGGCCGATTGCCGCGCTGCGGTAGAGCGCGTGGTTGCGCAGCCGGGGCCGTTCACCTGGGATAATCTGTGTCAGCCGCTGGCGGAGTCGGACGATCGCCTGTCGCGCATCTGGTCGCCGGTCGGGCACCTGAACTCGGTCAAAAACAGCCCGGAGCTGCGTGCCGCCTACGAGCAGGCGCTGCCGCTGCTGTCTGAATACGGCACCTGGGTGGGCCAGCATGAGGGGCTGTACCAGGCCTATCGCAGCCTGAAAGAGGGCGAAGGGTTTAACCAACTGACCGCGCCACAGCGCAAGTCGGTGGAAAACGCGCTGCGTGATTTCGAACTGTCGGGCATTGGCCTGTCGGCGGAAAAACAACGGCGCTACGGCGAGATCGTCGCGCGCCTGTCCGAGCTGGGTTCTACCTACAGCAACAATGTGCTCGACGCCACCATGGGCTGGAGCAAACTGATTACCGACGAAGCCGAGCTGAGCGGCCTGCCGGAAAGCGCGCTGGCACAGGCCCAGGCGATGGCGCAGGCCAAAGAGCAGGACGGCTGGCTGCTGACGCTGGATATGCCGAGCTACCTGCCGGTGCTGACCTACGGCGACAACCGTGCGCTGCGTGAAGAAATGTACCGCGCCTTTGCTACTCGCGCTTCCGATCAGGGGCCGAACGCCGGCAAATGGGACAACAGCGAAGTGATGGCGGAAACGCTGGCGCTGCGCCACGAACTGGCTGAACTGCTGGGCTTTGCCAGCTATGCCGACAAATCGCTGGCGACCAAAATGGCGGAAAACCCGGAGCAGGTGCTCGGTTTCCTGAGCGATCTGGCCAAGCGCGCCCGGCCGCAGGCCGAGAAGGAACTGGCGCAACTGCGCGCCTTCGCCAAACAGCATTACGGCGTGGATGAGCTGGAAGCCTGGGACATCACCTATTACGGCGAAAAACAAAAACAGCACCTGTTCTCCATCAGCGACGAACAGCTGCGCCCGTACTTCCCTGAACAGCGCGTGGCAGAAGGGCTGTTCGAAGTGGTGAAACGCATTTACGGCATCACCGCCAAAGAACGCAAGGGTGTGGATACCTGGCATCCTGAAGTGCGTTTCTTTGACCTGTTCGATGCCGATGGCGAACTGCGCGGCAGCTTCTACCTTGATCTGTACGCGCGTGAAAACAAACGTGGCGGCGCCTGGATGGACGACTGCGTCGGCAGCCTGCGCAAGGCCGACGGTTCGCTGCAAAAACCGGTTGCCTACCTGACCTGCAACTTCAACCGCCCGCTGGGCGACAAACCGGCGCTGTTCACCCATAACGAAGTGACTACGCTGTTCCATGAGTTCGGCCACGGTCTGCACCATATGCTGACCCAAATCGATACCGCCGGCGTCTCCGGCATCAGCGGCGTGCCGTGGGATGCGGTCGAGCTGCCGAGCCAGTTTATGGAAAACTGGTGCTGGGAACCGGAAGCGCTGGCCTTTATCTCCGGCCATTATCAGAGCGGCGAGCCGCTGCCGAAAGAGATGCTCGACAAGCTGCTGGCGGCCAAAAACTACCAGGCGGCGCTGTTTATCCTGCGTCAGCTGGAGTTCGGCCTGTTCGATTTCCGCATGCACGCCGAATACAGCCCGGAAAAAGGCGCGCAAATTCTGCCGACGCTGGCGGAAGTGAAGAAAATGGTGGCGGTGGTGCCTTCACCGAGCTGGGGCCGCTTCCCGCACGCCTTCAGCCATATCTTTGCCGGCGGTTACGCGGCGGGTTACTACAGCTATCTGTGGGCGGAAGTGCTGTCTGCCGATGCTTACTCGCGCTTTGAGGAAGAGGGGATTTTCAACGCCGAAACCGGCAAATCCTTCCTCGACAACATCCTGTCGCGCGGCGGTTCGGAAGAGCCGATGGAACTGTTCAAACGCTTCCGTGGCCGTGAGCCGCAGCTGGATGCTATGCTGCGCCATTACGGCATTAAAGGATAACCCCACCGGTGAGCGTGTGTTTATTGTGTGAAGAAGGCGCCGATCCCGGCGCCTTGTCCATTCTGGCGGAGCGCTGGCAGTTAACGTCGGATGACGACGCGCCGATGGCGCTGGTGTTGACGCCGCAGCGGCTGGAGCTGCGCAAACGCGACGAACCCAAGCTGGGCGCGATTTACGTCGATTTCGTTTCCGGCACCCTGGCGCATCGGCGTCGCTTCGGCGGCGGGCGCGGTGAGGCAGTGGCCAAGGCGGTCGGCATCAAGGGCAGTTACCTGCCGGAGGTGGTGGACGCGACCGCCGGGCTGGGGCGTGATGCCTTTGTGCTGGCTTCGCTGGGCTGCAAGGTGCGGATGCTGGAACGCAACCCGGTGGTAGCGGCGCTGTTGGATGACGGGCTGCAACGCGGCTATCAGGATGTGGAAATCGGCCCGTGGCTGCGCGAGCGCTTGACGCTGCTGCACGCCTCCAGCCTGACCGCGCTGACCGGCCTCGATCCACGGCCCGAAGTGGTGTATCTCGATCCTATGTATCCGCACAAGCAAAAAAGCGCGCTGGTGAAGAAAGAGATGCGGGTATTTCAGTCGCTGGTGGGCAGCGATGACGACGCCGACGGCCTGCTGGAGCCTGCGCGTCGGCTGGCGACCAAACGCGTGGTGGTGAAGCGGCCGGATTACGCCCCGCCGTTGGCCAACGTGCCTGCGCACGCGGCCAGCCTGACCAAAAGTCACCGCTTCGATATTTATATGCCGCTGTAAGCTTATTCCCAGGGGGCGAACATCTTCGCCCCGCTGTTATTCCTGCTCGCGCAGACTTTTCCCCACGTCACCGCCCGGATGCACCGCCAGCAAGGTTTCTTTGCTGTAGCCGCTGCGTTCCATCAGGCAGGCGCAGGCGGCATCGAAAATCGCCAATACCAGCACGATAGACGTAGTTGCCAGCATATTCAGCGGATCTATCTCGTTTTCCACCCCGGTGCGGATCACCAGCTGCGCCGCATGAGCGATCGCCGAATCCGGGTTTTCCGTCACGCCAATCAGCGGTACGCCTTTGGCCTGCAGCGTCGGCAGCAGGCGGGTCAGCTCATCGGAATTGCCGCCGCGCGAAATCAGAATCATCAGATCATCGCCGCGCAGAAAGCCCAAATCGCCGTGCGCCGCGTCGGTGGCGTTCAGGTAGATGGCCGGTCGTTCCACACAGGCCAGCATATGGGCAATCTTGCGCGCCGCGATGCCGGAGGTGCCGACGCCGGTGACCACAATCTTGCCCCGGCACGCCGCCAGCAGCGTCAGCAGCCGTTGCCAGGTGGGCGCGTCGATGCGTTGGCTGAGTTGCGCCAGTTCGCGGCTGTAAATGGCCCAGGCCTCCGCCGCACGCTGCCATTCCTGCTGCATCACGCCTCCTCCTGCATCAGCCGGCGGTATTTCATATGGTCGTTATACAGCTCATGGAACACGCGGTATTTGCGGTCGTAATAGCTTTTTATTTTGTTGGTCTGCGGCGTAACGGTTTTACCGATGCGGCTCATGGCGCTCATCGCTTCCGGCAGCGTGTCGAACACGCCCGCTGCCACGGTGCCCATCATCGCGCCGCCCAGCAACATCGCTTCGCTCTCCTCCGGCAGCAGCATGGCGCAGCCGGTGGCGTTGGCGTGCTCCTGCACGAACAGCGGGTTCTTGGTGCCGCCGCCGCTGGCCATAATGGTGTCGATGCTGTAGCCGCTTTGGTTCATGGTTTCGATAATATGGCGGGTGCCGAGCGCGATCGCCTGGAGGGTCGCCAGATAGTGCAGCGCCATGTCCTCCGGGGTGCGCGACAGCTTCAGCCCGGTCAGGGTGCCGGTCAGCGTCGGGTTGGCGCGCGGCGAACGGTTGCCGTGGAAATACGGCAACATGTGAATATCCTGGGTCAGGAAGGCGATGTCCTCCGGCTCGCCGGCCATGCGGCGCAGCAGGGCGTTCAGCACCTCATAGATGGTCTGCCCCTGGGTTTTCGCCTGCGTCAGCAGATCCTGATAGCACGGATGAGACTGGATCACATGGTCAATCAACGCGCCGGTAGCGGATTGACCCCCTTCGTTCAGCCAGTATTCCGGCAGAATTGCCGAGTAATACGGCCCCCAAACGCCGCCGATAAAGCGCGCGGTACGCGACATCGCCATATGGCCGGTAGAAGTACCGCCGATCAGCGCGATGCGGCGGTTAAAATCCGCCACTTCGCCGGAAACCCCGGTGGCGCCCAGCGTGCCGAGGGTGCCGGCATGAGCGTCGATGATCGACACGCTGACCGCCGTACCGGCAATCAGGCCCATCTCGCCGGCGGCGCGCTGCGTCAGGCCGTGGCCCAGCGGTTCGCCCATCATTTTTACGTCGCTGCCGATTTTGGCGGCGTCGTGTTCCAGCACGTCTTCCAGCCCAATCTGTTTGAAATAGCTCTTGTCCCAGCGCTGTTCATGGCCGAGGTAAGTCCATTTGCACACCGTCGAACACAGCGAACGGGTGGCGTCCTGGGTGGCGCGCCAGGTGAGAAAATCCGGCAGGTCAAACAGGTAGCCGGCATTGGCCCAGGTGGTCGGCATATGCTGCTTCAGCCACAGCATTTTGGGGGTTTGCATCTCCGGCGAGATGATCCCGCCGACGAAGTCCAGCACCCGGTGTTTGGTGGCGTTGATGCGCTCGGCCTGAACGATCGCCCGGTGATCCATCCACACGATGATGTTCTGCTCGGTGCGGCCGGACGGGCTGACGGTCAGCGGCTGGCCTTCTTTATCCAGCACCACCAGCGAACAGGTGGCGTCGAACCCCAGCCCTTTGACCTGAATCGGGTTGATATCGGCCTGGTTGACCGCATCGCGCACCGCGCTGCACACCGCTTGCCATATATTGTCCGAAGACTGTTCGACAAAGTCCGCCTTCGGGCGGTACAAATCGATGGGCCGGCTGGCCTGCCCGACCATGCGGCCGTTGAGATCGAATACCCCTGCGCGTGCGCTTCCGGTGCCTACATCTACGCCAATAAAATAACTCGCCATTGTTCTTCTCCAGTCAGGCTTTTCGATTCTGTAATGCGATAAACAGGATCAGCACACCGCCCCACAGGGCCATGGTCAGATAGCTGCTGACGCCCAGCAGGTTGAGGCCGCTTTCCAGCATTTGCAGCACAATCAGCGCCAGCACCAGGCCAAGTACCCGGCCAAAACCGCCGTCCGGATTAATGCCGCCCAGCACCGAGGCCAGAATGGTCACCAGCAGGTAGGATTCGCCGTAACCCGCCTTGGCCGAGTTGAACTTGGCCATCATCAATAGGGCTGCGCCCCAGCCGAGCAAGGCGGACAGGATATACACCGCGATCTGCACCCGGGCGGTATTGACCCCGCTAAAACGGGTGGCCTGTTCGTTGGAGCCGATCAGGTACAAACTGCGGCCCAGCGTGGTGTGCTCCAGCAGCAGCCACAGGCCGACGGCCACCAGCAGAAACAGCAGCAGCGCCACCGGAATGCCGAGCAGGCTGCCGTTGCCGAAGTACTGAATCACCGCCGGGAAGCCGGAGATCACCGCGCCGTTGGACAACAGGATATTCAGGCCGGTGATCAGCGTCATGGTGCCGAGCGAGGCCAGAATCGGCGAAACGCCGATCCAGGCGACCAGCACGCCGTTAAGCGCACCGATGGCGACCGCGACCAGTAACCCGGCCAGCAGCGCCAGCGCTAAAAACAGCGGTTGATCCGGATGGCTGACGATAATCGCCGCCATCACCAGCGAGCAGGCGTTGGCACCGGCGATGATCGACAAATTAATGCCGCCGGTCAGCATGGTAATGCCCATTCCGAGCGCCAGCATGCCGAGGATCGGCAGTTGCGAGGCGATCGACTGGAAGTTGCCGACGCTGAAGAAACGCGATCCGAGCAGCCCGGCAAACAGCAGCGCCACGGCGATGATGATCGCGCTTTGCAGGCGGATGATCCGATCGTTCGGGATCAGGCGGGTTAACGAATTCATGTCATAGCTCCTTGGCCAGCTTGCGTTTTTCATTCCAGGCGGTGCTGCTGATGCTGATCAAAATGATCGCGCCGCTGAACACCTGGTGCCAATAAGCCGACACGCTGAGCAGCGTCAGGCCGTTTTGCAGGAAGGCCAGCAATACGACGCCAAGCAGCGTGCCGGTCAGCGAGCCGCGGCCGCCGGTCATGCTGGTGCCGCCGAGCACCACCGCCGCCAGCACCGTCAGCTCAAAGCCGAGCAACGAATTGGGGGCGACCGACTGGGTGATTTGCGCCTGAACCACCGCAGCGATACCGGCCAGAATGCCCATGTAACCATAAACGTAGAAGTGCAGACGCAGCAGGTTCAATCCCAGGCGCGACGCCGCATCGCGGTTGCCGCCCATGGCGAAGATCTGGCGGCCGAGGCGGGTAAAGTTCATCAGCACGCCGGTGACGATCACCACCGCCAGCAGGCATAGCAGCGGCAGCGTCAGGCCGTAGTCGTAGCCATCGGCGCCCTGGAACGAGAACCAGTTGATGCCGTCCATAAACCAGTCCGGGAAACCGTACAGCCAGGTGCCGTTGGTGGCGTACACCAGCAGGCCGTAGAACAGATTCAGGGTGGCGATGGTGATGATGATGGCCGGCACCTTCAGCCAGTACACCAGAAAACCGTTCACCAGCCCGAGCAGCAGGCCGACGCCCATCGCCAGCACGAATGCCAAAGGGAAGCCGCCGCCGTGCTGGATAACCCAGGTTGCCATCACGTACTGGGCGATGGCGGTGATAGCCGGGAACGAAATGTCGATGCCACCGGCAATCAGCACCACGAACAGGCCGCAGGCGAGAATGCCGAGAATGGCGTAGCTGGTGGCGACGTCGGTCAGGTTGCCGAGCGTCAGAAACTCGCTGGTGCCGGCGCTCAGACCAATGGCCAGCAGCAACACCAGCAGGCCCAGGTAAAACTCGTGCCGGCCGGCCAGGCGGGCCAGTAATGACTTATCCATTCACCACCTCGGCGATCTGTTGTTCGGTGCTGTGGTGCGGCGAAAACTCGGCGATCAGTTCGCCTTTGCGCATCACCATCACCCGATGGCTGTTGTAATAGGCTTCCGGGATCTCGTCGCAGATCATCAACACCGCCATGCCGAGCTCGGCCAGATCTTTGGCGATCTGGTAGATCCCCTCTTTGTTGGCGATATCCACCCCGACGGTGGGCGAGTCGAGGATCAGGATCTTCGGCCGGGTCGCTACCCATTTGGCGATGGCGATACGCTGGGCGTTGCCGCCGGACAGGGTTTTGACCGGCAAAGCGCTGTCGGACACCTTGATGTTCAGGTCGCGGATCAGCCGGTTGACCAGCTCGGTCGCCTTGGCGTGATCCAGCAACCCAAGCGGGGTATGCAGTTGATCAAACACCGTGACGATGGTGTTGTCGTAGATCGACTGCTCCATGATCAACCCTTGGGTCAGACGATCTTCCGACACGTAGCCGATGCCGTGACGCACCGCGTCGCGGTTGTTGTGCAGCCGCACCGCTTGGCCGTCGATTTTGATTTCACCGCTGTCCGGGCGCGTCATGCCGAACAGGCTGAGGCATAGCTCGGTGCGGCCTGCGCCGAGCAGCCCGACAATGGAGACTATTTCGCCGCCGCGCAGCGAAAGATTGATGTCCCGGTATTTGCCGCGTCGGCTGAGGTTGCAGACCTCAAGCAGCGGGGCGGTATCGGCTGGCGGGCGTGCCGGCAGTTGGCTGTAGTGGAAGCGTTGGCCGGTCATCAGGAACGCCAGTTCGTGGCTGTCGAGCTGGCTTGCCGGGTAAGTACCGACCAGCTTGCCGTCGCGCATTACGCTAATGCGGTCGGCGACTTCCATCACCTCATCCAGGCGGTGGCTAACAAACACCACGCAAATGCCTGCGGCTTTCAGCTCGTTGACCACCCGCAGCAGGCCGTTGACCTCCTGACGCGTCAGCGATGCGGTAGGCTCATCCATAATCACCAGCCGCGCTTCGGCGGCAATGGCGCGGCAAATCGCCACCAGTTGGCGATCGGCAATCGACAGTTTTTCCACTTTTTTATCGGGATCGATATGCACCCCGACGCGCGTCATGGCGTCCAGCGCGGTCTGGCGCATCACCTGCTTGCGCACCCAGAAATGGCCGCCGGGCAGATAACGATGAATGGCGATATTTTCCGCCACCGTCAGATTGGGGAATAACGACAGATCCTGATAAATCACCTGAATACCGTAATAGCCGGAGAGCTGCGGCGTCAGGGAATGAAAGAGTTTTCCTTCCAGCGAAATATTGGCGCCTTTTTCCGGCTGATAAACGCCGGAAATAATTTTAATAATGGTACTTTTGCCGCAGCCATTTTGTCCGGCCAGGCAATGCACTTCGCCAATATTCAGCGTCAGGTTGATCTGGTCCAATGCCAGCACGCCTGGGAATCCTTTGCTGATATTCTCCAGGGTGATAAATGCGGTGGATGTGGTCATAGTGTTAACCTGTGCAGGTTTTTATTATCCTAAGGTCGCAGCAGGCGCTGCGCCTTAGGTTATTGAATAACTTTCCCGGTGTGGCGTAATAAGTCATACCCGTGTGAAGCGGGTAAAATTAAAATCCTAGCGATTTGGCATTATCTTTGGTCACTTCAAGAATTTTATTAAACCGAATCACTTTTTTATCCATATCGACGTCGGCTTTACCCAGGCCTTCTATCGACAAGTCTTTGGTCACTTCCTTGCCTTGCAGCAGTTGGTCGGCCACCGTCACCAGCGCATAGCCGGCGTCTTTCGGATCCCACAGCAGCGCTTTCTTGATATCGCCGCGCATCAGGTAAGGAGCGGCCTGCGCCGGCATGGCGATGCCCACCACGGCGATTTTGTCCTTGGCGCGTTTCTTGGCGACCGCCTGGCCGGCACCGATCGGGCCGAGGGAACCAAAACCGATAATGCCTTTCATCTGCGGATAGGTTTTCATCAAATCCAGCGTGGTGGCGTAGGATTTATCGATGCTTTCCGCCACCGGCAGACGCGAAGTGACTTCGAACATGTCCGGGTATTTGGCTTTCTGGTATTTGATGGCGGAATCGGCCCAGGCGTTGTGCAGCGGCACGGTCAGCGAGCCGACGTAAATGGCGTAACCGCCTTTGCCGCCCATGTCTTTCGCCAGCTCATCGACGTTGGCCTGCGCATATTTCTCGCTGTCGATGGTTTCGATGTCCCACTGGCCGATCTGCTGGTCCGGGGATTCATGGGTCAGTACCACGATGCCTTTCTCGCGCGCTTTTTTCAGCACCGGCTCCAGCACCTTGGCGTCGTTTGGCACCACGATGATGGCGTTAACGTTTTTGGCGATCAGGTCTTCAATCACTTTGACCTGTGCGGCCGGGTCTGGGGTGGAAGGCCCGGTTTGGTAAGCGTTGACGTCGAGCTTTTTGGCTGCGTCGTTTACGCCCACTTCCATACGGTTGAACCAGGGAATGCCGGTCACTTTGGCAACCACGGCGATCTCGTACTTTTCAGCGGCAAAAACAGGTGTTGTCGATAACATGCACGCAGAAACCACACATGCATTTAATAATGCGAGGTTAAATTTCATTCGCTGTACCTTTTTTATCTGTAGGGGTGGATGTTTTTCCACCAGTGCAGATTACAAAGGAATGGAAGAGGGGGCGTAACCGAAGTTGAGGAAATGTGATCTGCGCACATTGAGGTAAAATTATGGCGGTTTTAATGTTAATTAAATGTTTAATAATTTAGTGGTGGTAATTTTACTACGGAAAATCATCATTTATTTAACAAAGTAAATCATATTTATTTACATTATTGCAACTATCCAAAAGTGGGAAGGGCGTTTTGGGGCGGTAAAAATGCCGGCAGGAGAGCCGGCATTGAAGCATTTAACGGATATGTGATCAATGTCACCTTAAGGGTGAGTTACAGCACGCCCTGTGCCAGCATGGCGTCGGCAACCTTGACGAATCCGGCGATATTGGCGCCATGCACGTAGTGAGTTTGTTTCCCTTCACCGCCGTATTCGACGCAGGCTTGATGAATATCCGCCATGATATGTTGTAAACGTACATCCACTTTTTCTGCCCGCCAGCTGATGCGCGCGGCATTCTGCGCCATTTCCAGGCCGGAAGTGGCCACGCCGCCGGCGTTGGCGGCCTTGCCCGGGGCAAACAGCACGCCGGCGTCCAGGAACGCATCGGTAGCCTGAATGGTGGTGGGCATATTGGCGCCCTCGGCCACAGCTTTGACTCCGTTGCGGATCAGCAACTGTGCGGCTTCCAGATCCAGTTCGTTTTGGGTTGCGCACGGCAGAGCGATATCCACCGGCACGTTCCACGGTTGCTGGCCGGCTAGGTAGACCAGGCCGCGCTCACGGGCGTAGTCTTCCACCCGGCCATAACGCTGATTCTTGATTTCCGCCAGATGGGCCAGCTTCTCGGTGGTGAAACCGGCCTCATCGACCACGGTGCCGCCCGAGTCAGACGCGGTGATCACGCGCGCATCCAGTTCCAGCGCCTTCTCGATGGCGTACTGCGCCACATTGCCTGAGCCGGAAACGGCGACCCGCATCCCTTCAAAGCCCAGCCCGTGGCGTTGCAGCATGGCGTCGGTGAAATAGACCAGCCCATAACCTGTGGCCTCGGGCCGGATCAGGCTGCCGCCGAACGACAGCCCTTTGCCGGTAAATACGCAGGCGGTGTTGTTGGACAGTTTTTTCATCATGCCGGTCATAAAGCCGACTTCACGGCCGCCAACGCCGATATCCCCGGCGGGCACATCGGTATCCGGGCCAAGATGGCGGTACAGCTCCGTCATCAGCGACTGGCAGAAACGCATGATCTCCGCCTGGCTTTTGCCTTTCGGATCGAAATCCGACCCGCCTTTACCGCCGCCCATGGGCAAAGTGGTCAGCGCATTTTTGAAGGTCTGCTCGAAGCCGAGGAATTTCAGAATCGATAAATTCACCGACGGATGAAAACGCATACCGCCTTTATACGGCCCGATGGCGGAATTGAACTGCACGCGCCAGGCGCGGTTAACCTGCACCTGGCCGCGATCGTCCACCCAACTGACGCGGAACTGGATGGCACGCTCCGGTTCCACCAAACGCTCCAGCAACGCGTGCTCGCGATAGCGCGGGTTGCGTTCGATAAATGGCCACAGAGAGGTAAACACTTCTCTTACCGCCTGCAAATACTCAGGCTGGTGGGGATTGTGGCGTTGTAGCGAGGACAAAAACGACTCTACCGATACGGCATTTTCCATGGATAGCTCCTTTATACCCGTCGCCTTTCAAGCTGTAGCCTTGTTAGCTGAGCTCGCGGTTCCCCAGTGACTTACCTGAGTAAGCGCCTGGTGATCCGCGAGCTGGCTGCCTGGTTACAGCCCGAAATTCATAGGGTAATACTATTAATTTCCCCCATTATTTTTATAAATATTGGTATGAATAAAGCCTGGGGGATGATGTTGTGTCTTTAGCGACTATATCACTGGAGGGCGGTTGATTAACAAGCGATTAATGATCGCGGTATAACGAAAAACGCCCGCAAGAGGCGGGCGTTGGCAGGCTAAGTTTGCGAGCGCTTACTTAATCTTCGGCGCTGTCTTCTTCGTCACGCAGCGGCACAATCAGCATATCGATATGCACGGTGTTGATCAGTTGGCGCGCAGAGGACATCAGCTTGCTCCAGAAATCCTGGTGGTGACCGCACAGCACCAGGTCCATATCGTATTTCTTGATGGCATCGACCAGCACCTGCGCCAAATCGCCGCTGCCGCTCAGGGTTTCGGTAATCGGGTAACCGGCATTTTGCGAAAGCTCGGTCAGCGCGTGGTGCGTTTCCTCGGAGATACGCTTTTGCATATCGCCGAGATTAACGTCGATCAGGCCGGTATACAGGTCGGAATAGTTAACATCTACGTGGATCAGGGAAACTTTGGCGTTGTACGGACGCGCCATAGATACGGCTTTCTCCACCAGGATTTTACTTTCCGGGGACAGGTCTACCGCGATCAGAATGTGTTTGTAAGCCATGAGAATACTCCTTCCATATAATGCCGATTAAAGGGTTAGCAGGCATTCAGCGTACCAGCCTGGCGCTTTAGGTTTACCTGCATTTTATCATTCAGATAACACAATGATATGTTGGGGCGATCACAGTGTGTTGCATCAAAAAATCTCTTCATCTCTACCCCGTCAGTTTTACACCCGCCGGGTTGAAAATCCTATCATTACTGGGGTTATTGGCGGTTTGACCGCTTGAAACATAAGCATTCTTAAACAGAGTATAGTCCCAAACGCCCATCTGGCCGTGGAAAATACCGGGAATGGCGGGCAGGGTGGTTATCACTTATAACCAATCGATGGATGACAAATGGGCAGGTTGCGGTAAATTTTATCGACTGCTCAGGCCAGTTTACGTTTCATTCACCTACAATAATGAATATGGGCCTCACCTTTTCTCCTCTGAGCCAGTCTGCGCTACCGGTACTTTGCCTGGCGGCGGCTTGTTTCAGAGGCTGTGGGTTATGCGTGGCCCGAGCGGTAAAAAGGGGATCGGAGCGGTAGGCTCCCGCAGTAATGGGCATCGAGGTAGGGCAGTTGGACCCGGCGGAGCGCCGCGGATAACAACGCCTTGAGGGGGCAATCATGATCAGTACCGTCGCGCTGTTTTGGGCTTTGTGTGTGGTGTGTGTGGTAAACATGGTGCGGTATTACTCTTCTCTGCGTGCGCTGCTGGTGGTGTTGCGCGGCTGCGATCCGCTGTTGTACCAATACGTCGACGGCGGCGGTTTCTTTACTGCCCACGGCCAGCCGAGCAAGCAGTTGCGGCTGGTGCGCTACATCTTCTCGCAGCGCTACGTCGAGCACCACGACCCGGAGTTCATCCGCCGTTGTGAGCGGGTGCGCGGCCAGTTTATGCTGACTTCCGCCCTGTGCGGGCTGGTGGTGGTCAGCCTGCTGGCGCTGATGATTTGGTATTAAAACCGGGCGGTTTCCCTGGTTACGAGCAAAAAAAAGGCGGCCACATCGGGCCGCCTTTCTCATGGAACAAGCTGCTTAGATAACCTTAAGCGCCAGCCAGTACAGTGAACCGGAAAGCAGAATCGAAATCGGCAGGGTCAGTAACCAGGCCAACAGGATGTTCTTCACGGTTTTACTTTGTACGCCGCCGCCGTCCACGATCATCGTCCCGGCTACCGCCGAAGAGAGCACGTGGGTGGTGGAAACCGGCATACCGGTGTAGCTGGCCACGCCGATCGACAAGGCTGCGGTCATCTGAGCCGACACGCCCTGAGCGTAGGTCATGCCCTTCTTACCGATTTTCTCGCCGATGGTGGTGGCAACGCGCTTCCAGCCAACCATGGTGCCGAGTGACAGCGCCAGAGCAACCGCAACGATGATCCACAGCGGTGCATACTCAACGGTTTGCAGCAGATCCTGACGCAGGTTCTTCAGGAAACGCTGGTCCGCGGCGGAGGTTTCCGGCAGTTTGGCGACCTTGTCTGCGGTATCCGTTACGCACATCAGCAGGCGGCGCAGATGGCTGCGCTGTTCTACCGTCAGTTGATCGTAACTTTGCAGATTGTTCAGCAGGCCCTGCGTCAGCTCAATCGCCGGCATGGCGCGGGAGCTGTCGCAGTGGAACTCGGTCGGCTTATTCGGCGAAACCTCGTCTTCCGGGCTTGGCACCAGCGGCGTCAGGGACACCACGTGTGACAGGGCATCGCCGTGCTGCTGGTAATATTGCTGCAGGTGGGTCACGGCATCACGCGTACGGGTGATGTCATAACCGGTTGCATTCATATTGACCACGAAGCCGGCCGGCGCAACGCCGATCAGCACCAGCATGATCAAGCCGATGCCTTTCTGACCATCGTTGGCGCCGTGCGAGAAGCTAACGCCGATAGCAGACAGGATCAGTGCGATACGGGTCCAGAACGGCGGCTTGCGTTTGCCGTCGACCTTTTCACGTTCCGCTGGGGTCATGTGCATACGCTGGCGTTTCTTGGTGCCACTCCAATAGCGGCGCAAGGCAAACACCATCAACCCGGCGACCATCATGCCGACCAGCGGCGAGATGAGCAATGACAGGAAAATACCGATCATTTTCGGGACGTTAAGCGCATCCACTACCGAAGTGTGGGTCATCAGTGCGTTGGTTAAACCCACACCGATAATTGCGCCAATCAGCGTATGAGAGCTGGAGGCCGGCAGACCGAAATACCAGGTGCCGAGGTTCCAGATGATAGCCGCCAGCAGCATGGAGAAGACCATGGCTAATCCGTGCGCTGAACTGACGTTCAACAACAGATCGGTAGGCAACAGGTGAACAATGGCGTAAGCAACACTCAAACCACCGAGCATAACGCCAAGAAAGTTGAACAAGCCAGCCATCACAACCGCAAGTTGCGAACGCATGGCACGGGTATAAATTACAGTAGCAACCGCATTGGCCGTGTCATGAAAACCGTTAATGGCTTCATAAAACAACACGAACAACAATGCGAGAATTAACATCAGGCCGGTATGGAAATCCAGGCCAGCGAACAAATGCAGCATAAGCGTTACGCCAGTTTGTGGACATGAACGCCGCGCATTATCAGTGACAACCGGGGCCGGGGAAAAGGAAAATATGACGTTTTTTTGATTTCGATATGACGAAATGATGGCGTTGGTATGACAAATACATGAAATATCAGCGCGTTATGCTGAATGTCTCGCTGTAATATTTTCTTACTATGGCGTTGAGGGCGGCATGGCTTTACAATCTGCCGCCGTAAAGTTGTCGGTTACCGGTAGCGATACGGCGTAAAATAGCGGCCTTTTGTCGCGATTGTGGTTTTTATTCAGAGAGGCGCAGGTGGAACAGTTTGATGTCGTGGTAATAGGTGCGGGCGCAGCGGGCATGTTTTGCGCGGCACAGGCGGGGCAACTCGGTTGCCGGGTGCTGCTGCTCGATAACGGCAAAAAACCGGGACGCAAAATCCTGATGTCCGGCGGCGGACGCTGTAACTTTACTAATATGTACACCGAACCGGCCGCCTACCTGTCGAACAACCCGCATTTCTGTAAATCGGCGCTGGCACGATATACCCAGTGGGATTTTATCGATCTGATTAACCGCTACGGCATCGCCTACCACGAGAAAACGCTGGGGCAGCTGTTTTGCGATGACTCGGCGCAGCAGGTGGTCGAACTGCTGGTTAAAGAGTGCGAACTGGGCCAGGTGACGACGCGCCTGCGCAGTGAAGTGCTGGGCGTGGAAAAAACCGAAGCCGGTTTCGAACTGGCGCTGAATGGCGAGAAAGTGAGCGCTCGCTCACTCGTGGTGGCCAGCGGCGGGCTTTCCATGCCGGGGCTGGGCGCGTCGCCGTTCGGCTACAAGCTGGCGGAGCAGTTTGGCCTGAAGGTGTTGCCGACCCGAGCCGCGCTGGTGCCTTTTACCCTGCATAAACCGCTGCTGGAACACCTGCAAACGTTGTCCGGCGTCTCCGTGCCGGCGGTGATCACCGCCGAAAACGGCGTCAGCTTCCGCGAAAGCCTGCTTTTCACCCACCGTGGCCTTTCCGGCCCGGCGGTATTGCAGCTTTCCAGCTACTGGCAGCCTGGTGAGTTTGTGAGCGTTAACTTACTTCCTGCACTCGATCTGGCGGGCTTCCTTAATGAGCAACGTCAGGCCCATCCCAACCAAAGCCTGAAAAACACCCTGGCGCTGCACCTGCCAAAACGCCTGGTGGAGTGCCTGCAAACGCTGGGGCAATTGCCGGAAGCCACGCTGAAGCAGCTGAACCCCACGCAACAGGCCGCGCTGGTCGAAACCTTGCAGAATTGGCGCGTGCAGCCGAACGGCACCGAAGGCTACCGCACGGCGGAAGTGACGCTTGGCGGCGTGGATACCAAAGAGCTGTCTTCCAAAACGATGGAAGCCGGCAAGGTGCCCGGCCTGTACTTTATCGGCGAAGTGGTGGATGTGACAGGGTGGCTGGGCGGTTATAACTTCCAGTGGGCCTGGAGCTCGGCCTGGGCTTGCGCTCAGGCGCTGGCGGCGCAGGGGCAGTAAGGCTGACACCCCGCACAAACTGGCGGTATCTCGACTACTACTCCGTGCTTCAGCGATATCATCAGGGTTAATATTGGATGATTTTATTTAGTCATCGCAAAAGGTTGCATTCTATTTATGCCCGGATCCGCCCATTTCTGGGCGGGTAAAAAAGAAATTTAGTTTTTAATATGAGAATTTCCGAAAAATAACTTAATCAAAAAATATAAAAACCTGACTATACACACGCTGCAAGTGATTGAAACTAATAATACGGAAATTCCACTCGGCGCGGGATACCATGATGAAAACCCCACTCCAGCCCCACCTAGCAAGGAGGCAGAGAGAAATATACCAATAACTACCGATATTAATTTAAGCGCTTTGTCATTCATGTAATCACCTGGAAATGAAGATAGACTTGCCGCCATTAAAACATCCACCGATAACTGCACCACCAACCAATCCAACAGTCGCGCCGACTAAGCCACTGAATGTACCTGTTGCCGAACCCAGTCCCATCCCATTGATACCGTCTTTCGAGGTATTTTGGGTGCAGTAATTACCTGAACCACTATTGTTACTGGATTTACTTCCCCTGTTACTTCTTCCTCTATTGTCGGTACGATCGTCGCCATTATTACTACGCTCACCAGATACATACTCTAACAATGAGCAATCAATCACTTTCATAAACAACTCCATCTGTCGAAGTAATCAATAAGATTATTAAATGTGAAACAGTGTAAGTAATTAGCTTATTCCTGATTCATTAGCAAGTTCTATTGTTGATGAACTTGCATATAGGCTTGAAAATCAATTTCATTCATATGAGTAAGTAATAATTAGATTTTTAACTATAATTGTGATTTGTTTGTTTTACACTTATTATCAATGAGATGAGTGGCCGCATGGCTAAAAACTCTCTTGTGCCGTTGTGCGCAGGATATGTGCGCCAGCCTGTGCAGCGGTGCCGCTGGCCGAAGCTTGCAAAATTTCTCACTATATCAACAATTGCTTAACTTTCTCCTTTTCATAACACCTGAATTATTTTTTCCTGTAGATCCGATTTCTGTAATAATCGGATTTGGCCTCCTCCCTGACTCGAACAGGGGATTCGACGCTTTTACTTCTATGCAGTACCACCGAAAAGAATGTATTAGAAATAATTTGGATTAGGTCGAAAGATGACTCGATAATTGCTTGATATAAAATATATTCAAGCTAATTATTTATGTGTTTCATGGAAGTATAATTTTTAATTAATATTATAATAATCATTCTGTTATTTTTATTTTAACTGTATTGCCGCTACCTTTAGGTAGAGGCAATAAAGCCCAGTTAACCCGCCCGTCAAACGCCCTTTTTAAATGCCGCGCCGCCCAGGAACATGCTCACCGCGTTGCTGACCATCTCGCGAATGCGCGGCAGGCTGATCGGCTGCAATTCGCGCTGGAATACCCGCATGTCGATCTCGGCGGTGAGCAGTGAAAGGAATTGGGTTGCCTTGAGGTAAGGGTCGGCCAGCCGCAGTTCCTGGCGATCCATGGCGGCAGACATCAGCACCGACAGTTTTTCCACGCTCTCGCGCGGGCCGGCCTCGTAAAACAGCGTGCCGATATCAGAATGCCCGGCCTCGGCGACTACCATGCGGTAAACCGCCATTGCGCTGTTGTCGTTGGTCAGCACCAGCAGCATCTGTTCGCCGAAGCGCGTCAGCGTTTGTTCCAGCGTCTCCTTGCCCCGTTTTTCATTCATCAACTCGGTGGCGGCTTCGGAAAGATGCTGGGTGGCGTGCTGGCGAACAACGGCGGTAAACAGCTCCTCCTTGGAAGGAAAATACCCGTACAGCGTCGCTTTGGAACCGCCGACTCGTTTCGCCAGTTCATTCATCGATGCGCGCTCATAGCCCATCTCCTGAAACAGCAGTGCCGCCTCTTCAACGATGGCATCGCGGCGCGCGTTGGTCCGTACTTTCATCATCTCTCCTGCAAGCTAACCGGGAAATCGCACAAAAAAAGACATCTTCTTGACAAGCGAAGAATATCAATTCAAAACTCAACTGTACAGTTTTGTTTTGGCGGTTTTTCATCCATTTCAATGTCTGTTTACCCCGCCGGGGGCAGCGCTGTACGGGCCGTCAAGGCCGCATACTCGGGCGTACGCAGCGGGCAAATATCGTCGCTGAAACAGCACGTTCTGACCGATATTGGTGGCATTTTCTTTTACAGGATCACCTAAATGTTCGCATACCTCAAGGTTTCTCGTCCGGCAATGCTGGCACTTGCCATCGCGCTGGTCGGCTGCGCCGGAACGCCGCCGGTGCGTTACGCCAGTATTGATTCATCATCGCAGTTAAAGCCTAACACTGACGATCAATCCGACCGTATTCCTTACCGCTATACCACCCCGGTGGAGTGGAAAAAATACACCAACATCATCATTGAGCCGGTTGTCATTTATCAGGGTGCGGACAACCAGTTTGGCGAGGTCTCGCAGGAAGATCGCAAGGCGCTGGCAGACTATATGCACAGCAAATTCAGCGAAGCGCTGCGCCCCCGTTTTCGTGAGGTCAGCAGCCCGGCACCCGATGCGCTTCGCCTGAAGCTGACGCTGACCGGGGCAGAGACCACCACGCCGGTGGTCGGCACCTTCACCAAGTTTGATTTGGCGGGCGGGCCATACAACATCGTGCAATCCATTCGCGGTAAAGAAGGGATGCTCAACGGCTCGGTCAATTACGTCGTCGAGGTCTATGACGCCTCGACCCAGCGCCTGCTCAACGCTTACGTCGCCAGGCAATACCCGAACGCCATGAACGTCGGCGCCAGCATCGGCTCGTTGAGCGCCGCCGAGGTAGGGATCGATAAAGCCGCCGAAGAACTGGCCGGGATCCTGAAGTAAAGAGTGTGAAGGAGAGAAAGAGTCAGTCAACACCAAGGGGAAAACAGGCGGGCAAACGCGGCCTGATAATAAAAAATGAGGCGGGTAGCCGGCACATGCCGGTTATCCGCTCTCAACATCTTGCCAGGAACCTCGTTCCCATAAACCTGATGAAAATCTTACCCAATACGGTGGTATGTCGACACTGCGACAGCGTCTATCGCTACCGGCCACTTACGGCGGGTGACGAAGCGCGCTGCCTGCGTTGCCGCGCCACGCTCTATCGCGCCGGGCAGATCAACACCGAACGGATGTTGGCGCTGGCGCTGACCGCAATCATCGCTTTTGTCGTGGCCAACGTCTGCCCGGTGATCGGCGTCAGCTTCCATGCGGTGCAGAATGTCGCCACCCTTTGGCAGGCCGCCGCGGCGCTGGCTCGGGGTGTCACGCTGCCGCTGGCGGTTTGCATGGTGTTCTTATTGATTGTGGCGCCTTTTCTGCAAATTACGCTCTTCGGCTGGGTACTGATGTTTGCCCATGCGGGCCGTTGCGCGCCGGGTTTTATCGGTGCTGTCAGGCTGCTGAAATGGCTGCGGCCCTGGAGCCGGGTTGAGATCGGCATGTTGGGGTTTTTGGTGGCGGCCATCAAACTGTCCGGTTTTTTGCAGGTGGTAGCAGGCCCCGGCAGCTGGGCGATGGCGGCCCTGATGTTGCTGATTGCCATCATCGGCAGCCAGGATCTTCAACCATTGTGGGAACGGATGCCGGTAGCGCCGGATGAGGGGGAGGAAGACCATGAATAGGCCACTCTATGCCCGGCAAATTAACGTGGTGGGCTGTCCGACCTGCGGGTTGGCGTGCCGTCACCTTTCCCGCTGCCCGCGTTGCCGTACCCGGTTGCATGGCCGGCGGCCCGGTGGTCTGGCTCGCCCCTGGGCGTTGCTGATCGCCGCCGTAATTTTATATATCCCCGCCAACCTTCTGCCGGTGATGTCCACTCGTCTGTTCGGCAAGGACAGTGAAAGTACCATCATGGCCGGAGTGATCGATTTCTGGCGTGCCGGCTCCTATGGCATCGCGCTGGTGATCTTTGTCGCCAGCGTGGTGATCCCCTGCCTGAAATTTCTGAGCCTCGGCCTGCTGCTGCTCGCTTCCCGGCGCCGCAGTACCTGGGCGATGGGCGAAAGAGCAAGGCTTTACCGGCTGACGGAAGGGATCGGTTATTGGTCGATGCTGGACGTGGTGGTGGTGGGCGTCGTGTCGGCGCTGGTGCAGTTCCAAACGCTGAGCGCGGCGGAACCCCGCAGCGGCATCCTGTTTTTCGGCCTGGTGGTCATCCTGACCATGTTGTCCGCCATGGCTTATGACCCCCGCCTGATCTGGGAAGGTGACGATAAGTGAACCCGATTCCACAACAACCCGGTGAGCCTGGGGTGATCCGTCGCCGCTGGCCATCGCCGATCTGGCTGGTGCCGGTCATTGCGCTGCTGATCGGCGCTTCGATGCTGCTGCATGCCTGGCTCGCGGCCGGCCCGGAGATCGTCATTACCTTCCAGACCGCTACCGGTCTGGAGCCGGGCAAAACGGCGGTGAAATACAAAGACGTGACGGTCGGCATCGTCAAAGATATCCAGCTGCGTGGCGACGACTCGCAGGTGCTGGTGACGGTCAGCCTCAACGAAAGCGCGGCGAACCTGGCCCGTGCCGACACTCGGTTCTGGGTAGTGCGCCCGCGTGTCGGTATCGGTGGCGTCACCGGCATCGATACCCTGCTGTCGGGGGCGTACATCGGCGTGGACAAAGGAAGCTCGGCCCGCACCCGCAGCGCTTTCACCGGGCTTGAATCGCCGCCGGCCATCATCAACGACATGCCGGGTTCCCGTTTTGTGGTGCAGACCGACGACTTGGGCTCGCTGGATATCGGCTCGCCGGTCTATTACCGACGGGTGCCGGTAGGGCGGATCGCGTCCTATCAGCTTAATGCCGACGGCAAGAGCGTCAGCCTGCAAATCTTTATCGATGCGCCTTACGATCGCTTCGTGACGCCGAACTCACGTTTCTGGAACGCCAGCGGCCTGGATGTGTCGGTGGGCGCCAACGGATTCCGGCTCAGAACGCAAACGGTCGCCGCCATCATGGCGGGCGGCATCGCCTTCGCCACGCCGGAAAACGCTTCAGGGGCTTCCCCCGTCGGGCCGAAGGGCGAATACGTGCTGGCTAAAGATCAGGAATCCGCTCTGGCCGCGCCCGATGGCCCGCCGATGCGCTTCAAGCTGCGCTTTGAGCGTTCATTGCACGGTCTGGAAGTCGGTGCGGCGGTCGAGTTCTCCAGCATCAAGATTGGCCGGGTGGTCTCGGTCGATCTGGATTACAACCCCCAAGGCTACCGCTTCCCGTCGGTGGTCGGTATCGAGGTTTACCCGAACCGGCTTGGCAACGTGTTGAGCAAGCTGCCGAAGCAAAACCGGGGCCTGGAGCAAGAGACGGCGGCGTTTACCCGCGATCTGGTGGAGCACGGCCTGCGCGCTCAGGCTACGCCGAGCAACCTGCTCACCGGGCAGCTTTATATCTCGCTGGATTTTGTACCCAATGCCGCCAGGGTGCCGTTTGATATTCATGCCCGCCCGCTGGTGCTGCCGACCATCAACGGCGGTTTCGACCGGCTGCAGGAGCAGATCGCCAGCATCGTCAGCAAGGTGGATAAAATGCCGCTGGCGTCGATTGCGCAGAACCTGAACGCCACGCTGGCCGGGGTGGATAACAGCCTTAAACAGGTCAATGGCCAGACGTTGCCGGCGGCGAATCAATTGCTCAGGCAGATGAGCCAAACGGCGCAAACCGCACAAGATCTGCTGGCGGAAGACTCGCCGCTGATGCTGACGTTTAGCCAGTCTTTACAGGAAGCGCTGCGTGCCCTGCGTGCGGTACGCAACCTGGCTGACCAACTTGATCGCCACCCCGAGTCGCTGTTGCAAGGCCGAACTGAGGATCCCCCTCTGCCCAATCCAGGCAGCCATGACTCTTCTCTGCAAGGTTCGAAAAAATGATGTCACCGTCGCGGCTCTGTTTTTTGATGCTTATGGTTTCGCTGACCGCCTGTTCTTCCCCGTCGGTGCATTACCACACGCTGGTGGCGCCGGCAGCCGATCCGCCGCCGGTGCAGCCTGCACCCTTTCTGATTGCCGTACTGCCGGTCGGCATTCCGCCGCAGATTGACCTGTCGCAGCTGGTGGTGCGTCAGGGGCAAAGCGGCGCGCTGGTGCTGGAAAATGAACGCTGGCTCAGCCCGCTTGGCGATGAGATCCGCACCGCGCTTTCCGCCGAGCTGGCGCAGCGTCTCGGCACGCAGGACGTTGCCGGGCTGGCTAAAGCCGGGGAGACCCCCACGGTGAGAATACGGCTTGAGATACGGCGTTTTGACGCCTGGCCGGGACGAGCCGTTGAGTTAGACGCCGGTTGGAGCCTGAATGTACAGGGGCGAAGGCTGGTGTGCCGCAGCCGCCTGACGCAGGCCGTTCAGCCGGGCTATACGGCGATGTTGCTGGGGCAGCAGCAGGTTATCGGCAATCTTGCAGGGCGGATTGCCGCCACGGCCCGGCATTGGGCGATGGACGATCGGGGCCGCTGCGCGCCCTGACCACAGGACAACTCCGCTAATCAGAGCGGCAGAGACATTGTCTTGACAGTGGGATAAAATCAATGAAAAACTAAACCGTACGGTACCGTTATGTGTCGATACGTTCATCTGTGCGGATGTCATGGGAGAAGCTATGAAAAAGTGGGTTTTACTGGGCTGCGGTATCGCTTCGGTGTTTTTACTGAGCGGCTGCCTGTCCATAGGTTGGTAATGAATTGTCTTGGATAAGCCGGTGGCCGGCACTGATGGGGCCACCGCTTTTTAATGCCTTTTGCCGTTGATGCCTGGGGAAAGAAAATGAAGAAAATGTTTGTTCTGAGCTGTATCGCCGCGGCGTTTTTATTAAGCGGCTGTATTTCCCTCGGGAAACATAGCCATCATAACCGCTCGTATTACGAGGGGGCGCAATATGGCCAATCGCAATACGACAGAGATAGCGCTTATCGCTACGAACGTGGTGATTATCGAAGAAATTGACCCTGATTGACATCGCCGTCCCAGAGCTGCAGGCGGCGCGAATCACGCTGATAATCCACCTCCGTAGGGCGTAATCATGAAAACTGCGCTTCCTGAATTGAATACCCTGATCGCCACCTTCGCCGAACAACCGTTCCAGGCAAACAGCGACGATAACCTGATTCGGGCGGCAAAAGCCGCACAGCAACTTCTGCCGTTTATGCAACAAGCCGGCATCGTTGAACCGGAGCTCGGCATTGCCGCGTTTATCGCTGATTTACTGCATTTACAACACTATCTGCACCTCAATAATCAAAGTGAACATACGATTGACCGGGTGGTTCAACTGGCGTTCCTGCACTTTGACGTCGATACGCGGCAGCCGTAGGCAAAACTCAGGCCCGGTGCAGCCGGATAGGCTAAGCTGATTTTTAGAGGGCTTATCCGGGGTATTCACCATGCATATCATTCTTGCACCTACCAATCTGGGGCTAAGCCCCTTGCGACCGGGCCATGTTCCCGGAACCTGGCGAGCGCCGCAGGCGCTGATGGCACAGGGTTTGGCGCAGAGGTTGGGAGCGGGGGCCGTCACCGAGTTGCCGCAACCGACTTATTCGCCGGCAGCGCAGCCCGGCACCCGCATACGTAACGGTCACGCGATTCGCGCCTTCAATATTGCGTTGGCCGCAGAAGTTGCTGCGGTGCAGGCGCGCGGCGAGTTCCCGCTGGTGGTCGGCGGCGACTGTTCGATTCTGCTGGGAGCGCTGGCCGGTTCACGCCGTGCGGGGCCGCTTTCGCTGGTACATATCGACGGGCACAGCGATTTTCGTCATCCCGGCAACTATGATCCGCAGCAGATGTTGGGCGCGGTGGCGGGGATGGATTTGGCGTTGGCGACCGGGCGCGGGGAACCGCTGCTGGCCGAATGGCCTGGCGTAACGGGGCCGCTGGTGCCGGAACGGCAGGTTTTACAACTGGGCGAGCGTGAGTGCCGGGACGCGGATTTTGCCTGGCCGGATATCAATCAAACGGCAATTGCGCGCATTGACGTCTTCGCCGCCAACCGGATGGGCAAAGCGGAAATTGTGCGGCAAATCGAACAGATGCTGGCCACCGAGCCGGAATGGCGCTTTTGGCTGCATCTGGATGTGGACGTGCTCGACCAAACCATTATGCCGGCGGTGGATTCCCCCGGTAGCCCCGGTATCGATCGCCTCTGGCTGGAAAATATCGTGGCGCGGTTGCTGCAAAACCCCATGTGCTGCGGCATGACGCTGTCGGTATTCGACCCCGAGCTCGATCCCGACGGCCGGTACGCGGCGCTGATAGTGGAAATGCTGGAGGCGATGTTCCGCTCCCGCTGACGGCGCTATGCCTTGTGCGTCGACAGCTGGATGCTGGTTTCGGTGTTGGAAATGCCGGCGATGCGCCGGATACGCCCCAGAATTTTATCGAAACTCTCCAGGCTGTCGGTGCGGATCTCCAGCAGAATGTCCCACTTGCCGTTGGTGGTGTGCAGGGTGAACACCGCCGGTTCACCGCGCAGCTGTTGCAACACGCTTTGCGCCTTGGTGCCTTCCACCGCCACGCACATCCAGGCGCGAATGCGGTTATGTTCCACGCCCGGCTTCACGCGAACGGTGTAGCCGGTAATGATCCCCTGCGCTTCCAGCGCCTCAATTCTTTTTTGCACCGTAGCGCGCGAAACCCGGACCTTGCTGGCTATCTCGGTCACCGAGCTGCGGGCGTTTTCGCGCAGCAGCGCGAGGATGTGGCGATCGGTATCATTCATGGTGGCAAAGTGTCGGCTAGCGGTGGCGATTTGTAAAAATATAGAGCAATTTAGTCATTTTTCACACTGCCTGGTGTCAAATTGATTTTCCATAATAGGGTCGCGTTATTCCCCCGATCCCTGTGAGAAATATCATGCAAACCACCCAATCCGTTTTTATGATCCGGCCTTCCGGCTTTGCCGCGAATAAACAGACCCAGCACAGCAATTTTTTTCAGAAGGTCACGCAGCACCATGAACACCACGCAGCCAGGGCATTAATCGCCTTTAACGGTTACGTTGACGCCCTGCAACTGGCCGGTGTCGACGTGAGGGTAATGGATGATATCGACGGGCAGGAAACGCCGGACGCATTATTCCCGAATAACTGGATTGCGCTGCTGGGCGACGGCAGCCTGTTCACTTTCCCGATGGAAGCGGAAAACCGACGACGGGAACGCCGCCAGGATATTATCGCGCAGCTCGCCAATGATTTCGTGATTGAACGGCGTATCGATCTTTCCGCCCACGAACTGGCCGGGCGTTTTCTGGAAGGCACAGGTTCGCTGATCCTGGATCACCCGAACAAATTGGCTTATTCCTGCCTGTCGTCACGCAGCTCTCCAGACGTGGGGCGCGAATTTGAGCGCCATTCCGGCTATAAAATTATCTGGTTCGACGCCGTAGATCGCCATAATCAGCCGATTTATCACACCAACGTGATGATGAGCGTCGGCGCGCGCTACGCCATTCTCTGCCTGGAAAGCCTGCGCAACCCGGAGCAAAAGCGCGCGCTGATCGCCACCTTGCAAGGTAGCGGCAAAACCCTGATTGACGTCAGCTACGCTCAGATGGAGGCGTTCGCCTGCAACGTACTGGAACTGCGCGCCAAAGACGGCAGCCCGGTTTACGCCATGTCGACCCGCGCCTGGGCCAGTTTTACGCCGCCGCAGCAGGCGCTGATTGGCGGCTACGCCCGGCTGGCGCTGGGGCCGATCGACATTATCGAAGATCTCGGCGGCGGGGGCGCGCGCTGCATGCTGGCGGAGATCTTTTTGCCAATGAAAGGCGCGCTGGCCTGAGCCCGCGCCTTTTCAGTTCAGCCCCATCTGATTGAGCAGCATTTTGTTCAGCTCGGTGCTTTTGCGCACGTCCAGTTTACGCATCGCCGAGCGCTTATGGGCGCTGATGGTCTTCTGGCTGCGGTGCAGCATTCCGGCGATGGTGCAGGCGGACATGCCGGTGCTCATCAGCTTCAGCACCTTTTTTTCGCAACTGCTCAGGGCGGCGATGCGGCACTGCCGGCATTTCCAGAGGGTGCTGGCGTGCAGCGCCACCCAGGGTTGTTGGCAAAAACGTTCCAGCGCCATATGCAGTTTGTTGCGGACGGTGGGGAGGGCGTCGCGCCGGTTAATGCTGAACAACGCCGGGTGGGCGTGCAGATAACGGATGTCGCGATCGTCGAGGATCAGCACGATCATTTGCCGGTGGCGCGGCGTCTGGTAAGGGCTTTGGTAGCAACTGGCGCAGCCGCATGGGTCTTCCAGAGTGCGGAACACGATCTCGATCGGCTCCAGATTGCGCAGCTCGTGCAGATGTCCGCGGCGGCTCTGATTCAGGTCATGCAGATACTCTTCCAGCAGCCGCCGTAACCCCTGTTGATAAAAGTTATCGCTGCACAGCAGGGTGAACCGAATATTAAGCATAGTTACTCCTTAAAACGCGCATCGTGCGGGAACAGTCGGCGCGCCTGACGGTGCAGATCCTCCGCCCGCTGCGGCTGTTGCAGCAACCGGCTGGTCACCATCAGGTTGACGTAGATATTGGCGTCCGGCCGCACGCGGATTTCATTTTCCGCCCAACGCTGGTAGCTCAGCAGCGCGGCCGGATCGCGGGTGTGCGGGTATTGCAGCAGCCGTTGCAACTGGACGTCGTAGTCGTAACGCACCTGCCAGGGCGTCGGCGTCATCACCCGGTTCATGGCGGCAAATTGTTGCAGACCGGTTTTTTCCACGGCGGTCACGATCAGGGCGCTGTGCAGGCCGTTAAGCAGGTACGGCAGTGCCAGCGCGGCCAAACCGGCGGCGAGCAGCCGCAGGGTGAGTTGCGGGCGCGGTGACAGGCGCAGGCGGCAACGCACATCGCCGGCGCGCAGAATCGCCAGCAGCAGTACGCCGTGTGCCGCGGAGAGATAAAGCGGGTACTCCACCATCATGTGCAGCAGGATCGGCAGCGCTGCCAGCCAGGGGGCAGGCCGCAGCGGCAGGGCGCGGGTGCGTCGCAACAGGCGCAATAACCCCCATAAAATCAAGGCGATGCCGCTCAGGCTCAGCAGGCCGCCTTCGATGCCCCACAGCAGAATTTCGTTGTGCGGATGGCTGATGCTGACGCTTTCCATACCGCTGCTGTGGGTGGTGTAGAAGTGATGCAGGAAGTCGTGCTGAAAGTGGCCGTAACCCCAGCCGAGCCACGGGCGTTCGGCGATCATGCGCAGCGCTTCCTGCCAGTAGGCCAGGCGGTAGAAAATCGGCTCCGCCACGGTGAGCGCCCGCGTTGCGCCGTTGAGCATGACCAGCAGCAGCCCGGCGGCTATCCCGGCGAACAGCAGCAACAGGGCGGCGGCAGCGCGGCGACGATTAAGGCGATACAACATAAACAGTTGCAGCGGCGACAGCAGAGCGGCCGCCAGCAGGCCAACGCGTGAGGCGATCACGATCAACAACAGCGGTGCCAGCACCAGCATACCGCTTGTCAGCCATTGCACGCCCCGGTGCAGCGGGTGCCGGTTGCTCAGCAGATACAGCGCCAGCGCCAGCCCGGTAGCCATAAAGCTGGCCATCAGGTTCCACTGCTGGAAGATGCCGTAAGGGCGGTTTTTCAGGGTGTTGTAGCCCATGGCGTTACCCGGCGCCAACAGGCCGTACTGCACCAGGCCCAGCAGCGCCTCGAGCACCGTCGCCGCCAGCAGTAAAATCAGCAGTCTGCGCCGTCGCAGCCGGTCGAGCGGTATCTGCAACAGCGCGAAATAGGCGGCGACGCCCAGCGTCAACCCCAACAGGCGCGGCAGAGCTTCTCCTAGCCAGGGGTTTTTCGTCCACAGCAGCGGCAATAATAAAATCAGAGCGCCCGGCACCAGCCGGTTAAAAAAGCCGGATACGGCCAACGGCGGACGGCTCAATAGCATCGCGCCGAGAATAAACAGGGCGATAAATATGCCGCCGACCAGATTCCACGGCAAATAAAAACCGCTGCCGCCGCGATTGGGCCAGTAAACATGCATGGCGATCAGGCAATAGCATGCCGCCAGCCCGAATAACCCGGCCGTTTTGTTGTTGGATATCATCACTGCTTCCTGAAGCGCCCGGCCTTATTGGTAAGCCAGCACAAAATTGGCTACCGAGCTGAATTCACCCTCGGTAATGGTTTTATTCTGTATCGCGCTGGGGTGGCCCTGCACATAGGCGGTGAAATTCAACACAGTGGCGCCGTCCTGCAATGCCACTGCGCTGGTGGCCTGATTCAACGCAATATCGGCGCCCTTGCTGTCAAACAGCGCGATGGCGGCGCCGTTGGTGCCGTTATTGATCGCCAGTTTGCCCGGCAGCTCGCTGTCCTCGGTGCCGCTGAAGGTGACATTGACGGATTTGAACACCGCCGTTTTGCAGTCGGTCAGTTTGATGTTGAACGGCACCGGGTTGCTGTGGCCATAGCGGTACAGGGTTTTGACGATCACGGTATCCATCTCCACCACCTGATCGGCCGATTGCGGCTCAATATTGCACGGCCGGTTCACCACGGTGCCGAAAAAATCAATTTCCTTATCGGCCGCGGTCGCGATGGCGGGAAATAAATAACCGGTGCCGCACAGCGTCGTTAAAATAATGAGTTTTTTCATTTTCCTGCCATTAAATATAGTTAATCAGCAATATGATGGTTTTACGGAAATCCCCCTCTTGCCCCTCACCGGTTGCCTGTAATGATGCGGTATAGGATTTCTGTACCTGATCGCGGCCATTCATATCGGCAAAGCTGGAAAACTGGTTGTACTTAATCCATTTAGGATTGGAATTGTCGAAAATGCGCAAGGCCGAACCGTTGTCCATATTTAAACCGGTGGCGTCGACCAATGAGCCATTTTTCACCATAAAGTTAGCGTTCAGCGCGAAATTATCGCTACAGCCGTTTTTACGGATCAGTACGGTAAAATCTTTGCTCGCCACGGTACCGGCGTTGGCTTTCCAACTGGGAATATTGCCAAAATCAACGCCTTCCGGCGTGGTCAACTCTACCGATGCCGAGCACTGGATCACCTGTATTTTGTCCATTCCGGTCAGGGTGAAGCGGTAGTTTTTGCCCGGCTTATTGTTGATGCCCTTCACGCCATCGAGCTGGAAGACCGAAATCTGGCTGGCGCCACCCGGCGTGATCTCGCCGGTTTTCTGCAAATAAACCTGATAGTTCACGTAGCCCAGTTGCTGCTGGTTTGGCTTGCGGAACATGTCGGTTTGCGCCCTGGTATTCAGGATGCCGAGATCGGTACCGTTATAAATGACGCCCATCGAAATACCGGCGGCGATCGGTTTGTTGTCCGGATTGGGGTAGAAATAAACCCATTCCCCTTGCGGTACGCTCGGGTACCCCCAGCACACCACGCCACGGCTCATCGGCTGCGAAGTCCACAACCGGCTGCCGATCGGCAGAGTTGCAGGGATCTTCAATTGACCAATGTCTTCGTTTTCTTCGGTAATGCCATTGGCGGTGTTCAGGTGGCACTCCAGCGCCTGGGCGCTGAGCGGGCCGAGCAGGCAGGCCAGCAACAGGCCGTGCTTATAAATAGACCAGTTGAACATGCACCACTCCTTGAAATTGGCTTGCCTGCGTGTATTTTTGTGTCGATTCGATCTGCGCGTTGAACCACAGGGTATTGCTGCCGGGCTGCAGGATGTAGGGGCGACTTTGCTGATTAAGCGACAGTGCGCGGCCCTGTTGATCGGTCAGCCGCAGGCCGATGCCTTGCACGCCGCCGTTGAGTTTCAGCAAGTCAGGATTACTCGCATCGCTGTCGCCGAGAAACACCAGCGTAGCGGCCTGCTCACCCTGTAAATAGAGCCGCCCGGCATCGCCGTTACGTTGGCCGGCGGGGTTATCCGCCAGCGCTTTGGCCCCCAGCAGGCAGTTGCGGAAGGAGAGGCGAAAGCGCACCGGCGTGCTGCGATCGCCTGCGTTTTGAAAATCACGCGCGCTGACCTCACCCAGATCGATGGCCTGATCCCGGCTGTCCGGCACCAGGCTGCAAGGGGCACTGAGCAGGCCGCCGAAAAAACTGACGGTGCCGGTAGTGCCTTCAATCACGTCAAAAGGCGTTGCCGCCGCCGCGCTGCCGCCCAACAGCAACACGCCGAGCAGCAGAGGCCGCAGGTGGCGACCGATAGATTCAGCCATGCGGTATCTCCTTATTTTTTCGCGTCCGGCGCGGCGGTGCATAGGGTGCCGTTGCACTGGAACCGCAGCTCGGGGTGGCCGCCGTAGTCATTGATGTAGGTGACGACAAAGCTGCTCAGGCCGTTGTCGCGCAGCTTCACGCTTTCGCTGGATTTCGGTTTCAGCATCACGGGTTCGAAGTCGTTTATCGCGCCGCCGCCCTGTTTCTGCGGCTGGCGGGTGATGCCGGTCAGGGTGATATAAAACGGCGTGGGGTTTTCGATGGTGAACCCACCGGCGCTTTTACGGAACACCAACTTCTCCTGCCACACTTCGCCTTTGGGCGCGACGATGGCCTTCGGCCGGTAAAAAAGCTTGATCTGGGTCTGCAAAGCCAGCTGCATCACGTTGGTTTTGCTGCTTTTCGGTGGGATTTCACGCAAGTTGAAATAGAACACCGATTCGCGATCCTGTGGCAGGCGGTCGGCCTCCGGGGTCTTGGTGATGCGCACTACGCTACGTTCGCCGGCTTCTACCCGCTGCAACGGCGGCAGCACCACCAGCGGCGAGGTGATTTTCTGATGCTGTTCGTTTTCCAGCCAGGATTGCGCCAGGAAAGGCAGCTCCTTGTTTTCGTTAACGATATTCAGGCTGATGGATTTCGCGTCACCGACGTAGATGGCGCGGGTACGATCCAGCGATATCGCCGCATGGGCGGCGGGAATGGCGGTCAGCAGCGCCAGGCCAATGGTTGCTGTCAGATTTTTGTTCATATTCATCAACTCGTTAAAATGTTACGGATTACAGTTTGGCGCAGGGGAGCAGCAACTGGTCCAGCGGCTTGGCGGCGCCCGGTATCACGATGCGGCACTGGCGCTGGCCCTCCCAGGCGACGTCCAATTTTTCCTGCGGTTGCACACCGGTCAGATAAACCGACCCACCGTCGTTCACCACCGCCACTTCGCGGCCTCGTTCGCTCAGCACCGTAGCGCCGAACGGCGGTTCGCTGCCGTCGGCCAGTTTGATGGTGGCCAGCAGCTTGCTGCCTTTCACTACCTCAAAGTGGCGATAGCCGATGGCGCCTTCGGTCAACGTGCCTTGCACCACCGAACGGGTGGCTTCCACGTCGTCAGCCAGCTTGTTGACGTCGATGCGGGTATCGGTGTTGTAGTAGCTGGTGATGTCGGAAATCACCGCCAGCCCGAACCGGTTGCTGTAGGCGCGGCCGTTGTTGATCGGCACCCCGGCGATACCGTCGGTATCGAGCATCATCCGGCTGCCGCCATTGCTGGCGTTCTGGTGCGCCGCTATACCGTACCGGGTAGCGGTGATACCGCTGCGGAAAGTACCGCCGACGGAGGAGTAGCTGTCTTGTTGGTACGAAGCGTTGGCGTTGAGTGAGCCGAACGAGGCGTTATGGGTGTAGTAGCCGCTGGTCAAGGTTTTGCCGGACTGGTTAAAGCCGCCGCTTAGCTGCCAGGTGTTGTTCGGATCGGTGTAATCGTTGTAGGACGCAGTTTGCGTCACGTCGCTGTTATTGGTCTGCAACGCGTAACCCATGCGGCGACGATCGCCAATCGGCACGGTGAAATTCAGCATCACGCTGTCATCGGTGCGCCCTTGATAGGTCGAACGGTAGGCCGACAGCGAGGCGGTGATGTTGCTGATGTTACCGACGTTGAACAATTTGCTGGCGGACAGTCCGTAGCGATCCTGCGCGCGCTTGTCCCAATAGGTTTGGTGCGAATAGGTCAGGTAGGCGGTGATCGCTTTGGCGCTGTCTTCCGCCATAAAGGTTTTGCTGGCGGTGATGGTGTACAGCTCTTTTTCGCGACCGCTGTAGCGATCGTCATAGTCGCTATAACGCGCCTGCAGATACTGCGACATGCTCATGAATTTGCGCTGCGAAAAACGGTAGCCTGCGAAGGTGATCTGGCTATTCAACTCGTCGAAACGCTTGGCGTAGTTGACCTTGAACGACATGCCGCTGGCAGTCGGCTGGTCTGGCAGACGGGCGATTGACTGCGTCATGTCCACCGACATGGCACCGAAGATATTCAGGTCACGGCCCAGACCGAGCGCCCAGGCGTTGTAATCGTCGCCAAGCAAGGCGCCGCCGTACAGTGACCAGGCACTGCTCAGCCCCCAGGAGAAATCACTGGCGGAGAACAGCGGCCCTTGCGTGCGGTGATCGTAAGCCGAGGGTTTGCCCAGGGCGACGTTGTAGCGTACATAGCCGGGGCGGGTCAGATAAGGGATGGTGGCGGTATCGACCTGGAAGGTGGAGACGCTGCCGTCCTGTTCTTCAATCTTCACGTCCAGCCGGCCACGTACCGAACTGTTGAGATCCTGAATGGCGAACGGCCCGGCGGGCACCGTGGTTTCGTACAGCGTGCGGCCTTCCTGGGAAACGGTGATTTTGGCGTTGCTCTTGGCGATGCCGCGCACTTCCGGAGCATAGCCCTGCAGGTTCGGCGGCAGCATGCGTTCGTCGCTGGCCAGATTGATGCCGGTAAAGCGATAGGAATCGAACACGTTCGAGTCGAGATAAATTTCGCCGAGCGTCAGTCTGGCTGCTTGCATTGGCAGCGCGCGATAGGCGTAGATCTGGTTCCAGTCAAAGCCGCTGTCGCGTTGGCCGGCCTGCTGGTTGTAATTGGCCTGATAATCGGCGCGCAGGCGCCAGGCGCCCAGGTTGGCACCCAGGGTGCCGTAGCTGCTGAGATTTTCCGACGTGTTGTTATTGTGACTCTGCTTGCCGACCTGGCCGCTGAGGCTGTAATCCAGCAGCAGGCCGGGAATGCCGTCGTCCCATTGTTCAGGCGGGGTCCAGTCCGGATCGGAATATTTCATCCATGCCTGCGGGATGGTGATCGTCAGTACTCCGCCGCCGATGCGATCGGAAAGGGTCGCCCCTTTGATCCCGCTGATATCGGCGCACTGGTTGTCGTGCCACAGGATGATTTTTTTGGCGGCTTCTTCTTTCAGCGCCATTTTTTCCACCAGATCCGGCGGCAGACAGGCGCGGGATCGGTCCTTTTTATCCGCTGACGGATAATACTGGATGCGGCGCTGCGGCAGGGTTTTCTGGTTGATCTTGATATCCAGCAGATAGGTGCCGGGCATGACGTAATCGGCGTCGGAAAAACGCGATAAATCCACTTTGCTGCGATCGCCAATATCTAATACGTCGGTATTAAATTCCGTGGCGGAAAAAGCCGAATGCACCCAGAGGAAAGATAGAATGACGGTGAGGGGTATTTTTTTCCGTGTCAGTAATGACGTCATAGAATAATCACTCATGGCAAATCCGCGCCCAATAGCAGGTCATCCTGTACGACCTGAATACGTAATACGTGATGTCATTCGGTACCTGATGCCGGTACCCGCCTAACGCGGCGTTACAGATAAGACAGAGTGAATTTCGCCAACGAGCTGAATCCGCCGGCTCGGGCCTTATCAGGGTGAATGCGTAATCGGGCACCGAAGCGCAGCGTATTGTCGCCGGCGACGATCTGGTAATCCGCCGTGGTGGTGCCCAGCGGGATAGGGGTACCGGCTGCGGTCAGCAGTTCAATGGCCACGCCTTGCGCTTCGCCGTAAACGCCCAATAGCTCGGGATCCCGGCTGTCTGCGGTGCCGTCGAAGGTGACGGTAGCCGCGCGATAAATAAAGTCGGGCTTCACGACGCTTGCCAGTTCACAGTTCACCAGTTTGATCTCAAAGTTGCGGTGGCTGCCGATCAACGCCGGCTGTGCGCCCAATGCCGCGTCGGTCATGGAGATCAGCCCGAAATCAATGGTTTGGTCGAGGCTTTCGCCGGCAATCCCACAGGGGGTCTCGACGATCTCGCCGCCCAGGCTGACCGTGCCGTGACCCTGATTTTTCGCCGTCGCCTCTGCGCTGCAAACGCTGAGCGCGATAAGCAGTGCGCCCCAAATTCGGGTTGTCATGCTGGCGTCTCCCTGTTGCCGTCTCTGTCTCGTTACCTAATCCGTACAGGTAAAAGCGGGGACGCCGAATGGCGCCCCCACGGGGATTACAGGTAAGCCAGGGTGAAGTTCGCCACGCTGGTGAATTCGCCTGGGACCACGGCGGCAGACGCGCTGCTGCCTTGCAGGTAAGCGGAGAATTTCAGGGAGTTGTTGCCGTCGTTCAGGCCCTGACCGTCGGTCGCGGTGCCCAGCTCAACGTCTTTGGAGTGCAGATTGTCATAAATCACGATGCCGGCACCGCTGGCGGAACCGCTCAGGGCCAACAGCTTGGCGTTGTCAGGGTCTGGCGTGCCGGTGAAGGTCACTTTGACGTTTTTCATGGTGGTCAGCGCGCAGTCTTTCAGCTCAATGCTGAACGGCTGAGATTCGGACTTGCCTTGCTTAGCCAGCAAACGGCTGCTGATCTGGCCCATTGGCACTGTCTGATCGGTAGATTCCGGCGCTACGCTGCATGGCGCATCGATGATTTCACCGGTAAAAGTCACTTTACCGCTGCCCTGGTTAGATGCGGCGTGAGCAACAGATGCGGAAGCGAAAGCAATCATGGTTGCCAGCATTAATTTATTCAGTTTCATTTCTCAAGTTCCTGTAGAGAGTATTTAAATAAAAAGAAAAGCACATCTAAATCCCCCACGACGCCGGCAACATCATGTCGCCGGCCTCGAAGTTGGAGCCAGATCCTTTTGCTCTGGGCAATACGCCACCCTCCGTTATTTTCTCAGCAATAACGAAAGTTTTTGGAAGGCGTAAAAACGCATTCCATTAAAATGAAAATATGAATATCACCCTGGCGTCTTGGTGAGAATATTCTTGCAAATAATAGGCGTTGTTGGGAATAGCTTTTATTAAGTTAGGTCAAATACAGAATATAAAACCAAAAGGAAAAAGAAATATATATAATTGAAAATCAATAGATCGTATACAACTATTATCCAGAATAAATGACTATATAATTGGCGATGTGCGAGATTTTAGATCGCCAGATATGCCGTTGACACTACAATTCACAATATTGTTTTGATAATATCGCCATCAGACAGCAGATGATGAATTGCGGCCGTTAATCGGCGGTGAAAAGTTAACTCATTGTTTTAAAAGACAGGTAAAACGATATTGCCGGCTTGGAAGGCGGCTTTCAGACATAACGGCGGCGGTAATTTCTTTCGCGGCATTAACAAAAAAATAACAATATCGACGCGTGCCGGATTATTATCGGCACAGGCTGATATTGCGCGTTTTTTGTTATTTAACTCGTTCGGATTAATCCAAAACGGTGAGTTCTTGCTGGGCGCCACGACATAATAATGACCTAAGTGATAATTAAGGGATGATAAACGGAATGATTACCATAATTAATGATTCAACTCACCGATCCGCCGTCGCTTTGGCGGCGATGATAATGACAGCTTTAATGTTGTCGGGCTGTGCGGGGAAGAATGGCGCGGGCGTTAACGCCGTGAAAAAAGTCTCACAGAATAATCCTAATGAAAAGACTGATGAGCAGCGCATCGTACTTTGTCAGCAGCGGGTGAATTCACTTAAGAATATTAATCCACAAAGTTACCAGAAACGGATTGCTTATTTTAACGGACTGCTTGCCAACGCCTCCGGATATGCCGGTATTCGCAGTCATGTCGATGAAAGTACCCGTAAGGCTATAGACGCGCTTTATAAATATAAAACTGAAAAGTTCTGTGCCGACGTCGAGCATGAGCTGATGTCCGATCTGTCCAGCCGGGTGGAGAGCCTGTAGCCATGAAAAAGTGCGCGGAAGGAGCCGCAGCCTTTCTGTTGTTGCTGGTGGCAGGCAGCGTGTTGGCGGCGGGCAAAACGCCGGCCGATGACGGCATTCCCGCGTTGCTGAAATTTGCCGAGCAGCAGCAGGTGGCGGCCCCGGCCCCCTCAGTGGCAGAAAAGGCGCCGCCGGTTACCGTCAAACCCAAGCCCAGCACTGTGCCGCGAGGGGATACCGCCCGGCTGACGACGCTGAATCAGACCCTGCGTCAACAGGCCGAGGTGATTCAGCAGCAGGCCGAGACAGTTCGTCGGCTGGAGCGGCAGCTGGCGATTCAAGCCGCCGAGCCGGTGGTCAGTGTGCCTGAGGTTGTCGATATCCGGCCGCTGGCGGCAGCGCTGAAGGGTATCCGACGGGCCATCGCGCCGCCGCCGGATCTGCTCGCCATGGCGGCATCGTTGGCGCGGCAACAACGGATAGCCGGAGAACAAAAACAACGGCTACAGCAGCTCGGCCGACAGTTAGCGCAGTTGCAACAGCCGCCGGCGCTGGTCAGCGATGCGGATAAACAGGCTTACGCCGCCGGAGTTTCGCTGGGGCGCGACATCCTGCAACTGCAGGAACAAAACCGGCAACTGGGTATTGAAGCCGATCGGCCGCGTTTGCTGGCGGGCATCGCCGATACGCTGAACGGTCGGCTACGGTTGGACAACGCCGCCATCGACGGCGCGCTGCAAGCCGCAGACCGCGCTTTGCAGCAGGCTCATCGGCAACGGCAGCAGACCTTGCAGCAGGACGGTAAAGCCTATCTTGCCGATTTCGCCACACGGCCGGGGGTTCATAAGGACGCGCTCGGGTTCTATTACCGCGTGGATTACGCCGGCAGTGGGCGGATAGGTACGGGCGACAACGTCAGCGTCGTGGTGCGTGAAAGCTTGCCCGACGGTACGGTGATTAAGGATATGGAGCCGGCCGGTACGACTATCACGCTACCGCTGGCGCAATACCCGCCGCTGTTTCGCGCAGCTATCGGCAAACTCGACAAGCACGGGTCCATTACTCTGGTAGTGCCACCGGAGCTGGCATATGGCGAGAAGGGCAGCCCACCCGCCATTCCGCCAGGGGCCACCATGATTTACGCCCTGCGCGTGGCCGACGTGCTGCCGCCGGATAAGGACAGGTAAAAGTAACCCCAGGAGGACGTGATGGCGAAGGCGCCGATAACCTATGAAATCAGGAAGTCGCATATGCTAAACGTGTTACGAAAACTGTGTATGGAACGCGCGGCGGGAACAGAGAGGCACCACCCGCCACCGCCGGAACAGTGGCCTAAAACAAGGGAGCTGGCAGACCAATGCGGCGAGAATATTTACACCACACGCACGCTGTTATTGGCGTTGGAAAAAGAGGGAAAAGTTCGTTGTACCCACCGCAGCATCAATAATTCGTTACGCTGGTATATTTGTACGTCGTCCCAAAAAGCGTAATGCCTTTTCTGTCTGAAATGTTGGACTTTCTTTCACAGCGCATCATGATAAGGCTGAGGGATGACAACTCCCTCAGCCCTGTTGTTCGTCGCCGGGCGCACTGCCCTGATTGGGGATGAGCGAGCAGGCCGCCTGCTGCAACTTGAAATCCATAGGGTATACTTGCCGGCTGATTGAAACGCGTTTTATGGCGATGCGGATATATTATGAAGGAAAGCAAAGAAATACTTTTATTGGATGATATTCATTATCAAATAGACGATCAGGTTATTTTGGATTCCGTCTCTTTCGGCCTAAAACAGGGCGAATTCAAACTGATTACCGGGCCGTCCGGCTGCGGAAAAAGCACCTTGCTTAAAATTGTGTCTTCGCTGATCGATCCGACCCGCGGAAAAATTATCTTCGACGGTAAGCCCATCACCGCTATGTCGCCGGAAGCATACCGTCAACAGGTCTCTTATTGCTTCCAGACTCCGGCGCTGTTTGGCGATACGGTCTATGACAATATTGCGCTGCCTTACCTGATCCGTAAGCAAAAACCGGACGAGCAAAAAATGAAATCGGATCTGGCGCGTTTCGGGCTGGCGGAAAATAAGTTGAAAAAAAGTGTTAACGAATTATCGGGCGGGGAGAAGCAGCGTATTTCCTTGATCCGCAACCTGCAGTTTATGCCCAAGGTGCTGCTGTTGGACGAAATCACCAGTGCGCTGGATGAAGAAAATAAACGTAACGTCAACGAGATTATTCATCAGCTGGTATCGCAACATGGCGTAGCGGCGTTGTGGGTCACGCACGATAAAGATGAAATCAAACATGCGGACGATGTGATTACCCTGAGCGCCCACGGCGCACGGGCACAGGAGAAAGCCGATGAACCAGCATAATATCACCAATGAATCTTTAGGGTTGTCGATGATACTGGTGGTTATCGCTATTTTGATCAGCCATAAAGAAAAGCTGGCGCTGGAAAAAGACATTATCTGGAGTATTTGCCGCGCGGTAGTGCAGCTGATTATTGTCGGCTACGTGCTGAAATACATTTTTGACGTGAACAACGCCATTCTGACGGTGTTGATGGTGCTGTTTATTTGTTTTAACGCCGCTTATAACGCGCAAAAGCGCAGTAAATATATTGAGCATGCGTTTATTACCTCATTTATCGCCATTACCACGGGCGCGGTACTGACGCTGGTGGTGTTGGTGCTGACCGGTTCGATAGAGTTTACGCCGATGCAGGTGATCCCGATTTCCGGCATGATCGCCGGCAATGCCATGGTGGCGGTTGGGCTGTGTTACAACAATCTGGGGCAGCGTTTCAAAGGCGATCAGCAGAAGATTCAGGAGATGCTCAGTTTGGGCGCGTCGCCGAAGTTTGCCTCGACGGCGTTGATCCGCGACAGCATTCGCGCGTCGTTGATTCCGACGGTCGATTCCGCCAAAACCGTCGGGCTGGTCAGCCTGCCGGGCATGATGTCCGGTTTGATCTTCGCGGGCATTGATCCGGTCAAGGCGATCAAGTACCAGATCATGGTCACCTTTATGCTGCTTTCCACCGCCAGCCTGTCGACCATTATTGCCTGCTATCTGGCCTACCGTAAGTTCTATAACGCCCGCCATCAGCTGGTGGTCAGCAAGCTGAAGTAGCGTTAAGAAAACGGCCTCCGAAGAGGCCGTTATGCTTTCTGCTACCCTTGCAGCAGGGCGATGCTCTGGCGGATTTCACGTTCTATATCCGCCTCTGACCAGCTATCCAGTTGCGAAGAGAACGGCTCGAAGGCGTAAATGCCGGTATAACCGAGGCGCTCCAGATTCTGCACCTGCTTTTTGCTTTCCAGCCGATCTTGGTCGCTCAGCATGATGCGTTCTTCGTCGCTGAGCGCGCTTTTGCTTAGCGGGTCTTCCACCCCGGAAAGGTGCACCAGGCCAATGCCGCCTATGTCAATCTGCGCATCAAACTCGGGCTGCGCCACCTCGCTTAAATAATGGTGGAAGGTATCCAGCACGATTTTGTAGGGCGCGCCGGAATCCCCGATCAGCGACTGCGTCAGCAGCGACGAGCGCAGTGAACTGATGCCGAAGCCCAGCGGTTCGACATAGCCCTGCACGCCATATTGTTTAAACAGCGGGGCCAGCAGCTTCAGGGCCGCCAACGTATCCGTCTTTTTCTGCTCTTCGCTGCGGCGATCGTCCGTGCTGCAATGCGGGCACAGTACCAGCGCCTTGCTATGGATGGCCTGGGCTTGCGACAGCAGCGCCTCGGCGTTTTTCAGCAGCGCGCGCTCGTCGTCCAGCAGGTTAAACCTGCCAAGGGCGTTGATAGTGATGATCTCGATGCCGTATTTTGCCGCCAGCGCATTGAGTTGCTCATTGCTCAGGCTGTCGGTCACCTTGCCGCTCGGCATATCGTTGCGCAGCTCAACTTTGCTGAGCCCGCACTTTTTCACCAGACGGAAAAAGGACTCCAAATCGAGATTCGGCGCGATCTTGCGGTTGATGCAAAAACGCTCTGGCGCAATGGTCATGATGCATTACTCCTGAAGGGGTTGAGAAAGCTTAGGGCTTGCCGTCTTGCAACGGCACCGGCTGTGTGTCGGATAAGGGCAGGCGATAGCGTTTCGCCATCACCACGTCTTCCATTTTCTCGAGGGAGACGCCCCGGGTTTCCGGGATATAACGGCTGACAAACCAGTAACTGAACAGGCAGCACGCCGCGAAAATCCACATCGGGAAGGCGCCGTGGAACTGGGAGAACAGATACGGATTGTCGTTGATCATCGGGAAGGTTTGCGAAACCACAAAATTGGCCAGCCACATGCAGCCGACGGCGATGCTCATGCCCTGCGACCGCATGCGGTTAGGGAAAATCTCCGACACCAGCACCCAGGCACCGACGCCCCAGGACAACGCGTAAAACACCATGAAGAACAGCATGCCGAACAGCGCGAAATAGCCGGTAGCCTCCGTATACAGCGCATAAGAGGTGATCAGCAGCCCGGCGATGACCCCCAGCGTGCCCCAGCGCATCAACGGGATACGGCCCATGCGATCCATCAGCATGGCGCCAATCACCGAGCCGACCAACTGCATCACGCCAATCCAGATGGTCTGGAACAGCGCTTCCTGCGCATTCTCGGTGACGGTTTTCAACACCACCGGCGCGTAATACATCATGACGTTAACGCCGGTGACCTGTTGCAGCATGGCGATCATGCAGCCGACAAACAGAATGAAACGCACGCGCTTGTCGGCGTAGCTGAGTTTTTGCTTGCTGGATTGTTGATCCTGCCGTATCGAGTCCTTGATCTCCCGCAGTACGTTTTTGGCATGCTCGGCGTTAGAGACGCGGGTCAGCATTGCCAGCGCCTGATCGTCACGGCCGACCATCACGCTCCAGCGCGGGGATTCCGGAATGATGAACACCAGAATGCAAAACAGGATGCAGGGAAGCACGCCGGAGGCGAACATCCAGCGCCAGCCCATCTCCACCAGCCAGGCTTCGCTGGCGATGCTGGCAATCTTGAAATTAACGTAAAAGATCACGATCTGGCCGAACACGATGGCGAATTGCTGCATGCTGAGTGCGCGGCCGCGCATGTCTTTCGGTGACACTTCAGACATGTACATCGGTGAGACGGTGGCGGCGATGCCCACTGCCAGCCCGCCGATAATGCGGTAAATGACGAACCAGGTGAAGGTCGGTGCCAACGAGGAACCTATGGCCGAGACGGTGAACAACAACGCCGCCAGCATCAGGGCCTTCTTGCGGCCATAACGCCCTGCCAGCGGCCCGGCGGCAAAGGCGCCAACCACGCAGCCGATCACCACGTTGGATACCGCCCAGCCGGTTTCGGCCGGGCTGAGGTCGAAATAGGTTTTCAGGGATTCGATCGCGCCGGAGATCACGGCGGTATCGTAGCCGAACAGCAGGCCGCCCAGAGCGGCGACCCCGCAAATTTTCATGATGTAGCCGGTATTGCGCTTACGCTGATATGACATTTATTGCTCCGATTTTTATCCTGGCTTCTGCCCGCATGTTGCGTGGTAGGTAAAAGGGGGGCAGAAGAGTGAACCGTGCCTGTCATCAAGGCGGTGATATTTGTGCAGTTCTTCCCTAAACAAGAACATTTATTTCATAATTAGTGAATAATGAAATATTGATTTTTAGATCCAGTTCAAAAAAAACCGCAAACGGACAGCCGGCGTTGCCGAAAGATTTACGTGCGCCCGGCGCCGTTGCGTTGACCGGCTGCCGCTATTTTTCTGTATAAAAGTCAGTGGTCATTGCCGCCCACCGCCGGGCAAGCCGGTGGCGCGTTTTTTTACCGCCATGCAATGACCCTGTATGACGATAGGGTAAAATTGCGACCTTCCGCACTAAAAACAAAATTTCTAAAATAATTTATTTGAAACTTTTTTTTCAATGAAATAGAGTTCGCTTTATCCGGTCAGGATTTAGCCTGCTTGCGGGCATGAGCTGGCAGTGTGATTCAAACGCCACGGCGTGCGGCAGCCCCGCATGCGGCCAGGCGACAGCGGACTTAAAAGAGGGTGAGACATGAAAACCGTGGGTAACTTTATTGGCGGGCAGGTGTGCCTGAGCAGCAGCAATCAAACCGTCGACGTGCATAACCCGGCTACCGGGCAGGTTGAACGTCGCGTCACGCAGAGCACCGCCGCCGAGGTGAAACAGGCCATCGATGTCGCCCATCAGGCGTTTACCGATTGGTCGCGCACCACGCCGCTGCGCCGTGCGCGCATCATGTTCAATTTTAAGGCGCTGCTGGAACAGCATCGCGAAGAACTGGCGCAGCTTATCGTCAGCGAACACGGCAAAGTCTATTCCGATGCGCTGGGCGAACTGACCCGCGGCCTGGAAGTGGTCGAGTTTGCCTGCGGCATTCCGCATTTGATCAAAGGCGAATATTCGCCGGACGTCGGCAGCGGTGTCGACAGCTTCTCGCTGATGCAGCCGCTGGGCGTGGTGGCGGGCATCACCCCGTTCAACTTCCCGGCGATGGTGCCGATGTGGATGTTCCCTATCGCGCTCGCCTGCGGCAATACCTTCGTCCTCAAGCCGCCGGCGCTGGTGCCTTCGGCCTCGGTGCGGCTGGCGGAGCTGCTGAAAGAAGCCGGCCTGCCGGACGGCGTATTCAACGTGGTTCATTGTTCTAATGAAAACGCCGCCCAGCTGTGCACCGATCCGCACATTCAGGCGGTGAGTTTTGTCGGCTCGTCGGCGGTGGCGGAACATATCTACACGACCGCCAGCGCCCACGGCAAGCGGGTGCAAGCCTTTGGCGCAGCGAAAAATCAGGCCATCATCATGCCGGACGCCGATCTGGACGCGACCGTAAATGCCCTGATGGGCGGCGCGTTCGGTTCTGCCGGCGAGCGTTGCATGGCACTGCCGGTGGCGGTGGTGGTGGGTGACGACACGGCCGACAAGCTGATCGCCAAGCTGAAACCGCTGATTGCCCAGTTGCGCGTTGGCCCAGGGATTCAGCAGGGCGGCGAAGAAAACGAAATGGGACCGCTGGTGTCTTCGGCGCACCAGAAGAAAGTGTTGGGTTATATCGATCTGGGTGTGGAAGAGGGCGCAACGCTGGTGGCCGACGGCCGCAACTATCAGGTAGCGGGCTACCCGGAGGGCTATTACGTTGGCGGCACCCTGTTTGACCACGTGACCTCCGACATGCGCATCTATCGTGAAGAGATCTTCGGACCGGTGCTGGGCATTGTCCGCGTACCGGATTACCAAACCGCCATCAACACGGTGAACAGCCATGAGTTTGGCAATGGCAGCGCCATTTTCACCAGTAACGGCCACTATGCGCGCCAGTTCGTGCAGGAAGTGCAGGCCGGCATGGTGGGGGTTAACGTGCCGGTGCCGGTTCCGATGGCGTTTCACAGCTTCGGCGGTTGGAAGCGCTCGGTGTTCGGTGCCCTGAACGTGCACGGCACCGACGGCGTGCGTTTCTACACCCGCATGAAAACCGCCACAGCGCGCTGGCCGACCGGGCAGCAGACGGTGTCGGAATACAGCATGCCGACGCTGGGCTAATCCCCGTACCGACAGACCAGGGCCGTTACTTCATTGGAGTGACGGCCGCTGCATTTGTAACGCTATAGGTTAACAGGAGAATAATCATGTCTTCATTGCTCGCCAAATGTCAGCAGCCGAACGCCGAGGGGCGCATCCAGCACGTCACCCCAGAGAATGCCGACTGGCGCTTTGTCGGGTTCGATGTCTATCGCCTCGCAGCCGGCCAGACGCTGCAATTGGAAAGCGGCGATAAAGAGCTGTGCCTGGTGCTGGTCGCCGGCATTGCCTCCGTCGCCACCCTGCGGGCGGAATATCCGCATATCGGCAAACGCATGAGCCCGTTTGAGCGCACGCCGCCTTATGCGGTCTACGTGCCGCATCACGACAAGATTAACGTGCGGGCGGAAAGCGATTTGGAGCTGGCGGTGTGCAGCGCACCGGGCAAAGGGCATCTGCCGTCGCGCCTGATTACGCCGGCGGATGTGGGCGTCGAGCGGCGCGGCAAGGGGCGCAATCAGCGTTTGGTGCACAACATTCTGCCGGACAGCGAACCCGCCGACAGCCTGCTGGTGGTGGAGGTGTACACCGATGAAGGCAATACCAGTTCATACCCCAGCCACAAGCACGACCAGGAGGATTCGCCGGATGAAACCTATCTGGAAGAAACCTACTATCACCGCATTCAACCTGAACAGGGCTTTTGCCTGCAGCGAGTCTATACCGACGATCGCGAACTCGATGAGTGCATGCCGGTGTATAACCGTGACGTGGTCAAAGTGCCCCGCGGTTACCACCCGGTGGCGACGCTGGCCGGTTACGACAGCTACTATCTCAACGTGATGGCCGGGCCGGTGCGGCTGTGGAAATTCACCTGGGAAAAAGACCACGCCTGGATTAACAGCGACGGCTATCCGGCGGCGAAATAAGCGTTATCAGGCCCGGCATGCCGGGCCTGATGTTATTCAGCGTTATTCGTCTTTGGCATTATTCAGCGCCAAGGATACCGCCAGGGTTTGCGCCAGACACATTGAGGCGACCTGCGAGCGGAAACCGTCCACCTGCGCTTCGCGCACCACAAAGCACACGTCGCTGAAGGCGGCCAGCGGGCTGACCTGGCTGTCGGTGATGGCGATCTGTTGCGCGCCGCGTTTGGCACCCAGTTCCACCAGCTCCAGCGCTTCTTGCGCATACGGCGAGTAGCTGATGGCAATCACCACGTCTTTGGGTTTCACCATGCTCAATTGCTCGGTGAACATGCCGCCCAACCCGTCGATCAGGAACGCCCGGCGTTCAAGGTGGCGCAACGCATAGGTAAGGTAGGAGGCGACGCTGAAAGAACGGCGCAGGCCAATCACGTAGATGTTCTCGGCGTTGTTCAGCAGTTCAACGGCACGGTCCAACTGCTCTGAGCTGGTTTGCATCGCCAACTGTTGCAGCGCCTGAGCGTTGACCATGGTGAACACGTTGAGAATTTCCGCCGGTTTCTCCGGTGCGACGTTGCCGTCTGTCGAGGTCTGGCGAAACAGGCGGGCGCGTTCGGTGTAGTTGACCGTTTCTTCCATCAGGTGCTGGCGAAAAACCTGTTTCATTTCGTTGAAACCGCTGAAGCCAAACGCGTTGGCAAAGCGGATCAGGGTCGACGGCGGGACGCTGGCCTGTGCGGCGATGGAGGCGACGGTATCGAAAGCAATGCTGTTACTGTTATCCAAAATGTAACGCGCCACCTGTTTCAAACGCTTGCTCAGCGTTTCATAACGGTGGCGGATCTCGTCCTGTAACAGCGAAAGTTGAGTTGGGTTGTTCATCCATTCGGCTCGCAGTGGGGGCTAAGGCGTATCGGCCTGACGCCTGAGTTGTTGACAGGCCATTCTAACAGATGGAGCGGAAATTTCATTTCATCTAAAAGCGATTTATTCGATTGCAAGTTGCGTTACTTCACAGAAAATCGGCAAAAAAATCCCCTTAAAGCGGCGAAAATCGCTGTAAGGGGAGCCTTTGTCGATTAATTTGCGTCGTGGCCGGGGCGATATTGGCGCCAGAAACCGATCAGCGTCAGGTATTTTTGTTTCACCTGTTCGATTAAGCCGGCGTCATCCAGTTCGCCCTGCAACCAGCGGCGTGAGGGCTGGCCGAAAATGGTGCGGCCAACGGCAAAGCCTTTCACCCAAGGCGCATCGGCAGCGGCGGCGAAGCCGGCCTTCAGCGTTTCCTCCGGGGAATCCAGCCCCAGGATCAATACGCCACGGCAGAAGGGATCGTTAGCCTCGATCAACGCGCCGACCTGCCGCCAGTTCTCGGCACTCAGCGGCGGCAGTTTCCACCAGTCCGGCTTCACGCCCAACCGGTAGAAATGTTGCAGCATGTCCAGATAGTAGCGCTCGTCTTTGTCGGCGTTGCTTTCCGGCAAAATCACCTCGAGCAGCAGCTCGTGGCCCGATTTACAGCAGCCGCGATAGACGTCGCCGATCAGTTCATCCTGTTCGCGGCGCAGTTCGGCGGCGTCATGCGGATGGTAAAACACCAGGCATTTCACTACGTGTTCCTGCGGCCAGTCGATCAGTTGCGAGCCGATATTGCCGTGTTCCAGCCGCAGCGGGCGCGAGCTGGGCAGCTCGACCGGCCGGCCAATCCACCAGCCCTGGCCGGTGATTTCGTTCAGCGCCGCCTGGCCGTAAGTGGTGTCGGCCAGAATGCCGCTGTTGCCCTGCAGCCCGGCATCTTCTGCGGCCCGTTGCGCCGCCGCCAGCAGCAGGGTTTTCAATTGGGGGATACGTTCTTCACTGACGTTGGCTTCGCGCGCCATATCCGCCAGTTGCTTGCGGTGATCGAAGGCGAACACGCACAGTTCCGGCCACTGTTTTTTGCGGGTCGTTACCCGATGCAGATGGTTGAGCCGCGGGTCGCGGTCCGGGCGTTTCACTTCCCGTTCGCGTTGCAAATAGTCATCCAGCTCCAGTTTGGTGGGCATCGCCGGTGCGCAACCGTGGCGCGAAACCACCAGCGCACCGCAGGCGTTGGCATAGCGGCAGGCCTGATCCCAGCCTTCATCGTTCAGGTAACCGCGCAGCAGGCCGGACATAAAGGCATCGCCGGCGCCCAGCACGTTCAGTACCTCGACCCTTACGCCGGAATGCAGTTTGACCTGCTGCCAGTCGGCGGCGATCTCGCCTTCGAAGACCGAGCAGCCCTGCGCGCCGCGTTTGCAGACCAGCGTGGCCTGGGTGGCTTTGCGTACATTGCTCAGCGCGGTCAGCGTGTCGGTGCTGCCGCCGGCAATGTGAAACTCTTCTTCGGTACCGACGATTAAATCAAAGTGGTGCAGCACTTCTTGCAGTTCGCGGGTCACCTTCTCGGATTCGACAAAGCGGGTTTCACCGTCGCCCAACGAGGTCAGGCCCCACAATACCGGGCGGTAGTCGATATCCAGCGCGGTGCGCAGGCCGTGGCGGCGGGCGTACTCCAGCGCCTTCAGCACCGCAGCGCGGGTGTTCGGGTGCGACAAATGGGTGCCGGTAATGGCCAGCGCGCGTGACGACGCAATATAGGATTCGTCGATATCGTCCGGCGTCAGCGCCATGTCGGCGCAGTTTTCACGGTAGAAAATCAGCGGGAAGGTTTCCTGATCCTTGATACCGAGGATCACCAGGCCGGTCAGGCGCTCTGGGTCGACGATCAGGCTCCGGGTGTCGGCGCCGACGCGTTGCAGCTCTTCGCGCAGGAAGCGGCCCATATGCTCATCGCCGACGCGGGCCAGCATGCCGGACTTCAACCCCTGAATGGCGGTGCCGTAGGCTACGTTGCCGGAAGAGCCGCCGAGATACTTGGAGAATGTGCTGGCATCTTCCAGGCGTGCGCCGATCTGTTGTGCATAGAAATCGACGGCGATACGCCCGAGACAAATGACATCAAGCTGTTTTTCTTGTGTAGCCATACCCGTTTCCTTCTGTATTAAGCCAAACCCCGACTACGAAGCATTTTTGGAGTATGAGGAATAAAAATTTCAATTTCAAGATTGAATGAAATTTACACCCCAAAAATGTGATGCATTTAAAAGCGTGATGAAAGCGGGGATGCAGGGGGCAAAAACCGCGCCCTGCCTGAGAGGAAAACTTGCTGCAACGGGGGTTGATGCTTGCGCGTCACAGGCCGATGGCACCGGGTGCACAGGCGGGTTTGACGCTGTTGGAATGGGGCCGCGCCGGCGGGAAAGGGCAGCTAAGTCGGTGAATTCTAAAGGCATGGATGAAATGGGGTTTTCATCATTATGCGATCTTTATCGCAAAATGAAATGTTTCTTCTGTAATGTGATTTTATGGAAAATATATTTGTTTATAATCGCTTCACGTTTCACGTTGTCGGTTTAGTGAGCGGCACCGCTGGAAAGCCATAGGCATAATGTAGAGGGTGGAGAAATGGGCAAGATCAGATTAACCATGGCACAGGCGCTCGTCAGGTTCCTCGACAACCAGTATCTGCTGGTCGACGGCGTGGAAACCAAATTCGTCAAGGGCATCTTTGCGATTTTCGGTCACGGCAACGTCCTCGGCCTGGGGCAGGCGCTGGAACAAGACAGCGGCGAATTGGTGGTGCACCAGGGGCGCAATGAGCAGGGCATGGCCCATGCGGCGACCGGTTTCGCCAAGCAGAAACTGCGTCAGCAGATTTACGCCTGCACCTCTTCCGTCGGCCCCGGTGCCGCCAATATGATCACCGCCGCCGCGACCGCCACCGCCAACCGCATTCCTTTATTGCTGCTGCCGGGTGACGTCTATGCATCGCGCCAGCCGGACCCGGTGTTGCAGCAGATCGAACAGTCCTACGATCTCAGCATCAGCACCAATGACGCTTTCCGCGCGGTCAGCAAATACTGGGATCGCATCGTGCGGCCGGAACAGCTGATGAGCGCCTGCATCAACGCGATGCGCGTGCTGACCGATCCGGCGGAAACCGGCGCGGTCACGCTCTGCCTGCCGCAGGACGTGCAGGGCGAAGCCTATGACTACCCGGACTATTTTTTCCAAAAGCGCGTACATCGGCTCGATCGCCGCCCGGCGACCGAAGGCATGCTGGCGGATGCGCTGGCGCTGTTGACCGCCAAACGCAAACCGCTGCTGGTGTGCGGCGGCGGGGTGAAATATTCGCAGGCCGGGCAGGCGCTGCGCGAGTTTGCCGAACGTTTCCACATTCCGTTTGTGGAAACTCAGGCCGGTAAAGGCACCGTGCCTTCCAGCCATCCGTTTAACCTGGGTGGTATCGGCGAAACCGGCTGTCTGGCGGCCAATACGCTGGCCAAACAGGCCGACCTGGTGATTGGCGTAGGCACCCGTTACACCGACTTCACCACGTCGTCAAAATGGCTGTTCCAGCATTCGGATGTCGATTTCCTCAATATTAACGTCAGCGGCTTTGACGCCGGCAAACTCGACGGCGTACAGGTGCTGGCCGATGCCCGTGCGGCGCTGGTCGCCTTGAGCGCCCTGCTGGCGCAATCCGATTACCGTGCCGGCTGGGGCGATGCCATTGCCGAGGCGCGCAGCGCGCAGCAGCAGGAAACCGCCCGCGTTTATGCGGTGGAATACAGCGGCGAAGGCTTTGTGCCGGAAATTGACGATCATCTCGATCGCGACCGTGTCTTCGCCGAATTTATCGAACAAACCGACTCGTTGCTGACCCAAAGCCGGGTGCTGGGCGTGTTGAATCAGCACCTGCCGCAGGACAGCGTGATCGTCGCCGCCGCCGGCAGCCTGCCGGGCGATTTGCAGCGCGTGTGGCACAACCACGGCGAGCACGGTTATCACGTGGAATACGGCTATTCGTGCATGGGCTACGAGGTGAACGCGGCGTTGGGGGTCAAGCTGGCCGAACCGCAGCGCGAGGTGTATGCGATGGTCGGCGACGGCGCCTTTATGATGCTGCATTCCGAACTGGTCACCTCGATCCAGGAAGGCTGCAAAATCAACGTGGTGCTGTTCGACAACATGACCAACGGCTGTATCAACAACCTGCAGATGGAACACGGTATGGACAGCTACACCACCGAATTCCGCTTCCGCAACCCGCAGGGCGGCAAACTCGACGGCAACTTTGTGCCGGTCAATTTTGCCATGCTGGCGGCGGCCTACGGCTGCAAAACCTACAGCGTCACCACCGAACAACAACTGATCGACGCGCTGGCCGATGCCCGCCTGCAGAAAGTCTCCACCCTGCTGGACATCAAAGTGCTGCCAAAAACCATGGTGCACAAGTATCTCAGTTGGTGGCGCGTGGGCGGCGCCCAGGTTGCCGACAGCGAAAAAATTGTCGCCGTGGCCCGCAAGCTGCAGGAAAACATCGATAAGGCCCGCGATTACTGATTACCCAGACCTGGCGTCTGCCGCAACTATTTGAAGAGGATAACGAAGATGACATTGAACATTGGGGTTATTGGCACCGGCGCAATCGGTCGGGATCATATTCGCCGTTGCAGCAAAGTGTTGCAGGGCAGCCGCATCGTGGCGGTCAACGACATCAATCGCGACAACGCCGCCAAGGTTGTGAGCGATCTGAAGCTGGACGCGAAGGTGTATGACAACGGCCACGACCTGATCAAGGCGGCGGACGTGCAGGCGGTGCTGGTCACCTCCTGGGGCCCGAGCCACGAAGAATTTGTGCTGGCGGCCATCGCAGCCGGCAAGCCGGTGTTCTGCGAGAAGCCGCTGGCGGTCACCGCACAGGGCTGTAAAAACATCGTCGAAGCCGAAGCGAAGCACGGCAAACGCCTGGTGCAGGTGGGCTTTATGCGCCCTTACGATCGCGGCTACCGCGCGTTGAAACAGGTGCTGACCAGCGGCCAGATCGGCGAGCCGCTGATGCTGCACTGCGCACACCGCAACCCGACCGTCGGAGAGGCCTATACCACCGATATGGCGATTACCGACACCTTGATTCACGAGATCGACGTGCTGCGCTGGCTGCTGGATGACGACTATGTCTCGGTGCAGGTGGTATTCCCGCGTAAAAGCCCCAAGGCGTTCCCGCACCTGAAAGATCCGCAGATTGTGCTGTTTGAAACCGCCAAGGGCACGCGCATTGACGTCGAAATCTTCGTTAACTGCCAGTACGGCTATGACATCCAGTGTGAAGTGGTGGGGGAAACCGGCATCGCCAAACTGCCGGAGCCTTCGTCGGTGCAGATGCGCAGCGGCGCCAAGCTCTCTACCGAGATCCTGACCGACTGGAAAGACCGCTTTATCGACGCTTATGACGTTGAGCTGCAAGGCTTTATCAACGACGTGCTGGCCGGGAAACTGACCGGGCCTTCCGCCTGGGACGGCTATGCGGCCTCTGTGACTGCCGATGCCTGTGTGGCCGCGCAGCTCAGCGGCGAGATTGTGCCGGTGGCCCTGCCGCCGCGCCCGGCATTCTACAACCACTAATGGGCTGACCGCCGTACCCACGTTTAAGAGGAATGACCATGAAGATCGCTTTTGATGTTGATGTCATCAGGGACCTGGGCATCACCAAAATGGTTCAGCAGGTAGCGGACTGGGGCTATCGGTATATCGAACAGTCGCCGCACCCGCAGATCAATCCGTTCTATAAGCATCCGAAAGCCGGCCGCGAGGTGATGGCGGAATACAAGAACGCGCTGAAAGCGACCGGCGTGGAGATATCCTCGTTTATTGTGGTGTACCGCTGGTCCGGCCCGGGCGAGGATCGCCGCCAGGCGGCGGTCAAAAATTGGCGCCGGATGATAGAGATTGCGGTGGAAATGGGCGTGCAGGTGATCAACACCGAGCTGGCCGGCAACCCTAATGAGCCGGAAATTTGCGAGGAGCTTTGGTATCGCTCAATGGAAGAGCTGCTGCCGATCATTGAGCGCGAAGGCATTCGCATGGAAATCCAGTCTCATCCGTGGGATTTCTGCGAACTGAGCAACGAAACCGCCGACATGGTGAAATCGCTGCGCAGCGACCACGTCAAGTACCTCTACAGCGTGCCGCACAGTTTCTATTACGACAAAGGCCAGGGTGACGTGGCCGGCATGCTGAAGTATGCCGGCGACGATCTTTCCCACGTGTTGATCGCCGACACCATGAACCACACCAAACACTGCCGCTATATCGTCAACCCGCCGGGGGTGGACGCTGCCGTGCACCAGCACGTGGGGATTGGCGAAGGCGAGGTGGATTTCGACGCCCTGTTCCAGACCCTGCGCGATATGGAGTTCGCCAACCGCAACTTTAAGGTCGGTGGCGAATCGATCATCTGCACTTCGCTGTTCGGCTACCCGGAAAAAATGAAAAGCCAGGCAGTGGCGACCAGAGAGCGCATCGAGAAAGAGCTGCTGGGCAAATAACCTTTTCGGCGCGTCGGCCAATTCCGTTGGCGCGCATCCGATTATTGAGGCTGAACATGAACAAAGACAACGTGAAACTGGCCATCGCGCCGATCGGCTGGACCAATGACGATATGCCCGAACTGGGCAAAGAGAACACTTTCCAGCAGTGCGTCAGTGAAATGGCGCTGGCCGGTTTCACCGGCAGCGAAGTCGGGAGCAAGTACCCGCGCGATCCGGCGGTATTGAAGCCGATGCTGGATATTCGCGGTATCCAGATCTGCAACGCCTGGTTCAGTACCTTTTTTGCCGACGGCCAGAAAGAAAAAACCATCGATGAATTTATCAACCATATGAATTTCCTGCATGCGATGGGTGCCAGGGTGATCGGCTGTTCCGAGCAGAGCAAGAGCATCCAGGGCACCACCAAAGGGGTGTTCGAAGAGAAGCCGTATTTCAGCGACGAAGAGTGGCAGCGGGTGGCCGATGGCTACAATGAGCTGGCGAAAATTGCCGCCGACAAGGGGATGCAGGTTTGTCTGCACCACCACATGGGCACCGGCATCCAGACTACCGCAGAGATTGACCGCTACATGAGCATGGTGAATGACGACGTCTATCTGCTGTTTGATACCGGCCACGCTTACTACTCGGAAGGCAGCCAGCAGGCGATGATGGCGATACTGGAAAAGTATCTGCCGCGCATTAACCATGTGCATTTGAAAGACGTGCGTGACGAGGTGGTGGCGGAAGTGAAGGCCAATAAGCTGAGCTTCCTCGACGGCGTGAAGAAGGGCACTTTCACCGTGCCGGGTGATGGTGTGATCGACTTCCGTCCGGTGTTTAAACTGCTGGATGAGCGGGGCTACAAGGGCTGGATGGTGGTGGAGGCCGAACAGGATCCGGCGCTGGCCAACCCGTTTGAATATGCGGTGAAGGCGCGCCGTTATATCAAGGAGACCGCCGGCATTTAATCGAGCCGGGATTTGCCAGGGGCGCCTGAGTCATCAGAGCGCCCCTTTTTATTGGGCAGGATCAGGCGAGGGTTTTCCAGGTGGTGACTTGGCTGCCGGGCCATGGGGTGGCGGCGTAGACGCCACGGGCGATCGCCCGCGCCAGCGTGTCTGCCGCCAACGCGCCAATTTGCAGCACCGCCAGCTCGCGGCTGCCCTGAACCTCGCGCTTGCCGGTGGACAAGGCAAACACCACGTCGCCGTCGAACGGGCTGTGCAATGGGCGAATGGCGCGCGCCATGCCGTCTTGCGCCATGATCGCCACGCGTTTCAACTCCACCCGGGTCAGCGCCAGATCGGTGGCGATGCAGGCCAGGGTGGTGTTTTTTCTGCCGCCTGTCGGCTCGGTGGGCATCCAGTCTTCGCCCTGGCCATGCAACTGCGCCAGCGCCGCCGCGCCGCCGTTGCCAAATTCGCCGTTGATTTCATAAGGCGTGGCCCAGAAGGCACGGCTGCCTGGCGCGACCACCGAACCCAGACTGTTGACCGCCACCAGCGCGCCGACGGTAGCGCCGTTAGCCGCCACGATGGAAGCCGAGCCGAGGCCGCCCTTCAGCTTGCCCATGCCGGTCATGGCGCCATAGCCTGCCCCCACGGTGCCGAGCGGGAAGTCGTGGCCCGCTTTGCCGGCCGCTTCTATCCCCAGTTGGCGGTAAGGCGGGTCAAGCTGCCAGTTTTTATCGCCCGCGTTGTTCAGATCATACAGGCAGGCGGTAGGTACGATAGGGGACACCGGCACGCCGGGAGCCGGCCGCAGGGCATAGCCGCGGCCTTGTTGCCCCAGCCAGGCCGCGACGCCGTCCGCCGCCGCCAGCCCGTATACCGAGCCACCGCTCAGTACCAGCGCATCGACGGTTTGCACCAGGTTATCCTCCCCCAGCGCGTCGGTTTCACGGGTGGCCGGGCCGCCGCCGCGCACGTCGACGGCGGCGATCGCCGGGCTATCCGGCAGGATAACCGTGGTGCCGGTGCGTACCTGGCTGCTCTGGGCGATGCCGACCTTCAGGCCGGGCACGTCGGTAATCAGATTGCGGGCGCCGGTCCGCACGGCGGGAGAGGTTGGCATGGCGGCCCCTAAAAAGGTGGTGGGAGAAAGGATGCCGATGGCACCCGTTACGCAGGCCAGCGTCTGCACAAAAGCGCGGCGGCTGACGTTTAAGGGCCGGTTAACCGGCCCTGATTCATTTTCAGTATCACTCATGATGCGCTTTTTTCCGCTGCTCGCTGCGAAAGCGCGCCATATGATGAGAATCTACCAACTCGCCATCGCGCATGGCATAAGCGCGGCTGGTACCTTCAATTTCAAAGCCGAACTTGCGGTAGAGCGCAATGGCGGCCTGATTGTCGGTAAACACCGTCAGTTCGATGCGTTCGATGGCTGCCCAATTGTCGCAGAGATCGATCATCGCCTTCATCAGGCTGCTGCCGACGCCTTTGCCGTGGTAGCGCGTATCCACGCCAATGCCGAAGGTCGCCACATGGCGACGGCGTACATGCTGGTCCAGCATTACGCTCAACTGGCCGACGATCTGCCCGTCGATACAGGCCACCAGGTTGTGGGTGCCGGGGCTAAGGTTGGCGAGGCGCTTGTGCCATAGCTCGGTTGAGGGTAGCGGGAGCTGTAGCGTGTCACGATAGACCTGCGGTTGAGAGTAAAGCTGATGTAAGGCTTGTGCATCTGCCGCTTCTACGTGACGAACTACGATTTCACTCATTACGCTACTCCTGTTGCTTACCGGTTGAATAACCTTTGAATTTATCCGTTTATCCGGACGAGTCAATATTATTCCGGATGGGGAAAAATAACGCTTTACAGGTGCGAATGATAATGATTATTATTGCGATGCGTTCCGGGGAGAGCATCGCCTTTTTGATACTCTTCCTGCGAAGGCACGACATTGCTCACATTGCTTCCAGTGTTACTTAGCCAGCTCGGGTGCTGGCTTTTTTTTTGCCTGTTTTTACCCCCTTCACGCCTTCAACAACTCCGCTGAAAATAGCTTCGCCACTCCATCTAATTTTTTGAACAGAGGGATGAGTTTTTTACGCTTTCTTATTCTGCTGCCGGGACTAGACTGTAAAAAAACATTGAGGAGAGTTGAATATGATTTATCTACGTAAAGCAGAAGATCGCGGTCATGCCAATCACGGTTGGCTGGATAGCTGGCATACCTTCTCATTTGCCAACTACTACGATGCCGATTTTATGGGGTTCTCGGCGCTGCGGGTGATCAACGAAGACGTGATCGACGCGGGGCAGGGTTTTGGCACTCATCCGCATAAAGACATGGAAATCCTGACCTACGTGCTGAGCGGCACGGTAGAGCATCAGGACAGCATGGGCAACAAAGAGCAGATTCAAGCCGGCGAGTTCCAGATCATGAGTGCGGGCACCGGGGTGCGCCACTCGGAATACAACGGCAATAAGGATCGTCCGCTGCATCTGTACCAGATTTGGATTATTCCTGATCAGGTCGGGCTGGAGCCGCGTTATGAGCAACGTATGTTCGATGCGCCGCAGGGCCGCCAGTTAGTGCTGTCGCCGGATGCGCGCGAGGGTTCGCTGAAGGTGTTCCAGGATATGACTTTGTCACGCTGGGCGCTGAACAAAGACGAGCAGTCGGCGTATCAGATCGAGGCCCAGCGCCGCGTTTGGATCCAGGTAGTACGCGGCAAAGTGGTGATCAACGGTCAACAGGCCGGCACCAGCGATGCTTTCGCGGTGTGGGATGAAGCCGAATTGTCGATTCAGGCGGATGAAGACAGTGAAATCCTGTTGTTCGATCTGCCGCCGGTATGATTAAGCGGTAAATTGTGATTAAGCGGTAAATATCAAGGGCTCACGCGGTGAGCCCTTTTTGCATTCGGCCATCCGGCAACCAACAATATCGGCCCCGGTTTTTTTTTGCTAAAATGAACGCCCTTTCACGGTTAGCCAGTTCATTGATAATGAAGAAAAAACGGCCGGTACTTCAGGATGTTGCAGACAAGGTTGGCGTGACCAAGATGACGGTGAGCCGTTATCTGCGTAATCCCGATCAGGTTTCTGTCGCCTTGCAGCAAAAAATTGCCGTCGCGCTGGATGAGCTGGGCTACATTCCCAACCGTGCGCCGGATATCCTTTCCAACTCCACCAGTCGCGCCATTGGCGTATTGCTGCCGTCGTTGACCAACCAGGTGTTTGCTGAAGTGCTGCGCGGCATCGAGAGCGTCACCGATGCGCACAATTACCAGACCATGCTGGCGCACTACGGCTATTTGCCGGAGCGTGAAGAGCAGCGCCTGACCTCGCTGCTGTCTTACAATATCGACGGCCTGATCCTGTCCGAACGCCACCATACTCCGAGAACCCTGAAGATGATCGAGGTGGCGGGCATCCCGGTGGTGGAGCTGATGGACTGCGTGTCGCCGTGCATCGATCTGGCGGTGGGCTTCAATAACTTCGAAGCCGCGCGCCAGATGACCCAGCAAATCATCGCTCGCGGCCACCGTCACGTGGTGTATTTCGGCGCACGTCAGGATGAGCGCACCATTATCAAACAGCAGGGCTATGAGCAGGCAATGCGCGAGTCCGGTCTGGAGCCGTACAGCGTCATGACCGCGCGTTCGTCGTCCTATTCCGCCGGCGGCGAACTGCTGCGTCAGGCGCAGCGCGACTATCCGCAAATTGACAGTATCTTCTGCACCAACGATGACCTGGCGATTGGCGCCACCTTTGAGTGCCAGCGTCAGGGGTTGTCGATCCCCGATCAGATGGCGATTGCCGGTTTCCACGGCCACGATATCGGTCAGGTGATGGTGCCGAAACTGGCGAGCGTGCTGACGCCGCGTGAAAGGATGGGGCAAATCGGCGCCGAGCGTCTGCTGGCGCGGTTGCGGGGTGAAACCGTCTGTCCGCGCATGGTAGACGTGGGTTTTACCGTGATCCCCGGTGGCAGTATTTGATCGTTTTCAACTAACCGCATTTTGAATCCGCGCCGTTCGGCGCGTTTCACCTCCTGCCTGTGCGCTTGCCGCTCGTTACCGCCGTAAGTTTGATCTCTATCCCAGAACGCGAATTTTAGTCGTTTACCCGATTCCGTCACTCATGTTGTTACCGGTATCATGATACCGGTAACAATGAGGTCAGTGACCGCCTAGGGGCGCAGCACGCTGCGGCCGCACGGAGCGGGGCGAGTAAATCGCCCCCTGCAAGCAGGGACAGAACCTTTGACTCAGTACCACCTACAGCTCGCCTTCTGACACCGGGGAAGAGCCTGAAAATACAACAAGCGCACGCTTTACGGTCTAGGGTAAAGAGAGTCGCGATAAAAGGGTTGGAGAAAAATTATGCCATTAGTGATTGTTGCAGGCGGCGTGGCGTTGCTGCTGCTGCTGATGATTCGCTTTAAGCTGAACGGCTTTATCTCTCTGGTTTTAGTCGCACTGGCGGTGGGTATCGCACAGGGCATGCCGGTAGATAAAGTGATCGGCTCCATCAAGGCCGGCGTTGGCGGTACGCTGGGCAGCCTGGCGTTGATCATGGGCTTTGGCGCCATGCTCGGCAAGTTGCTGGCGGACTGTGGCGGCGCTCAGCGCATCGCCACTACGCTGATCGACAAGTTCGGCAAAAAACACATTCAATGGGCGGTGGTGCTGACCGGTTTTACCGTCGGTTTCGCGCTGTTCTATGAGGTCGGCTTCGTGCTGCTGCTGCCGCTGGTATTCAGCATCGCCGCCTCCGCCCGCGTTCCGCTGCTGTACGTTGGCGTACCGATGGCGGCTGCGCTGTCGGTGACCCACGGTTTCCTGCCGCCGCACCCTGGCCCAACGGCGATCGCCACCATCTTCCATGCCGACATGGGGAAAACCCTGCTGTATGGCACGTTGCTGGCCATCCCGACGGTGATCCTGGCCGGCCCGGTCTACGCCCGCTTCCTGAAAGGCATCGACAAGCCGGTGCCGGAAGGCCTGTATAACCCGAAAATCTTCACCGAAGAAGAAATGCCAAGTTTTGGCATCAGCGTTGCCACTTCTCTGGTGCCGGTGATCCTGATGGCATTGCGTGCAGTGGCCGAAATGGTGCTGCCGAAGGGCCATACATTGCTGCGCTTTGCCGAGTTCTTCGGCGATCCGGTGATGGCGACGCTGATTGCGGTGCTGATCGCTATCTTCACCTTTGGTCTTAACCGTGGCCGCACCATGGATGAAGTGATGGGCACCATCACCGACTCGATCAAAATTATCGCCATGATGCTGTTGATCATCGGCGGCGGCGGCGCGTTCAAGCAGGTGCTGGTCGACAGTGGCGTAGAGAAATACATAGCCGGTCTGATGGAAGGCAGCAACGTCTCGCCTATTCTGATGGCGTGGTCCATTGCCGCCGCGCTGCGTCTGGCGCTGGGTTCCGCCACCGTGGCGGCGATCACCGCCGGCGGCATCGTCGCCCCGCTGATTGCCACTACCGGCGTCAGCCCGGAGCTGATGGTGATCGCGGTCGGTTCGGGCAGCGTGATTTTCTCTCACGTCAACGATCCGGGGTTCTGGCTGTTCAAGGAGTATTTCAACCTGAGCATTATGGAAACCCTCAAATCCTGGTCGGTGCTGGAAACCATCATCTCGGTTTGCGGCCTGGTAGGCTGCCTGCTGCTGGCGACGGTCGTATAATTTAGCGGTTACCTTTCAAGCTGCGGCCGCCTGGCGGCAGCTTGAAATTCATAGGATATCCTGAGGCTATCGGGTGCCCTGCGCGGCACCGGGCATCATTTTGAGTTTGGGGCGCATTGAGCGGTGCAATCCACCGCACAAACCTGCGTGAGTCCCCATAAGGGCATGAGATTATGAGCAATCCGCAACACCACGTATTTATTTTGATGGGCGTTTCAGGCAGCGGTAAATCCGCCGTCGCCAGCGACGTTGCCCACCAGGCCCATGCCGCGATGCTGGACGGCGACTACCTGCACCCGCGCGCCAATATCAACAAAATGGCGTCCGGGCACGCGCTGGACGACAACGATCGCGCCCCGTGGCTGACGGCACTGAACGACGCCATTTTCGCTATGCAGCGCACCAATGACGTGTCGCTGCTGGTGTGTTCGGCGCTGAAAAAAAGCTACCGCGACCGGCTGCGCGAGGGTAACAGCAACCTGCATTTTATCTATCTGAAAGGGGATAAGGCGGTGATTGAAGAGCGTTTGAAACAGCGCAAGGGGCATTTCTTCAAGCCGCAGATGCTGGTTTCTCAGTTCGCGACGCTTGAAGAACCGGGTGCGCAGGAGCAGGACGTGCGGGCGATTGACATCAACCAGCCGTTGGATGGCGTGATCGCCGATACTTTGGCTTATATTCGCAGCGTCGCAGCCCCGCAATAACCGGCTGCGTCATGATACCGGCGCCGCCAGGCGCCAGTATGTTCACTACAGTTTCATGTAAGCCCGCACGCCGTCCAGGAACATTTGGGTCGACAACATCACCAGAATCAACCCCATCAGCCTTTCCAGCGCGCTGACCCCTTTGCTGCCCAGCAGGCGCAGGAACAGGTTCGACATCAGCAATATCGCAGCGGAAATACCCCAGGCAATCAGCAGCGCCACCACCAGATGCGAAATCTGGTTCGGATACTGGTGCGAGAGCAGCATCAGTGCCGCCAAAATCGAAGGCCCTGCCACCAACGGGATCGCCAGCGGCACCAGGAAAGGCTCTTCACCGGCGGAAAGCCCGCTGCTGTTGCCTTCCTGCGAGGGGAAAATCATCTTGATGGCGATCAGGAACAGGATAATCCCGCCGGAAATGGACACGGTCTCGGTACGCAGGTTGAGGAACGCCAGAATTTTCTCGCCGGCAAACAGGAAAATCAGCATCAACAGCAGGGCGATCAACAGCTCACGAATCAACACCATCCGCCGGCGGCGCGGTTCCAGGTGCTTGAGCACCGACATGAAAATCGGCAGGTTGCCCAGCGGATCCATGATTAAAAACAGCAATACCGTGACTGAAATCATCTCTGTCATTATTACCTCAGAATTAAAAAAACACGCCGTCCGTCCCGACGGTGCACAGGCCATCCCCGAGGGCTTTCAAGCATTGATAACAAAGCTGCGGCTTGAAAGACTGCGGGTATATAAGAAGGATTGCTGAGAATCGCTCACCCATCGAATAAATTCACTTTGCGCCTGCGCTGACATTTTGTAAGGTGGAGAGATATTGCACACAACTCTAAGCAGTCATCCTCCAAGGTAGGACAGTTATTATGAAAAACGTTGGTTTCATCGGTTGGCGCGGAATGGTCGGCTCCGTACTCATGCAACGCATGACGGAAGAGCGCGATTTCGACGCCATTCGCCCGGTCTTTTTCTCCACTTCGCAGCACGGTTCTGCGGCGCCGGCATTCGGCGGCCAGCAGGGCACGCTGCAAGATGCTTACGATGTTGACGCGCTGAGCGCGCTCGACATTATTATTACCTGCCAGGGCGGCGATTATACCAATGAAATCTACCCTAAGCTGCGTGAAATCGGCTGGCAAGGGTACTGGATTGACGCGGCATCTTCTCTGCGCATGGGGGATGACGCGATTATCATCCTGGATCCGGTCAACCATGCGGTGATTCAGCAGGGTCTGGACAAAGGCATCAAGACCTTTGTTGGCGGTAACTGCACCGTCAGCCTGATGCTGATGTCGCTTGGCGGCCTGTTCGCCAACGATCTGGTGGAGTGGGCTTCCGTCTCCACCTATCAAGCGGCCTCCGGCGGCGGCGCGCGCCACATGCGCGAACTGCTGACCCAAATGGGCATGCTGCATGCCGACGTGGCGAAAGAGCTGCAGGACCCGGCTTCGGCCATTTTGGATATCGAACGCAAAGTCACTGCGGCTACCCGCAGCGGCAAACTGCCGACCGATAACTTCGGTGTGCCGCTGGCCGGCAGCCTGATCCCGTGGATCGACAAACAGCTCGATAACGGCCAGAGCCGCGAAGAGTGGAAAGGCCAGGCGGAAACCAACAAGATTCTGAACACCTCCAGCGTGATCCCGGTTGACGGTTTGTGCGTGCGCGTTGGCGCGCTGCGTTGCCATAGCCAGGCGTTCACCCTGAAGCTGAAAAAAGACGTTTCGCTGCCGGAAATCGAACAGATGCTGGCGACCCACAATGACTGGGTGCGGGTGATCCCGAACGACCGTGAGCTGACCATGCGTGAGTTGACGCCGGCTGCGGTTACCGGGACGCTGAACACGCCAGTCGGTCGCTTGCGCAAGCTGAATATGGGGCCGGAATACCTGTCCGCGTTCACCGTGGGTGACCAACTGCTGTGGGGCGCGGCAGAGCCGCTGCGCCGTATGCTGCGCATCCTGCTGTAAACCTGAACTGAACTTCCCGGGGGCTGGCTTCTTTCAGCCCCCCAAAGCCTTATTTTCCGCTTTTCACTCTGTCTTGGCACGCTATGGACGAAGTTGCTGCCAGGGGAGATGTTCGTACCGATAACCGGCCTTCCTCCCGGCAGGCAGTAGCGCAACGGCGCTGCGGGCTGGCAGTTTTCTTAATGAATGATTTTCCATGCTAATACGGCACTGTTTTTGACAGACATTGGCTATGCTTAAAGCGTTGGCGAATACATTTTCACCAACGCTGAAAAGATGACTAAAAATAAGCATAAAGAGCGGAAATTCAGGTCGGCAAGCTGAAGATTGATCAATAACCGACCGCAATCACGCTTTAGATACCGAATGAATTGCATGATAACCAAAACGGCTATGGATTAATCATTTACCCAATGGATGTCAACTCGCGGCCTGCAAGACGGCGATCTGGACGGTGATGGGTAGACGCAGCCTCTTATAAATCATGCTCTTAATCTAAGGAAGAAGTCTATGCCTGTACTTCCCGATCGTGACGTGATTGATCAGCTTTTCTCCGGCAATTTTGCCGATCCTTTCTCCCTGCTGGGTATGCATGCGGTCGATAATGGCCTGCAGGTCCGTGCGCTGCTGCCTGATGCCAGCGAAGTCTGGTTGCTGGAGCAGCAAACCGGCAAGCGGGTGGTGCAGTTGGCCTGCGACGATGCCCGTGGCTTTTTCAGCGCTACCGTCCCGCGCCGGAAAAACCCCTTCCGTTATCAACTGGAGGTCCGCTGGCAAAACCACCGGCAGATCGTCGACGATCCCTACCGTTTTGGCACCTTGTTGCAGGATATCGACGGCTGGCTGCTGGCGGAGGGGACCCACCTGCGGCCGTATGAGCGGCTGGGGGCGCATCTCGCTACGCTTGACGAGGTAGAAGGCGTCAGCTTTGCCGTCTGGGCGCCCAATGCTCAGCGCGTTTCGGTGGTGGGAGAGTTCAACTTCTGGGACGGTCGCCGCCATCCCATGCGTCTGCGCCGTGAAAACGGTATCTGGGAGCTGTTCCTGCCCGGGGTGAAAGCCGGGCAGCTGTACAAATACGAAATCATCGATTGCTATGGCAACACCCAACTGAAAGCCGATCCTTACGCCTTTGAAGCGCAGATGCGACCGGATACGGCTTCCCTGGTGACGCCGTTGCCGGAGGTGGTGGAAAATACCCCGGAACGCCAACGCGCCAACGATTTTGATCGGCCGATCTCCATCTACGAAGTGCATCTGGGGTCGTGGCGGCGCCACACCGACGACAATTTCTGGCTCAGCTACGGCGAGCTGGCGGTGCAGTTGATCGATTACGTCAAAGACATGGGATTCACCCATATCGAGCTGTTGCCGATTAACGAGCACCCCTTCGACGGCAGTTGGGGTTATCAGCCGTTGGGGCTTTACGCCCCGACCCGACGTTTCGGTACGCCGGCCGATTTCAAAGCCTTTGTGGCAGCGGCGCACCGGGCCGGCATCAATGTGATCCTGGACTGGGTGCCGGGGCATTTCCCCAGTGACGCCTACGGTTTGGCGAATTTCGACGGCACCGCGCTGTATGAATACGCCGACCCGCGCGAAGGCTTCCATCAGGACTGGAACACGCTGATCTACAACTATGGCCGCAATGAGGTACGCAACTACCTGGCGGGCAATGCCCTTTACTGGATGGAACGTTACGGTATCGACGCTCTGCGCGTCGATGCCGTGGCCTCGATGATCTACCGCGATTACAGCCGCGCCGAAGGCGAGTGGGTGCCGAATTATTACGGCGGCAACGAGAACCTGGAGGCCATCGCCTTCCTGCGCTACACCAACCAGACCGTCGGCAAGGAGCGGCCCGGTGCAGTGACGCTGGCGGAGGAATCCACCGATTACCCGGGGGTCACGCTACCGCCGGACGCCAATGGGCTGGGGTTCCACTACAAATGGAACCTGGGCTGGATGCACGACACGCTCGACTACATGCAGTGCGATCCGGTACACCGCAAATATCATCACAATCAGATGACCTTCGGCATGCTGTACGCCTACACCGAGAACTTCGTGCTGCCGATTTCCCATGACGAAGTGGTGCACGGCAAAAAATCGATTCTCGACCGCATGCCCGGCGATGCCTGGCAGAAGTTCGCCAACCTGCGTGCTTATTACGGTTTTATGTGGGCGCATCCGGGCAAAAAACTGCTGTTTATGGGCTGCGAGTTTGCCCAGGGGCGCGAATGGAATTTCGATACCAGCCTCGACTGGCATCTGCTGGAAGGCCTGGACGGCTGGCATCACGGCGTGCAGCGGCTGGTGCGCGATCTCAACCACTGCTATCAGCAGCAGGCGCCGTTGTATGAGCGTGACTACCGTCCGGACGGCTTCGAATGGCTGGTGGTGGACGACCACGACAACTCGGTGTTTGCCTTTGCCCGTTACGACTCGCAGGGCAACGAGTTGATCGCCGTCAGCAACTTTACCCCGGTGCCGCGCCACCACTACCGCATCGGTATCTCCCGCCCCGGCGAGTATCGGGAAATCCTTAATACCGACTCGCACCATTATCACGGCAGCAATACCGGTAACCAGGGCCGCGTGGTGTCGGACCCGATCGGCAACCACGGCCGCGAGCATTCGATTAGCGTGACCGTACCGCCGCTGGCGACGATCTACCTGCTGCGGGAGGCGCAATGACTGAGCTGACGCCCGGCATCGCCGCGCCTCTCGGGGCGCATTATGACGGTAACGGCATCAACTTTACCCTGTTTTCCGCCCACGCCACCGGCGTGGAGCTGTGCCTGTTCGACGGGCAACAGCGCGAGGTGCGTTTGCCGCTGCCGGCGCGCAGCGGTGATATCTGGCATGGCTATCTGCCGGGCGGCAAACCGGGCCAGCGCTACGGTTACCGGGTGTACGGCCCGTTTGATCCCGCGCAGGGGCTGCGGTTTAACCCTAACAAACTGCTGCTGGATCCCGCCGCTCGCGCGGTCGAGGGGCCGGTGGCGGACGATCTGGAACTGCATGGCGGCTACGACCGGCCGGACCCGCAGGACAGCGCAGAAGTGATGCCGAAGTGCGTGGTCATCGACGAAGCCTATGATTGGCAGGATGATCGCCCGCCGGCCACGCCGTGGGGCAAAACGGTGATTTACGAAGCGCACGTGCGCGGTCTCACTCTGCTGCACCCGGATATCCCGCCGGTGCTGCGCGGCAGTTTCGCAGCTCTCGGGCATCCGGTGATGATCGCCCATTTCAAGCGCCTCGGCATCACGGCGCTGGAACTGCTGCCGGTTCAGCAGCATAGCTCCGAGCCGCGTCTGCAGCGTCTCGGGCTGATTAACTACTGGGGATATAACGTGCTGGCGCCCTATGCGCCCGATAACCGTTATTGCAGCCTGCGCACCGACATGACGCCGCTGCGTGAATTTCGCGATGCGGTGAAGGCGCTGCACAAGGCCGGTATCGAGGTGATCCTCGACGTGGTGTTCAACCACAGCGCCGAGCTGGACATGGACGGGCCGACGCTGTCGCTGCGCGGTATCGATAACCCGGAGTATTACTGGCTGACTCCCGACGGGGAATACGTTAACGACACTGGCTGCGGCAACACGCTGCGGTTGGATAAACCGCAGGGTGTGGCCTGGGTGATGGAGTGCCTGCGTTTCTGGGTGAGCGAATGTCATGTCGACGGTTTCCGCTTCGATTTGGGTAGCGTACTGGGGCGCACTCCGGCGTTCGATCGCGATGCGCCGCTGTTCCAGGCGATGCTGGCGGACGATCTGCTGTCGCGCTGCAAGCTGATCGCCGAGCCGTGGGACATTGGCCCCGGCGGTTATCAGGTGGGCGCTTTTCCGGGGCGCTTCGCCGAGTGGAATGACCATTACCGGGATGATATGCGTCGCTTTTGGCTGCAGGGCGATTTGCCGCTTGGCCAGTTTGCCCAACGCTTTGCCGGTTCCAGCGATTTGTTCAACCAACGCGGGCGTGCGCCGTACGCCGGCATCAACATGCTGACCGCTCATGACGGGTTTACCCTGCAGGATCTGGTCAGTTTTAACCGCAAGCACAACCAGCTTAACGGTGAAGGCAACCGTGACGGCAGCGACCATAATTTCAGCTATAACCACGGTGTTGAAGGCCCGATTGCCGACGACGCCATTGTGCAACGCCGCAGGGCCAGCCGGCAGGCGCTGCTTGCCACGTTGTTGCTGTCCCAGGGGACGCCGATGCTGCTGGCCGGCGATGAGCATGGACACAGCCAGCAGGGGAACAACAATGCCTATTGTCAGGACAACGCCATCACCTGGCTCGACTGGGCCAAGGCGGATGACTCGCTCACCGCTTATACCGCAGCGCTGATTCACCTGCGCCGGCAGATCCCCGCTCTACAGCAAGACCGCTGGTGGCAGGAGGGCGACGGCAGCGTGCAGTGGCTGAACGCGCAAGGGCTGCCGCCTGCGGCGCAAGAATGGGAGCAGGGAGACTTGCAATTGCAGATCCGCTTGTCGCAGCGCTGGCTGGTGGTGGTTAATGCCACGCCGCAGCCGGTGGAGATGAGGTTGCCTGCGGGCGATTGGCAGGTTGTCGCCCCTTTTACTCAGGAAGGATCGCGGGCGGTTTTACCCGCCTGGAACCAGGCTGCGCACTCGATTTGCGTGCTGGTACAGAAATAATAAAAGGAGTCAGCTATGGTTAGGTTTGAAAATAAAGACCCCCTGATGTTGGCGCGCCAACTGCCGATTAAGTCCGTTGCTCTGATTCTGGCCGGCGGCCGCGGTTCGCGCTTGAAAGATTTAACCTCAACCCGTGCCAAGCCTGCCGTCCACTTTGGCGGTAAGTTCCGCATCATTGATTTTGCCCTGTCGAACTGCCTGAACTCGGGTATCCGCCGTATCGGCGTGATCACCCAATATCAGTCCCATACCCTGGTGCAGCATATTCAGCGCGGCTGGTCGTTCCTCAATGAAGAGATGAACGAATTTGTCGATCTGCTGCCGGCCCAGCAACGCCTCAGTACCGAGCATTGGTACAAGGGCACGGCGGATGCGGTGTACCAGAACCTGGACATCATCCGCCGCTACGATGCCGAGTACGTGGTGATCCTGGCGGGCGATCACATCTACAAGATGGATTACTCGCGCATGCTGATCGATCACGTCGAAAAGGGCGCGCAGTGCACGGTCGCCTGCTTGCCGGTGCCGCGCGATGAGGCCAGCGAATTCGGCGTGATGGAAGTCGATGAGAACGATCTGATCCTCGAGTTCCTGGAAAAACCGAGCAATCCGCCGCCAATGCCGGGTAACCCGGAGATGTCGCTGGCCAGCATGGGGATCTACATCTTTAACGCCGACTATCTGTTCCAACTGCTGGAAGAGGATATGTCGACCCCCGGCTCCACCCACGATTTCGGCAAGGATCTGATCCCGAAAATCACCGCTCAGAAAGCGGCGTGGGCGCACCCGTTCACGCTGTCTTGCGTCACCTCCAACCCCGATCTGCCGCCGTACTGGCGCGACGTAGGCACGCTGGAAGCTTACTGGCGCGCCAACCTCGATCTGGCCTCGGTGACGCCGGAACTGGACATGTATGACCGCGCCTGGCCGATCCGCACCCATATGGAGCCGCTGCCGCCGGCCAAGTTCGTGCAGGACCGTTCCGGCAGCCACGGCATGACCATGAATTCGCTGGTGTCCGGCGGCTGCATCGTCTCAGGTTCGGTGGTGGTGCATTCGGTGCTGTTCCCGCGGGTACGGGTGAACTCGTTCTGTACCATCGACTCTACCGTATTGCTGCCGGACGTAAACGTCGGCCGTTCCTGCCGCCTGCGGCGCTGCATCATTGACCGCGCCTGCCACATTCCCGAGGGCATGGTGATTGGCGAAAACGCCGATGAAGACAGCAAACGCTTTTATCGCTCGGAAGGCGGCATTGTGCTGGTGACGCGCGAAATGCTGTCAAAGTTGTGAGTTAAGGTTGTCGGCGGAACGATGATACCGCCGCCTTGTGAATGGACTGATGGCTTGCAAAACGCGGAATTTACAACAGCGGCAAGCCTGCTTCTTTGCCGACTTCAGGAGTGATAATGCAGGTTTTACACGTATGTTCTGAAATGTTCCCTCTGTTGAAAACCGGGGGGCTCGCAGACGTGGTTGGCGCATTACCGGCGGCTCAAATTGCCGAGGGCGGCGACGTTCGGGTGCTATTGCCCGCTTTTCCTGACGTGCGTAATGGTATACCGGACTCCGTGCTGGTGGCGGAAATCGATTCGTTCGCCGGCCGGGTCGGCCTGCGCTACGGTACCTATCATGGCGTGGGCATCTACCTGATTGACGCCCCCTGGCTGTATGACCGGCCGGGCAGCCCTTATCATGACCAGTCGATGAATGCCTATTCCGACAACCATCGGCGTTTTGCCCTGTTGGGCTGGATCGCCTGCGAGTTGGCCAAGGGGTTGGACCGCTACTGGCGGCCGCAGGTAGTGCACGCCCATGACTGGCACGCCGGCCTGGCCTGTGCCTATCTGGCGGCCAACGGCCACCCGGCGCGTTCGATTTTCACCGTCCACAACCTGGCCTATCAGGGGCTGTTCTCCGCCCATCACGTGGCTGAACTGTGGCTGCCGCCTTCGTTTTACAACGTTTACGGCCTGGAGTTTTACGGCCAGATGTCGTTCCTGAAAGCCGGGCTGTATTACGCCGACCATATCACCGCCGTCAGCCCGACCTACGCGCGGGAAATCACCCGGCCGGAGTTCGGTTGCGGCATGGAAGGGTTGTTGCAGGAACGCCAGCGGCAGGGGCGGTTGAGCGGCATTCTTAACGGCGTGGACGACAATATTTGGGATCCGTCCCACGATCCGCGATTGACCGCCCGCTACGATGCCGAAGATTTGAAGAACAAGACCAAGAACAAGCTGCACCTGCAAAAAGCGATGGGCCTGAAGGTGGACGAGTCGCTGCCGGTGTTTGCGGTGGTGAGCCGCCTGACTAACCAGAAAGGTCTGGATCTGGTATTGGAAGCGCTGCCGGCATTGCTCGAGCAGGGGGGCCAACTGGCGCTGTTAGGGGCCGGCGATGCGGTGTTGCAGCAGGCGTTTCTGGCCGCCGCCGCCGACTATCCGGAACAGGTCGGCGTACAGATTGGTTATCACGAGGCCTTCTCGCACCGGATTATCGGCGGAGCCGATGTGATCATGGTGCCGAGCCGCTTTGAACCCTGCGGGCTGACCCAGCTCTACGGCCTGAAATACGGCACGTTGCCGTTGGTGCGCCGCACCGGCGGGCTGGCGGACACGGTGGTGGATTGCGCGCTGGAGAATCTGGCCGACGGCACCGCCAGCGGATTTGTCTTTGATGATTGTGATGCCGCCGCACTGGGCAACGCCATCCGGCGCGCCATGGTGCTGTGGAGCAGGCCAAAGCATTGGCGTCACGTACAGCGCCACGCCATGAGCGTGGATTTTGGCTGGCAGATTGCGGCAAAGGATTATCTGTCGCTTTATCAACGGTTGTTATAGTCGTAATACGGGTGTCTGGTTAGCTTGCATGCAGCAAGCATCCGTACTTGTAGGTTGTAGGGGCGCAGCATGCTGTGCCCATATTCAGCGGGGCGTTGATATTCCGAAGAATATGGCGCCCCCTTCAGGGGATAGAAAAGCTATGACTTCACCGATTAGTTACACCTCACCCACGGTCAGTGTTGAAGCGCTGAAACATTCCATCGCCTATAAGCTGATGTTTATTGTCGGCAAGGATCCGGCTATCGCCAACCAGCATGACTGGCTGAACGCCGTGCTGTTTGCGGTGCGCGATCGCATGGTGGAACGCTGGCTGCGTTCCAACCGCGCCCAGCTTTCCCAGGACGTGCGACAGGTCTATTACCTGTCGATGGAGTTCCTGCTCGGGCGCACGCTTTCCAACGCGCTGTTGTCGATGGGGATTTACCAGGATATCGACGACGCGTTGAATGAAATGGGGCTGAGCCTCGGTGAATTGCTGGAGGAAGAGAACGATCCGGGGCTGGGCAACGGGGGTCTGGGGCGGTTGGCGGCCTGTTTCCTCGATTCGCTGGCGACGCTGGCGCTGCCGGGGCGCGGCTACGGCATCCGCTACGAATACGGCATGTTCAAGCAGAACATCGTTAACGGCCAGCAGATGGAGTCACCGGACTACTGGCTGGAATACGGTAACCCGTGGGAGTTCCCGCGTCACAACACCCGATACAAGGTGCGCTTCGGCGGGCGAATTCAGCAGGAAGGCGCCAAGGCGCGCTGGCTGGAAACCGAAGAGGTGTTGGCCATCGCTTACGATCAGGTGATCCCCGGTTTTGATACCGACGCCACCAACACGCTGCGGCTGTGGAGCGCCCAGGCCAGTAACGAAATCAACCTCGGTAAATTCAATCAGGGGGATTATTTCGCGGCGGTTGAGGATAAAAACCACTCGGAGAACGTATCGCGCGTATTGTACCCGGACGACTCCACCTATTCCGGGCGCGAACTTCGGCTGCGGCAGGAGTATTTCCTGGTGTCGGCCACGGTGCAGGATATCCTCAACCGCCATTGGACGATGCATAAAACCTTCGACAATCTGGCGGACAAGATTGCCATTCACCTGAATGACACTCACCCGGTGTTGTCTATCCCCGAACTGATGCATCGGCTGATCGACGATCACAAGTTCAGTTGGCTCGACGCCTGGGCCGTCGTGGAACGGGTATTCTCCTACACCAACCACACGCTGATGAGCGAAGCGCTGGAGACCTGGCCGCTGGACATGATCGGCCGGATCCTGCCGCGTCACTTGCAGTTGATCTTCGAGATCAACGATCACTTCCTCAAGCACGTGCAGGAAGTGGTGCCGGGCGACAACGAGCTGCTGGCGCGGGTGTCGATCATTGACGAGACCAATGGCCGCCGGGTACGCATGGCGTGGCTGGCGGTGGTGGCCAGCCATAAGGTCAACGGGGTTTCCGCACTGCATTCCGAGCTGATGGTGCAATCGCTGTTTGCCGACTTTGCGCGCATTTTCCCCGATCGTTTCTGCAACAAAACCAACGGCGTCACGCCGCGCCGCTGGCTGGGGTTGGCCAACCGGCCGCTTTCCGCCGTGCTTGACGACAGCATTGGCCAGACCTGGCGCACCGATCTCAGCCAACTGAGCGAGCTCAAAGCCAACATCGATTTCCCCAGTTTTCTGCAGGCGGTTCAGGCTGCCAAACGGCAAAACAAGGAGCGGTTGGCGAAGTACATCGCCAAAACCCTGAATGTGGTGGTCAACCCGGATGCGTTGTTCGATGTGCAGATCAAACGCATTCATGAGTACAAACGGCAACTGCTCAATGTACTGCACGTGATCACGCTGTATAACCGCCTGTTGCAGGATCCGGAGACCGAGCGCGTGCCGAGGGTCGTGATCTTCGCCGGCAAAGCGGCGTCGGCCTATTATGCGGCGAAGCAGATCATTCGCCTGATCAACGATGTGGCGAAGGTGATCAATAACGATCCGCGCGTGCACACCCAGTTGAAGGTCGTATTTATTCCGAACTACAGCGTCAGTCTGGCGCAGTTGATCATTCCGGCGGCGGACCTTTCCGAGCAGATCTCGCTGGCGGGCACCGAGGCGTCGGGCACCAGCAACATGAAGTTTGCCCTTAACGGCGCGCTGACCATCGGCACGTTGGACGGCGCCAACGTAGAGATGCTGGAGCATGTGGGTGAAGAGAACATCTTTATCTTCGGCAATACCGCCGAGCAGGTGGAAGAGTTGCGCCGCAACGGCTACAACCCGCATCTGTACTATGAGCAAGATCCCGAACTGCATCAGGCGCTGACCCAGATCGCCACCGGCGTATTCAGCCCGGAGGAGCCAAAGCGCTACAGCAATCTGTTTGATTCGCTGGTGAATTTGGGCGATCACTACCAGCTGCTGGCCGATTACCGCAGCTATGTGGATACGCAGGACAAGGTGGATGAGGTGTACCGCAATCAGGATGACTGGACGCGGCGGGCGATCTTGAATATCGCCAACATGGGGTATTTTTCTTCCGACCGCACCATTCAGGAGTATGCGGACGAAATCTGGCACATCAAACCGATCAAGCTGTAATGCAAAAGGGCCGGATATCCGGCCCTTTGAGAATGTTGGCAAAGTTCTTTGCAGCTAAAGGGTTTACTTTGACGACTAATGAAGCAAAGGATGAGATCTTCTGCTTTACCCCAAAGGTTCGAAAACCACGTTTTTCGGACCTTTGTCGCTAATCTGAAGGGCCGGATATCCGGCCCTTTTCACCTTCAATGGCTCAGGAAGCCAGAGAGAGCGTTTTCGTTTTCGTGTGTTGCGCCAGCCAGGCTTTCACCCGCGCCTGCTGTGTATCATCCAGCCACATGCCCAGCTTGGTACGGCGCCAGATGGCGTCTTCCAACTCGACCACCCACTCTTTCTCTACCAGGTAGCGCAGTTCGGCTTCATACAAACCGTGACCAAACTCTTCGCCCAGATCGCTGAGGCCGTTGGCATTCGCCAGGATCAGCTCGCTATGGCTGCCGTAGGTGCGGGCGTAGCGGCGCGCCAGGGATTCCGGCAACCAGCCGTGTTCGCGGCGCAGTTTGGCGGCATAGCTGTCGCGATCGCCACCGATGTCGCCGCCGGGCAGAGAACCGTTTTTGGTCCACGCCGGGCCGCAGCCAGGGTAGTAATGCGCCAGTTTTTCCATCGCATGTTCAGCCAGCTTGCGATAGGTGGTCAGTTTACCGCCGAACACCGACAGCAGCGGCGCTTTGCCCTGCTCGTCATGCACGTCCAGCGTGTAGTCGCGGGTCACCGCCTGTGGCGAATCAGACTCGTCATCGCACAGCGGACGCACACCGGAGTAGGTCCAGACGATGTCGTCACGGCCCAACTGCTTCTTGAAGTGGTCGTTGTACACTTTCAGCAGGTAGTCGATTTCGTTATCGTCGATCTTCACGTCTTTCGGATCGCCGTGGTATTCCACGTCGGTGGTGCCGATGATCGAGAATTCGTCATTCCACGGGATCACGAACACGATGCGGTGGTCTTCGTTTTGCAGAATATAGGACTGCGGCTGGTTGTGAGCGCGCGGCACCACAATGTGGCTGCCTTTGATCAGGCGGATGCCGTACGGGGATTTCAGCTTCAGGCCGTCGTCAAAGAAGTGTTTCACCCAAGGGCCGGTGGCGTTGACCAGGCCCTTGGCGCGCCAGGTAAAGGTTTTACCGCTGTCGACGTCAACCGCTTCCACCATCCACAGGCCGTTTTCACGCCATGCGCGGGTCACTTTGGTGCGGGTGCGCACTTCGCCGCCGCGTTTTTCCACTTCCTGCGCGTTCAGCACCACCAGGCGAGCGTCGTCGACCCAGCAGTCGGAATATTCGAAACCGCGCTTCAGTTCAGGCTTCAGTACCGATTCTGGTCCAAAGCGCAAACTCTTGCTGCCCGGCAGGCTGGTGCGTTTGCCCAGGTGATCGTACAGGAACAGACCGATGCGGATCATCCAGGCCGGGCGCAGATGCGGCTGGTGCGGCAGGCGGAAACGCATGGGGAACGCGATGTGCGGCGCCAGCTTCAGCAACACTTCACGCTCGGCCAGCGCTTCGCTCACCAGGCGGAATTCGTAGTGTTCCAGGTAGCGCAGGCCGCCGTGGATCAGTTTGGAACTGGCGGAAGACGTAGCGCAGGCCAAGTCTTGCGCTTCCAGTAGCAGTACGGACAGCCCGCGCCCGGCAGCATCTGCTGCGATGCCGGCACCGTTGATGCCGCCACCGATAACGATCAAGTCTTTGGTTTCCACGTCAACTTCCTCCAGATGTTCGAAATAGCTCTTTCATGTTCGTTTTCGCTCATGATTGTAATCAAAAACCAACAAACAAGCCAAGACTTAACCAAACAAAAACATTTAGGCGTGATAGAGGTAACAGTTTGGTGATAGTAGTTATACAAAGAGAATGGGTATTCCGGCTGGCAACGCCGGGCTCAGTAGGCTGAGCCCGGGTAAAAACGGCGGGGTGACGGCGCGGCAGGCTGCGCCCATTGGGTTAGACGAGAAGGGCGGAGATCAGCACAGCTCCAGCTGCACGTCGTACTGTTCGATGATTTTCATCACGCTTGGCGGCGGTAACTGGTCGGTAAACAGGTAGTCGATCAGGTTCATATTGCCGAGGTTGACCATCGCATTGCGGCCGAATTTGGAATGGTCGGTCACCAGCATCACGCAGCGCGAGTTTTCGATAATTGCGCGTTTGGTGCGCACTTCATGGTAGTCGAATTCGAGCAGCGAGCCGTCCATGTCGATGCCGCTGATGCCGAGAATGCCGTAATCGAGCCGGAACTGGGAGATAAAGTCCAGCGTGGCCTCGCCCATGATGCCGCCGTCGCGGGTGCGCACTTCGCCGCCGGCCAGGATCAGGCGGAAATCTTCCTTGGCGGTCAGCAGGGTGGCGACGTTCAGGTTATTGGTCACCACGCGCAGGTTTTTGTGGTTCATCAGCGCGTGAGCGACCGCTTCCGGCGTGGTGCCGATGTCGATAAACAGCGTGGCGCCGTCGGGGATCTGGCTGGCGACGCGCTGGGCGATACGCGCTTTCTCTTCCGACCACATCACTTTGCGATCGTTATAAGCGGCATTGACCGAGCTGGAAGGCAACGCAGCGCCGCCGTGATGGCGCTGAATTTTGTTCTGATCGGCAAGGTCATTCAAATCGCGGCGAATCGTTTGCGGACTGACGTCAAAATGTTCGACCAGTTCTTCCGTACTGACATAACCTTGCAGGCGCACCAGTTCGATAATTGCGTCATGACGCTGTGTTTGCTTCACGATAATCCCCTAAAACGCCTGGCTTGTACCTGGCTGTTATTGTTCGTTGTGCGCGCGATGACGCGTGTCCCAAAATGCCATCAATAACCCTAACACTAAACCGGCCACGTGTGCCGCGTTAGCGATCGACATTCCTAAAATATCGAAATACCCGGCCACCAGCCAGAGCACCGAAAATACCATCAGGCCGCGCGGCAGCATCAGGCCGCGTTCCGGTGCCCGTTCGCCGCTGAGCCAGCTGTAGCCCATCAGCGCATAGACCACGCCGGACAGGCCGCCGAACAACGCGCCGCTGAACAGTGACTGCGCCCAACCGCTGAAGAAGGCCGATACCACCGCCAGCACGAACAACTTGCCGGTGCCGAGGCGTTTTTCCAGAGGGCCGCCGAGATACCACCACCACAGCAGGTTAAAGGCGATGTGCAGCAGCGAAAAATGCAAAAACGCGTGGCTGACCCAGCGCCACAGCTGCGGGTATTGGCTGCTGTCCTGCGGCCAGGAGAGCCAGTACATCACGGTGTCATCGCCCATCGCCTGCATCAGGATATACACCGCAATGCACAGCACCATCACGCCCAGCGTCAGCGGCCCGGCCTTGCTGCGCAAGGTTTGCAGATAGGAGTAGCCTGGGTAGTGCAGATCGGCGCCGGTGTTGCCGGTTTCCCAACTGGCGGCCTGATAGCGGCGGTTGAGCGGATCGACCAGGAACTGCTGCAACTCGTGCTGCACCTGATCCAGATGGCTGTCGTCAGCCAACCAGATTTCCGCCGCCTCGCCGGTATTGTGCACGCTAAGTTCAATGCCCTGTGTCGCCATGTAGTCGACAAAGGCCTGAGCCAGGCGGGGGTTGGATACGGCGATTACTCGAACCATAGATATTCCGTTTCATATACCCGTCGCCTTTCAAGCCTCGGCGTTGTTGGCTGCTCACCCCAGTCGCTTACCTGAGTAAGCTCCGGGGGATTTACACCCTTGCCGCCTGGCCGCAGCTTGAAATTCATAGGGTAAAGATAAGTTGGACCGTCGGTTTGCCGCCGACGGCGTTGACGGCTGATTATACCGTTGAAATCTTGAACGCAGGCAAGGGATCTGCGAAAAACCAGTAAAAACACCCACTAACGGGCCTGTGGCGGCTTATCAATCCCGCGGTTTTCCCGCCATGGGCCGGCGAATATTGCAGCGATTTTTGTTTACTTCCGTTTAGCCCTGCAACATATGATCACAGTCACTTTTTAACCACCGGGGGTCCCTTACTCTCAAAAACAGGTGCTGAGGTGACTATGTTTCTCGAAGAACGACGCAATAACATTCTGGATTATCTGGATAAATATGAACGCGTTAGCGTGGCGTACCTGGCCACGTCTTTTGCGGTGACCAAAGAAACCATCCGCAGCGATTTAAACGTGCTGGCGCAACTGGGGTTAGTGCAGCGCTGCCACGGCGGCGCGATAGTCATCCGGCGTAGCCTGCAGGCCAAATTAATTACCGAAACCGACGGCACGTTCGAAGTGCTGTTAAGGCGCCTGGAAAGCCAGAAAAGAAAGGTGCAGGAGCCGGAGAGAGGAAAAAACATGCGAGGCAAGGTCTGTATTCTGGGGTCATTCAATGTCGATATCGTCGCCAGAGTGGCGCGCTTTCCCAAAGGCGGCGAATCGCTGCTGGCGCTAGGCAGTACGCTCGGCCCCGGCGGCAAGGGGGCCAATCAGGCGATGGCCGCCAGCCGGGCCGGCGCTCAGGTGCATTTCGTGTCCAAAGTGGGCAAAGATCAGTTCAGCCAGTTCGCTTTCGACCATCTCTCTGCGTCGGAAATCCACTCGTTCACTTTATACCAATCGGAAACCGAGCCGACCGGCAACGCCATCATTTATGTTTCGCAGCAGGACGGCGAGAACATGATCGCCATTTATTCCGGCGCCAATAAAACCATCACCGACGAAGAAGTGGCTGCAATCGCCCCGGAGCTGGCCGGCGCGGAGGTTCTGCTGGTGCAGCTGGAGAATAACTTTAACGCCACGCTGAACGCGATGAAGCTGGCCAATGCGTTGGGGATACGGGTGATCCTCAATCCTGCGCCTTACTCCGCCGACGCGCTGCAATGCCTGGAATATGTCGATGTGATCACCCCGAATGAAACCGAGGCCTCGCTGCTGTCCGGCGTGGAGGTCACGGATTTGAACAGCGCCAAAGAGGCGGCGCAGCGTATCGCCGCGCTGGGCGCCCGACGGGTCATCATCACCATGGGAGCGCGCGGAGCGATGATCCTCGAAGGTTCTCAGTTCCAGCATATTCCCGCATTCCCGGCGTTGAGCGTCGATACCACCGGCGCGGGAGATGCGTTCAACGGCGCCTTCGCCGCGGCTATCGCCACCGGGCAAACGATTGCCCAGGCGGCAACCTATGCCGCCGCCTTCGCGTCACTGGCGGTGGAAAGAGAAGGGGCGTCAAACATGCCGCAACATCAACAGGTGGTGGCTCGTCTGAGCCAGCGCTGATCCCTAATCAAACAACACCATTGTCTGCCGCGTCAGCGCGGTGTGAGGAGCAAAAATGAAGAACATCGAGGGCATTGTGCCGGTAATGCTAACGCCGTTTACCGCTCGCAACGAGATCGACTATCCGGGTCTGGCGCGCCTGATCGACTGGTATTTGCAGCGTGGCGTCGATGCGTTGTTCGCCGTTTGTCAGTCCAGCGAGATGCAGTTCCTCAGCCTGGCGGAACGGGTCGAGCTGGCGCGTTTTGTGGTGCAGCGGGTAGACGGCCGGGTGCCGGTTATCGCTTCCGGCCATATCAGCGACGCGCTGGAGCAGCAAATTGAAGAGCTGCAGGCGATGGCGCAAACCGGCATCGACGCGCTGGTGCTGGTGACCAACCATCTTGACCCGCAACGCCAGGGCAGCGCGGCATTTTTCGCCACGCTGGACAGCCTGCTGGCGGCGTTGCCGGCTAGCATGCCGCTGGGCCTGTACGAATGCCCGGCGCCTTACCGCCGTTTACTGAGCGATGAAGAGCTGAGCTATTGCGCCAACAGCGGCCGTTTTGTCGTGCTGAAGGACGTCAGTTGCGATCTGCCGACCGTGACGCGTCGGGTGGCATTAACTGCAGGGACGCCGCTGAATATCATCAATGCCAACGCCGCTATCGCCTGGCCGGCGATGCAGGCCGGCTCCAAAGGGTTCAGCGGGGTGTTCACCAATTTCCACCCGGAGCTGTACCACTGGCTGTATCACCACGGCGCGCAGCGGCCTGAGCTGGCGCAGGAACTGGCGACCTTCCTGTCGCTGGCGGCGGTCACGGAGACGCTGGGTTACCCGAAAAACGCCAAGATCTATCACCAGCGTTTGGGCACTTTCGACAGCGAGCTGTGCCGGGTAAATCAGGACGACGTGCTGGAGAAATTCTGGGGGCTGGGCGTGCTGCTGGATCAAATCCGCAGCGGCACCGGGTTCTACCAGCAAAAAATTGCCGGTTAAGGCTGTGCGGGAAGATGGCGACATCCTCCCGCGGTTCAACAACACCGCTGTACCTACTACACCCGCTAAAACTATCACTACACGGGGAACACCATCATGATGCTTTGCGATCTGCAGGACTGGGCGCGGGAAAAACACGCGTTTCATCCGATTATTCACCAGGCCATCGCGTTTATTGAACGCACTGATTTTGCCACGCTGCAACCCGGTAAAATCGACATTATTCCCGGCAAGATGTTTTGTCTGTTGCAGGAAATGAGCACCGTGCCGGCGCAGCAAATGCGCCCTGAGTCGCACTTTGACCACGTTGACGTGCAGTACCTGTTGCAGGGGGAAGAAACCATCGGCGTGGCGCGCCGCCGGGGCGATGAACCCGTGGCGGAAGAGCGGCGCCACCACGACATCGTGTTTTACCGACAGGTGCAAAATGAAATGGCGGTCCCGCTGCTGCCAGGCACCTTTGCGGTATTTTTCCCGCACGATCTGCATCGCCCTTGCTGCCAAACCCACGGTGAGTGTTTTATCCGCAAAGCCGTGATCAAAATTCACCTCAGCCTGTTTACGGAGCCGCAATCATGAAAGAGGCGACTTCTGCGCTGCATGCATCGGCCGCCGCACCGGCGGCGCCGATCTCCCGTTTGCGCTGGGGCATTATCCTGATCCTGTTGATTGCCGCAGTAGTGAACTATCTCGATCGCGCCAACCTGAGCATCGCCAATACCACTATCGCCCGGGAGTTTGGCTTTTCCTCGACCGAAATGGGCCTGCTGCTGTCGGCGTTTTTGTGGCCTTACGCGCTTGCCAACCTGCCCGCCGGCTGGCTGGTGGACAAACTGGGGCCGAAGAAAATGTTTTCCTGGGCGCTGGGGTTGTGGTCGGCATTTACCGTGATGGCGGCGTTCGTCAACAGCTACTCGATGTTCTATGGCCTGCGGATGCTGCTGGGCGTATCGGAATCCCCGTTTTTCACGTCGGGGATCAAGATCACCCATCGCTGGTTCTCGGAGAAAGAGCGTGGCCTGCCTACGTCGATCATCAACACCGGTTCGCAGATTGCCAACGCCATAGCTCCGCCGATCCTCACCGTGCTGCTGCTGACCCTGGGCTGGCGCGGCATGTTTATCGCCATTGGCCTGGCGGGCATTCCGCTGATGCTGGCCTGGCTGAAGTTTTACCGTGATCCGACTGCGCGGGAAGAGGCGATGATCCACGCCGAAAAACGTGCGGCGGCAAAAGCCGTCAGCCAGGCGCAGGGGGGGAGCTGGGGTTCGCTGTTCCGCCATAGAACGACCTGGTTCATGATTTTGGGCAACTTTTCCATCATGTTCACCATCTGGGTTTACCTGACCTGGCTGCCGAGCTACCTGGAGAATTCGCTGGGCTTTAGCCTGAAGCAGACCGGTTGGATCGCCTCGATCCCGTTCTTTGCCGGCATTCTGGGGGTATTGTGCGGCGGGGCGATTTCCGATCGTTTGATTCGCCGCGGGGTGAAAGCGATCACCGCACGCAAGATCCCGATCGTCTGCGGTGCCGCGCTGGCGGCCTGCTGCGTGGCGCCGATCGCCTTTGTCGACAGTACGCCGCTGTGCATTTTATTGCTGTCGCTGGGGTATTTCTTCTCGCAGCTGCCTTCCGGCGTGATCTGGACGCTGGCGACGGATATCGCACCGAAACAGCAGGTGGCTTCGTTGGGGGCGATTCAGAACTTTGGCGGTTTCCTCGGTGCGGCGATGGCGCCGATTGTCACCGGGGTGATCCTCGACCTGACCGGGCAGTTCACCAACGTGTTCTTGCTGGGGGCGGGTTTGCTGATGCTGGGGGCATTGAGCTACGGCCTGTTTGTCAAACGGCCGATGGCGGCGGAGTAACAAAGGAAGAGGGCGCAGGATGCGCCCTGATTTTTACGCTGAAGTTTCAACGTCCTGCGGGTACTGGCGTGCCCAGGCTTCAAAACCGCCATCAATGCTGTACACCGCATCAAACCCCTGATTCAGCAGGTATTGCGCCGCGCTGCGGCTGCTGTTGCCGTGGTAGCACATCACCATCACCGGCCGGTCAAAGTCGTTGTGCTGCATGAACGTTTGCAGGCTGGCGTTGGTGAGGTGAAAGGCACCCGGCGTGTGCCCGGCTTCAAAACTCTGCGGATCGCGGATGTCGACCAGAGCGGCGCTGTCTTCTTTCCAGCGCGCGTAGGCTTGTTCAACGTTGATCGCTTCAAACTGTTCCATGACTTCTGACTGCCTTGTAATGAGAATATGCCGCCATTGTAACCAACTCTGCGGCAATTAAGACCAGAGCAACGCTGTGGTTTTTAGGCGCCGTAACCCATCATCTTCAGCAGTTGCTGCGCCTGCTGTACCGCTTCCTGACGGTGGGCCACGCCCAGCTTCTGGTACAGATTGCGGATATGGGTTTTGATGGTGGTGGCCGCCACGTCCAGCTCGCCGGCGATCTGGTCGTTGCTGTAACCGGAATAAATCAGCCCCAGCACCTGCCATTCGCGCTGCGTCAGCGGGCTGGTACGGATCAGTTCCGGCACCTGCGGGTGCGTTAGCAGCTTATCGACGAAGTTCTCGTCAAAATGCGCGAATTTATGCCGATGATGCTGGTTGATGTCGCGCAGAATGCGCTGAGCGCGATGGTGCTCCAGCTCCGGCAGCGTATTGAGCTGAATCAGCTGACGCAGCTGCTGCGCCATCACTTCGCCCTCGATGACAAAGTGGCTGATAAATCCGGTGCGGCTGGCCAGGGACAGCGCCTCCATCAGGACCTTTTGCGCATCGCCTTTACGTTCCATCTGCCAGTAAAGCTGGTTGCTAAGCAGCAGGTTGCGGTTCAGATCGCTCACCAGCCGCAGGCGGCGGGCGTTTTCGTTCAGTTCATCCAGCACCACTTCGGCTTCTTCGTATTGGCCGAGCATGATTTGCACCCGGGCGATATTACGCCACTGGCCCTGCATAAAGTGGTTATCCGCCATGCCGGGTTTTTCGGTCTGGCGCAGCCATTGGGCGGCGGCGGCGGTGTCGCCGGTCATCTGCCAGTGGATCACCCGCGGTTTGTCGGCATTGGTCAGCCAGTCGCGATGGTATTGACTGCCGTGCAACAGCGCTTCGCAACGCTGCAGGTGCGCATGGGCGTTATCCAGATCGCCGCGCGCCAGCGAGCATTTGGCCAGCATGGCGATGCACTGCAGTTGCTGCTGAGGTTGGAAGTTGGCCAGAATTTTCAGGCCCTGACGCGCCGCGTCTTCCGCTTCGTCCAGCCGTGACCAGGACCACAGGATCTGCGAACGGATACGCAGCAGGAACTCATGCATCGGCAACTGTTCCAGATGCTGTTCGCGCACCAGCTCAAACGCCTTGTCCTGCGTCTCATAGGCGGCCTGCAGGAAACCCTGGGCAATCAGGATTTCGCTCTGTTGCAACAGCGCCCACAGCGCATAGTGATAAGCCTGATGGCGTCGCGCCATCTGCTCGGTTTGTTGCATCATCGGCAACGCGCGGGCCAGCTCGCCCTTGCAGTGATGGACTTCGCCGGTTACCGAGGTGGCGACGATGCGGCTGTAATAACTGGAAAGCGGCAGAAACTTCAGCGCCTCGGTGGCCAGGCGTTCGGCCTCTTCCGGCTTGCCGGCGTTGATCGCCACCTGTGCGCGCAGGGCGTCGAATTCGGCATGCAGGGTCCGATCGACGTCGATTTTTTGATCGCGCATCGCCTGTTCGGCGCGTTCCAAGAGGGTATTCACTTCGATGTAGCGGTGTTGGCTCTGCGCCAGCCAGGCCTGCAACAGCGCCAGCTTGGGATTTTGGATCAAGCGTTCATACGGCAGCGCATTCAGGCACTCTTCCAACAGGGCCAGCTCGCTGTGATGGAACAGCGACCAGGCGTGTTGCAGCAGGATATCGCGCAGCATGCTTACGTCGCTGGCCGCCAGCGCGTGGTGAATCGCCTCCGCCGGGTAACCCAATGCCAACCAGCCTTCGGCTGCGGCGCGGTGCAGCCCCGGCAGCTCCAGCGCCAGCTCCCATTGGCAGCGTTGGCGCAGGAAAGTGGCGAACAGCGGATGGAAGCAGAACCATTCGCCGGTGTCGTCCATGCGGTGGATAAACAGCCCCTGGCGCTCCAGCTCTTCCAGCCGTTGCTGGCCGTTATCTTCGCCGGTCAGGCGCACGATCAGCGCATCGTTCATTGAACGCAGCACCGAGCAGCGCAACAGGAAAGCGCGCGCCCCGGCATCGACGTGATCCAGCACTTCGTCCACCAGATAATCGGACAGGTGGCTGGCGTTCAGACCGGCCAGGCGTTTGGCGGATTGCTGTGCAGACGAGGTGGACTGCCGGGCAGACAGTGCAATCAGCTGCAACGCGGTGGCCCAACCTTCGACTTCATCGCACAGGCGGCTGCTGTCATGCTGTTCCATCGGCGCGGTCAGGCGGCAGTCGAAGAATTGTTTGGCTTCCTGATGGGTAAACGCCAGTTGCTGCGTGCCCATCTCCAGCAGTTGATCGCGCACGCGCAGGTTGGCGATGCCCAGCGGCGGCAGGGTACGGGACAGCAGGATCAGCGTCAGGTTTTCCGGCTGGTGACGCAGGAAGAAGCGCATGGCTTCATGGATGACGTCATTGGTGATCAGGTGGTAATCGTCAATCACCAGGTACAGCGGCTGATGCCAGTCGGACAGCTCAATGAACAACTGGGCGAACAGCGCCGACAGGCTGGCGTACTGATGTTTTTGGCTCAACGCTTCGCTCTTCACGCAGTGGCCGCCGCTGGCATGTTGCAAGGCGGCGATCAGGTAGCTGGCAAAGCGCTCGGGTTGGTTGTCGCTTTCATCCAGCGAGTACCAGCCCAAATCTGATTTGCCGGCTGCCCATTGTGCGACCAGCGTCGTTTTTCCGTATCCCGCCGGGCAATTAACCAATGTCAGGCGATAGTTTGCCGTGCCGGCTAATTTGGCCAGCAGGCGATCGCGGATCACGGTATTTTGCAGCCGTACCGGACGGCTCAGTTTTGATGGGATCAGCATAGTATTCCAGAGTGAAAATCGCGGCTCCCGTAGCCGTTGGCCTGCCCGAAGGGGTTCATCTCATCGCGACTCCTGCCGGGATCGGAGTAAAACTAATTATTTTATGGCTCGTAATTAATCACCCTCCTAACTTCTGACAACGTTAAACGTATTGCAACAAGGTTCATCTTCGGCTTGGAGTTAAATTGCTATTGATCACACTTTTTTACGTTTGCAGGCAAATCATTGCGCAATTGCGGCGTTGTGGGGCGGTTTGGTAACGCGGTTGAGGGAAAGCATTTCGATGCATGTACAAAACTTCATCAGCTGCATTAACTATGCTAATTTCATAGCGGGGATTTTCTGCTTATTCTCAGTGCTCGCGGCGTTCGTCGGCGGGCTTTTTTGCATCATGCAAGGGAGTCAAAAAGTGCCTGAGATCACAATTTTAGCTACGCCCCAATCCTCCTCCCCAGCTAATCCCCGGGCGGGATGATGCCTTCAACCTTTCTCCCCGGCACGATAACGGTAATTTGACCCACTTACTGGATAGAGAGTTTCCCTTATGTCACAGCCTATGCTTAAAAAGGATGCTTTTCTGGCGGCACTGACCCGTCAGTGGCAACGGTTTGGCCTCAGTTCTGCACAACAGATGACCCAGCACCAATGGTGGGAGGCGGTAAGCCGCGCGCTGGCCGAGCAGCTTGCTGCGCAGCCTGCGCCACGCAAAAGCGCCAAGCCGTTGCGCCATGTGAACTATATTTCGATGGAGTTTCTGATTGGCCGCCTGACGGCGAATAACCTGATTAACCTGGGCTGGTACGACACCGTCGAACAGGCGCTGGCGGAGCAGGATATCAAGCTGGCGGATCTGCTCGAGCAGGAAACCGATCCGGCACTGGGCAACGGCGGGCTGGGGCGTCTGGCGGCCTGTTTCCTGGATTCGATGGCGACGGTGGAGCAACCGGCCACCGGTTATGGCCTCAATTACCAATACGGGCTCTTCCGCCAGTCGTTCAGCGAAGGTCAGCAGCAAGAAGCGCCGGATAACTGGCAGCGCGAAAGCTACCCGTGGTTCCAGCACAATGCCGCGCTGTCGGTGGATGTGGGTATCGGCGGGAAACTGGAAAAACTGGCCGATGGCCGCGAACTGTGGCGTCCGGCGTTTACCCTGCGTGGCGAAGCCTGGGATCTGCCGGTGCTGGGCTTCCGTAATGGAGTGACCCAACCGCTGCGCCTGTGGCAGGCGACCCATCAGCACCCGTTCGATCTGGGGGATTTCAACGACGGCAAATTCCTGCAGGCGGAGAAGCAGGGCGTAGAAGCCGCCAAGCTGACCAAGGTACTGTACCCGAACGACAACCATCAGGCGGGCAAGCGTCTGCGCCTGATGCAGCAATATTTCCAGTGCGCCTGTTCGGTGGCGGATATCCTGCGCAAACACCATCAGGCCGGCCGCAAGATTGAAGACCTGCCTAAGTACGAAGTGATTCAACTCAACGACACTCACCCCACCATCGCCATCCCGGAAATGCTGCGCATTCTGCTGGATGAGCATCAGTTGGAATGGGATGCCGCCTGGGCGATCACCAGCAACACCTTTGCCTACACCAACCACACCCTGATGCCCGAGGCGCTGGAGTGCTGGGACGAGAAGCTGGTGCGCAGCCTGCTGCCGCGTCATTTCTCCATCATCAAGCAGATCAACGCCAACTTCAAAAAGCTGGTGGATAAACGCTGGCCGGGCGACAAGGCGGTGTGGGCCAAGCTGGCGGTACACCATGACAAACAGGTGCGCATGGCTAACCTGTGCGTAGTCAGCGGCTTTGCGGTCAACGGCGTAGCGCAGCTGCACTCCGACCTGGTGGTGAAAGACCTGTTCCCGGAATATCACCAGCTGTGGCCGAACAAATTCCACAACGTCACCAACGGCATCACGCCGCGCCGCTGGCTGAAACAGTGTAACCCGGCGCTGTCGGGGCTGATTGACGAGACGCTGAAGGTCGAGTGGGCCAACGATCTCGACGCGCTGAAAGGGCTGGAGAAATATGCCGACGACGCAGCGTTCCGTCAGCGTTATCGGCAAATCAAGCGCGATAACAAAGTCGCCTTGGCAAACTACGTGCACGGCGTAATGGGCCTGACGCTGAACCCGGACGCCATTTTCGATGTGCAGATCAAGCGCCTGCACGAATACAAACGCCAGCATTTGAACCTGTTGCACATTCTGTCGCTGTATCGCCAACTGCGTGACAACCCGAATCTGGACATCGTGCCTCGGGTATTCCTGTTCGGGGCCAAAGCGGCGCCGGGCTACTATCTGGCGAAGAACATCATTTATGCGATCAATCAGGCGGCTTCGGTGATCAACAACGATCCGCTGGTGAAGGATCGGCTGAAAGTGGCGTTTATTCCCGATTACCGCGTTTCCGTCGCTGAACTGATGATCCCGGCCGCGGATATCTCCGAACAGATCTCTACCGCCGGCAAAGAGGCGTCCGGCACTGGCAACATGAAGCTGGCGCTGAACGGCGCGCTGACCGTCGGTACGCTGGACGGGGCCAATGTGGAGATCGCCGAGCAGGTGGGCGAAGACAATATCTTTATCTTCGGCAATACCGTCGATCAGGTGAAGGCGCTGCTGGCCAAAGGCTACGACCCACTCAGCTACCGCAAGAAGGACAAACACCTGAAGGCGATCCTCGACGAGTTGGCGAGCGGCGCCTTCAGCCATGGCGACAAGCATGCCTTCGACATGATGTTGCACAGCTTGCTGGAAGGCGGTGACCCTTATCTGGTGCTGGCCGACTTCGCTTCGTACTGCCAGGCTCAACGGCAGGTAGACGAGCTGTATCGTGACCAGGACGAATGGACACGCCGCACTATTCTTAACACCGCGCGGGTCGGTATGTTCAGTTCGGATCGTTCGATCCGCGACTACCAACAGCGCATCTGGCAAGCCAAGCGTTAAGGAGAGCGAATGGATCGCAAGCGCATCGATCAGGCGGCCGCTCAGGCGGGTATTGCCGCTGATTATATTAACGCCCATGGGAAACAGCAGGCGATCGCGCAGGACACCAAGCGCAAACTGCTGGATGCCATGGGGCGGACTGCCGCGCCGCTGGAGGCTGCGGTGACGCCGCTGCCGGCGGTCAAGGTATTCTATCAGGGCGCGCCGGTGGCGTTGCCGCTTGCGGGCAGCGGCGAGTATCTCTGGACTCTGCTGCGTGAAGACGGTGGCCGGCAGCAGGGGCGCGCCGGCGCGCGTAAAACCCTTACCCTGCCGGGCGAGTTGCCGGTGGGTTATCACCAACTGACGCTAACCCAGGACGAACAGCAGTGGCAGTGCCGGTTGATTGTTGCGCCGAAACGCTGCTTTGAGCCGGACGCGCTGCTGACCGGACAAAAACTGTGGGGCGCTTGCGTCCAGCTTTACACCCTGCGCTCCGATCGTAACTGGGGTATCGGCGATTTTGGCGATCTGCGGCAGATGGTGGAGCAGGTTGGGGAACGGGGCGGCGCTTTTGTCGGGCTGAACCCGATCCACGCGCTGTATCCGGCGAACCCGGAAAGCGCCAGCCCGTACAGCCCGTCGTCGCGACGCTGGCTGAACGTGGTGTATATCGATGTGAACGCGGTGGAAGAGTTCCAGCGTAGCGATGCGGCGCAGAAATGGTGGCTGAAGCCGGCAACGCAAAAACAGCTGATCAAAGCGCGCAGCAGCGAACGGGTGGATTACAGCACGGTGACGCAGCTCAAGCTGGCGGCGCTGAAGCTGGCGTTCCCGTTGTTCCAGGGGCGTAAAGCCGGTGACGAACAGCGCCAGGCGTTCGAGCAGTTTGTTGCCGACGGTGGCGACAGCCTGTATCAACAGGCGGCGTTTGACGCATTGCATGCTCATCTTGCCGCCGCTGACGGCAGCCTGTGGGGTTGGCCGGCCTGGCCTGAGCAATATCGGCAGGGCGACAGCGCCGCAGTGAAGCAGTTTTGCCGGCAACAGCAAGATTCGGTGACCTTCTATCTGTGGTTGCAGTGGTTGGCCGCCAGCCAGTTCGCCGACTGTTTCCGCCGGAGCCAGCAACAGCAAATGCCGATTGGCCTGTACCGCGATTTAGCGGTAGGCGTGGCGGAGGGCGGTTCGGAAACCTGGTGCGAGCCGGATCTTTATTGCCTGAAAGCGTCGGTTGGCGCGCCGCCGGACATTCTGGGCCCGCTGGGGCAAAACTGGGGGCTGCCGCCGATGGATCCGCACGTGATGGCGGCGCGGGGCTACCAGCCGTTTATCGATCTGTTGCGCGCCAATATGACCAGTTGCGGTGCGCTGCGCATTGACCACGTAATGGCGTTGCTGCGCCTGTGGTGGATCCCCTACGGTGAAACCGCCGACCATGGCGCTTACGTGAAATACCCGGTGGATGACCTGTTGGCGGTGTTGGCGCTGGAGAGCCAGCGTCACCGCTGTATGGTGATTGGCGAAGACCTCGGGACCGTGCCGGTCGAGATTGTCGCCAAGCTGCGCGACAGCGGCGTCTATTCTTATAAGGTGCTGTATTTCGAGCGTGACGGCGAGAACCACTTCCGTGCGCCGCAGGCCTACCCGGTGCAGGCGATGGCGACCATCACCACGCATGACCTGCCGACGCTGCGCGGTTATTGGCAGAGCGGCGATCTGCAACTGGGCAACCAGCTGGGGCTGTATCCGGATGCGGAGATCCTGAAAGAATTGTTTGCCGATCGTGAGCGCGCCAAGCAGGGGTTGCTGGACGGATTGCATCATTATGGCTGCGTGCCGCAGAAGGTGGGCAAGAAGGCGGCGTTGCTGAACATGAGCCCGCTGCTCAACCGTGGCTTGCAGCGCTATGTTGCCGACAGCGCCAGCGCACTGCTGGGCCTGCAGCCGGAAGACTGGCTGGACATGGCCGAACCGGTCAATATTCCCGGCACCAGCGATCAGTACCCAAACTGGCGGCGTAAACTGAACAAAACCCTCGAGGAGATGTTTGCCGATCAGCAAGTTAACCGGTTGCTGAAGGATCTGGACAAGCGGCGGCGAACGGTGTCGGTGGGGTAATTGTCATAAAAATGCCGGAGTTGGCGAAGCCAATCCGGCATTTTTCTTTCCGTATTGCCTGGAGAGCGGGATCAGTAGTAAGAGTGCTCGCCGCGTTGATGCTCGGTCAGATCGCGCACGCCTTTCAGCTCAGGGAACTTCTGCAGCAGTTCTTTCTCGATCCCTTCTTTCAGCGTTACGTCGACCATTGAACAGCCGTTACAGCCGCCGCCGAACTGCAGGATCGCCAAACTGTCGTCGGTGATTTCCATCAGCGTTACGCGGCCGCCGTGGCCTGCCAGCTGTGGGTTGATCTGCGATTGCAGCACGTATTCGACGCGCTCCATCAGCGGGGCGTTGTCGTCGACCTTGCGCATTTTGGCGTTTGGCGCTTTCAGCGTCAGCTGCGAACCCAACTGGTCGGTGACGAAGTCGATTTCGGCGTCTTCCAGATAAGGTTTGCTCAGCTCGTCAATATAGGCGGACAGCTTTTCGAATTTCAGCTCGGTGTCTGTCGCTTCCACGGCATCCGGCGGGCAATAAGAGACACCGCATTCGGCCGTAGGCGTACCCGGGTTGATCACGAATACGCGGATTTGGGTGCCTTCTTCTTGATTTGCCAGCAGTTTGGCAAAGTGTTCCTGTGCGGTATCTGTTATACGAATCATAGCATTAGCTCAGTAGTTGACTTCTATTGTCGGTTATAATACGCCCATTGCGGTGGCACTACAATGTGCGGCAAACGCACCAGATTTGTATCGATGCCGCCCCTTGACGCAGCAAGAGCCTGGTGATTTCCGCCACCGTGCTGCCGGTCGTCACCACATCATCCAACAGGGCAACGTGTCGGCCTGCCAGCGGCTCATGGCAACGAAAGGCGCCACGCAGGTTGCGCCTGCGCATACGGGCAGGCAGCCGCTGCTGTGGAGCGGTTTTTCGTACCCGCCTCAGGGCGGCAGGGCGATAATCGCAACCCAGCCAGTGCGCCAGCGGCCGCGCCAGCAGATCGCTCTGGTTATAGCCGCGTCGCCAGCAGCGTTTAGCCTGCAAGGGTACCGCTAAAATCATATCGGGTCTGTTCAGATACTGCTCTCTGTGCGCCCGTTGCCAGTTTAGCAATATCAGCCGTGCCAGCAGCGGCGCCAGTTCCGGTGCGTGCTGAAACTTGAATTTTTTGATCAGTTGACGAAGCGGCGCGACGTAGTCGCCGACGAACACCAACGCCTGCCAGGGCGGCGGCCGTTGCAGGCAGCGGCCGCAGGGGCGTGCGGCGTCGCCGGCGGGCAGGCCGCAGCAGGGGCAGCACAGCGGTTTGGCCGGCAGATGGCGCAGGCAGTAACTACAGATGCCGTGGCGGCTGAGGCATAATGGCTGCCGGCATAGCCAACAGCGGCTGTGGATTGATAGCATGGCCGTCCTCCCTGACGGATGAGAATGAAAGGACAATAACTGATGGCAGCGCTGTACTGGCAAACAATAGGTGAAGGCGAACACGATCTTGTGCTGCTGCACGGATGGGGACTGAATGCGGAGGTATGGGGTTGCACGCTCGAGCGGCTGACGCCGCATTTTCGCCTGCATCTGGTCGATCTGCCGGGCTATGGCCGCAGTCAGGGATTTGGCGGCATGTCGCTCGCGCAGATGGCGGAGATCGTGCTGGCCGCCGCACCGCCACAGGCCTGGTGGTTGGGCTGGTCACTCGGCGGGCTGGTGGCCGGCCAGATTGCGCTGACGCAGCCTCAGCGGGTACGCGGATTGATCACCGTGGCTTCCTCGCCGTGCTTTGCCGCGCAGGACGACTGGCCGGGGATTCGCCCAGAGGTGCTGAGCGGTTTTCAGCATCAGTTGAGTCAGGACTTCCAGCGCACCGTAGAACGCTTTCTGGCATTACAAACCCTGGGTACGGCAAGCGCACGGCAGGACGCACGCCTGCTGAAATCGGTGGTGTTGAATCAGCCGATGCCGAGCGTCGAGGTGCTGAACGGCGGCCTGGAGATGCTGCGCACCACGGATTTACGCCTGCCGATGGCGGAACTGACCCTGCCGCTGCTGCGTATATACGGTTATCTGGACGGGGTGGTGCCGCGCAAGGTCGCCGGGCTGTTGGATGTCAGTTGGCCGCATTCATCGTCGGTGGTCATGGCGAAAGCCGCTCATGCGCCCTTCATTTCTCACCCTGATGAATTTGCCGAGATTATTCGTACCTTTGTGACCGAAGGTGGCATTCCGCGCTAAAACGCACAATAAAGCGCTAAAGAAATGGCCGCTCAGTGGATAAAAAAGAAACCTGTTCGATACTTAGTGGGGTAGATGCGTTGGCTGAAAACTGAAAAACCGCTCGCGGATTTTTTCGCTTTGACGTTTCGTCTCTGGGAAAAGGATTCTCGTCAGGGAAAGCAACGAGGTCTGAAGATGTCACGGCAGCCGGTGTTATTACGCATGTACCCCTGGACGGCTTTCATAACAAATAAATGTTCCCTTGAGAGGTATGGTAATGAAATCTTTGAAAATGATTATTGCAGCGTTGGTCGTCGGTTCCGTGTCTTTCAGCTCCCTGGCGGCAACCTTGCTGACCAAAGAAGATCTGGACAAGAATCCGGGTAAATACGAGAAGATCGGTACGGTTACCACCACCGCGCAAACCACATCACCGATGGATGCGAAAGAAGAACTGTCGAAGAAGGCCGATGAAAAAGGTGGTCAGTATTATGTGATTATCTCCGGCCGCGAACACGGTAAGTTCAGCGCAACAGCCGAAGTGTATAAAGACAAGTAATCATTCTTGATTTAAGCAGGGGCGCATTTCGTACCGCGCCCCGGTTTTTAGCGCTTTAACCGATACACCACCGTATCGCACCCCTTGCCCTCCGGGCAGCTTTTGCAACTGCCGCTCAGGCAGGCGCTGTTGTCCTGCTCAACCCGCTCCACTTTTCCCATCGCCGTTAAACGTTCCAGCATCGCCAGCACCAGCGGCAGTGGGGTCGCCAACTGGCGGCTGAGTTGTTGCGCCTGAGCGCTGCCATGCAGCGCCAACGCATCGCGGATCTGCAGCAGGCCGGCCATCAGTGGCAGTTACCCTGAGCACCCTGGCAACAGGCGGCAGGCGTAGCCTTGCCCAGACGTACCGTTACCCGGCTGCGCGCCCGGCGCAGGCAGAACAGGATCAGCAGATTAAACAGCGCCACGATGGCGATGGCCGTCAGGCTGTACCGCGGATGCTGGCTGAAGGTGGCTGTCTGGTAAAACAGCGTGGCCAACGAGTAGGCGACGTTCAGCCCCCAGAGAATGGAGAAAGTCATCCATCCGCGGCTGGATTCACGGGCGATTGCGCCCATCACCGAGACGCAGGGCACGTACAGCAGCACAAAGATCAGGTAACTGTAGGCGGAGATGCCGGAACCGAATTTGCTGCTCATCATGCCCATGGAACTGACGCCCATTTCCCCGTCGCCCTTGCTGGCCTCGATGGGGTTGGACAGCACGCTCAGGCTGAAGGTGCCTTTCAGTCCTTGCCAGGTGGCTTCCACAGCACCGCTCAGCTCGTCCAAAAGGTTAAAGTTGGCGGCATCAAACTCGGTGTTATTGATGTGTTCAGCGGTGTACAGGGTGTTCAGCGTGCCGACCACCACTTCTTTCGCCATGGCCCCGGTTACCAGCCCGACGGTGGCTTGCCAGTTGTCGCTGTGCACGCCCATGGGTTGCAGCAGCGGCGTCAGCATTTTGGACACCGACGCCAGCGCGGAATCGTTGATGTTATCGACCGGTTTGCCGCTGAACGTAAAACTGTTCAGGCCGCCGATGAAGATGCTGGCGATCACGATCACTTTCCCGGCGCGCAGCACAAAGCCTTTCAGCCGCTGCCAGGTTTGCAGCAGCAGGCTTTTCAGGTGCGGCACGTGATAAACCGGCAATTCCATGACGAACGGCGAAGCTTCGCCGCGCATGATGGTGTATTTCAGCACCAGCCCGGTGAGGATCGCCACCACGATGCCGAGCATATACAGCGAGAACACCACGCCTGCACCGTCCTGGCCGAAGAAGGCGGCGGCAAAGACGGCGAAGATCGCCAACCGGGCACCGCAGGACATGAACGGCGCCATCATGATGGTAATCAAGCGTTCACGCGGGGCATCCAGCGTGCGGGCGCCCATGATGGAGGGGACGTTGCAGCCGAAGCCGACAATCAACGGCACGAAGGATTTACCGGGCAGCCCGAGTGCCTGCATCAGGCGGTCCATGACAAATGCCGCACGCGCCATGTAGCCGGAGTCTTCGAGAAAGGACAAAAACAGGTACATCATGCCGATTTGCGGCACCAGCGGCAGCACGGTGTTGATGCCGCCGCCGACGCCCTGCGCCAGGAAAATCGTCAGCCATTCAGGGATGTGCAGGCTGTAGCCCAGCCATTGAATGCCCTGGATAAAGATCGCCGCCGAACCGATATCAAATATCGGTTGCAGCGCGCCGCCGAGGTTAATCGCCAGCAAGAACATCAGGTACATCACCAGCAAAAAGATGGGCACCCCCAGCCAGCGGTTGAGGATCACCTTGTCCAGCGCTTCGGTCAGGCGGTTTGGCATCGCCTGCTGCGAGTTGCTGACCGCATCACACAGGGTGGCTATCGACTGATAGCGCGCATCGGCAATCACCAACGCAGGATCTTCTTGTTGCTGCCGTTGCAGCGCTAGCCTGGCGGCAGGCAGCAGGGCGGTGGCGTTGCCGGCCAATTGGTGGCCGTAGATGTCGCCTTCCAGCATTTGCAGCGCCAGCCAGCGGCGTTGTTCCGTCGGCAGATCCTCCGGCATGGCATCGCTCAGGGTGGCCATTTCCTTCAACAGTACCGGTGGATAGTCCACCAACGCTTTCAGATCGTTAAACCGGTGATGGTCGATTATTTGCTTCAATGCGCCGATACCGTCGGCCTTGGTGGAGACCAGGGGCACCACCGGGCAGCCGAGGCGTGCCGACAGCGCAGCGATATCAATGTCGATTTGCTGGCTTCTGGCGATATCCAGCATGTTCAGCGCGATGATGCAGGGGATACCCAGTTCCAGCAGTTGCAGCGTCAGGTAGAGGTTGCGCTCGAGGTTGGAGGCGTCGACGACGTTGATCAGCAGATCGGCATCGCCGCTCAGGATGTAGTGGCAGGCGATTTGCTCGTCGAGCGAGGTTTGCTCCGAGATGGTGGTCAGCGAGTAGGTGCCGGGCAGATCGACCAGTTTGACCTGGGATTGCGGCGTGGTGAACTGGCCTTCTTTACGCTCTACCGTCACGCCTGCCCAGTTGCCGACCCGCTGGCGAGCCCCGGTCAACTGATTGAACAGCGTGGTTTTACCGGAATTGGGGTTGCCTATTAAGCCAATAGTGAGTTTTTTCATCGTTTCGCGTGATATCAGTCAATGGACATTGAGCCGGGCGGTGGGGCGCGGCCGGGGCAAGAGGGCGCAGAGTCAGGATTGGCCGTCGAGCAGGATCAGGGCCAAATCTTTCCTGCGCAGCACCAGGCTGACGCGGCGGGTTTTTATTTCTATCGGGTCCCCCAGCGGCGCGACGCGCACCACTTCGAACGAAGAGCCGGGCAGCATGCCGAGCGATAACAGTTTCTGGCGATAGGCCGGGCCGATGTCGTTGGAGAAACCGGCAATCTTGTAAGAGCGTTTAGGTTGAAGATGCATATAACCTTCTCAGAGCCCCTGGTCTTGGGCCGATGACGATAAAAGAACGTTCCAGACGAAGCGCCGCGATGAGGATCGCAGGCTGCCGACGTTTTCAATCCATGAGGTAATGCAGTGAACACGCAACGCAATAATAGTGAGAATAGTTATCGTATTCAATACAAAAAGTAGGGGTATTGGTAACCAAAGGTTATGGCACCGACACTTAACGATCGGGTTGCCTGATGCCTTTATTTCTATCACCGGGTCTGCAGGGGTGCAAATGCGAATGGCGAGTTAAATCAGTTACGTAATTGCGGCGATTTTTTCCGGTTTGCAAAACTTAGCGACAGATTGAGAGGTTTTTAGAGGGTATGGCAGCGAGCCGGCGTTTATTCGGCAACATCTTGTCTGCGGAATACGAGCGCTAACCATTTGTGTTTCGCCAGGAAATGCCAAAATGAAAACGCCATGTTAATAACGGTGTTAATGAAGCGGGATTCGACGTTATTTTCAGGCTTAAAAACCGGGCGTTTATCGCTCAGGAAAAATAAGCGGGTTTATTGAGGCGGGTCAAAAAATAGCGACGCTATTTTTTGAGAAAGGACGGAGCCGGCTCCACCCTGTGTACTTTTGGCCTTTCAGTATGCAGCACTGCGCCAGTGACCGGGGCGAATGTATTCGCCCCGGCCATGCCGGGTACCTGCTATTTCTTACCGAATGCCGCAGCCAGCGCATCACCCATGGCGCTGTTGCCGGCCGGTGAACTGTTGCGCGGTTTAGCCTTATTGGCCGGCGCGCGGGAGGGGGCATCCTTCGCCGGTGCATTGCCGCCGCCGCGACGTGGCGAACCTTCACCCGGTTGCTCGTCCAGACGCATGCTCAGTGCGATGCGCTTGCGCTGCAGATCCACTTCCATCACCTTCACTTTGACGATGTCGCCGGCTTTCACCACGGTGTGCGGATCTTCGACGAATTTGTCCGCCAGCGAGGAGATATGCACCAGGCCGTCCTGATGTACGCCGATATCCACAAAGGCGCCGAAGTTGGTGACGTTAGTGACCGAACCTTCCAAAACCATGCCCGGTTGCAGATCGTTGAGGGTTTCCACACCCTCGGCAAAGGTGGCGGTTTTGAATTCCGGGCGCGGATCGCGGCCCGGTTTCTCCAGCTCTTTCAGGATGTCGGTGACCGTCGGTACGCCGAATTTGTCGTCGGTGAAGTCGCTGGCCTTCAGGCTGCGCACCGCCGCCGGGTTGCCCATCAAATCCTGCAGCGCCTGCCGGGTGGCGGCCAGAATGCGTTCGACCACCGGGTAGGTTTCCGGGTGAACGGTAGAGGCATCCAGCGGGTTGTCGCCGTGGTTGATGCGCAGGAAGCCGGCGCACTGTTCAAAGGCTTTCGGCCCCAGGCGGCTGACTTTCAGCAGTTGTTCGCGGTTGCTGAAGCGCCCGTTCTCATCACGCCAGGTAACGATGTTCTGCGCCATCATGCGCGTCAGGCCAGCCACGCGGGCCAGCAACGGCACTGAGGCGGTGTTCAGATCGACGCCGACGGCGTTTACGCAGTCTTCCACCACCGAATCCAGCTTTTTCGCCAGCTGGCTTTGGCTGACGTCGTGCTGGTACTGGCCGACACCGATGGATTTCGGGTCGATTTTTACCAGCTCGGCCAGCGGATCCTGCAAACGGCGAGCGATGGAGACGGCCCCGCGCAGCGAGACGTCGAGGTTCGGGAATTCCAGTGCCGCCAGTTCGGAGGCGGAATACACCGAGGCGCCCGCTTCGCTGACGATCACCTTCTGCGCTTTGACTTCGCTGAACTGCTGCTGCAATTCAAGGTAAAAACGCTCAGTCTCGCGCGATGCGGTGCCGTTGCCGATAGCGACCAGCTCCACTTTGTGTTTGATGCACAGCGCGGCGACGATGGCGGCGGCTTTCGCGGCCTGGCCGGTGTGCGGGTAGACGGTATCGGTGGCAACCAGCTTGCCGGTAGAATCCACCACCGCCACTTTTACCCCGGTGCGCAGACCGGGATCCAGGCCCATGGTGGCGCGCATGCCGGCCGGTGCGGCCATCAGCAGATCCTGCATGTTACGGGCGAAAACGTTGATGGCTTCGTCTTCCGCGCGTTCGCGCACCGTACCCATTAATTCGGTTTCCAGATGCAACAGCACCTTGATGCGCCAGGTCCAGTTGACCACCGCTTTGCGCCAGGCGTCGGCCGGGGCGTTATTCAGGCGCAGGTCGAGGTGGCTGATGATGATTTGCTCCGCCTGGCTTTCGCGCGGGGCTTCTTCAAACTGCGGATCGGCGTTCAGCGCCAACTGCAGCACGCCTTCGTTGCGGCCACGGAACATCGCCAATGCACGGTGCGAAGGCACCTGGGCAATAGGCTCATGGTGATCAAAATAGTCGCGGAACTTGGCGCCGTCTTCTTCTTTGCCTTCCACCACTTTGGACACCAGGTGGGCATGCTTCCACAGGTAGTTACGCACCTTGGCCAGCAGCGCGGCGTCTTCGGCGAAGCGCTCCATCAGAATGTAACGCGCGCCGTCGAGGGCGGCTTTGACATCCGCCACGCCCTTGTCGGCGTCAACGTAGCTTTCGGCCAGCAGTTCCGGCTGTTGCTGCGGATCCTGCCACAGGGTGTCGGCCAGTGGCTCCAGACCGGCTTCGATAGCGATTTGGCCACGGGTACGACGTTTGGGTTTGTACGGCAGGTAGAGGTCTTCGAGTTCGGTTTTGCTTTGCGTGGCGTTGATCGCCCCCGCCAGCTGTTCGGTCAGTTTGCCCTGATCGTCGATCGATTTGAGGATGGTCTGACGGCGGTCTTCCAGTTCACGCAGATAACCCAGGCGGGTTTCCAGCTGGCGCAGTTGGGTATCGTCCAGACCCCCGGTGACTTCCTTACGATAGCGTGCAATAAAGGGCACGGTATTACCTTCATCCAGCAGACGGATGGCGGAGTCAACTTGCTCCGGCCGGGCCTGCAGTTCTGTTGCAATAATGCGGCTCAGTGGGTCATTCATAGGTCGGGTATCTGTTGAAAACGGTTAGGAAACAGGGGGACAGTTATACGGATTGATCGGCAAAAATGCCAGTGGCGCGGCCCGTCTTTGCCCGATGCGCCGAGGTTACGCGGGGGGCCGCTGCCGCAAGCTCCGCGGGACAGCGGCCACCTGCGCGGCCGCTCGGAAAAAACCGAATCTTACTTCACGTACTCGATCTCATTCACATACCACAGCGCATCGCCCACCGGGGTGTTGACGGTGGCGGCATCCCCCACCTCTTTTTTAAGCAGGGCGCGGGCCATCGGCGAATCGATGGAGATGTAGTCCCGGCGGCCAAAAATTTCGTCGTAGCCCACGATGCGGAAGCGCTTACACTCGCCATTCTCATTTTCCACTTCCACCCAGGCGCCGAAGAACACCTTGCCTTCCTGTTGCGGCGAATAGTCGACAATCTTCAACTGCTCGAGGCATTTGGTCAGGTAGCGGACGCGGCGATCGATTTCCCGCAATCGTTTTTTGTTGTACTGGTAATCGGCATTTTCACTTCTGTCGCCGAGACTGGCGGCCCAGGTCACTTTCTTGGTGACTTCCGGTCGTTCTTCACGCCAGAGAAAGTCCAGCTCTTGCTTGAGATTGTCGTAACCCTCGCGGGTTATCAGCTGCGTTCTCATTGTTTTCTGCCTTTATGGGGATATCAAAGGTTGCATGACGGTGCTTTGGCTTGGCGTTGCTGGATGCAATAAGCGCTCAATAAAGCATTGGCTCGCAAAATTGCCGACCGCTGACGTTTTTTATCGCCTCGCCTGAGTTACACTGCCGAACCAGCCGCCCGGCTGCAACTTGAAATTCATGGGGCATCGCCCTTGGTCGATTAACGGCGTTATCCCAAATTCAGTCTAAAAATATCGGGATTTTGACGAATGGTCGCCGGCATTTTGATGAAAATTGTTGATAAATGGGCAAAAGAATAAGCTTTGTAACAATTTCGTCTAGAATATATACCATTAAACGCTGTCCGAAATGACAGGGTTTTTTAACAATATTCACGTCAGGCAATAAAGCCTTTGGGAGTAATACAATGCAAGAGAATCATAAGATTCTGGTCGTCGATGATGACATGCGCCTGCGTGCGCTTTTAGAGCGTTATTTAACCGAACAGGGTTTTCAGGTTCGCAGCGTCGCCAACGCTGAGCAAATGGATCGCTTGCTGACTCGTGAATCTTTCCACCTGATGGTGTTGGACCTGATGTTGCCGGGTGAAGATGGGCTGTCCATCTGCCGCCGTCTGCGTAGCCAGAGCAACCCGATGCCGATCATCATGGTGACCGCCAAAGGCGAAGAAGTCGACCGTATCGTTGGGCTGGAAATCGGCGCCGACGACTACATCCCAAAACCTTTCAACCCGCGTGAACTGCTGGCCCGCATCCGTGCGGTATTGCGCCGCCAGGCCAACGAACTGCCAGGCGCCCCTTCGCAGGAAGAAGCGGTGATTGCCTTCGGCAAATTCAAACTGAATCTGGGCACCCGTGAAATGTTCCGCGAAGATGAGCCTATGCCATTGACCAGCGGTGAGTTTGCGGTGCTGAAGGCGTTGGTGAGCCACCCGCGTGAACCGCTTTCGCGCGACAAGCTGATGAACCTGGCGCGCGGCCGTGAATACAGCGCGATGGAACGCTCCATCGACGTGCAAATTTCCCGTCTTCGCCGCATGGTTGAAGAAGATCCGGCACATCCACGCTATATCCAGACCGTTTGGGGTCTTGGCTACGTCTTCGTCCCGGACGGCAGCAAGGCATGAGACGATTGCGCTTTTCACCGCGTAGCTCGTTTGCCCGAACCCTGCTGTTGATCGTCACCTTGCTGTTCGTCAGCCTGGTGACGACCTATCTGGTGGTGCTGAACTTCGCCATCCTGCCCAGCTTGCAGCAGTTCAACAAGGTATTGGCCTACGAAGTCCGTATGCTGATGACCGATCGGTTGCAGTTGGAAGATGGCACGTTGTTGGAAGTGCCGCCGGCGTTTCGCCGTGAAATTTACCGCGAGTTGGGGATTTCTCTGTACACCAACTCGGCGGCGGAGGAGAGCGGCCTGCGCTGGGCGCAGCACTACCAATTCCTCAGCCAACAGATGGCGCAGCAGCTCGGCGGGCCGACCGACGTACGGGTGGAAGTGAACAAGAACTCACCGGTGGTGTGGCTGAAAACCTGGCTGCAACCTGATATCTGGGTGCGGGTTCCGCTAACTGAAATTCACCAGGGCGATTTCTCGCCGTTGTTCCGCTATACCCTGGCGATTATGCTGTTGGCTATCGGCGGCGCCTGGCTGTTTATCCGCATCCAGAACCGGCCGCTGGTGGAGCTGGAGCACGCGGCCTTGCAGGTCGGTAAAGGCATTATCCCGCCGCCGCTGCGTGAATACGGCGCTTCGGAAGTGCGTTCGGTGACGCGGGCCTTTAATCAGATGGCATCGGGCGTCAAGCAACTGGCCGACGACCGCACGCTGCTGATGGCCGGCGTTAGCCACGATCTTCGCACGCCGCTGACGCGTATCCGCTTGGCGACCGAGATGATGAGCGCCGAAGATGGCTATCTGGCGGAGTCGATCAATAAAGATATCGAAGAGTGCAACGCCATCATCGAGCAGTTTATCGACTATCTGCGCACCGGCCAGGAGATGCAAACCGAGCTCAGCGATCTGAACTCGATTCTGGGCGAAGTCGTGGCGGCCGAGAGCGGCTATGAGCGGGTGATCGAAACCGCCATTGCGCCGGGTGAACTGATGATGAATGTGCATCCGCTGTCGATTAAGCGTGCGGCGGTGAACATGGTGGTGAATGCGGCGCGTTACGGTAACGGCTGGATCAAGGTCAGTAGCGGGCGTGAACTGCAACGCGGCTGGTTCCAGGTGGAGGACGACGGCCCGGGCATCAAGCCTGAAGAACTGAAACACCTGCTGCAGCCGTTTGTCCGCGGCGACAGTGCGCGCAGCACCAGCGGAACCGGGCTTGGTCTGGCTATCGTACAGCGCATTATCGACGGCCATCACGGCGCGTTGGATATCGGCACCAGCGAACGCGGCGGGTTGTTGATCAGGGCTTATATTCCGTTGCCGATGGAGAAAAAAGAGTCGGCCAATGGGCATCAGGCGGCGAAAGAGAACGCATGATACCTGCTGACAGAGGGCCGCCTCGCTGCGGCCTCGTCAGGGTTTTCTGCTCATCACGTAGTATTCCGCCGCTTCTTCATGCAGGCGACGGCCGGTAGCGGCCTGCCAAGGATCAATCAACTCAATTCCGCAATGGGCGAAGCCTTTGGTGTTACGAGTAGCTAATGTGGCGCCATAATGCAGGCAAGTGGCAGCTATTTGCGTATCGGGTGTGCTCATTACCCTTCCCAAACGCTGGTTTCTACCCATCAATTCCCCATATCGCATGGCGCAAAGCGCATCAAATGGCAGAATTTGTTCGTCAAACCTTATCTGCATTGCTTCGGTCAGTTTATGTTTTAACTCAAGCTGCCGTTTCCCATCAGGCATGCAGGCGACGCCGCTGAACAGCTCGGCAACGACAATTGCACTCAGATAAAGCTCGTCGTTGTCTTTTTCATTCAGCCATTTGATCACGTTGTAATGTGGGCCGGGACGCAGTGTCTCCGAAATCACGTTAGTGTCGAGAATGATCATGGTTGGTCATCTTCATCGTCAAAGGTGACAATGCGCGGCGGTGTTTTATCACGCGGTGGGATCACCAGCTCAACGCCACCCAACTCGGCGAAATGTTGATGCATCCAGGTGCCCAGCCCATAGCGAGGCGGTTTTTTCACCAGAGCCTGTTTCAAAATCATGCGTGCTTCCTCCTCCATGGAGTGGCCGTTTTTCGCTGCCGAAATACGCAGCAATTCCTTTATGTCATCGTCCAGATTTCTGACGGTTATGGTAGCCATTGAAATCTCCTTTGCTGTCAATGATTGCACTGCATTATCATCGCGCTTATCTGGATAAAAAACAACCGTTAAAAATAAAAAAAGGCGTGGAATCCACGCCTTAGCTGAAGCTGTAAAAAGAGAAGGTTACAGTTTTGGACCGGCGCTGACCAGCGCTGCGCCCGCAGGCGTATCGGTATATTTGTCGAAGTTGGTGATAAACCGCTCGGCCAGATCCTGCGCTTTTTCCTGCCACTGCTCAGGGTTGGCGTAGGTAGCGCGTGGATCCAGAATCGCCGGGTTGACGCCCGGCAGTGAGGTCGGCATCGCCAGATCGAAGATTGGCAGAGTAATGGTTTCCGCCTTATCGATTTCACCGTTGAGGATGGCGTCAATAATGCCGCGGGTATCCTTGATGGAGATGCGTTTGCCGGTGCCGTTCCAGCCGGTGTTCACCAGGTAGGCTTGCGCGCCGGCGGCCAGCATGCGTTTTACCAGCACTTCAGCATACTGCGTTGGGTGCAGCGTCAGGAAGGCTGCGCCGAAGCAGGAGGAGAAGGTCGGGGTTGGCTCGGTCACGCCGCGCTCGGTACCGGCCAGTTTGGCGGTGAAACCGGACAGGAAGTGGTACTGAGTCTGGTTCGCGGTCAGGCGAGAGACCGGCGGCAACACGCCGAAGGCGTCCGCAGTCAGGAAGATCACCTTGGTGGCATGACCTGCTTTGGAAACCGGCTTGACGATGTTGTGGATGTGGTAGATCGGGTAGGAAACGCGGGTGTTCTCGGTTTTCGAACCGTCGTTGAAGTCTATGGTGCCGTCTGCCAGCACGGCAACGTTTTCCAGCAACGCATCGCGCTTGATGGCGTGATAGATTTCCGGCTCGGCTTCTTCAGACAGCTTGATGGTTTTGGCGTAGCAGCCACCTTCGAAGTTAAATACGCCATCGTCATCCCAGCCGTGTTCGTCATCGCCAATCAACTGGCGTTTTGGATCGGTGGACAGGGTGGTTTTGCCGGTGCCGGACAGGCCGAAGAACACGGCCACGTCGCCTTTCTCGCCCACGTTGGCCGAGCAGTGCATGGAAGCGATGCCTTTCAACGGCAGCAGGTAGTTCATTATCGAGAACATACCCTTTTTCATTTCGCCGCCGTACCAGGTGCCGCCAATCAGCTGCATGCGTTCGGTCAGGTTGAAAGCGACGAAGTTTTCCGAGTTCAGACCCTGCTGCTGCCAGTTCGGGTTGGTGCACTTGGCGCCGTTCATCACCACGAAGTCCGGCTCGAAATCCTGCAACTCTTCGTCAGACGGGCGGATGAACATGTTTTTCACGAAGTGTGCCTGCCAGGCTACTTCAGTGATAAAGCGTACTTTCAGGCGGGAGTCGGCGTTGGCGCCGCAGAAAGTATCTACAACAAACAGACGTTTGCCGGAGAGCTGCGTGGTGACCAGCTGTTTCAGGTCTGCCCAGATTTCAGGGCTGAGGGGTTTGTTGTCGTTTTTGCCTTTACCTTGATCGGCCCACCAGACGGTGTCGCGGGTGATGTCGTCACGGACGATGTATTTATCTTTCGGGGAACGGCCGGTAAAAATACCGGTGTCGACGGATACGGCGCCCAACTTGGTCACGACCCCACGTTCAAAACCTTCCAGAGACGGGTCTGTTTCTTCCTTGAACAGCAGTTCATAACTCGGGTTGTAAACGATTTCGCCGACGTTATGAATGCCATAAGCGGCCAGCTCCTGAGGGGTTATACCTTTAACACGCATGTCACTACTCCTTGGTCACAGAATTTCTGGCGCCAATTGTAGGGATTCAGCAGTGCGTAACCGCGATAGGTATCAAATAATTAACGTTTTAGGCGGTTTTTCGTTACGATCTGAGAGATAGTCCACGGAAAAAAGCAAGCGTGCAAACGGGGAAAACCGGCAGGTGCAGGGTGCACCCGCCGATACGAGGTATTACTTAGTGCAACTGTTCGCTTTCGCCGGTGTTACCGGTGTACAGCGCTGCAACATCCACGGCGTCAAAGACATAGTGATTGCCGCAGTAGTCACAGTGCATATCGATATTGCCGTCCTGCTCCAGCATTTGAGCCACTTCTTCGGCCGGCAGCGTAATCAGGGCGTCAGCGCAGCGCTGGCGTGAACAGGTGCAACGGAAGATCACGTCCTGCGGTTCGTAGAGGGTGACTTCTTCCTGATGGTACAGGCGATACAGCACCTCATTGGCCGGCAGGCCGAACAGTTCTTCGCTTTTCACCGTGTTGGTCAGTTGCACCAGATGATCGAAATCATCGGCATTGCCGTCTTGCGCCGGCAGTACCTGCAACAGCATACCGCCCGCAGCCGGTTTGCCTTCTGACTCGCCGGTACGAATGAACAGGCGGGTTGGCAACTGCTCGGACTGACGGAAGTAGGCTTCAAGGCACTCGGCCAGAGTTTCGCCTTCCAGCGCGACCACGCCCTGATAGCGTTCGCCTTCGGTAGGCGCGATGGTGATCACCATGACGCCGTTGCCAATCATCTGATGCAGCGTGCTGTCGTCGGCAATGTCGCTTTGCACGCGCGCCACGCCCCGCATTTCCTGGCGATTGTTGCCGTTAATCACCGCCAGCTTCAGTGGACCGTCGCCCTGCACTTGCACGGTGATGTCGCCGTCGAACTTCAGGGTTGCCGTCAGCAGGCTGGTGGCGACCAGCAGTTCACCCAACAGCTTTTGTACCGGCGCCGGGTAGTCGTGATTGTTCAGAACCTGCTGATAGGTTTCGCTGACGGTAACCAGCTCACCGCGCACCGCGTAGTTTTCAAACAGGTAACGGTGCAATTGGTCATGGTTAGACATAGTTTTCTCTCATTGCGGCGAGGGGTTATTCCTGCTCACCAAATTTAAATTTAATCAGGTCGCGCCGCTCTTTCTTGTCCGGACGGCGGTCCGGATGCGGCATGGTCAGCGCATTCATTTTGCGCGCGAGCGCCACTTTCTCTCGGTTGACGATACTGGCCTCGGTTTCCTGATACATTTGCTGCGCCTCGTCGGCGCCGCGCCGTTGGCCGGTGAGGGCCAGCACGATCACCGTGCGTTCTTCATTGCCCTGGCGCAGTCTGATCTCTGCATCGATCTCGACAATTTTGCTCGGCTTGCCGCGCTGTCCGTTGTAGTGCACCTTGCCGCCGTCGATCATGTCCCGCGCCAGCGCGCGGGTCTTATAGAAACGAGCCGCCCAGAGCCATTTGTCCAGCCGGACCGCGTCGTCCCGCGTTGCTTTTTCTTTCATCGTTTGCCCTTTTCCAGCGCCGGTATCAACAGGCGGTAGTCGCGCATCGACGGATAGTGCCGGAAGGTTTTCTCCGCCATGCTGGAATCCGGGTTCTGTACGCCCAGGCAGTAGCGAATGCCAAAACTGCGGGCGGCGTCCAAAATAGGCTCGCCGTCATCGATAAACAGCGTGCGCTGCGGATCAAAACCGGTGTGCTGCTGAACGGCCTGCCACAAACGCTGATCTTCTTTCGGATAACCAAATGTGTGGGTGGAAAGCAATAAATCAAGGTGCTTATCCAAACCGGTATGCTCGATTTTTACCGCCAGGCTGTGCGGATGGGCATTGGTCAGCAAAATAGTCTGATGGCCGGCCGCGCGTAAGGCCTGTAAAAAGGGCTCGGTATCCTCGCGCAGACGAGCGCGGTTGCCCACTTCGCTGGTCATGCGATAAATGTCCAGATCGAGCCGTTCGCTCCAGTAATCGAAGCAGTACCAATTCATGGTGTGCTGCACCGCCACATATTCCTGATGAATAATCTGGCTTGCTTCGTCGAGCGGGATAGCGCGTTGTTCGCTTAATGCCTGTGGCACGAGACGCAACCAAAAATGGCTGTCGAACTCCAGATCGAGCAGGGTGCCGTCCATATCCAGCAGGACGGTGTCGATCTCATGCCAGTCAAACTCGGGAACCATGAAAACTCCATAGGCGAACCGTCGGCGGTCCGCAGGATAAGGATAATAGCGTTAGCGTAGCATAAGCTGATGACAGGGCCGAAATCGGCGAGTGACTCAGGCCATCGGCCGCAATGACATTGGGGTAAGCTGCGGGTTAAAGCAACTTTCGTAGTAGCGCTGGATATCGGCGATGCGGTGCTGGTTGAGACGATAGCGCTGCGCGAACCGCCAGGCGTTGTAACCCAGAATGACCGTGACCGCCAGCAACAGCAGGCTGGTGCCCAGATAGCGCCACAGGGTGATCATATCCGGTTCGCTATGCAGCGCGATGTGGCGGGTGCCGTTGGCGTCGACGCTGATGTTGGTGATGACGCCCTGGGCTTCGAATGGCGTATGCAACAACATGCCGGCAAGGCGTTGCAGTTCATTCCACTGCTCAAGCGCATTGTATTCGTTTAACGGCACTGCCGGCTGCGGGTGGTTCACCAACTGTTTGCCTTCATCGCTGCTGATCAGGAAACCGCCCGGTGGCGGGCTGTTAAGCGCCGCTGCGGCCTGCCGGGTTTCGTTGTACACGAACGAGGAGGCGGCAACTTTGGTCAGACTTTCCAGCGATTCGGCGCTCACCGGCCGCAGCAGGACGTTAACCCCTTGCAGCGAGCCTGATTTGGCGCGTTTCACCAGGGTATTCCAGTTTTTGACGTTGCCCAGGTTCACCAGCGCATTCTTGAGCCGGACACAGTCATTTTCCGCTTGGCACAGATCCTGCGTTTTCAGCACGATACCGGAAAAATCATCCAGCAGTATCATGCCCGACTTTTCAATTGCGCTGGCCAGTTGCGGGTTGAGCTTCTGTTCGGCAACTTCAGGATGCAACTGGGTATTCACCGCCGCCAGCAACGCCGAGGCCTTGTCGATGACTTCCGACTCCGGTTGCGGCAGCGGTGCGGCGGTGTTCCAGTAAATCCCCGAGCAGTCGAAAGGCATAAAGTTGGAGGCGTTTGTGCCGTTGGCCAGCGGTGGCACATAACACATACCGTTACCCTGGGCTTTCAATTGGTCCCCGATGCGCAAGGTTGTGCCTTCCAACGCTTGCACATTGGTCACCTCAATTTTTTGCGCGCCTTGCAGCCAGGCCGTACTCAGCTTCAGCGGCAGGCTCAGCGGGATGTAGGTCAGCAGTAACACCAGTATCAGCAACGAACTGGCCATCAGAACCGCGTTTTTGCCCCATTGCTGCAGCGGGAAGTTTTTCACCTCATCGTGCAGCGAAAGGAAGCGCCCCTGACGCACCACCTGACGGTTAAGGTAGATATCTACGTCGGTGGTTTTCCCCAGATCCTGGGTGATGTAAGGCTGCCAATGCGGCGGGTAAATCAGATCGATGATACCGAGCGAGATGTTGCTTATCTGCCCCTGATTGGATTCGCCAAACAGTCCCCAACGTTTTGGGGTGCCGCGCAGGCAGTGCACTTCTTTCAGTTCACGCGCGGCCGGCTGGCGGAACAGGTTCCAGCAACCCCAGGCGATGGTCAGCACGGCGACGAAAATCATCCAGGGGATGACCAACACCGGGCTTATCAGGCTGAAAAACAGCAATAGCAGGGCGGCGGAGATGATGCCGGCTTCCTTGATGCCGTTCGGGCGATTCAGCGTGTGTTCTTCGGGGGTTTCCTTGCGGATGTTCACCAACTCGACGTGTTCGCTTTCTTCCTTGCGGATCGAGGCGTTTTTGGTTGGCGTTGCCGTCACTACCGGCGGTTGCGGCCGATCGTGGATATGATCTTTCAGCGAATGCCCATTGAGTGAAATGACCAGTGGCAGAGTCTGGGTTTTTATCACTTCCACGTGGTTATCGGCGCTGATGTATTGTTCCCAGAACGGCGGCAGATGCACTTCTTCGGCATCGAGATAATAGCGCCACTTATTGGGTTCATCGCTGGCCAGCCCATAACGGGTAATGGCGTGGGTGACGGGATAAACGTTATCGCTCTGCGGGGTCAGCGCCAGTTTGGCGGACGGCAGCGACGGGCTGCTGCCGGGCAACAGCTTGTTGCTGAGCATATTCTGCAGGCTGAGGTAGTGCTCAACAGCCATGCGTTCTTCGCCGGACAGTTTGCGGTGCGTGGGTTTGATAAAGGGCAGGGCTCGTGTCAGCATCGGCTGATTGCGGGCTTTAAACCAAAGATACAGGCCGGCGGCAATCAGGCAGGCAAGCACTAAGGCCAATATCAACACTATTGTGCTCATGCTATCCCCATCTTGCACCCGTGAACCTCACCAACCTGATGAAACGTTGAATATTATACGGAGTAAACGGCCGGCAGGCACTTAGAACAATGAGGGAGGAACAGATTTTCTGTCGCGATCTCATTTATCGATGCAATATATCTGCTCAGTTGCCGTGTCTCCTCTACGCGATGATAGCAACCGGGGGGGGCAGTCGATATCGGCATTATCCTATTTTAATGCTCTCTTTTTGCTGAATGGGTACAGAAAATCGGCGGGTAGCTGGCTAGGTTTGTTAAAAAAAAGTAAATTACAGCTTGTGCTCGTTGCGACAAAGGTTCTCATTAACGCACAATGTGATCAAGATCGAATTTGGTCAGCGTTTGAGCGCATCTGCGCCACGCCAATCATTATTCTGGGTATCCGCGTCATCATCTCTGATGCTGTGGCGCACCGCCGGATAACTCATTTGAGGCAATCATGGATAAACACCTGCAAAAACCTAAAATTCTGAAAGTGGAAACGGTCGCACGTTCGCGTTTATTTAACGTTGAGTCGGTCGATCTGGAGTTCAGTAACGGTGTACGGCGGGTGTATGAGCGGATGCGGCCTTCGGAAAGGGAAGCCGTTATGATTGTCCCGGTGATTGGCGACGACCTGTTGCTGATTCGCGAATATGCGGTGGGCACCGAATCTTACGAGCTGGGTTTCCCCAAAGGGTTGATCGACCCGGGTGAAGGCGTGCTGGAGGCGGCCAACCGCGAACTGATGGAAGAGGTGGGTTTTGGCGCCAAACGCTTCGATTTCCTCAGCCAACTGACCATGGCGCCGTCCTATTTTTCCAGCAAAATGAATATCGTGCTGGCGAACGATCTCTATCTGCAGAGCCTGGAAGGTGACGAGCCTGAGCCGTTGCCGCAGGTGCGTTGGCCGATAGCCGACATGATGTCATTGCTGGCGGAGCCGGATTTCCGCGAGGCGCGCAATGTCAGTGCGCTGTTCCTCACCGAGGCATTTCTGCGCGGCTCGCGTTAGGCATCAATCCCCTATCTTCTCGATAAAAAAAGGGCCAGATTTCTCTGGCCCTTCTCTATTAGAACAGTTCGTGGCTTTCGCCGCCGGGGTCCGTCAACGTAGTGCCGGTATCCCGCGTCGGGTAGCTTGTCGGCTGAGTACCTTCGATAAAGTATTCAGAGCGACTGCCGCCGCCGCCGCCGGAAAGCTTGCCGCTGCTTTTGTCGATGGTGACGCTGATAATACCCGGCGGTGGGGTGACCTTTTGCTCCGGAATGCCTTCCAGCGCGACCTTCATAAAATCATCCCATGCCGGTTGCGCGCTCTTCGCACCGCCTTCACCGCCGGAGATTTGATCTTCGATGGCGCCGGAAGCCGTTGCACGGCCGAGGTCGCGGCGATGATCATCGAAACCAATCCATACCGACGTGACGGTATCGGGGCCATAGCCGGAGAACCAGGCGTCTTTTGAACTGTTGGTAGTCCCGGTTTTGCCGCCGATATCATGCCGCTTCAAATCGCGTCCGGCGCGCCAGGCGGTCCCCATCCAACCCGGTTCGCCAAAGATGTTGCTGTTCAGCGCATCGTGCATCAGGAACGCCAACTGGGTACTGATGACATGCGGCGCATACTGCTGATCGCCATCCTGCTGAACCTGAGCCGGCGTAACCTGTTCCAGTTGCGGCATCGGTACGTTACCGTTACCACCTTCCTGCGACGTCGCGACGTTTTCGACGTTATCGTCGGAAAGCACGGCGGAACGATGGGTATCGCCATAAATCACCGGCAGATTGCAGCTGTCGCAGACCACTTTGGGTCTGGTTTCAAACACGGTATTGCCGGTTTCATCTTCGATTTTGGTGATGAAATACGGGTCGACCAGATAACCGCCGTTCGCCAGTACCGCATAACCGCGCACCAGTTGCATTGGGGTGAACGAAGCCGAACCCAGCGCCAGCGATTCGGTGTGCACGATGTTTTGCGCCGGGAAACCGAAACGTTGCAGATATTCCGCCGCGTAGTCGACACCCATTGCACGCATGGCGCGCACCATCACTACGTTCTTCGACTGTCCCAACCCCTGACGCAGGCGAATAGGGCCGTCGTAGGTTGGCGGTGAGTTCTTCGGCCGCCAGTCAGTACCGGCACCGGCGTCCCAGCGGGTGACCGGCAGATCGTTCAGGATAGTGGCCAGGGTCAGGCCTTTGTCCATCGCCGCGGTGTACAGGAACGGCTTGATGTTGGAGCCGACCTGACGCAGCGCCTGGGTAACGCGGTTGAACTTGCTCTGATTGAAGTCAAACCCGCCGACCAACGCTTTCACGGCGCCATCATTCGGGTTGATCGACACCAACGCCGAGTTGACGTCCGGCACCTGCGACAGCCACCAGCTTTCGTTCACCTTGCGTACCCACACCTGCTGGCCGGCCTGCACCACGTCGGTCACGCGTTTTGGCGTTGGGCCTTGCTGCGTATCGGACTTGAACGGCCGCGCCCAGCGCATGGTGGCCAGTGGCAAGGCAACATTGCTGCCATCGGCCAGCATGGCCGTCGCTTCATCGGCGGTCGCTTTGGTAATCACCGCAGGCGCCAGCGGGCCATAATTCGGCAGGTTTTTCAGTGAATCGACGATCTGTTTTTGATCCCAGGCCGCCTCACCCACTTTCCACAGCACGTTGGACGGGCCGCGGTAGCCGTGACGCATGTCATACGCCAGCACGTTGTTGCGTACCGACTCCTGCGCCGCCAACTGCAGCTTTTTGGTGACGGTGGTATAGACCTTGTAACCGTCGGTATAGGCGTTCTCACCGTAACGCTTGATCATCTCCTGACGCACCATCTCGGAGAGATAGGGTGCGGAGAAGTTGATTTCCGGCGCATGGTAGTTGGCCACCAGATCTTCGCTACGGGCCTGATCGTACTGAGCCTGGGTGATGTAATGCTCATCCAGCATGCGCGACAGCACCACATTGCGGCGAGCCACGGCGCGATCGTGCGAGTAAAGCGGGTTGAAGGTTGATGGCGCCTTAGGCAAGCCGGCGATGGTCGCCATTTCGCTCAAGGTCAGTTGGCCGACGTCCTTGCCGAAGTAGACCTGCGCTGCAGCGCCTACGCCGTAAGCGCGGTAACCCAGGTAGATCTTGTTCAGATACAGCTCGAGGATTTCGTCTTTGGTCAGCATCTGTTCGATGCGTACCGCCAGGAAGGCTTCCTTGATCTTGCGCATCAGGGTGCGTTCCGGGCTTAAAAAGAAGTTTCTCGCCAACTGTTGGGTAATGGTACTCGCCCCCTGTGACGCATGGCCGGAGACCAGTGCAATAGAGGCGGCACGGAAGATACCGACCGGATCGACGCCGTGATGTTCATAGAAACGGCTGTCTTCGGTGGCGATAAACGCATGCACCATGACCGGCGGAATTTGGTTCAGCTTCAGCGGAATACGACGTTTTTCGCCGTATTGGGCGATCAGTTCGCCATCGGCGCTGTAAACCTGCATCGGTATCTGCAGCCGTACGTCTTTCAGCGTTGCAACGTCAGGCAGCTGCGGCTCGACATATTTGTACAAGCCAAAAATCGAGGCTGCCCCCAACACGATGCAACACACTGCAAGGATTAGTAAATACTTTACGAACTTCACCTGAGATTTCCCATTTTCATGTCATTTGGGCAGTTTATAAACAACCGCGCGGTAGTATAAAGGCAAGCCTGCAACATGGATATGTTCTTTTATCATCTGACGATATGGAGGTCGGGCGAAATATGTTATCTCAAGCATGGCAGGTGGGGCTGGATATACAAAGTAACCGCATTTGCGCCCTGGCGGCACAGCGCCGCCGCAACGGTTGGCAACTGCGTCACTGGTGGCAGCAAACGCTGCCGCAAGCGGTGCTGCGCGAGGGGTGTCTCGAACAACCCGAGGTGCTGACTCACGCACTGCGGCAATGGCGGGTCCAGTTGCCAAGACATATTTGCTTACGCATTGCTTTGCCTGCCCAGCGAGTTTTGCAGCATCTGATGCCGATGCCGGATGCCCGGCTGAAAGAGCCGGCGCGCGGTGATTATATTACCCGTCATGGCCTGAAGCAGTTCCCGCTGGATAGCCAGACATTGGCGCTGGACTACCGCCAATCTCCGCCTGACTCTGCCGCTTTGTTGCTCACCGCCGCGCGCCAGCAAGAGTTGCAGCAGTGGCTGCATTGTTTGCGTCAGGCCAATTTACGGCCGCAGGTGGTCGACATCACTCCTTGTGCCTTGCACATGATGGCATTTGCCGCAGGCGTACCGGCTGAAGCCGGTTTGCTGCACCGCCTCGATCGGGAGTGGCTGTGGACCGCCCCGCGCCGCGCGGCCTTTGCCTATGGCATTTTGCCGGAGGGCGAGGCAAGCCAGGCGTTGGCGGCGATGCATGCAGCCTGCCCGTCAATCGGTGAGCGGCCGATTTATTACAGCAGCGTGGTGGACGAGCCGCCTCCTCAGGGGTGTTTGCCATGGTCACCGTTCAGCGCGTTCAACCAATTGCGGCCCCCGTTACCCCGATTGCCGGGGGCATTTGTGTTGGCCGGGGGGCTGGCGCTGCGCAGCGGGGATAACTGATGTATCAGGTCAACCTTCTGCCCTGGCGCAGGCTGGCCCAGCGCCGCCGCTGTGCCTTCTGGTTACGAATTTTCGTCTTGCAACTGGCGTTGATGCTGGCGGCAATGGCGGTTGTTTTTGCCCTGATGAGTCATCAACAAACACAGCGGCATGAGGCTTTGTCGACGCTGTCCCGGCAACAGGCGGCGTTGGCGGAACACTATCAGCAACTCCAGCAGGCGATGGCGCGTTTGGCTCGCTTAACCGCGCAAGCGGATCAGCAGAAGAAGAACCAGGCGCACAACCGGCGTTATCTGCAGCTGTTACAGCAGTTCGCGGTCATTCTTCCAGCGCCGATGTGGCTTACCTCGTTGGAAAGCAACGCACAACATATCACGCTGCGGGGCCTCAGCCGCCGATATGGGGCTGTCGTCCAGTTTGAGCGGCAATTGGCGGCACTGCCGCTATTGCAGCGCTGCCGGTTGGCGGACGTGGCACAGCGCCAGGATGGCCTGTTCTCATTCACTCTGATGGCGCAATGGGGGCTGAATGGATAAGCCGTTGCCACTCTGGACAAGGCACTGGCTGAACCTGCCGGGTTGGAAGCTGCTGGTTGCGCAGGGGATGGTGTTGGGCTGCCTGGCTTTGCTGCTCGGCATGCTTTTTCTGCACGGGAAATGGCAGCAGCGGGAGCGCACATTGGCGGAGCAACAGCGTCTGATTGAGCAGATTGAGCCGTTAAGACAGCAGTTGGCCCAGATGCCAACGTTGGAGGAGATTAATCTTCGCCTGCAGCAGAACGCGCTCAAGCCCGTCGCCCATGGCGATTTGGCGCAAGTGCTGCCGTTGGCGGGCGCTGCAGTGCAACGCTGGCAGCAGCAGGAGAAATCGCAGCGTCAAACCCTGAGCCTGAACATTCATTACGGCGGTTTATTGCGGCTGCTGGAGGCGTTGCCTCCCGCATTTCGCCTCGATCAAATAACCCTTGAAGCACAGGCTGACGATCTGACGGTGCACTTCGTTTTACACGACGCGCCGGCAGACGCCGCTCCGGTAAATGCGGATGAATAAAGGTTATGGGGTTTGGTGGCTGTTGCTGCCGTGGGCGTTGATGGCGCAACCGCGCAATCCCTTTATGCCGCCACCCGTGTCTGACTGCCTGACGCAGAGAGAATCGCCGGCAAACTGGCTTTTGAAGGGGACCGTCGGGCAGGCAGCGTCGCGCCATGCCTGGGTGGTCACGCCCGCAGGGCAGTGGCTGCGTTTAGCGTCTCGGCAAAGCCTGCTGGGGGGGCGCTGGCGAGTGGAACAGGTATTTGAGGGGCGGCTGGTGTTGAAAGCGGGTCCTGAAGATCCGGCTTGTCCGGCGGCTGACAATACCCTGGTGCTGACATTGGGAAACCATAAGGAAGAAAAAAAATGAAAGGAGGCATTTGGCTGGGCGCGGTGCTGTGGGGTATTGCTGCCTCCGGCATGGCGACACAGAACAAGGAACCGATATCGATGGCGTTTCAGGACGCGCCGGTAACCCTGGTATTGCAGGCGCTGGCGGATTATCAGCAACTCAATGTGGTCACCGCGACTGGCGTGGGCGGCAACCTGACGTTGCGGTTGGATAACGTGTCCTGGCAGCAAGCGCTGGCGGTGATCCTGCGTATGGGAAAGCTGTCGATGACGCTGGAAGGCAACGTCATGATGGTGTTTCCCGAACCGGATGAACAGGAGAAACAACGGCAACAGTTGGCTTTGGCGCAAAAACAGCCGCTGGAAAGCGTAACCCTGACGTTAAATCATGCCGATGCGGTTGAGATTGCCGAAAATCTGAATGCCCAGGGCAGTATTTTGCTGAGCGAGCGCGGCAGCGTGGTGGCGGATAAACGCACTAACGCGCTGCTGATACGCGATACGGCCCCAATCGTGGCGTTATTAACCAAGCGCATTGCGGAAATGGATGCGCCGTTGGCGCAGGTACAGCTGGCGGCGCATATTGTCACCATTAACAGTGAAAGTTTGCGCGAGCTCGGCGTGCGTTGGGGCCTGGCCCCGGATGAAGGTGCTGCAAAGCCATTGCGGATGGGGGATTTTAACGTGAGCTTGCCGCTGGAACGCAGCGCGGTCAGCGCCGGTTTCCACCTGGCGCGCATCGGCGGACGGCTGCTGGATCTGGAGCTAATGGCACTGGAGCAGGAGAACCGGGTTGAAATCATCGCCAGCCCGCGCTTGCTGACCGCGCATCAGCAAACCGCCAGCATTAAGCAGGGTACGGAAATTCCGTATGAGGTGAAGAGCGGCAGCAGCGGGGCGACATCGATGGAGTTCAAGGAGGCTGTATTGGGCATGGAGGTGACGCCGAAAATTTTGCCGAACGGCCGCATTACGCTGACGCTGCAAATCAGCCAGAACATGCCCGGGCGTTCCATCAGCCGGGCGGATGGCGAGGCGCTGGCGATCGATAAGCAGGAGATCAAAACCCAGGTGACGGTGAAAGACGGTGAAACCATTGTATTGGGCGGCGTATTTCAGCGCCAGAGCGCTCAGGGGGCGGACAAGGTACCGGGGCTCGGGGACATTCCTCTGCTGGGTTCCTTGTTCAAACAGAGCACCAAACAGCATAAACGACGCGAGCTGGTGATATTCATTACTCCGACATTGATTAAGGCATGAGCAGCAAGCTGTCAGGTTCGGTGGAAATCACCTAAAGTTGATGAGCAGATGCACTTTTTTCTCACCTTGGGGGCATCTGCGTTTGACGCTGCGGCCGATTTAGCTTACAAGGGTTACCGAATTGAGCACCGAGGTTTTTTGTTAACGCCAAGACGCCGTTAAAAACGTATGGTTTCCCTCCTGCGGCGTGGATTGCGATTTATTCGGTTGCCAAACTACCAAGAGTGTTGAGATAATTTTCCGTCTGATCTCGCACTATCGTTCATGAGGTTTCAGTTTAGGTCCCGCCGCTGATTTGATTGGCGGGGCGGGTTAACATTAACGAATAGTCTTAGTAATACCAAAAACATGGCAGAGAAACGCAATATCTTTCTGGTTGGGCCTATGGGTGCCGGCAAAAGCACTATTGGCCGTCAGTTAGCTCAGCAACTCAATATGGAGTTCTTCGACTCCGATCAAGAAATTGAGCGACGTACCGGAGCTGACGTGGGCTGGGTATTCGACGTGGAAGGTGAAGAAGGTTTCCGCGATCGTGAAGAAAAAGTCATTAATGAACTGACGGAAAAGCAAGGCATCGTGCTGGCTACCGGCGGCGGTTCGGTTAAATCGCGTGAAACGCGTAACCGTCTGTCGGCGCGTGGCGTAGTGGTGTACCTGGAAACCACTATCGAGAAGCAATTGGCCCGAACCCAGCGCGACAAAAAGCGTCCGCTGCTGCAGGTTGATTCTCCTCCGCGTGAAGTGCTTGAAGCGCTGGCGAAAGAGCGCAATCCGTTATACGAAGAAATTGCAGATGTCACCATCCGCACCGACGATCAAAGCGCCAAAGTGGTTGCCAACCAGATTATCAACATGCTGGAAAGCAACTGATTGCGGTTTCCGTGTTCGCCACGGCAAATGCGGAAAGACTGATTGTGTTCCCCGCAGTAGCGGGGATAAACCACACTGAGAACTGAGCGCGACATGGAGAGAATTACCGTAACGCTTGGGGAGCGCAGCTACCCGATTACCATAGCCGCCGGATTGTTTAACGATCCGGCTTCTTTTATGCCGCTAAAGGCGGGTGAACAGGTCATGCTGGTCACCAACCAGACCTTGGCGCCGCTCTATCTGGACCGGGTCCGGAAGGTGCTTGAGCAGGCGGGCGTAATGGTGGATCAGGTGATTTTGCCTGATGGCGAACAGTATAAATCCCTTGCCGTGCTTGAGCAGGTGTTCTCGGCGCTGCTGCAAAAGCCTCACGGTCGCGATACCACATTGATCGCGCTCGGCGGCGGCGTGGTGGGCGATCTTACCGGTTTTGCCGCGGCTTGCTATCAGCGCGGTGTCCGCTTTATTCAGGTTCCTACCACCTTGCTTTCGCAGGTGGACTCTTCCGTTGGCGGCAAAACCGCCGTCAATCATCCGCTCGGTAAAAACATGATCGGCGCATTCTATCAGCCTGCTTCAGTGGTGGTTGATCTGGACTGCCTGAAAACCTTACCGGCGCGTGAGCTCTCCTCTGGTCTGGCTGAAGTGATCAAGTACGGGATCATTCTCGACAGTGATTTCTTCGTCTGGCTGGAAAACAACATCGATGCGTTGGTTGCGCTGGATATGAATGCCCTGGGCTATTGTATCCGCCGTTGCTGTGAACTGAAGGCCGAGGTGGTTGCCGCTGATGAACGCGAAAGCGGTCTGCGCGCGCTGCTGAATCTGGGCCATACTTATGGCCATGCGATTGAAGCAGAAATGGGCTATGGTGTATGGCTGCACGGCGAAGCCGTTGCCGCCGGCATGATGATGGCGGCGGAAACCGCGCATCGTCTCGGCCAGTTCTCCGCCGAGGATATTGAACGCATTAAAACCCTGTTGTTGCGCGCGGGTTTACCGGTGTGCGGGCCGCAGGAAATGGCGCCGGAATCTTATTTGCCGCACATGATGCGCGACAAGAAAGTGTTGGCCGGCGAACTGCGTCTGGTACTGCCGACGGCCATTGGTCAGGCGGAAGTTCGTGGCGGAGTCGGGCATGATGTGGTGCTTGCTTCTATCGCGGCTTGCTTGCCTGAACGGAACGCCTGAGTAAATCGGACGAAGTAACAGTGGCTTAGCCGCTGTTTACATCTATATTAATAATGTGCAAAGCATGACTGATGTCGCTTTGCCATCATCGGGTTAATCTGCTCGTACCACGGTAGGTCTACGGTGGTGGGCTTTTGCCTCTAGTTGGAGGGTTTCAGATGGATGAGTTTAAACCGGAAGACGATCTCAGACCTGATAGCAGCGATCGTCGTCCTGCACGTTCGCGTAAACCGGCTCCGGGACCACGCTTTGCCGTTTCGCGTCAGCACTTGATGATTGGCATCGGTATTCTGGTGCTGCTGTTGCTGATTGTCGGTATCGGCTCGGCGTTGAAGGCGCCTACCAAGCATGAAGCGGCACAGGAAGGCGCGCAAAACGGCGCGGCCAAAGACATCAACCTGTCCGGTTCTTCGTCGCTGACCACCGGCAATACCGGTGTTCCAGGCGGCACGACCGATACCAATGACAATAACGGCGTGAGCAGCACTTCCGCGCAACAGCCGCAAAACGTCAGCGTTCCACCGATCTCCAGCACTCCGACAGAAGCGCAACCGCAGCCGGTGCAGGATGGCGCGCAGCAGCGTGTCGATCTGCCGGGCAATATGTCGGATGCGTTATCCGCCCAGCAGGGCCAGGTTGATGCGGCGACGCAGGGCATGAGTGGCCCGGCTTCAACGCTGCCTACGGCTCCGGCCACCCTGATGAACGGCGCCGCCGCTACCGTGGCTAAAGAAGCAACGCGCCCGGTTCAGGGCTCTGGGTCACAGCAACATAAGACACCGGCAAAAACCGTCAGTAAACCGGCGACGACGCAGCAGCATAAAGCGCCAACCACGGTGTATACCCCGGCTCCTTCCGCTAAACCGGGAGCGGCAAGCAGCAAAACGGGCACGACGAGCGCCAAAGCGGACACGACGAGTGCCAAGGCGGGCGTTGTTAGCGGCAGCGGCAGTTCGCTGCAGTCTGCCCCGGCCAGCCACTATACCCTGCAGTTGAGCAGCGCTTCGCGTTCCGATACGTTGAACGCTTACGCCAAGCAGCAGAAACTGCAGAATTATCAGGTGTACGCGACCCAGCGTGACGGTAAAGCATGGTACGTGCTGGTGAGCGGTAATTACGCTTCTGCGGCTGAAGCCAAGCGCGCAATCGCGACGCTGCCGGCGGATGTTCAGGCGAAAAAACCGTGGGCCAAGCCTGTACGTCAGGTTCAGCAGGACCTGAAAAAGTAACCCAATAGATTTCAAGCTGCAGTCAGGGCATGGATTTCATGCATTGTAGGGATGTAGATGCTGCGGCCGTAGTAAGCGGGGCGAAGATTTTTGCCCTTACGGTGATGGGGGGGCAAGTGTGCCGTGAGCAGATTTGCCCGCCCCTGCGGTGGCTCCGAGAGGGGTAGGCTCATGGACAGGCCAAATAACTGCACGCAGTCGACATTGCTGCAGCTTGAAAGATGAAGGGTATAATCATTTAAATTTGTGCGCTGATGTGCTGTCTGAAACAGAGTACAATCCGCCGCTCTGAA
>RCUS01000015.1_pt1 | contig 187939 bp, 157 predicted proteins | sample 2166221 | NCBI WGS metagenome assembly RCUS01 (sample SAMN09932758, study PRJNA488358) | compost metagenome | isolation source: compost soil in cyclohexanecarboxylic | place: Germany: Experimental Botanical Garden
CAAGATTCATTTCGCAAAACCCCTATCTGCGCATGCAGGTAGGGGTTTTGTCTTTGTGGGCAAAAAAACTGGACCTGCTCGAATCACTGTGGGAACAGGCAGCTCGGTGGAGGGCACCGGCTTCGCCGGTGTTCGCGGGTAAACCCGCTCCTACAGAGGATGGTGCGACGCCAGGCTAGAATGGCTTCCACGCATCATTAACGTGACTTTCCCGCCCCCCCCCTACGTCAAGACTTTGGTTCGGGGCACTTCTGCTCTGGACCTGGCGATGCCAGCGTACCGTGCTGCGCATTTCTGGACTTCCCCGTCCCATCACTTGAGGTAGCAAGCAAGATGGCCAAGGCCGCCGATGTCGTTGTGCAATGCCTGGAAAACGAAGGTGTCGAGTATGTATTCGGCATTCCCGGTGAGGAAAACCTCGACCTGCTCGAATCCCTGCGCAAGTCGAAGATCAAGCTGGTACTGACCCGTCACGAGCAGTCCGCAGGCTTCATGGCCGCCACCTACGGCCGCCTGACCGGCAAGACCGGCGTCAGCCTGTCGACCCTCGGCCCTGGCGCCACCAACCTGGTCACCGCCAGCGCCTACGCCTACCTGGGCGGCATGCCGATGATGATGATCACCGGCCAGAAGCCGATCAAGAAGTCCAAGCAGGGCCGCTTCCAGATCATCGACGTGTGCGGCATGATGGACCCCATCACCAAGTACACCCACCAGTTCGCCTCGGCCGACAACATCCCGGCCCGCATGCGCGAAGCCTTCCGCCTGGCCGAAGAAGAAAAGCCAGGTGCGGTGCACCTGGAGCTGCCGGAAGACATCGCCGCCGAGCAGACCGACGCGCTGCCGATCCCGCGCAGCCTGCACCGCCGCCCGCTGGCCGAGCACGTGGCCATTGAAGCTGCCGTCGAGAAACTGCAGAACGCGCGTAACCCGATCCTGGTGATCGGTGCCGGTGCCAACCGCAAGATGACCGCCAAGGTCCTCAAGCAACTGATCGACAAGACCGGCATCCCGTTCATCACCACCCAGATGGGTAAAGGCGTGGTCGACGAGCGCCACCCGCGCTTCCTTGGCAACGCTGCGCTGTCGTCGGGCGACTTCGTTCACCGCGCCGTCGAAGCCGCCGACCTGATCATCAACATCGGCCACGATGTGATCGAGAAGCCGCCGTTCTTCATGGTCCGTGGCGGCACCGAAGTCATCCACATCAACTTCCGCTCTGCCGAAGTCGATGCCGTGTACTTCCCGCAGGTGGAAGTGATCGGCGACATCGCCAACGCCGTGTGGCAGATCAGCGAAGCGCTGAACGACACTTCGCACTGGGACTTCACCCGCCTGATGGCGATCCGTGAAGCCAACGAAGCGCAGATCGCCGAAGGTGCCGACGACAACCGCTTCCCGGTCTACCCGCAGCGCATGGTCGCCGACATCCGTCGCGTGCTGCCGTCCGAAGGCATCGTTGCCCTGGACAACGGCATCTACAAGATCTGGTTCGCCCGCAACTACAAGGCGCACAAGCCGAACACCGTGCTGCTGGACAACGCCCTGGCGACCATGGGCGCCGGCCTGCCATCGGCCATGGCCGCGCACCTGGTGCACCCGGACCGCCCGGTGATTTCGGTTTGCGGCGACGGCGGCTTCATGATGAACAGCCAGGAGCTGGAAACTGCGGTACGCCTGGGCATGCACATCACCGTGGTGATCCTGCGTGACGACGGCTACGGCATGATCCGCTGGAAGCAGGCCAACATGGGCTTCACCGATTTCGGCCTGGACTACGGCAACCCGGACTTCGTCAAATACGCCGAAGCCTACGGTGCCAACGGCCACCGCGTGGAAAGCGCCGAAGGCCTGCTGCCGCTGCTGGAGCACTGCATCAAGACCCCAGGTGTGCACGTGATCGACTGCCCGGTCGATTACAGCGAGAACGACCGCATCCTCAACAGCGAGCTGCGTGAGCGCGCGCTGGCGGTGTAAGCCCTGAAAGGCCGGCGCCGTCTTTTTGCCGGCGCGGCCTGGTGCTGTAAAGAGGCCCGTATAGCTGACGGTGATGTGTCGGCTTTACGGGCCTTTTCGCAATACAAGGCTGCTTCTGTATCCCATTCACCCCAGCTCAAGCAGACCTTGCAGGCTGGCCAGAATGGCATTGGCGTCATAAGGCTTGCGGGTGATGGGCACATGCTGCAAGTGCTCGGGAATGCTGATGCCGTCGCCATAGCCGGTGGCAAAGAGGAACGGGACCTGCCGGCGAACCAGTTCATCTGCTACGGAAATGGAGGTTCCGGTGCCCAGGTTGACATCCAGTATTGCCGCGTCCGGTTTGTGGCTACCAAGCAGTTGCATGGCTTGGTCCTCGGAGCTGGCGGTGATCACGTCCTCGATTTGCGCATCGTTGAGAATTTGCTCCAGGCCTACTGCAATTACCAGTTGATCCTCGAGTATCAGCACACACAAACCCGAGCGCGCTGCAAACGCACCGTTTGCACGGGCTAGAGGCGTGGCCGGGAGAGCGGTTTCTGCCGCTTCGGCTACGGAAAGGTGCTTGGCCGGGATTCTGAAAAAGCCTTGCAGGCCTTCGGGGTGATATTCCACCGCGCTGGTGCCACCCAGGTCGAACGGGATGCTGCGGTCGATCAGCACCGTGCCGAAGCCGCTGCGGCTGGGCGGGCGTACCGTTGGCCCACCCATTTCCCGCCAACTGATGGCACAAGCGTTGGTGGCGTCGATTGCCCAGCTCACCGAAAGCTTGCCGCCAGCCCGCGATAGCGCACCATACTTGGCCGCGTTGGTGGCCAGTTCATGCAGCACCAGCGCCATGACCGAGTACGCGCGCGCATCGAGGATGACGTTCGGGCCCTGCAACTCGATCACGTCGGCAGCCGTGCGATAGGGAGAAAGCTCGGCCTCCAGCAGCTTCGCCAGGCGCCCGCCACCGTCACCGCGCACCACCTGGTCATGGGCCAACGACAAGGCCTGGATACGCCCTTTGAGCGTTGCCACATAGTCCTGCAGGGTCTGGCTCTCCGGGGTCGGATGGGCAACCAGTGCACCAATCAGCGACAGGATGTTCTTGACCCTGTGGTTGAGCTCTTCGTTGAGCATGCGCTGGCGCACGTCGGCTTTGGCGCGTTCACTGGCGAGCAGTTCGCTGTTGTGCAGTACCACTTCGACGATAGCGGTACGGATGGCATCGCCAAACTGGCGGTCCTGCTCGGTCCAGGGTAGCGACTGCTGGTGAACGGTTTCTTTCCAGATGGCGAAGCTCTTGCGGGGCGTCAGGCGGTCGCCCAATGCGCCGCTGTCATAGGTCTTGTTCGGGTCCCCGGCCCAATCGAGTGTCTCGACCACCTCCTTGCGGAAGAAGATCAAGTAATCCCTTGGGTGTTGCGACATCGGGACGATCAGCACACCCGACACATCATTAGAATACGCCTGGGCCGACGGGAGCACCGTCGACAGGCGATTGGACGCCCAGATTCGGCCTTCGCTGACCATGTCTGCCAGGCGCAGCAGATCAGGCACGGCCGTTTGGGGCGGCGCCAGCCCTGCGCACGACCAGCGGCCTAGCAGCGACATGCCGATGCCGTCGCAGGGAATCAGCGACATCAACCGGGGCAGGCGTGCGTGGAAGAACCCATCAATGTCCGCCGCCTGGTTGGCGTCGCGCAGCAGGCTGTCCAGCGCTTTGTGGATGCGCACGGCGGCTTCGAGTTTTTGCCGGCTACGCAGGGTCTCGATATGCAGGGAGAAGAACTCACCGAACATCTCGGCGGCCACACGTTGCCCCATGGCCAGCGTGCGCGGTGCGTAGTGATGGCAGGCAATCATTCCCCACAGCTCGCCGTTGACGATGACGGAAATCGACATTGAGGCGCCCACGCCCATGTTGCACAGGTATTCGCAATGGATCGGCGAGACGCTGCGCAGGTGCGCGTAGGACAGGTCGAGCGGTTCGCCCGAGGGGTCGAGCACCGGGTTGATGGCGACCGTATTGAACTGGGCGTCGGAGATTACCCGGATCGGGTTGCGAAGGTAGAGCGCGCGGGCCTGCTGGGGGATATCGGAGGCGGGGAAGTATTGGCCCATGAAGCTTTCGAGGTCGCTACGCTTGGACTCGGCAACCACCTTGCCGGCACCGTCGGCTCCCAGCTGGTAGATCATCACCCGGTCGTAACCGAGCACCGCCCGGACAAAGCGGGCGGCGTCGCGGAACAGCTTGCTGGTCTGGTCGATTTCGCGCAGCTGGGCAATCAGCGTGCGGGCCAGTTCGATCGGTTCGGCGATGCTCGCCCCGGCAGGCTCGAACTCAAGGATTGCCGTGCCTTTGAACAAGTGGGCGGCGATGTCGACGGCCTCGCCATTGGGCAGCGTCACGCCGAAACTGAGCGCTGGCCGCGAGGCATCCCGGGTACGGGCAAGTGCGTTGCGAAGCGTATGCGTGACCTCGTCACCCAGCACCACGTGCAGTTTCTGACCATTGATATCGCTTGCTACACCCAGCATCTGTGGGGCGTTGACCGAATGGCGCAGCACCACGGTCGCCGAGGCATCACAGGCCAGCAGGCAGCCATGGGGCTGGATGCTCCCGGGAATCTGGATGGGCTCCCGGTCGCAGTTGGTCAGGTTAACGTGGGGGTTGTAGGTCATTGGCCCGTGCCTGTGGGTAAGGGGAGGCGGGCAGCAGGTCCGCCATCGTCCGTCAGCCTAGCAGGCATTGCACGCCTTGGGGATGGCGGGTCGGGCAATGCCGGTCCATTCCCAAGGCAATGCTTTGATCACAGCATGGAGTACGAATGTACTCCCGTCGAGAATCGCTTGAAGGCAGCTGCGATCAATGGTCTTATCCCGCGCTTGAGCCAACTGGTATTGCAAGATGAACCGCCCGCTGTTTATTTCCTTCGATGGGCCCAAGGGGACCGGCAAGACCACGCTGCTGGAGGCCGTCACTCAAGCGTTACGGCTGGACGGGAACAAGGTGATCCGCCTTTGCGAAAGAAAGAATGATCCTCACCGGGGCGAGACCATGGCCCTGGTCAACCAGCTTTCCAGAAGCCCTTGCCAGGACCTTGAGTTCAAGGTTTGCGAGCGCTTCGCTGAAAGCCGCGCCTGGATTTCCCGACATGTACTGCCCAGGCAGCCCGCTGACAGCATCATCCTGATTGATCGCTGGTACCCCTCTGACGCTGCGTTTCGCCGCACAGTGCCGTTTGACAAGATCCTGCGCCTGAACCTCGAACGAAACGTGCAAGTGCCCGATTTGCATGTCGGGGTTGTCACAACGCCTGAAACCTCATGGGCGAGGGCCGCGGCGCGCACGCGTGGGCTGGGCAGTACGGTGATCCATAACCTGGGAGAACAGGTTGCCTGTACCGAGGCGTTCGAGCGTGCGATTGCGGAGCAAGGCTGGGTGCTGTGCCGTAATGAAGGGACCGTCGACGAGGCAACGCGGCAGGTCGTTCGCGAGATTCAGGGCGTGCTTCGACACCTGTGAGGCTTGGGTGAGTATGGCCTGTCTACTGCCTCTGCAGGTATCAGGCGCCCTGGCGGTCGATATCACGGCGCAGGACTACCGACGTGGTAATGTCATCCACTGATTCGTGACGTGCCACGTTGTCGCGTACCTGGTTGAGGTCGTCGATCGTTCGGGTCTCCACTTCAACCACCAGGTCAAGCTGACCGCTCACCGACGACACCCGCCGTACGCGCGCGTCCGTTGCCAACTGGTCGAGCAGCCCCATGGCAGGCGTGCGCTGCAACGTCACCAGCAAGATCGCGCGTATCACGTTGGCGTCTATTTCGCCGATGTCAGCGCGATAACCGCGAATGACTCCGCTGCGTTCAAGGTTGGCGACACGCTCGGTGGTGGCACTTCGGGAAAGGCCTATGCGGCCGGCTAACGCCTTGAGCGCAATACGCGCGTCCTTCGAAAGTACCTCAAGAATCTCACGATCTTTAGCGTCCAGGTCACGCATTGCAGCCCCTTGATAAGCTTGCCGTCATTATGCCGGTCGGAACCGGCATAATGCCTGTTGCGCCCGACCGTATGCAGGGTGTCCGTTTCGGCGGCGCATGACAAGCTATTGAAAAACAATCAGCGCGCTCGGAACCTGATGATATGACAGACCTTTCCCACCCGGCACCTCGGTTTTCGGCAAGCGATGCAGAGGGCCTTGCAAAAGATTTCTTCGATGTCACCGGCACTGCAACGCCCCTGGATGGGGAGCGTGATCGCAATTACCGGCTGGAGACTGGCGTAGATGCAGGCTGGATACTGAAAATCGTCAATGCCAGCGAGCCCAGGGTAGAAAGCGAGTTTCAAACCGCGCTACTCGATCACCTGGCCGTGCATGGCGCGCATTTGGGCGTGCCACACCTGCGGGCCAGCGTGACTGGCGACTACCTGCCGTCTGTGGCCAGCAGCACCGGTGAAAAGCACGCTGTGCGCCTGGTCAGCTGGCTGGCCGGCACGCCACTTGCCAAGGCCAGACGCTCCCTGGCGCTGATGAGAAACTTCGGCCAGGCACTCGGTGAACTTGACCGTGCCCTGCAGGGCTTCATGCACCCGGGCGCAGTCCGCGACCTGGACTGGGACTTACGCCATGCTGCGCGCTCCCGTTCGCGGCTGCACTGCATCAAGGACCCTGATCGCCGGGCCGTTGCCGAGCGCTTCATCGCCCGGTTCGAACAGACTGTACAGCCTAAGCTGGCTTCCCTTCGGGCCCAGGTGATCCACAACGATGCCAACGACTGGAACATCCTGGTCGATGCCGAAACGCCCCGTAGCGTGACTGGCTTCATCGATTTTGGCGATGCCGTGCACACCGTTCTGATTGCCGAGGTCGCAATCGCCAGCGCCTACGCCATTCTCGACATGGACGACCCGATCGGCGCTGCTGCTGCGCTGGTGGCCGGCTTCCACGAAAAGTACCCGTTGCAAGCGCAAGAACTTGATGTGTTGTTCAACCTGATTGCCATGCGCTTGGTCATCAGCGTGACGTTCTCCGCTTCCCGGCGGGATCAGACAGACGACAACCCTTACCTGGCGATCAGTGAAGCGCCTGCCTGGCGTCTACTGGAACAGCTCGATTCGATGAACCCACGGTTGGCCACCGGCATTCTGCGCAAGGCCTGTGGTTTCGATGCCATCGAAGGTGCGGGGGAAGTCCGCCGCTGGATTGCCGACAACCACAAGTCGTTTGCCGACCTGGTGCGCCCGTCAGCCGCCATTCTGGACAAGGTCATCGCGCCGTTTGGCGATGCCAGCCATGAGATGACCATTGCCTCGGCCCAGCAGCGCCCTGCAGATGCGACGCGGTGGTGGAATGAATGCTCTGCCGCGCACAAGGCCCCGCTGGGCATCGGGCCATGGGGCGAGGTACGTGCCGTCTATACCGACAGCGCCTTCGAGTCTCGCTTCATCAAGGGGCAGCACCGGACCCTGCATGTGGGGGTAGATTTGCTGATGCCAGCGGGTACGCCGTTGTACGCACCGATTGCCGGCACCGTCAGAAGCGTCGAGGTCGAGCCAGACCCGCTGGGTTATGGCGGCCTGGTGATGCTCGAGCACACCCCGCCCGGTTGCCCGCCATTTCTGACGCTGTGGGGGCACATGGCCCACGAGGCGCTCAGCCGTTTGCAGGCCGGTGACAAGCTCGAAGCCGGCGACCTGGTCGGTTACATGGGCAGCGATCACGAGAACGGCGGCTGGATTCCCCACCTGCATCTGCAGTTGGTCACCGATACCCAGTTGCGCGCGTGCGAGGTCATTGGCGTAGGTGAGCCCGCGTACCGCGAAGCGTGGGCCGACCTGTTCCCCGATGCCTCGGCCCTGGCCGGTATCCCGCCAGAGACCTACAGCCAGCAGGGCATGACCAAGGCCCAGATCATTGCCAGGCGCAAGGAACTGCTGCTACCCAACCTGTCCATTTCGTACACCGACCCGATCAAGTTCGTGCGCGGTGATGGCGTATGGCTGATCGACAACTTCGGGCGGGCCTACCTGGACTGCTTCAACAACGTGTGCCACCTGGGCCATAGTCATCCCGACGTGGTCGAAGCCCTGACCCGCCAGGCTGCGCTGCTCAACACCAATACCCGCTACCTGCACGACAACATCGTCGAATACGCCGAACGCCTGACCGGCACTTTGCCCAAGGGCCTTTGCGTAGCATCCTTTGGCTGCTCGGGGAGTGAGGCCAACAGCCTGATGCTGCGTATGGCGCGCAACTACACAGGCAGTGATCAGGCGATCGTGCTGGACTGGGCCTACCACGGCACCACTCAGGAACTGATCGATCTGAGCCCTTACAAGTACAAGCGCAAGGCGGGCAAGGGCAGGGCGGCGCATGTTTACGAGGCCGTGGTCCCGGACAGCTACTACGCCCCCGAGCACTGGCCCGTGGAAGCGCACGGCAAGCGCTTTGCCGAGTCGGTGGCAGAGCAGCTGGATGCCATGCGCAAGGCAGGCAAGCGCCCCGGGTTTTTCATTGCCGAATCGATCCCCAGCGTGGCGGGGCAGGTGTTTTTGCCCGAACACTACCTTGAGGAGGTGTACGCTATGGTGCGTGCCGAAGGTGGGCTGTGCCTGGCCGATGAGGTTCAGGTCGGGTTTGGCCGGGTCGGCAGCCACTGGTGGGCATTCGAGACCCAGGGCGTGGTCCCGGATGCCGTCAGCATGGGCAAACCCATTGGTAACGGCCACCCGATGTCGGCGGTAGTGACCACGCGCGAGGTTGCCGATGCTTTCAACAACGGCATGGAGTATTTCAATACCTTCGCCGGTAACCCAGTGTCATGCGCGGTAGGCCTGGCGGTGCTCGATGCAATCGAGCGCGACCAGTTGAAAGAAAACGCCTTGAATGTCGGCCATTACCTGCTCGAGGGTTTGCGCAAGCTTCAGCAGCAATTCGACGTGATTGGTGATGTGCGCGGGTTGGGCCTGTTCCTCGGCATCGTGCTGGTCACTGACCGCCAGTCAAAGGCGCCAGCCACGGCCCTGGCCAGAAAAGTGGCTGATGGTGCCCGGGAGCGCGGCGTGTTGATCGGCACCGAAGGCCCGCATGACAACGTGCTGAAAATGCGCCCTTCGATGATTTTCAGCCGGACCAATGCGGACTTCCTTCTCGAGGTGCTGAAAGACAGCTTCATCGCGGCGCTGAAATAGCGTTTCAGCGCGGGCAGGGCGTGCGCATGTGCACGCCCTGCGGCGCACCTATCTGGCGAGCCGGGCAGGTTGCCAGCATCAAGCGCCCCTGATGCTCAGGCCTTCGCGAGCCTGGCCATGCAGGCCGGAGGCCTCTGGCAATGCCGTGACCTTGATCGCGCGCACCGGCACGGCGAACTTGGCGCCGATTTGTGAGAACCGCTCCAGCAGCCTGAAGTTGATCGCCTGCTGAATGTCCATGTAAAGGTTGTAGCCTGGGTCCTGGACGATGTAGACACACTCGAACTCCAGCGCCTCTTTGCCGAAGCCACGCAGGTGAGCGCGGTCGAAACGCGCCTGCTCCTGGGCCTTGATGGCGTCTTCGACGATGCCTGGCGCTTTCTTCACGGCCTCGGTGGGCGTGTCGTAGGAAAGCCCGAACTCGAACACGATGCGACGCTCTTGCAGGCGCTTGTAATTCTGGATGGTGCTGCTGATCATGCTGGCGTTGGCCATGACGATCTGTTCGCCGCCGAGGCTGCGGATGCGTGTGGTTTTGAGGCCGACGTGCTCAACGGTGCCCGCCAGGGGCCCGATGACGATGAAGTCACCGATCTCGAACGGCTTGTCCACGGCGATCGACAACGAAGCGAACAGGTCGCCGAGGATATTCTGCACAGCCAGCGCCACCGCGATGCCGCCCACGCCAAGGCTGGCGACGAAGGCGGTGATGTTCACCCCCAGGTTCGACAGCATCGCCAGCACTACGACTGACCACAACAGGACCCGCGCGCCCCAGGCCGAAAGGGTTGCCAGTGCGCTGCCCTGGTTCAGGCCGTCGGTACGGTGGCGGGCGAAGTAGCGGCTCAGGCCCAGGCCGATGGCGCGGTTGGCCCACAGGCCAATCTGCAAGGCAGCGACCACGAACCACAGGCTGCTGACCCTGCTCAGCCAGCGCTCGGGCAGGTCGAGCATGCTCAGGCCTACCAGCAATGAGGCCAGCAACAACAGAACGTTGCTGGTGCCGGAAAGCACCTTGGCCATTATCTGGCTCAATGGGCCTTCGTGTTCGGACCAGCGCCGTACCCGGCGCATCAGGAAACTGATGGCGGCACGGGCGACCAGGAAGACTAAGGTGGCGACTGTCAGCGCCACCAGCAGATTGAGAATGGAGATGCCGAATAGGGTGGTTTCGGTGAAAAACGCGATGATGCGGTCGTTCATGAGTACCTCGCCTCTGGGGTGATTTGCCAAGGTGCTTTCTTGGGACGTCAAAGAGGCGCAACAGGTCGATCGGATTTCACCACGCTGGGCAGACGGAGTCAGTCTCGGTAGATTTTCTTCAATAACCGCAACAACTTGTTCAGCATTGGCACGACTTGCGGGGTTCGATTGCCAACGCACGCTTGCCGCAACGGCTGCAGGCCCATGCCAACCTACACCTGTTCGACGATGCCGTGCGCACGCTGCGCCGAGCGCCGGGTGACGCCGTGGCCCAGGACCCTGCATAGCCATTCTTTGGATGGGCTAGTGCTGCTTGCGCAATGCCTCCTGCTCCGGTTCGGCGACCGTGACCCGGTTACGGCCCGATACCTTGGAAAGGTACATGGCGCTGTCTGCACTGCTGAGCAAGGCGCCGAGCTCAGAGGCAGGGGCCTTCGCGAACGCTAAACCTATGCTTGCGGTGACCGGGTGTTCATCATTCACACGCAGATTGGCTATCAGGGCCCGCAGGCGCTCGGCAACCTCAATCGCCGTGTCTGGCGGCGTATTGGGCAGCAGGATGGCGAACTCCTCGCCGCCCAGCCTGCCGGCAATGTCGTTGTCACGCAGGCTGGCACTGATCGCTGCACCGATGCGCTGCAGCACCTGGTCGCCTGCGGCATGCCCGAACGTGTCGTTGATCTGTTTGAAATGGTCGACGTCCAGCATCAACACGGCCATGAATGTACCCGCATCCCTGCACTGGGCGTGCTGCGCCGAAGCGTTGTCGAAAAAAGCACGTCGGTTGTTCAGGCCGGTCAGTTCGTCCGTGCACGAGGCCACCATGGCAAGCCGATGCGCGCGTTGCATTTCGTGTTTCAGGCGCCAGGCCGTCGTCAATGCCGAGGACAGGCTTTGCGTCGCGCTGACCACGAACCAGGCGAACACCAGCACCGCCAAGGCTATCCCTTGTTGCAGCGTAGAAGGTTGCAACAGTAGCCAGCCTGTAGAAGGCAGCAAGACCAGGCCCATCGACACCAGGGTCATGTTGCGGTAGGAGGAGTAACACGACACCGCGCTGACAGACATGCCGACGGCAAACAACATGATCAGCGTCTGCCCCAGCGCGTCGTCGGTGGGCATTACGGCAAAGGCGCCCCAGCCCCAGATAGCCGCCGACAGCATCAGCGTGACCCAGTAACGCCACTCCCAGCGTTCGGCCGTGCGCTGGTTGGCCGGTGCTCGCAGATAGGCGAAGAACATGGCGGTACGCACGCCGGTCGACAGGCCCAATAACGTCATCCACACGATGACCCTTTGCGGGTCGAAACGCTCCCAGCCCAACCAGCACAGCATGACGGCGGCCAGGAAGCTGCCAAGCACAGCGGGCGCCGACTGGACAAACAGCTGTTCAAGCCGATCCCTCCGTACGGAGTAGGCTACTTCATCGCCGGGATCAAGGTTTGTCATGGCTGGCGCCGCCGCATGTGACCGGTAGCGGATTCTGGCACTTTGACGGCGTCCTGGAAAAGCCTCCTGGCGTTCACATGTGATGCCCTTCGCCCTGTTCGATTGCTGGATTCAGAAAGCGTTGCGGTAAGTAGTGGCAGTGCAGCACAGCTTATCGCCACGGTTACGGCACCTGCGACGTTTCCCGTATTTCACGTCGTTGCGCGGATCCTTTTCTTGATCGAAGGCTGCCTTGGCTGCACAGTTTCCCCTCGCAAGTTCAATCACGAACATAGCGTGTTTTCCGGCACTTCGAAAGCCAATTGATCGCGACGGCCAACAAGCGGTCGAGCAAGCCAAGGCCACTGAGGGCGTTGCCCGAGCCACTGGCGCCGACCAACGTGCAGGCTTTCAGAAGTCGAACGTCACGCCGGCATACAGCGCACGACCGTCACCCGGGGCGTGCAGGGAAGCCTCCGCACCATCCGGGTCGTACCACACGTACTCATAGTAGCGGTTGGTGAGGTTCTTCAACTGCAGGTCGACACTCATCGCTTCGGTGACCTTGTACGTCGCGCCAAGGTTCGTGAGTACGTAACCGCCATACCGGCCCTGGGTATTCTCGCGTTCCAGGTAGTAGTGGGTCTGGCCATTCATCCAGGCCGTCAATTGCAGGGCAGGGGTGGCCTGGTAGCTGATGCCGGTGTTCCACAGGTGATGTGGCACGTGGTCGATTTCCTTGCCTTTGCTGGCTGGCAAGGCACTGCTGGGCTCAAGGATTTTCGAGTACTGCCAGGAATAGGACATCCACATCTCGGTGCGTGCGTCCGGGTGCAGGTTAACCTGCAGGTCATAGCCCCAGCGGCGTGTCTCGCCGACGTTGTCCGACTCGCCGCTGGGGTCGTTCAGACGGCGGCTGACCTCGCCCGTGGCGTCCTGGCGCCAATAGGCGAAGCGGCCATCGACCCAACCGGCTGGCGTGAACTTGACACCGGTTTCCCAGCCTTCGTTGATCGACGGAGAAAGGTCTTCGTTGCGCGGTGGTACTTTGTAGGTGGCCGCGCCCGTACCCACCTGGAACGTTCTGCCCCAATTGGCATAGACGCTGGCGACCTTCCAGGGTGAATAGACCACGCTGAGCTTGGGCTGTTTGATCAGGCCGTAGTCGTTGATGTCGTAATCCAGGCCGGTCATCTCGTTGGTGAAGTCACCGCTGATCCTGTCCACACGGTACGCCGGGACAATCTTCAGCGATTCGACCGGTTCGATCTCCGCCTGCACATAGGCCCCCACGGTGTTGAAGTCGTAACGCTGGTCGCGGGTTTGCGCCTGCCGCACGCGGTTGAGCGTGCGGTAACGTTCGCTGCGGTTTTCCTGCTTCTGGATATCGCTGCCGCCTTCCAGGGCGAAGGCATGCAGCCAGTCGACCTGCGGGCGCCAGGTGAGCGAGGTAATGGCGCCGTACTGGGTTTCGTACGTGTCGCGTTCCTGCTGCGAACTGCTGCTCCAGTACTGGGTCCAGCGCCGGTCGTCAAAGGTGTTGACGTAGGTCCTGGCGGACCAGGACAGGGTCTGCGCCAGTTCGGTATCGAAATGCAGGCTGACCTGGTTCATCCGCCGCGTGCCCTTGTCCGTGGCGTTGTAGTCGTTGCTCATGCGCGGGTGGTGGCGGGCGTTGTCCTCGGTCAGGTAGCCGGCCTCCTGCGCTTCGGACTCGTAATGGCGGGCGATCAGGCCCACGCGGTAGTTGCCATCGTCCGGGGTGTAGAACCATTTACCGCCGAAGCTGTAGCGTTCGGTGTCGGCATGGTCGCGGTAGCCGTCGACCTGCTGGCGGGCGAAGAAGTAGTTCTGCGTCCAGTTACTGGTCTCGATGCCCTTGGCCAGTTGCACCTCGCGGGTGTTGAAGCTGCCATAACGCATGCGCGCTTTGTTGTAGTTGCCGCCGGTACGGGTATTGATGTTGACGTTGCCCGCAATGTTGTTGAGGCCATAGCGCGGGTCGCTGGTGCCGCGCACCACCTCGATGCTGTCGATGTCCATGGGGAACACCGAGTCGATGAAGGGCATGTTGCCGTCATTGGTGTTGCTGGGAATGCCGTCGATCAACAGTTTCACGGCGTTGATTTCGCCTTCGCCATTGAAACCGCGGAACGAAAGCTTGCCGGAGGTGGTGCCTTGGTTGAACTCGGTGAGCATCACCCCCGGTGCCCGGCGAAACAGCTCCCAGCTGTAGGCAACTGGCATCTTCTCGAGGATGTCACCGCCCAGAATATCCACCGAACTGAGCACGCTGGTTGTGGCCAGGGGGCCGCTGTCGGTGCCGGTCACATTGACCGCGCCGAGGGTGAGTACCGAGTTTTCGGCAGGCAGTGTTTCAGCGATGGCAAGTGACAGTGGGTTGAGGCCGAACAAGGCGAGCACGGGCAATACGGCGCGTGCGGTGCAACGGGACGCAGGCATGTGTGGTTTCCTGGCAAAAACGGTCGGGCAAGGTCAGGCGTCGTGCAGCGCACGCCATGACCACAAGACAGCAGCGACGGTTTAGGCCAGGGGTGAGGCGCGGGGATTCAGCCGAGGCCACTGTTCTCGTGGCAGCGGCAAGGCATGACGGTCTCCCAGTAGAAGGTCGGCCGGCCAGTAGCGGGGGAACAGATGGCGGTAGTAATCACCGCCTGCCAAGGCATGGCTGGCATGGCCACAACAGCAGTCACCACGCTGATGCTTGGGTTCAGGGGAATGGTCGAGTTGCGGCAGGTCTGCCTTGAGCTGGGTCAACAGTGACTTGGGCAGGCTCTGGGCACCGTGCAGGCTGCAGAAGCTGCCAAATATCAACGACTGGCTGTCGATGCGGGGGGCCTGCAAGGCACGGTCAAGCGGCATCGCCAGCAGGTTGAACAGCAGGGCGAAGCAGGCGAACAGACAAAGTTGTGCACGTGCAGGTGAAAGCATGAGTCACCCGACCGAACGTGGCGCGAATTGAGCCGCATCCGTTGCGGGCTGTATACATTGCGTGGCAGGCCATTTTGTCGCAGGTGCACCACGCTGAGGGCTAAATGACTGCGCATGCTGGCGGCCACCCTGAACACCCGCATCAGCCAGGCGAACAGGCGCAGCGCCTTTAGCGGCTGTTGCGCCCAATGGTCGGGCAACTCGGCGCAGCACCCCGCCGGCAAAGCCGGCAGGTGGGCAAGGCGCTCGGTCGGTGTCAGCTTGGGGTAGCCGCCCTACAGCATGGCAACCCCAGAGACGAACCACCGCGCCATGAACAGGCAGGCGACGATGCCCAGCCAGCGGTGCCACAGGTACAGCTGGCTCCACGCTCATCAGTAGCGCCACTGCACAGCGACTTCCAGGCTGCGCGGTTCACCCAGGTAGTACTGGGTGTTGGTCTGGTGGATGAAGCGGGCATACACCTCGTCGGTGAGGTTGCGCAGCCGCGCGCTGACTTGCACGTGCTTGTCCAGGTCGTGGGTCATGGACAGCCCGTAGACGGTGTACGACGGTACCCATGCGGTGTTGGCGGTGTTGGCGTACACCGATGAGACATAGCGGGCATCGGCCCCTACCTGCCAGCCGGGCGCCAGGTCGTAGGTCAACCAGAGGTTGGCCACGCGGTCGGGGATGTTGACCGGGTTCTTACCCTTGCGCGAGTACACCACGCCGCCGATGGTCTCGTTGAACTCATCGTATTCGGCATTCACCCAACTGAAGTTGCCCGCCGCCAGCAGCTTGGACGTGACCTTGAACGAGGCTGCCAGCTCGATGCCGGTGGAGGTCTGCTGGCCCGCCTGCTCGGTGGTGTTGGGCACGGTCGAGGAGGGCACGGAGATATCCTTGCGCACGATGCGATACGCCGCTGCCGTCGCCGAGCCGCGGCCGTCGAGGAAGTCGAACTTGCTGCCTACCTCGACCTGACGGCCGGTGCTCAGGTCGAAGTCGCCGACCTGGCTGATCGAGGCGCTGGTCAGGGTACCGCCTGGTGGTTCGGCCGAGGTGCTGTATTGGGTGTACAGGCTGACGTTGGAGGTCAGGTCATAGACCAGGCCCAGGCGACCGCTGATGGCGTCCCAGCGTCGGTCGAGCCTGGCTCGCGCCACATGGTCGACCACGTCGAAGTCGATATGGTCGTAGCGCAGCGCGGTGATCAATGACAGTTGATCGGTCAGGCGGGTACGGTTCTCGACGAAGGCCGAGGTGGTGTCGGTGGTGGTGGTTCTGCCCTTGGTCATGGGCGCGTCCATGCCGGGGATATCGAGGAAGTGCCCGGGTTCGAAGCTATTTGGGTCAACCGTGTCGAACGCCCCCTTGGACAGCGGGTAGTTGGTTTGCTGGTTGGTGCTGTAGTCCATGCCGAACGCCCAGTCGCTTGCCAGGCCGAACAACTGGCCCTGGTGGGTCAGCTCCAGCTTGTCGCCGTTGACCTCCTGGTCGTGCCGCTGGCGATAGCCGCCGGAGCGAGCGATGGCGCTGTTGTCGGCGTTGTAGCGATACACCTCGAGATTGCGGTAATCGCGCTGGCCGTTGTAGTGGTAGAAGGTATTACGCAGTTGGGTGTTGTCGTCGAAGCGATAGTCGGTGATCGAGCGCAGCCACCGGGTGCGCTGCTCGTAGCGACCGTCTTCGACGTTGTAGTTGTTGAAACGGTTGTGCTTGTCGATGTGTAAGGTACCGACCAGTGGCTGCAATACCGGTGTGCCCCAGTAAGGGCTGTCCTCTTGCTCTTCCAGGTATTCGATGGCCAGCGTGTGCGAGAGCTGATCGTTGATGTCGCTAAGCAGCGAGAAGGCCAGGTTGCCGGCCCCATTCTCCTGGCGATCGATATAGCCGTTGGTGCTGGTGCGGCTGTAGTCGAGGCGTGCATAGTGGCGTGGGCCGTCGCCCGTGTTCAGCGCCTTGTTGAAGGCGACCGACGTTTCCATGGTGTCGTAGCGTGCATAGCTGACGCGCCCTTCGAAGGTGTCTTCGTCACGGCTTGCCAGCCGGGTGATGAAATTGAGGCTGCCACCGACAGCGCCGCTGCCGTTGAGGAAGGAGGAGGGCCCGCCGAGCAATTCGACGCGGTCGTAGATCCAGGCGCCCACCGGGCGCGCCGCGCCGCCATACTGCAAATTGATGCCATTGAACAACTGGCTGATCTGGGCACCGTTGAACCCTCGGTACGCCACATATCCCCCCCAGCCGGGCGGAGCCGAGGCGTTAACCCCGGGCAGTGCATTGGCGGCGTCCTGGAAGTTACGTGCGCCAATGCGCTCCATGGTCTTGCGGTCGGCAACGCTGACGGAGGCGGGGTTCTCCCTGGCGCTCAGGTTCAGCCGCGAGCCGCTTTCGATGGGGCGATCAAGGTCAAGGCGGGTTGCCTCCGTGGGTTGATTGGCTGTGGCCGTGACATTGCTGGCCGGCAGGGTCAGGGTGTCATCCTGCGCCCAGGCACAGGTTGCGCTGCCAACGAGCAGCGCCAAAGTGGTCATGCGGAACATGCAAGGCTTCCTGGCTGAAATCGGTGAGCACACGCCCGCTGCCGATCAGGCGGCACGGGGACGTGGCGATGTCAGAACGCGAGAAGCGAAGCGGGAGAGGCGCGGGGATTGACCAGTGGCCAGCGCTGCCTGGGCAGGCGTGGCGGCGGTTGGTTGGGTAAAGGGCTGCCCGGCTCACCGGCGAGCAGGGTCAGCAGGCCGAAAAAGACGGCCAGCAGTGTGGCGCTGAACAGGCTGGCGATCACGCAGTCACCGCCGGCAGGCAGGCTCGGATCGCTGAAGTCTTGCTCACCTTGGACCATGCCGCTGCTGTCGGCCGCGCACCAGGCGGCATCATCCATGCCAGCCAGGCGCAACCCGGCCATTTGCCCATGGCCCATGGCGCACAGCAACGAGCCGAACAGGATGCTGAAATACAGCACCCAGGCGACCTGTGATCGTGTGTGGTGGGCCAGCTTCATTGCAGGACTCGGCGTGACAACTGAATGATCAGGTTTAGAGGTTGGCGAGGGATTCTACATGTTCTGGTGCATCTGAACAGGGGGGATTTTTCAAGCACGAATAGTCAATCGGGTACTGTCGGGGGAGGGCTATCGCAGCAATGTCGGCTTCATGTACAGGCCCACCGAGACTCAGTGCTCACCGATGAGTTCGGCAGCAAGAGCGCGGCGTTCGTAAAGCACAAGTCCACTGCCCGCGTGTGCAAACAAGCGCGCGGCATGCCGGCTGCAGCCGGGTTAAAATGCGCAGGGGTAACGAGATGGGCGACACCCTCGGAGAGGTAGGCCGCCACTCCTGTTGTTGCCAGTATGGGCGTGGTGAGATCCGGCCCCGAGTCAGTTCAAGCATGATGGCTGAGGCAGTCAACGCAGCGCGTGTGTGATCGATGGGAAGCTGCAGTTATTCATAAGCTGTTCCTTCAAAACCTCCACCGCTTTAGGCCTTCTGGGGTTGGACTTGTAAAGCAGGACTACCTGGCGCATGTAGCGGTCAGCGTCCGACACGGGCGTTGCCTGTACGTCGTCAGTTTTCAATCCCGCCCATAGCGGGACGACGGAGGCCCCCATACCTTTTGCGACCATGATGTAGATTGCATCTAGCGCATCCAGGTTGCAGAGGACATCGGGTTGCAGGTTATTGTCATTCAAGTATTGCTGTGCAATCTGCCCACCCCAGGCATTTGAGTCATATCGAATCAGGTTTCGACCAAGAATCGTCGAGCGGATGTCGCGCTTGTCAATCGGGTCTTTGGTCAAAAGCATCAGGGGTTCTTCTCGAAGCACCTGTACACGAATGGTTTTGGGGACGGTGAAGGGCGGACATACCATGATTCCCGCATCGAGCTCTCCGCAGGCTACTTGTTCGTAAAGACTGCGCGAGTCCCCTGGCGTGATGCGTAGCCTCAGTTGCGGGGCAATACTTGATAGCTGATTCATGGCCTCCGGCAATAGGCCTGTCAACGCTGTAGAAATCGCGCCGATCTTGAGGTACCCGGACAGGCTACTGGTGTCCAGATTCTCTTTCAGCTCTGCTGCCCCCTGGATCAGATCTCGAATTTTCGGCAGCAACGACAGGCATTTCTCGGTAGGTTCGACAGCGTGTGCGCTTCGGTTCAGGAGTTCGCACGCCAGCGATTTCTCGAGTGCTTGTATACGTTGGCTGACTGCAGGTGCGGTCAGGTTTTCCCGTCGAGCAGCCGCTGCAATCGAGCCAGTTTCTATCACCGCCATCAGGCTTTCGAGAAATCGAGTGTCCAAAACATTTCCTTTCGCTGAGAGATGGAAAAATGCGCTTTAGCACGTGCGCGAGGCTACGCTAACCTCCCCAAAAGTTCTATCACGAAGCAAAGAGGTTAGTTATGAAATCGTTATTTCATGTTTCGTACCACGTCACAGATCTCGAAACGTCTCGTAACTTCTACGGTAACATTCTCGGCTGCAAAGAAGGCCGTGCGAGTGAAACTTATGTGGATTACGATTTCTTCGGTCATCAGATTTCGCTTCACAAAGGTGTTCCTTTTCCAACTACCCGTACCGGTAAAGTCGGCGACCATGAAGTGCTGATGCCGCATATCGGCTTGGTGCTGCATCTGGATGACTGGTTCGCGATGGCAGACCGCCTGGCGCTTCATGGCGTGCAGTTCGACATACCGCCGGTTGTACGATTCCCGGGCCAACCTGGGGAGCAGCGAACGATGTTTTTCCTGGACCCCAGTGGCAACCCGATCGAGATTAAAGGGTTCAAGGACTTTGAAGGTGTATTTGCCAGCTGATTGGCATAAACCTTCGGGACGCGCCTCCCGCTTTGTCTGCGTGAGATAAGAGGCGTGTATCGATGAGTGGCCACTCAATAAAAATAACAGGCTCCAACGATGTGTTTGGCATTTTTGCCGGCCAATGTACAGTCCAAATTATAATAACTGGAGGACGTATGGCGAAGACTAGTCTGGTGACTAGAATTATTTTAGGTCTTGTGCTCGGGGTTGTAGTGGGGGCACTTCTCAACTTCTTTCCCGAGTACAAAGCCTGGATAATCAGCAGCTTTTTGCAACCCGTCGGCGATATTTTCATCAAGATGATGAAGATGATTGTCATACCCCTTGTATTCGCGTGCATGGTCGGCGCGATTGCAGGCAATGGTGATAGCAAGGCGATAGGGCGGGTAGGGGTGAAAGCCTTGTTCTACTTCTTTGTCGTGACCAGCATCGCAATTGTGTGTGGCCTGCTGGTTGGCAATCTTGCGCAGCCAGGCGTAGGTGCCAACTTGACGACGCTGACAAACACCCAATCGCTCTCGCTTCCCTCTACCTCGGAGAGCACAGGGTTTGCTCAAGTCATCCTCAATATCATCCCGGACAATATCGTCGGTGCAATGGCGCAAGGAAAGCTGTTGCCTGTCCTGTTCTTCTCGGTCATGTTCGGCTTTGGGCTAAGTGCTCTGGACAAAGAGAAGAAAATGCCGTTGATCGCGGTAGTCAATGCCATTTCCGCGACGATGTTCAAGGTGACGCATATCGTGATGCACTACTCACCCATCGGGATCTTTGGCCTGATCGGCGTGACGGTAGCCAACTTCGGGCTTTCCGCGTTGCTGCCTCTGGCAAAACTGATTGCCGTCACCTATGTCGCGGTCATTCTGTTCGGCGTGGTCGTGCTGGGCGGCATCGCGAAGGTTGCAGGGATCAACATCTTCGACCTGATCAAGGCGATCAAGGATGAGTTGATCCTGGCGTTCAGTACTGCCGCCTCGGCGACTGTCATGCCCCAGCTGATTGAAAAGGTCGAGGCCTACGGTGCGCCGCGTTCGATTGCTACGTTGGTTATTCCTACGGGTTATTCCTTCAATCTGGATGGCGCATCGCTGTTCGTGGGCATCGGCACGCTGTTCATCGCGCAGCTGTATGAAATTCCCCTGAGCTTGGCTGACCAGGTGATGCTGATCATCATCATGGTGCTGACCTCCAAGGGCGCAGCCGGCGTCCCGGGTGCCATGTTCGTGATCTTGACCGCTACGCTGACCAGTGCCGGTCTGCCGGTGGAAGGTATTGCATTCATCGCCGGAGTCTATCGCTTGATGGACATGCCGATCACGGCGCTGAATGTCTTGGGCAACGCACTGGCGCCTCTGGTTGTGGCGAAGTGGGAGAACCAATACCGGATGCCTGCTGCCCCGGTGGTAGCGCCCGAGGAGCGCCCGCAAGTGTTGACCTCTTCAATTAGCGCTGGGAGCTCGGCAAACGCGACCTAGTGTGTTCATCGACATGATCGCCCTGCATGTGATGCAAGTGCCCATCATGCAGGTAATCGACATGCCCATCGTGTTCGATTGCCGTGTGGCCGCAGCTGGGTTTGTGCCAATGGTCATGGTGCGGATGCTGGTTGCAGGCACTCATTCCGAACGCCTCCAACTGCCATACCTCGGCCGTCACGGCCGAGGTAGGTCGCTTATGTTACTCGTGGTGCGGCTCACCCAGGAACGTCAGTGAACTGAACAGGCTCTGCTGGGCCACGGGGCTGCCGTCTGCCATTGGCAGGGTAGCCTGGGCCGCGATGATGTTGAGTCCTTCATTGCGTACGGTGATACGTGCCCGCCCTTGCTTGTCGGTGGTGGCGCTGACCTGATGTGGGGCGCCCCGGTAATCGCCCTGCAGCGGGATATCCGCAGCCGGATTGCCATCGAGCAGTACCTGCACTTCCAGCGTCTTGCCTGGCCCGACTTGCACAGGGTCGCTCAGGGGGATAATCGCCAAACGCAGCATGTCCAGTTTCGGCAAGCGAGCACCGCGCTGGTAGATTGCCAGGCTGTACTTCAAGCTGTGGGTGGAGGCGATCGCATCCTTGACGTGGGTGCGATCCTGATTGACCCATTGCCTGTCCGGGCGCTGCGACCAAGGCCCGTTGTCCAGCAGCACGGCAAGTGCCGCAGGCGGGGTAAGTGGTTGCAGCACGGCATGATCCGCCAGGCGCCTGACCGTGACCGGGACCATGTTCCCGGCCGCGTCGAACGCCCAGGCGCGCTTGATCTTTTCCGCCTTGTAGGCGTTATCCTCGGCGCCGTGGCCGTACACGGCCTCGATATTGCCACGTCGCTCCTCGGTCCACAGACCGTGGGCGCCTGCGTTGACGCTGACCATCAGGGTCAACAGGGAAGCGACTTTCAACGATGGATGCATGATGGTTCCTCGGTTCAAAGGCTCAGGGTCAGGCTTACACTGAAGTTGCGTGGCTCCCCGGGCAGCACCCAAGCGCTGTTGTACGAGCGTTCGTAGTACTTGCGGTCGAACAGGTTGTTGAGGTTAAGGCCGACGGTGACCTGTTCGCTGGCTTTGTAGTGCGCCAGCAGGTCGACCGTGCTGTAGGCGTCCAGGGTGAAGTCGCTGCCGGCCTGGCCGGAGCGTTCGCCGACGTAGTTCACCGCTGCGCCCACATCCGAGCCGCGCAGGGCACCGTCCTGGAATTCGTACACACCCATCAGGCTGCCGCTGTTACGGGCGATGCCGAGCAAGTCGCTGCCTTTGGGCAGGGCTGCGTCGCCTTTGGTGACCTCGGCGTCGATGTAGGCGTAGGCGCCGATCACTCGCAACGCGTCGGTCAGCTGGCCGCTGAACTGCAGGTCCAGGCCTTGGCTGCGCGCTTCGCCCGCCGCCACGCTCTCGCCAAGGGCGTCGGTGGTGATGACGTTCTCCTTGTCGATATGGAACAGGGCGATGGTCGCGCCCAGGCGGCTGTCGAGAAGGTCGAGCTTGACCCCGGTCTCGTAACCCAAGCCCTTTTCAGGCTTGTACACCTGGCCCTGGGTGCCGATGGTGTTGGGTTTGAACGAAGTGGATGCGTTGGCGAACACGCCGACTTGCGGGGTCAGTTGGTACAACACCCCGATGCGCGGTGTGGCAACGTCCTTTTCCTGGCTGTTGCTGAGACCCGTGGTGCGGTTCTGCGAGGTCTGCTCGAAGCGCTCCAGGCGTACGCCCAGCAACCCGCGCAGGCGCTCGGTGAAGGCGATCTGGTCTTGCAGGTTGATCGCATAGCTTTCAGTGTGCTCGAAGAAGTCGTTGGCACGGGTGATGGCCGGCTTCGGCTTGCCGTATACCGGGTTGTAGATATCCAGCCCATACGCTGCGGAGGTGGCGCTTTGCGGGTACTTCTGGCTGTTGCGGTAGTTTTCGTACTCCAGCCCGACCAGGGTCTGATGCTGCCAGCCACCCAGCTCGAACTGCCCGTGCAGCTCGGCCTGGGTGATGTTGTCGTTCCATTCGAAGTCGCGTTCGCGATAGAAGCGCGTGATGGTGGTGCCCACCAGGGCCTGGGGTTCGGAGCTGTTGCCCTTGAGCGTACCCTGGGTGTAGTGGTTGGCCAGGCGCAGCGTCCAGTTGTCGTTGAGCACGTGTTCCAGCGCCACGTCGAGGGTCTGGTTGTCGTTGCGGATCTCGCCGTCATTCGGCTCGCCAAGGAAGGTCGAGCGCTTGACCGACCCCATTTCGCCGTTGACCGCCGGAATGCCGCGGTCGAACACCGACTCGGTTCGGGAGAACTCGGTGTCGATCATCAGTCGGGTGTCGGGTGACAGTTGCCAGCTCAGGGAGGGGCTGACGATACGGCGCTCGCTGCCGACATGATCGCGGAAGCTGTCGTTGTCTTCGACGGCGAGGTTGATCCGGCCCAGCAGATTCCCCTCGCTGTCCAGCGGCGAGTTGGCGTCCAGGGCGGTGCGGTAGCGGTCCCAGCTGCCTGCGCTGAGCGTGAGCGTACTGAAGGCTTCGGCCTGGGGGCGCTTGGTGACGATGTTGACCAGCCCGCCAGGGTCGCCACGGCCGTACAGGCTGGCAGCCGGGCCTTTGAGCACTTCGATGCGTTCGATGTTCGACGTGTCCGGCGCGCTGTAGCTGCCGCGGTTGATGGCGAAACCGTTCTTGTACAGCTCGCCCGTGGTGAAGCCGCGCACACTGTAGTTGAGGAAAGTCAGGCCGCCGAAGTTGTTCTGCCGCGACACGCCGCCAGCAAAGTCAAGGGCGCGGTCGATGCGGGTGGTGTTGAGGTCCTTGATCACCTGCGCGGGCACGACGTCGATACTCTGCGGTGTGTCGCGCAGGTCGGTATCGGTGCGGGTGGCGGTGGCAGAGCGGTTGGCACGATAGCCTTGCACCGGCCCGTCGGCGCGTTCTTCGAGGTAGGCGTCGGTGATGGAGGTTTCGTTCAGCAGCAAGGGTTGTGCCGCTGAAATCGGCTGGCCGAACAAGCCCAGCGTCAGGCCGGCCAGAAGGGGTGCACGAGGGTTCACGTAAAGTCTCCGTTTTTCACGCTATAACGTTGCATTTTTGGTACGTCCTGACTTGGGCACTGTCCACGAGCTCGAAGGGGATCGACGGATACACCATCAGGCGCCACGGTGTGGGCTGTGCAGGCTGCACTCGATGCCAACATCGAGCCGCCCCTGCTTCGGGCGGTGCTGCATCACAGATGACAAGAAACCCTTGCGAGTAGAGCGGCCCGTCTTGCGTCAGGCCTGACAAATGAATCCTGATGAGAAAATGTTCATGTGTTGGGATGCGCATGTTATTAGATGTAATAACGTAACACCAGTGGTTAACGCTCATTACCGGTTGCAAATGATTCTTGTTGGTCAGGCCCAGATGCCTGCGGGGCGGACCAGGCCGAGGCATCGTGCGGGTGCAGGCTTTCCAGGTGGCGAACGTGCACTTGGCTATCGCGGTAACCCTGCAGGCTTACCTGAATACGCCGCGCAGCATCCTCGACAAACATCAGGTTCTGCCCGTTGAGTGCCGCGAAAGCCTGTTCGTCAGCCCGTTTCACGGCGGTCTGAACCGGCGTGCGCAAGGCGCCTTCGACTTGGTCGATCAGGCCCAGCAACCCGAGATTAGGGGCGTCGGCAGGCACCGCGACGCGCACCCGAGCTTCGCTGCGCTGGCTATGCGGCGTCGCCAGCGACGCGTTGCTGCGCAGCCACTGCGCGACGGCGCTGGCTTCGAGCAGCGGCTGGTCCTTGAAGGTTCGCAGGAAGCCGTCCTCAATCAATTGTCGGGAGAGAGCGGCCGAGCACGGGCAGGTCGAGGAGTAGCCGATCCTGACCTCGATACTCAGGTTCAGTGCCCCGCCGACCTTCGTGGCGAGCACGTGAACCGGGTACGACTTCCAGCCAGAGAGGCCCTCGGTCACCAGCGCAGGGCGGCGAACCAACAAGTCGAAATCCAGGCGCAACCTGGCATTGCGGCTATCGCAATCCTGATGGCTGTCGATCATCTCCTGCAACAGCGCAAAGAGACTTGCCGGCGACACCGCCGCAGCCTGCCCCCAGGCGTCCAGCAGGCGATACAGCCTGGACATGTGAATGCCTTTGACGTGCGGTGCCGGCAGGTCGACCTGGACATCCGCCCGGGCGTGTAGCTCGTGCTGGTAGGTCGCTTCTTCGATCCTTACCGGCAGGTCGATACCCTGCATGCCGACCCATTGCAACGGGCTTAGGCTGGGGGCCAGGTCGGTGACGGAAACGTCGGGTAATGCTGAGCTCATCATGTCTATCCAGTGGTGGGAGCCTTGCACGTAGCAGCAAGGGGTATGAATCAGTTCCAGCCGGGGAAGGGGTTGGTCAGCTTCATCCAGCCTTCCGTTCCCTGGGCCCGGTTCGCAGGCGAGCCAGAGGTAAGGCTTAATGTTGATAGTTATAACATAACATTAAGGTCAGGTTGCAAATCATGTCCGTGCTCTTGAGCAGGCAGAGGCAGGAAGCCGCTTCGCCTGTGGCTGCTGGAGTGGGAGAAAACTGCTGGACAAGATCGACGCTGGCCTGGACCGCGTTGCCCGGGGCGAGCTGAAACGTAGTCGCTCGGGCAATTTCCATGTGCAGGAATGTCACACAATACCTGCGCATCACCAAGGAATTGCACGGTCAACGCTTTGTGGTTCGCTGCCTGACGTGTCAGGGAAAAGAACGCTATGGGTGACGCCACTATTCCTTGCACTTGTCCTGATTGAATGTGCAGATTTAGTGTTTGCTGTTGACAGCGTGCCTGCAATTTTTGCAATCATGCAGGATCCGTTCATCGTTTATACGTCGAACATCTTTGCAATTCTCGGCTTGCGCGCGCTCTATTTTGCATTGGCTGCGATGATCAGTCGCTTTGTTTACCTTAAGTAAGCCCTGGCTCTGGTGCTTGTCTTTATCGGCGCGAAAATCTTCCTTCATGGCGTTGTGGGTAAAGTGCCAGTCGAAATATCGTTGAGCGTTACCATCGGCCTTCTGATTGGCGGCGTGTTGCTTTCGCTTTGGAAAACCCGAGCGTCCGCTAACGCTCATTGAATGATTACGGCCGTTGACCGGCAGGACAAGGACACGCTCCGTAAGCATGGCATCGTGGCCTGCGCGTCCAATTACGAACGCCATGGGGACTCGTCCGAGTGGGTGATGACAGTGGCCGAGGCAATGCAGTAACGATCGCCTCTTGGGCCTTCACACTCGGTCAGTTGTCCCCGCAGGTTCAGTTTGTACGCGCTGGCCTAGCGCTCAGGTGCAGCTTTCTGCGTGGCGGCGCTCACGATGACCCTGAACGGACAGAGCATTATGTGTTGTCCTATGGGACAGCGGCGCAGTCTGTGATAATGGGGAATGAAAAGGGCCCTATCATGTTGACCATCTCCAATAACGTGCATCTGCCGGATGCCGAAATCGAACTCACATACATCCGCGCGCAAGGCGCGGGCGGGCAAAATGTCAACAAGGTATCCAGCGCCGTGCACCTGCGCTTCGACATCCCGTCTTCATCGTTGCCCGAGTTTTACAAGGCGCGGCTGCTGGCGCTGCGTGACAGTCGTATCACCGGCGACGGCGTATTGATCATCAAGGGCCAGCAGTACCGCACACAGGAGCAGAACCGTGCGGACGCTTTGGCGCGTCTTGCCGAGTTGATCATCAACGCTGGCAAGACCGATAAGAAACGTCGCCCCACCAAGCCGACCCTGGGCTCCAAGACCCGCCGCCTCGAAGGAAAAGCCAGGCGCAGCGCTGTCAAGGCGGGTCGGGGGAGGGTGGAGTTCTAGGCTCTGTCAGTTGCGGTAGTCGTAATGTCGGCTGAGTGGGCCATGCAGCGCTGGCGCGTGTCAGCGTAGATAACTTTCTACTCGCCAAGGTCAGGCTGGAGGGTTTCAAATTCAGGCATCTCTAAATGAGACATTGGCGGTGTGGCGCTTGCACTGCAACAGGAAAGTGGAGCAGGTGGCCCCGATTTTCATTTCGGTTTGAATTTAAACTGCGTTAGGATGTTCTAAAGGTCACCTGTCCAACTTCGGAGTATCCCCATGTCGCGTCTGGCAGAATTTAGACAACTTGAGCAAAAATTGGCCGCCCAGTTGGCCGAACTGGAGGCCATGAAAGGCAGCCGTGAGCTTCAGAAAGAAATCGAGTTTGAGACCAAACTGCGCGATCTGCTGGGCCAATATGGCTATAGTCTTCGTGACATCATCAACCTTCTGGATCCACAGGCCAGTCGCCGTGCCGCACCTGCTGCCGCAGAGAAAGCACCTCGTCGCGCTCGTCAGGTTAAGCAGTACAAGAACCCGCACAACGGCGAGATCATCGAGACCAAAGGTGGCAACCACAAACTGCTGAAGGAGTGGAAGGCTCAATATGGATCTGATGTGGTCGAGTCTTGGGTTTCCTAAGTTCGATCAAAGACGCAAAAAAAGAAACGACCTCAGAGGCCGTTTCTTTTGCCCGTGGATTGGCAGGCTGTATCCCATGGTTTCCTCGACACTTGCCACGCTCAGGAAATGGCGTTTCTCCTAGTGACCTGCGGCCAAGGTTAGCGTCTGTATGAAAAGCCTTGAGACGGCTTTTCATACAGCGCCTGGAAGGCTGCTTGCAAACGGCCTGTAGTGATTGATGTCACTCGGGCAACGCATACACCCTGAACAATTTCTTCACGATATCGTTGGTCCCTCCCAAGTATTTGTCGTAGTCCTTTTCAATGGAGCCCGAACGATAGGCTTCGCTCAAGGCCGTATCGACCAGCAGGCGGAAGTCGTCGTCATTGCGCTCCACCATCATCGCCACCGGCGAGTACTCGAATATGCGGTCCAGGAGCATCAGGTTTTTGGGAGCCCCTTCCTTGGCTATTTCGTTTTTCAGCAACATGCGCTCGGCAAAGAACGCGTCCGCCTTGCCGTCGGCGACCAGCTTGATGCCCTCATCGTTGTTGGCCACGGTAACCAGTGAAGCGATTACACCAAGCAGGCGCATCCTTTCGCGAATCCAGTCTTCGGTTACACCGCCCTCAATGGTGGCGTATGTGTGGTTGGCCAGACCGTTGTTGATGCTTGCTCGCCAGGTCGGTCCGCTATTGGCGACTTTGCCATTGAGTACATTAAGCAGCGATTCGGGGGCATCCTTGCGCACCACGACAGAGAGACCGGCGGTGTAGATCGGTATGGCGTAACTGATCGTCTTGCGCCGTTCCAGAGTGGGCGGAGTCGGCGTGCAGAGAATATCGACTTTCCCCTGGCTCACCGCACTGACCTGCTCGTAAACCGTAACCGGCTGGTAGCGCACTTGCAGGTCCGGCAGGCCAAGTTCGCGCTTGAGCTTGTCTGCAACTTTAAGGCACTGCTCGATGGCATAGCCGCTGGCTTTGTCGCCTTCCTGCGTGCTGAAGGGGGCCAGGTCTGGCAGGTAGCCCATGATGAAGCTGTGGCTGCTGCGCACGCGTTCAAGTGTGGAGGCACTGGCCATCAAAGGCAGCGTCAAAAACGCCAGAGCGAGCAAAAAACGGGTGGTTTTGATAAAGGGTACGTTCATGTCCGGTTTCCCCGTATGCAGATGTCTGTGCAGTCCTGTCTGCCGCGCCTAAGGATTGTCGGCCCCGGCCTGTTCGGCTGGCAGCGTGTTGGTGAAACGCTTGGCGAGGAAACCGTAGAGCAGGTAACCGAAGGCCAGCACCAGGGTGCCGCCCATCACCGCATCCTTGCCGCAGGCATACAGGGCATACAAGGAGTACGTCACCGCAACCAGCAGCACTACCAGGTTGCGCGCGTAGATCGTCGTTGAGACACCGGCCTTGTACATGATGACCAGCAGACCAGTCAGCGCGGTTAAATATGGGATGAGGTTAGTCACCGCCGCCAGGTTGACCAGCTTGCTGAACTGGGCGGCGGCATCCGGTGAAATGGTCGACAGGGCCATCAAGGTTTGCAGCACGCCACAGACGATCATGCCGACGACAGGGGCGTTCATGGCGTTGACCTTGCTGAAGAACTTGAGGAACAGGTTCTGGTCGGCGGTCATCTTGGCAGTTTGCGCCAAGGTAAATTGCCACCCCAGCAGCGAGCCGACACACGCCATGACCGCCAGGGCCATGACGATATGGCCTACCAATGGATTGAACATCGTGGCGTAGACCAGCGCGAAGGGGGCCGTGGACTTGGCCAGATCGGCATTGGGAATGATGCCCTGGATGACGGTGGTCGACAGTATATAGACACCGGCAGCTCCCAAGGTACCGAACAGGCAGGCCAGTGGCACGTTGCGCTTGGGGTTTTCCACGGCATCGGTGGCTTGGGCCGCCGACTCCATGCCCAGGAACGCCCACAGGGTCAGAGGAATGGCTTTGGCGATGGACTCGGAAATCGGCAGATCGTTAGGGTTCCAGGCGGCGACCAGTACATCGGGCTTGAACCAGAACCAGCCGATGATGCAAAGGCCCGCTACCGGAATGATCACGCCCCAGACCGTGAAAGCACCGATCTTGCCGGTGATGCCGGGGCCGCCGAAGTTGGCGAAGGTGGTCAGCCAGATTAGCCCGATGGTGCCTATGCACAACGGGATGGCACCACTACCCAGCCAGGGCAAGAAAGCGGTCATGTAGCCCACCGCAGAGATGGCCACGGCTACGTTGGCGATGGCCAGAGACAGGAAGTACAGGTACGAGCAGAGGAAAAAACCCGACTTCGCGTGAGCCTCTTCGGTGTAGGCGGACAACCCGCCAGAGCGTGAGCAGAAGACGCCGCACTGGGCAAAACAATAAGCGATGGCCATCGAGCCGATTGCCGTGAAAAGCCACGACAACAGCGAGACGGCACCCAGTTGAGCCATGTTGGTAGGCAACATGATGATCCCCGAGCCCATCATGTTGACTGTCACCAGCGTCGTGAGCCCGACCAGGCTCATTTTTTTGCTTGAATCAGCCATCGCAAACTCCTTGCCGCGTTCAATGTTTTGAACCTTGGTCCGGCAACGTGCAACGCGTGGCCGAATAGGGGGCTAATGCTCAATCCGCAGGCAGCGCCTTTGATATGAGCTTGGCAGGGTACGGATAATGACTGGCACATCAGTTAGCGGGTACGGTGATCACAGGGGCCTGCGGCGCCACGCCTGTTTCGGCAAGAGAGAACAGTACCAGTATGAACAAAAACTCCGATTTGGATTTCATGTCGTGGTCGTCGATCCAAAACCAATAGTCGCGATAGTGCACAGCAGCATACGCATCGGCGGGTCGCTCTTCGCTTGAATGGATGCGAACCAGAGGATCGTCCCACGGACTGGGATGATCGGGCACGGGAGGCATGGGGTTTGCTCGCCCATCTTGCAAATGCGCGGCAGGGGCCTCGATCGTCGCGGCGAGTTCCAGAAAGATTTCTGACATGGAGCGTGTCAGCAGCGCAATCTCGGTATCGCTCCTGGATACCATACCGAAAGTAAGTGTCAGTTCATCCTTGTCGGGCCGCAAGTGAAGAATCTTTCGTACGGTACGGCGATCCTTCTCCACATCATCGGGGATGTCACGTTCGATCATGAGCACTTCGCTTCTTTCGTTCGCGCGGGTACTGACCCTTACACCTAGCGATTCCGAACGCTGTATCCGCCTTAACGCATCCAATAGCTCATAGAAACGTGGATCTGCGGCACGCAAGCGTGTAGGTGATACCGATCGATTGTACACACCATTCGCTGCTCGGACGGTCAATTGCAGCACGCGGTCGACCGGGTAGCCTGCCTGAATAAGCGAAAAAACGGCCTCAGGAGATAAGGGTTGCAACAAGTAGCGTGAGAACCGCTCCCCGGAAAGCGGTGTATAGCTGATTGTTGGACGATCTGTGTAAACGCCGGATGCGCCTATGGCCTGACTGCTACCGTCGTTGGGCCATCCCGAAAACCAGCCTGCTGCGAGGTTGACCTGACTTTGTATGGCGCTGGAGCTGATCACCGAAGAGACTTCCAGATACACCGGTGCATCGGCGTAGCGCAACTTGACGATATTGAGCAGTGTCTGTTCTTTCCAGGTTGTGGCAATCACTGTGCCGTAATCTGTGCGATCGCGCTGTATCGAGGTCGGCCCCAGCGTACCGCAGCCTCCGACGTAGCACGCCGTGGCGATCAGTACCAACAGGCGGATACGGTACGGTAGGTGCGTGATCTTCGGCACTGAGGTCTGGTGATCCATAGTGTTGCCTCATGACGCATTTTTGGTGGGCCTCAGGTAATGGCATTCAGCGCGTTCGGTTAAGGCAACAGCACGGGGCGGCGGTGTCAGTCTTCTTCTCTCAATGCTTTGATCCGTCCGGATTTTTCTGCGGCTACCAACGCGGCATAGTCTTTTGCATTTTGCTTTGCATAGGTCATGACAAATTTGCCGATGGCCTGGTCGAAGGAGTCCGACTTACCCAAATAGCCGCTAATCAGTGCCGCATCCCCGGATTTTGCATGGGCACGCGCGAGGGTACGACCGCATAGCTCGGCGTACAGCTTCATTTGTACGGTCGTTGCGCCTTCGATCGGCGCGGACATTTTCATGTCCCGCAACTGCCGCACAAAGAAATGGCGGCCTTTTTGGCCTCGCGTCCAGCCCAGAAAAATGTCGCTGGAAGACTGCATCAGCCGCTGCCCTGTGACAATGCGTTGCCCCTGGTTCTCGTACTCGCTTTTTCCCGCGTAAGGCGCCAACACGGAAGGGCACGCTTCCTTGAATTGCAGAAGCAGGGGGTGGTTCTCCGCGGAAAAGAACAGGCCGACAAAACAATAGGTGCCGACGCTTCCTATTCCGACGGCTTTGACGGCAAAGTCTTCGAGACGGTACCGATCAAACAGTGTGCGGCGTTCATGGGGTAGCGATAATCGATAGTCTTGCAGTGCCGCATGCACCCGTTTATCAAAGTCCTTTTCATAGATATGAAACAGAACAGGGGGTTGATCGATCAGGCGTCGACGGCCCGCCACTTCACTGCTGATCATGGGATAAAGGTAATCGCCGACTCGAACCTTGGCTTTTTCTATCAATTGCTCACGGTTTTTTTTGATTTTGGCATTGGGGGCCATATCGATGATCGTTTGTGCATCCAGGTGGTCATACCAGACTTCCAGCGGGCTCAATTTCGAAAGCTCGCGTAGACGTTCCCGGTAAGCTTTAACGGATTTGACGGCGATCGCGTGGGCATCTTTTTCGCTGAGCCTGTTATCTGCAGCCGCGACGGCGAAGCTGATCGCCAGGCGTTTGACATCCCACTCCCAGGGGGCGGGAAGGGTTTCGTCGAAATCATTGATGTCAAAAATCAGATTGCGCTCGGGTGTCGCGAACAGTCCGAAGTTCAACAGGTGACAATCACCGCACGCCTGTACCCGAATGCCGGTGTTGGGGAGGCTGGCCAAGTCATGAACCATCAATCCCGCAGAACCGCGCAAGAAGGTGAAGGGGCTGCGCAACATGCGTCCATAGCGCACGGGCACTAGACTGGGGAGCCTATATCGATTGGACGCTTCAAGGAGATCGATAGGGTTACGATGCTTGCGCGGTGGTTTCCACACTGCGTGAGATGAGTGTGGCAGGCTCTCGCGTATCTGCTCTCCTGCGTTCAGGCGTTCTTTTCGCGAGCGAAAAGTCGGCTCGTAAATTCCGAACTTTGGTTCTCGAGTCGCACCCTTGACGGACTTTTTTTTACTGGGAGACATTTCCACTCCTTTGCTCAACGAAGTCGAAGTTGTTCAGGAGCAAGATCGCGTTATGGTTCGGTCCCTTTACAAAAGCGTAGCAGCCTGCCCCTGAACTGCGTGGATGCTCCGCTTGGAAAACCGCACATTTCATAGCCTTGGCGGGAGCGTGTTGTGGTTTGTCTGTGAACCGGATCCGTCATCCCGCGCCACTGTCCTTCCAGCGCAAGTGTTTAACCTCGAGCGGGCCAAGGTACAGCTACAGCTGGCGGTAGCACGGCTAAAACGGTCTGCCGACATGGCGTCTGCATCATGCTCATGGTCGCTTTTGGTTGGCAGTTGCTGTCAGCTTGTCCGCCTCGGTCACCCAGCCACCACCGGTTGCCTTGTACAGATCGATCATGTTGGTGAACACCGAACCGCGGGTGCGGGTGTAATCCAATTCGGCGTCGAACAGGCTGCGCTCGGCGTCCAGCACCTCGATGTAGCTGGTATAGCCGTTGTCGTAGCGCAACCGAGCGTAATGGGCATAAGTCCTCAGTGCCTCGACTTGCCTGGCTTGGTAGGCCATCCGTTCTCTGGATTTGCTCGATGCGACCAAGGCATTTTCCACGTCCCTGAACGCCGATTGAATCGACTGTTGGTAAATTTGCAGCGCCTGTTTCTGGATGGCTTCAGCTTGTTGTACCTGCCCGGCAATACCGCCGGCTGTGAAGATTGGCATGCTTAGCGCCACACCATAGGACCAGGTGGAAGCGGGTCCAGTGAACAGGTTCGACAGTTGGTTACTGGCGGAACCTAACAGGCCGGTCAGGGAAATAGTCGGGAAGTATTGAGCCTTGGCAGCGCCGATCTGTGCATTGGCCGATATCAGATTCAGTTCTGCCTGACGCAAGTCCGGTCGCCGTTCAAGCAAGTCTGATGGTAAGCCGGCCGGCACCGTTGGCAGATTCAGTTGGGCCAGGTCACGGCCGCGGATGATTGGCCCAGGGTTACGCCCAAGCAGCACGGCCAAGGCGTTTTCCTGTTGCGCGACCAAGGGCTGGAGTTGCGCAACTGACGCCTGGGTGCGCTCAAGTTCGGATTGATTCTGTGCCAGTTCCATTTCGGAAATGGTGCCGGCACCGTAACGCAGTTTGAATATTTCGTAGGACTCACCGCGAGCCTTGGCGGTCGTGCGGGCGATTTCCAGTTCCCGGTCGAGGTCGCGTAAGGTCACGTAGCTCGACGCAACCGAAGCGACCAGACTCAATATCACGCTTCGACGGCCTTCTTCCGAGGCCAGCAAATCGGCACGGGCGGATTCATCCAGGCGGCGCAACCGGCCCCAGATATCCAGCTCCCAGTTCACGCTGAGAATGGCCTGGTAGTTGTTGAACACCGGATCCACCGACGGGTCCAGCGAGACCGGACCGGTGTCCTGCGGCGAACGGGAGCGCTGCCCTTGGGCCCCCAGACCGACTTGTGGAAACAAGAGAGAACGGGTCTGGCCGTAACGGCCCTGGAATTCTTCGACCCGCGCGGCGGCAATTTTGATGTCCTTGTTTTCGAGCAGCGCCGTGCGGATCAGTTCATTCAGGACCGGGTCGTGGAACTGCTCCCACCACAGCGTATTCGACAGGTCTTTTGCTTCTTTGTCCGCATAACGGTAGGCAGCGGGGGTGTCGATTTTCGGGGGCTGGTAGTCTGGCCCCACCATGCAACCCGCCAGGCTCAGGCACAACATAAGCGGGATAGGAGGCTTACGCATCTCAATCTCCCTCATGTCGGTTTTGTGCCGCGCCGTCGGGAATCGTCGGAGCCTGCGTCGTAGCAGTCGGCTTGGCGGCTGTTTGGGCGTTGTCCTTTTCCCCGAACATTCGCTCCACCAGGTAATAGAACAGGGGGATGAAGAAGATCGCGATCACCGTCGCCGCCAGCATGCCACCAATCACCCCGGTACCAATGGAGTGACGGCTGTTCTCCGAGGCGCCGACGGCAATGGCCAGAGGCACGCAGCCGAGGATGAACGCCAGGGACGTCATCACGATAGGGCGCAAACGTTCTTTTGCCGCGGTCATCGCGGCATCGTAGGCCGACATGCCGGTTTCCCGGTTCAATACCGCAAATTCGAAAATCAGGATGGCGTTTTTGGCGGCCAGCGCCACCAGCATGGTCAAGCCGATCTGGAAATAGACGTCGTTGCTCAAGCCCCGAAGCAGGACGGCGAGCAGGGCGCCGAACAAGGCAAAGGGTACGGCCAGTAGCACACCCACGGGCAGTGACCACTTTTCGTACTGCGCCGCGAGGATCAGGAACACCATCACCAGGCCGAAGATGAACACCTGGGAGGAGGCACCTCCGCTCTTTTTTTCCTCGAATGCCTCGCCGCTCAATGCCAGCGCATAGTCATTGGTCATGATTTCCGCGCCGATCTCCTCCAGAGCCTGTAGTGCCTGGCCTGAACTGTAGCCTGGCGCCGGGTTCGCTGTGAGTTTGACCGCCGGGAAGTTGTTAAAGCGTGTTAGCAGGTCAGGACCGGTGACGTAGCGGGTTGTCAGCAAGGCCTTGAGCGGCACCATGTCGAGGTTTTTGCTGCGCACAAAGATCTGCTGCAGGTCCTCGGCCTTCAAGCGATAGGCCGGTTCGGCCTGCAGAATCACCTGCCACAGGCGACTGAACTTGTTGAATTGCGAGACGTAGAGCGAGCCGAACATGGTCTGCATGGCGCTGTAGACATCTTCGACCGGTACGCCCAGGGATTCCGCTTTCTCGCGATCGACGTCGACCATCAATTGACGGGAAAACACGTTGAAGGTGGAGGTGATGACGCCCAGCTCCGGACGTGTCTTGGCTTTCGCCACCAGATTGGCGACCAGTTCCGCCAGTTGGTCGACATTGCCGTCGCCCTTGCTTTGAACCCAGACTTCCATGCCTCCGGTGGTACCCAGGCCGGGAATGGACGGTGGGTTGACCGGCAAGATGATCCCTCCCTGAACCGTGGAAAACGCCCGCGTGGCCTTCTGGATCACTGCGGGGGCGCTTTGTGCCTTGATGGTTTCGGAGTCCTTGTAACGCCCCTCGAAATCCTTGAAGCCGACAAAAAACGCACCGGCATTGTTCTTGTTCTGGCCGTCGAGCAGGCTGTAGCCGTTCACAATCGCGACACCTTCGACGGCCTCATCTTTTATGAAGAAGTCACTGGCCAATTTGCCGACCTCGGCGGTGCGATCCAGGCTGGCAGCGTCGGGCATGATCACCGCGCCAAGCAGGTAGCCCTGGTCTTCCGGTGGCAGGAACGCGCTGGGGATGCGCTCGGCCATCAACAGGATCAGCACGATCATGCCGGCAAAGAGTAGCAATGCCAGCACGAAGCGCTTGATCATGAACGCCACCGAGCGTGAATAGCCCTCGGTCAAGCGCTCGAAATTGCGTTCGAACCAGCGGAAAAAGGCGTTCTTGTCACCGTGCTGCGGTTTGAGCAGCAGGGAGGCCAGGGCGGGGGACAAGGTCAGGGCGACCAGCCCGGAAATCACTACAGATATGGCGATGGTGATCGCGAACTGCTTGTAGAGTTGACCGGTGATGCCGCCCATGAAGGCCACCGGAATGAACACCGCGCACAGTACCAGGACGATGGCCACCACCGGGCCTGCCACTTCATCCATCGCCCGTTTTGCCGCGTCCTTGGGCGTCATTTTGTGCACCTGCATATTGCGTTCGACGTTTTCGATCACCACGATCGCGTCATCCACCACAATACCGATGGCCAACACCATGCCAAACAGCGTCAGCATGTTCACCGAAAACCCGAGGGCGGACATGCCGATGAACGTGCCGACGATCGACACCGGCACTGCGAGCACCGGAATGAGCGTGGCCCGCAGGCTCTGCAGGAAGATGTAGACCACGATAACCACCAGTACCAGGGCTTCGAAGAAGGTGTGGATTACCTCGGAAATCGAAGCTCGGGTAAAGGCCGTGGTGTCCATCACGATCTTGTACTCGATGCCCTCGGGAAACGTGGCCTTCATGTCCGAGAGGGTCTTGGTCACTGCTGCGGAAACATCCAGGGCATTGGCGCCGGGTTGCTGGTACACGGAAATCAGCGTCGCCGGCCGGCCCTGGTAGGTGCTGCGCAAGGAATAGTCTTTTTGCCCCAGCTCGGCGCGTCCAACGTCTTTGAGTCGAACAACCGCCGCGCCGTTGTTGCTGGCACGCAAGATGATGTTCTCGAATTCCGAAGGCTCGGTCAGGCGTCCCTTGGTGGTTACGGCAAACGACTGCTCCACGGGTTGCCCCGTAGGCGACTGGCCAACCCTGCCTACGGCGAACTGCTGGTTCTGATTGGCGACGGCTTTCTGTACATCGGCGGCGGTGATGCCCAGCTGGGCCATACGGTCAGGCTTTAGCCAGATCCGCATGGCGTAGTCCGGCGTGCCGAAGATACTGGCCTGGTTCGCCCCTGGAATCCGCTTGATCGCATCGAGGATATAAAGGTTGGCGTAGTTGGCGACATAGGTGCTGTCGTAGCGGTCGCCGGCGGAATACACCGCAAGCACCATCATGAAGGCCGAGGATTTTTTCTGTACCTGGATGCCCTGGTTCTGCACGGCGGAGGGCAGTTGCGGCAGGGCCAGATTGACCCGGTTCTGCACGTCGACTTGCGCCAACGAAGGGTCGGTGCCTATTTCGAAAAAAACATTGAGGGTCATGTTGCCCGTCGCGGAGCTCGACGAGTTCATGTAGATCATGTTGTCGGCGCCATTGACTTGCTGTTCGATGGGCGCGGCCACGTTATTGGCCACGACTTGCGCATCGGCACCGGGGTACGTCGCGGCCACCGTAATCTGCGGCGGCGTTATATCCGGGTACTGCGCAACAGGGAGCTTGAGCATGGCCACTGCACCGGCCAGGGTGATGATGATGGAGATCACCGAAGCGAAGATCGGCCGGTCAATGCAATAGTGGGAAATGCTCACTGGCTTTTCCCCTCATCGGCTTTTGCTGTTTGCCCATCGGCTGAGCCTGTTGACGAGGCACCAGGTATACCGACGATCTTCAATGGCCCGTCTGGCGTGACCCTGATCGCGCCATCGACCACGATGCGCTCGCCGACCCGTAGCCCCTTGTTGATGAACCAGTTGTCACCTTGCCAGTCACCCACTTCAACCACGCGTTGCTCAGGTTTTCCCTCGGCATTGAGGACCCACACGAAGTGACTCTTGGAACCTTCCAGCACGGCTTTTTGCGGCACAAGAATGGCATTGGGTCGCGTAGCGCCTTTGGCCAGGGCTCTCACAAACTGACCAGGACGCAGCAAGCCATCGGGGTTGGCGAGCACTGCCCGAACCAGGAAGGTGCCAGTATCCTGACTGTAGGAAGGTGCCAGAAAATTCACCTTGCCAGTGTTGGGCGCCACGGTGCCGTCAGCCAATACCACTTCAACGATAAAATCACTACGCGGTGGAAAAATGAGATGGCCGGCGGCTATCTCGTCGCGGTATTTCAGCGTCTCGTTTTCCGAGAGGCTGAAGTTCACGTACATCGGGTCCATCTGTGACACCGAAGTCAATAACCCCGACTCACCTGGCGTCACATAACTGCCATCCTGTTTTTTGGCATAGCTCGAAAGTCCGGCAAGGGGTGAGCTGATGGTGGTGTAGCTGAGGTTCAACTGCGCGGTACGCACAGTACCCTCTGCGGCCAATACGGCGGCATGGGTCTCACGTTCGTTGCCCACCGCATTGTCAAGGTCCATCTTGCTGACCGCATTCTGCGCCGCCAGCGGCCGTACCCGCGCCAACGTGGACTTGGCTACCTCCCAGCGAGCTTGTTGCTGGGCCAGTTGGCCTTGGGCCGACAACAGCGCGGCCTCAAACGGTTTGCGGTCCATCTGGAACAGCGTTTGTCCGGCTTTGACCAAATCGCCTTCGGTGTACAGCCGCTTATCAAGGAAACCGGCCACGCGCGCACGGATTTCCACCTCGCGGGAACTTTGGGTCTGGGCAACGAATTCGAAAGTCACTGGCGTGTCGCGGGCGGTGACCGTCATCACAGTGACTTCAGGCGGGTTATGCGCAGGGGAGACGGGTTCTTTGCCGCAGCCGGCAACTAGACTTAAGGCGCCTAGGACAATAGCGATGGGCAAACCGACAGGCTGTCTGACAACATTAATGTTCCAGCGCATACTCTTCTCCGTGAAGCTCACTTGAACAGATGCATAGCCCGTCTCTTGTCACAACGCTAGCACCCGCAGAGGGTGGCACTTCTGACAAAAATCAAGTTGCAGCACGAGGTAACCGTGAGCGCCCTGGATGAGTACAGACCAGAATGACGCATGCGATGGCTATGCGTTTATTGGGGATATTTGATATTTCTCAAGTCTCTAGCACTTATCCGGAAGAAACTTCGATGCATCTGCGGTCAATAAATACTCCGCCTTGGTGGGCAACCCGTAATATTACGAAAATTCTTCGGCGGCGTTACAAGGCTGTCGTTAATAGTCAACAGAATCAAAGCGCCCTTCGGCGTGAAGGTTTTTATTCGTAATCGGCATATCCGAAGAGAGAAAACGTGAAGGTTGGCCGCGAGATTGAGCTGATCAAGGGTGACTTTAAAATGAGCTTACGGGTCAGCTCCGTGTCAGCGCGAATGCCGAGAGTCTTTGCGCGTAACAGGCAATAGAACCCATCAGGAGCGGCCGTGTGAAACTGCATCTGAAAGCCTCAAGCACAGCTCACTCTGACACGGCGTCAATTCGCCTCAACGTCGTTTCAGGGCTCACGGCATCTGCAGTGGTACTACCCAAGGCAATGGCCTACGCGACTGTCGCCGGCTTGCCTGTTGCCGTCGGTTTGTATACGGCTTTCGTCCCAATGTTGATTTACGCATTCCTGGGCACGTCGCGAGTGCTTAGCGTCAGCTCCTCCGCCACGCTGGCGATTCTGGCCGGTGCGCAGATCGGTCTGGCGGTGCCCGATGGTGACCCCGGGAAGCTGATCACGGCCACGGCAACACTGACCGCAATGGTGGGCACCATGCTGCTGTTGGCGCGGCTGATACGCCTGGGTTTTCTGGCGAACTTCATTTCCTCCCCGGTGTTGAGCGGCTTCAAAGCAGGTGTCGGCCTTGTGATCGTGTTGGATCAGGTACCAAAACTTCTCGGCATCCACATCGCCAAACAGGGCTTTTTTCTCGATATCCTCAACATTGTGCATCACGTACCCGGGAGCTCTCTGATCACGATCGTGGTCGCTGCTGCGGCGTTCCTGATCCTCATCGCAATGGAACGCCTGTGGCCACATTCGCCAGCACCGCTTGTTGTGGTGGCAGGCAGTATCGCCGCCTCGTGGTACTTCGGCCTGCAGGCGCTCGGCGTTTCGACTGTCGGCTTGATTCCAGCAGGGTTACCCCCAATCACACTGCCCGATCTCACATTGGTTGAACAAATGATACCGGGTGCGCTCGGGATCGCGCTGATGAGCTTTACCGAAACGATTGCCGCAGGTCGTGCCTTTGTCCGGCCAGGCGATCCCCCGATCAATGCGAACCGCGAGTTGGTCGCTACCGGCCTGGGTAACCTCGGGGGCGCACTGCTGGGCGCGATGCCCGCCGGTGGAGGTACTTCGCAGACGGCGGTTGTCCGTGCCACCGGAGGCCACTCTCAAGCGGTCTCGATTGTCACTGCCGGCATGGCTTTCGCCACGATGCTGCTGCTTTCGGGGCTTCTCGGGTATCTGCCTCACGCCACATTGGCCGCCATCGTCATCTACTACTCGGTCGGGCTGATTCAACCACGAGAATTCCTGGCTATTCGCAAGGTGCGCCCTATGGAGTTCCACTGGGCGCTCGTAGCGACGTTTGGTGTGCTGTTGTTTGGCACGCTGCAGGGCATCACGGTGGCAATCGTCATATCGTTGGTCAGTCTGGCCTATCAGACTGCTCGTCCGCATGTGTACGTCCTGGGTCGCAAGCGCGGTACCGACGTGCTTCGGCCTTTATCGGAGGACCACCCAGATGATGAGACTTTCCCGGGGCTGCTGATCGTGCGGCCGGAGGGACGTCTGTTTTTCCTTAACGCGGACTATGTCAAGGAGCAGGTCATAGCGCTGGAAGCGCAGTACCATCCACATGTGGTGGTCTGGGACATGAGTGCCGTTCCCGACATCGAATACTCGGCACTGCAAGCTCTGATTGAAGGCGAAAAACACTTGGGCGAACTCGGTGCCAGTCTCTGGCTGGCGGGGTTGAACCCTGGTGTACTTGAAATGGTACGGCGTGCTGGGTTCGACGAAAAACTCGGGAGCGAGCGTATGCTGTTCAACGCTCATGCTGCGATCCTGCACTATCAGGATCAGGACGCCACGCTGTTGACGGCGTCGTAGTCATGAAGTCCTGGTAACGCAATACTTCAGGGGTTTTCGCCGCGGTCCTTGTCGGCATGGGTCATTTGGTAGATATGATTGACCTCGGCGAAAAACACACCCGTGGATAAGCCGCACATGATGATACCCGTCAACCCTTCAATCAGCCCGAATAGGCGCCAGGGTTTCACCAGCACCACGTCACCGTAGCCGATGGTCGCGTAGGTCACTCCAGAGAAGTAAAGCGCCGTTTCGAAATCAGGCAGAGATCCTTGCCACACATAGAATGTCGCCCAAATCGAGACGGCGATCAAATGCAGCATGATCATGTAGCAGACAACCCAAACCAACCGCGCGCTGATGGCGCCTAGTTGCCGTAGGGGAACATTGTTTCTGCGGGACAGAAACTTTAGCATCAAGGCCAGACCGACGGCATGCACAACCACAGTGATGGCTGCCAGCCCCCACGCGAAAAAGATGCTTGAATACATCAGTGCTCCTTCCGGGTTTCCGCGTGACGGTTGCCATCATTGCCCCTTCTTTTCTCGCGCGCTCCCAAGGGAGGTTCTTCGGCTGTTTAGTGGGGGCCAAACTGTGTTTCTCGAGGTCGAGCTTCTGTGTACGCTCCGATGTCCTTTGGTAAAGAGTCTCGACGAATGTAGGTAGACGGACTTGATAAATATCAAGCACCTCCCTCGAGCTCGCGCGGGCGGGGTTTACGTACAAACTGTCCTGATGCGGGGCATTGATATTTGTCGGTAGGAAAACGGGATTGAAATCCACGTCATTCCGCCGCTGTGGGTGAAAACTTCAGGAGGGCCAGGAGGTAAGACGCCATGTCCTCCCGCGACTAACATACTCCCTGCGCCAGTTTGGCGCTGATTACCTCCAGGCTGGGCTTGAAAGGTGCTCCGCGAAGAAGTCGGAAAGGGCCTGAACTTTTCTCGGCCGTGCACGGGCTGATGGCGTCACGAAATACAGACCGCCCTGCGTCATGCGCCACTCAGGCAAGATGTGCTGTAGACGTCCATCGGCGAGATATTCGGCGGCGATGAACTCCGGAAGCTCAGCGATTGCAACCCCCGCCAGCAAAGGTGCGACTAATGCATCCGAGTTGGTGACGCGCAGGGGACCGCGCGGGGCCACATCTTGCTCGCTGCCATTATCGTGAGTGAAACGCCACACCTGGCTCCGTGCTCGATAGGCGTAGCTCATACACGCATGAGCGGCCAAGTCGCGGGGATGAGATGGATGGCCACGCCGGGCCAGATATGACGGGGCTGCTACGAGGAATTGGGTTACAGAACAAATTCGGCGAGCCACCAGGGAGGAATCGGGGAGGGCTGCGATCCGCAATGCCGCATCGAAACCATCGGCCACCAGGTCAACTGTCGAATCAGATAGGTGTAGATCAAGCTCTAGCTCTGGATAGAGCGTCAGCAACGCTGGGAGTAACGGCGCGACCCAGCGCAAGCCGAACGACATGGGCACAGCCAGCCGCACCAACCCGCGTGGTTGTACCGACAGCTCTTGGGCTTCGCTTTCCATTTCTTCAGCCTGGCGATACAACGCACTGGCCTGGTCAACCATACGTTGACCAAACTCGGTCACAGAGAGTTGACGTGACGTTCGGTTGAACAAGCGACCACCCAGGCGCTCCTCCAAGCGCGCAACCGCCCGCGATACCGTGGGAACCGACACACCCATTGCCCTGGCGGCGGCCGCGTAAGAGCCTTCCTCCGCCACCTTGGCGAACATGGCAAGCCCTTCAAAATCCGGAATTCTTGACATTTCAATTCTGCAATGATGACTTTCAAATGATTCTATTTTGAAATTCTCTAGAGGTCGATACGCTTCTCCCACACCAAATCGCAATCTCGACGGGAGAAACACCATGAGCAAGAAACTGGAAGGTAAAGTCGCACTGGTCACTGGCGGAAGCACTGGCATCGGTTTGGCCACCGCCAAACGCTTCGCTGAAGAGGGCGCTCACGTCTACATCACCGGTCGCCGTCAAGCTGAATTGGACAAGGCGGTGGAACTGGTTGGCAACGCCACCGGTATTGCCGTCGACTCCACGAAGCTCGAGCAGCTCGATACGCTGTATGCCCGCATTAACCAAAACCATGGTCGGCTCGACGTGCTGTTTGTCAACGCCGGCGGCGGCTCCATGCTGTCTTTGGGTGAGATCACCGAAGCTCATTACGACGATACATTCGATCGTAACGTGAAAGGCGTGTTGTTCACGGTTCAGAAGGCGCTGCCGCTACTGGCGCCGAAAGCGTCGATCATTCTGACCGGCTCCACGGCCGGTAGCTCGGGCACTGCGGCATTCAGTGTGTACTCCGCGTCTAAGGCGGCTGTTCGGGCCTTTGCACGGAGCTGGATTCTGGATTTGAAAGATCGCGCTGTCAGGGTCAACACCCTCAGCCCGGGCGCAACGCGTACGCCCGGCCTGGTCGACCTGGCTGGCCCAGATACAACACAACAGCAAGGCTTGCTCGACTACCTGGCTTCGCAGGTGCCAATGGGGCGGGTGGGTGAACCCATCGAGATTGCCAATGCAGCCGTGTTCCTTGCCAGTGAAGACTCAAGCTTCGTGAACGGGGCTGAATTGTTCGTAGACGGTGGCCAGGCACAGATCTAAGGAAACATTTTTTGCTGTTGTTGACTGCGCATGGGGTAGCAGGTATCCCGCAGACACTCTTGGGAATGGACACCGACTTCGACAATCAAGTGGCAAGCCAATGTGTCCGCAGATAGTTGGCCAAGCTGATCGGACAAATCACAAGGGGTTCGTAGAGACTTGTCATGCGGCCCAGGCCCAGATTGATCTCCTCAATACCCCTGATTGTTTCTGAAATTTTTAGTGGTTACGTCGGAGTGCAGATATTCCCCCCCGGCAAAGCATACCTGCGAAGCAGGCAACGGGGCCACGTAACGGGCCCCGTCGCCACAGCCGGAGTTAGCGGTGGCTAACCACAACCGCTGGGTTATCTAAGGGCGTTGGGGGTTGTTGAGCCCAGATACTCTGGTCGATATTCACATCCTGAAAAGCACTGGCGGTCAGGACGGGTTCGGTAACACCCGCTTTACGTTGCTTGTCGTAGTCTGCGAGCAGCCTCAGGCCAACCTTGCACAGTAGCGTCAGGGCGACCAGGTTTACCAAGGCGGAAAGGGTCATGGTGATGTCGGCAAACGCGAATACGGTTGATAGGTCTTCCATCGAGCCCCAGAGGATGAGTGCTAGCACGACTGCGCGGTAGGCTAGAAGGACCTTGCGGCTTTCACCAAGGATAAACTTCAGGTTGTTCTCGCCGAGGTAGTAGTTGTAGAGGATCGAGGTAAACACGAACAATGCCAGTGCAGCGCTAATGAAAATGCGCCCCCAGTCGCCCACAACCGCAGCGAGTGAGTTCTGGGTCAGAACCAGACCGTCACCGGCAAAGCCGGCGGTGTAGAAGCCGGACAACAGGATCAGCAGAGCAGTGCAGGTACAAATGACGAACGTGTCGAAGAACACGCTAAACGCCTGTACCACACCTTGAGAAATTGGATGCCTGACCTCAGCCACTGCCGCGACATTGGGAGCACTGCCCAGGCCGGCTTCATTGGCGAACACGCCTCGTTTGACTCCCATTACGATGGCGCTGCCAATGAGGCCGCCGAATGCCTGGTCCAGGCCGAAGGCGCTTTTGATGATGGTCAGCAGCATCATTGGCACGTGATCGAACTGCAAAACAATCACGTAGAGCGTTACCGCTACGTAGGCTAGCGTCTTCACCGGTACCAGCAGGTCTGCCACCTTCGCGATACGCTTGATGCCGCCTACAAATACCAGCCCCAGCACGACCGCCAGGACGATGCCCGAATGGGTAGGCTCGATGCCGAAGGCATTTTGCAGGGAGTGGGTTACAGCATGCGATTGCAGACCGTTGAATGAAAAGCCAAAGGTGACGATGAGCAAGATTGCCATCAGTACGCCGAGCCACCGCTTGTTCAACCCGTATTCAATGTAGAAGGACGGTCCGCCGTAGAATTGGCCGCTGGCATCTTTACGCTTGTACAACTGGGCCAAGCTACATTCCATCAGCGTGGTCGCCATGCCAACCAGAGCGGTGACCCACATCCAGAAGACAGCACCCGGACCACCCATTGTTACAGCGACTCCAACGCCGGCAATATTGCCTGCACCTACCCGACCCGCGAGGCTTAACATGAGCGCTTGAAACGAGCTAATTTGCGCTGAACTGCTGGTGAGGCTGTCTTTGAAAACTTTAAACATGTGCAGGAAATACCGAAGCTGCACAAAGCGTGTCTTGAGGGTGAAATAAGTGCCTAGTCCGACGACCAGGACGATGAGCAGCTTTCCCGAAAGAAAACCGTTGATGGCTTCGAGCATGGCGCAACCTCATTGTTATTTTTACTGGGGGAGTGCGAGCTTCACGCGGCCGACTCAGCCGCGTGTTTAAAGATATGATTCGCTCAGGCGCGGTCTTGCAAAGCCTTGATGTGCTTCCACATCAGGGCGGGATTCGAATACATCGGAAAATGACCGCAATCAGGGATGCACGCCAGTTCCACGCCTTGTGCTGCGATATGGTCAAGGTACGACAGGTGTGAGTTGGTGACTCCATACATGTATTGGCGCGGGAAGGGCAGTGCGAGGAACTTGTCCATCAACTTGGCGTTGTCGGACAAACCCACCATGGATTCGAAAATGCCACGCACCGCGCCGGTCCGTACTTTATGCGCAAGGCTGGCCGCATAGAGTGCACTTGCAGGATCCGAAGCCAGCCGAGTGCGATCGATAAAGTCACGGAAGAAGCCCACGTCGTCATCACGGCTATGATCATGGATCTGTCGACTGAGGAAGCAATCCTCAGGTGCAATATTGCCTTCGATATCAACGAAACTTTTAACGCGATCAGGCTCCTCGTGAGCCAATACCAAGCCGGTAAGTCCCCCCATGGAATGGCCTACCAGATGGAACTTGTCGATTCCGAAATGCGTGAGCACGGCTTGCGCGGTTTTCACCAGGAATGCGATGTTGATGCGCGAGAGGTCGGCGCACTCCGTTTCACCGCAGCCTGGCGCATCATAGGCAATGAAGGGGTGTCCTTCGAAAGACGCCTGCAGCGTGATATCGGCGTAATCCTCTTTGGTGGAACCGAAACCGTGAAGGAACAGGATGGGCGTTTTTGGCCCGGTGCGGTGTATCACCGCCACATCGAGCTGTACACCATCGATGTTCAGTGGGACTTTCTCGTACGTGAAGCGAGCTGCATGGGACACGGATACAAACTCCTATAACAGAGTCCCCAATGTTGAACTCGCAAAATGATTTGTAAAATACGAAGCCACGAAGCCTGTCATACGCCTGGCCTATGACAGCAAATCTTTTGCATGGTCGATCATTGCCTCTACCAGCGGATTTTTGTGCTCGTTATGCCAGGCCATGGCCGTGATCACCACTTTCACTTCGGGATGCAGGGGGCGGATAAGGACGTTCTCCGGCGCGAGTTTACCCATAGACGTCGGTACCAATGCGATGCCCTGTCCGCAACTGACAAAGGCGACTTGTGACGATACGGACCGCACCTGGTGGACGATGCGCGGAGCGAAGCCGCTGGCTTTGCACTGCCCAACCAGGTAGTCGAAGTACACAGGACTCACATCCCGTGAAGCCATGACCAGGGTTTCGTCCGCGAGGGCTTGTAGAGAGATTGACTCCTTGGCAGCCAAGGGATGGTCTTTGGGTAGCGCTACAGCCAGCCTATCTTCGGACAACGGCAAGGATTGAATATGTCGACCGAGATTCCCTTCCAGGCGTGCGAATGCAATGTCGATATCACCCGCCTCCAGTGCGGGTATGGCTTCCGCGCTATCTATCTCCCGAACCGATACCGTAATCAACGGATGGTTCTGTTTGAAGCGCTCGATCAGCGGGGGTAGCACGTCGATCATCGCCGATGTAATGGCTCCGATGGTCACCACGCCGGCATGGCCTGCGACGGCTTCGTGAACCGCCAACTCTAGTCGCTCCAGTTGATCAGCGAATTTCCGGACCGCGGGAAGAATCGCGGCGCCGGCGGCAGTCAGCTGTGCTCCGCGGCGAGAACGGGTAAAAAGTTGAACGCGTAGCGACTGTTCGAGCGCCTGGATCTGCTCGGTCAACGGGGGTTGCGACATACCCAGCCGCTTGGCCGCGCGACTGAAATTTTGGTCTTCTGCCACAGCCAGGAACAGCCAAAGGTGGCGTATCAAGCGAAAGTTGATCACGGCGCTTTTCCATAGGTTTAGGATATAACAAGCTTAGCTTCTTCGTAATATACGTATCAAATCTCGGCGCCGATACTCAAGCCTCACCTACAAGAGGCCTGCAACAGATGAGCTTGAAAGCCCCGCTTGAACGCCTGGCTGCGCTCGATACCAACACAGTGTCGGACGCGCTGGACTTCCTCGAACTGCCTGGCGCCACTAACGGCCTGCTGCCGCTCTGGAACTGCCCCAAAATTGTCGGCCGGGCAAGCACCGTGCAACTGGGGCCCAAGCAAGACGTGGCGCCCACGGTTCACCTTATTACCCCGGTGGTAGAACGAGTCACTACCGACGACCGCGTGCTGGTGATTGCAGGGGGCGTCGACGGTATCTCCAGCTGGGGCGACATCCTGGCCAACGCGGCCCAGCGCAAAGGCATCCGTGGGTCGATCATTGATGGCTTCAGCCGCGACATCCGCGGCAGTGCCGATATCGGTTACCCGGTCTTCGGTCGCGGCGTGACCATGATCAGCGCGCGCAACCGGCTCATCCAGATCGACGCGGCCGTCAAAGTTCGCATGGCTGGTATTGAAGTTGATGAGGGTGACTATGTGATCGCCGACGAATGCGGCACCGTTTTCGTGCCGGCCAATGCCATCGAGGAAGTGCTTGATTTGGCCGAGCGTATTGACCGCCGCCAAGCCGGCATGGTCGACGCTGTCCGTGCCGGTCGCTCGGTCGAAGAAGTCATGCACGACACGCAATTCGAAGCCATCAAGGTGGAGCACTGATATGAGCCTTTCTGATAAAGACCTGGTTACCTTGTTCGAAGGCTTGGATACCCCGGGTGTGTCCGACGCGATGGATAAACTGGGCATTCCGGGCCAGGCCTTCGGTATCTCGCCATTGGCCAACTACAGCCAGGTCGTCGTCGGCCCTGCCTTCACTGTTCAGTACGTCAGCGCGAGCACACCGCCCGGTACTGTCGGTGACTTCATTGATGAAGTAGCACCAGGCGATGTGGTGGTCATCGCCAATGACGGCCGTACCGATTGCACGGTGTGGGGCGACATCATGACCCAGTACGCACTGGCCCGGGGTATAGCCGGCACGGTCATTGACGGTGTCTGCCGCGATGTGAACAAGGCGCTGGGCGAAGGCTACCCACTGTTCAGCAAAGGCCGTTTCATGCGTACCGGTAAGGACCGCGTGGAAGTCGTGGCTGTAAACCAGCCGGTGTCGGTTGGCCAAGCTCGAGTCTGCGCCCGCGACATCGTTGTCGCTGACGCCAACGGTGTCGTCATCGTCCCGCGCAATCGTGCGCAGGAGGTCGCTGAAACGGCACGTCGCATCGAACATGTCGAAGCACAGATCCGCGAACAGATCGCCACTGGCAAGAGCCTCAAAGAAGCTCGTGCCGCCCTCGGATACCACTCCCTGCAGAGCAAACAGCCATGAGCCTTCCACACGATTATCAGAACATTGCAAAGGTCCTCGGTAGTTCCACCCTGTATGAGGCCTCTGGGCTGCCATCTGCAGTCGACCGCGAGATTCGCGCTGTCTGGAAGGGCGCCTTCATCGCCGCCCCCGCTTACCCGCTGCAGTGTTCGCCTGGTGACAACCTGGGCTTGCACTTGGCCGTGGCAAAAGCGCCGCGCGGTAGCGTCTTGGTATGTGATTGCGCCGACTTCATTGCTGGCTACTGGGGTGAAGTGCTCACGGTGGCGGCGGAAGCCGCAGGCATTGTCGGTTTGGTAATCAATGGCGGCGTACGCGACATCGCCGCGCTTGAAGCGCATGGCTTCCCGGTGTTCGCGCGGGGTATATCGGTCAAAGGTACTGTCAAGGCGACTACGCCTTCAGTAGGTAAACCGTTCGACTTCAGCGGTGCACAAGTAAGCGCCGGCGATCTGGTCGTCGCGGACGAGGACGGTGTGATCATCATCCCGGCGGATGCAGTCGAACGCACGCTACGCGAAGGCCAGAAACGTGCGGACAAAGAAGCAGCGTTCATGGCCAAGCTGCGCGAAGGTCACACCACCATGGACCTGATGGGCCTTACTCATCCGGAGGAACACGCGTGAGCCTGGAAACGCTGAACCGTCGCTTGGAGGCTGCCAAGCCTTCGGCAACCTACAAGATCATCGACCGCGTGGCTGCGCGACGCGCAGAAGGGGCGACGATCATTTCGCTTTGCGCGGGTGAGCCTGACTTCGATACGCCGGAGCACATCCGTACCGCAGCCATCAGTGCAATCAACAATGGTCATACTCGTTACACCCAGGTGGCCGGCCTTCGTGCGTTGCGAGAAGCCATCGCACGCAAATACCAGCGTGAAAATGGTCTCGACGTCAGCTGGCAGGACACGCTGGTTTGCAGCGGCGGCAAGCAAGTCATCTTCAATGCCCTGGCCGCAACCCTCAACGAAGGCGACGAAGTTGTGATCCCTGCGCCGTACTGGGTCAGCTATCCAGAAATGGTTGAGCTGTGTGGTGGCGAGTCGCGCATTGTCGCTTGCGGCGCCGAATCGAGCTTCAAGCTGACCCCGCAAGCACTGGCCGAAGCCATCGGCCCGAACACCCGCTGGCTGATCCTGAATTCGCCGTCCAATCCCACAGGCGCTGTGTACGATCGCGACGAACTGCAGGCTCTGGCTGAGGTGTTGCTGGCCCATCCGCAGGTTCTGATTCTCGCTGACGACATCTATGAGCACCTGATTTTCGACAACCGTGACTTCCTCACGCTTGCGCAGGTTGAACCACGTCTGGCTGCACGGACGTTGACCATGAACGGCGTGTCGAAGGCCTATGCCATGACGGGTTGGCGAATCGGGTTTGCTACCGGTCCCCGCTGGCTGCTCGAGGCGATGGAGAAGCTTCAGGGGCAGCAGACCTCAGGTGCCTGTTCCATCTCGCAGCACGCAGCAATCGCTGCCCTCGACGGCCCGAAAGATTTCATCGCCCATAGCCGCGAAGTCTTCCAGCGGCGTCGCGATTTCATGGTCGAGTTGCTCAACCAGGCGCCGGGCATCAGTTGCGAAGTTCCAGGAGGGGCTTTCTACGCTTTCGCCGACTGTTCAGGATTGATCGGCAAACGTTCTCCCGCCGGTTGTGAGTTGGTCAATGATGAGGCGGTGGCCCTGGCGTTGCTAGAGGAGGCCAACGTTGCAGTCGTTCAGGGCAGTGCTTTTGGTCTTTCAGGCTACCTGCGCATTGCTTACGCGCTCGATGACGATTCGCTGCGTGCGGCGTGTCAGGCCATCCACCGCTTCTGCGAGGATGCGCGATAGCTAGATAACCACACTGAAGCAGAGCAGCGAAAGGCTGCACCTCCTCAATTGCATATCTGCGATACAGGTGGTGCAGCCTTTTTGTTTGGCCGCAATCAATGTCCGCTCTGGACGGGGGCTGCGTGGCGGAATATGCCGGAATCCAGATGCTCGCAGCCCTTCAGCTCACCGTGCGTGGCAGCCTGCTGAAGGGCTGAGAGCAAACTGTTAACCCAGCTCGCGTTTGAGTTGTTCTCTGTCCAGCGCGCCATCCCAGCGTGCAACGAATAGTGTGGCGACGCCGTTGCCGATCACATTGATCAAAGCGCCACCTTCCGAAATAAAGCGATAAACCCCAAGTACCAACACCAGTCCGGCAGCGGGAATGACGTCGATTGAACCCAAGGTCGCGGCCAGTGTTATGAATGCACCACCTGTCACACTTGCAGCTCCTTTGGACGTCAGCAGCAGGATTAAAAGCAAGGTCACCTGATGGTAGAGCGACACGTCAATGTCCAACGCCTGGGCGATGAAGATCGCGAGCACCGTCATGTTGATGCAGCTGCCGTCGAGGTTGAAGCAGTAGCCCGATGGTACGACCAGTCCGACAGTGGACTTCTCGCAGCCAAGCCTCTCCAGCTTGCCCATCAGGCGTGGGAGAGCAGACTCCGAGGATGAAGTGCCCAGCACCAGGACCAATTCCTCACGGATATACTTGAGGAATTTCCAGAGGCTGAATCCAGCCAGACGGGCCACGATGTTCAAGACCACGAAGACGAATACCAAGCCCGTGATGTAATAGCACACCAGCAAGTTTACGTAGGCCCCCAGCGACTGGACACCATACTTGCCCACAGTGAATGCCATACCACCAAACGCTCCAAAGGGTGCGAGGTACATGACGATCTTGAGCATCCGGAAGAACGCCTTGGCGATCAGGTCGATGGTGTTCAGCAGCGGTCTCCCGACCTCGCCCAGCAGTTGTAGCCCGAACGCGAACAATACGGAAATGAACAGCACCTGAAGGATGTCACCGTCTGTGAACGCACCGAATACCGTGCTGGGAATGATATGAGTCAGAAATCCCACAACACTCTGGTCATGAGCCGCCTTGGTGTACCCGGCAATCGCTGATGCATCCAGTGTCGCAGAGTCAATGTGCATGCCAACTCCTGGCTTTAGCAGGTTGACACCGATGAGGCCGACGACTAATGCGATGGTGGTCAGCACCTCGAAATACACCAGGGATTTGAAGCCGATCCGCCCGATGCGCTTGAGGTCTTGCATGCTGGCGATCCCGCTGACCACCGTACAGAAGATGATCGGCGCAATGAGCATTTTGATCAGCTTGATGAACGTATCACCCAGCGGTTTCATCTGCTCACCCAGCCCAGGACTGTAATGCCCGAGAATGACACCCAGGACGATGGCGGCCAGCACCTGAACGTACAGATGGTGATAGAACGGTTTGCGACATGGCAAGGCGACGTCAGCGGTTTCTATCGAAGAGCTAATTGTTTTTGTCATGGCTCTACCTATTGGTCTGATTGAATCGATATTGGGTTCAAGTCACCACGTTGATCGGATCACCTTTGGCAAATGCCGTGATGTTCGCGGCAAGTACACTTTTAAGCCGTGCAACGCTGCTCTGGCTCGCCCAGGCCACGTGCGGTGTGATAATCAGATTGGGATGTGTGCAGTGGAGCAGAGGATGATCCGGACGGGGTGGTTCGGCGTAGAGCACGTCCAATGCCGCCCCGCCCAGCTGCCCATTGGCGAGCCCTGCCAGCACGGCGTTTTCGTCGATCAGAGGGCCTCGCGCGGTGTTTATGAGAACTGCACCGGGCTTCATCCGGGCTATCTGCGCAGAGCCAATCAGATACCGGGTTTGCGGTGTCAGCGGGCAATGAAGTGTGAGTGCGTCTGACCGGGCCAGTACCTCGTCGAATTCGGAGTAGCCTTCTCGCACCTTATGGGCGCCGCGGTGCTCGGCGAACAACACATTGATCTCCAGAGCGCGGGCAAGCCGAGCGACGCGACTGCCAATATCGCCACGACCAATGATACCGAGAGTCGAACCTTGCAGATCCTGAATCGGCTCCCCATGAACGCAAAAGTGCGATGACGCTGGCCACTCGGATGCAGAAGCGGCTCTGTAGGCAAGCAGTTGACGGCGCAGCGCAAACAACGAACACATGACGTGCTCGGCAACGCTTACCGCGCTGTATGCCGGAACATTGCACACGGTCACGCCCTGATCGCGGCAGGCTGCAATATCGACGCAGTCATAGCCAGTGGCGGCTACACAGATCAGTTTGAGTTTGGGCAGTTGTTCCAGTGCAAGTCGATCAATGCGCACTTTGTTGGTAATTGCGACGTCTGCCTCGGCCAATGCCTCAACTAACTGATCGAGGGGTGTTTTCTCCCGCTCGCTCCACTCAGTGGCTTCGAGCGGGCGTGCTAATGGGGACGGCAGGCTGGCGCCGTCAAGAAAGACGATATTCATGGCAATGGATCTCTTCAGCGATTGGGTGCGAGAAGCTCGGAGATTTCAATCAGATTCAGGTCGGGATCACGTACATACACCGAGCGAATAGGTCCGGTTGCACCCGTTCTTTGTACGGGTCCATCGGTGATTGGCCAGCCCTCCGACTCCAGGCGCACCATCACGGCATCGAGCCCAATGCTTGTGATAAAGCACAGATCCAGAGCACCTGGCACAGGCAAGTGTGCCTTGGGGTCAAACTCCCGTCCGCGCTCGTGGACGTTGATTTTCTGATTACCGAAACATAGCGCCAACCGACCGCTGCCGAAGGTCTCGGCGCGCATTCCCAGCACCCGGACGTAGAAGTCCCTGCACGCCTGGATGTCGATTGTGGTGAGCACCAGGTGGTCGAGATGATCGATCATTGCGCACGCTCCAATTCGATGTTGGTCATCTGCTTAGTGAGCGTATGCACATGCTCCGGTATCGGATGCAAATCCAGGCGCCTGCCTGCCCTGAGGATCTGGCTGGGCGTATCGTGGCCGATTAAACCTGGAAGGCGCGCTGATGCTGCCAGTACCCGGTGGAGATCCATGCCAGTGTCGTAACCCATCAGTTCGAGCATGTGCACCAGGTCTTCTGTGCAGACGTTGCCGCTCGCTCCCGGCGCGTAGGGGCAGCCACCGAGGCCGCCCAGAGAAGCATCGAAACGGTTAACGCCTGCGGCAAGTGCGGCCAGCGTGTTGGCCAAGGCCATGCCACGGGTATTGTGAAAATGCAGGGTTACTTGCAGGTTGGGAAAGTGTTCAAGCACTTGCCGGGACAACGCTTCAACCTGAGACGGGTAAGCCATGCCAGTGGTGTCGCAGAGCGTCACGCCTCGCACTCCCAGTGCAGCAAAACGTTCAACGAAGCGAAGCACATCAGCGCTCGGGACGTCACCCTGCATTGGGCAACCGAAAACTGTCGACAATGAGACGTTTACTGCCACGGGGCCGGAGCCTATAACGGCAACCACATCCTTGAGTTGGGTAAACGATTGCTCCCGAGTCCTTCGCAAGTTTGAGCGGTTGTGCGGTTCGCTGACTGACATCACCAGGTTGGCCTCATCAATGCCACAGCCTAATGCGCGTTCAGCTCCCCTAACGTTCGGCACAAGCACCGTGTACTCGACGCCAGGTTGGCGAGCTATGCCGGCCATGACCGCTTCGGCGTCACGCAGCGCCGGGATGGCCTTGGGCGACGTGAACGACGTGACTTCGATCTTGGCGTAACCACACTGGCTCAACTCATTGATGAGCGAGATCTTATCTTCGGTTTGTATAAAGTTTTTTTCGTTCTGGAAGCCGTCACGGGTCGCAACTTCCTGCATGAACAGGCGTTTCATTTAAGGTACTCCGCTAATCAGATTAGGCCGCGCTGCCGCCATTGCTCAAGGGTGGGAGCATCGATGCCCAAACCGCCGAGAACCGCGTCGGTGTGTTCGCCCAGCCTCGGGGCGGGCGAACGTAATTGCCCGGGCGTTGCTTCGAGTTTGGGGACGATTCCAGGCAAAGTGACCGGCGTACCGTCATCCAGCTCGCTGCGGACCAACATGCCGCGGGCCTGGTAGTGGGGATCGGCAGCGATATCGGCTGCATCGTAGATTTTACCGGAGGGGATGTTGGCTTCTTTCAGCGCAGCAAGTACTTCGTCCAGTGGACGTTCAGCCGTCCAAGTAGAAATCGCAGCATCCAACCTGGCGACATGACGGACACGTCCGTCGTTTTGCTGAAGCTCAGGATCGTTGGCCAGATCGTGCCGATCGATTTTCTCCATCAGACGCTTGAAGATGCTGTCGCCATTACCTGCGATCAGAGCGTACTTTCCGTCTTGGCAACGATAAGCGTTGGTAGGGGCAATCCCCGGAAGGCTACTGCCCGCTGGCTCGCGTACAGTGCCGAACACCGAATGTTCAGGAATCAGACTCTCCATCATGTTGAAGACTGATTCGTAAAGCGCCACGTCCACCTGCTGACCTGTACCCTGGTTTTGCTCCCGGTGACGCAGGGCGAGGAGGACACCGATCACCCCATGCAGCGCCGATAACGAGTCACCCATCGACACGCCAACACGCACAGGCGTGCGCCCTGGCTCACCGGATAGATGACGCAACCCGCCCATTGCTTCACCTATGACTCCAAAGCCTGGAAGATCGCGATAAGGTCCGGTCTGCCCGTAGCCTGATACACGCAACATGATCAGCTTTGGATTGATGCCACTCAGCACATCCCATCCAAGCCCCCATTTTTCGAGGGTTCCCGGACGAAAATTCTCTATGAGGATGTCAGCGTCTTGCATCAGTCGCTTCACGACGTCCTGCGCCTCTGCCTGGCGAAGATCCAGCGTGACGGATTGCTTGTTACGAGACTGGGCGGCCCACCACACAGAAGTGCCATTGTGCAGCAAGCGCCATTTACGCAAAGGGTCGCCCGTCACGGGAGGTTCAATCTTGATGACTTCGGCTCCGAACTCGGCGAGGATTTTTGCAGCGAAAGGCCCAGCGATCAGCTGTCCCATTTCGACGACTTTGATGCCATCCAGCGGTAGGCTCATGACGTTTTCCGTTCTTGTTGGAGGTTCTGCTTGGATCATCTCCCTAAAGCGCCGGCGTGAGAATTTCAAAGTTTTCCATTACACTTTCCAAAATGGAAACGATGGGGCGGTGCGTGCTGAATCTTCTTCAACTCGACCTGGCGTCTCTGAGGCTGCTGGTACTGGCGGCGAACAGCCAGAACCTGACGAAGGCTGCGGATGGCGCGCACATGACCGTATCGGCAGCCAGCAAGCGGCTCGCCGAACTCGAACGCGTCACCGACTGCACCCTGTTCATTCGACTTCCGAGAGGACTGCAGTTAACGCCAGCCGGGAGAGGCCTGGCCGAACATGCTCGGTTAATCCTCGAAGGTGTCGAACGTATGGCACATGATGCCAATGATTTTTCTCATGGCATCCGCGGGCACGTCAGGCTGTTCGCCAATACGTCAGCTGTAATCCAATTCCTTCCCAAGGACCTCAACACTTTCCTTGCGGCGAACCCGCACGTGCGTATCGGCATGGAAGAAGCGCTTAGCGACTCGACGATCCAGGCCGTTGAGGACGGGCGTGCCGATATAGGCATCTTCGCTGACAACGTATTGGCACCCAACCTGGAGGTAAGGCCCTATCGCGCAGACCAATTGGTGCTTTTGGTGCCAAACGATCACCCCTTGGCCGAATTCTCACAGGTGAGCTTTGCTGACACGCTCGATTATGACTACGTCGCGCTGAATCAAGGCAGTTCGCTATTGCGGCGCATTAACGATGCTGCCCATGAGGCGAGAAAACTGTTGAAGGTCAGAATTCAGGTGGCCAGCTTCGATGGCATCTGCCGAATGATCGAAGCTGGGTTGGGTATCGGAATTTTGCCTTTGGAAGCGGTGAGGCACGGGCTTCTTGAGACTACATTGAAAGCTGTCCCGCTTGTGGACGCTTGGGCATCTCGAACTTTATTCGCAGGTGTCGCGGTCAATACGCGACTGTCCCCAGAAGCCGCGAATCTCTTCAACTTCCTGACAAGTCTGGAATAAAGTTGAGCTCCAGCAGGTAGCGGACGCTCATGAATTGACTGCTATCGGGCAGAAACGGCCTTTGCCACCTGCCATGAGAGTTGATGCGTGCGCTGATATATGGAAGGGACCGTGGCGGTCAGACGGTCCGCCACGGGAGGGCTGATCGGCAGCGAGTTTCAATCCGCCAACCCGGCCTTTTCCAGCACCTTGTCCAGCCAGGATTGATCCACAGCTCCAGTGGCGATTTCGGCCTTTACCCGCTCCTCATGGGCTTGATGAGCGCGGGCCTGAGCCAGCACCTGCTCGGCTGCCGCGAGAGGGAACGCCACGACGCCATCCTCGTCACCGACGATGATGTCACCCGGGTTCACCAGCATGCCACCAACCGACACCGGCACATTGATTTCGCCTGGGCCAGTCTTGTAGGGGCCGCAATGCACGACACCCCGTGCGTAACAGGGGCTCGAACGGAAGGAGTCCACATCACGAATCGCGCCGTCGACGATGAACCCCACACAGCCGCGTTGTTCGGCGTAGAGCTTAATGAGCTCGCCGATGACCGCATTGTTGGTGTCGCCCTGGGCGTCGATCACCAATACGTGACCCGGCTCGAGCAAGGTCAGGGCCTTGTAGATATAGAGATTATCACCGGGCCGGGTTTTGATGGTCAGTGCGGTACCCACCAGTTTGCCTGTGGTGTTGTAGCGGGTCAGGCCTCGGGCGCCAATGTGACGGCCGAGGTTGTCGCTGATGTGCGGGGTGACCACCGAAGCGAAAGCTTCGATGACTGACGCTGGGGCCAGAGCAGGTGAAGCGAGGATGCGGGACCCGGGTAACGACATGTTCAATCTCCTAATCAAGGGGTAACCGTCGGGGCATGCGCCGATGTTAGGAGAGAACAGGCTTTGCTTTTAGCGATATTTTTTTATCAGAAACCATCGCCTCAAGTGATGATTAGCTGGTTGAAATTACAAGTTTGCTGGGCGAGACGGGCTACTTCGACCGTCAGCCCCTGGTAGCGGTCGGCCCTGTGAACGCAGACGTACTTGATGGTTGGCAGTGGCTGCTGCGTGTGGATCACCTTCAAGCGCCCCTGGGTGATAAGTGTGCCCATGCAGGCGAGCGGCAGGTAGCTGATGCCCACACCTGAGATGGTCAGGCCAACCTGCGCCACGAGGTAGTTGCTGGTCAGGGTCTTGCCAAGGCGAATGTCGTGTTCTGCCAGCCAGCGCTCGTAGGTCAGGCCGGTCCCAGAGCTGCCGCCCTGGGTCAATACGGTGAAGCTCGCCAGCGCATTCAGGCTGATGGCGCTGTCGCCTGGATACAAGGCGGGTGCACACATCCAGGCGTTCTCTACGGCCTTCAAGGGCGTGCTGATGAAGCGCGGATCGTGAAAGATGTCGGGCACTACGATGAGGTCTATCTCATCGTTTTCCAGCCGCCGCAATAGGTCGGTGCTGAGTTCGATGGAAGGCTCGAGGTCGACCCGTGGGTAGGTCTGATGTATGCGCTCGACCAGCGAGGGCAGCCAGGTGAGCGCGGTGAGCTCCGTCACCCCAAGGCGAAACCGCCGGATCAGGGTTTCCTTCGAGCTGATGCGTTCGAGCAAGTCGTCACGCTGGCGCAGCATGTCCACCGCGCATGCATGCAGTTCGATGCCCTTTTGCGTAAGCCGGGCAGTTCGCTTGGAGCGATCGAAGATCGATACGCCGAAGGCATCCTCCAACTCCTGGACCCGTTTGGAAATCGCCGACTGCGACATGTTCAGTTTGGCGGCGGCGGCCTCGAAACTGCCCAGCTCGACAATCCAGTAAATGGCTTCGATCTGCTTCAGGGTGATCACGTTTATTACCTCGGCACGGCTGCTGTCTACGGCGAGTGGGATTCAGACTGTCCACTAAAAGCGATTATTTGAGTTGAGTTTTTGTCGCTTTTTTTCTTGTATCACCGTGCCTAGATTACCCGCGAATTACAACAACAAGGGTGTGCACATTATGTTGACCGCTGAAATAGTCCATGCCAAAGGTCGCAGCAGTTACCGCTGGATCGTTGCCGGGATGATCTTTTCCATCTACACCATCGCAGCGGCGGACAGGGCCAATCTCGGTGTCGCGCTGCCGTTCATCCGGCAGGAATTCGAGATGAGCAACGCCCAGGCTGGCGGCCTCATGAGCCTATTCCTATTGGCCTACGCACTGGCCCAGATTCCAGCCGGGTTGGCGTTCAGCAAATACGGCGTAAGCCGAATCCTGCCCGGCGCAATGATCATGACCTCGGCGCTAACCGGCCTGGTCGGCACGGCTGGCTCGCTGTTGGCATTGAAGCTCTATCGCCTGGGCCTGGGTGTGGCGGAGGGCCCGTTACCGATCAGCATGACGACCACCATCAACAACTGGTTCCCGCCCCGGGAAAAAGGCATCGCCTCGGGCATCTTTCTGTCTGCGGTGAAGTTCGGCCCAGTCATCGTCCCACCCCTGTGCGCCGTGATCATTTCGGTGTGGGGCTGGCGCGAGGTGTTCTACTTCTTTGCCGTACCCGGGATCCTGCTGTCAATCGCCTGGTACTTCATGGTTGCCGATCACCCCTCCAAGAGTCGGTTCGTCAACCAGGCCGAGTTGGACTACATCAGCGATCCGGCAGGGGCCGGCGGTACCGGAACCGCTGCGAGCAATACCGGGCGACCTAAAGCGCGCAGCTTTGCTCGGTTGGATGCCTTCATTCGTCGACGCGAAGTACCACAGCTTGAAACCCGACGCCAGGTGTTCGGCTCCTGGCAGATATGGGGCAGCGCGCTGAGCTACTGCTTCCAGCTGGGCGTGTCCAGCGTGCTTCTGGCCTGGATCCCGACCTATCTGATGACCGTCAAGGGCTTCTCTGTAATGAACATGGGCCTGGTCTCGGCAGCGCCCTGGGTCGGCGCCGTGTTGGGCAACCTACTGGGCGGCTACTGCTCGGACCGCTGGCTGGCCGGACGGCGCAAGCCCGGAATGCTGCTGTCGGCGCTGGGTACCTCGGTGATGATGTACCTGTTGATCAATTCGCCCGCCGACCCATTGGCGTATGGGCTGCTGCTGATGGCCACTGGCGTGGTGCTGAGCCTGGGCTTTTCGTCCTATATGGTTTACCCCATGGCGCTGGCCAGCAAACAGACCTTCCCGATTGCCAATGCCATCGTCAACATGGTTGGCCAGTTGGGCGCCGCAGCCACTCCATTCCTGACCGGTCTTTTGCTCGACAGCTACGGCTGGAGCTACGTCTTCTCCTACTTGGCGATCGGCTCGTTCGTCAGTTTCATGTTGCTGTTGACCATTATCGAACCGGTCCCCAGAACGGCTACGACCTGAGGCTTTTTGCCCTGCACATTCTTTTATTTGATTACCGTACCAAGGAGCTGCTGATGAATACCGAAGACAAAGAATTGGTCGCGCTGTTCGAGGGCCTCGACACCCCCGGCGTATCCGATGCCATGGACAAGCTGGGCCTGCCAGGGCACTGCTTTGGCGTGATGCCGCTGGCCGACTACAAGCAAGTCGTGGTCGGCCCCGCGTTTACCGTCCGTTATGTGTCCGCCAGCGTGCCGCCGGGCACTGTCGGTGACTTCATCGAGGACGTGGGCGAGGGCGATGTGGTGGTGATCGACAATGACGGCCGGACTGATTGCACCGTCTGGGGCGACATAATGACCCAGTACGCCGGCTCACGAAAAATCGCCGCGACGGTGATTGACGGCGTTTGCCGAGATGTCAACAAGGCGCTGGGCGATGGCTACCCGCTGTTCACCAAGGGCCGCTTCATGCGCACCGGCAAGGACAGGGTCGAGGTCGGCGCAGTCAACGAGCAGGTGTCCATCGGCCAGGCGCGAGTCTGCGCTCGGGATATCGTCGTGGCCGACGCCAATGGCGTAGTGGTGGTGCCACGCGGGCGTGCCCGTGATGTCGCCCAGCTTGCCCGCCAGATCGAAGCCGTGGAGGCCGATATCCGCGCCGCCATCAGCCAGGGCAAGACCTTGAAGCAGGCCCGCGAGGACCTCGGTTACCACACCCTGCAGCGCAAAAGGTAAGTCCACCAGAGCCTGCCGCCGGCAGGCCTGCTCACTCAGGCAGGCGCGCTTCAATACAGGCAAGCCTGCTGTTTTCTCCGCGACTAATTGCGTCAACACTGCGTCGGCCTGCATAGCTGAAATGCCGGGATTCAATAGCAGCCCTTTGCTCATCCCAGTAGAATTTTGCAGTCGCGCGATGCGCTTTGCGCGCAACAGTGCCCCTCGAAACACGTTGGCGACGGTACTCACCAGCGTCGATCTCCTCCGTACATGAAGGCCGTTTGTGAACGCTGCTCTACGTCTCCCCGGACCCGTCGGCATTCTTTGCCTGGGGGTACTCCAGATCATGGTCTGGGGTGGGTCCTTCTTTATTTTGGCGGTGATGGGTGAGCCCATCCTGCGCGAGACCGGCTGGGATGGCCACTGGGTCTATGGAGCGCTGTCGCTCAGCTTAATGGTGTCCGCACTGCTTGCGCCGCTGGCCAGCCGCCTGGTGGTTCGCTACGGTGGTCGCCTGCAGATGGCCGCCAGCGGAACCGTGGTGGGGGCGGGGCTGTTGATCGTCGCCAACGCTCACAGCCTGCAAGTGTTCCTGCTGGCCTGGGGCGTCATTGGCGTCGGCATGGCCATTGGTCTTTACGAGGCGCTGTTTGCCACTCTCGGCGCCTTGTACGCCGAGCGGGCGGGCAGGGCGATCACTGGCATCACCTTGATCTCTGGTTTTGCCACCACCATCACCTGGCCGCTGGTGGCGTTCGCCATCGAGCAGTTTGGCTGGCGAGTTACCTGTACCGCTTATGCGCTGATGCTGATTGTCGTGGTCGCGCCGCTGTACCTATGGGTACTGCCTGCGGGGCCGCACGGGGCCACAAGCAAGCCTGTGGCGGCGGCGACCGATGTCAGCGTCGACCGACGTCTGTACTTGTTGCTCATGTGGATCTTTGCGATCGGCGCGATCATCATGACAGCAGTTTCGGTGCAACTGGTGGCAGTGCTGCAGGGGTTGGGCCACAGCCTGGCTACGGCAATCGCCCTGAGTGCGCTATTGGGGCCCAGCCAAGTCGCTTCGCGCGTGCTGCAGATAGTCGCCCGCAAACGTCACCCGATCTGGACCGCATTGGTCTCTTCAGTGCTAGTGGCCGTGGGCGTGGCACTGGTTGCCCTGGCGCCTGGCGCAACAGCAATGGGGCTGTTGCTTTACGGCTGCGGCAATGGCCTGCGGGCCATCGTCCGGGGTTTGCTGCCCCTTGCGCTGATGCCGCCGGCACAGTACGTGGCGCTGATGGGCAAGATGTCGCGGCCTTCGCTCATCGGTCAGGCGCTGACGCCGCTGGTCGGTGGCTACCTGCTTCAGCACTTTGGCGCCATGGGTGTGCTGGCAACGCTTGCTGCCTTGGCCGTCGTCAATGTCGTGCTGGTGCTGTTGGTCATGCGGTCACTGCCGGCCCGGCCCCTTTGAGTGCAGCCACCGAGGAGACAATTGAAATGTCACAATTGGACTGTGAAGAGCTGCTAATCGATGGGCCGGTGGGCAAGCTCCACCTGCTGCTCGATCATCCATCAACCTCACCGAAGGGGGGGGCTATCGTCAGCCATCCGCAACCACTGTTGGGCGGCAGCCCCCGGCACATTTTCAAAGGCTGCCTGAGCCGGGCAGCAGAAGAAGTCTGCCGCTATCTGCAGCAGAATCGGCCAGAAAGCCCGGTCTAGACAGCCATGCCTGGCAGGCATAGCTGTTAGATCTGTGGCGCCTCTTCCCCCAAAATGACGCTATGCAAAGCTGTACCCAAGTTGGCAAAAACAATAACAACAAGGGTAAGCGATCATGAATGCAGACATGAGCACGGCACGTCCGTTGACGCGCAAAGAGCGCACAACCGCAATTGTGGGTGTGTGTTCCGGCAACTTGGTGGAATGGTACGACTTCTTCATCTACGCCTACACGTCGATCTACTTCGCATCACTGTTCTTCCCAGCTGGCGACCAGACCAGCCAACTGCTGGCCACGGCCGGTATCTTCGCTGTCGGTTTCTTCATGCGTCCACTGGGTGGCTGGATTTTCGGCTACATCGCCGATACCCGAGGGCGCAAGATCTCGATGATCATCTCAGTGTTCATGATGTGCGGCGGCTCGTTGATGATCGCGGTCATGCCCACGTATGCCACGGTGGGTGTGGCAGCGCCGGTGCTGCTGGTGATCGCGCGGCTGATGCAAGGGTTGTCGGTAGGCGCCGAGTACGGCACCGGCGCCACCTACATCAGCGAGGTATCCCGTGCCGGGCGGCGCTCGTTCTACGGCTCGTTCCAGTACATGACGATCATCGCCGGGCAACTGCTGGCGCTGCTGACGGTTGCGGTACTGCAACTGGTGCTGTCGGAACAGGACCTGAAGGCCTGGGGCTGGCGGGTACCGTTCCTGATCGGCGCGCTGGCTTCGATCGTGGTGGTCATCCTGCGCCGCACCATGCGCGAGACAGCCACTGAAGCGGGCATGAAGAGCAAGGAGTCCGGCTCGCTCCGAGGCCTGATGCAGCACCGGCGCGCGGTGTTGCTGACCTTTACCATCACCATCGGCTGCTCGCTGTACTTCTATACCTTTACCGCGTACATGCAGAAGTTCCTGGTAGTGAGTGTCGGTATCCCGGCCCCCACCGTGAGCATCATCATGGCTTCTGCACTGGTGATCTTCATGCTGGTGCAGCCGGTGTTCGGCCTGCTCGCAGACAAAATCGGCGTGCGCCGCAACATGATCTTGTTCGGCCTGCTGTCCACCTTCCTGGTTATCCCGTTGCTGTCCGCGATCAAGACAGTGCAAGACCCGCTTGCCGCGTTTGGGCTCGTGCTCGCCGGGTTGCTGATCGCAGCCTTCTATACCCCGGTCACCGGTGTACTCAAGGCCGACTTCTATCCGCCGACCGTGCGCGCCCTGGGTGTAGGGCTGCCGTACGCCGTGGGGGCCGCAATGTTCGGCGGATCGGCCGAGTACGTGGCGCTGACCTTCCGGTCCTTGGGGATGGAGCAGTACTTTTACCTGTACGTGGCGGTCATCGGCGCCATCACCCTGGTGTCGGCGCTGCTGATGCCAGACCTTGGCAAGCACGGTTATCTCGATGGCGACGGCAAGGTCGAAGCGAACATCGGCGTACGCAAGTTCATGGGCCGTAAAACGCTGCCCACCCACCCCAGCCACTGAGGGAAGGCGAGCATGATTGCTGAAAGGAAGAAGATCGTGCGCTTCGACGTCTGGTATCACCCGGTGATGGCCCAGATCCTCGAAGCTTCACCCGATGTCGTGCTGCAAACCGTTGCCCGTGACCAGCCGCCTGCCGTCATCCTGCAGGCGCTGCGCAGCTGCCAGGTGTACCAGGTGCCTTCGGCGCGGGACGAACTCCCACGACCGTGGTGTGTGACCGAGGCGCTGCTGTGCCAGTTGCCTGACCTGCTGTGTGTCTCGACCAATGGCGCCGGTTTCGACACGGTGGATGTCGAAGCCTGCACCCGCGCAGGCGTGTTGGTCGTCAACCAGTCTGGCGCCAACGCCCAATCGGTGGCCGAGGCCACGGTTGGGCTGATGCTCGATTGCGCGCGGCGTATCAGCGAATCGGACCGGCGCTTGCGCCGGGAACGCGGGTTTTCGCGTGAAGACTTGATGGGTAGCGAGCTGTGCGGTAAGACCTTGGGGTTGGTCGGTATCGGTGAAATCGGTACCCGTGTCGCACGCATAGCCCAGGCGTTGGGCATGCAGGTGCTGGCCCATGATCCCCTGCTGAGCGCGGAACAGATCGGCCAGCGGGGCGCAGCCAGTTGTACGTTGCCGAGCCTGTTGCAGCACAGTGATGTGGTCTCGCTGCATTGCCCGCGTCTGGCTTCGACCTTGAACCTCATGAACGCGTCGACTTTCGCGGCGATGCGCCAAGGGGCTGTGTTCATCAATACCGCACGGGGCGGCTTGCATGACGAGGCCGCTTTGTATGACGCGTTGGCTTGCGGTCATCTTGGCGCTGCGGGAATCGACGTTTGGGACCAGGAGCCGCCGGCATTGGATCACCCCTTGCTCGGCCTTGAAAACGTAGTCGGCCTTTATCACACCGCAGGCGTCACCCGCGAGGCCCGCAAGCGCATGGGCGCGTGGGCGGCTGAGCAGATTCTGCAGATCCTGCGCGGTGAGCCAGGGCCACGTATGGTCAACCCGCAGGCGTTCGATGTGTTCCGGCAAAGGCTGAAGGCCAGTGACCATCGCGATACCTAGTGCCGCTAGCAGTACGCTCTGGCGGGTGCTGATCCGCCAGAGCATGTATTCCCCACTCACCTTGAAGGCAGTTCGTCAACCGGGGCATTGCCCGGGCTGCAGCAAGGCATTGCACATACGCAAGATGTGCTGCTCGATCCATCCTTCCTCGAAGGCCGCATTGCCAACCCGCAGACTATTGGCGCTCTCGATGATCGCCAGGAGCGCAACGGCGGCCCGGGCTGTGTCGCGTACGCAGTACTGACCGATAGCGCAACCCCGCTCGATGACCTGGTGCAGTGGCTCGGCCAGTTGCGCCATTGCCCGCTCCAGCCAGAGCCGGTGGCGGCCTTGCAGGTGCCTGGTTTCGTGACGAAGGATCATCTCCTCCTGGGGAAGGGCAACTTGCCGTGCCAGCGCAAAACGCACATAAGCATGCAGATCTTGAGGTTGGGCGCGGTTTGCCCAGGCCTGCTTGCGGCGCTCGACGATATCGAGCACGACATTGAGCAGCAGATCCTGTTTGCAATCGACGTGATGGTAAAGGCTGCCGGGGAGAATACCGACGCGCAGGGCCAGCTTCCTCATGGTCATGGCGGTGTAGCCCATCTCGACCATCAGTTCGGTTGCAGCCTGGGTCAGGGGGGAGGGACTGGGACGGGCGGCTTCAAGCATAGGCCGGCATCCTCGACAGTGCGCCCAGCAGCCGGCAGAGCAGGCGTTTGCAGTGGCGCCGGGACCGGGGTGTGCCAGTGAGCAGACACATGGGGCACCTCTCTGGGTAGATGCCCCCGGTACCGCAGGCCGCTGCGCGTCAGAACAGAAGGAGTATGCGGTGCCGGGGGCGATAACGGGAGCGTCAGCCGGCCTGGAGCAGCATGGCGCGGGCGCGCAGGATGACGGGAGCGTCGACCATCTGGCCATCGAGGGTGAACACGCCAGCGCCAGTTTCAGCGTGTTCGACCACCCGCTGCGCCCAGTCCAGCTCGGCAGCCGAAGGCTTGAGCGCGGCGTGAATCACGCTGACCTGGCCAGGGTGAATGCACAGGGCGCCGGCAAAGCCCATGTCCCGGGCGAAGCGCACCTGACGCTGCAGCCCGTCGGTGTCCTGGATGGCAGGGAAGACGCCGTCCAGCGGCGCAGCCAGCCCGGCGACGCGGCTGTGCAGCAACACCGCATAGCGGGCATGGTCCAGTACCTGCCCGGCGGCGGCACTGCCGACGTTCAGCCCGAGGTCCAGGCCCAGATCCAGGCTGCCGAACGACAGACGGTCGACGCCTGTCGCTGCCGCCAGGAGGGGCAGCGCAGCCAGGCCCTTGGCACTTTCGATGATCGGCCACACCGCCTTGCCGGTGGCATGTGCGCGTTCGATCTGGCCGACGGTTTCCGCCTTGGGCAGCAAAATGCCGACGACGCCGGGGTGGCGCTGGCACAGCGCCAGGTCGGCATCGTGGGCCCAGTGACCGGGCGCGTTGACACGCACAAGTACCTGGGCCTGGGGCTGATCACTGAGAAACTGCTCAAGGTTATCGCGCGCCTGTTCCTTGAGGGCCTCTTCAACGGCGTCCTCCAGGTCAACGATGACTCGGTCGGCGCCACTCGCCAAGGCCTTGGGAATGCGCTCGGGGCGGGTAGCCGGCACGAACAGCGCACTGCGTACGATATCAGCGCTCATGGGCGTGCCCCCTGGGCGAATTCGATTTCGCCAACCTGCGCCTGACCGGCCTGATTACCTGCCCAGACCTGCGCCTTACCGTCACCGGTCAAACGCCCGCCGACTTGGAACGCATCCGGGCAGATCAGCGGGCGCACACCGCGATAGCTGAAGCGGCGGACGTTCAGTTGCGGGTTCGCGCGCACGAAGGCACGCAGGTTCAGGGTAGCGATCAGCGGGCCGTGGACCACCAGCCCCGGGTAGCCCTCGGTTTCAGTGACGTATGGCCAGTCGTAATGGATGCGATGGCCGTTGAAGGTCACTGCCGAGTAGCGGAACAGTAGCGTCGGATCTGGTTGCACGCTTTCGCTCCAATCGCCGTGGGGCATCGGCTCGGTGCCGCCGAGCTTGGGCGGCGAGGGCTCGCGATAGACGATGTCCTGCTCTTCGAGCAGGGCCCGCTGGCCGTCCTGCACATATTCATGCTGCACGGTGACGAACATCAAGGAGCCGGTACGCCCGTGCTTCTCCTCGACATTGAGGATGGTCGAGCGGCGGGACACTTGGGCATCGATCCGCAGCGGGCGGATGAATTCCAGGCGTCCTCCGGCCCACATGCGGTTGCGGTTATCCGCCGGGGGCAGAAAACCGCCCCGCGCCGGATGGCCATCGCCACCCAGGCCGGCCGCTTCGACTGGCTCCTGAAAAAACGCCCAATGCCAGAGTGCGGGCAGGGCATCACCCGGCGCGGGTGCCGGCTCGCTCAAGGTGGCGGCAATACGCTTGACCAAGTTATGGCTGATGCAGTCATGGACGGTCTCGCTACGGCCAATCCATGTTTGGGGTGCAGGTGTGCTCATTTTTTATTGTCCTTTACAGCGTCGAAGTCAGTTCCGGTACGATCTCGAACAGGTCGCCGACCAAACCGTAATCAGCTACCTGGAAGATAGGTGCTTCTTCATCCTTGTTGATCGCGACAATGACCTTGGCGTCCTTCATGCCGGCCAGGTGCTGAATAGCGCCGGAGATACCCACGGCGATGTACAACTGCGGCGCGACGATCTTGCCAGTCTGACCGACCTGCATGTCGTTGGGCACGAACCCTGCGTCTACCGCCGCGCGCGAAGCACCAACCGCAGCGCCGAGCTTGTCGGCCAGGCTATACAGGTGGCTGAAGTTGTCACCGTTGCCCATGCCACGGCCGCCGGATACCACGATCTTGGCGGCGGTCAGTTCGGGGCGGTCGGACTTGGCCAACGCTTCGCAGACAAATGCCGACAGGCCTGCATCTGCAGCACCGGCCAGTGCCTGGATTGGCGCGCCGCCGCCTTCTGCCGGCACGGCGTCAAAACCGGTGGAGCGCACGGTGATGACTTTTACCGCAGCGCTGGATTGGACGGTGGCAATGGCGTTACCGGCGTAGATTGGACGCTTGAAGGTGTCCGCGGACTCGACCGAAATGATCTCTGAGATCTGGTCGACATCCAGCAGCGCAGCTACCCGTGGCAGGAGGTTCTTGCCGTTGCTGGTGGCCGGCGCCAGCACATGGCTGAAGTCGCGGCCCAGGTTGGCCACCAAGGGCGCCACGTTTTCCGGAAGCTGATGGGCGTAGGCGGCATCGTCTGCCAGCAGCACTTTGCTCACGCCAGCGCACTGCGCGGCGGCGAACGCCACACCGGCCACGTCGTGTCCGGCTACGAGCACCACGATGTCAGCGCCGATCTGGCGAGCGGCGGCCAGGGTGTGCAGGGTCGGGCCAGCGAGGGAGTGATTGTCGTGTTCAGCAACTACCAGAATGCTCATCAGATCACCTTCGCTTCGTTTTTCAGCTTTTCAACCAATTCGGCCACCGACCTGACCTTGATACCTGCACTGCGGGCGGCTGGGGCTTCGACTTTCAAGGTCGTGTTGGTGGAGGCGAGGGACACGCCCAGATCGCCTGGCTTGACGGTCTCCAGCGGCTTTTTCTTGGCCTTCATGATGTTCGGCAGCGACGCGTAGCGCGGCTCGTTCAGGCGCAGGTCGGTGGTGACGATGGCTGGCAGGTTCAGCGCAACGGTTTGCAGGCCGCCGTCGATTTCACGGGTGACATTCAGCTTGTCGCCAGCCACTTCAACCTTGGAGGCGAAGGTGCCCTGGGCGAAGCCGGTGAGCGCGGCCAGCATCTGGCCGGTCTGGTTGTTGTCACTGTCGATGGCCTGCTTGCCGAGGATGACCAGCTGCGGCTGCTCCTTGTCGACAACGGCCTTCAGCGCCTTGGCCACGGCCAGGGAGTTCAGTTCGTCAGCGGCTTCGACCAGGATGGCACGGTCGGCACCCAGGGCCAGGGCGGTACGCAGTTGCTCCTGGGCAGTGGTCGGGCCGACGGAAACGACGACGATCTCGGTCGCAACGCCTTTTTCCTTCAGGCGTACGGCTTCTTCCACGGCGATTTCGCAGAAGGGGTTCATGGACATCTTGACGTTAGCAAGGTCGACGCCGGAGTTGTCCGCCTTGACGCGAACCTTGACGTTGTAGTCGACCACTCGTTTGATTGCGACCAGCACTTTCATAGGCAGGAATACTCTGTGTTTGAGCAATGGCAACGAATGAAGAACAGGGGGTCAGATGACCCCTGAATTGCGCAGTTGCTGAATACGTTCTTGGGGCAGGCCGAGTTCGGCAAGGATGCCTTCGCTGTGCTGGCCCAGTGCGGGGACCGGGTCCATGCGCGGTGCATAGGCGTTGCTGGTGGCCGGCGGCAGCAGGCTGGGCACTGATCCGGCGGCGGTGTCGATGCGACGCCAGCGGTCCCGGGCTTGCAGTTGCGGGTGGGCCCAGACACCCTGCATGTCATTGACCTTGGCATTGGCGATGCTGGCCCCATCGAGGCGCCGGATCACGGTGTCGAAGTCCAGCGCAGCGAAGGCCTCGACGATCAACCCGCGCAGCGCATCGCGATTGGCTACGCGTTTGAAGTTGGCGCTGAAGCGCTCGTCTGCGGCCAGCTCTGGCTGCTGCAGCACCTGTTCGCAGAACAGCTGCCACTCGCGCTCGTTCTGCAGCCCCAGCATGACGGTGCTGCCGTCGCCGACCGGGAAGGGGCCATACGGGTAGATGGTCGCATGCGCCGCGCCCGCACGTGGTGGTGGTGCGGCGCCCTCGTAGGCGTAGTAGAGCGGGTAGTTCATCCATTCCACCAACGCCTCGAGCATCGACACTTCCACCTGGCTGCCGATGCCGGTTTTCTCGCGCAGGAGTACCGCCGAGAGGATGCCGGTGTAGGCATACATGCCAGCGGCGATGTCTGCGATCGAGTTACCGGCCTTGGCCATCCCGTCTTCGCCCGGCCCACCAGTGACCGACAAAAAGCCGCCCTCGCTCTGGATCAGCAGGTCGTAGGCCTTTTTTTGTTCGTAAGGGCCGCCTGCGCCGTAGCCGGAGATATCGCAGACAATCAACCGGGGGAAGCGCGTGTGCAGCGCCTCGAAGGTCAACCCCAGGCGCGCAGCTGCACCCGGTGCCAGGTTCTGCACAAGCACATCAGCCTGCTCCAGCAACTGATCAAGGATGTCGCCGGCGATCTCCTGCTTGAGGTCCAGGGCCAGGCTTTCTTTGGAACGGTTGGTCCACACGAAATGCGAGGCCAGGCCGTTGACACGCTGATCGTAGCCCCGGGCGAAATCGCCACTGCCAGGGCGCTCCACCTTGATGACCCGGGCGCCCAGGTCGGCTAGCTGGCGCGTGCAGAAGGGCGCCGCGATCGCGTGCTCGAGGCTGATGACTGTGATCCCGTCAAGGGGGCGGATGGACTGGCTCATGGTGGTCGTCTCTCTTGTTATGGCAAGCCCTCGTGGGTAACGGGGGGCAGTCCGGATCAGAACGAGCGTGGCAGTTCCAGCAGGTGTTCAGCCACATAGGACAGGATCAGGTTGGTCGAGATGGGCGCAACCTGGTACAGGCGGGTCTCGCGGAACTTGCGCTCGACGTCATATTCATTGGCAAAGCCGAAGCCGCCGTGGGTCTGCAGGCAGGCGTTGGCGGCCTCCCAGCTGGCCTTGGCGGCCAGGTACTTGGCCATGTTGGCGGCCGCCCCGGCGTTGCGCCCGCTGTCGTATTCGGTACAGGCGCGCCAGCGCATCAGGTCGGCGGCTTCGATCTCGATGTGGGCTTCCGCGATGGGGAACTGCACGCCCTGATTCTTGCCGATCGGCCGGCCGAACACTTCGCGGTCACGGGCGTACTGGCTGGCTTTCTCGACAAACCAGCGGCCATCGCCGATGCATTCGGCGGCAATCAGGGTGCGCTCTGCGTTGAGGCCGTCGAGGATGTAGCGAAAGCCCTTGCCTTCTTCACCAATCAAACTACTGGCTGGGATTTCCAGGTTGTCGAAGAACAGCTCGTTGGTCTCGTGGTTCACCAGGTTGGCGATCGGCTGCACGGTCAGGCCGTTGCCGATGGCCTCGCGCAGGTCGACCAGGAAAATCGACATGCCATCGACCTTTTTCGTCACCTCGGCGAGCGGGGTGGTGCGTGCCAGCAGGATCATCAGGTCTGAATGCTGCACCCGCGAGATCCACACCTTCTGGCCATTGACCACGTACTTGTCGCCCTTGCGAACCGCAGTGGTCTTGATCTTGGTGGTGTCGGTGCCGGTGGACGGCTCGGTCACGGCCATCGACTGCAGCCGCAGTTCGCCGCTGGCCAGTTTGGGCAGGTAATAGCGCTTCTGCTCGTCGCTGCCGTTACGCAGCAAGGTGAACATGTTGTACATCTGGCCATGGATGGTGCCAGAGTTGCCGCCGCAGGCATTGACCTCTTCGAGAATGACCGAAGCCTCGGCCAGGCCCAGGCCGGAACCGCCGAACTCCTCGGGAATCATCGCCGACAGCCAACCCTCGTCAGTCATGGCCTTGACGAAGGCTTCAGGGAAGCCCTTTTCCTCGTCGATCTTGCGCCAGTACTCGGCCGGGAAGTCGCCACACAGGGCACGCACCCCCTCGCGAATGGCGTTGAGTTCTTCATTGCTGTTGTTGTCGTGCATCATCATTCTCCTGGGTGGGCCGGGCCGGCAGCGTCATCGTGGTTCGGCGGCCGGCCGGCCCTGTAACACGGTCAGATAGGCGCAAAGCCCAGAGCGGCGCGGAAGCGGTTCTTGATGTAATGACCATCGCGCGGCGGCAGTACGCGGGGTGGGTTCTCAGCCTTGATTTTCACCGTCGCCAGCTTGACCCCGTCACGGTTGGCGAAACGCTCGCGCAAGGCATGCACACCGTCCATCTCACGAATTTCCTGAGTCCAGGCGAAACCGCAGGTGTTGGCAACCTGGTCCAGCTGAATGCCGAAACCGGCGTGGCTGACCTGCATGCCTGTCTCACCGAAGTGGCCGTTGTCCAGTACCACGATGGTCAGGTTCTTCGGCTGTTGCAGGGCAACGGTGGCCAGGGCACCAAAACCCATCAGCAGTTCGCCGTCACCGGTGACCACCACCACGCTTTTGTCTGGCTGGGCATTGGCAAGGCCCAGCCCTACGGTGATGGCGCTGCCCATGGCGGCCCAGAGGTAGTAGTTGTTGTCGTGATCGCCTGCGGCCATCACATCATAGGAGGCCGAGCCCAGGCCGGTGACCACGAGCACATCGTTGCGATCGGCCAGCAAGGTACGGACGACTTCACGGCGGCACAGCACGTGATTAGCGCTTACTTGACCCATTTCTTTTCTCCGATCAGACGCTGGCCAAGCAGCAGGGCGGTGGCGGCATCGCCATTGAAGGCCATGGTGGCAGCGCCGTGCAGCAGGGGGGCTACATCCTCTGGCTGGTCGGCGCGCCAGGTCATCACCTTCATCAAGTTGAGGGAGGCCTCGGTGGCTTGGCCCATCGGGTTTTGCCAGGCGTTGAACTCGGCCCAGTCGCCACGCATGGTCACCACCATCAGCAGCGGGAAGCCGGCGCAGTTCTGCAGGGCAAGGGTATTGATGCAGTTGCCGACGCCGCTCGACTGCATCAGCAGGGCGCCGCGTTCGCCGCCCAGCCAGGCGCCGGCCAGGTAGCCGATGCCTTCTTCTTCGGTGGTGAGCACAACGGCCTTGATATCGGGGTCAGCGTAGGACATGCGGATGGCCGCCGAGTGGCCGGCATCCGGGACGAACACGACATGTTTGACGTCGTGGGCCTTGAGGACGCGGAACACGTCCTCTTGCCAGTTCTGTTCAGCTTCTTGCGATGACATGGGGTCTCTCCCGGCAGTGCTGCTTTTGTTTTTCCTCATCATGGGGGGAGTTGCCGCGCACGACGACTACCGTTTTTTTCTTTGAGATATGCCGTTGCGGCATAGGTTGGCTCGTGGAACGGCGGTTCGACGTCCGGTGCGACCCGCTGCCGCGTCGTGTCAGGCATGGCTCGGGCAGCGGAGGCTGTCGTTATAGAAAGCGGGCATAGCTGATAGACACATGCAGCGCTTATGGGGCGTCGGCGAAGACGTTAGGTTGTCGGCTCGATCGCGGCCGAGCCGCTGTCGAATCAAAACAACAATAAAATTGGGGGTCGTCGATGTTGCTTCGTTACCTGCGCACGCTCGCCGGGTGGCTCACTGCAGAGCCGCCATTGGCCGATACGCCATCCTCGCCATGCCGGTTCCGGCACCTTGCACTGTCCTATTTCGTTCCGTAATGCACTGCCCACGCAGTGTCGGATCTTATTGCTTGAATACAGGTGCTCAATGAAACGCAGACTACCGTTGGCGGGCTGGATACTGCTGGCCATGTTTCTCGGCGTGGTGATCGGCTACGTTATTTTTCTCACCAGCCCGGACAAGGCCGCCGCTGCCCATACCGCGGGCTACATCTCGGTGATATCGGATGTGTTCCTCAGGCTGATCAAGATGCTGATCGGGCCGCTGGTGTTTTCCACCCTGGTGGTTGGCATCGCCCATATGGGCGATGCCGGCGCGGTCGGCAGGGTGTTCGGCAAGGCCATGATGTGGTTCTTGACAGCCTCGCTGCTGTCGCTGGCGGTCGGCCTGATGATGGCCAACATGCTGCAGCCGGGGCTGCACCTGGCACTGCCGCTACCGGACGTCAGTGAACCCACTTCGCTGCAGACCTCGGCCTTTACCCTCAAGGCCTTTGTCACCCACTTGGTACCTAGGTCGTTCGCCGAGGCCTTGGCCAACAACGAAATCCTGCAGATCGTGGTGTTCTCGCTGTTCTTCGGGGTCGCCTTGGCGGCGCTGGGCGAAAAAGCCAAAGGCCTGGTGCGCCTGACCGATGAGCTGGCGCAGGCCATGCTGCTGATCACGGGCTACGTCATGAAGCTGGCGCCCTTGGCAGTCATGGCGGCCATGGCCGCAACGGTGGCGGTCAACGGCTTGTCGATCCTGGCTACGTTCGCGGTATTCATGCGCGACTTTTATCTGGGCTTGCTCTTGCTGTGGGTGTTGCTGGTGCTGGCCGGCGCGATGTTCCTGGGCCGGCGGGTGTTCGCCTTGCTGGCACTCATCAAGGAGGCGTTCCTGTTGGCGTTCGCCACCGCCAGCTCCGAATCGGCGTATCCAAAACTGCTCTCGGCACTGGATCGGTTCGGGGTCAGCCGCAAGATTTCCAGTTTCGTGATGCCCATGGGCTACTCCTTCAACCTCGACGGCTCGATGATGTACTGCACCTTCGCCGTGCTGTTCATCGCCCAGGCGTACGGAATCGAGATGACCCTCAGCACCCAGATCCTCATGCTGCTTACCTTGATGCTGACCTCCAAGGGGCTCGCCGGGGTGCCTCGGGCATCGTTGGTAGTGATTGCCGCAACCCTGGTGCAGTTCGATATTCCTGAAGCGGGGCTGCTGTTGATCCTTGGGATCGACACCTTCCTCGACATGGGGCGTTCGGCCACCAATGCCGTCGGCAACTCGATCGCCACTGCGGTAGTGGCCAAGTGGGAAGGGGAGCTGCAGGAACCGGACGCACAGCCGGCAAACCCACGCACCACTGACCCAGAAGTAGAGCGCCCAACAGCTTGAAGTCGGCGATTGACTGACTCTGGAGGCCCGGGGGCGGGTTTGCCCCACGATGGCATCGGGTGGAACAAGGCATTCATCAGTGCGGCCACACGCTTGTGGCCAGCCCGAGGGGCTTCCATGGGGGTCTAGCTGCTATGCTCAAATGCTATAGCTGGCGCCCGAGGCTGTCTTTAGACTGTCAAACACGCCGTTTCAGAGGCGCTCCTTTCCTTGCCAGTGGTTGACCGATGGACGTAACGCAACTCAAAACCCTGATCCACGTGGCTGAGCTGGGCAGCTTGAGCAAGGCCTCGGACCGGCTGCATGTCGCACAACCGGCGTTGAGCCGGCAGATTCGGCAGTTGGAAAAGGAGCTGGGCGTTTACCTGTTCGAGCGCCATGGCCGTGGGATGGAAATCACCGCGGCGGGGCTCGAGGTGCTTGAGCGGGCCACCCGCATCATGAACGAGCTGGAGTCTATTCGTACTTCGGTCGCTGGCGGGCGCGCGGCCTTTCGCGGCATGGTTGCCATCGGTACCACGCCGACGATCGCCGAGATCGTCACCGTGCCGCTGGTCAAGCGCATCTGCGATACCCACCCGGACCTCTCCATCCGCTTCTCATCGGCCTTCAGCGGCTACCTGCTCGACTGGTTGCAGCGCGGCGAGCTGGAGTTGGCCATCTCCTACGATCCACAGCCGCTGCATACCCTGCGCATCGAACCGGTGATGATGGAAAACCTCGTGTTGGTGGGCCCTCCCGATTCGGGGCTGACCCTCGACACGGCGATCCCTTTCGCCCAGCTGGCCAGTGAACCGATGGTCTTGCCCAGCCCCCGCCATGGGCTGCGCAAGATCATGGACCAATGTGCCTTGGAGCGCGGCTTCAAGATCACCACCAGCGTCGAGGCCGATTCATTCGGCGCAATGATCGACCTAGTACGCAATGGCTTTGGCTACACCGCATTGCCCTTGGCGTCGATCTACTCGCGCTTGAACGACGGCACGCTGTGTGCCGCACCGTTGGTCGACCCCACGCCCATGCGCAAACTGGTGTTGGTGTTGCCCGCCGACCGCCAGGTGAGCCCGGCAACTCGCTATGTCGGCCAGACCTTCGTCGACATCGCTTCAGAATTGGTAGCCGAAGGCATCTGGGCTGGGCACATGCTCTGATGCAGCAGCCAGCTATTCAATCGCGGCATAGCTGCTAGAGGGAAGCGGGTCTGGCCGCTCCCCAGGCGAGGGCGTAGTTTTGCTCGGGAATAAAAGTCGGTGCGCTTTCGCTGACTTGTAAAATAATAGTTCCCAGAAGGTACCCCCCCATGATGCGCGTTTCATCGCCTTGCGTTTTGCCGCCCGCTTTTTCCCACTACGACTCCAAGCCGATCAATCGAACGTAAACCGACGCTGTCGTTCCTGCCTTGCGTTTGCCTTAGATCTGGAGTTACCCCATGCACGCTAACAATAACAATCCCGCTGCGCCTGATGTCCACAACCTGACCAACCGACAACGAATCCGCGCCATTCTCGGTGCCTGCTCCGGCAACCTGGTGGAGTGGTACGACTTCTTCATCTACGCCTACACCTCGATCTACTTCGCAGCCTTGTTCTTCCCTAAGGGCGACCAGACCACGCAGTTGCTGGCGACCGCCGGGATCTTCGCCGTGGGCTTCTTCATGCGCCCCCTGGGTGGGTGGATCTTCGGTTACCTGGCCGACACCCGTGGTCGCAAGTTTTCCATGATCATCTCTGTGTTCCTGATGTGCGGCGGCTCGCTGATGATCGCCGTGCTGCCCACTTACGAGTCCATCGGCATGGCCGCTCCGGTGCTGCTGCTGGTAGCCCGCCTGATGCAGGGGCTCTCAGTCGGTGCTGAATATGGCACCGGGGCCACCTACATCAGCGAGATTTCCCGCAAGGGCAAGCGCTGCTTCTTTGGCTCGTTCCAGTACTTCACGATCATTGCCGGCCAGTTGCTCGCGCTGCTGACGGTGGTGGTGCTGCAGAATGTACTGCCGCTCGAAGATCTCAAGGCCTGGGGCTGGCGGATTCCGTTCTTCATCGGTGCGGTCAGTGCACTGGTGGTGGTCTACCTGCGCCGCTCAATGCTGGAGACTGCCTATGCCCAGGGCGCGAAACACAAGGAAGCCGGCTCGATCAAGGCGCTGATGAAACACAAGAAAGCCGTGCTGCTGACCATTGCCATCACGGCCGGTTGCTCGCTGCACTTTTACACGTTCTCTACCTACATGCAGAAATACCTGGTGGTGTCTGCCGGCTTCGATCCCTCGACTGTCAGCTTCATCATGACAGCCGCACTGGTGGTGTTCATGTGTCTGCAGCCAGTGTTCGGGATGATGGCCGACCGGATCGGCTCGCGTAACAGCATGATTGCCTTCGGCCTGCTGTCGAGCCTGTTGATCGTGCCGTTGCTCACGGGCCTGAAGAGCGTCAACAACCCGTACGAGGCTTTCGCGCTGGTCATGCTCGGGCTGCTGATTGCAGCGTTCTATACGCCGGTGACCGGCGTGCTCAAGGCTGACCTGTATCCCGCCACAGTGCGCGCACTGGGGGTAGGTTTGCCTTATGCACTGGGCAATGCGCTGTGTGGCGGCACGGCCGAGTACGTGGCGCTGTCGTTGCGCGGCGCAGGGGTAGAGTCGTATTTCTACTACTACGTGGCGGCCATGAGCGCCATTACCCTGCTGGCTGCCGTGCTCATGCCTGACTTGCGCAAGCATGGTTACCTGGATGGCACCGGTGCGGTGGAGGAGCACACCGGCCTGCGCAGTGGCCCCGCGTACTCCAACGCTCGGGGCTGAGCTCCGGCCTGGGCAGCCGCTGGTGGTTGCCCGGATATCTTCATGATCGTACTGCCCGGTGCTGCAGCGTCCTCAAAATGCTCGATCGATTGCTGGAGGAGGGGAGCGAAGCTTTGGCACATGAACGAGCCGCATTTGAGCTAGAGCGGAAGGAGATGAAAGCTGAGCGAAGTACACTTTCGGGCGATTGTATTGTCCGCTCGGCGGCAGCCTTGCAGCCAGAGGGCGTGACCATCCAGTGGCGCGAGAATCGACTCAAGCTGGCAAGCCAATGGTCTCGTCTACATCCAGCGCTCGAGTTTCGGCATAGGCGTAGAAAGTCTGGATCGCGCGCAGATGTGAAGCTGCCGTAAGTAAGCGCAGTACCTCAGCTTGGATAGAGTGAACTGCGCCAATCGCGAAATGAGTGGAAAGCCCCAAAGTCCCATATTCCTTAGGCCATACTGTTGCCGCTGACCGAAACTGACCCAGTTTCGCCCGTTGTGATGACTGAGCCCCTGAATGGCTAGGGCGCCCCTGGCGCCCGGGCTTAGAAAATGTTGATTGGAAACTCGGTGATCAGCCTAACCTCATCGATGTCAATGTACCTGTAGCCGCTGGTAGCGCGGTGAGTCGATTGCCTTAGGCGAAACGACATATCGCGCGCCGGCCCGGACTGGATCACGTACTTGATATCGAAATTTCTCTCCCAGTGCTTATTGTCCTCGTCGGTGTCATACACGTAGCGAGCGGTGTAGTAGGGGTTATGACTGTGCGAGTTATCCATTCCATCCCCCCTGACATACCTGGTCATGAAGCTAAGCCCTGGTATGCCTAGAGCTGCGAAGTCGTAGTCGTACCTCAGTTGCCACGACCTCTCGTTCGCTTCCGTGAACGTTGCATACTGAACCGCGTTGCCTATTGTGATGGTGCCGCCCATGGTGCCAAAGCCGATCCAGTCTAAGGGCTCGTCACCGTTGATCCTCTGGTGAATGACTGAGAGCGTGTGGCCACCGGTGGTGTAGGCAGTGGAAAATGACCAGGAGGTATTGTTTATAGGCCCCGCGAGACTTTTGCCATAGTTCAACGTACGGTAAATGTTGAAGTCGAAAGCTATTCTTTGGCCTTCGTCAATGGCGTAAGTGTATTTAGTGTTGCCATAGTATTGATGCCAGGCATCTTCCAGCTGACCTGCATAGAGGGCTAGCGATAGATTTCCTTGTTGGTAGCGGCCACCAATAAAACTAGCTGAGTCATAAGTGATCGCAGTACCTCCACGTTTGAGGGCGTAGTCGGTTGTGAATTTATCGTCGCTGTTGGAGGAGTCAACCCCGGTCTGTTTCGTGTAGTGGCCTGCCTCCAGGGTGAAATTGTCAAATTCGTTGACGTTCAACTGAAGCCCCGTGGCGGCGCTGGGAAATAGACGAACAGTATTCACTGCCAGGACAGGTGTCATTGGCATCTGTTCGCCGTACTTCAGCGTACTTTTTGATGCTCGAAGCTTCAGAGCGGCACCAACCCTGGAATACTCATCGCCAGGCTTGCCATCGCCGTCGATGGGTAGCAGTCGCAAGCCTGCGGTACCGCCTCCTGCGCTAAACTTGAGGCCTAGGATTGCATTGGCATCTACCCCAAGACCGACTGCTCCGGGTGTAAAGCCGGACTGAAAATCCAGAAGAAAGCCTTGGGCCCACTCCTGTGCGTATCCATTTCTTTCGTTAACGGGCTTGAAGGCGTTTGTCCCGGTGGCACTTGAACTGCCGTTACGGAAATCTCGATGGAAGAAAAAATTTTTATTGGTAAGCCGGAGTTTTGCATCATCAAAGATTGGGTATTCCGCTGCATTTGCCTGAAACGAAGAGATGCAGAGAGCGCCCATCAGCATTGTGCAATGGCGTGACATTTTATGTACCTTCTTTATTGTTGTTGTTTGGAGAGGTAACGCATTTTTATGAGGGTTTTATGGCCAGGAATTGTCGTTTGAGTTTGCTAATTCATTAGTGCGCGCGTGCGCAATATCATGCAGGCATGCAAGCATGCCTGCGGCATTGAGGTTGTAATAACGACCCTCTAGTATCCAAACTTAGGTTTTGATCTCAAAATGATCGAGGCAACTCGAGCCAGCGTTCGCCCAGCAGGTTTGCAAGCATGTCATCGGTCAGTGGTGCAAAAGAGTAGAGGCGGATATCTCGATAGTAGCGTTGCATCGGATACTCCAGGTCAAAGCCTGCTCCGCCCATCGACTCCATGCCAACCCTCACCGCTTCGTTGGCAGCTTTGCTGGCGGCAAGCTTTGCGATGGCGCTGGAAACCTCGATGTGTTGATGACCTTGCTCCTCCGCAATCGCAGCCATTTGGGTCGTGAGCCAAGCCTGCTCTAGTGCGACGCCGGCGTATACCAGCCGATGCTGCAGCGCCTGGAATTGACCGATGGGTCGTCCGAACGCTTTGCGATCCTTGGCGTACTCAACTGCCAGCTGCTGAGCGCCTCGACCAATACCAACGGCAACTGCAGCGGCGTTCAGCCGCTCAGCGTTGAGCGTGCTCAACACTTGGATAAAACCCTGATCGACTTCGCCCAGCACTGCGTCATCCGAGAGCTTTACGTCGTCGAAGGCAACAGAGCAGGTGTCGTAGCTGTTGATAGCGAAGGTATTGATCTCTGTTGCCGAAACGCCAGGTGCTGACTTATCGACGAGGAACATGGTTACGCCGCGCGAGCGGTGCTCGCCGGTGCGAGCGAGGACAATGAGCAGGTCAGCGTGGATCGCGCCACTGATCCAATATTTGCCACCGGTGAGTCGCCAACCGTCATCAACTCGCTTGGCCTTTGTGCGCATCGCCTGCAGGATGTCAGTGCCACCACTTTCTTCAGTCAGGCAGAACGATGCTTTGATCTCGCCAGCGCAAAGTCTCGCCAGGTATTGATCTTGCTGCTGTGGCGTCCCGTATTGGCTGAGCAGTCGCGTAGCCATGAACTGAACGACGCCGAAGACTGCCATGGAGGTGGCCCTGCGGCCTAGCGCCTCCAGGGTCAGAACCTGGAGCTTGGGCGTTCCCCCGGATCCCCCGAAGTCTTCGTCGATACCCACGCCCCAGACGCCAAGCTCAGCCAGTGCTTTATGCAGGTCGAAATCAAATTTCTTGGCATTATCCAGCTTCTGTACATGCTCAACGGGAGCCACCCTGTTGATCGTGCCTTCCACTGCATCGCAGTACAGCTGCTCTTCTTCGGATAGGTTCAAGAACATCCTAGTCTCCTGGGCTTATTGATTGCGAAGGAGCCGGGGCCATGTGCCTTCCCGGCCGCTGGAGAGGAAATCAGTCAGTCAGGTTTACCGACAGCAAGGGCATGCTTAGGCATGAGCGTGAGCATGCAGAGCGCTGCGATCACCATGATCAGGCTGATCGCATACATCCCCGCGTGATCCTTACCAGTCAATTCGCGCGCGAGACCAATGATCGAAGGTGCAGCGAAACCACATAGCGAGCCCAACGAGCTGACCAATGCAATCCCTGCTGGCGCACTTTTGCCTTTGAGGTATGTCGCTGGAATTGCCCAGCAGACGATGATTGCCCCACTGAACCCGAACGCTGCTCCACCTAACAAGGCTAGGGACAGGGGGAGGGAAGTAGAGAGGGTAGAGAGGGATAGCATTGCTGCCCCGAATAAGATACTGATGCAGTAATGCATGCGTCGCTCGCGTCGCAGGTCAGAGCTGCGACCGATCAAAATCATCCCCAGGGCGGCGCAGGTGAACGGGATCATTGCGTAGAGCGAAATGTGGGTGATGCTGGAAACGCCGAGCTTTTGGATCGTAGTTGGCAGCCAGAAATTGAACGCGTAGGTACCGAGAGCAGAGCTGAAATAGAGGAATGCCAGGACATAGACTTTCGGGTCGGTGAGCGCGCTGAATATCGCCTCGCCACTGTGTGGGTTGACTGCATCCGGGTCGAGCGTTGCCTTGTCATGAGCCATCAGCTCTTGATGTAGAGCCTTCTCCTCGGTGCTGAGCCAGTGCGCCTGTTCGGGTTTGTCGCAAAGCAACAGGAAGCATGCGATCCCGATGAAGATGATGGGTACAGCTTCAAGCAAGAACAGCCACCGCCATCCCGCCAAGCCAGAAACACCATTCATTGACTCCATGATGATGCCTGAGATTGGGCCACCCAGGATGGGCGCAACAAGCGTGGCAAGCAGAAGGGTGCCGGTGACTCGACCGCGCATATAGCTTGGGAACCAGTAGCTCAGATAGAGAATCACGCCGGGGAAGAATCCAGCTTCAAAGATGCCAAGCAGCAAACGCAAGATATAGAGCTGTTGTGCGGTCGTGACAAGCATGGTGGCGGCCGATGCAAGACCCCAGAGCACCATGATTCTCGTCATGGTTTTGCGGGCGCCTATCTTGTCTAGCAGTAGATTGCTTGGGATCTCGAACAGGGCGTAGCCAATAAAAAAGATGCCCGCCGCGAAGCCGTATTGGCTTTCGGTCAAGCCTAGGTCGGGGAGCATCTGAAGCTTCGCGTAGCCGATGTTCACCCGATCAAGGAAGGCGAAGATGTAGGCGACAAAGATCAGAGGGATAACCCGCAGTGCTATTTTTCGAAACAGCACACGGTTGATTGCGGTAGCTTCAGCAAGGCTCCAGCTGGAGGCGTCGATCGTCGATTTCATGGTGAGTCCAGTGTTGTTATTGTGCGGACTTCGAATGAAAGGCGCGCGTGGACGCCTTCCACCATTTAAGTATTACTCAGCATTTACGGTATTTTTGAGTGTTCCGATTCCCTCCACTTCAACTTCAACAACATCACCAGGTTTCATCCACAATGGCGGGGTACGGAATGCACCCACGCCACCGGGGGTTCCAGTTGCGATCACATCTCCCGGCAGAAGCTCGGTGAAGGTTGAGATGTATTCAATCAACTCAGGGATCTTGAACAGCAGATCATCAAGGCCTTCACGCTGAACCACCTCGCCGTTCAGGCGCGTTTCCAGGACGAGGCTGTCGATATCGGTGATTTCATCCTGGGTGACGAGCCAAGGGCCAAAGCTACCGCTCCCGACGAAATTCTTACCTGCAGTGAACTGCAGGGTGTGTCGCTGCCAATCACGAATGGATCCGTCGTTGAAAAGGCTGTAACCGGCTACGTGCTGAAGCGCATTTTCTTTTGAGATGTGCCGACCCGATTTGCCGATTACGATCGCCAGCTCGCCCTCAAAGTCGAAAGCAGCAGAGGCCTTGGGTTGGATGAGTGGCTGATCATGACCAACCTGAGCACTCGCGAATCGAGTGAACAGGGTGGGGTGCTTTGGTACTTCGCGGCCAGTCTCGACAATGTGCTTGAGGTAGTTCAGGCCAACGCACAGCACCTTGTCGGGGTTTGGGATGACTGGAAGCCATTGAACCTGTTCTACGCTCAGCGCCGGCGCATCGCGCAGCGCAGCGAGTTCATCCAGACCGTTGTTGGACGCTAGAACGGAGCGCAAATCGGAATAACATTGACCGAGCACTGCACCGGCGTCCGAAACAGTGTCGCCATCAACGACACCGTACGAACTGCGCCCGTCATAGAGGAAGGATGCAATTTTCATGGACAAAATCTCTCAGGATTAACCCAGGACAATGAGAACGTGCCCGTCGTCGACAGTATCGTTTTCTACGACCTTGATCTCTTTAACGACGCCCGAGTCATCGGCTTCTACCGGGATCTCCATCTTCATGGATTCCATGATGATGACTTCATCGCCGAAGTTGATCTCCTGCCCCACCTGAACGTTGATCTTCCAAATGTTGCCGGCCATGGGTGCTTTGATTTCGCTCATCAGCTAAATCCTTTCTAATTGTCTGGGGTTAAACCGGGTAGATGCCGTTGCGGCGATCGATGCGAGGAATTTCACGGCGGCTGTACAAGGCAAAGCGCTTGATCAGCTCATCACGCAGGTCGTCCGGATCGATAACCGCTTCGAAGGAGAATTGATCCGCAGGATCGAACGCGTTGATGTCCTTGGCGTAGGCCTTCTGCTTCTCATCGATGAACGCAGCTCGCGCTTCGCCTTCCAGAGCCTGGATCTCGTTGTAGTGAATGGCGTTGATGGCAGCCTCTGGGCCCATCAGAGCCGGCATTGCACCAGGCAAGGCGAGCTGTGCGTCAGGCATGGTCGGACCACCCGACATACCCAGGTAGCCACCGCCGTAACCTTTGCGAACCATGACGGAGATTCGCGGCACCTTCGCTTCACAGACCGCATGCAGCAGCTTGGCGCCGTGACGGATGATCCCCGCTTTTTCTACGGCGCTACCGATCATGTAGCCACTGATGTCCTGCAGGAAAAGCAGTGGAATGTTGAAGGCGTTGCACGCCCAGATGAAACGCGTAGCTTTGTCTGCGCTGTCGTTGAACAGAACACCGCCTTTGTTCTTCGAGTTGTTCGCGATAATCCCGACAGGGCGGCCGCCCAGGTAAGCGAACGCGGTGTAGATCTCTTTGGCAAAGAGCGCCTTCACTTCAAAGATCGAGTCTTCGTCCACAAGCGATTCAACGAGCTCCCTCACCTCAAACGGACGGTTCTGGTCTGCGGGGACGATTTCGGTGATCGAACGTTTGGACGCGGGCTGTTTCGGCTCACGCAGAGGAGGAAGCTGGCTGTTGTGGCTTGGGAAGAAGCGAAGGTAGTCAGCAGCTGCCTTGAGTGCTTCTTCTTCATTTTGCGCTAGGTAGTCGCCGAGCCCGCTCATGGCGCAGTGCATACGAGCACCGCCCATTTGCTCTTCGGTTACCTTCTCGCCGATTGCCGCTTCAGCCAGCCGCGGAGAACCCAGGTAAGCAGTTGCCTGTTTGTCGACCATGATGACCAGGTCGCACAACGCTGGTACATAGGCAGAACCCGCGGGAGAGGGGCCGAACATGACGCAGACCTGGGGTACTACCCCCGAGATTTGCACTTGCGTGTAGAAAATGTTGCCCCATGCAATCCGGCCGAGGTAGCAGTCAAATTGGCTGTCGATACGAGCGCCAGCACTGTCCACGAGGTAGATGATTGGCATCTTGGCATCCACAGCAATTTCTTGCATGCGAACGATTTTACGGAAGGTGTGGTAGCCCCAAGTGCCCGCTTTGACAGTCATGTCGTTTGCAATGACAGCGACTTCTTGGCCGTTGATCTTGCCAATTGCAGTTACCACGGCGTCGCCAGGCATTCCGCGAGATGCGCCGACAAGCAAACCGTCCTCAAGGTACTCACCGTTGTCGAAGAGCATGTTGAGACGGTCGCGGACCAGGATCTTACCTTGAGCCTGGTGTTTTTCTTTTGCTTTGTCTGAACCGCCGGCGCGTGCAATTTCGACGCGACGTTGCAGTTCTTTTACGTTTTCGTAGCCGCTCATGCCTTCACCTCTTTCTTGGCAAAAAATTTCTCGATACCGCGACGAAGCTCTTCGGAGCACATGAAGGCAGGACGCAGGCCGCGGGCCAGTTCCAAGCCTTCAATCAGGCCGACGGACGAGATTTTGTTGAACGCGTGCTTGCCCCGACGGACAGTGGCGGGCTCCAGATGTGTGAAGGTTTTCACCAGCTGGTCTACCAGCGTGTCGATTTCATCAGCCGTCGCAACGTGATTGACGAGGCCCATGCGGTAGGCCTCCTGGGCATCGATGGTGCGGCCGGTGAGGGCCAGATCCAGGGCGTGGCGCTCTCCCAGCCGACCTAGAAGCGCCGGAAGGATGAAAAGCGGGAAGAGGCCAATCTTCACTTCCGGAGAGCCGAACTTGGCGCCTTCGGTGCAATACGCAAAGTCGCACGCAGCGACCAGGCCGCACGCTCCAGCCATGGCTGGGCCAACGACGCGGGCAATTACCGGCTTACTCAGGGTCGGAATTACGCTGAAAAGGCGCTGCCAAGGTTCGCCGGTTTCCCACAGCTGGGTACCACCTGCATCGACAGTCGAAAGAAATTCGTCGAGGTCACCGCCAGAGGAGAAGCACTCGCCTTCACCCGTGATGACAATGACTCGGATGTCCTGCTCGCCATCCAGCTGTATCAACGTGTCGACCAGGTTCCTGGCAGTTGCGGTGGCGATCGCATTTCGCTTGGCAGGATTGCTCAGGATGATGGTGGCGCGGGGGCCTTGGCGCTCGACCAGGAGCTGCGTTGTGCTCAAGGGATTCTCCTTTTTTGTTTTACTAACCGTTGTTAGTTTTCGAGAATATAGCTAGGCTTTGTTTCCAGCACAAGCCTGGTCGTCGTTTTTCAGCTTTCCATCGCGATGCCCATAGATAGCGGCGCGCAAGCAGAGACGGACGTATCGATGCTAGTGACTTACAACTGTTAGTTTTAGGAGATGATCGTGACAGAACAAAAACTACTGATCGCGAATCGCGGCGAGATCGCATGCCGGGTGATTCGCTCCGCCAAAGCTCTCGGAATTCCTACCGTTGCGGTGTATTCCGAAGCAGATGCCGAATCTCAGCACGTGAAGGCTGCAGATGAGGCGTTTCTCATTGGCCCGTCCAAAGCGGCGGAAAGCTATCTAGATGCGGAGAAGGTGTTACGAGTTGCCAAAGAGAACGGTGTAACGCTGGTACACCCCGGCTATGGCTTCCTGTCTGAAAACACCGATTTCTCCGACGCTTGCGCTGCTGCCGGTATTACCTTCATTGGCCCAACCGCAGAAGTGATCAAGGCAATGGGGGACAAGCAGCGCTCCCGTCACTTGGCCATCAAGGCGGGCGTACCTGTGCAACCCGCGGCAGAGAACGTTACTGCCGAAGATCCAGAAACGCTGATCAACGCCGCCCGAGTGGTGGGTTACCCGCTCCTGGTTAAAGCGTCAGCTGGAGGTGGCGGTATCGGGCTGAAACCTGTTCACTCACCTGCTGACCTGGTTGAGGCGGTCGCTGCAACACAGCGTATGGCTGAGCGTGCTTTCGGCGACGGTACCGTCTTCCTGGAGAAGCTGATTGAAAGTGCTCGCCACATCGAAGTGCAGGTATTTGGCTTTGGCAACGGTGAGGCTGTGCACCTCTTTGAGCGCGATTGTTCGATCCAGCGCCGCTACCAAAAGGTGCTTGAAGAGTCTCCCGCGCCGAACGTGCCGTCGGATGTCCTGGCGCACATGGCGGAAGCTGCCGTAAACCTCGCCAAACTCTGCCGATACGATGGTGCCGGTACCGTAGAGTTCCTCTACGACGACAAATCGAAATCGTATTTCTTCCTTGAGATGAATACGCGCATTCAAGTAGAGCACCCTGTCACCGAGGCTGTGACTGGGGTAGACCTGGTTGAGGCGCAAATTCGTCATGCGCTGGGGGAGGGCGTGGAGGCTGAGCTGAAGCAGCAATCGATTCAGCGCAATGGGCACGCCATTGAGGCCCGTCTCTATGCTGAGTCTCCTGAGAAGAAATTCATGCCTGCTCCAGGCCTGATCGAAGAACTCGAGATGCCTCAGGTAGAGGGCGTTCGGATTGATGGCGGGTTCGTAGCCGGTGATCGAATCACGCCTTTCTACGACCCGATGATCATGAAAATAATTGCTCATGGGAAAGACCGTGCAGAGGCAGTTTCTCGCCTAAAAAAAGCACTTTCCGAGCTCAAGATTTCCGGCCTGAAAACCAATCGTCAGTTCCTGCTCCGCGTGTTGGCTGAACCTGCGTATCTCGAAGCAAAGGTTCACACTCGCTTCATTGATGAGCACAGCGAAAGCCTGTTCGCTGTCGCCGCAGAACAACAAGCTTAAGAGGAGATCGTCATGGCTGTTACCACACCCAACGTGCCGGGCATTGAAGGTCTCGCTGAACTGGCGTCGCGCTATATCAACGTTGAATCACTCCCTTGGAAGCCTACGCCAACACCTGGCATCGACATGAAAATTCTATTGCAGGATAAGGAAAGCGGCCTGCTCACTGCATTATTCCGTTGGGCGCCTGGCACCAGGCTTCCTTTGCATGAGCATGTCGAGGTGGAGCAGACCTACGTGCTGGAAGGCAGCATCGTAGATGACGAGGGTGAGGTCGTCGCAGGCGACTTCGTTTGGCGTCCTCGCGGTAATCAGCATCTGGCACGTTCGCCGAATGGGGCGCTGGTGCTTTCCTTCTTCCTTCGCCCGAACAAGTTCCTGGAAGGCGTACACGCTGGTCAGAATCTGGAGTAAACAAATGAGCGACCTGCCAAAGAAAATTTGGATCAACGAAGAGGGGCCGCGTGAGGGGTTCCAGATCGAAGCCAATCCTATTCCACTGCATCGGAAGACTGAGCTGATTGAAGCGCTCGCTGAGACGGGGCTGAAGCAGATTGACTGCGTTTCTTTCGTCAATCCGAAACGCGTTCCAGGGATGGCGGATGCTGATGAGCTAGCTGCTGCTATCAACAAGAAGCCTGGCGTGCGCTACACCGGTCTCTGGCTGAACCAGCAAGGGCTAGAGCGCGCTTACAAGTCTCAGCTGGATATCATCGGGGCTATCCGTGTAACTGCGTCGGAAGCTTTTTCAGTCAACAACACGAACAAGAACATCGAGCAGACGCTCGATGAGCAGCGCGCTTGGCTGAAGTCGTACGCAGAGCATGATGTTCCGGTTGAGTGGGGCTACGTCATGACTGCTTTCGGGTGCAACTATGAAGGCTATATGCCCATCCCCCAGGTTGTCCGAATGGTGGGAGAGGTGCTGGATCTGGCGACCGAAGCCGATGTACAGCTCAAGGGTGTGTACCTTGCTGACACCGTTGGCTGGGCAAATCCATTGATGATGGAAAGGACGATTGGCGCCATTCGCGAGAAGTGGCCCGACCTGGCGTTAGGTCTCCACCTTCACGATACTCGGGGGACAGGTTTGGCGAATGTGTACGCCGCGCTGAAGCTAGGCGTTGCGAAATACGACAGTTCCTGTGCGGGGCTGGGTGGCTGCCCATTCGCAGGCCATCGCGGTGCTGCAGGGAACATCTGCACCGAAGACCTCGTATTCATGTGTGAGGAGATGGGTATTGAAACTGGCGTCAACCTCGACGCCTTGATCGAAGTCGCAAAACTTGCAGAGGATATCTTCGGTCGACAGCTACCCGGCAAGGTCATGCATGGTGGTAGCTTGGAGCGTTACAAAAAGGCTTGACGCAAGCTGGTAGTGAAAACCCCACCTTCGAGGTGGGGTTTTGGGTTCAAGTGGATTTAAAACCTACCATTCTGAGCGACAGTTCGATGTGTTGCCGCTCCAGCTCCTCCAGCCCGAGCTTCCCCCCCGGCTGATACCAGGTGCAGATACCGGTCAGCATGGAGATCAGTGCTTTGGTTGTGAGGTTGCAGTCAGAGACATTGAAGATTCCTTCCTGCACGCCATCCTCGATGATTTGACGAACCCGACGCTCGTACTCTGAGCGCAAGCGGGTAACCATGCGGTAATTGTCCTCATCCAGGCTGCGAAGCTCCATATTGCCGATGAAGACCTCCTTGCGGCGCTCAGTATGGAAATGCAGATGCACGCCTACCATGGCCTCAAAACGCTGATATGTGGATGGCTGAAGGTCCACCTTTTCGGTGAATTCCATCAGCAGATCGCGCATCACGGCCTTGAGGACTGTGGCTAGGAACTCTTGCTTGTTGCTGAAGTAGTTGTAGAGGGAGGCAGCTTTGATGCCGACCTGCTCCGCAAGGGTTCTCAGGGTCATCGCCTCGTAGCCGTACTTGGCAATCAAGTCCACGCCAGCGGTGTGAATGGCCAATTCGGTGACTTCTCGTTTCGCGCCTACAGGTCGCATCAGGTAAATGTCTCTTCAAGAATGGGAGGGCGGCTTAGCGGGTCAGATAGCCACCATCCACAGGAACCATCGCGCCAGTAATATAGCTTGCCAGGTGCGAGGTCAAGAACACTGCCGGCCCTACCAGTTCGTGCGGTTCCCCCGTACGCCCCATGGGCACGTGACTGAGAAATGCCTCAAGCTTGCCAGGATCTTGCCGTGTTTCTTGCGACATAGCCGTCGGGAACGAGCCTGGCGCGAGTCCATTTACACGGATACCGTCAGCGGCCAATTCGGACGCCAGTGCCTTGGTAAATTGCAAGACCGCCCCTTTGGACGTCACGTAGCTGGACAGTGAGGCCAAGCCGGATGTGTAGCTGTGGATGGAGCCGATGTTGAGAACTGAGCCTTTCGTTTCTTTCAAGTGCGCAAGGAAGGCATGGGTGACATTGAACATGCCAGTTACATTCACTGCCAGGGTTCGACGCCACTGCTCCGGGCTCTTTTCGCTGGCGAATGGGGCACGGAAGAGCAGGCCCGCATTGTTGATCAGCGCCGTGATACTGCCGATTTCACGCCTTATGAGATCTGCGAGATTGATACAGGCGGCCTCGTCACAGATATCGAGGGCAAAGGCATGAGCCTTACCACCTTCGTCGCATATGGCTTTGGCTGTCCCTGATGCGGTGTTCATGTCAATGTCGGTCACGATGACGGTCGCGCCGGCGATGGCAAAACCATGGGCGAGGGAAGCGCCATTCCCTCGGCCGCCTCCCGTGATCAGCACGATTGCATCATCGAGGCGTAGTGAAAGGTCTAGCATGGTGAGTCCTCATCTTGTTTTTGGTATAGGAAACTAACAAGCGTTATTTTTATCTCCTTTCGCTCGAATTACAAGGTATTCAGGCCTTGCGTGGCCTGTTTTTCCGCTGGATCCCGGCTGTCTGTAGGCATTCTTGCTCTAAAAATCCGGCGTTTCCCCTATTGCAAACTAACGTGGGTTAGTTATTCTGGGCGTCCAGACGGCTCGGACGCTGCGTGAACATCTGCGCGCTGAGGAGCCTCAAAACAATTACAAGAGGATTTTTCATGTCTAGCCGTATGCTGCTGGGTGGTCACATCACCCACAATGCCAAGCGTTTCCCCAGCAAAGTGGCCCTGATCGATAAGGTCGGACGCACGACCTACGCAGAGTTCGAGTCCGGTGCCAACCGAGTAGGCCACGCGCTCCTGGCGCAGGGTGTTTCACATGGAGACAAGGTCGCCTTCCTTGCCAGCTCGAGCCGCCAATGGGTCGAGGCGTTCTACGGTGTCGTCAAGATCGGTGCCGTAGCCGTGCCACTGAACTATCGGGAAACGCCTGAGCAGATTTCCATGATGCTTGAGGACAGTGGCTCAAAGGTGCTGTTCGTATCCGGGCAACATGTTGAAGCCTTTGGTGGGTTGCTGGAAACGCTGCGATTTCCCGTGGTGAATCTGGAGTCGCTGGATGCGTTCAAAGCAGGTTATGCAGACGCTCCCCACCCGACAGACCGCCTGAGCGAACATGATCCTGCCGTGATTCTCTACACTGGTGGCACGACCGGGCGATCCAAAGGCGTGCTGCTGAGCCATTCCAATCTCTTCTGGAACTCGCTCAACGAAATCATCGACACAAACATGGTGGAGGGCGATAACACGTTGATCGCTACGCCGTTGCACCATTCTGCAGCGCTCAATTGCTGGTTGCTCCCCCACTTGTACCTCGGGGCTACCGCTACGCTGCTTGAGAAATATGCCACTGAAGAGGTGCTGTGCGTCATCAATAAAGAGCGCGTTACCAACACCTTCATGCCGCCCTCGCTGGCACGAGAGTTCGTCTTGCACCCGCTCGCCAAGGAGCTGGATGTGAGTTCCATGACCCGGTGGTACGTAGGCAGTGGCATTCTTACCGCAAACGACCGCAGCGCCATGAAAGCATGCATCCCTGGCGTGAAGATTTACTACCAGTATGGCCTCACTGAAGCTGGCCCTATTGCGACGGTGCTCAAGGAGGAGGATTACGACCGCGCTCGTGGATCGATTGGCCGGGCCTTCCAGAACATCGAGGTGGCTATCGTTGACGACAAGGGCAACATTGCACCTCCAGGCGAGATTGGCGAGATCGTCCTGCGGGGTCCTACCATCATGTTGGGCTACCACAACCGCCCCGATGCGACGGCTGATGCGATTGACCAGGATGGTTGGCTGCACACTGGCGACCTTGCGCACATGGATGCCAACGGTTTTGTGTACTTCTACGACCGTCTGAAGGACATGATCAAAACCGGCGGGCTGAATGTCTATTCCCAGGAAGTCGAGGCCGTGCTGGCAAAACATGATCACGTTCGCGAAGTTGCAGTGATCGGTCTGAACAACGAGCGCTGGGGTGAAGAGGTTACCGCGATCATCGTGCTGCACGATGGGGTGGTCGGTGATCCTGAGCTGCTCGTCGCGCATGCCCGGGAGCATCTGGCTAGTTACCAGCTGCCGAAGCGTGTCGAATTCATCACCTACGCGGATATGCCGTTCAACCACAACGGCAAGATTCTCAAGCGCGAACTCCGTCAACGTTTTGAGCCGCAGGGCTGAGGATAATCATGGCTATCGACTTCGAAAAACAAGGTCCTGTCGCCCTGGTGACGATCAATCGTCCTCAGGCCATGAACGCCATTGACCTGAACACGCATCTGGCCTTCCAGGAGATCTGGTCGCGGATCAATACCGATGACGAGATCCAGGTTGTGGTATTGACGGGGGCCGGCACCAAGGCCTTCTGTTCAGGCGCCGACATCGGCACCTTCTTGCCCTATCTGCGTGAGAGGGCGGTCAAGGAACTGGACGATGGTGACTTTTGCGGTATCAACCGCGGTTCGCCGACGACCAAACCGATCATTGCCGCCATTAACGGTCTTGCCTATGCCGGAGGGCTTGAAATCGCGTTGGCCTGCGACCTGCGCATTGCTGTGGATTATGCCAAGTTCGCGCTTCCGGAGCCGCGGTGGGGTGTCATCGCCGGTGCCGGTGGCGTCACTCGATTGTCCCGAGTGGTTTCCAGCGCCCTGGCGACTCAAATGGTGCTGACCGGCGAGCCTATTGGCGCCGAGCGAGCGCTCGCAGAAGGATTGGTGAGTGAGCTCACTACCTCGGATAACCTGCTGCCGCGTGCTTTGGAAATTGCTCACAGCATCACCAAAAATGGCCCTCTGGCTGTGCGGGCGTCGTTGCAAGTGATTCGACGCGGCGCTGACTGCGGTCTTGACGCTGCGTTGGAATTGGAGCGCACGGCTTTCCGTCGAATCCTTCTGAGCGAAGACTTCAAGGAAGGTATTGCAGCGTTCACCGAAAAACGCGAGCCCGCTTACAAGGGGCGGTGAAGCACTGGACATAACGGGCGCTGCATGGGGTGAGGGTGGGCAGGTCGCCTCCCACCTTTTGCCTGTCCATGCGCGCGCCAGGGAGGCGAGTCTAGATGAGTACACCGGCAGAAAAGTTAGCCGCCATCTTCGCTTTGGAGGAGGTAGAGGCCAATGTATTCAAAGGTGAGAGCCAGGACCTGAGATTGCCTCAGCTTTTTGGTGGACAGGTATTAGGCCAGGCAGCGATGGCGATGACGCGTACGGTGCTGGCAGATAAAAAACTGCATTCCCTGCACGGGTACTTCGTACGTCCAGGGCGCGCGGACGCGCCCGTGATGTATGAGGTTGAGACCGTTCAGGACGGTCGAAGCTTCAGCCGCAGGCGGCTCACAGCCTGGCAGGATTCGAAAGTCATTTTCGTTGGAGATGGTTCATTTCATCGTGTTGAAGAGGGATTTCACCACCAGCACTGCGCGCCTGAGGTCGCCGTTCCGTCTGCCTTGCCGACGGAGCTGGAACTTCTGGCCGGGGATGCTGATTTGATCGAAGAGATCAAACGTCGCCACGAAGCCGCCAATGCGCTGGAGATCCGACCGGTAGAGCCTATTGATCCTAGCGCTCCCAAGGCTCGTGCGCCGCAAAAGAGTTTCTGGTTCAGGTTTGCGCAGCTCACCACTCGCGATACTGACGTTCATCGAAGCTTGCTGGCTTATGCCAGTGATACGGCCCTGCTGATTACGTCTTTGCTTCCGCATGGCGTTTCCGATATGCAGCGAGACATGCGGGTTGCCAGTCTGGATCATTCGATTTGGTTCCACGGCGATTGCGTCGTGGACGAGTGGCTCCTGTATGTCAATGACAGCCCTTGGAGTGGGGCGGGCCGAGGCCTTTCGCGCGGCTCGATTTTTGACCAGCAAGGGCGGCTTATTGCCTCTGTTGCACAAGAAGGACTTATTCGGAAACTCTGATTTCTCTATCAGCGGCCTCACGTTTGGGGTCGCTATTTTTTTGCATGCTCAAAACGCTCTTCTGACTCAAAAATAATAATTGGTGCCTAGAGGGTACCATTCAAGAAGGGAAATAAAAAATATGAGATTTTCTGCGCCTGAGATTAAGTGCGCGAGCACTGCGTTTGCCCTGTTTTTAAGTGTGCCTGCAACCTGTATCGCAGAGACAACCTCTACTTCAATGCCATGGATGTTGGGTACCTGGGGTGGCCTGAGAGACGAGCTACACCAGAAAGGTATCGACTTCGACCTCAATTATAGAAGTGACAGTGCGTACAATGCGCACGGTGGCTACGACAAGGACAAGAAACTCGCCTACGCCGATCAGTACATGTTTTCGGTCAGTGCTGACTTGGACAAACTGCTAGGCGCATCTTCTTCAAAGTTTGTCATGACGCTAATTGATCGTAATGGCGAGGAGTTGGCCAAGGAGCGGTTGACTGACCCGCGATCAGGTTCATTGACCCAGACGCAGAACGTGTATGGGCGCGGTAGTGTTACGCGGCTGTCTCAGCTCTACCTCGAAACCCGCTTGGGAAAACCTAACTCGTATTTCAGAATGGGTCGATTCGGGCCAGAGGAATTCGGTCAGTTTGATTGCGATTTTCAAAACCTGATTTTTTGCGGTAATTCAGGCGGGAACTGGCATGGGGATGACTGGTATAATTTCCCGATCGGTCAGTGGGCGACCGCAGTCAAATATCAGTTTCTTGATGATGTCGCTGTCCAGGCTGGAGTCTTCGAGCAGAACCCGACCCTTTTAGAAAATGACAATGCCTTCAAAGTGAGTACCCGTGGCGCGGAAGGTGCTCTCATACCCGCTGAGGTCATTTGGACGCCTAAACGCGCGTTGTTTGGCCAGCCCGCGGAGTTCAGGCTTGGCGCTTTCTATAACACCACTGACGCCGATGACCTGCGCTACAACGCGGATGGCCATGAGCATGCGTTCGAGCCCGACACTCGCTACCAGTCGCATCGGGGGCGCAAAGGTTGGTGGTATGTCGCGCGCCAGACGGTGGGCCATGTTGGCGGAGATCAGCACCGGAAGATCGAGGTCTTTTCGGAAGGGTTCTGGAATGATCGCGATACTGGATTCGTCGCCAGGCATTACAACATCGGTCTTATCATCAATGGCCCGTTTGTCTCTCGTCCCGACGACTCGATCGGAGTCGCGATCGGGGGGTTGAGCGTTGCCTCGAATGTGACGGCACACCAGCGCCATGTAAACATCTACAATCAGGTCACCCGCTACGATGACCCGCGTTTTACCCCCGTCCAGACGGACGAATACAGTAGCGAGATCTACTACGGCGTGAAGATCACGGACTGGTTGACCGTGCGTCCCAACGTGCAGTACATCGTTCACCCTGGCGCAGTGGATGAGGTCGATAACGCGTTCTTGCTGGGCCTCATGGTCAGAGCGAGTTTCTAGCCTGTAGCTTCTGGCTGGGTTGCCCAGGGGCCAAGTGCAGTTCGCGCAGGGCCCCTGATGCTTGCAGGATCATTAGCCTTCAACAGGTGCAGATTGTTGCAGATGGCTCAAGAAGTTCTGAAGCTCTCGGCTCCTTCCCATGCCCTTGCGTAAAATGATTCCATAGGGCGGTAAACCTTCGATAACGTACCCGGTGAGGACAGTGATCAGCCCTGTACGGACGTGATCATTGATCACTGCTTCGCTTAACACCATGACCGCATCCGTCAATTGCACGAGCTGCAGCATCGCCCAAATGGATGAGCACTCGATCGTTTTGGAGGGAGGTAACAGATCCCTGTCCGCCCACCAGCGCTCCACGGCTTTTCGCCCTGGGCTCGCCGCTGGTTGAAGGAGCCACGTCCATTTTTGAATGATGTCCTCCATCTTCGCAGGGGCGTGCGTTGCCAGTGGGTGTCCACTTCGTACAGCCATGACCAGACGATCGTTACCGAGGGGTTCAAATTCAAATCTGGACCTATCGCCTGGGGTGCCTAGGCGTGCAATCGCCACATCCAGCCGCTCCTGCTCCAGCATCTCTATCAGCAAGTCGCTGGTGTCACTCATCATCCGGATTCCCAGATGAGGTGAGGCGCTTTTCATGGTCGCGATCGTCGATACCACCCGATCGAGTGCGCTACCCATGACGACACCTACGGCTAGATGGCCGTAGCCGCCCTCCGCTCTGGCCGTCAGGTCTTCTACGCAGCGATCAAGGCTATTGAGCGCTGAATGGGCGAATTTCAAGAGTTCTTCGCCCACCGGGGTGGGCACGACGCCTCGAGGTTGGCGTTCGAACAGTGCGCACCCAAAAGCATCTTCTACTTCCTGAAGCATCCGGGTAAGGGTGGGCTGGGACATGTTTAGTGTCTCGGCGGCCCGATGCAGATTCTGGCAGTTGCCCAGGGTCGCCAACATGAAAAGGTGTCGGTACTTTAACCGCTTGAAAAGGCTATAAGTTTTTGCGCTGGGGCTGGCAAGGGAAGGATTCATGGCATTTGGCTATTTTATTGTCTGATTCGGTTTCTGTATCAATAAAGCAAAAAACTCTATTAGTCAAACATCGCTGCGATCGCTACGTTGTAAGGTGTGTGCGGCAGTTTGGTCATGCCAAGGGCCGACTGCATTGATCACCGATGCACATTGCTGGATTGCTAATAACAACAAGGAAAAGCCACCTATGTCGCCACAGCATCGTTCCATCGAACAGCGTCTTGAGCAACTGGAAGATCGGGAGAAAATCAAAGAACTTAAATACCGATACGCCTTTCATTTAGATAATGGTTATGACCCTGATAGCATTGCCGCCTTGTTCTCCGAAGACGGGGAATGGATCATCAAAGGTGTGGGGGGGGATGTCCGCGGTCAAGGTGCAATCCGAGAACACTGTAAAAATTTGAGCAAAGGCATTTTGTGGAGCCAGCACGACATATTTGCGCCGCGTGTTGAAATCAGTGATCAAGGCGATCGTGCGGTTGCCCACTTCAATCTCGTCTGCTTGCTGACAATGCGCAGTGACGTTGCAGACGCCAAAGGCGAAGCATTTCTGCTCGCTGGAAACTACACCGACCATTTAGTGAAAGTAGATGGGGAGTGGTTGTTCCAATCCATGACCGGAACCATCGAGCAGTCATCCCCTTGGACAAAGGGCTGGGTTGAAGCCCCTTTCAAAAAAGAGTCTTGGTAAGACGAACCCTATTGTGGCATGCATTCGCAGAGGCAAAAAATGACGTTGTTGACTCCCTACGATCTATCGGGCACTCAATTAACCTCGCGCGTCGTAATGGCGCCAATGACCAGGTCGAGAGCCAAGGACACTGTGCCCAATGCCAGTACCGCGGCGTATTATCGCCAACGCGCCGGTGCAGGTTTGCTCATCACAGAAGGGGCGCAGATAACCCAGGAGGGTCAAGGCTATCTCTTCACGCCTGGCATTTTCTCTCCAGAACAGATCGCTGGCTGGAAGCGAGTGACCGACCAGGTTCACGAAGCGGGTGGTAAGATCTTCATTCAGCTCTGGCACGTTGGTCGTATCTCTCATACGTCCTTGCAGCCCAATGGTAACGCTCCAGTTTCGTCAGTCGATACCTTGGCCGAAAACACTACGTGCTACGGCTATACCGCCGATGGTGAGCCAGGTCAGGTTCAGGTGACGCGCCCGCGGGCGTTGCCTGCCGCTGAGGTAGCCAGGGTGTCGCAAGACTTCGTCAAGGCAGCTGAAAATGCAATCCTTGCAGGGTTTGATGGTGTCGAGATTCACGGCGCCAACGGCTATATCTTTGAGCAATTCATCAATGGCGGATTGAATACGCGCACTGACGCGTACGGCGGCAGCATTGAGAACAGGCTGCGTTTCTTGTTGGAAACGGTAGATATGATTTCAGCAGCGATTGGCAGTCACCGAGTGGGTCTGCGGGTGGCGCCTTTCGGGCGTTTGTCAGCCATGCCAGCGTTTGCGGATGAGCGTGAAACGTGGCTGGCGGCGGCGGCAGCATTGAGTTCGCGAGACCTGGCTTATGTGCATTTGAGTGATCAGGATTCACTCTGCGGAAACCTCATGAACCGTGAGTTTGTTCGCGAGTTCCGGGAGGTCTACCGGGGCACATTGATGTTCGCGGGATCGCTGACACAAGAAACTGCCCAGGCCATGCTGGATGATGGGCTTGTCGACCTTGCTGCTTTCGGTCGCCCCTATATCTCCAACCCCGATCTGGTAGATCGATTCAAGCGCGGCTTGCCGCTCAGCCCGTTTGACCGTGCGACTTTCTATGGAGGAGGGGATGAAGGATACATTGACTATCCGCCCTATGGCGGCCATTCCTGACGTGTCCACCTGGGCCTGAATGTAGCCTTGATGAAGGGGCAGTGGGTATCCGTGCCCACTGCCTTTTCCTTTTTAAGGCCGGATTCAGCCGGGGCGCGGGCTATGCGCTTGGCGCGATACGGTTTTCGTATCTAAATTCGCATTTTTTCCATTGGTCATGCATCGCAGAATTGGTTAGGTTCGGTATCGGCAACCAAAATACAACATGAGGTTCGTTCGAACCCTCCAGAGCCGGAGCAAGATGCTATGCCTGCGCATGATGTGATCGATCTCTCTTACCCTGCCATCTCGAGTGAAGCAGCCAGCTTCCTCGGTAAATCTCACAAGCTGTTCATCGAGGGTCAGTGGCAAGACGCCCAGAGCGGGGCACGAAGAAAAGTATTCGACCCGGCTACGGGAAAAGTCATCGCTGAGGTTGCGGACGGTGATCAAGCCGACGTCGAAAAAGCCGTCAGCGCTGCTCGTAAGTCATTCGACTCCGGTGCCTGGCGCAAACTTTCGGGCTCTGAAAAAAGTAAGGTTCTCTGGCGGATTGGCGACCTGATCGACAAATACTCGCAAGAGCTGGCAGAGCTTGAAGTTCTCGATGAGGGGTCGCCCTATGGCATCGTCAAAGACGCCTATGTGCGGAACTCAGCCGAGCATTTCCGCTACTATTCCGGCTGGTGCACCAAGCTTAACGGGCTGTCCGTGCCTGTAGGCTTGGCCGGCGAGTGGCATGCCTACACGACCCATGAGCCAGTCGGCGTTGTTGGGCAGATCATCCCTTGGAACGTCCCTCTGCTAATGGCTGCCTGGAAACTGGCTCCTGCGCTGGCTGCGGGTTGCTCCATTGTGCTCAAGCCAGCGGAGGACACGCCTCTCACCGCGTTGCGTCTGGCGGCCATTTGTGAGGAAGCAGGGCTTCCGCCTGGTACGCTGAACGTAGTGACGGGGGATGGCCGGTGCGGCGCCGCCTTGGTTAACAGTCCTTTCGTGGACAAGATCGCGTTCACTGGCAGTACCGCAACCGGCAAAGCAATCGCATCGGCAGCAGCCAAGACACTCAAGCGAGTAACCCTTGAGCTGGGTGGCAAGAGCCCTGTCATCGTCTTCCCGGATGCTGACCTGTCTACCGCCATTCCTGGTGTTGCTCAAGCCGTCATGCTGAACAGTGGTCAGGCCTGTACTGCAGGTTCCCGACTTTATATCCACGAAGATGTATACGACGATGTCATCAACGGTGTCGCTGAATTCATTTCCGAGATGAAGCTTGGGCATGGGCTGAATCGGGCAACGCAGATCGGCCCTTTGATCTCCCAGCGCCAGCTTGGTCGCGTCAGTGAACTCATCCGCACCGGTGTCAGTGAAGGTGCGAAGGTGATCTGCGGTGCCAGTGAGATGGACGGGGAGGGGTTCTTCTACAAACCTACTCTGCTCGCCAACGTCGATCATCGAATGACGGTTTATCGAGAAGAGATCTTTGGCCCGGTGATCTCCGCGATGAAGATCTCCAACCAGAGCCTCGACGATCTGGCGCGTGAAGCCAACAACACGGAGTACGGACTGGCCGCCAGTATCTGGACACAGAATGTCACCCAAGCGCATGCGCTCGCCGCGCGCATCCGGGCAGGGATCATCTGGGTCAACAGTCACAACCAGATAGACCCCTCTCTGCCCTTTGGCGGTTTCAAGGAGTCTGGCATTGGTCGGGAAATGGGCCTTAGCGGACTTGAGCATTACACCGAGACCAAATCGGTCGCAGTGCTGCTGAAGAGCTAAACACTTGCCCGCCCAACGGGCCACACGAACCTCATTAAGACTGCGTCGCAATAGGCTCTCAGATCACCCGCGTATGGTGGTCTGAGCGCTGCTCTGTGTACGATCCCAAAGCGCGAAAAAAACAATAGGTGCGCACATGCAATTCCAAAAAGACGTCACCGATCAAGTGAGCACACTTGTTCTGTCTAAGCTACCTCTCTGGTTTGGCGGTTTACTCTTGGTGCTCGCCGCTCCGTTACTCGTAGGTGGGGTATACCTTGCCTGGCTTGGCGGATCCTTGTTCTATCTGCTCACCGGAGTATTGCTCGTTGTATCGGCCTACGGATTCTTTCAGCGTAAAAAGCTGGGTGTCTGGGTTTATCTGGGTCTCACTGCAACTGCCATCGCATGGTCGCTCTACGAAGTCGGGCTCCAGTTTTGGCCGATGGTGCCACGCCTCGCAGGGTTCCTGCTTCTTCTGATTCCTGTTCTGCTGCTGGCCTCGAAGGTGGGCTTCACGCAGCGTCGGAAAGTGTGGGTGGGAGCTGCCGGGGTCACGTCAGTGCTGCTGGTCGCCGGCTTCATCGCGATGTTCTTCCCACATGGCGTTATCCAGGGGCCGGCTCGTCCTGCGGTCGCTAGTGGCGCGGCCGATAAAGCTGTAAACGGCAACTGGCAACATTATGGACGTACGCCGACTGGAACCCGCTTCGCACCGCTTGAGCAGATCACCCCAGAGAACGTTTCCAACCTTGAAGTGGCGTGGACGTTCCGTACCGGAGAGATTGCTGATGCAGGTTCTGAAAACCAGAACACTCCGGTTCAGGTGGGCGATACGCTTTACATCTGCACCCCTTTGAACAAGGTCTTCGCGGTGGATGCGAACACCGGTAAGGAAATCTGGCGCTACGATGCCAAAGTGCAAAACCAAAAGGTCTGGAACCGTTGCCGCGGTGTCAGCTATTACGACGCCACTGAGGTCTCTGATGCTGTGCGCAGTGCCTCGACGGCGGTTCAGGATTGCCCGCAACGGGTCATTCTCTCCACGCTCGACTCGCGACTGATCGCTCTTGATGCCAAGACAGGACAAGAGTGCCAAAGCTTCGGTATGAATGGCCAGGTTAGCCTCAAGCAGGGCATGGGCGAGGTTAAACCCACCTACTACATGGGCACTTCTCCCGTCACTGTCGCTGGCAACCTCTTGATTGTCGGTGGCTGGGTCTACGACAACCTGGAAACCAAGGAACCGTCTGGCGTCATCCGCGCGTTCAACGCTGCCACGGGTGAGCTGGAGTGGGCATGGGATTTGGGCAATCCATCGATCACCAAGTATCCACCACCGGGTGAAACGTACACCCGCGGAACGCCCAACATGTGGTCGACTGCTGCCTACGATTCCAAACTGGGGCTTGTCTATGTCCCGTTAGGCAACTCTACCCCTGATTTCTGGGGCGGGCATCGCTCTGAGGCGGCCAATCGCTACGCGTCCTCAGTTGTCGCGCTGGACTACAAGACTGGGCGAGAGCGCTGGGCTTACCAGACTGTTCATCACGACATCTGGGACTATGACATTCCTTCGCAACCCGCTCTGTATGATGTCCCGGATGGCAATGGCGGTAACCAACCTGCGTTGATCCAAACGACCAAGACCGGCAACATTTTCATGCTCAATCGGGAGACGGGTAAACCAATCACTGAAGTGGTCGAGCGAAGCGTCCCGCAACAAGAACTGGCTGGCGACAAAACTGCGCCGACACAGCCCTTCTCGGTGGGCATGCCTTACATCGGCCAGGAAAAACTGACTGAGCAGGACATGTGGGGCGCCACAATCTACGATCAGTTGCTCTGCCGCATCCAGTTCAGATCGTTGCGATACGAGGGTGCCTTCACACCACCAGGCACCACTGCGAGCCTTCAGCACCCTGGTAATTTTGGCGGTATGAACTGGGGTAGTGTCTCTATCAACGAAGATACTGGCGTGATGGTCGTCAACGACATCCGGATACCGCTTCGCGTGCAGCTGATCCCGAGCGAACATCATGAGACCAATGGCAACGGTAAGCCCCACTCGGAGTTCGCTCCTATGCGTGGCACGCCATTTGTTGTGACCAACTCGTCCTTTGTCTCGCCGATAGACGTTCCCTGCCAAGCCCCTCCTTATGGGACTGTGACCGGTATTGATCTCAAGACGCGGGAGGTCATCTGGCAGCGTCCTGCAGGCACTGTCCAGGATACTGCGATCGCGGGTGTCAAAGTGCGGGCGCCGTTCCCGATTGGCATGCCAACCATCGGCGGTACCGTTTCGACGCGTTCAGGCCTGGTCTTCTTTGCAGGCACTCAGGACTATTTCCTGCGGGCGTACGATCAATCCACCGGCGAAGAGCTCTGGAAAGCTCGCATGCCAGTGGGTTCGCAAGCGACACCTATGACCTTTGTTTCACCGTCTAGCAATCGGCAATTCGTGGTTGTCAGTGCCGGCGGTGCACGTAGCTCAACGGATCGAAGCGATCTGTTGATCGCCTACGCGTTGCCTAAACAGCAGTAACAAGCCATCGAGGTCACCTCAACCCTGAGGTGGCCTCGGCGGACCCGACGCCGCTCCATCCCCGCCTTCACGAAGCGTTGACCCTGGATTGCATCGACATCGATCAGCGCCCCCCGCCGATGCCCACTCATTCTGTCCTGTCATTCCTGAATGTTTGGAATCGGAGCCCGATTATCTTTTCCTCGATCCCTTTTAGAGTAGAGCTCTGATGACTGGGCGCAGCAGCCGGCTGAAACTCACCGGCCTTCAGGCAGGTGGTCAGAAGGCCTTTGCCGTTTGCGCAAGCGCTTGCATAGCCCTGGTCTCCCACTCTCATTGGAGGGCATTTCGTGGAAAACGCTATTCAACAGCTTATCGATCGTGAAGCCATTCGCGATCTCAGAACGCTTTACGCCCATCACCTGGACGGTAACAACATCCAGGCCCTAAGCGAGGTCTTCGCGGCGGACGCTGTGGTTGAGGTGACTGTCGGAAAAATGGAGGGGATTGAGGCGATCAAATCCGGTTTGCAGGAGGCCTTTGCACTCTACGACCGGGATAACCGGCGGAGCTTCCCGTTCATGCACGCAATCACCAATCACTGGATCAAGTTGACCGGGCCTGATACTGCCGAGGGGCGCTGCTACCTCATCGACTTCGAGACTGCTTCAAAGCCTGATCCAAACCCGTTACTGCTGCTAGGGCTGTACGCCGATGAGTACAAGCGAATCAATGGCGAGTGGCGCATCACGCGTACTCGATTGGAGGTCGTCTGGCCTGATCGCAGCAACCCTGAGCAAGTATCCGGCCAAACGGAAGGAGCGTGAATATGCACGCGCCATTGAAGCTGAGCATTCTTGACTACTCTCCGGTGGATGAGGGACTGCTTCCTGTCGATGCGCTGGCGGCTAGCGTGCGCCTGGCTCAGCTTGCGGAGGAAAGCGGATTCCACAGGTTCTGGGTCTCGGAACACCATGGTGCTCCAGCGACTGCCAGCAATTCCCCTGAGATCCTCATGTCGCGTATCGCATCGGCAACCAAGACGATCAGGGTGGGCTCCGGTGGGGTGCTGCTACCTAACTACAGCAGTTTGAAGATTGCCGAGAATTACCAATTGCTTGAAGCGCTGTTCCCAGGGCGCATCGACCTTGGTTTCGGTAGAGCCCCTGGGGCTGACAGGCGCACGAGCATGGCGCTCAATGATGAAAAAGGCGAGTCGATCCCCTATGGTCGCAAAGTTGCCGACTTGCTCGGGTTCGTGACCGGGAACCATATGCCCAACTCGCGCTATGAGGGGATGCGCGCGCATCCAGAGACCCGCAACAAACCTCAGCCCTATGTTCTAGGTGCTTCGGGGGCGACGGCGGAAGTCGCCGCGCAGGCAGGCCTGGGGTTCACCTTTGCCCATTTCATCAATCCTCGTGGCGATGGGCCCCATGCAGCTAGCGCGTATCGCCAGGCTTTCAAACCGACTGATTTTTTACAATCACCTTCGGTGGTTGTAGCAGTATTTGTAGCAGTCGGAGATACGCCTGAAGAAGCCAAGGATTATGCGGCGGCCTTTCACCTCTGGCTTACCTACGCAGAGAGTGCAGGCCCGTTCAATCGGGTGCCATCAATCGAGAGTACATGTGCCCATGACTGGGCACCGGATGAGTTGGCGATTCGCGAGCGCAACAAAGGGCGGCTCATCTACGGGACAGCCGATCATGTCGTGGTCCAACTACGTGAGCTGGCAGATGCTTATGGTACCGATGAGGTCATGATCAACCTCATGATGCCAGGTGAGACCTCCCGGCTGAATGCATTGACCAGCATTGCCCATTGGCTGAGGAAAAGTGAGGTTTTGAGTAACTCGCTAGGTCAGGCAGAGCAATGCAAGGAGAGGGCGCATGACGCCTGATAGCCTTCCGATTGAAGCCCTCTCACCGTCAAATCACATAGCGCTGCATTTGGCCCATCGTTGGTTCGCCTTCCTGGAAGCACCTGGAGGTGACCTCAATGAACACTTGAAAATGTTCCATCCGAACATTCTTCTATCCGGTCACCGGATGCACCATGTGTTCGCCCAGGATCATCAGTCACTTGTGGCTTGGTTCGCATCGATACCGGATAAAATCAGCGCCCATCACATCATCCACTCAAATTACTCGACTGCAGAAAATGGCGATGGTCTGTTGAATATGGTTGTCGCTTACCAAGCGCCAGGGAAGGCGGGTATGCAAGGCTCGATCGTCAGTTATGAAACGCGAATCGAGTTCTCGCCGGGGGCGCCGCGCTTTATCTCCCTCGACAAAACGCCGATCCTCTCGAACAAAAGGTCAAGCTATGAAACCTCATGGTCGACCAATCGTGTCCTCGCGCGCGTTCATGCAGAGCTGGGAGGACTAAATGGAGTGAGTGATTCAGTCCGGCGTGCCCTCGGAAATGAGGTGCGTCACCTTTCCGCCCAAGTCGTCGCCTCGGAAGGAAGCCCCGCATACGATGCGGTAGTGACCGCAGTTATGGGTGAGCCAGCTGGAGTGCGTGTGGTAAAGCTTCGTCTTACGGACGATGTCGCGCGCGCAATGCCGTCCATCGAGGACGCTCGGGTCATCGACTTTGGTGATACGCCTCTTTGAAAACAGTCCGGTTCGGGGGCGCAGCTACAGGCCAGCAGTGGTAAGCGCCCCACTATGCTCTAAGGTGAACAGCAGCCACATTCCAATTTTTACAGCTCATCGATTGTGGTCTTCACAAGGCTGTCCTGCGCTTCAAGCTGATCCTTCCTTCACCGCCTTGCCAAACATCCGGACTCCTTCAAAGGATTCGGAACATGCCAAGCGCCCGTAGTCTCCGTTTCTTTGCAACCTGCCTCTCAACAGCTACAGCGCTATGCGCAGGCGTATTCACGCGCACGGAGTCTTGTCTGATTTTTATATTGGAATACAGGGATGAAATGACTGGAATTCCAGCTGATTAATCAAAATCAGGACGAGCATTAGAATTCCCTCCAAGCGATGGCGCCCGGGCTCTGTTCCGGTCGACATCATCATTCGCGCCAAATTTCTACATAACCGTCCAGGCGAGCTTGGGCCTTCAGGCTCTTGCTTGCACGCGTGTGCGCAAGCGGTTACGTACCGGAGTTTCTATGAACAAATCGTTTTCTCGGGCCGCGTTAGGGGTCTTGCCCCTTTCTGCTGCATTACTGCTGACGGGCTGTGATTCTGCGCAGGATCAAGCGGCGAGTCCTGCAGCGCTTAAAGTGGGGTACTACGCAGTCCGGGAAGCTCCGCTGACTTTGAGTACCGACCTCCCTGGGCGAACCTCCGCATTTCGCGTCGCTGAAGTTCGTCCGCAAGTTGCGGGCATTCTGGAGCGCCGATTGTTCACGGAAGGCACTGAGGTCAAACAAGGCCAGCAGCTGTATCAAATCGACCCGCGCACGTACGTGGCTCAGCAAGCCAGGGCTGAGGCCAATCTGCGCAGCGCGCGCAATCTGGCCGAGCGTTATGAGCGTTTGCTGAAAGCGCGCGCGGTGAGTCAGCAGCAACATGATGATGCCGTGGCTGCGTGGAAGCAGGCTGAAGCCGACAAGCGTGTGGCCGACATCAATGTCCAATACACCAAAGTGCTTGCACCTATCACGGGTCGCATTGGCAGATCCGCTGTTACTGAAGGTGCGCTTGTGACTGACGGTCAGGCCGCCGCTATGGCAACGGTGAATCAGCTCGATCCGATTTATGTCGATGTCACTCAACCCATCACCCGTATCCTTGCCCTCAAGCGCGCACTGAAGTCGGGTGATTTGAAAACCTCGGGCACTGACCAGGCTGAGGTCAGTCTGACCTTGGATGACGGCAGTGCCTACCCGCTTGCCGGTACTTTGAAATTCTCCGAGGTGAGCGTTGACCAAGGCACCGGCTCGGTGACTTTGCGCGCTGTTTTTCCCAATCCTGAACGTGCTCTGCTGCCTGGGATGTTTGTGCATGCCCAAGTGAAAGAGGGGGTCCGCGAAAACGCCATTCTGGTGCCTCAGCAGGCCATCGTCAGGGACAGTCGGGGTGTTGCGACTGTATGGGTGATCACTGCTGACAATCATGTAGAGCAGCGCGATCTCGAGACTGTGCGCACGGTAGGGAACGCCTGGCTGGTAGACAGTGGTGTAAGGCCAGGTGAGCGGGTTATCACCGAGGGGCTGCAGTTCGTCCAAGCGGACTCGGTCGTCGAAGGGCAGCCTGCATCGAACGTCCACGTGAACACCGCTTTGACGGCAAACTGAGAGGTCGACAATGTCTCGTTTCTTCATTGATCGGCCAATTTTTGCTTGGGTGATCGCGCTCGCGATCATGCTCGGTGGAGCCCTGGCGATCCACAGCCTTCCTGTCAATCAATATCCCAATATCGCGGCGCCGGCCGTGCAGATAACCGTCACCTACCCAGGTGCCTCTGCGCAGACCGTTCAAGATACGGTGGTGCAAGTCATCGAGCAGCAGCTGAACGGCCTGGATGGCCTGCGTTACATCAGTTCGGCAGCAAACAGTGACGGTAGCGTTGAAATCACCGTGACTTTCGACCAGGGCGTCAATCCTGATATCGCGCAGGTTCAAGTTCAGAACAAGCTTCAGCTTGCGACGCCTAACCTGCCAGCGGAAGTGCAGCGGCAAGGGATCCGTGTGGTGAAGTTCCAGGTGAACTTCATGCTGCTGGTCAGCATTTATTCGAAGGATGGAAAGCTGAGCTACGGTGACCTGGGCAACATCATCGTGTCGAGCTTCCAGGATCCGCTGTCCCGTACCCAAGGGGTGGGCGACTTCTTCGTGTTTGGCTTCCAGAATGCGATGCGCATCTGGCTTGATCCCGCCAAGCTCAATAGCTACCAGTTGATGCCCAGCGATGTCACCGCCGCTATCTCGGCGCAGAACGTCCAAGTCTCGTCCGGGGCTATTGGCGGACTGCCGACGCGTAAAGGTGTTGAGCTGAGCGCGACGGTGATCGGTAAAACCCGGTTGAAAACCGCTGATGAGTTCAAGGAAATTTTGGTCAAGGTGCAGCCGGACGGTGCTCAGATTCGCTTGAAGGATCTGGGAGAAGTGGTGCTGGGCAATGAAACCTACTCCTACGACGTCAACTACAACGGTAAACCTGCAGCCGGTATTGCGTTGCGCTTGGCCACCGGCGCGAACATGCTGGAGACCGTCGAACGCGTAAAAAATACTGTCGACCAGCTTAAACCTTACCTGCCGCCCGGCGTAGAAGTCGTTTACCCCTACGACACCAGCCCTTCGGTGAAAGCCTCGATCGACTCGGTGGTGCATACCCTGTTCGAGGCAGTCGTCCTGGTGTTTCTGGTCATGCTGCTGTTCTTGCAGAACATTCGTGCGACCTTGATTCCAACCCTGGCGGTGCCGGTGGTGCTGCTCGGTACCTTTGGCGTGCTGTACGCCTGTGGGTTCACTATCAACGTGATGACGATGTTCGCCATGGTGCTGGCGATCGGGCTGCTTGTGGACGATGCCATCGTGGTCGTGGAAAACGTCGAGCGACTGATGGAAGAAGAGCATCTGTCGCCACGTGACGCCACCTACAAATCGATGCAGCAAATCTCCGGAGCGCTAGTAGGCATCGGCTTGGTGATTAGTGCCGTGTTCATGCCGATGGCTTTCTTTGGCGGCTCCGCAGGGATCATCTACCGGCAGTTCTCCATCACGATCATCACCGCGATGGGGCTCTCTGTACTGGTCGCGTTGGTTTTCACCCCGGCGCTCTGCGCAACCATGCTCAAGGCGCATGCCGGTGGTCAGAAGAAGCAAACCGGTTTCTTCGCGTGGTTCAACCGCGTCTTCGAACGAAACACTGATCGCTATGCGTCCTCGATTTCCAAGATATTGCGCAACCCCAAACGAACCTTTGTGATTTATGCATTGCTGCTGCTTGGCGTCGTCGCCATGTTCAGAAATCTGCCGTCTGCCTTCCTGCCGGATGAAGACCAAGGATTGTTGATTGTGCAGATTCAGACACCGCCCAACAGCAGTGCTGAACGCACCCAGACGGTCATTGATAGCGTTCGAACGTATCTGTTGGAAGAGGAGAAAGACGGTGTTGTCTCCGCGTTCAATATCAGTGGTTTCAACTTCGCGGGTCGCGGGCAGAACTCTGCCGTGATCTGGGTACGACTCAAGCCGTTCGAGGCGCGTACTGACAGTGAAAACTCAGCCTTTGCCATTGCTCAGCGGATAACGCGCTTTGCCAGCACTGTCCGAGATGCGAATGTCGTATCAATCGTCCCCCCTGCCATCATGGAAATGGGTAACGCGACGGGCTTTGACCTTTTCCTCCAGGACAACGGTGCTCGAGGCCATGCTGCGCTGATGGAGGCGCGTGATCAGTTGCTCAAGCGGGTGGCCAAAGAGCCTGCGCTGGCCATCGTCAGGCCTAACGGGCTCGCTGATGAGGCTCAGTACCAGGTGACCATTGATGATGAGAAGGCGCGGGCGCTGCAGGTTTCGATCGAGTCGATCGATGACACCATGTCTGTTGCTTGGGGTTCCACCTACGTCAACGACTTCGTCGACAAGGGGCGTGTGAAAAAGGTGTATGTCCAAGGTGAAATGGACGCTCGGATTTCGCCGGAAGACTTTGACAAATGGTACGTGCGAAATGCGGCTGGGCAGATGGTGCCATTCTCCTCGTTCGCCAGTGGTCAGTGGGTCTATGGCTCGCCCAAGCTGGAGCGCTATAACGGCATTCCTTCCGTTGAGTTGCTGGGACAGCCAGCACCGGGCTACAGCACAGGGGATGCCATGGCAGCGATTGAACGGGTCGCTTCGCAGCTGCCAAATGGCTTTGGAGTGTCCTGGACTGGGCTTTCCTATGAAGAACGAGCGGCAGGTTCTCAAGCGATCACACTGTATGTGCTTTCACTGATGATCGTGTTCCTCTGCCTTGCAGCTCTTTATGAAAGCTGGTCGGTGCCGGTGTCGATCATGCTCGTCGTGCCGCTTGGTGTGCTGGGTGCGGTCGCCGCAACCCTCGGGCGAGGTCTTTCCAATGATGTGTTCTTCCAGGTCGGCATGTTGACGACCATGGGGCTTGCAGCGAAAAACGCCATCCTGATCGTCGAGTTCGCAAAAGACCTCTACGAAAACCAGGGCCGCACTCTGGTGCAGGCTGCAACTGAGGCAGCGCGTCTGCGGCTGCGTCCAATCATCATGACTTCCATCGCGTTCGTGATGGGTACGTTGCCTCTTGCACGCGCTTACGGGCCGGGCAGTGGCAGCCAGCATTCGATTGGTACAGCGGTGGTCGGAGGTACGCTCGCAGCAACATTCTTGGCCATTTTCTTTGTGCCGTTGTTCTACGTGGCTGTGACGAAAGTGTTCAAGTCAAGGCAACGTGGGGCTGTGCGCGTAGCTATCCACGAGGGCGCTCATCATGACGCATAAACCCCTGCTGTTGGTGTTGGCGATGACATTGGGTGGCTGCAGCCTGATCCCCGATTATCAACGGCCCGAGGCCCCGGTTCCCAGCACCTTTCCTGAGGGCGCCGCTTATGCGGCCCCATCTTCAGGAGGCGTAGCGAGGATCGATTGGAAAACCTTCTTCAAAGACCCCGCCTTGCATGAGCTGGTGGATTTGGCTCTGTCCAACAACCGCGACCTGCGCAAAGCGGCACTGAATGTGGACGCATACCGCGCGCAGTACCGCATCCAAGGGGCGGCGCTGCTGCCTGAGATTGGCGTTGACGGGCGCACTGGGCGCTCCCGAACCCCGGGCGACCTCTCAACAACGGATCAACACATCACCTCGGGAGATAACAGTCTTCAGGTAGGGCTGACGAGCTACGAGCTGGACGTTTGGGGCCGAGTACGTAGCCTTGATCAGAGTGCGCTGGAAACGTATCTCGCGAGCGAAGAAACGCAACGGAGCGTGCAGTTGGGCTTGGTCGCCAACGTTGCGATCGCTTATTTCACATGGTGCACGGATCAGCAGCTTCTGGAGGTTACCCAGTCGACACTGCAAAACTACAGGCACAACCTGGATCTGGTACAAGCCAGCAGCGAGGCAGGTACTGCGTCGGATCTCGATGTGCGTCAGGCAAGGACGCTCGTAGACAGCGCACGCGGGCAGGTTCAAGCATTCACCCGTCAGGTTGCCCTGGACGCGAATGCTTTGCGGCTGTTGCTAGGGACGGATATGCCGGCAAACCTGAGCGGCCTAGATCTGGACAAATCCTTGCTCGCAGACATACCAGCAGGTCTACCCGCGGAGCTGATACAGCAGCGCCCGGACATCCGTGCTGCCGAGCATCAGCTGCTTGCGGCCAATGCAAATATTGGCGCTGCTCGTGCGGCGTTTTTCCCGAGCATCACGTTGACCGGGGGCGCAGGGACCGCCAGCAGCCGACTGAGCGGGCTGTTTGATGCAGGTTCGGAAAGCTGGAGCTTTGCCCCTCAAATCAATCTGCCCATTTTCAATGACGGGCGACTCAAGGCGAGTCTGGACTACGCGAAAATCCAGAAGGATATTGGCATTGCAAACTATGAGTCGGTAATCCAGACCGCCTTCCGCGAAGTGGCGGATGGCCTGGCTGCGTTGGGAACCTGGGGGGAGCAGATAGAGAGCCAGCGTGACCTGGTGCGCACCTTCGAGGCATACAACCAGATGGCGCAGCAGCGCTATGACGAGGGGGTGGATAGCTACCTGGCTCTGCTTGATGCCCAACGTCAACTCTTGTCTGCACGGCAACAGCTGTTGACCGACCACCTTGCTCAACTTACGTCCCAAGTCCAGCTGTACAAAGCGCTGGGGGGAGGGTGGTCTGAGGTCTCCCAGAAACCACCTGTAGCACAGCAGTAACACTCCCGATCTCCTTTGGTGGGAGTCTCTTTAAGGCGCCTAAGGGGCGCCTTCTTTTTTGCGCGCTTTCGCTAGGGTAATCCGTCCATACAACGCCCACGCCCGGGAAGGGTTCAGTGCGATTCGAGCGAGCAGAATTAACCTTCAGGCTAATGCTTAGCAGGCTAAGCATCGGTATAGTCAGCGCATCCCCGATTAGCGAAGTGGTTAACTCGTGTCTGCACATCACTCTTTGGCTAAAGCTCGCTTGCTTGTTTCCCTGGCCATTTTGAGCGCGCTCGTAGGCAGTACAGCCCCATCCCCCTTGTACGGTCTTTATCAAGCGAACCTGCATTTTTCGTCGACAACCCTGACCTCGCTTTTTGCCGTTTACGCCATCGGCGTCTTGCTGGCATTGGCAGTCCTGGGAAGGCTTTCCGACCGCTTGGAGGATCGCCGCTATGTCTTGGTACCGGCACTGTTTGCCGTGGCGGCTGGGTCATTGGTATTCGCATTTTCGACGGAGCTTGATGGGCTCTTCCTGGGACGCTTTTTGGCCGGCGTAGGTACGGGGGCACTTACCGGCAGCGCCAATGCGGCGCTGGTTGGTTTTGATGCTCAAGACCGCAAGCGGCATGCAGCGGTATTGGCCACCGTTTCCTTCACGTCCGGCGCAGCCTTGGGGCCGGTTCTGAGCTCAGCTGCCATCGCCGTTGATTTTTACCCTACGCTCAGTCCCTTTGTACTTAACGCTTGCCTGGCCATATTGACTGCAATTGGATTATGTCGCGTGCAGTGGAGCGGGGAGGTTGTGCATCACATTCCCAAAGCAAGCGACGGCAGTGTGCGCTTGACCCTTGACGAACAAATGCGAGGTAGCTGGCGGGCGTTCACTCGGATTTCATTGATCCTGGTGGTCGCGTGGTCAGTCGGATCGGTTTTCGTCGCATTAGGGCCTTCGATGATCATCAGCACGCTGACGGAGGTCTCAGCGCACAGTCATGCCTCGGCGGGTTTACTTGTTACCGCGTTCCAGGCGACAGCGGGGATAACGCAATTCTTCTGCCGACGCGTCAGGCCTGAACTCGCCATGGGCAGTGGTGGGGCGTTGATATGCGCGGCCTGGGTGGGGTGCCTGGTCGCCTTGTACGTACATCAGCCATCAATCTTCGTACTCTTTACTGTCCTCGCAGGGGTGGGATATGGCGCGACGTTCGTGGGCGCAATGGGTGTTTTCACATCGCTTGCTCCTGGTACTCACAGAGCTGCTTTGGGATCGCTTTTCTATCTCGCAGGATATTTGGGGAGTGCGATCGGCATCATCGGTATGGGCGCGTTGGTGGATGCCTTAGGTATGGAGAACGCCTCAGCGGTAATGCTGGGGGTAGTCGCCATGTCGCTGGGGTATCTGTTATTGGGCAAGGACAGGGTGGGTGTGCCTAAGAAGTAGCGCGCTGCGGCCCGCCAAGGCAATGCCGCTGAGGCAGGTAAACCTCACATCGAAAATTCGGTGTCCGGGCGCTTGCAAGGCAGCAGCAGGGGCTGTGTATTTCTGTACAATTTCACCATTAGGGTGCGTAAATTCCACCCCTTTCAGCTCAGGGCTCCATAATGGCGGTTAACACGTTTGACGGAATCAGGGAGTTTGTCACCTCAGCTCAAACGCTCAGTTTTACTGCGGCAGCGCTGGAGCTTGGAGTGACCAGCTCTGCAGTAGGTAAAAGTGTTACTCGCCTTGAGGCCCGACTCGGTGTGAAGCTTCTGCATCGCACGACTCGGCGTCTTATATTGACGAGTGAAGGAGAGGCATTTCTCGCCAGTTGCCTTCGGGCCATTGACGAGCTGGCAGAATCGGAAAGTTTTCTTACCACCGGCCAGCAGGAGCCCGTTGGTCGGCTGCGTGTCGATCTACCCGCTGCGTTTGGCCGCCGTCACATTTTGCCGACACTGATTGATCTTTCGGTTCGATACCACAAGCTTGATCTGTCAGTGAGCTTTAGTGAGCGGCTTGTCGATATCATCAATGAGGGGGTCGACCTGGTGGTAAGAATTGGAACGCTCAAGGATGACGGAGAGATTGTCGCGCGAAAGCTCGGTAGCCAGAGCTTGCTGATTTGCGCCACACCCAGTTACCTTGAGCGGCGCGGTGTCCCGCAGACCCGAGAAGATTTACTGTCTCACGATTGTATAGTCGGTTGGCGAAACGGCACTCGAAAAACCTGGATGCTGCTGGATGATAAAGGGCATGTCAGCGAGCAAGAGGTATGCGTGAAGCACGAGATGGGTGATGGAGAGATGTTGTTGGAGATGACACTTGCGGGGGGAGGGCTGGCGCAACTTCCAACCTGGCTCGTTCACGATCAGATCGAGCAAGGCCTCTTGATTCCTGTCCTTCAGCAGTATGAGGGGGCTGAAATGCCAATCCATGTCATCTGGCCGCGTACACGCTACATTCAGCCCAAAGTACGGATGATCGTCGATGCGCTCCTCGAGCTCGCTCAACGGGACTCGAAAATTTTCCGTCCTGACAGATGAAGCGTGACTTTCTATATGAAAAAGGCGACCCACGTTGAGGTCGCCTTTTTGTTCGCAGCGTGCTTGTTGGCCGACGCATGCCACCACCGCCAGGGACTGGGCTCAGGCAGGTTCAGCGCGCAGATGCTCTTCAGGCTGGGTTGTAGAATGGATAATCGACATATCCTTTTTCGCCACTGTTGCCGTAGAACGTCTCACGGTCAGGGGTGGCAAGGGGCCAGCTATTCTTCATGCGCTCAACTAGATCAGGGTTGGCGATGAAGGGGCGGCCAAAGGCGATTAAGTCGAGCTCGCCCGCCTCCAGAGCGGCTTCAGCGGATTCGCGATCAAACCCTCCCGCCGCAATGAGCGTGCCTCGGTACGATGCTCTGAATTGCTTGGCGAATCCTTGAGGCATCCGTTCCGCACCGATGGTCAGTTGGTCGCTCAAATGCACATACGCGATGTTTCGCTTTTGCAGTTCGGCCGCAACCGTTACCCATGTCTCGGCTTCATCTTCAAATGGCGCCATGTCGAAAAGCCGTCCGAATGGGGAGATACGTACGCCCACTTTCTCTCGGCCAATTGCTGCCGCGACTGCATCGATGGTTTCGAGGAGAAGCCTGATTCGATTTTGGATCGAGCCTCCATACTCATCAGTACGGTCGTTCACAGTTGGATTGATGAACTGCTCGAATAAGTATCCATTGGCGCCATGGATTTCAATACCGTCGAATCCTGCTTCCATCGCCCTGCATGCAGCACGGACGAAATCGCCTTTGATGTCAGCAATTTCAGGGACGGTCAGGGCGCGCGGCTTACTGGCCTGGATCGGGCCGGGCTGATGGTTTTCATCGTAGGCGTACGCGTTGGAGTTAGCTGCCAGCTTGGCGCTCGAAGAGACAGGCGCTTCACCGTTGGGTTGCAAGCTGGTGTGTGATACACGGCCCACATGCCACAACTGGGCGAAAATGCAGCCCTGCTTCTGGTGAACGGCTGCGTTGACCCTTTTCCATCCTTCGACTTGTTCTTGCGTATACAACCCGGGGTTGAACAGGTATCCCCGCCCTTGCACCGAAACGGGTACACCTTCGGTGATGATCAGTCCGGCACCAGCGCGTTGCTGGTAGTACAGCACAGTCAGGTCATCGGGAACTGTCGTTTCAGCGCGTGCGCGCGTCATGGGGGCCATGACCACGCGATTCTTCAACGTGAGGCCTGACAAGAAGTAGGGCGTAAAAAGTATGCTCATTAGGATCTCTCTAGGGCGCGCTGTGATGGGCTGATCATGGAAATATACGCGTATTGCCTCTGCTGATAACCGTTGATTGATTCCAGGCATTGCGGAACTCGGTTCCATAATAATGCGTTGTGCCGAGCGTTAGTCAGCGGTACTCTCAGGTACATGTCCCTAGCGCACCATCGCGTAGTGCCGATATTTTAAAGCTTTCATGCCGCCGCATGAGGGAGATTTGATTGTCTACTGAGAATTATGATTTTGACCCGGCGCGCCTGCGGTGCCTTGATCTCAATAAGTTAGTCGTCTTTGTTGCCGTTCACCGGGCGAGGAGTGCAAGTGCTGCAGCAAGGATGCTTGGTGTCACTCAGCCCGCCATCAGTAACACGCTTAGTGACTTGAGATTGTTTTTTGGTGATGAACTGTTTGTCAGGCGGGGAAATAGACTTCATGCTACGACACAGGCAAACGCCATCGCTGCAATTTTAGAACGCTCGCTGCATTTGCTTGAGGAAACCTTTAACAGGTTTGCGCTGTAGTTTTTTAGTTGCAGGCTCCCATAGTGGGTTTCGATTATGAGTGAGCCGCTGTAATGCGCTGTGTGAGTTGGTGCTTACTTTGTGAATGTGGAGAGAAACCAATTCAGAAAGTGAATCGCTAAGCTAGATTTTTGCAATGGTTGCGCGTGGCTGATCACGGTATTTTTGGCGAATGACGCCTTGCCGATGACGAGATTACATGAGAGTCACACTCACAACCCCGCATGATCTTGCCTTTGCCGACCTTAGCCTTGATCTCCCGAAACGTGAGGCTATCTGCAAAAACAAGCGGATAGTGGTGAAGAGCACTTCTTTCAGGCTACTCACGCTTCTGGTCAGCAATGGGGATCATATCGTTAGCCGCGAAAGTATATTCAAGGGCGTCTGGGGTTTCCATTTTGACCCGGGCACCAAGCGTATTGAGGTGCAACTTTATTACCTGCGTAAGGTGTTGCGTTTACTGGACTCAACGACCGTCATTGAGACACACCGTGGTAAAGGTCTTAGGCTGTACGAAGCCGCAAAGTAAAGGTGGGCCCGTCCGTTGTCACTTGAGAGGCCCAAATCTACTCTGCAGTGAAGCTCTTCAAGGCCATCGTCGATTCTCTCGTGGAGCAAGCGGGACAGACAATCGCGTACCGCCGGCAAGACCGTGCTAGCCCACCTGTCACCATGGGGGGCTGAGCGCCGCATCCGTGGCGTAAGCAGGTCATGACGGCTTGGAAAGGGGCAGGGTGGAATTTCTATCCCTAACCTAGCGATTGAGAGTGATCGTGGCCCACCTGCGAGGGCGGATCGTTTGCTCTGTACCGTATCTGCCGAAGACTGACGGTTAGGTTTCTCCTGGTTTAACTACCTGAGCCACCTAAGCGCCAGGGGTCAATTCGGCGTCAGTACCCATGCTGAGCTTTGATTGCTAGGTGGCCAAAAGAGACGCGTGAGTCCACATAGCGCAGCGCAGACTTCATATCCTTCCACCCGACATAACCCATTAGTGCCTTGATGTCCCAGCCATTCGCCGACGCCCAGGTCGCAAAACCCCGGCGCATCGAGTGGCTAGTGTAAAGGGCCTCCGGCAGGCCCGCTTCTTTGAAGACTCGTCATGCCACTGGCAATTGACCTCAATTGGAAGCTGAAGGTCAGCGCAGGCGAACGCGAGGTCCACTCGTTTAGACTTGGGCATGTCGGCCTCTGTAAGCTCCCAGATACCGAACTGCTCCAGCTCTCGGCTGATGAGCATGGCAAAGCGGTCTCTGCAGATGTTCTCAATGTAGGGCACACCGTTGTCGCTCCAGAACATGCTTATCCGATTTGGCCTCCAGTAAACGTAACGGGGGTTTGCGGGAATTTGACCGGAGGTATGTGGGTGTCAGAAAGACTTAAAAAGAATAAATTCTAACTCTTTGATATTTATGACCTTCGATCGCAGAGGGAGTCAAGGCATGCCCTCGAAAGTTAAGTATTCTTCTTTTTAACGGCATTATAACGATTTTTATCTTTTTTAATACCCTAATAGCAAATGGCGTTTGAGTTCTTGATTTGAAGCTTGTCGGAGGCGAGCCATGCAGTAACTTCCGCAAGATTTCCTGTATAGATTATTTTTGTGCCTACGACAACTACGTGAGTTTTCACTTTGTTTGCCCGCCATAAGCTTTGGCACGCACAATGCTAGCACTTGGATTAGGGGTCTGCAAGTGTGGGCGAATAATAAATGTGGTGTTTCAATGTATAATATTATTACGCGTGATTTTTGATTTTGTCGTTTAGTCTTCGTGAATTTAATGGGTGGGGTTATGATTCGTAGCATATAGCGTTTAGTTTTGGGTGATTTAGCGTTTAGCAATTAATTCATATAAATCGATGAGAAGCCGACATGGTTGTTCAGGATGAAAAACAGCAATGAAATCAACTCTGGAAAAGGCATTGGGAGCAGTGAGGGTGTTTAGACTTTATTCACAGATGCCACAAGGCAAGCCGTACGGGCGAGCGGTTGAGAGTGAGGCTCGTCGCCTAGTAACCTGCATGCGCGGATCGATTCAAGCGATCCGGCTTGGAAATAACCCATGACCGTGGATTCGCTACGATGCTCGATCATCGCCATGATCCCACCCAAGGATACTTTCTGACGACTGGTCTCGGTGTCGTAACATGAACGTAGGCGATGACCCGCCCATCCAGACGGCGCTCCCTCCCGATCTGCAGGCTGATAACTGCCTACCGTTGCTTCTGGCCAGCTACAGCAGGGCGCGATCGCACAGGATATGTACGCCGTCGGTAGGGTTTTGTGAGCATCGCCTGGAGCGGATTGGCTTAGTCAATTTCATCTCGCTCAACGCTGCAATAGGTTCGGATAACCTGTGGCTCATCAGACCTAATATATAGTTAAGGGGAGGTTACGTGCGGTATCCATAAGGTGAGCCACTGCTTTCGACCCAGGTTGTGCGCAAACGCCCGCGAGCGTCATAACTCTCTGGTCGCCGAGATCGTGGCGGCGACGATCATGACGCGATTCATTGCGGGTGAGGCTCGGACGCAAGTCACTTCGCTTCGGGAGTGCTTGGCCGATTACATCACCGAAGACAACTCCATTCGGGTAGTCGAGCTTCATCGTCGATGGATCGTCGATCCTGCGGCTCCTGCGGCAATGGGCCGTCCGGTTTGCCATCCAAACATCTTTTCGAAAGGAGGGCTATTCGCGCATTTACCTGCTCATCTCGCAGGCACTCTGTGCGACCTCTCAGTTTTCTATTGTGTTTACTGCGTTTCACACAGGCTGGACCCGTTGCTGCCATACCTTACGTACAGCAATCGGACACCCAATACAGAGCGCCACCATGCAAACGTTTGGCCGTGATCAAGGATTGAAACCTGATTGTCGAAAACGACGCCTGACGCCGATCCAGGCTTGTACAGATTCGTAAAGAAGAATGAATTCCGGCAACCTTGGCCAAAGTCATATCACCGCGAACATTGATTGGCCAAGCGCTTGTACAAGGTAGTGCGCGAGATGCCTAGCTCTTTGGCTGCGGCGCTGACGTTACCGCCATGGGCCAGCAGCACGCGCTCGATCACCCCTTGGGTGATGTAAGCCAGGTTGCATGAAGCCGGGACTGCAATGCCCTGCAGCTCATCAGGCAGGTGTTGCACGCCAATGCACGGTTCACCGGCAGCTAGCACCCCGACCAGGCGTGCCACGTTCTCCAATTGCCGTAGGTTGCCCGGCCAATGGTAAGCCAGCAACTGGCGCCTGGCGTCGGCCGCCAGCGGTGGGAAACCCGGGCGGTGGAAAAAACTGTCGATCAGCTGAGCCTTGTCCAGCCGCTCCTCAAGGGAGGGCAGGGCTACGCGCAGGCCGTCCAAGCGATAGAACAGATCCTCGCGGAAGCCTCCTCTGCTTACCAGCGTGGCCAGGTCCTTGTGGGTGGCAGCGATCACGCGGGCCTTCAGTGCTACCGTGCGAGTGCTACCAACGCGGGTAATCTGCCGTTCTTGCAAGGCCCGCAGCAGCCGGCTTTGCAGGGCCAGCGGCATGTCGCCGATTTCATCGAGCAACAGAATGCCGTCGCCAGCAGACTCCAGCAGGCCCATGGCACCGCCTTTGCGGGCGCCAGTGAAGCTGCCCTCGGTGTAGCCGAACAGTTCGGCTTCGATGAGGCTTTCGGGTAACGCGGCGCAGTTGATCGCCACGAACGGAGCCTGTGGGCAGCAGTGCGCATGCAACGCCTTGGCGAACACTTCCTTGCCAGAACCGGTCGGCCCGGTGATCAGCACCGGCAGGTTACCCGCCACAGCCTTGCAGGCATCGTCGAAGCGAGCATTGACCCGCCGGTCGCTGCCCAACGCCGTTGTGCTGACAGGCAGCGTCCGCGGCTTGGCGATGGGTTTGGCCAACAGCCGGCCATACAGGCGTGAGCCATCGGCTAGGGTCAACAGCTGCGGTGAGCCATCAAGGCTGGTTTGGCTGGGGCGGTCGAATAGCTGCCCCAGGCACAGCCCTTCTGGGCGGTAGCTTGGCACGCCCAGCAGTTGTTGCGCAGCGCGGTTGGCAGCATGCACCGTGCCATCGTCATGCACCGCCAGCAGCGCCTGCAGTGGTGAGCCAAGCAGCCTGGGGTCGTGTTGCAGTTCGACGATGCGGCAGCGAGGCAGGTTGAGGAAAAAGTTGTTCTCGGTGGCCAGCGCGGCATGTTTGAGGCGTTCGAGCATGGTGCCAGCGTTACGGGTACCAATGCCGGTCAGGTCCAGCGCCCCGAGCATCTCGCCATCGACCCCGCGCAACGGCACGCTGACGCAGAAAAACTCAGCAAACTCCTGCAGGTAATGTTGGTTACCGGCAACGATAGCCGGCAGGCCGTCCATCAACGTGCAGGCCGGCGCGGTGGTGCCGACGTCGACCTCGCTAACCCGGCGTCCGGCATGCAGTGCCGACAGCGGGCTGTCGATGCCGAAGGGCTTGCGGGTCTGGACAATACGGTTGTCCGGGTTGACGCAAAAAAGCATCCAGTGCGAATCGCCAATCAGCTCCCACAGCCGTTCCAGCTCGGGCTGCACGCAAGCAGCGAGTTGGCTGTCGGCCTCAGTCAGTGGCAGCACATCCAACTGCCCGCATGCCAGGCGTGGTTGCCACGGGCTGAGTCCGGCGGCCCTGGAACGCTCCCACGAGCGCTCGATCGGTTCGGGAAGTAGCCCGGCTGGCAATGGCAAGCCCTCGGCAAACTGCTGACGGGCGCTGTGCAACTGGAGCTGTAGGCGATCCATGGGTATACCTTGTGAGGGTTACTGACTGCGCACGTTGCGCCGCTGTCAGCAGCGCGTCAAGGCTGTCGGGCTTCAGAACAGCAGCAGCGCCCGCAGGTTGACCCCGGTGTCTTCCTGGAACCCGCCGACCACACGGGTGTCGTGGGTCAGCTGGCCGCTCAGTTGCACGCTGCTGCCGACCATCTGCTGAAACTCCAGGCGCACTTGCTGTACCTCGGTCTTTTGCCCGGTGTAGTCGCCCGACAGGTGCTGCTTGCCTCCTTCGCTGGCGGAGAAACCCAATGCCAGGCGCTGGGCCGGGTTGAAGTCATAGCGCAGGTTGGTCTGCAACTGGTAAGTCGTGTCCTGGCGCAAGGTCTGGCTGCCGCTGCCTGCCTTGTCGTTGCTGCCATAGAACACCGCATCGGCGTACCACTCCATCGACCAGCGGCCCCACAGCGGCTCTACCCAGCCCAACTGCAGGTCGCCTTTCCAGCGGTTTTCGCCCAGGTTCACGCCGGCGTCGCGGTCATACTGTCCCCACGGCAGGTACAGCAACGGGGTGATGCCGAAGTAGCGGCCACTGGCGCCCACCCCTGGCTGGTTCACCAACCAGAAGGTGGCGCCGATGATCGGGTCGGCCATGCCGCTGTTGCTGCCCACCGACTGTCCGGCAACCTTCACGTCGTAGACGTGGCCAAAGGGCAGCAGAATTTGCGGGTCTATCGTGATATCGCCGATTTCTGTGAAGTGGATTAGTCGCAGGATGCTGATGTTCGAACGCAGGCTGGTGCTGTGCTTGGCATCGGGTGCACCGTCGCCGTTGAATCGGTCGGCGCGGCTGAATTGCTGGTACCAGGCGGCGACGTTGGTGCCCGGCGGCAGCGCGGTGTAGTCGCCAGCATTCACATCGACGGCCAGGGCCTTGGCTGAAACCAGCGCGCAGGCCAGCGTGCCCCAGGCAAGGCTGGAGTTTTTGGTCATGACAGGGTTTTCCTTGTTCTTGTTATTGGGCGGGGGCAGCGCGCGGCTGCCCCCTGAGGCTTACTTCTGGATGCGAATGATCGGTTTGAGGGTCAAGCCTTTTTCGCTGTCTTCGGCGGCCTGGTTGATCTGCTCGAAGTCGTAGAAACGGACCAGCTTGTCGAAGGCGAAGCGGCCCTGCAGGTACAGGTTGACCAGCTCGGGGATGAATTTTTTCGGCACGCTGTCACCCTCGACGATGCCGCGTATGACCTTGCCGCCCAGCAGTAGGTCGTTGACGTCGAACTGTGCCGTGGTGCCCAGCGGCGGTGCGCCGACCACCCCCAGCGCGCCACGGCTGCCAAGGGCATCCACGGCCTGGCGCAGCACCTCTGGGCGCCCGGTGGATTCCAGCGCGAACTGCACACCGCCGCCGGTGATTTCGCGGATGGTGGCCACCGGGTCGGCCTCGCGGCTGTTGACCACGTGTGTAGCGCCCAGCTCCAGGGCCAGCGCCAGGCGCGAAGGCACCACGTCTACCGCGATGATGGTTGCTGCCCCTGCCACTTGCGCGGCCAGCACGGCCGAGAGGCCTACCGCACCGCCGCCAAAGGCAGCAAAGGCGCTGCCGGGCGTTACTTTCAGCGAGTTGATCACGGCGCCGGCGCCTGTCTGGATGCCGCAGCCCAGCGGGCCCAGCAGCTCGATAGGCGCTTCCTTGGGCACACGTACAGTGTTGTTCTCGCGCCCCAATGCGTAGGTGGCAAAAGATGACTGGGCGAAGAAGTGGTCGTTCAGTGCCTGGCCCTGTAGGTCTTGCAGGGCATGCTGGCCGTCGGGGCCTGCACCACTGAAATTGCGCCCGAAGAAGTCCTGGCAGTAGGCGGCCTGGCCGGCGTCGCAGGCCAGGCAATGGCCGCAGTAGCCATAGGTCATCACCACATGGTCGCCCACGGCCAGGTTCTGTACCAATGGGCCAACAGCCTCGATGATGCCCGAGCCTTCATGCCCCAGCACCGCCGGTAGCGGCACCGGGTAATATTGGTCGCGCACGATCATGTCGGTATGGCACATGCCGGTGGCGACGATACGCACCAGCACCTCGTCACCTTGCGGTGCTCGAATGCGTGCCTGCTCCAGTACGAAGGGGGCACCTTTGCCATGGGTCACAGCAGCCTTAATGGGGCGCAAAAGGGGTGTTGTCATTGTTATTGTTCTCCGGGGTTACAGGGGGTAGGCAGGTGCTTCGCCCTTGAGGGTCAGCCATTGCCATTGGGTGAACTCTTCCCAGTTGGCGGCGCCACCGATGCTGGTGCCGTTGCCGGATGCGCCGACGCCGCCGAAGGGATTGATGACCTCGTCGTTGACGGTCTGGTCGTTGATATGCAGCAGCCCGGTGCGCAATTGCTCGCCCAGGCGCAAGGCACGGCCGATATCGCGCGACAGGATGGCGGCGCTCAGGCCGTAGTCAGTGTCGTTGGCCAGCTCCACGGCTTGCTCATCGCTGTCGAATGGCACCACCACGGCCACGGGGCCGAAGATTTCTTCGTGGAATGCCGGGTTGTCACGTTGTACGTCACTGAGCACGGTTGGCTGGAAGAACAGCCCGTCAGCTGAACCGCCAGTTGCCAGTGTTGCCCCGGCAGCGCGTGCGGCGTCGACAATGCGCAAGGCGTTGTCACGCTGGGCCGCATTGATCAGCGGGCCCAGGTGCACCTGGCTGCTGGCCGGGTCGCCCACGGTGAGGCTGCGTGCCTTGGCCACCAGGCGTTCGACGAAGGCCTCATAGATGCCCTGTTGCACCAGCAACCTACCGGTCGACATGCAGATCTGCCCCTGGTGCAGGTACACCCCCCAGGTGGCGTTGGCGATGGCCAGGTCGAGGTCGGCGTCGTCGAGTATGATCAGCGAGTTTTTGCCGCCAAGTTCGAGCGAGACTTTTTTCAGGTGGCGGCCGGCAGCTTCTCCCACTTTACGGCCAGCGGCAGTGGAGCCGGTGAACTGGATCATTGCCACGCTGGGTGAGGCGGTAAGCGCTGCGCCGGCTTCAGCGCCGCCCGGCAGCACATGCAGCACGCCTGCTGGCAAGCCAGCCAGCTCGAAAATGCGGGCAATCACAAGGCCACCGCACACTGCAGTGCGCGGGTCGGGCTTTAGCACCACCGCATTGCCGGTGGCCAGTGCCGGGGCAACGGCACGCATGGCCAGGTACAACGGGAAGTTGAACGGCGAAATCACCCCGATCACGCCCAGCGGTCGACGTCGGGCGATGCTCAGGCGGCCGGCGGTGGAGGGCAGAACTTCACCCTGGCTGCGCGAGGGCAGAGCGCAGGCTTCATGCAGCGACTTGATGGTGATGGAGGATTCGAAGCCTGCCTTGGCCTGTGTCGAGCCGCTTTCACGCACGATCCAGTCGGCGATCTCTGCCTGATATTGCTCGGCGATGGCTGCCGCCTTGCGCAGCACGCTGGCGCGTTCTTCATACGGCAGGGCAAACCAGTTGCGCTGGGCCTTGGCGGCCTCGCGGGCGCTTCGCTCCACCTGCTCGGCACCGGCGTTTGCTAGGGTCCCCAGCGGCTGGCCATTGCCAGGGGAGGTGACTGTAGTGGCGGGCATTTCACCTGGCACCCAGGTACCGGTGAACAGTCGTTCATTCCAGAGTTTGTTAGGCAGTAAGGTTTCCACGCGAAGCATCCTGTGTTTTGTTGTATTTACGCATGCTTACTGCAGAGGGCATGCCAATGAGCAGAAGGGGCTTAATACCGGTATATCGGTGCGCGAAGTGTCCAGCTTCTGAACGATTCCATGCTTTCGCAGTGTTCAGATTCTGAACATGCCAGGTGCTGAATGCGCACATGGACATGTGGGGGCTTGGGCGTTGAAATGTGCACGTAGACCGATCAGTGCCAATTGCACTCGTCAGAGTGCTCCCCCCTGAGCGAAAGCTTGGGGGAGCATTCGTGACAGATCAGCTCAGGTACCCTTGCACAATCTTGACCCAACAATCCGACCCCAAACGAATCAGTTCATCATTGAAGTCATAATGCGGGTTATGGACTGAGCAGCCGTGAAACTCACCCTCGCCATTGCCCAGGAAAAAATAGCAACCCGGAACTCGGGCCAACATCCACGCGAAATCCTCCGTGGCCATGATTTTTTTTCCTTGCGAGAGCAGGGTGCCTGGGGCGAATAGAGGCTCAAGGCACTGGCGGACCTTGTGCGTTTCGAGCGTACTGTTAACCAGCGCCGGCGCCAGTTGGACGGTTCGCAGATTGATGGTCACGCCGTACAGCTGCTCGTGTCCACGCACAATTTCTTCCAGCCTGCGATTGATCTTCTGCTCTGTTTCCGGTGTGTCGGTTCGCACGCTTAACAACATCGAAGCTGTATCCGGGATGATGTTGTAAACAGTGCCCGCCTTTACCATCCCGATACTGATGACGGCATGTTCATCGACCGCCAGGTTGCGCGACTTGATGGTTTGTATGGCATTGATGAGGCTGGCGATGACCGGGAAGGGATCGACGCTGCGTTCAGGCATGGCACCATGGCCACCACGCCCTTGAATTTCAATGCTTACCTGCTGCGAGGCCGCCATGGTAGGCCCTGTTTGTACAACCGCTGTACCGACAGGAATACCGGGTAGGTTATGAAGGGCGAAGATGGCATCACATGGAAAACGTGTGAACAATCCGTCTTCCATCATCTTTTTCGCGCCGCATAGTCCTTCTTCATCTGGCTGGAAAATCAGATTGAGGGTGCCATCAAAATCCACAGAGTCGGCGAGCCGCCAAGCTGCCGCAAGCAGAATGGCGGTGTGGCCATCATGGCCACAGGCATGCATGCGACCCGCTATCTGGCTTGCGTGTGCAAAGCGGTTTTCTTCCTGCATGGGGAGCGCATCCATGTCGGCACGCAAGCCGATGCTGCGTGGGCTGCTTCCCTTACGCAGCACCCCGACCAGCCCATGCCCGCCGATGCCGCGATGAACTTCGTAACCCCAAGAGGCCAGTTTTTCGGCGACCAGCGCTGCCGTGGCAGGCGTCTCGCCACCCAGCTCTGGCATCATATGAATCTGACGACGAAGGTTTACGAAGGCTTGTACCTCGGAGGTCGGATTGATTTCTGTAACCGCGTTCATGGGTTAGTCCCTTCCAGGGTTTTCAGGATAAAGCGCCAGACACAGCAGGCTTATGACGCCGCCTGCGAGTAGATAGAGCGCTGGCGCCAGCGGGCTTTCCAGTGCGCCGGTAAGCCATGTAGCGATCAAAGGGGAGAAGCCACCGAACAGGGTCACACCGAAGCTGTAGCTAACGGCCGTACCGAGGGCGCGCGATGGTTTGGGAAAACCTTCCATGATCAAGGCGAAGAACGCCCCTGAGCCGATGCAGCCAGGCAAAACCAGAATTGCGATCACCAACATCGCCAGGAACAGGTTGGTACTCAGGCTCAGTACGTACAGGGCCGGACCCGCGAGCACTACTGGCAACGCAATGGTCCAGAACAGCAGCTTTTTGCGCAGAACGTGGCGGTCGGCAAATCGTCCTGCCAAGGGGGTGATCACCGCCAAGCATGCGCTGGCAACACAGGCAACAGCGAGGGCACTGCGCTGTGGGTAGCCGAGCGCAGAGGTCAGATAGGCCGGCATGTAGAAAATGAACAGGTAAATGCTGATGGTCGCGCTGGCCATGAGGCCAATGGCGAGCAGCGTGTGACGCAGGTCGAAATGATCACGCCAGAGTCCTTCGCTGGCCTCGGGTTGCGATTCATGCGTTTCAGGCAAGCAGCGGCGGATATACCAACCAACCGGTCCGATAAGCAGACCCAGCATGAACGGGATACGCCAGCCCCATTGCTCGAGATCTTCTGCGGTCAAGAGCGTGCTCAATAGAAGCCCGGCGCCAGCCCCAACCAATGCGGCATAGCCTTGGCTTGCAGCCTGCCAACTAACATTCTGACAGCGATTGGCGGTGCTGCTGGATTCCATGAGGAATACTGATGCGGTACCAATTTCTCCACCCGCTGAGAACCCTTGCGTCAACCGGCCTACGATGAGTATCAACGTACCCGCCACGCCAATCTGGTGGTACGTCGGGGCAAACGCGATCATCGCTGTGCCCAGAGTCATCAGTCCGATGGTCAAGCTAAGCGCTGCTTTGCGGCCATGCCGATCGGCGAACCGGCCGATCACCACCGCCCCGACGGGCCGCATCAGGAAGCCCACGCCAAAGGTTGTCAGCGACAACAGTAACGAGGCCATTTCTGATTGCGCGGGGAAGAAGTTTCTAGCGATCACCACAGCAAAAAAACTGTAAATGGTGAAGTCATACATTTCCAACGCGTTGCCCAGGGCGCACGCAACGGTGGCCTTTTTCGACGCTGAGCGGGCGGTAGCGGGGTCGCAAGTGAAAGCGGGTGCAGGGAGAGTGGACATCAGGGTGGTCCCGTCTTGTTCTGGTGTACCCCGACTATCATTTAATTTTTACTGCCTGGCACTTACGCTTTTAGGCGCGACTTAACCGATGGTTAATCCCTGTAGTGTTTGCCGGAGCCAAGCGCACTGAAACTGAGCCCAATGGTTCGATAACCGCACAGATGCACTTTTTGCGCCCGCCTCAAGCGGCTAATACGGAAAAATCTGACGCAACGATGCTGTAAGAGCCCCTACACGTACACCTTTCAGATGACTTTCAAGGCCCTTAACCAAATCGCAAGCCCTTGCGATATTTCTATGGCTGATCCTGCGTTCTATCCACCAACGGTATGAATACTCAGGTGCGCAGAGGCTCACTCGTGCTTAACGATGCACGGACCTCGTAGTAGAGGTCGCGGGCTGAGGTGGTCAGCGAGTGGCGGTCAGTACAGACCAGATAAATGGGGTACTCAGGAATGCTTTCCTCTACCCGAACCTGAACCAGTTCATTACTCAACCCCTGAGTGAGCATGTTGTCCAGACCCGCTTCGCTCAATGTCATGAACGCGTCGGAGTGATGGAGTAGATGAAGCGCCAGGAGCACCGACGAGCACTCGGTTATGCGCGCAGGCGGTTGAATGTGGTTGTCTTCGAACATCTGGTAGAACTGCGAAGAGTGATCGTGGATAGCATCGAGGCTGACCCAACTGGCCTGAAGCAGGTGGCGCAGCGAGCGTGCAGCCCTGAGTGGATGAGTTTTTCGGCAGACGACCAAACCGGGCATCCGGCTCAGCGATTCCCAATCCAGGTTGAGCCGCTGCGTGTGCTGTTGCGAAGTGATGGCGAAATCCAGCGTGCCGTCGCGTATCTGCTGGATGATCTGGTAGGGGCGTAGTTCTATCAGCCTTATGCACACTCTCGGGTTACGTATCTGGAAGGCAGTGATACTTTCACCCAGCCCTTTCAACACGGCCGTCAACGAAGTCACGCCAACGGTGACTTCACCGACCTGCATATCCTTGATGTTCTCAGCTTCCAGTTGTAGCCGACGCAAGCTCTCCATGGAGGACTGTGCATGGCGAATCAGGCGCCTTCCCTCATCAGTCAGGGTCATGCCTTTGTGCGACCGTTGCATGAGCGATAGACCAAGCTCACCCTCCAGTTCCTTGATCGAGCGGCTCAATGCAGGCTGCGTCACATGCAGCGCTTGAGATGCCTCGCTAAGGCTGCCGGTTTGGTGAACAGCTACCAATGCTTTTATTTGATGAAATTTCACGGGCAGTCGGGTCCTTACTCATGCGTGGTTAGCGAGCCTGAGTCAGTGTCCCCAGGCGCCGACATGCTCAAGGATTTATCTACCGCTATCAAGAGCATCGATGCTCAGGTGCTTGTTCCTAACCTGTCCGGTAATGGGCCATCATCGGAGTGACGCTGGGTTGGGCGATGCTGCAAAAAGGCCCAGTAGCTCATCGACCAAACACCGAATCTTAGGTCGTAGATGATTGCTTCTGGACCATAGTGCATGAACCTCGACCGGCTCCGGCTCAAAGTCCTGCAGCACCGGCACGAGTGCGCCCTTCGCGATCGATTGTTCCATCAGGCAGATGGGCATCTGGCAAATACCCAAGCCAGCCACGGCTGCCGCGATCATGGCCTCTGCATCATCGAACTGGTATGTCGCAGGCGGCGAATACTTCACAGGCTGGCCATCGTTGGTCATCTTCCACGGCAACAAGCCGCCACGACGATAACCAACGATGGCCCGGTGGCCGGCCATGTCCTCCAGTGTCTTGGGACAACCGAATTCGGTGAGGTATTCAGGAGCAGCACAGGTCACCCAACGGTGGGAGGTCAACCTCCGCGCGACCAGACCCGGCACGCTGTCGACGCTGCCGAATCGGATGGCCAGGTCGATTCCCTCGTCCGTCAGGTCGACCAACTGATCGCTGAAGGTCAATGTCAGTTGCAACTGCGGGAAGCGGCGACTCATGCTCAGCAATACGGGCAGCACCACTTGTTTGCCGAACGCCACGGGCATGTCCACCCTAAGCCGACCTGCTGGAACACCCAGCTGACTGCCAAAGCTGCTCTCGGTTGAACGTATCTCCTCCAGCGCCGATGACCAGACGGCAAAGTAGGCTTCGCCATCAGGCGAGAGGGACAGTTTCCGCGTGGATCGATAGAACAGACTCGTCCCTAGCCGCTCTTCCAGCCTGGCAATGGCTTTGCCAACTGCAGATTTCGAGAGCCCCAAGCGCTCAGCGGCTTCGGTGAAGGTAGCTGAGCGTGCTGTTACCAGGAATATGTTGATTCCGCTGAACGTGTCGTCAGTCATGCAGACTTACCAGGTAGACGAAAGTGCTACCCAAGAGGATACCTGAGTGCTCAACGCCCAGGGGGGAGGGCAAAGGTTTTGTCCAGCCATTGCGAGAAGTCAGCCAGCTCTGGCGCAACGATTTCGTGACCCATGTTGTAGTAGTGCGTTTCGTGGGCGACCCCAAGCGTGCTCAGCCAGGCGTCAGCTTCTTTCGCCCAGCGCTCCGGCAGCACGTTGTCGTCGTGGCCGTGGGCAATGAATGCGCGCAGATGTGTGCGACGATACGGTTCGGCGATGATGGGAGCCAGCTCACGCAGCATACGGCCGCTGAGGATCGCAAAGCCTGCCACCCGTTCAGGCTCGGTGAGGGCGACGCTGGCACTCATGATGCCGCCCTGGCTGAAGCCGGCAATCACAGTCGGCAACGCGGGGAGGGCATCAATGAAGCGCAGGAGAAGTTGACGGCTCGTCTCCGCCTGCACTTCATTGTACGAGGGGCCGTCGTTGGTAAACGTTACCTGGAACCAGGCAAATCCTTGAGGGCTGAGCTGCAAAGGACCACGAAGCAGAATCACTTCGAGCTCTTCGGGCAGCGAGGCAGCCAGACTCGCCAGATTGGCTTCGTTGGAACCAACGCCGTGCAACAGGATAAGGCGTCCTTTAGGCGCCGTAGCGGTGCACGCCTTACGGAAAATCAGACCCGTACCCGGTTCGCGAGCGGGGTCGGAGAACGTAGTGTCACGCATTGTTGGCATTGCCTCTGTTGAACTGAGTCGGCTCGGTGCGCGCTTGTGCCACCGAGTTGAAAAGATAACTGTCCATCGCCAGTACACCGTAGGTGATGCCACCCTCCAGAACCCGTGTCTGGTAGGTTTCCCCCGCAGCGCCTAAGGCAATGAGCAATGGCAGGAAGTGCTCGTCGGTGGGATGTGCCCGCTCGGCGGCAGGTGCCAAGCGCCGATAATCCAGAACTTGTGCGGTATCTCCAGCCGTAAGTGCCTGCGCTGTCCAGGCTGCAAATTGCTTGACGTACGCCTCGCCGTGAGTACTTGCACCCCTGAATTCGTAAAGGTTATGGGTCAGGCTGCCCGACGCGACGATCAACACGTTCATGTCGCGCAGTGGCTTCAATGCCTGGCCCAGCCTCAACGCGCTATGAGTATCAATTGGCATCGGCATGGAGACCTGGATCACGGGCGTGGACGCTTCGGGCGCAAGGTATAGAAGTGGTACCCATGCGCCGTGATCAAGCCCGCGGCGGGCATCCAACCGTGCCTTCCAGCCGGCATCGTTCAAAAGGTCCACGATTTCCTGTGCCAGAGGCGGCGCACCGGGTGCTGGATACTGCAGCTCGTACAGCGCGTCTGGGAAACCACCGAAATCATGGATGGTTTCCGGATGAGGGCTCGCCGTGACGCAGACTTCGCCGCGGGTCATCCAGTGCGGCGAGATGACCACAATGGCCCGAGGTTGCGTCAGCTCGCGACCGAGCTTGGCCAGTTGTTCACCAGCTTGGCCGGGCTCGATTGCGAACATGGGAGCACCATGAGACACAAAGAGAACAGGTAAAGACGTGTTCATGGGATATCCTCAAAAAACGATTACTTGCTCAACCACACTGGGGCAATCGACGTCCCCATACCTGCGCCATAGCCGAGATAGATGTTGAACCCGGCCAGTGGCTCTAGGTACCGCGCATTGATCAGCCCACCGGCGTCAGTGGTGTTCCAGCCCATGCTTTGGGCCAGTGCCATGGTCGTTTGTTTGGCGCGCTCATGGTCGGCGGCAACAAACACAGTGCCGCGTTGGTTGTCGGCGAATTCTGGGCCGTCGGCGAGCACCTGGGCGAACAGGGTGTTGAAGGCTTTTACGATGTGCGCTTGTGGCACCGCCTTGGCAATTTCCTCAGCAGCGCTGGATGAATGGCCAATGGTCAGCGACATGTAGCTAGCGCTAAGAGGGTTGGTGATATCGATCACCACCTTACCGTTCAGGTCGCCCAAACCGTGCAACGCAGGGACTGCATCTTCGTAGGCGGTCGCAATAATCACGGCATCGCTGTCGCCCAAGGCTTCAGATGCAGCGTACGCGGTGACATTCGGATACTGGTCTGCCAGCGCTTTTGCCTTGGCGAGATCGCGGCCGGCTATGCGCACGGTATGACCTGCCTTGGAGAGTTGATTGGCAAAACCCGAACCCATGTTGCCGGTGCCAATTACTGTGATTTTCATAGCTACCTCTCATCGTTGGTTTGCGTTTTCGATGAGCCCATTCTATAGGCTAGAAAAATGAGATAAATAAGCCAAATTGTGATTAATAATCTCGTTTGGTGAGATTATTGGTAGCGGCCGAAATAGAAAAGCCAAGACTTCAGGTCTTGGCTTTTCGGGGTAGTCAGGCAGTCGATCGCGGAGACTCAGCTCTCGTTTAAGCTGGCAAGATAGTAGGGTTGCGAACCTCATCCATCAGGATGCGCCTGCTATGAAAGCGTGCAGATCCGCGCTGAATTTCTCAGGGTTCTTGAAGGCCAGAAAATGGTCGCCGTGCTCGGCTTTGGTATAGACATGCAGTACTGAATCCGGGATGACGCTGCACATCCATCGCTGGCTTTCCAGCCAATCACTGTACTCACCTGAGAATACTGCAGTCGGTACATCTATTTTTGTACGAATGACATCGCGCCAATCATTGGTGGCATGGTCGAAGAGTACGCGTCCGGTGAATGCCATGTCGTCTTCGACGACTGCCTCCACCAGGCTCATTGCATTGTGATAATAGGGCGAATCAAGTGCCATGGCGCGCTCGAACACATGATTGGCCGAAACCAGCTGGTTGGTTGGGGTCATGCTCGTATACGACGCGATCATGCGTTCAACGGAGCTGGTGAATGCGCCAGCCTCAAGACGCTCCTGCTCCGACCAGTCCGCATGGCAGTAGATCGAAGGCGCCTGGTCAATGATGCTCAGGGTACGAATGCCTTGGGTGCCAAACAGGTCGATGTAGGCCCACATCACGGAGGCCCCCATGGACCAGCCGCAGTAATTTGCCTGGGCGATGTTCAAATGCTCGGCAAGTTCTTTCACATCCATGGCGAAGCGGGAGATGCGAGTCCCGTAGTTGACACGTTGCGAAAGACCCTGGTTACGAACGTCCAGCACATACACGTGATAATGCTTGCTTAGGATGTGCATGAGGTGGAAATACAGCGCGCCGTTCGCCGACCATCCCGGTATGAAGATCAAGGGGCGGCCGCTACCGGCTTCCCAGTAGCTCAAATGCACATCGTCACTGGTACGAAAGCTGCTGATCGTCAGCGCTTGGAAGTCAGCAGGTCGCAGAGGCTGACCAACGATTTCGTGGGGTAAATAGAAGCCGTCTCCTACGAGTGATCGAAGGGACAGTTTATTGATCGGGAAAGTCAAGATTCAGTCCTCAGGGGAAGGTTGAAAGCTCGCTTCAGCAAACACCCGGACGTGTGGGTACATGCAATTACGCGTTGCTGAAGGTTCCTGAAGGGTCATGTCCCATGGCCCAGTTCCTGCGTAGCTTGTGTCGGGCGATTTTCCAGCCCGCGTTAGTTCTGCGCAGGGTGAACTCATAGGGGCCGCCACAGGCGTAGCACTCGAAAGGCTTTGAGGTATCCGGCGCGGCGAAGAAGATCAACGAGGCGTTTGCAATTGCGGTATCTGTCCCTGTGATCTCGATTTGGAGGTTGGTGATCGAGTGCTGCAGGCCTTGGATATTGCCCTCGACGCTGGCGGCTTTGGCAATTTCTGCAGGGCCGTGAATTTCCCCCCACTCCTCATAATGCAATACGCCATCTTCGGTAAACGTATTACCAAAACTTTCAAAGTCATGCGTGTCGCAGACACGGCAATAGTGATTGAGTAGGGTGGTGATTGCTTCTTTGTCTTCAAGCCGCTGAAGACGCTGCTGCAGCGATTCCAAGACGGAGATCAAATTAGTGTCGTTCATGAATGGGTATCCTTCTTGAAAACGTACCGAGGTCGCCATACCGGTTCATCCAGGCCCAAAGCGGCTGTCCATCGATAATCAAACGGGGCAGCCTTGGTCGGATGGGGAGCCGGGCATCAAACCAGCTGCAGAACCTCTTGCACTGCCTTGCGGGGTTTCTGAGGCCAGTTCGAGGCGCCCGGATAACCTACGGTGACCAGCATCACGGGGACATCATTCGCGGTGAGGCCGAATGCTTTGGCAACCTCGGAGGCATCGAAACCAATCATCGGGGTCGACGCCAGCCCTTGACCCTGAGCTGCCAGCATCAACGTCATAGCGGCGAGCGAACCCGAGCGAATCGCCTCGTCACGTTGCAGTTGCAGGTTGTCCTGGTACATGCCAGTAGCAGCCTGTACCCACATGTCATAGACCGACTGGTCGATGATGCCAGCAGTGCGCGCGGGCTCCAGGGCATGCGGCAACGACTTGTGGGGCGCGAGCGTGCCGCACACGATGAACGTTACAGCCGCGTCCACTACTTTTTGCTGACCAAAGGCCAACGGCAGCAGTCGGGCTTTTTCTTCTGGGCTTCGCACCGCCAGGAATCGCCAGTTCTGGGAATTGAACGCCGAGGGTGCGAGTGTCGCCAGTTCAACCAGGTTGGCGATCTCTTGGTCAGTCAGGCGACGCTCGGTGTCGTACTGATTGACGGACGTGCGCGACCTGATGGCTTGAACAATCGTCGACATGAAGAACTCCTTGAATAAATCGATTAACGGCTGAAACCGTCGAATGGTGTCATGTACACGGCGCCGAACGGGTCGAGGCGCTTGCGGATTTCAGCATCTGGCGTGCCGTAGACGACCAGCCCTTTCACCGTGCACAACTCCAGGAAACGCGCGCCGAAAGGAGCGAAGGTGGTGTCTACATGACTAACGACTGCGTCGGCGTTGTAACGCTCCAGGATATGGACGGTGCTGGCGTCTTCATTCACGCTGTACTCATAAACCAGCGTGCCAGGCTCTTGTTGAGTGACCGCTACGATCTGGCTGATCAGCGCTTTGAATTCTGCAAAGTCGTGCGGTTTGACAGCGAGTGTAAACAGGCAGGAGATGTAGGGATGCATAGGATGTACCCGAGGTGATCTGACTTTGAAAGAAGCGCGCCGCGACGGGGCAACGGCGCGAGGCTGGTCCCATGGCTCAAGTGTTTTCGGGATTTTCCCCAAACAACTTGCCGGCACCCGCCCAATCGGAAGGTTTGACATCTTCGAAGATGACATAGATGTACTCGGCGGGAGTGCCGGTGTTTTTTACGATCGTCTCGGTAATATCTGCGGCAACTGTGGCTTTTTGCGCATGATCTTTACCTTCGAACCAGCTGACACGTACTACAGGCATGTGAACGACCCTCTTGAGTAATGATTAGGCGGATGCCTCAAAGCATGGGCTGACGGCAAGAGAGCAGGCGCTACGTCAGCAGAAGAGGCAAGTGATGTCTGCTCTCGAATCAAGCGATGCATTTATCGTAATGTAGAAATTGAAATCGATAAATGGCTTAAATATCCGAGATTTGTAGAAATGGATTCTACCTAGGCCGAGGCGGGGGAGCGGGGCATGAAAATCCCGGCCAGCGAAACGGGAGCGAGCATCTGGCCGGGCAAAAAGGGCTAATTGAGGGAGCTTTGAGCTAGCAGTAAGCTCACACTTTGACGCCAGGTTTGGCTGCGAAAGGACCTTCACCCAGAAGCGCCACGACCAGTGCACTGATGGTCAGGAAAATCGGATATTCCCAGCCGCCGTTAGCATTGGTGAAGCTCCAGCCATTACCAAAATGGACGGTCGCGGCGACGAACAGCTGAATCACGGCAATCGCAGCCACCCAACGAGCATACACACCCAGCACCAGCATCAAACCGCCAATGACTTCGAATGCCATGACCGGGTAAGCCAGAAAGCCCGGGAAGCCAATTGACTCGAAGAAGCCAGCAGTACCGGCAGGTGTGAAAACGAAGACCTTGGTAAGGCCATGTGCAATGAACATGATGCCCAGGGCCAGTCGCATGGCAAGGGCGGCGTAGGGGGCGGTACGAGTATCGATCATGATGGTTATCCGCTTTCTAAATTAAGTTGTTGGTGCGTTCGATCTGCCTGGACAAGGCCGATGAGCACAGTCTATAGATTTGATTTTTGGGATAAACTCACTTAAATGTGACTTACCGTTCCGCTTAGTGAGATAAAAATGGATCGCGCACTTGAGATGCAGGTGTTCTGCACTGTCGTGGACAAAAGCAGTTTCATCGGCGCTGCAGAACCGCTGGATATGTCCAAGGCTGCAGTGTCGCGCCATGTCAACGCGTTGGAAGAGCGCCTTGGGGTGCGGTTGATTCAGCGCACGACCCGGCGGCTGTCGTTGACGGACGAAGGGCGACAGTTCTATCACCAGGCCCGGGAAGTGCTGGCATTGATGGACCAGGCAGAAGAGGCAGTGACCTCAGCCTCGCCTGAACCTGCAGGGGTACTGCGTGTCAATGCGCCCGTGAGCTTTGGGGTGCTTCACCTTGCGCCGGTCTGGGCTGACTTCATGCGGCTGTATCCAAAGATCGAGTTGGATATCAGCCTCAACGACAGGCAAGTCGACTTGGTTGACGAGGGCTTCGATGCCGCTGTCCGCATTGCCCGCATGGAAAGCTCATCGCTTGTTGGCCGGCGGCTTGCCAGTACACGGATGCGACTGTGCGCTTCCCCCGATTACCTGTCTGCCAACCCGCCAATAACCACGCTGTCGGACCTGGAACAACACGGTGCAGTCGCCTACACGAATTTCTCGAGCGGCAATGAGTGGCATTTTACAGGGCCCTCTGGCCCTGAGAGCGTTCGCACCCGCTCGACGGTGCGTTGCAACAATGGCGATACGTGCCGCAGCATCACAGTGGGCGGGGGCGGTATCTCGCTGCAGCCGAGCTTCATGGTCAGTGAAGACCTGCGCACGGGCCTGCTGGTGGAGCTGTTACCTGAGTACCGGTCCATTGAGCTGGGTGTCTACATTGTCTACCCCACACGCAAACATCTGGCCCCCAAAGTTCGAGCGCTTATCAATTTTCTGTCAGACCGCTTTGCTTCACCGCCTTGGATCGACTGAACGCTAACCAAGTAGAATACAAGGCTACCAATTTTGGATTTATACCTGGTTTAACAACGTCAAGCTCTACATTAGGATGGGGTCATCTATGCACGTCTTCCCTGGTAGTCAACATCGGGCGGCGTGTGCATCTTCAATCTGGAGTAAGAACGCGTTATGCATATTCGACTCGACGGTAAGACCGCACTAGTGACCGCATCGACTGGTGGGATTGGTCTGGCTATTGCCAAAGGCCTGGCTAGCACTGGCGCTCAAGTGGTCATCAATGGGCGCAGTGAGGCATCAGTGGCCAAGGCGAAGGCCGAGCTGTTGGCGGTGGCGCCAAGCGCAAGCATCGTTACGGTGGTGGCTGATCTAGGTACTGCCGACGGGGTTGAGCAGCTCATCGACGCCCTGCCACATATCGATATCTTGGTAAACAATGCCGGCATCTATGGTGTTCGGGACTTTTTTGAAACCGACGACGCCTGCTGGGATGAATACTGGCAAACCAATGTGATGTCGGGGGTTCGCTTGAGCCGCGCACTGGTGCCGGCAATGCAGGCACGTGGCTGGGGGAGGGTGGTGTTCATCGCTTCGGAGTCCGCGCGCAATATTCCGGCAGACATGGTTCATTACGGGGTCTCGAAAACGGCCCAATTGGCACTTTCTCGCGGGCTGGCAAAGCGATTGGCGGGTAGCGGCATTACGGTAAACAGTGTGTTGCCTGGCCCGACGCTTTCCGATGGGCTGGCGCAGATGCTGGAAGAAGAGCGCGCGCGCACAGGTAAAACTGTCGAGGCGCTGGCGGCCGAATTCGTCATGGCGCATCGGCCCACGTCTTTGATTCAGCGTGCAGCAACGGTGGACGAGGTTGCCAACATGGTGGTCTACGTCTGTTCGACACTGGCTTCAGCGACCAGCGGCGCTGCACTTCGTGTGGATGGCGGGGTGGTTGACGACATTGTCTGAATGCACGTCGGAGCGGGATCACTCTCGCTCCGGACCTGGGTTATCAATCGTTGAGCAGGTCTGCAATGGACTCTGCAGCTAACTGATAGGATCGGCAGCGTGCGACAGGGTCATGGATTCGCGCATCAATCATCAGCTCATCGACTTGCGTGGTGGCGATGAACTGACGAAGCCAGGTGCCGACGTCGGCAATATCCCCTATCGCGGTACAGGCCATGGCCTGGTTCAAACCTTCGCGGTCGAAGTTGGAAATCTTGTCCAGATACCCTTCTTCGGGCAGTGGCAACAACCCGGCCCGCCCAGCGTGCAGCTTAACGACCCATTGCTGGTGCGAGCTTGCCAGCCAATGCGCTTCGGCCCGTGTGGGGGCTGCAATCACGTTCACGCCTGCCATTACGTAGGGTTTGGCAAGGAACTCCGAGGGGCGGAAGCTCGTACGGTAATGCTCGATTGCCTGCATCAGCATTTGCGGTGCGAAGTGTGAAGCGAATGCGTAAGGAAGCCCCATTCTGGCAGCCAGATCTGCGCCCTGCAGGCCAGAACCCAGCACCCATACCGGTACGTCGTGGCGCCCTGGAAGGGCCCGGACCGGCTCGCGTCCGTTGTTTTGCAGGTAATTGATCAGCCGGGAAACATCCTGGGCAAAGTCGCGTTCTTGCGCCACGCCGCGGATGGCGCGAATGGTCGGGCCGCCACTACCAGGAGCACGGCCCACACCCAGGTCGATGCGGTCAGGGAACAACGTATGCAGCGTGCCGAACTGCTCGGCGACGATCAGTGGCGAATGATTGGGCAACATGATGCCCCCGGCGCCGACGCGCAGTGTCGATGTCGATGCAGCCAGGTGCTGGATGATCAACGGCGTGGCCATCGAGCCGATGCCGGGCAGATCGTGATGCTCAGCGATCCAGTAACGACGATAGCCGTGCTGCTCGACATGCCGGGCCAGCAACCGGGCGCCTTCGAGCGTATCGGAAAAGGTGTTGCCTTCCCCGATCATCATCAAATCAAGTACTGAAAGTGCAGTCATGTGAGCTCCTGGTAGAAGGAGGGCGCCGGGCTTCGTTGCGCAGCACCCAGAGCGTTAGCGAGCAAGCGGGATGTCTGCCCAGGTAGGGTGTTCTGCCAGTCGTTGCTGGATGCCGCGCATGGCGTTGAGCGATCGCTGAAGCTTGAGATAGACATCACCGCAGTAATCCCAGCCCAGCAGGCCGATCCGGCCCTCGTAGCCCATGCGCTGAAGGGCGCCGAGCAACGCGAAATTGTCCAGCTCGCCTCGGTCTGGCGGCTCCATGGTCGCAACGCCACCCCAACCCAGCTGTGAAAGGGTCGAGCCTGAAGTGGTGACTTGCATCAGCCACGGCTTCATGGCGTCCAGACGCCCTTGCAGGTCACCTTCCTGGCTGGCATACCAGTGGTAGCCGTTGAACACCGCACCGAGTCGAGGGTGATCGAAAAATCGACAAATCTCCACGACATGGGATGTGGTTTCGGTGACATGGTTGCGATGTGGGTAAAGCGCAAGCTTCAGCCCTCGGCGCTCGACAACGGGTAGCAACCGCTCGATGGTCTGCAGGATTGCCTTAACGCCGTTAACAGAGGTTTGAACCGCCAGTTCGATGAGTTCCACGCCCTCGACCGATTCGATGATCTGCCTGACCAGATGATCATTGCGTCCTTCATGCAATACCAGGTACAGAGCTGCTACATCCAGCCCATGCTTATCCTTCACCTGCGGCAGTAGTTTCAAATCCGTGAGGGGATGTCCGCTCCAGGCCGCCACGGTTATGGCGTCATAGCCGACTTCAGCGACCATCTCGCATTGCGACTGGAAACTGTAGACCCCCATTGAGGTGTAGAAAAACGAGTCCAGCGCGTGGATGGGGTTGTTCATAGGGTTCATCGGTTACCGCCGAATCATCGTGGGAGATCGGTCATGAGTGCCCAGTGCGGGTTACGTGCCAGGCGCTCCTCCATTGAGCGGAAGGCCGTAAGCGAACGCTGCAGGTTACCGTGTACGTCGCCGCCCATGCTTTCCCACCCGAGGAACCCATAGCGCCCCTCGTATCCACGGCGCTCCAGCGCGCCGAGCAACACGAAGTTGTCCATTTCCCCTTCGTCCAGCGGCTCGATGGTTGCCGCGCCACCCCAGCCAAGCGGGGACAGGCGGCAACCCGCGATGTTCACTTGGCGCAGCCAGGGCATCACGGCATCCAGCCGCTGCTCCAGCGCCCCTTCCTGGCAGGCATACCAGTGGTATCCGTTGAAGACGATACCCAGGTTGGGATGATCGAAACGCTCACAGAGGTCCACGGCCTCCTGAGTGGTCTGCATGCCATAGCGAATATGTGGATACAGAGCGATCTGGATGCCGCGTCGCTCGCAGATAGGCAGCAGTTGGTCGAGCATGCGCAGGTCGTGGTCCTGCACGCGGTCACCGGAGTGCAGGGCCAGTTCTACCGAACTACAGCCCTCGAGTGTCTCGAACAGGTTGATCAAACGTGCTTCCAAGCCTTGGCGGTAGATCGCATAGATGGCGCCTACATCAAGACCCCACTCGCGCTTCACCTTTGGCAAGTCCCTGAGTTCAGAACTCCAGGAAGACACGGTGATACCTTGGTAACCCAGTGAGGCGAGCATTTCGCATTGCACCGCCAGCGGGTAGGTCCCCAGCTTGGTCTGAAAGATGAAATCCATCGCATGGACAGTGTGTTGCATCGTGAAAACTCCGTGGGAATGGGCTATATGCCTGCCGGTACATGGCTAGGAAAATGCGGAAGCACGTACTCACCAAGCTCATCGATGACTTCGGAGGCTGGGCGGCGTTGCGGCTTGAAATTCAGTGCAACATGCGAAACGCCTTGGTCCTGCTGACGCAACCATAAATCGATGAGGGTATTGCGGCCGGCGCGCATCACCCGCCCTTGCTGCAGAGGGGCATTCGGTTCTGGATCAAGGTCGAAGAAGGTGCCGTAGCCGTACGGTTTGAACGGTTTACCGGCAGAGGCCTGGTGCCACTGGGAGACGATGCTCGGGACGCGGATGGGATCATTGAGGTAGCCGATCATGCCGTCAGTGTGTTCGGCAATCCATGCGGGCGTTTGTCCGGCCATGCCCACAACCAGCGTTGGCAGCCGCGGCGCCAGTGGTTTGGGTATCAGGTCGAGGTTGCCATTAAGCTGCCCGTGGAACAGTGAAGAAAAGGTGGGCCAATCCTGTTCAGTGGCCGCCCTGAGTACCGCGAGGGCATCACGGAAGCGATCGGCGCGGCTATCGAATTCAACGCCGAATGCCGGATATTCGATGGGCCGATCGCCCCCTGCGAGGCCAAGAATCAAGCGCCCTCCCAGGAGCTGATCGACGCTTGCAGCCTGTTTTGCCACGATGAGTGGATCGCGCAGAGGGAGCACTATACCGGCAGTGCCGATCGCTATATTGCGCGTGACTGCGGCGAGATACCCCGCGTACACCAGTGGATCCAGCACCTGTGCGACATCACCGAAATGCGGGTCGTAGAAAGGCACGTCCCTCAGCCAGATGGCCGAGAATCCCGCCTCATCGACTTTTTGAGCCATAGCCGTGTGGTCGGCCAAGGTTGGGCCAGGCGTATCAGGGTAGCTTTCCAAGGGTGCAATGAAGCCGAACGTCAGGTGCCCGGGGCGAAATACTCTTGCAAAGCCCCGATGGCTGGACAGCTCGTCCGGCAAAGCGGCGTAGGACTGTTTAAAGCTCATCTTTACCTCGTCGATTCGATCGAGCGCATCATCACTGCTCGATCACAGCGTTTGAACGACTATAAAGAGGAAATCCTGAGAGAAAAATAAGCTACAATTCCGATCATTCCGGAATATTTGGATCTAATCATGCCTGCAATGATGGACCAGTTGGGTGCCTTGGGGGCGTTTGTCCATGCTGCAGAAGCCCGCAGTTTCACAGAGGCGGGGAGGCGTCTGGAGGTGTCCTCATCCGCTATTGGCAAAGCCGTGGCCCGTTTGGAAGAGCGGCTGGGCGTTCGGCTGTTTCATCGCTCTACCCGAGCCATCACCCTCACGCCTGAAGGCGCGCTGTTTCTGGAGCGCTGCCACCGAATCTTTGCCGAGCTGGAAGTAGCTGAGCGTGAGCTGCATCAAGCGGCGGCCAAACCGCAAGGAAAGTTGCGGCTCAGCTTGCCGCAGTTGGGTATGCGCCTGATGCCCCATTTGATTGCATTTCAACAGACCTACCCGGCCGTGGAACTGGAAATGGATTTTAGCGATCGTCTGGTGAATGTGATCGAGGAGGGGTTTGATGCGGTCATGCGCATCGGTGAAGTGGAAGATTCCAGGTTGATGATGCGCAGGCTGCAAGGGTTCAGCCATCGCATTGTCGCCACCCCAGAATATCTGGAGCAACGTGGAACGCCGAAGCACCCCTATGACCTGGCAAGCCACGCGTGTTTACACTACCGCTATCCCTCAAGCGGCAAGCTGGATGCCTGGCCGTTGACTGAAGACGGCAAGCCTGTGCATCTGGACCTCCCTCAAAGTGCCGTTGCCAATGCCATCGACCCGTTGATGGCAATGGCTGAAGCCGGGCAGGGGATCGCTTGCCTCCCCGACTTCATTTTGGTTGACGCGCTTGCTAGGGGGCGCTTGATATCTTTGCTGGAAGCGTATGTATCAGACCGGCGCAGTTTCACCATTTTGTGGCCGTCGAGCCGTCAGCCGTTACCCAAGATCAAGGCCTTTGTCGACTTCATGGTCGCACGCCTTCCGGCGGACCGCGGCTAAGTCAAGGCAGGCAGTGCGTTTACAGCGTGTCTTGCAGGGCCTTCAACATGCTTTGGATCAGCGCTTCGTTACGGCTGAAGAATTTGCTTCTTCCTTGCTGATTAACCAATAGCAGACCCACGCCCTGCAACTGCGCCAAATGCGTCGACATGGTTGATTGGGCGAGATCGCAGCGCTGAAAGATCTGTTGCGCGCAGACGCCGAATGCGTGGCCATAGGACTGATCAGGAAAGTGCAGCGCAGGCTGTTTCAGCCACGTGAGTATCTGGCGACGGATCGGATGTGCCAACACTTTGATCAACGCATCAAGGTCTTCAGCTGCTACCGGGGTGCGCGGGTCGGTCAAGGCATAGCTCCTGTGCAAGGGAATGAGGCAAGGGTGTTCAGGACGCTTGTGAAGCGTCACGCCAGCCATGGCTACCGGGTGGGTGTTTCCTGATCCGAGAACAGGTCGAACATCAACTGTCGCAACCAGCGATTGGCGGGGTCCTTGTTGAAACGGGCATGCCAGAAGAGGTTGATTTCGATGTTTGGCAGTTCAACCGGGGGCGGCAATATACACAGATTGAAAGGGCCTTCACAGCTTGTTGCGAAACGCTCGGGCACGGTCGCAAGCAGGTCGGTTCGCTGCAGAATGTGACCTACTGCGACGAAGTGTGGCACTTCCAGGCGAACATTGCGGACAACGCCTGCTCTGGCATAAAAAGCGTCGACTTCTCCATGGCCAGTATTGGCGGCAACGACCTTGACGTGGTCATAGCGGGTGAAGCGCTCCACGGTCAATGGTTCTTGTGTGGCCGGGTGACCTGCACGGCACAGGCACACGTAGCGATGATGGAACAGGCGACGCTGGAAGAAACCTGCTTGCAAATGAGGCAGCAGGCCGACGGCCAAGTCGATGGTGCCGTTTTGCAAACCTTCGGACAAGGTATCTGCGGTATTGCGCAGTGTGCTGATAGTGCAGCCTGGTGCGAGCTCCGCCAAAGCGTCCATCAGTTTAGGCATGAAGTAGATTTCGCCGATGTCGGTCATGGCCATGGTGAAGCGCCGATTGCACGTGAGAGGGTCGAAAATATCCTGTCGACCCAGTGCATCTCGCAGCGTCTGAATGGCGAGTGTGACCGGTTCAGCCAACTGCAGCGCATAGGGCGTGGGCTCCATACCCTGATAGGTGCGAACGAACAACTCATCTTGCAGCGCCGTGCGCAGCCGTTTGAGTGCATTGCTCATCGCGGGCTGGGTCAGGTCAAGGTTTTCTGCTGCGGTGGACACCTTGCGGTCGATCAGCAGCTGGTTGAACACCAGTAGCAGGTTCAGGTCCAGGTCGCGTAATTCCATGATGCCTCTTCAGAACTTATCGATTGATGGTCGAGATGATTGCCAGGCAACGCTGAGTAATCGGGCTGATGTCATTGGCTCGACGACTGAGAATGATCGGGGAGACGGCCTCGCTTTCTTCCAGCCATGCATAGGTCAAGTCGGCGCGATGCTGCTGCTGGACCGAGGCGGGAACGAGGGTAATGCCAAGCCCTGCCGCGACAAGACCCAAGGCGGTCTGCAACTCGTTGGCCCATTGGGATACCTGTATGCCCATGCCATGGTTGGCGAACAGCGCCAGGACATGGTCGGCGTAACTGGGCCGAGGGTTGGCCGGGTAAAGTACAAAGCGTTCCTTTGACAAACGTTCCAGCGTTATCGGTTGGCCTATCAAGTGATGCCCAACGGGCAGCACAGCGACCAATGGGTCCTCACGCAAAACTTGCTGATGGATAGCCGGGTCGTCGAAATGAATTCGGCCAAAGCCAATATCGATGCGCCCGCTCTTGAGCGCCTCGATCTGCTGCAACGTGGTCATCTCTTGCAGCCCCAACTCCAGGTCTGCATCGCGCCGAAGTTCCCTGATCAGTTCCGGCAGCACGGCATAGAGTGTTGACGGCGCGAAGCCTATGCCAAGCCATTGGCGTTGACCTTGGGCTATGCGTCGGGTGTTTTCGCATAGCTGCTTAAGCTGTTTGAGCAAGGTGTCGCTCTGCTCGTAAAAAAAGCGGCCGGCTTCGGTCAACTGCAGCGGTCGACTGCGTTCCAGCAATGTTGCGCCCAAATGCTCTTCCAACTGTTGAATCTGCCGACTCAGGGGTGGCTGGGCGATGTTCAGGCGCTCTGCAGCACGCGTGAAATTCAGTGTCTGCGCAACGGCCTGAAAATAGCGAATATGCCTGAGCTCCACAATACCTCCTGAGCATGGTTCGAGATGGAAAGGATATTGGACTCAATGAATACAACGGGTCGATCCTACGGTACACGAAACAAGATTCGATGAGTATTGATCCCTTTATGGCGAACCTTACCTCGAGCGTTTCCGCGACGTGCGCCGCAGGCATAAAGCAGGGCAAGTGAATGGCGGTACAGCCCTCATGGCTGGATACCCTGCCTCACCCTTGGCCGATGCGAAGGATTACGCAGATGTCGGCGTAGAAAGGATTCAGCTCCTTAATCAAAAAACAAAAATAAAAAGGCTGCACATGAAAAGCGTATCCAAGCCCTTGCTGTATTCATGCTTGCTCAGCTCAGCATCCCTGGCGCTCGCGCAGGGTACAAACGAGCTCAAATTACCGCCTGCTGCAACAATTGCATGGGCGGACAATCCGATATACCTGGCGGACGAGGCTATCCGCAGCAAGGATTTTCTCGGTTCAATCCGATACATCCCCCTGTCCGGCGATGCCCGTGACTACCTCTCCATTGGTGGTGAAATTCGCTACCAGTACCAGGACTATCAGCACGCGCTGCTCGGGGTTGGTGGCCGTTCGAACCCGAACAGCATGCTGCAACAGCGCCTCAGGCTCAGTGCAGATCTGAATCTGAGCAATGGCTTGCGTGTGTTCACCGAGTTGGGCGACAACCGCGAATTCTTTTCCGAGCGTGTAAGCCGTTTTAACCGAGACAAGACCGATATCCAGCAGATGTTCGTCGAGTACACCGCGGGTGATGACGCCTATGGCATAGCTTCGCTGCGTGGCGGTCGGTTCGTCATGCCGATGGGCAGCGTACGCCTTGCCGGGCTGCGCGAAGGCGCCAACGTGCGCTACACCTACGACGGTATCAAACTGTCCTGGCTAACGCCGGCCAAGACCCGATGGGAGCTATTCTCGGTCAGCCCGACCCAGATCGACCCTTTGAAATTCGATGACCAGCGCGACAAGGCGCAGGATTTCTCGGGAATTTATGGCACTGGGGTATGGCATCCGCTGGACAGCAATGTCGATGTGTTCGCATACACCTACGGCCGAGATAACGCGGTGTACACCAGTATTTCCGGCAATGAGCGGCGCAACAGCTACGGGGTTCGCCTGTACCGCCAGTCATCCTCCTGGGATTACGACATTGAGGCTGTGGCCCAGGGTGGGACCAGCGGCGGTCAAAGCATCCGCGCCTGGGGGCTGATGACGCAGGGCGGGTATACCTTCAGTGATGTTGCACTGACGCCCCGCCTGGGGTTTCGAGCCAACGCATTCAGTGGCGATGATGACCCGAACGACAACACCCTCGGCGACTTCGTGGCCCCCGCATTGGCATCAGGCCTGGTTTATACAGATGCCAACTGGTTCACCGCGACCAACATGATCAACATCGCGCCGGTGGCATCGGTCAAGTTTTCCCAGGACCTTAAGCTTGAAATGAACGTCGACTACCTCATGCGTCAAAGTACGGATGATGGCATCTACTACCTCCCCACCAGTGCGCCATACGCGGCTAACCAAGGCAACGCGCGGCACGTCGCGACCAATACCAACATCATGCTCGACTGGCGTATCAACCGTTTCACCACGGTTCACGCGATGTACACGCATGTGCAGGCGGGGGAGGCCCTAGAGGATATCGGCGGCAAGGACAGCGATTACTTCGGCGTCTACACCCAATTCGTTTTCTGATCCGCCAACTGGCGTCGTCAAACAATAACAATGGAGTTCGCGATGTTTGATATGCGTAAACCGAATCTGATCTGTGCTGCTGCCTTGGCTGCTGGCTTGAGCTGGCTGTCGCAACCTAGTGCTGACGCCGCTTCGATAGACAAGACCAGCCGCCCCAACATCGTGCTAATCGTCGCGGACGATATGGGCTACTCGGATTTGAGTGCTTTCGGCAGTGAGATCCAGACGCCCAACCTCGACGCCATTGCACGCCAAGGGGTGACGTTGAGCAATTACCATACCGCGCCCACGTGTTCGCCCACCCGATCCATGCTCATGAGTGGCACTGACAATCATATCGCCGGGGTTGGAACCATGGCTGAGCTGGTGTTACCTGAACAGGTCGGCAAGCGTGGTTACGAAGGGTATCTGACTGATCGGGTGGTCGCCTTCCCCAAGCTGCTTCAGGCCAATGGCTACCGCACCCTGATGGTTGGCAAGTGGCATTTGGGCAAAACGCCGGAGCTCAGCCCCAAGGCCCGTGGCTTCGACCAATCATTTGCCTTGATCGAAGGATCCGCTGATCACTTCACGCAAGGTGGCACCACTGACCGCAACCCCAAGGCAACCTATCGCCTCAATGGCGAAAACATCGACCTTCCGAAAGACTTCGGTTTCTCGTCAGACTATTTCACCCGTACGGCAATCGAGCAGATTGGCGCCTCCACCGGCAAACCTTTCTTCGCCTATCTGGCGTATACCGCGCCTCACTGGCCGTTGCAGGTACCCACAGCCTATCTGGAGCGCTATCGCGGGTTCTACGATAAAGGCTATGTAAATGTTGCCGAGGCGCGCCTCAAGCGGATGAAAGCAATGGGGCTGGTGGCCGCGGATGTACAAATCAATCCAGGCCCTGGTGTATGGCCAACCTGGGAGCAATTGTCGCCCCGCGAGCGAGCGCTCGAGGCGCGCAGGATGGAAATCTACGCGGCCATGATCACCAACCTTGACGACAATGTCGGTAAGTTGGTCAAGCATCTGAAGGCAACGGGGCAATATGACAATACCGTGTTCGTATTCTTCTCGGACAACGGCGCGGAGGGCAGCAACCCTGAGGATGTCACACCCAATAACGCCAAGTGGATCGCCGATAACTTTGACAACTCGCTTGAGAACATTGGCAAGCCAGGGTCGTTCGCCGGTTATGGGCCCAACTGGGCTCGCGTGAGCTCCACACCCTTCAGGATGTATAAAGCCTTCACATACGAAGGCGGCATTCGCACTGCCGCGTTCATTGCCGGGCCGGGCATGCGCCACGGTGAAATCTCTGATGCTTACGTCAGCGTGAAGGACCTGGCACCCACCTTCCTGGAGCTGGCCAAGGTGGAGCATCCCGCCGTTCGTGACAGTGCCATCGAGAAGATGCAAGGCACCTCGGCGGTGGCATTCCTCAAGGGCGCGCACCCGGCTGTCCACCCGGCCGACCAATTGCAGTGCACCGAGTTGTTCGGTCGCGTGTCGCTACTGCAAGGCGACTGGAAGATGACGTTCAGCAACACGCCTTGGGGGCCTGGTAAATGGGAGTTGTTCGATATCCGCAAGGACCCGACCGAAAGACTCGACCTGGCCGTTCAACATCCGCAGGTCACTCAAAAGATGCTGAGCCAGTGGCAGGAATGCCAAGCCCGCAACGGCATCAACTGGGATGAGCAGTTGGCCAAGAAAATCCGTTTCGGGAACGAGATAAAGCACTATGAAACTGCCGACAAACAGCCGCTTTGAACCTGAGCAGCAAGAGGCTGACTGGGTGTGGATCGAGCCTGGTCGCTTCCTCATGGGCTCTGACAGGCATTACCCCGAGGAAGCACCAGCGCATTGGGAGGAGGTGGCAGGCTTCTGGATCCAGAGTACGCCTGTCACCAATGCAATGTTCGCTAGGTTCGTCGCCCGAACGGGCTACGTCACGCAGGCCGAGCGCCCCCTTGATCCACGGGACTATCCTGGAGTGGCCCAGGCGCACCTGCGGCCCGCGTCGCTGGTATTCACACCGCCATCGGGGACTGTGTCACTGGATGATGTGAGCCGATGGTGGGCGCTGGTGCCCGGTGCCGACTGGCGCCATCCGCTTGGGCCAGGGTCGGATCTGCAGGGGATGGCTCAGCATCCTGTCGTGCATGTGGGCCTGGAGGATGCTTTGGCCTATGCGCAATGGGCAGGTTGTGACCTGCCTGGGGAGCCTGAATGGGAGTACGCCGCCTGGGGCGGCACTCAGCAGGGCGAGTTTGTCTGGGGGCACCAGCTGGTGCCAGAGGGCAAGCACATGGCCAACACCTGGCAGGGCAATTTCCCGGCCGAAAACCTGCAAACCGATGGCTACAGCCGTACCTCACCCGTGGGTGCGTTCCCAGCGAACGGGTATGGGCTGTACGACATGATTGGCAACGTGTGGGAGTGGACCACCACCGTGTTTCAGCCATCGCATGCGAGCCCGCGCAAATCTTGTTGCGCGAATGCAAGGAGCGCGGCGCAGATGAAAGTGCTCAAGGGCGGTTCGCACCTCTGCGCCCCCAATTACTGTCAGCGCTACCGACCCCCGGCACGCTCCCCCCAGGCGACGGATACAACCAGTTCCCATATCGGCTTCCGCTGCGTGAAGCGGTAACCAATATTCAGGATGGAAATACTCGGTATTTGTTTTGCGGCATGTGAGACCTCTGCCGGCTTGGTCATGATGACCCCAAGCGCTTCACAGCCTGTTGGCATGCACGCCAACGGTTGAGGGGCGCAAAAAGGGTGTGCAACCCACCATAACAATTACAAGAATGAGCAATGCCATGCGAACAATCGACGTTTCGGCCCTGATCGATGGGGCACGTTTCAATGCCTTTCATGCGCGAGTTCTGGTCTGGTGCGCGCTGATCATCATCTTCGACGGCTACGACCTGGTTATCTACGGTGTAGTGTTGCCGTCACTCATGTCCGAATGGGGACTCAGCTCGCTGCAGGCTGGCGCATTGGGAAGCTGTGCACTGGTCGGGATGATGCTGGGCGCCTTGTTCTTCGGGTCGATCTCGGACCGGATCGGCCGTCGCAAGACCATCATGATCTGTGTGCTGCTGTTCAGCGGCGTCACCGCGTTGAACGGTTTTGCGTCCAGCCCTGAAATCTTTGCGCTGTGCCGCTTCATCGCGGGCCTGGGAATCGGCGGCGTGATGCCGAATGTCGTCGCCCTGATGAATGAGTACGCCCCGAAGAAATCACGCAGCACCCTGGTTGCAATCATGTTCAGCGGGTATTCGCTGGGCGGGATGTTATCTGCCGGGCTGGGGATGCTGTTCATTCCCCAGTGGGGCTGGCAAGCGGTGTTCTATGTGGCCTTGATCCCGCTGCTGATGCTCCCGCTGCTGCTTCGCCAGTTGCCAGAGTCGATGGACTTCCTGCTGCGCAGCGGCCAGATCGAGCAGGCCAAAACCGTATTGGCCCTAACCACGCCAAGCTATCTGCCAGAAGCTGATGATCAACTGGTCCATGCGGTTTCGCGGGGGGCCACGGCTTCGATCGGTGAGCTTTTTCGCGATGGCCGCTTGATCAGCACCTTGGCCCTGTGGATTGCGTTCTTCTGTTGCCTGTTGATGGTTTATGCGCTGAGCTCATGGTTACCCAAGATCATGAGCAGTGCAGGGTATGGGCTCAACTCCAGTCTGGCGTTTCTGCTGGTGCTCAATGGTGGTGCCATTGTAGGCGCCATCGCGGGTGGCTGGCTCGGCGACCGGGTGGGCATCGCCAGGGTGTTGCTGTTGTTCTTCGCCTGCGGAGCGTTGTCATTGAGCCTGCTGGCAATCAAAGCGCCATTGGCTGTGCTCTATCTGCTGATAGCTATTGCCGGCGCTTGCACCATCGGCACGCAGATCCTCGCCAATGCTTGCGCTGTGCAGTATTACCCGCCCCACGTGCGGTCCACAGGGCTGGGCTGGGCAATGGGAATAGGGCGCACTGGCGCAATTATCGGGCCGGTACTGGGCGGTGTATTGCATGGCTCCAGCTTGCCGCTACAGGCCAGCTTCCTGTTTTTTGCCATCCCCGGCGTCATAGGTGCCGCCGCGATACTTGTATTTCTGAAGCGTCGCAAGGAAATCCCGCCCGTACAGATCAGTCCACAAACTGTGTCCTGAGGGCTGACGACCAATATTCATGGCTGTGATGTTGTTTATGGGTTTGACGGTATTTATCAATGGCGGTGCAACGGTAATGATCCGGTAACACCAATAACAATCAGCCCCAAGGGTACCTTGCTATGCAAAATTCTACTTCTGCTCTGAACGTTTCGATTATCGGTGGTGGTATCGCTGGCGTGGCTCTGGCACTGGACTTGTGCCGTCATGCTCATCTGAATGTGCAGCTGTTCGAAGCCGCTCCCGCTTTCGGTGAAGTAGGCGCCGGCGTGTCCTTTGGCGCCAACGCCGTGCGTGCTATCGCGGGTCTCGGTATCGCCGAACCTTACGGCAAGATCGCCGACAGCAACCCTGCCCCTTGGCAGGACATCTGGTTCGAATGGCGCAATGGGCGTGATGCCAAATACCTCGGTTGCAGCGTTGCCGAAGGTGTAGGGCAGTCGTCGGTGCACCGTGCCGACTTTCTCGACGCCCTCGCTAGCCAGTTGCCCGACGGTATTGCCCAGTTCGGGAAACGAGCACAGCGCGTCGAGCAGGATGGCGAACAGGTTCGAGTCACCTTCACCGATGGTAGCGAGCATCGTTGCGATTTGCTGATCGGTGCCGATGGCATCAAGTCATCGATCCGCGACCATGTACTGCAAGGCTTGAACCAGCCCCTGGCTTCGCCACGATTCAGCGGCACCTGTGCCTACCGCGGGCTGATCGACAGCCAGCAGTTGCGCGAAGCCTACCGCGCACGTGGCGTCGACGAGCACCTGATCGACGTTCCTCAGATGTATCTGGGGCTCGATGGCCACATCCTGACGTTCCCCGTTAAGCAGGGCCGCTTGATCAACGTCGTTGCGTTCATCTCCGATCGTAGTCAACCCAACCCGGTATGGCCGAGCGACACCCCATGGGTGCGCAATGCTACGCAGGCCGAGATGCTGGCCGCGTTCGAAGGCTGGGACGATGCTGCTCAGGTACTCCTTGAATGCATTCCGACTCCGTCGTTGTGGGCGCTGCATGATCTTGCAGAGCTTCCGGGTTACGTTCACGGGCGTGTTGGCCTGATCGGCGATGCTGCACATGCCATGTTGCCGCACCAGGGTGCCGGTGCCGGGCAAGGGCTGGAGGATGCCTGGCTGCTGGCCCGTTTGCTGGAAGACCCGAAAGTGCTGGATAAGCGCCCACAGGCTGTGCTTGACGCATACGACGCGGTCCGCCGCCCACGTGCCTGCCGTGTTCAGCGCACGTCGTTTGAAGCGGGCGAACTCTACGAATTCCGTGATCCGGCCGTACTGGCGGACGAGGAGCGGCTTGGCAAAGTGCTGGCTGAACGCTTCGACTGGTTGTGGAACCACGATATGCAGGAAGACCTGCTGCAGGCTCGCGAATTGTTGGGCCTGCGCGCGCAAGCGGCCTGATTCGACTTCATAGATTGAGCAGGGCGCCTGGCGCCTTGCCTCGCTCAGAACACATATAAGAAGGTGGCATCACCATGGCGATCACTATTTCCAACCTGCCTGAGATCCAAGCTTTTTTCCGCGAGGCCGCAGGCTTCGGTCAAGACAAAGGCGACGCTCGCTGCAAGCAGATCATCCTGCGCGTATTGCAGGACGCCGCGCGACTGATCGAAGATCTTGAAATCACTGAAAACGAATTCTGGAACGCGGTCGACTACCTGAACCGCCTGGGTGCCAAGAATGAAGCTGGCTTGCTCGTCGCCGGCCTGGGCATCGAACACTTCCTCGATCTGCTGGCCGACGCCAAAGATGAGGCCGTGGGGCGCACTGGCGGTACGCCGCGCACCATTGAGGGCCCGCTCTACGTGGCGGGAGCCCCTCTGTGCGAGGGATTCGCGCGCATGGATGATGGCACCGAGGATGACCGCGCGACTGTCATGTTCCTGGAGGGGCAGGTGGTGGACTTGCAGGGCAAGCCGATCGCAGGGGCAATCGTCGATCTTTGGCAAGCCAACACAGAAGGGAACTACTCCTACTTCGACAAGAGTCAGTCCGAATACAACCTGCGCCGCCGGATCATTACCGATGATCAAGGGCGCTATCGGGCGCGCAGCATCGTACCGTCCGGGTACGGCTGCAACCCAGCCGGCCCTACTCAGGAATGCCTGAATGCGCTTGGCCGCCACGGGCAGCGCCCGGCGCACGTGCATTTCTTCATCTCGGCGTCCGGGCACGAGCACCTGACGACTCAGATCAATCTGTCCAACGACAAGTACCTGTGGGATGACTTCGCCTACGCAACGCGTGACGGCCTGATTGGCGATATCCAGTTCGTCGACGACGCTGACCGCTCGAAAGCGCGAGGGGTGGAAGGGCGCTTCGCCGAAATGACCTTCGATTTTTGCCTGCGCCCGGCCGTGAGCCAGAAAGCGACCGAGCGCAGCCAGCGACCACGTGCCCTGCAATCCGCATGATGCGCGCCGCCGGCTATTGAGAGATTCGAGGAGAAGCAAATGTCCCACGATAATGTGCAGAAGATGCGTATACAGGCAGCAGTCCTGCGTGAGTCGGGTGCTGCGCTGAAGGTCGAAGATGTGTTGCTTGAAGCCCCACGCCCCACGGAAGTACGTGTGCGTGTTGTGGCATCGGGTGTCTGTCACACCGACATGGTTGTACGCGATCAATTGTTCCCCACGCCCATGCCGATCATTCTCGGCCACGAGGGGGCAGGGGTAGTGGATGCGGTGGGTTCTGCGGTAACCACCGTCAAACCGGGTGATCATGTGGTGATGACCTACATGTCATGCGGCCTGTGCCTGCCGTGCGAGACAGGGCACCCGGCGCACTGCACACACATGCACCCACTGAACTTTGGTGGCGGTCGCCTGGATGGCAGTGCGTCAAGCTGCAGTTGCGAGTCGCACGCGCCGATACACGATCATTTCTTTGGCCAGTCATCCTTCTCTACCTATGCCATCGCCAACGAACGCAATGTGGTCAAGGTCGCTAAAGACGCTCCGTTGGAGTTGCTGGGTCCGCTAGGGTGCGGTATCCAGACCGGTGCAGGTTCGGTACTGAACGCCCTGAAGGTCCAGGCCGGCTCCAGCTTTGTCGCCTTCGGTGCCGGCGCTGTAGGGCTGGCCGCAGTCATGGCTGCGCGGGTTGCTGGTGCGACCACCATCATCGCCGTAGATGTCACCCCAAGCCGGCTGGAGCTGGCGCTGGAGCTCGGCGCGACCCACGTGATCAACAGCCGCGATGAGAATCCCGTCGAGCGGATTCAGCAAATTACCGCAGGCGGCGCCAATTACAGTCTGGAGTGCTCCGGGCGTGCGGAGGTACTGCGCCAGGCCATCGATGCCTTGGCCACGCTGGGTACCTGCGGCATCGTGGGTGCGACCAAATTTGGCACGGAAGTCGCGTTCAACATCAACGATGTGATGATCCCTGGCAAACGCATCATGGGTATCGTCCAAGGTGATGTGGTAGCCAACGCTTTCATTCCCAAGCTCGTGGATCTCTACCTGCAAGGTCGGTTCCCGTTCGACAAGCTTTGCAAGTTCTACGAATTCGACGAGGTCAACCAAGCCATGGCTGATAGCGAGCGCGGCGTGACCATCAAGCCGATTCTCCGCATGCCGGTAATAACGGCAGGCTGATTTCTATTTTTGTAACTTAGAGGTACCTATCATGACCGTACAACTGGTGATTGATAATCAGAAGCAATCGGCTTCCGACGGTAAAACGTTCGAGCGCATTGATCCCCTCGGTTCGCATACCGTTAGCGTTGGTGCCGCTTGCAGTGTTGAAGACGCATTGCGTGCAGCCCAGTCGTCAGAGCGCGCGTTCCAGACCTGGTCTGGTACAGGGCCGACCGAGCGTCGTCGTATTCTGTTGGCAGCCGCCGATGCGCTGGAGGCCAAGATGGCAGACTTCTGCACTGCGATGGCTGAAGAAATCGGCGCTTCGCAACTGTGGGCGCAGTTCAATGTCGGCGCATCGGCAAACCTGCTGCGTGAAGCCGCGGCGATGACCACGCAGATCAAGGGTGAAACCATACCCACCGACAAGCCGGGCGCGTTGTCCATGACCCTGCGCCAACCGGTCGGTACGGTGCTGTCCATCGTGCCTTGGAACGGCCCTGTGATTCTGGGCGCGCGGGCAATCGCGTATCCGCTGGCATGCGGTAACACCGTGATCTTCAAGGGCTCCGAAAGCAGTCCGCGCACTCACGCGTTGTTGGCCGAAGCATTTTACGAAGCGGGTTTGCCGGCGGGTGTTCTGAACTTCCTGATCAGTGCTCCTGAAGATGCTGCGGCGGTCACCGAAGCCCTGGTTGCCCATGACACTGTACGGCGCGTCAATTTCACCGGCTCAACCAAGGTTGGCCGCATGATCGCGCAAACGTGCGCGAGCCATCTGAAGCGCTGCCTGCTTGAATTGGGAGGCAAGGCGCCATTCATCGTGTTGGACGACGCTGATATCGAGGGCGCTGTAAACGCAGCAGTGTTCGGTGCATTTTTGTATCAAGGGCAGATTTGCATGTCCACCGAGCGTTTCGTGGTGGACGAGGCGGTTGCCGATGCGTTCGTCGCTCGCTTTGCCGAGCGCGTCAACGCACTCGAGTCCGGGTTGCCTGCGAAATCTCCGGGTTGTGTGATCGGCCCCATGATCGGCCAAGGTTCTGTGCAGCGGATCAATCATCTGCTGGACGATGCTGTTAACAAGGGGGCAAAAATTGTCACCGGTGGGCTCGCAGAGACTGCATTGATGGGCCCGACTTTGGTCGACTGCGTGACCCGAGAGATGGCCATTTACGATGAAGAAACCTTTGGCCCGGTGACTACCATCGTCAGGGTGAAAGGCGCGGAGCAGGCTTTGGCGGTGGCCAATGACACAGCCTACGGCCTTTCCTCTTCGATCTTCAGTCGTGACGTTACCAAGGCCCTCGGCCTTGCCAGCCGACTCGATGCTGGCTGTGTTCATATCAATGGTGCGACCGTGCAAAACGAGCCGCAGGCGCCTTACGGCGGCATGAAGAAAAGCGGTTACGGCCGCTTCGATGGCAGTGCAGTGATCGAAGAGTTCACTGAAGTGAAATGGGTCACAGTGGAGCCATCCGGCCAGCCTTATCCCTTCTAAGTTTTTCTCTGACACCGTTGCTTTGGTTTTTTGAGTCGTCCATATCGTGCGGGTATGGACGGCTCTTTTTTTTGCCGGTACAAAACTTCACCGGCATGCTAGTGGCGATTTTCGCCATCCACTCGCCCTAATAGCGAAGTCTGTCCTCTGTATTGTTTAGGCGTCATCGAAAGCTTCTCTTTGAACAACCTGGTCATATGGCTTTGGTCTGAAAATCCGCACTCCATTGCGACGGCCTTGAGCGGGATGTCGGCCCATTGGCTGAGCAACCGTTCGGCCTTCTTCAGCCTTCTGGCCTGAACGAACCGATGTGGCGGTGTTCCGAATTCCGTGGTGAAAACCCGAATGAACTGCGATGCACTGAAGCCGGCCACCTTTGCCAGGTCCTTGATGGTCAGCGCAGAGGATAGATTGGCGTCGATGTAGTCTTGCAGCTGGTGACGTGTGTGGGCAGGAAGTCGTGCTCCCTGCTCACTGCGCTCTATGGCGGCGCCGCCATAGCGCCTGAGCAGGTGAATGCAAATCTGGATTTCCAGGGTTTGCGTGTAGAGTGCGTGCCCTGGCTGGTCGGACAGGCACTCGCGTTCATAGGCTTCGATCAATCCTGACAGTTCAGTGTCCCGCACCACCGGGCAATGATCGATGAAGATGCCGTCTATCTCTCGCTGAAACAGTTCCTGGGCCACTTTGGCCATGACCGATTGGGAAATGTAGACATGACTCACTTCGATGTCATTTGCCCAGAACCACCGTGAAGGCTCTGCGCGGGCCAACAGCGTAACGTCCCCGGGGGCGGCCTGAGCTACCTGCCAGCAGTGCCCATCGCAGAATCCAAGGCGCGGGGTTCCCTGTTTCCAGCGCACCAATTGGTAATCGCGCATGGAGGGGATGAACACTTCGGTTTCCAGAAAGCGATAGCCACGCAGTGACATGCAATGATCGGGTACCAGGTCAACGGTGCCTTCGACCGTCACCTCGCCAGGTATGACTTCAAGCATGCGCTTGGGGGTAAGCAGGACAGGGTTCATCACAACTCCTTTTCTTATATGAATGTGGAGCGTGGGGGCGGCCTTGGATAACTAGGCAGTCCGAGAAATAAAGATTCTATCTATCATAAACGTTTCAGGGCACAAGAGCAGGGGCGAGGTAGGGGGACTCGAACTCATCACAAGATCACCTGAAGAGTTCGAGCGCATCGGGTGGCCTATGAAGACTGCATGTTTTCATCGCCTGGTAGCGTGGGTGCAGGTCGCCAGCGGCGAAGGCCGGTGCGGCCTTCGTAGTGCTGGTGGGACGGGTAAGTGACCAGCTCGATCGTGCTGCCCCACGGTGTGCGGGTATACACGTAGCGATTACCTTCACCCGCGTCTCCACCTGGAAGGTTACCGGGCTGGCTGAGTAATTTACCGCCTGCCTGCTGCAGCCGTTCAGCTGCTGCATCGATATCATCCACGTAAATACAGAAGTGCTGGATGCCGAAGTCACTTGGCCGCACCGGCGGTGCTTGTTCAACACCTGCATAAGTGAACAGCTCAAGATTAGGGCCGTTGCCAAGGCGCAGCATCCGTATCGCCCTGATCACAGAGCCAGAAGGCACGCCGAGCCCTGCTTCGACCTCCGGGCCGCCCAGAGGCTGGTCCAGCATGTCGTAGATCACCTGGGCACCGAATGCGTCGCAGAAAAAGCGTGTGGCCTGCTCCATGTCGGGTACCGTGATTCCCACATGCTCGATTGCACGTACTGTCATTGCAGTTCTCCCAGTTTGGCTGCGGCCCAGAAGCCTGATTGTGTCGCCTCATACATACGGCCCCCCCGTAAACGTGTACCAATGGCCTGAACGTTCAAGTAACGTTCCAAAGCAGCATGGGCCGTTGACGGTTGACGCGCAGTTGCCATTACCACAGTACCTGCTTCAGGTGGCTTGCCATTGAGCGCGATCGAGACACCGAGTTGCTTGAGCACCGCCTCCAGGTGATCTCGCTGCATGTCGTTGGAATCCACCCCGACTTTATCGGAGGGTGAAACCAGCGTGACCTTCTTCCGATTCTCGGCGAGCCAGATAGCTGCATACATTGCCGTCTCAGTCTCACCGTAAACGATCAGCTCAAGGGCGGTAGGCAATGCGTTGTCAGCGAGCATGTCGACCACGTCCATCGGCCCCGTTGCAGGTGCAGTGCCAGTGGCCAGTAATACATGGTCCCATTCAGCGCGGACGACCTCATCGGCAACAGCATTGAGGCGAACTTCGACACCGGCCTTGCCCAGCTCGGTTTCATAGAACGTGATCATGTTCAGGATTTCTTGCCTGAAGGGGCTTGCCGCGGCCCAGGCATGGAGTTGCCCGCCCACTCGGTTGCGGCGTTCGAGCAAGACCACCTGATGCCCGCGTTGTGCGGCCAATATTGCAGCCTCGCAGCCAGCTGGGCCAGCGCCGACCACGAGTACGCGCTGCTTGACGGCTGCCGGTCGTCGGGCCAGTTGAGCACGACGCTCCTCGCCGAGCGTGGGGTTGATCACACACTGCGTGCCCTTGCCGTTGAACATCCAGCGTGAGATGCACTCGTTGACGGCGATGCAGCGGCGCACGCTTTCGGGTTCACCACGCCTGGTCTTGATGACCGTATCAGGGTCTGCAAGGCCAGCACGGCCGAGCGCCACGAAATCGAGCTCATTATTGTCGATGGCCTTTGCCATGTCTTCCAGCAGCCAAGTGAGGCGGCCGACACCGATTACCGGCAACGACACGCGTTGCTTCACAGCCTTGGCGTAGTTGACCAATGAACCGGGTGCACCCATCGGGAGCAGGACCATTGCGGTGTCATAGTTGCCAGCACTGACATCCAAGGCGTCGACATATGGCTCGAGCATCTGGCAGAAGGCAAGCCCATCCTCCAGGGACAAACCGCCCTCGTAGGGTTCGGTGACACTCAGGCGATAGAGCAGGGGAAAGTCAGGCCCCACTTGTGTTCGCACGGCCCGCACCACCTCCAAGGCGAAGCGCGCACGATTCTCCAGGGAGCCTCCCCATTGATCGGTCCGTTTGTTGGTGAAGGGTGAAAGGAACTGGCCCAGCAGGTAACCATGTGCGCCATGAAATTCGATGGCATCGAAGCCTGCCGCAACCGCGCGCCGGGCTCCCTGCACGTACTTGTCAATGAGACCAGGTATTTCATGCGCTTCGATGGCCCGCGGAGGTGAGCCAAAGGCACTGGTTATGCCCGCAGTCGGCGCGATGGGCGGTTCATTATGTTCGGTGTTGCCCTGAGAGTTTTGCCGGCCTGTATGGTGGAGCTGGACGGCAATCTTTGCGCCCTCTCCGTGGACAGCATCGACCAGGTTGCTTAACCCGCCGATGAACCGATCATGATCGATGCGTATCGGGTGGCCTACCGTACGCCCGACGTCCCAGTCGATGGATGTGTTCTCGGTGATTATCAAACCGACGCCGCCACGAGCCCGGGCGCGGTGGTATTCGATCAGTTTGTCGTCCACTTCGCCGAACGTGCTTGCGAACTGGGTGAAAATTGGCGCTTGAACGACGCGGTTTCGCAAGTGCATCCGTCCAATACGCCCCGGCTGAAACAGCGCGGCGGCAGGTCCATCAGTTGCCAATAGGGATTGCTCGGCATTCACCACGGCTTATCACCTCGTTATTGTTGTAATGAGGCTTGATGATGGTGCGCACACGCTCCGTACGTATTGAAAAAACATTCCACTGTGTTGAAGAAAATTCCGGTCTGCAGATGGACCTCAGGAGCCTTGAAGCGTTATTTCAGGTAGGTGCGTACCAGTGTCACAACCTCTTCGATCGCCCCATCGTGCGCTGCGCTGCCATCTTCGCTACCACTGATGAATTGTTCACGTAGATGGCTTTCCAGCACCCCGGCCATCAAACCGTTAACCGCACCACGGATCGCCGCGATCTGCTGTAGGACGGGTCCACAATCGGCACCCTCGGTCAACGCTGTTTCCAGCGCATCCAGTTGTCCACGGACCCTTCGCACTCTGGCGAGCACGCGTTTTTTTTCGGTAGGTGAATGGGGCATATGCGCTCCTCAAAAAATGAACATCACGTCAGGCGGATAGTGGGGAGGAGTATAACGCTGCTCGAGCATGCGGCGTTAAGGCAACGCGACAAGAATGCCGCCTTGGGGGACTCGAAACAAAACGGTTCGACTGTAAAAACGTTTCCTGCATTCTGGTGCTTTCGGCCTCATCTATGCTTATCGGGTTGTGCATGAAATTGCAGAATTTTTCGTGAAATTCAATGATTTAGCTGGGATCGACGGGAAAGCGTCTGAATGAAAGGCGCGTGGGTGCCACGGCTTCGAACCCTGTATCGCTGGTACTCGGAAATATACTCCCTGGGGGTACCTGTATATACTCCCCCCTAGTAACCAGGCTCCCGCTGATGTCTGGCCCAATACCTCAAACCTAATAGGGAGACATTATGAAATCTCGCGCTGCAGTAGCATTCGCACCCGGTAAACCGCTTGAGATCGTCGAAATTGATGTGGCGCCACCTCGTGCAGGCGAGGTGCTCATCAAGATCACCGATACCGGCGTATGTCACACCGATGCCTTCACGCTGTCCGGTGATGACCCTGAAGGGCTTTTTCCAGTCGTGCTCGGGCACGAAGGTGCAGGCGTCGTTGTAGAAGTGGGTGAAGGGGTCACAAGCCTGAAGCCAGGCGACCATGTCATCCCTTTGTACACGGCAGAGTGCGGCGAGTGCCTGTTCTGCAAATCGGGTAAGACCAATCTGTGTGTCGCTGTGCGCGCCACCCAAGGCAAGGGGGTGATGCCCGATGGCACCACGCGTTTTTCCTATCAGGGGCAGCCGCTGTACCACTACATGGGATGCTCAACCTTCAGTGAATACACGGTGGTGGCCGAAGTCTCCGTAGCCAAGATCAACCCTGAAGCCAATCACGAGCATGTCTGCCTGTTGGGATGCGGCGTAACCACTGGCATTGGTGCGGTGCATAACACCGCGAAGGTTCAGCCTGGGGACACCGTTGCAGTCTTTGGCCTTGGCGGAATCGGCCTGGCCGTTATCCAGGGCGCTCGTCAGGCGAAAGCCGGTCGCATCATTGCCATCGATACCAACCCCTCCAAATTCGACCTTGCGCGCTCCTTTGGTGCCACCGATTGCGTCAATCCGAAAGACCATGAGCAACCCATTCAGCAGGTCATCATCGATATGACGGGGTGGGGTGTTGATCATTCCTTCGAATGTATCGGCAATGTCAACGTCATGAGATCTGCCCTTGAATGCGCTCACCGCGGTTGGGGCCAGTCGATTGTGATTGGCGTCGCCGGTGCCGGCCAGGAAATCTCGACGCGTCCGTTCCAGCTGGTAACCGGGCGAACCTGGAAGGGCTCGGCATTCGGTGGCGTCAAGGGCCGCAGCCAATTGCCCAAGATGGTCGAAGATGCGATGAACGGAGAAATTGAGCTGGCACCCTTCGTCACCCACACGATGCCACTGGACCGCATCAATGAAGCGTTTGACCTGATGCACGAAGGCAAATCCATCCGCACCGTCATCAAATACTGATAGGGCTCGAATGCCCTGAATATACGGACAAGAGGGTCATGCTGTGAGCAACGTAAAACTTCATCCATCACTGGATAACGGTATACAGCCCGCCCTGCAAGGCTTCACTGGCGGGGTGTTGCGGTGTCACTGCGCTACCGACGCCGTCGAGGTGCGGGTCGACTCACCCACGCTGCATAACCATGCCTGTGGCTGTAGCAAATGCTGGAAGCCGGCGGGTGCAAAGTTTGCCGTCATAGCGGTCGCGCCACGTGATGCGGTAACCGTTCTGAGCAATGGTCAGAAGCTGAAAATTGTCGATGAGGCTGCGACCATTCGCCGTCATGCCTGCACCGAGTGCGGTGTTCACATGTACGGTCGAATCGAGAACAAGGGCCATCCTTTTTATGGCCTGGACTTTGTGCATACGGAGCTCTCTGAAGAACCAGGTTGGTCGGCCCCGGCATTTGCGGCGTTCGTCTCCTCGGTCATCGAGACGGGGACGCCTCCCCAGCAGATGGCAGGCATTCGCCAGCAACTGCGAGGCATAGGCCTGGAGCCCTATGACTGTTTATCCCCCGAACTGATGGATGCCATCTCGACCCATGTGGCAAAGCAGAATGGGACCTATCGCGAGGCTTGAGTTACAGCTTCAGATACCCCCACAACGCCGCCCCAGTCCTTGGGGCGGTTTCATTTTATCCTCGTACTCAGCTTCTACCCTGGTCAACATCACCGCTTTACGCGGTGAGAAGGGTGCCCTGCGGCTTATGCAGCGGCGGGCAGCGCTCTATAATCACCGGCGTCACCACGCCAACGCATTCGTTACTATCAGTAAGGTCTTCAGTATGGACCGTTTCACGAGTATGCAGGCCTTCGTAAAGGCAGTTGAAACAGGGTCGTTCAGCGCCGCGGGGAAGGTGCTGCACATGTCTGCGCAATTGGTGGGTAAACATGTCAACTCCCTGGAGGAGCGGCTCGGCGTGCGGTTGCTCACCAGAACCACCAGGACCCACAGCCTGACGGATTTTGGCCAGTCGTTCTATGCCCGTGCCAAGTTGATTCTTCATGATGTAGAAGAGGCGGAAAACCTGGCGGCGGTCGCGCTTGCTTCGCCAAATGGGCGACTCAAGATCAATGCGCCGGTCAGTTTTGGCATGCATGCGCTGGCACCGGTCTTGCCCGAGTTCATGAAGGCTTATCCTCAAGTCAATATTGAACTCAACCTTTCAAACCGTGCAGTCGACCTTATCGACGAGGGCTACGACGTGATTTTTCGTGTCGGTCGGTTGGCCGACTCTGGGCTGATTGCGAGAGTATTGGCGCCTTACCAGTTGGTCATGTGCGCCTCACCGGACTATCTGCAAGCACACGGCGCTCCGTCCACTCCCGATGATCTTCGCCATCATGAGTGTCTTGGTTTTTCCCATACAGAGCTGCGTACTCATTGGGTTCTGGAAGGAGATGAGGGCAGGGTAGAGGTGCCCGTGCAAAGCCGATTCGTGTCTGATCATGGAGAGCCGCTGCTATGTGCCGCTTTGGCTGGGCTTGGCGTGATGCTGCAGCCTGTCGAACTGGTGAGTGACTACCTCGAATCAGGGCGCCTGGTCGAGTTGCTACCGGATTACCGTGCCCCTACGCGGCCGTTGCACGCGCTGTATGCTCCCGACAAGCATATGCCCCCGAAGCTGCGTAGCTTCCTGGATTTTGCGATATCAAAATTTGGCAGCGTGTAGCGGGTGCTTGTCTGACGGGGTCAGGCAAGCACCCGCAATGGTCAAGGCTCAATAGCCGCAGAGGTAGCCCAACCGCCGCCTAGCGCGGTGATTAGCCTGACGGTGGCGATGGTCTGCTCGCCCTGCAGTGCCGCCAACGCTTGCTTGGTTTGCAACGTCGTTCGATCTGCGTCAATCACATTCAAATAGTCGCTTGCACCTTCCTGATATTGAGCCTGGGCTATACGGCTTGTGCCTTGAGCCGCTTCGATTGCCTGGGTCTGAGCTTGGACTTGTTGATGCAGCAACCTGATGTTGGCGAGGTTATCCTCTACCTCCCGCAAGGCGTCGAGGACGGTTTGCTGATAAGTGGCTGCTTGCTCGTCGTAAGCGGCCCGCGCGTTGGCAAGGTCTGCGTCACGCTTGCCTCCATCGAACAGCGGCAGGTTCAGCACGGTCCCGGTCAACGGCCCCAACAGAAATGCTTTGCTGGACCCTTGGAACAACTCTCCCAAGGTGTTGCTTTCGTATCCTGCCGTACCGGTCAGCGTCAATGAAGGAAAATACGCAGCCTTGGCGACGCCGATCCGTGCATTGGCAGCAGCCATGGCACGTTCTGCCGCCGCGACGTCTGGGCGCCGCTCCAGCAGTGCTGATGGCACGCCGACGGGTATTTCCACCGTTAAGGGCTGCACGGGCATGAATGGGAAGTCAAAGGCTGATGGCGCCTGCCCCAGGAGCACCGCGAGGTTGTGTTCTCGTGCGGCGCGGGCTCTGACCAGCGCCAATTCGCCGGCCCGCGTGGAGGCGAGCTCGGTTTGCGCACGCATCCAGTCCATTTCGCTGACCTGCCCTGAGTCCTTGCGCTTGGTTGCAAACGCCAAGGCGTCTTCCCGTAGCTTCAAGGTATCGCGGTAGATGCTTATCTGGGCATCCAGGGTTCGAAGCTGAAAGTAGTTCGCTGCTACATCGGCCTGCAGGGCTAGCAAAACAGAATGATAGAGCGCCGCACTTTGCTGTTCATCGGCGGCGGAAGCTTTGATCGCGTCACTGACGCGGCCAAACAAGTCTGCCTCGTAGGCAACGTTCAACTGTGCGCGCCAGTAGGTGTTAGCCGACTGGGCAACGTCATTCGAGGACTGCGAGGTGAGCTCACGTGACGGTCCGATGCCTGTACTCACGCTTGGCAAACGCCGCGCTTCGGTACCTTGATGATAGGCCCGGGCTTCCTGAAGCCTGGCGAATGCCTGCTTCAAACCCTGGTTGGCCGCCATCGCTCGGGCTTGCAGGTCATCCAAGGTAGAATCCGCAAAAACCTTCCACCATTGACCCCGTGGGTACTGGTCTGCGGGCTGTGCGGTTTTCCACCCAGCTTGATCGTCGACGTTCGACTCTTTGTAATGTGCCTGTGTGGGCGTGGCAGGCACCACGTATTCGGGCGCCAGTGAATGACAGGCGCTCACCATGGCAACTGCAAGGGCACCCATGGACAGCTGAGGCCACCGAATGGAAACGGCAAGATTCATGGTGTATCAAACCTCGATATGAGCGGGACGGTGATGCTCGGTCACCAGCGATTTATTGCCCGACAGTTTGCGCAGCAAGACGTAGAACAGCGGTGTGAGCAACAGGGCGAACACGGTTACGCCGAGCATGCCGAAGAACACGCTGACGCCGATGGCATGGCGCATTTCTGAACCTGGACCGGTAGCAACCACCATCGGCACAACGCCCATGATGAATGCCATCGATGTCATCAGAATCGGCCGTAGACGTAATCTGCTCGCTTGCACCGCAGCATCCACCACGCTGTGGCCCTGCATTTCGAGCTCGCGGGCGAATTCGACGATAAGGATGGCGTTTTTGGCTGACAGCCCAACCAGGACGACCAGACCTATCTGGGTGAAAATGTTGTTGTCGCCTTGCGTCAGCCAGACGCCTAACAGCGCAGACAAGATGCTCATCGGTACGATCATGATCACCGCCATCGGCAAGGCCAGGCTCTCGTATTGAGCGGCAAGCACCAGAAAAACCAACAGCACGCAGATCGGGAATACCAACAGTGCGGAGTTACCGGCCAACTGCTGTTGGTAAGCGAGATCTGTCCATTCGAACTTGATGCCTGCAGGTAAGGTTTGCTTGGCGATGCGTTCGATCGCCGCTTGAGCCTGGTTGTTGGAATACCCCGGTGCCGGTCCACCATTGAGGTCTGCGGCAGTGAAGCCGTTGTAGCGCACGACCATTTCAGGTCCATAGGTTTGCTTGACTCGAAGCAAAGCGTCGAGCGGAACCATTTCGCCAGTAGTGCTGCGGGCTTTCAACTGACCGATATCGTGGGCGAATGCTCGGAAACGCGCGTCTGCTTGCACGCGTACCTGGTAGACGCGGCCAAACAGGTTGATGTCATTTACGTAAAGCGAGCCCAGGTAGATTTGCAGAGTGTCGAACACTTCGTTGACCGGCACGCCCAACTGCTGCGCCTTGACGCGATCCACCTCAAGGTCCAACTGCGGGATGTTGATGTCATAACTGCTGAACAGGGGGCCCAGCTCAGGTGCCTTTGCTGCTTCTGCGATGAACGCTTCCGTCGCGTCATGCAACGCCTGGTAGCCCAGCGCCCCGCGATCTTCGAGTTGCAACTTGAAGCCGCCGAGGGTGCCCAGGCCTAATACCGGCGGGGGGGTGAAGACCGATATCTTGGCTTCCTTGATCTGGGCAAACTTCTCATTCAGTGACTTGGCAATTGCGCTGTCGCTTAAATGCACGCCATGACCGTAGCGGTCTTCGAAGGCGGTCAGCGGCAGGAACATCACCACCGAACTGGACGATGAGGTAAAGCCGTTGATCGATAGCCCAGCATGGGCAACGGTGAAGCCTACTCCCGGCTCCGTCAGGGCAATACGCCCCATCTCCTGAGAGACTGCATCCGAGCGCTCAAGCGTAGCGCCACTAGGCAGTTGCGCCACTGCGATCAGGTACTGCTTGTCCTGTGCGGGTACAAAACCACCCGGTACGACGTCTCCCATGAGCACGGCCAGCGTCAACAACAAAACGTAGCAACCCATCATTACGCCCTTGTGCTTGAGCGTGCTGCGTACGCCAGCGCCGTAAGCATTGGAGCCACGCTTGAAGAGCCGGTTGAATGCGTTGAAGAACGTGCCCAAGGCCCGGTCCATGATCCGCGTCAAACGGTCCTTGGGCGCATGCGGGCTTCTAAGCAGCAAAGCGGACAATGCCGGAGACAGCGTAAGAGAGTTGAATGCCGAAATGACGGTCGAAATCGCAATGGTCATCGCGAACTGCTGATAGAACTGCCCGGTCAAGCCAGACATGAATGCCAGCGGCACGAATACCGCAACCAGGGTCAGGCCAATCGCGATAATCGGGCCACTGACCTCATCCATGGCTTTGTAGGTGGCTTCTCTGGGGCTCAGTCCATGCTCCAGGTTGCGCTCGACGTTTTCCACGACGACGATGGCATCGTCCACGACAATGCCAATTGCCAAGACCATTCCGAAGAGTGAGAGCGCATTGATCGAGAAGCCAAAAGCCAGCATCAGGGAGAACGTGCCTACGATGGCAACCGGTACTGCCAGCAGAGGTATCAACGACGCTCGCCAGTTCTGAAGGAACAGAATGACGACCAGTACGACCAACGCAATGGCTTCCAGCAAGGTATGCACAACGGCTTCGATGCTGGCGGCGACGAACCGTGTAGGGTCGTAGTTGAAGCCATAGCTGACACCTTTGGGCATTTCCTTGCCGACTTCCGCCATTTCACGGCGCACATCGTCGGCAATCTGTAGCGCATTGGCACCGGGCTGCTGGAATACCCAGATCGTCATCGAAACCTTGGTATTGAGGTGCGTGCTCTGGGTGTAATCCGAAGCGCCAAGTGTTACCCGCGCCACATCGCGAAGATAGGTCACCCCACCATCGGCATTGGTTTTCAAAACAATGGCTTCAAACTCCTGGGGCGTCTGCAAGCGGCCCTTGACGTTGAGATCAAGCTGCAACGTCACGCCTGGCGCACTGGGCGTGGCACCCACCATGCCTGCCGATACTTGAGCGTTCTGCGCTTGGATCGCACTCACTACGTCGCTTGCAGACAGATTGCGCTCGGCCAGCTTTCGCGGGTCCAGCCAAACGCGCATGGAGTAATCCCCGCCGCCTTTGAGCTGAACGTCGCCTACACCCTTGATCCGGGCCAGGCGGTCACGGATATGAATGAGGCCATAATTGTGCAAGTAGTCGACGTCGTACTGATCGTTGGGTGAGAAGAGGGTCACGGCCAGGGTCATCGTGCTAGATGCCTTGATCGTAGTGACCCCCAGTTTCTGCACGGCTTCCGGTAGTCTTGGTATTGCCTGGGAGACGCGATTCTGTACTAACTGCTGGGCAAGGTTGGGGTCCATCCCCAACTCAAAGGTGACCGTGGTAGTCATCTGCCCATCACTGTTGGCCTGGGACTGCATATACAGCATCTTTTCCACGCCATTGATTTTTTCCTCAATAGGCGCAGCCACCGTTTCAGCAATGACCTTGGGGTTGGCGCCGGGGAACTCGGCGTGTACCAGCACCTGCGGAGGCACCACCTCAGGGTACTCGGCAATGGGTAATTTGAAGAGCGAGATCACACCCAGCAGCAAGATCACCACTGACAGGACAGCGGCAAAGATGGGACGATCAATGAAGAATCGAGAGAATTTCATCGCAAGGTTTTCTTAGGCAATAGGAACCCGGCAACGCGCATTTTGCGGCGCATCGCTTTAGGTTGGTGTGCGGTTGAGGTGCTTCAGCGCTGAGCCGAGACTGCTTTAGCGGTACTGGACATTGCGACTTGACGCGGCTTGACGGTCTCATCCGCCTGCACACGTTGCAGGCCATTGACGATGATGTGGTCCTGCGCAGAGAGACCGCTTTCGACAATCCGTAAGCCGTCATAAAGCCCGCCCAGGCGCACTTCGCGGTAGTGCACTTGATCCTGCTGATCTACGACCATGACAAATTTGCGATCCTGGTCGGTGCCCACCGCGTCTTCGTTGATCAGCAGGGCTTGTCGACGTTGGCCTGCGCTGACTTTGACATGTGCGTACATGCCCGGCACCAACTGGCTACGTGGATTATCAAAGCGCGCTCTCACTCGAATGGTGCCTGAGCTGCTGTTGAGCTGGTTGTCGACGGAGTCCACCACGCCTCGGCGGGAAAAACCCGGTTCGTTGGCCAGGCCCATTTCTACCTTGATGGCTTGATCATGGGGCTGGGAAAGAAAACGCAGATAGGTTTGTTCATCCACTTCGAAGCTAGCGTAGATGGGCGAGATCGATACGATGCGAGTCAATACCGGTGCAGATGCTCCGTTAGCCACTACGTTACCCACCGTGAGTTCTGCGCGAGACACTTTGCCACTCACCGGTGCTTTGACTGAGCAATAGTCCAGGTTGACACGCGCGGTTTGCAGCCTTGCTTTCGCGGCTTCGACTTCGGCTGCACTGGTCTGTTGCAAGCGCAAGGCGGCGTCCGCATCGCGTTGCGCAATCGCATTCTGGCCAAGCAGGCGCTTGGCGCGCTCGGCATCAGCGTGAGCGTAGGCGTAACGGGCGCTGGCGCCGGCAACTTCTGCCAAGGCTTGATCGACAGCGGCTTGATACAGGCGCGTATCAATCGTGAACAGCAGGTCGCCCCGATTGACTTGGGCGCCATCTTTGAAGTGCACGGCAGTAATAGCACCGGGCACCAATGGGCGGACATCGACGGTTTCAACGGCTTCGAGTTTCCCCGAGTAAGTCTGGTATTCGTTGAGTTGTTCGGCAATGGGCGTGGCGATGTCGACCTCTGCGTGCACGGCGTCCGGCGCTTGTTCGCTGGCTTGCGCCAGGGTGTCGTTGCCCTTGCTGAGCAACTGGTAACCGGTTCCCGCTGCGGCGGTTAGAACGAAGGCCAGGGCGAGGGGGACTTTCTTGAATGGGAGGTTCATGAGCACGGCAAATAGAGGCTATGGCTGAAAGACGCGTAATGCTAAGGTAGATCAAATGATCGATAAACACGCTGTAAATCCTTACACTGTAGCCAAAATGTCCTCAATGAGCGTTACCTATGTCGTCCAGTGATAGTTTTGCCGGCATTCATACATTCGTCACCACTGCCAAATGCGCGAGTTTCACAGAGGCGGCAGACCGCTTGGATATTTCCAAATCAGCGGTAGGCAAGGCGATTGCCCGCCTGGAGCAACGGCTGGGTGTGATGCTGTTTCACCGCACCACCAGGAGGTTGTCGTTAACGGCTGATGGGGAGGCTTATCTGGCTGCCTGCAGCGGCGCGCTGGACGAAATCCGTGATGTTGAAAATTGCCTGACCTCAAAGGCACATGAACCTTCTGGGCAACTGCGTGTGGACATGCCGGTGGCGCTGGGGCGCAAAATGATCTTGCCGATCACCTTGGAGATTGGGCAGCGCTATCCGGGGCTTACATTCACACTTACATTCAATGACCATCTCATCGACCCTGTGGAAGAAGGGGTGGATCTGGTTATCCGCTTTGGCGACCCAGGCGACCATCAAGGCTTGATCGCCCGTCCATTGACGCGTCAACGCCTGATCATCTGCGCAGCCCCCGCTTATTTGCAGGCGCGGGGCACACCGCACTCACTGGAAGAAATTGACCGGCATGCCTGTATCGTTACATACCGTCGAGGGCAGCCCTTGGGCTGGCGGGTAATGAGGGATGGTCAGGCTGCGCGTATCGTGCCACCTGCTACACACCAGATTGGCGATGGTGCGGCAATGATCGACGTTGCCCTCGCGGGCCTGGGTTTATGCCAGATGCCGTTGTGCGTTGTGCAAGAGCACCTACAGGCGGGTAGGCTGGTGAGTGTGCTGGAAGCCTTCGAACCCGCTCCGGTGACGGTCTACGCATTGTGGCCAAAAACCGCGCACCTGCGGCCCAAGGTGCGTTGCCTGATCGATACGCTGCTTGAAATGGGGGAGAGCGGCAAACTTGAATGAGCCGTTGCAGAAGCATTAGCCGGGGCAATGTTGCAACATCTCAGTGTGCTAGCACCGAGCTGCGCACCTTGCGCACTAGCCATAGATTTGTCACCAGGCACAGTGCCAGCGCAGCCACGCACAAGAGCATTGATGTCGACATACCTTGCGTGAAGGCCGGACGCTCTGCGTGAGCAATCAAAAGGCCGAAGATGGCCACACCCAATACCCCTCCCACTTGTCTTGCAGATGACATCAGGCCAGAGGCGATCCCGGCGTCTTGCTGGGTTACCGCCGCAAGCATGGTGTTGTTCATCGAGGGTACAGTGGCTGCGCTGCCAATCCCGACGATAATCAGCGCTGAATCCAGCATCCAGCTAGCGCTGTCAGGGCTGATCCGCGACAGTATCAGGAAACCACATACCTGCAACCCGGTGCCCAGGGTCATGATCCGCAACGCGCTGAAGTGGCGCCCAAGCCTTGCCGAAGCCAGCGAGGAGAGGGTCATGACAGCCGTGAGAGGGATGAACGCAAGGCCTGTTCGGACAGCGTCATAGCCCAATATCGTCTGGAAATAAATGCTCAGGACGAAGACGACCCCGTAAAACGTGAAGTTGATCACCGACCCCGTGAGCATCATCGCTATAAGCACGGTGTTGCGTGCAAGGTGAATGGGAATCATGGGGTCGGCCACTCGCTGTTCGATCAGCACGAATGCCAACAGCACCAGGCAAGAAAGGGCGAGCACCGACAGAGGTATCAGCGACCAGCCTCGTTCACTCGCCTCGGTCAGGCCGTAGGTCAGCAGCGACAATGCCAGCGCTATGGTCACTTGACCATACACGTCTATGCGTTTTTCTACCTTGGGTGAAGCCGGCGTGTAGCGCAACGTCAATGCGATGGCCAACAGGCCCAATGGGATGTTGATCAAGAATACGCTGCGCCAGCCCAGATGCTCAATCATCAGTCCGCCCAGCACCGGCCCGGCCGCTAGGGCAATACCTCCGCTGGCTCCCCATAATGCCACTGCCGCTTTGCGCTGTTCGGGGTTGGTAAAGTTGAGTCGTAGAAGGGTGAGTGAAGTGGGAATCATCAATGCCGCACCTAACCCCTGTACGCAACGAAAGCTGATCAGCTGAACCATGCTGCCAGCGAGACCGCAACCCAGGGAGCTCAAGGTGAAAACGATGAACCCGCCGACGAACACCGGTTTGGCGCCCAGCTTGTCGCCGCAACTGCCGCCAAAAATCAGCAAGGCCGAGAAGGTCAGTGCATAGCTGTTGATTACCCACTGCAAACCAGTGAGGTTGGTGTCAAATGCTGCCTTCAAGGCGCCCAAACCCACATTGACCACGCTCACATCCAGTTGCACGACGAAGAAGCCCAGGCATGCAGCCATCTGGATGGCGGACAGTTTTGTTGCTTTGTACATGGCAAACCAGAAGGGGGATGGAGATGGATCGAGATTAAAGCTTGCCATGCCATGCGTAAATACTAGAATCTGCGTACTTACCATGCAGGTTTGCATAGATGATGAACTGGGAAGATTTGCGCTTTTTTTTGGCCATAGGTCAGTCCGGCACACTGTCGGGCGCAGCACGCGCCCTTCAGGTAGACCAGGCAACGGTGAGCCGACGTTTGATAGCCCTGGAAGCCAGTCTGGGGGTGCGCTTGGTCAACCGCCTGCCACGGGAAGCACAATTGACGGCTGCGGGACAGCAAGTACTCAAGCAAGCCATGGAGATAGAAAAGTATGCCTATAGCGTGAAGCGCATCACGGCTGGCTTGGGGGAGCAAGAACGTACGACCGTATCCATCTCTGCTCCACCTATACTCGCTCGCCACTTTCTGGCCCCGCATCTGCTGTCGCTGTCACAAAAACTTGAGCAGGCCAAGTTGTCCATTTTGAGCGAATCCCATTTTGCTTCATTGGCTCGTATGGAGGCCGACCTGGCTGTTCGACTCGCTACCGGCTCAACAGACACGGACATCATCAAGAAAGTGGGTCGTGTTGATTTCGCACTGTATGCAGCACGCACGTACCCATATCCGTCAGAGCCCGAACGCTGGGAGTTTGTGGGGTATACAGAGCGTCAGAAGGATTTCGATCATAAGCGTTGGTTGTACCACGTGATTGGCGAGCGGCGGGTAAGCTGTGAGGTATCTGACCTGAGCAACCAGTACGAAGCCGCCTGTTCGGGCATCGGTGTGGCGGGACTGCCATGTTTTTTAGCGGATAGAGATGAGCGCCTGGTGCGCTTGGACGCCCATGAGACACTGCTCTCACTTAATATATGGATGGCCATTCACCCGGATCGCCGGAATGATGCGCTTATTCGCCGAACGATGGTGGCCATCATCGAGTTAGTTGAAGCGGTGGGATTATCCCACTGAAAATCTAAACAGGCATGGAAGGGGTGAGTCGACAACGACTGCATACCTCCCATGTCCATCGAGGAAACCACCGCTTACCGCCTGAGCACAGCGGTCACTCAATGTGTTCGAATTCTGGCTTTTCGTTTTTGTCTGGCACTGACAGTGGCGTACCTTCAACCCCTGCGTAAGCCACTATGACAACGGCCTCCTCATCACCGGTTACGCCGCGGTGACTTGCGCCAACCGACTCCGGAAAGGCCTCGCCAGCTTTGACAACAAGCGACTTTTTGCTAAGTCTATCTTCAATGGTCAGTTGACCTGATATCACGTAGGCAATGTTGGCAACAGGGTGGTGATGCCACGGCAGCGCCGTGTGAGGCGGTATTGTAATTTTGAGTAAGGACAATTGAGGCTGGCCGGATGGGTAGGGTGCATATTTGACACCTTCCCAGGATGTTGTGCTGTTCACTACAACTTTCGCCTTTGGCGCAAGTGCCTCACTGGCCTTTACGCTGCTGAGCAGGGTAAGGCTGATCAGGGCAGCGGCGATAACTGACTTGAGCGCGATCAAAGGGGTCGACCTGTCAGGGGTAACGCAACGCGATATTTCAGTCATGGCTTGGGGACCTATCTTGTTGTTTTGAGCCTTCATCGTGTATGGAAAGTGGAAGGCGGTATTGAACTGGGCATGTTTTTCATAGAACAAAAATTGCAACGCCATAGCCGGACGCCGTTATCGAGCCCTACAGCATGCTTGTTCAGAAGTGGTAATACATGCCCACAGCCAGGTTGCGGGGATCATCACCGGATTCCTCGACTGGAATTCCGGCGTAACTCGATGACGATTTCATCTTGTTGGCAATCATGGCTACACGGCCATAAATCGCCCAATTGGGTTTGAGAAAATGATCGTAGCCAATCATCACGCCCGTGGCATTCTTGCCCCCGGTCTCCACGTCACGCTGCACCACCATCAGGCGCGCGACATCGGTTTTGCCAACCGGTGCCATGAAGCCCAGCGTCCAGGCCGTCATGCTCGGGGTGTCATGTTGATCCACATCTTGTCGTTGCCACGTCAGGCTGGAAGAGAACGGGCCGAAGTCGTAGAACGCAGAAGCGCTTTTGAAGTAGTTGTGTGTCTGGCGCTCGTGACCATTGTCATTCCAGGGATCACTGAGGTAGTCGTTGAACGAACCCAGCAGCATCATGCGGGCGTTGGCGTACTGAACCTTCACGCCTTTACCGCGTACGGTGTTGCCAGCACTTGCAGTGTCATCGAAGCCAAAGGTTACTGCCGTACCCACGCTGAAACCGGCCACCGTGGGCGTGGTATATGCCAGGGTGTGCTTGGGACGCATATCCAAGTAGTAGGCGCCTTTGCCTGACGGCGGCAGGGTCAGGAATGTGTATGGCGAACCGTACACGGCCAGAAAAGGGTCGGCGTAGCTGGGAGTGCTCATGTTGTAGGTTTTACCGAACTCTAGCTTGCCATACCGCTTCGAACGCAGCGCTGCTACCGCAAGGCGAAGCGTGCCGATTTGCTTCCAGTGTTGCTCCAGGGCCTCCCCATTGAGGTTGAAACCCTCTTCCACATCGAGCTCCAGCACCGTGTCTTCAGCAAGTGCTTTGCGCATGTAGAGGCCCAGTTTGTTGGTCCACGCGCCACCACCTTCGACACGCAGGCCTTCATGGTGCTGCGAATCATGGTATGAGGCAAAAGCGTCCACGGTCCCGTACAGTTTGAGTTTATCGTCGTAACCTTTGTCGACGTTGTAGTACCCGAATCCCGAGGCAACTCTTCCCAGCGCCGGGAACCCCTCCGCGTTGGCACCCTGTGCAAGACCAAGGCCGATCATCATAAGCGCAAGTAACGGGCGTCGCTCGTGTAGACAAGTGCACATGCCTGAGACTCCTCCTGTCTCAATGAACCTGTGTGCAGCCTCCCTAAGATTTCAGTGCGCGAAAATTAACTATTTGGGCGCTTCATGTTATTTGGGCAATGAGGGGGTGTAGATGAGCTGAATAGACCGGTAGCGCGTTGTTGGCTGAGCGTCGAGATGCGTTTGGAAGGCAGTGGGCAACCTGCAATGAGCAACAATTTACGCTGAAAACTGATGCACACGGCTATGGCACGGCTGCCAGATGCACTTGAATCGAGCATTTTTATCGCTGACCTCTGAGGGTCTTACGAAAATGGTTAAGCCCTTGCGTAAAGGGCAAGACTCGACGGCATGACCGCCTTGTTAGATTGACCTGCGTGCATGTCACCCTGATTACAAGGCTCCACTGCCATACCTGGGACATGCAAAAGGGCAGCGCCTTTCCACAGCGCACTGTCGCAACCTTCTGGTCTTGAACATGAATAAGGTCTGGCATGCGGATTCACGTCACCTTCACCGATCGCGTAGGCATCACACAGGAAGTGCTGGCACTGCTGGTAGCACGAAAGCTCAATCTTGAAGCGGTAGAGATGATCCCGCCGAACGTCTATATCGATGCACCTGCGTTAAGCGATCTGCTGCTGCAAGACTTGCAAGCTGCACTACTGCAAATCAAAGGTGTACAAAGCGTCCGGTGGATAGATCTCTTGCCTGGCCAGCATCGCCGGCTGCAACTGGTGACATTGCTTGCAACGGTCAGTGATCCGGTAATGGCGGTTGATCCCAGCGGCCATGTCATGCTGGCCAACCCTCGCCTGATGGACATGCTTGGAAGAGACCCTACTGGCGAGCCGGTATCGCAGTTCCTGCAGCACGCCAATCCTGGGGAAGATCTGATAGCAGACGGTTTTCGCCTGCCGGTGTGCGAGGTCAGCGTTCAAGGCCAGAAGATGCTGCTTGATGCAATTCCGATTGCTGATGGCACTGATGCGGCAGCGAAACCCGCGGGTGGATTGATAACGCTCTACCCACACTGCAGCCAAGAAACAGCGGGGGAACTGCGACAATCGGCGATTGGGGGGCTGGACACGCTTATCGGCCAGTCGCCAGAGCTTGCTTTTCTCAAGGCCCGGCTACGCAAGGTAGCCAGCCTGAACGCGCCGCTGTTCATCCAGGGTGAAACGGGTACAGGCAAAGAACTGGTGGCCCGCGCATGCCACGCGCTGAGTCCGCGTAGCGCGGCGCCTTTTCTGGCACTCAATTGCGCCGCACTGACCGAGAGCCTGGCGGAAAGCGAGCTGTTTGGTTATGCCGCAGGGGCTTTCACCGGTGCCCAGCGCGGCGGCAAGCCGGGCCTGCTGGAACAGGCTGATCTCGGCACCGTGTTTCTGGATGAAATTGGCGAGATGTCACCGTACTTGCAAGCCAAGCTATTGCGCTTTCTAAGCGACGGAAGCTTTCGTCGGGTGGGCGGAGAGCGCGAATTACGGGTCAACGTGCGCGTACTTTGCGCTACCCATCGCGACCTCGAGCAGAAGGTAAGCGAGGGAACGTTTCGGGAAGACCTGTATTACCGCCTCAATGTGCTCAATGTGCAGGTACCGCCTCTGCGTGAGCGTGGCCACGACATTCTGTTGCTGGCCAAGCACTTTCTCAAGCAGGCCTGTAAACAAATCAGGCGGACTGAGTGCAGGCTGGCACCCTCGACGTATCCTAAATTATTGCAGAACAATTGGTCCGGTAATGTGCGCCAGTTGCAAAGTGTCATCTTCCGAGCAGCGGCGATCTGTGAAGCGAACCTGATCGGCTGCGCCGATCTCGAACTTGCTGGAACGCCCCACGCCGAAATCAACGCGCAAGCTGGTGAAGTCCGTAGCCTGGATGATGCCGTACAGGACTTTGAAAAGGCCCTGTTGACGCGCCTCTATCCGCAATATCCCTCCACGCGCCAACTGGCCGCCCGCTTGAACACGTCCCACACGGCAATCGGCCTACGACTGCGAAAGTACGGTATCGCGAAGGTCTAGGCCGCTTTGGAGCTGTTTCGTTACGGTGTAAGTGTTTCCTTACAGGCAGTCGGTGATTGAAATTTCGCGCAAACCCTACCGGTGTTTGACGCAGCGCTACACAACCCCTCTATAGCGATTCAGTCCCTTGGAGCGATTACGCTCCGCTGCGCCATGAGACGCCGCAGAAAACTATCTTAACCTAATGATATATATAGTCTTTTAGGTATTGGCATCGCAGTTGCTAAGTCTGCGCACAGGGATCATGGCGATTACGATCGTCTTGGATCCGACCACTTCGCAGTCATGGCAACGTCACCCGAACGAGAAGGAATACACCATGTTTCACAAAAGCCTGACCCTGTCCGACTTCGATCCAGTGCTGTTCGAGAGCATGCGCCGCGAGGCCCAGCGCCAAGAGGATCACATTGAGCTCATTGCGTCGGAAAACTACACCAGCCCACAGGTCATGCAGGCCCAAGGTAGTGAGCTGACCAACAAGTATGCCGAAGGCTATCCCGGCAAGCGCTATTACGGTGGGTGTGAACATGTGGACGTGGTGGAGCAACTGGCCATTTACCGCGCCAAGACGCTCTTTGGCGCAGATTACGCGAACGTACAGCCACATTCGGGCTCGCAGGCCAACGCCGCCGTTTATCTGGCACTGTTGGAGGCGGGTGACACACTGCTGGGCATGAGCCTGGCGCACGGTGGGCACCTCACTCATGGTGCGAAAGTCAGCTCCTCGGGCAAGTTGTATAACGCAGTTCAGTATGGCATCGACGAAAACGGCCTGATCGATTACGACGAGGTCGAGCGACTGGCCCTTGAGCACAAGCCGAAAATGCTGGTGGCGGGCTTTTCTGCGTACTCCAGGACCCTCGATTTTCCACGTTTGCGCGCTATCGCCGACAAGGCAGGTGCCTGGTTGTTCGTCGACATGGCGCACGTCGCTGGCCTGGTTGCCGCCGGCGTTTACCCGAACCCGCTGCCTTACGCCGATGTGGTAACCACCACCACCCACAAGACGCTACGGGGCCCGCGAGGGGGGCTTATCCTGGCTCGCAGTAACCCAGAACTGGAGAAGAAGCTGAACGCCGCCGTATTCCCAGGCGGGCAGGGCGGCCCGTTGATGCATGTGATCGCTGCCAAGGCCGTGTGCTTCAAAGAAGCGCTGGAGCCGTCATTCGTGCAGTATCAGAAGCAGGTGATACGCAATGCCCAGGCCATGGCGCAGGTGTTCATGAACCGCGGTTACGACGTTGTCTCCGGCGGCACGGATAACCACCTGTTTCTGGTCAGCTTGATCCGCCAGGGCATTACCGGCAAGGACGCAGACGCTGCGCTCGGCAGGGCGCACATTACCGTCAACAAGAATGCGGTCCCTAACGATCCTCAGTCGCCATTTGTAACATCGGGCCTGCGCATCGGCACGCCTGCGGTCACCACCCGTGGCCTTCAAGAAGAAAGTTGTCGCGAGCTTGCGGGCTGGATCTGCGACATTCTCGACCACCTCGGTGATGCCGATGTCGAAGCGCATGTGGCTACCCAGGTGGCCCAGCTGTGCGCACGTTTCCCGGTGTATTCGGCCTGAGTGCTGGCTAGCCCCCGGCGCTCGCCCAGCCGGTCGAGGTCGGGGATCAAGGCGGGTATGCATGCCCGCCTTCCCTTGTGGCAGGTGACAGCATGAATCGAGTACAGACTGGCAAGATGGAAATGGGGGTCAAGCTTCGCGGCGCGGATAAAGTCGCGCGGATCCCGGTCAAGATCATCCCCACCGAGGAGGTACCACGCAAGCCGGACTGGATCCGCGTGCCAGTGGCAGCCTCACCCACAGTGGCGCGAATCAAGCGCCTGCTGCGCCAGCACAGGCTGCATAGTGTTTGCGAGGAGGCGGCCTGCCCGAACCTTGGCGAGTGTTTTTCGGGGGGGACCGCAACATTCATGATCATGGGCGACATCTGCACCCGCCGCTGTCCTTTCTGTGACGTCGGCCATGGTCGGCCGAAGCCGCTGGACAGTGAGGAGCCGAAGAACCTGGCCGTCGCCATCGCCGACTTGCAGTTGAAATACGTAGTGATCACCTCGGTAGATCGCGATGACCTGCGTGACGGCGGAGCAGGGCACTTCGCTGCCTGCCTACGCGAAATCCGTGCACTGTCCCCGGGAATAAAGCTCGAGACGCTGGTCCCTGACTACCGCGGCCGCATGGAGGTCGCCTTGGCGGTCACAGCCACGGCGCCTCCCGATGTGTTCAACCATAACCTTGAAACGGTGCCGCGTCTTTACAAAGCCGCACGGCCTGGCTCCGACTTCGAGTGGTCGCTGGATCTGCTGCAGCAATTCAAGCAGGGTGTGCCGAACGTTCCCACCAAGTCAGGTTTGATGCTCGGCTTGGGCGAGACTGACGACGAAGTGATCGAAGTGATGCAGCGCATGCGCGAGCATGACATCGATATGCTGACGCTAGGCCAATACCTGCAACCCTCGCGCAGCCATCTGCCGGTGCAGCGTTTCGTGCACCCGGATACCTTTGCCTGGTTCGCCGAGGAGGGCACAAGGATGGGTTTCAAGAACGTCGCCTCTGGCCCGCTGGTGCGTTCTTCTTACCATGCGGAGCAGCAACTGTCGGCCCACTGAGCAATCCGTGCGTTGCTGCCCACAACCGGGGCAGCCTGCGCGAACGCTTGATCCTCTATTGCCTCTGAGGGTCGAATTGTTTGTCCTTGATGAACAGTGCCGGAATGACGCCACAAATGAAGTAGGCAGCCCCCATCACCAGGAAGCCCACACCTATCGAACCTTGCGACGCCAGGAAACCAATTGCAGCGGGCGCGATCGCAGCGCCCAGGCGGCCCACATTATAGGCACCGCCCACTGCAGACCCACGCACCTTCGCCTCGAAGCTTTCAGTCATGTACGTAGCATTCACGCCATAGGGGATGCCATACAAGAAGCCAAAGACCACCAGCATCCAGAGGATATTGTCCTGACTCTGAAACAATACGATCACTGGCAGAAACACTGCGGTACCCAGTGCGCCGAAGGTAAACACCGTTCTGCGCCCTATACGATCGGCCGCCATGCCGGCGAGCACCTTGCCCAGGATCATGGCTGTGTATGTACCCACCATGTAACCGGCCATTGATTTGAGATTCAGGCCCAGCTCGCTTTCCAGGTAAGACGGCATCCAGTTATTCACGCCGTAATAGCCGAACTGCAGAAAACCGGCGGTAAGCGTCCAACAGATGAACATGCGGCAAGCCTGCGGGTCAGCGAAGATCTGTTTATACATGCTGCCTGGCTTTTGCACCGGCCCGCTCTGATGCCCTGCAATTCTTTGCCGCGCGCGCTCGGCCTGTGCTTTGATCCAGGCTTGCGGCTCGGGTACAAAGTACTGCATCAGCACCGCCAGCCCTACCGGAACGATCGCGATATAGAACAGCATCCGCCAGCCATGGCTGGGTAGAATCCAGCCAGCCAGCAATGTCGCGACAATGTAGCCCACTGACCATCCGGCCTGCAGTGTACCCAATACGGTGGTGCGGTAACGGGTGGGGACGTATTCGGACATCAACGTGTTGCAAGCAACGTACAGAGCGCCGATCCCCAGCGAGGCCAGGAACCGGACGACCGCGAATTGCCAGTAACTCTGGGTCAAGCCCAAGGCAGCGGTACCGACGGAGAACAACAGGATGCTCCAAACCACCGTTTTGACCCGGCCGAAACGGTCACAAGCCCAGCCGCCGTAAATTCCGCCGATTGCCATTCCGGCCAGGGTAAAGCTTCCCAGGCTGCCGGCTTCCACGTTTGTAAGGCCAAACTCGGCCTTCAGGCTGTTTAGGCTGTACGACAGCAGCATCAAGTCAGCGCCGTCGATCAATAATCCCAGAAAACAAAAAATGAAAACCAGGATCCAGGTACCAGACTTGGCACGCGCAACAGCGCCTGCCTGAGAAACAGCGTCCATAGCGTCAACCTTATTGTATTTATGGTGGGTTCAGCGCTGAAGCTAAACAGGCGCGACGTCAGCCTTGAGCGTCACGGATCATGTTCCGAGCAATCACGATCTGCTGGATCTGAGTGGTGCCTTCATAGATACGGAACAGCCTGACATCCCGGTAGAAACGTTCGATCGCGTACTCACTGACATAGCCGGCACCGCCATGTATCTGTACGCAGCGGTCTGCAACGCGGCCGCACATTTCTGTCGAGAACATTTTGGCGCAGGAGGCTTCGGTACTGACGTTCTGGCCATTGTCGCGTTTACGAGCCGCATCGACCACCATGCAGCGGCTGGCATAGATTTCTGCCTTGCTGTCGGCAAGCATCGCCTGGATCAACTGAAATTCGGCGATAGGTTTACCGAACTGTTTACGCTCCAACGCATAGCGCAAGGCATCATCGAGCATCCTTTCAGCCGCACCGATGCTCAACGCAGCGATATGCAGACGTCCTTTGTCGAGCACTTTCATGGCGGTCTTGAAGCCCACGCCCTCGACTCCCCCGATCAGTTGGCTCGCGGGTACTCGTGCGTTTTCGAAGATCACGTCGCAGGTGTGGGCGCCTTTATGACCCATTTTGTGATCAGGCTTACCCAAGGAAACACCCGGCGTACCGCGCTCGACGATGAATGCGCTGATCCCACCTGCACCTTTGATATCGGAGCTGGTCCGCGCCATCACGGTGTAGATTCCGGCGTGAGGGGCATTGGTGATGAACCGCTTGGTGCCGTTGAGCACATAGCTGTCGCCATCACGGACAGCGGTGGTCTTGAGTGATGCGGCATCCGAACCCGCGTCGGGCTCGGTCAGGCAGAAGGAGCTGAGCAGTTCACCACTGGCCAGTGGGGGCAGGTAACGCTGTTTCTGTTCTGCAGTACCGTCAAGCAGGATGCCGATCGAGCCGATCCCGTTGTTGGTACCAATGTAGGAGCGAAAGGCTGGGGATGTGCGCCCCAGCTCGAAGGCGATGTTGACCTCTTCTTCCATCGTGACACCCAATCCGCCAAATTCTTCCGGCAGTGTCAGGCCGAACAACCCCATGGCTTGCATCTGCTCGACGATGTCCTGTGGAATCGTGTCGGTATCAGCAACCTCATTTTCACGGGGGATGAGGACTTCGTTGACGAACTGACGAAGCGAATCCAAGAGGATGTCCAGGGTTTCGTTATCACGGATCATGTGCGCTCCTAACGCTCGCAGGCGAGCGGGTCTTTATCAGGGCGCCGTTACTCCGTTGTGTCAGCGAGCAGCGGCACCAATGTTGTTAACCATGTTGATCAGGCGAGGCCCGATATCGTCCATCAGTCGTTCACGGGGCAGCTGAAAGCTCGGCCCACCGCAGTTGAAGGTCAGCAACCCGTACTGCGGGTGTAGCAACGGCACCGCTACCGAGTTGACGTCGCGATGCCATTCACCGATCGAGAGGCAGAAGCCATAGTCGGTGTAATCTCTGAATGCCCGGTCCAGGCCTTTGCGAATCGACGGCCACTGGTCCGACTCGCGCTGGCGTATGTGATCGAGCAGAAACTCCCGTTCGGTTTCCGGCATTGCCGCCAGGCAGGCACGGCCTACCGAACTCTGTGCCAGTGGCAAGTAGCTGCCGATCTGGCGGCGCATCGTCGTGTTGCCTTGGCCCTGTACCACGTCCAGATAGACCATCTGCAGGCGATCGCGGGAAGCCATGGCGACTGCTGCCTGGGCATGGTTGGCCAATGCCTCCATCAATGGATGAGCCACCGCACGAATCGACAGGTTGGACAGCATGGCGTAGCCAAAGCCCAGTACACCGACATCCAGTTGATACTTGCCTGAATGCACTTCTCGCTTGAGGCAGCCCAGTCGCATCAGCGTATTGGTGAGCCGCGTCACAGTCGGTTTGGGCAGGCCGGTCATGCGCGCCAGGTCCTGATTGCCCAGCACGTTGTCGCGCGGTGTGAAACAGCGCATCAACTCCAGACCACGCGCCAGTGCCGTCACGAACTGACCGCTGCTGTCGTCTTCGCCCATGGAGATTGCGGGGTCGACGATGCCCATCCTGAGTAACCCGATTTCGTCTGCTCCCGTTGTGCTTTCTATGGTCGGCTGACCTGCCTTGTTGCGAGCCATGGTAGAACCTCATTTCAGAAGAATGCAAGAAAATAAAACCCGGTTTCGCCTGACGAAATTATAGAGTGTGCGCCTTCAAATACCAAGTGCTTCCTAGCTGACTGGTAACTATCTGTAAGTAAAGGCTTTTATAACTTTAAGCGCATTTCTTGTTTACAGCCTTTTGCGCTCGTCCCTATGATTGATAGCGAATACGGTATCCAGTTCCGCCTAGCGAAACTAAAACAAGAGGTCGCTATGAACTCCCCACCAGAAGCTGTTGTACGCCTGAACATTCAGGAAAATGCCGTTGCAGTCGTCCGTATCGATCGGCCCGAAGTCAAGAACGCGCTCAATGGTGCGGTGCGTGAGCAGTTGGCAGAGATTTTTCGGGCATTGGCCGCCGATAACCGCGTTCGCTCCATTGTCCTGACTGGCGATGAGCAGTGCTTTGTGGCTGGCGCCGATATCCGCGAGTTCGCCCAGGCCAGCCCCGTGCAGATGTACCTTCGCCACACCGAATACCTTTGGGACGCCATCGCTCGCTGCCCCAAGCCAGTCATTGCGGCCGTCAACGGGTTTGCCCTGGGTGGTGGCTGTGAACTGGCGATGCACTGCGACATCATCGTCGCGGGTCAATCAGCACGCTTCGGTCAACCAGAGGTCAAGCTAGGGCTGATGCCGGGCGCTGGTGGTACTCAACGTTTGATCCGTGCTGTCGGAAAATTCCAGGCAATGCGCATCGCGCTGACCGGTTGCCTGGTGCCAGCGCCCGAGGCGCTCGCCATGGGCATGGTCAGCGAAGTCGTGAGCGACGATCGCACGCTGCCCCGTGCACTTGAACTCGCCGCGCAAATCGCCGAGCTGCCGCCCTTGGCTGTCGCCCAGATCAAGGAGGTGATGCTGCTAGGTGCGGATTTACCCCTAGACAGTGCTTTGGCCTTGGAGCGCAAGGCATTTCAATTACTGTTCGACTCCAGGGATCAGAAAGAGGGCGCCTGCGCCTTTCTTGAAAAACGCAAAGCCAGCTTTTCGGGAGAGTGACGCATGACACACGAGATCAGGCGAATGGCAGTGGTGGGGGCGGGGATCATGGGCACTGGCATCGCCCAGATTGCCGCCCAGGCCGGCATCGAGGTTGTACTGTTCGACAACCGCGAAGGCGCGGCCCAGGCTGCTCGCGACACCTTGAGCCAAACGATGGACAGGCTGGTAACGAAAGGCAAGCTGACTACCAACGATGCCCAGGCGACGCTTGAGCGTTTGAGGGTAGCAACAGCCTTGCCCGAGCTCAGTGACGTCGACCTGGTAATCGAAGCGATCATTGAGCGACTCGATGCCAAGCAAGCGTTGCTGGCACAGCTGGAGGCCGTTGTAAGGGATGACTGCATTCTGGCAACCAATACGTCATCGCTGTCGGTGACCAGCATCGCACGGGAATGCAGGCATCCCGAGCGGGTCGCGGGCTTCCACTTCTTCAACCCGGTGCCGCTGATGAAAGTGGTCGAGGTCATCGATGGTTTGGCCAGTGATCCGAGCGTCGGGGACCGTCTGCAGGCACTGGCCGCGCGCATGGGCCATCGGGGCATCCGCGCCAAAGACACCCCAGGCTTCATCATCAACCATGCGGGGCGTGCATACAGCACCGAAGCCTTGCAAATTCTCAAGGAAGGCGTTGCGCCGCCGGCCGAAATCGACCGAATTCTGCGTGAAGGTCTCGGCTTTCGCATGGGGCCACTGGAGTTGTTCGATCTGACGGCGCTTGACGTGTCCCACCCAGTGATCGAGTCGATCTATAACCAGTTCTACCAAGAGCCCCGTTACCGTCCCGCCGCGCTGACCCGGCAAATGCTCGACGCCGGTTATGTCGGGCGCAAGGTCGGTCGTGGATTCTACCGTTATGCAAACGGCCAGATGATCGATGCGCCCCAGGCGCAAGCTGTCCCCGCAATAGAGGCAATGCCTGTGGTGTGGCTGGGGACCGAGAACGAAACTGACCGCAGCAGGCTCAGCGCACTCCTCAGGCAACTGGGCGCACAGATAGAGGAGGGCGCCGAGCCCTCAGACGCGGCACTGTGCCTGCTTGCGCCCTACGGTATTGATGCCAGTTGCGCTGCACAGCGCTTCGGCGTCGATCCGGCGCGAACGGTGTGCATCGATCCGCTGCTCGATCAGGCGCGGTATCGCACGCTGATGCTGACGCCTGCTACTCGTGTGGATATGCGCAATGCGGCACATGCGCTGCTGGCGCGTGATGGCGTAGGTGTCAGTGTGATCAATGACAGCGTCGGCTTCGTCGCCCAGCGGGTGCTGGCAATGATCGTCAACCTGGCGGGCGATATCGTTCAGCAGGGCATCGCCAGCGTTGAAGACCTGGATGAAGGCGTGCGACGCGGGCTGGGTTACCCGCAGGGGCCGTTGGCCTGGGGTGACAGCATTGGCGCCCAACGCTTGCTCACCATCCTTGAGCGCATGACGCAATTGACCGGCGACCCGCGCTATCGCGCCGGCCCCTGGTTGCGCCGTCGTGCAACCCTGGGGCTGTCCTTGTGCCATCCAGAACCCACACTGATCTGACTTTCTACGTTTAGGATACTGCCATGCTCGATGCTTATATCTTTGCGGGGTTGCGTACGCCCTTCGGCCGCCACGGTGGTGCACTGGCTGCGGTGCGACCAGACGATCTCGCTGCCCATGTGATCCGGGAATTGCTGGCACGGCACGCCATCCCTGGTGACGCCATCGAGGACGTGATCCTCGGCAACACCAACCAGGCGGGTGAGGACAGCCGCAATATCGCGCGCCACGCAGCGCTGCTTGCCGGATTACCGGTAACGGTTCCGGGCCAGACGGTCAATCGGTTGTGCGCCAGTGGTTTGGCAGCGGTCATCGATGCCGCCCGTGCGGTCACCTGTCTGGAAGGTGAACTGTTCGTGGCCGGCGGGGTGGAAAGCATGTCGCGTGCGCCTTTCGTCATGGCAAAAGCAGAGGCGGCTTATAGCCGAGACTTTTCGGTGTATGACAGTACGATCGGCGCGCGCTTTCCGAATCCGAAGATCGTTTCGGAGTTTGGCAATGACAGCATGCCGCAGACTGGCGACAACGTAGCTCAGGAGTACGGTATTGGGCGGGAGCACGCTGACCTCTTCGCGGCCCGCTCGCAGGCCAACTACGAAGCCGCGCGCGCTAGCGGTTTCTTCGACGACGAGTTATTGAGTGTCAGCGTGCCGACTGGCCGCAAGACGCCCCCAAACCTTGTGGATCATGATGAACACCCGCGGCCACAATCTGACATTGCGGCCTTGAGTCGCCTGCGGCCTTTGCACGAAGGGGGTGTAGTCACCGCTGGCAATGCCTCAGGTGTCAACGATGGTGCCGCCGCTCTACTGATCGGCACGTCGGCTGCAGGAGAACGTCACGGTTTGGTGCCCATGGCACGCATTCTTTCTAGCGCGGCTGCGGGCGTGGCGCCGCGCATCATGGGTGTTGGTCCGGTTGAGGCAATCAACAAAGCCTTGGCGCGTGCCGGCCTGACACTGGCGGACATGGATATCATCGAAATCAATGAAGCATTTGCCAGCCAGGTGCTGGGTTGCCTGAAAGGTTTGGGGCTCGCCTTCGATGATCCGCGGGTCAACCCCAACGGTGGCGCGATTGCGGTGGGGCATCCCTTGGGCGCTTCCGGTGCGCGCCTGGCGCTGAGCACGGCGCGGGCACTGCAGCACAGTGGTAAGCGGTACGCCGTGGTGAGCCTGTGTATCGGGGTCGGCCAAGGGCTGGCAATGGTTATCGAACGCGTGTAAAGCCGCTTCTGCAAAGGTGAAATGACATGGGTGCTTTGACTGGATACCGCGTGCTCGACTTGAGCCGTGTACTTGCCGGGCCGTGGTGCGGGCAAACGCTGGCCGACCTTGGGGCAGAAGTGATCAAGGTGGAACGACCGGGGGCAGGTGACGATACCCGTGGTTGGGGGCCACCCTGGATGAAAGGTCAGCATGACCAACTGACCTCGGAGGCCTCTTATTATCAATCGACCAACCGCGGGAAGTTATCGGTTGCGCTGAACCTGGCCAGCCCCGAAGGGCAGGCATTGGTACGCGCCCTGGCGACCGACTGCGATGTGCTGATCGAGAATTACAAAGCCGGTTCTCTGGCCAAATATGGCCTGGACTACGCCTCGCTGTCGCAATTGAACCCCCGGTTGGTCTACTGCTCCGTCACAGGCTTCGGCCAGACGGGGCCACGTGCCGCAGAACCTGGCTACGACTTTATCGTACAGGGCATCGGTGGCTTGATGAGCATCACCGGGGAGCGCGATGACCTGCCCGGCGGTGGGCCGCAAAAGGTCGGAGTTGCCTTTTCCGACCTGATGACCGGGCTGTATTCGACGGTGGCCATTCAGGCTGCACTGCTCAGCAGGGAAAAGACCGGCGTGGGGCAGCACATCGACATGGCGCTGCTGGACGTACAGGTAGCGACCTTATGTAACCAGAGTCAGAACTACCTTGCCTCGGGGAAACCTCCTGGGCGCTATGGCAACGCTCACGCCAACATCGTGCCCTACCAGGTGTTCCGTGCAAGTGATCAGGACTTCATCATTGCCTGCGGCAACGACTCGCAGTTCGTAGCGCTGTGTGAGGCAATTGGGCTGCCGCACCTACCTGAAGACCCGCGTTTCACACGCAACGCTGACCGTGTGGCGAATCGGGAAGTGATCATCGGGATCCTCTCGCGGCATTTCCTCGAGGGGCGTGCAGAGGATTGGATCAGCCGTGTGCACCCCCGCGGTGTGCCGATCGGCGCGATCAACAGTATCGCCCAAGCCCTGGACGAGCCTCAGGTCAAGGCGCGCAACATGCTGGTCACTATCCCTCATCCACTGAAGCCAGATTTCGTGACGGTTGGCAGCCCGATCAAGTTGTCGGGCACGCCGGTGGAATACCTGCGTCCTGCGCCGATGCTCGGTGAGCATACGGACGAAGTTCTCAAGCGTCAGCTAGGGCTGGATGACGAGCGCCTTGCGCAACTGAAAGCGCTAGGTGTGATCGAGCAACTGGGTGAGCGCTGATCTCACTACCCCCTCACGCTGCTGTCGTGAGGGATTCACTGTTTTGCTGTGGAGCTATGCATGAAAGTCCTTGTAGCCATCAAACGAGTGGTCGACTACAACGTCAAGGTTCGCGTCAAGGCGGACAACTCCGGCGTCGACCTTGCTAACGTCAAGATGTCCATGAACCCCTTCTGCGAAATCGCCGTGGAAGAAGCCGTACGCCTGAAGGAAAAAGGCGTTGCGACCGAGATCGTCGTCGTTTCCGTCGGCCCGACCACTGCCCAGGAGCAACTGCGTACCGCCCTGGCCCTGGGTGCCGACCGTGCCATCCTGGTCGAAGCCGCTGACGAACTGAACTCCCTGGCCGTGGCCAAGGCGCTGAAGGCCGTTGTCGACAAAGAGCAGCCGCAGCTGGTCATCCTCGGCAAGCAGGCCATCGACAGTGACAACAACCAGACCGGCCAGATGCTCGCCGCGCTCACCGGCTATGCCCAGGGCACCTTCGCCTCCAAGGTTGAAGTGGCTGGCGACAAGCTGAACGTCACCCGTGAAATCGATGGCGGCCTGCAGACCGTATCGCTGAACCTGCCAGCGATCGTCACCACCGACCTGCGCCTGAACGAGCCGCGCTACGCGTCGCTGCCGAACATCATGAAGGCCAAGAAGAAGCCGCTGGAGACCGTTACTCCAGACGCGCTGGGCGTTTCCCTCGCCTCCACCAACAAGACCCTGAAAGTCGAAGCGCCGGCTGCACGCAGCGCAGGCATCAAGGTTAAATCGGTGGCCGAACTGGTCGAGAAGCTGAAGAACGAAGCGAAGGTAATCTAAATGACTATCCTGGTTGTCGCTGAATACGAGAACGGTGCCGTAGCCCCGGCCACCCTGAACACTGTCGCCGCAGCCGCCAAGATCGGTGGTGATGTGCACGTGCTGGTCGCAGGCCAGAACGTCGGTGGCGTTGCTGAAGCCGCTGCCAAAATCGCTGGCGTTGCCAAGGTGCTGGTGGCTGATAACGCCGCCTACGCCCACGTCCTGCCGGAAAACGTCGCGCCGCTGATCGTTGCTCTTGTTGAACAAGGCGGGGCCAACGGTTACAGCCACGTGCTGGCCCCGGCCACCACCAACGGCAAGAACATCCTGCCACGCGTTGCCGCGCTGCTGGACGTCGACCAGATTTCCGAGATCATCTCGGTCGAATCCGCCGACACGTTCAAGCGCCCGATCTATGCCGGTAACGCCATTGCCACCGTGCAATCGAGCGCTGCGGTCAAGGTCATCACCGTGCGTACCACCGGCTTCGACGCCGTGGCCGCCGAAGGTGGTTCGGCTGCCATCGAAGCCGTCGGCGCCGCGCACAACGCCGGCATCTCGGCCTTCGTTGGTGAAGAGCTGGCCAAGTCCGACCGCCCAGAGCTGACCGCTGCCAAGATCGTCGTTTCCGGCGGCCGTGGCATGGGCAACGGTGACAACTTCAAGCACCTGTACAGCCTGGCCGACAAGCTCGGCGCTGCCGTCGGTGCTTCGCGCGCCGCGGTCGACGCCGGCTTCGTGCCGAACGACATGCAGGTCGGCCAGACCGGCAAGATCGTTGCGCCACAGCTGTACATCGCCGTCGGTATCTCCGGCGCGATCCAGCACCTGGCCGGCATGAAGGACTCCAAGGTGATCGTGGCGATCAACAAGGACGAAGAAGCGCCGATCTTCCAGGTAGCCGACTACGGCCTGGTCGCTGACCTGTTCGAAGCGGTTCCGGAGCTGGAAAAGC